>ENA-OWOC01000009-OWOC01000009.1-gut-metagenome-genome-assembly--contig:-NODE-9-length-225402-cov-11.810966_pt1 | contig 225402 bp, 175 predicted proteins | sample MGYA00248245_ERZ651791 | MGnify/ENA primary metagenome ERZ651791 (study PRJEB26908, sample SAMEA4031703) | gut metagenome | biome: gut; feature: normal infant; material: stool | place: China | collected...
CCGGAAGCTAAGGCCTGGCACGGCGATGGTACTGCACCCGACAGGGTGTGGGAGAGTAGCACGCCGCCGCACCACACGTACAGGAAGCCCCTCGGAGCACACGCCCCAAGGGGCTTTCCCTATATCCGAAACCAACAAGACATAGGCTCTCGCGCCTAGGGTGTGGCCGAATCGAAAGCATATAGAAGAGGGAACCCTCCAATGACGGAGAGTTCCCTCTTTGCGTATCTGGACCGATAAAGGTCTAGAAATTGAAATTGTCAGGATCAGCACCGTTGCGCTTGCCGGTGTTGATGGCGGAGATGGCGGTCATATCATCGACTGATAGGTTGAAGTCGAAGACCTCGAAGTTCTGCTTGATACGCTCGGCATGAGTGGATTTCGGCAGCACGACGATACCGCGCTGGATGTGCCAGCGAATCACCACTTGGGCAGGTGACTTGCCGTACTTGGCACTGATCTCGGCCAATACTGGGTTGCTCAGCAGGTTGCCGCCGGTACCGCCGAGCGGACTCCAAGCCTCGGTTGCGATGCCCTTGGCACGCAGCTGGCCAATGAGCTCTTGATTGGTGAATTGTGGGGAAGACTCAATCTGGTCTACGGCAGGTACCATATCGCTGTGGGTCAGCAGCTCATCAATATGATGCTTTTGGAAGTTACTGACGCCAATGGCCTTGGCACGGCCAGAGGCATAAATCTCCTGCAAGTCATCCCAGGCCTGCTGCCAGCCGTCTGCCGGCCAGTGAATCAGATACAGATCCACATAATCCACGCCCAAGCGGTCGAGGCTTTCTTGGAATGCATCCTTGCCGTGGCGTGCGCGAATATCGTCATTCCACAGCTTGGTGGTCAAGAAGAAATCGCTGCGCGGCACACCAGCACGGCGAATACCTTCACCTACTGAGGCTTCGTTGCGGTAAATCATTGCGGTATCGATATGGCGGTAGCCATTCTCCAGAGCCGTCTGCACCGCGTTCACTGTAGTATCACCATCCGGTGTCTGGAATACGCCCAAGCCCACCTGCGGGATGACAGTGCCGTTGTTCAGCATAATTGTCGATTGAATTGCCATAATGCCTCACTATTCGTAGTGTTCATTCAATTTCCTATTTTAGAAACAAGACGATGCAATGAGCCGCGTTTCGCGGGCAAAGAATTGCGTAATGATGGCGTGATTCTCGTTCATTAGGTCATTATTGCATTCATTAGGTCAATGGGTCCAGGGTCTTCGGCATCAGAACCCAGTCATTACGCCATTCCTGAAGAGCCGTCTTACGGCATACCGACCTAATGAACGTGAAATCGACCTAATGAATGCAACGAGTAAGTGGCTACGATAATAACCAGTAGAATCACAACCCAGATTGAAGGGGAGAGCACGTGGCAGAGGAATATGTGGCTGCATTCGATGCAGGGACCACGGCGTTGAAGGGTGCCTTGGTTGATAGGCAAGGCCGTATCGTAGCCAGTGCGAGTAGTGAGCTTAACCTTATTATCAACGGCGACTATCGGGAACAGAGCCCCGATCAATGGTGGCAAGCTTTCTGCTCGGCCTCCAGGCACATGATTGAGCAGGCGCGGCAATCCGAGTCAGAATTCAATGTGACTCGCATTCGTGGCATCATTTTCAGCGGTCAGATGCAGGATGTTATTGCTTTGAACGGCGAGCTCAATCCCGTCCGCAATGCCATTCTGTATTCGGATGGCCGAGCCGAGGAACAGGCCAAGCAACTCGCCAAGACATATCAGGGTGGAGTAGAACGTTTCCTGAACACCGTTGGCAACCGGCTCGAAGGCTGCTTGCCGTTGCCCAAGTTGATGTGGCTGCGTGAACACGAGCCGGAAACGTACGCGCGCATTCGTCATGTATTGATCAGTTCCAAGGACTACTTGATCGCCCAATTGACCGGCGAATGCGTGGGCGATGTGGCGGCTTGTTCCACAGCCGGTGCCATGAATATCCGTAATGGCCAATGGGATGCCGAATTGTGCGAGGCCGCAGGAATCGACATGGCCATGTTGCCACACCTGCACAATCCGCAAGACAACATTGGCACAGTGACGGAATCCGCTGCACAACGCACCGGTTTCTCCGCCGGAACTGCGGTATACGCGGGCATTGGCGATGCGGGTGCCACCACGCTGGCCAGCGGTGTCAGCCGCCCTGGTCAATACAACATCAATATCGGCACCTCAGGTTGGATCGCCACCGTTTCGCCCGAACCGTTCACCGGCAAGCCCGGTGCTGCGAATCTGGCATTTGGTGTGGAAGAAGTCTTCGTGAATGCCGTGCCATTCCTCAACGCCGGTGACGTGCATAAATGGGTTACCGGCGTATTCGCTGATGGCGATTACGCGGAAGCACATCAGCTTATCGAAACATCCAAACCCGGATCCAACGGTGTGATGTGCCTGCCATATCTGGTGGGGGAGCGGTTCCCCGTAATGAACCCGAATATTCGCGGGGCCTATGTAGGCCTCGATCCAGACACCACCAAGGCAGACATGATGCGTGCCGCGCTTGAGGGCGTGGCCTTCTCCATTCGTCAAGGTATGGAAAGTTTTGACGCCAAACCCAGCGAGATTTCCCTGATTGGCGGCGGAGCCAGAGAAAATGCGTGGTGCCAGATTCTGGCCGATGTGTTGGAGCATCCCATCGAAGTGTTCGCCAATGCCGATATTCTGCCAGCAGTGGCAATGGCCTCGTTGGTGTTCAATGTACCAGACCTGCTGCAATCAGTATGCGAATGCACTGTATACCAGCCGAATCCTGACACCGCACGCACATATGCCGACGCATACCGGCGATTCCTGAGCCTCTACCCAATGCTGCGAACGATGGATTAGAGACTTAGTAACCTGCATCACGAATCCACATCACGCACGATAATCTCACGATACGGGTGAACATGGGCGTTCCTCGCCGCTTAGGCCCCTCACGTTGGTACGATGGGGCTTTATGAGTGAGAACATCATGCGAATCATTGACCTGCGTGGTCAGCACCTGTCCCGTGCCGAACTGCTCGCCGCGATGCCGCGCGCCGCAATGGGCACTTCCGAAGCCACCGATCTGGTGCGTCCGATTCTGGACGATGTCAAGGAACGCGGTGCCGCGGCCCTGCGCGACTTCGAGGAGAAGTTCGATCACGTGCGTCCCAAGAACCTGCGCGTGCCGGTCGAGTCGATCAAGGACGCCCTGACCACGCTCGACCCCGAAGTGCGCGCTGCCATCGAGGAATCGGTGCGCCGCGCCCGCGCCGTGGCCGCCAACCAGGTGCCGAAGGACTTCTACACCGACCTCGCCGAAGGTGCCCGCGTGGCCGAACGCTGGATTCCGATTCAGCGCGTCGGCCTGTATGTGCCCGGCGGCAAGGCCGTCTACCCGAGCTCCGTCATCATGAACGCTGTGCCGGCCCAGGCCGCCGGCGTCGAATCGCTGGCCATCGCCACCCCGCCCGCCCGCGACAATGAGGAAGGCCTGCCGAACAAGACCATCCTCGCCACCTGCGCCATCCTCGGTGTTGACGAGGTATACGCGGTCGGCGGCGCTCAGGCCATCGCCATGTTCGCATACGGCGCCAAGGGCAGCGAGCCACAGGACGGCGACATCCTGTGCGATCCGGTCGACAAGATCACCGGCCCGGGCAACATCTTCGTGGCCACCGCCAAGTCGCTGGTCTCCGCGTTCGTGGGCATCGACGCGGTCGCCGGCCCCACCGAAATCGGCATCATCGCCGATGCAACCGCCAACCCGAGTCTGCTGGCCGCCGACCTCATCGGCCAGGCCGAGCATGATGAGCTCGCCGGTTCCGTGCTGTTCACCGACTCCACCGAGATTGCCGACAAGGTGCAGGAGAACCTCAAGTACCGCGTGCCGCGTACCGAGCACGCCGAGCGTGTCCACACGTCGCTGTCCGGCACCCAGTCTGCCATCGTGCTGACCGACGGTCTCGACCAGTCCATCGACGCGGCCAACGCCTACGCCGCCGAACACCTTGAGATTCAGACCAAGGATGCCGATGCTGTCGTCAAGCGCATCAAGAACGCCGGTGCCATCTTCCGCGGCCCGTACTCCCCGGTGCCGCTGGGCGACTACATGTCCGGCTCCAACCACGTGTTGCCCACCGGCGGCACCGCCCGCTTCGCCGCCGGCCTCGGCGTGCACACCTTCATGAAGCCGGTCGAAGTCATCGAATACGACGAGGAAGGCCTGAAGGCACTCGCCGCCCGCATCAACGCCTTTGCGGTGTCCGAGGATCTGCCCGCCCACGGCGAGTGCGTGCTCTCCCGCTTCGTCAAGGATCCGTATGACAAGGCCACCCTGCGCGAGCAGGAGAAGGGAGCCGGTCTGCGATGAGCTCGATTCCCGCAAACCTGCCGTTGCGCAACGACCTGATCGGTGAGGAGCCGTACGGCGCTCCCCAGCTGGACGTGCCGGTGTGCCTGAACGTCAACGAGAACCCGTATGCGCCGGACCCGGCCGTATGCGACACCATCGCCAAGCGTGTGCGTGAAATCGCCCCCACACTCAACCGATACCCGGACCGTGAGCACATCGAATTGCGTCAGGCATTCTCCGATTACCTGGCCCGTGAATCCGGTACCCGTCTGGACGTGGACGAGCTGTGGGGCGCGAACGGCTCCAACGAGATCATGCTCCAGCTGTTCCAGGCTTTCGGCGGCCCGGGCCGCACCGCACTCGGTGCCGACCCGACGTACTCCATGTACCCGGAGTACGCTCGCGACACCTTCACCGGTTGGAAGCTCGCCCACCGCAACGCCGACTTCACGTTGAACGTCGACAAGGTGCTTGAGGCCATCGCCGAGGTCAAGCCCTCGATGGTGCTGCTCACCAGTCCGAACAACCCGACCGGCACCCCGTTGCCGATGGAGGATATCGAGCGTATTCTCGCCGCCTGCGAAACCGCCGAAGTGGCCGGCGCGGGTGAGGGCGTGCACCCGATTCTCGTCATCGATGAAGCGTACGTGGAATTCCGCAAGCCCGGCACCCCGAGCGCCGTGAGCCTGATCAAGGACCACCCGAACCTGGCCGTAAGCCGCACCATGAGCAAGGCCTTTGCCTTCGCCGGAGCGCGAGTCGGCTACCTAGCCGCATCCAAGGGCATCATCGACTGCGTGCGCATCGTACGCATGCCGTACCACCTGTCCGCCGTGACCCAGGCCGCCGCACTGGCCGCCTTCGAACACACCGATGAACAGCTGAGCCGTGTCGAGCATCTGCGCGAAACCCGCGAGGCCACCGCCGCATGGCTCAAGGAACAGACCTACAAGGACCAGCCGCTTGAAGTGGCCGAATCCGGCTCGAACTTCCTGCTGTTCGGCGGGCACTTCGACAAGCGCGAAGCCATCTTCGACGAGCTCCTGAAGCGCGGCGTACTCATCCGCGTGGTCGGACCGGACGGTTGGCTGCGCGTGTGCATGGGTACCGACGAGGAGATGGAAACCTTCCGTAACGCCCTTGTTGAAGCGCTTCGTATAGTGGAAGCAGCATAAGGGACGTTTCTTTCCGATTGCGGCGAGACCCGAAGCGATTCGAGTCCCGCCGCAATCCAATATGACGAATCACACAGGAGACATGATGGCAAGAACCGCGCACATCGTCCGCGAAACCAGCGAATCACACATCGACCTCGAACTGAACCTCGACGGCACCGGCAAAACCGATATCGATACATCCGTGCCGTTCTACAACCATATGATGACCGCGCTCGGCAAGCATTCGCTGATCGACCTGACCATCCACGCCCACGGCGACACCGACATCGACGTGCACCACACCGTGGAAGATACGGCCATCGTGTTCGGCGAAGCTCTGAAGCGGGCCCTCGGCGACAAGAAAGGCATCCGCCGCTTCGCCGACGCCACCGTGCCGCTCGACGAGGCGCTGGCCAAGGCCGTGGTCGACATTTCCGGGCGCCCGTACTGCGTGTGCAGCGGTGAGCCCGAAGGCTACGAATTCTGCATGATCGGCGGCCACTTCACCGGCTCTCTGGTCCGCCACGTCATGGAATCCATCGCCTTCCACGCCGGCATCTGCCTGCACATGCAGGTGCTCGCCGGCCGTGATCCGCATCACATCGCCGAAGCCGAATTCAAGGCGCTGGCCCGTGCGCTGCGCTTCGCCGTGGAAATCGACCCGCGTGTAGACGGCGTGCCCAGCACCAAGGGAGCCCTGTGATGGCCGACGACAAGTTCGATCCGGACGAATCGCACTTCTCCGACGAGGAGCTTGAGGCCGCGCTCGCCGGATTCGAGAAAGAATTCGCGGACGATTCGGCATCCGGCGATGCCAGTGATACCAGTGATGCCGATAAAACGGCGGACGCTGCTTCAGCGAAGTCCGATTCCGACGCGAATGATGATACGGCTGATAAGGCTTCCGCTGATTCCGGCCAGCCTATGACCGACGACGTCACCGGGTCGGTCGCTGATGCGGTGAATGAGGCCATGGCCGACGTGGTCGACCCCTCGCTCGGCTTCGACAACGAACTCGCTGGACTGTTGGGTAACAAGGCGAAGGTGGCGCTGATCGTCACCCGTCTTGCCTCCGCCGAACTGTTGGCCGCGTTCTGCCAGCTGTCGGACATCTCCGCCGCATGCGTCGGTGCCAATCAGGGGGCCGTCGCGGTGCTGAAGAATCTGGACGGCGACGGCCCGGAAGCCGCAGCCAAGGACCTGACCACCGTGGTATCCGGCATGGCCGTGATTCTTGCAGTCAATCGTGCCGACAAGCTCGAAGTGGCCATGTACGTGCAGGGAGAGGCCGGACAGAGTTTCGCGCCGCCCGTGCTGTTCACCTCCACACCGCGCTTCGTCGAGGACCTGATGCTCGGCATCGTAACCCTGAACCAACTCAAGACCCAAGGGTTCGAAGTGGTGGATTCCGCTGGACTCGACCATGATCAGGCGATGCAGATTCTCGCCAACCATACCAAGCGTGGGCGTGGCGGACGCGGCTCCCGCATCGAATAGACGCCAACCAACCAGTAGGGGATAGGAGAGAATATGACCACAGCGGTTGTTTTCGATTACGGTTTCGGCAATGTACGTTCCATGGTGCGTGCGCTCGCCAATCTTGGCGTCGACACCACCCTCACCTCCGACTACCGGCAGTCGTTGGAGGCCGACGGTCTGGTCGTGCCGGGCGTGGGAGCGTTCGCCGCATGCATGGAAGGACTGAAGAAGGTCGACGGCGACCGTGTGATCTATGATCGCATCCGCGCCGGCCGCCCGGTGCTTGGCGTGTGCGTGGGCGAGCAGATCATGTTCGAACACGGTCTGGAGCACGGGGCCCATGCCGCGGGCATCGGGCTGATCGGCGGAACGGTGAACCTGCTGGACGCCGACGTGGTGCCTCACATGGGATGGGACACGATCGAGGCCGCCCCCGATTCGGTGCTGCTCAACGGCGTGGAGAATGAACGGTTTTACTTCGTGCACTCCTACGCCGCGATGGAAGTGAAGCCGGCGGATACGTCCCGCTTCGACATTGATCTGAGCGGTGCGCCCGAACGCGTGAGCTGGTGCTCGTACGGCCGGTCGCGTTTCGTGGCCGCCTACGAACACGGCCCGCTGTCCGCCACGCAATTCCACCCGGAAAAGTCCGGGGACGCTGGCTCCCAGCTCCTCAAGAACTGGATCGCCACGCTGTAAAAAGCATGAAGCTCCCCTCTGACGAGAGAGCTCAAATTATGTATAAGTAACTGAAGAAAGGCTCTTCTTATGTCGTTGACTCTGCTGCCCGCCGTCGATGTACGCGATGGCAAGGCCGTGCGCCTGCGCCAAGGCGAATCCGGTTCCGAAACCGATTACGGTTCGCCGTTTGAGGCCGCCCGTACCTGGGTTGAGGCCGGTGCCGAATGGATTCACCTGGTCGACCTTGATGCCGCTTTCGGTACGGGCAACAATCGCGATCAGCTGCGTGAAATCGTTCATGAGCTTGGCGACCGCGTGAACATCGAACTGTCCGGCGGCGTGCGCGATGACGCTTCGTTGGACGCGGCCCTTGAGGCCGGTGCCGCCCGAGTGAACATCGGCACCGCCGCTTTGGAGAACCCGGATTGGACCGCTTCGGTCATCAAGAAGTACGGCGACCGTGTGGCTGTTGGTCTGGATGTGCGCGGTCACACACTGGCGGCGCGCGGCTGGACGCGCGAAGGCGGCGACCTGTTTGAGACCATGAAGTTCCTTGACTCCGTGGGCTGCTCGCGTTACGTGGTCACCGACGTGGCCAAGGACGGCATGATGTCCGGCCCGAACATCCAACTGCTGCGTGAAGTCGCCGAACGCACCGACGCCAAGGTCACGGCCTCCGGTGGTATCTCCAAGCTGGACGATTTGCGCGCCATCAAGGAACTGGCCGAGATCGGCGTCGATTCCGCCATCCTCGGCAAGTCGTTATACGCACGTGCGTTCACGCTCCAGGAAGCGCTCGCAGTCGCGAAGTAGGCAAAGGACTCGCCTTAGCGAGACTGTTAAGCTACCTTTGCTCAGCTATCGCTTCACTCAGGCCTCGCCTACGGACAGCCCACTGGGCTGTCCGCTTAACGGCTCAGCAAGGAAGGTCGCCGGATTTGAGGAGCTTTTTGAAGACGGTGTAGTCTTCATCATTCTGTTCGGCGTAGCTGACGGCGAACGAGGCAATGGCCTGATCGAATTCGTCGGTGCCACCCATGTAATTGGCGATCGCGATCGAATCGCCGGTGCGGGCGTGTGCATGCGCCAACGACCATGCGCACATGCGCGACAGATCGCTCAATCCCGAAGCGTTGAGATTGTCGATATCAATCGAACCCTTGCCATTCCACAACTGGCGCACGTAATAGTCGCGCGGTCGGCCATCCTCGGCCATAAAGCTCGACCAACCCAACAGCACATCGGCCGTATTCTGAATCAGCTTCTGCCCCTGAACCACGCGCTCACCGTGCGTGGCGTACGGCGACGCGCCGCAGTAATGCTCGAGCACGGAATACGTGGCCTCCTTCATCTGAATCATCATCGGATCGTCGATATCACGCGCGATCCACACCGACGTCCACGCGCGCTGGCCCACCGAGCCCACGCCCACCACCTTGCGGGCCGCGTCCTGATAGCGCAAATGATCGAACACCCAACGGCGATCGTCGTACAGGGAATGCCGGTAGCTCTCGAACAGCGTGTCTATACGTGCCTGCAACGCATCCAAGTCGGCGTAATCATCCAGCTGATTGATCGGCACCAGCTCGGGCGGATTGGATTTGAACCTGAGCTTGCCGCTCTCATAACGGCACAGTTTGGCCGCCGCCGCGTCGTTATCCTTCAGCAGCGCCTTCATGGCCGCCTCGCGCAGCACACGGCTGCGTTTGGAGCCGGTGGTCTCGAAGCGGTCGAGCGTCTCCTCCACGTCCAGGTGCTCGTACCACGCGTCAAGGTAATCCATTTCGGAGAACCACTTCATGCGTGTGCGGTACGTGTGTACGCACTGGACCACGGCGGCGCGACGGTCCTTCTCCTTGATTTTGTTGGCGCGTCCGCAGATTTCCACCGAGACGGCGAGACGCTTCAGATCCCATTCCCACGGGCCGATAGCGGTTTCGTCGAAATCATTGATATCGAACACCAGACGGGCGGAAGGGGAGCGGAAAATGCCGAAATTGCCGATATGCGCGTCGCCCACGCACTGCACCGGAATGCCAGTGACCGGCGTGGAAGCCAGGTCATTGGTCATGATGAGCACGGTGCCCCGGTAGAAGGTGAACGGGCTGGCGCTCATGCGCTTGTAACGCAGCGGAATCAGATCCGGTACGCGAATCGCGGACTGCTCCTCCAAAAGGCTGATCGCCTCACGCCGGCCCTCCTTGACCTGCCAGATGGCATGTGCGTCCAGCGGCGCCTTGGCACGAGTGGCGATGCCGGCGCGCGAACGGTCGCGCGGGTCGGTGGCCTGCGTCCAGCTGGTCACGTCGACGGGCGGATTGGCGGATGGGGTGAGATGATCTTCGCTCATAGTCACTACCATAGTGCCGTGCCGGCATGGGCCCGAACCATGCCTGACATGCGGACCGGGGCATGTTGATGAAATCTCGCGACTCGCAGGTGACAAACAGTGAGATGTTAACGCCCCTCGTAACACGGTTATGGAACGATAGGCGACTATGGATAAACAGCAGGAGTTTGCGCTGCGCACGGTCGAAGAACGCGACGTGCGCTTTATTCGTCTGTGGTTCACGGACGTGTTGGGAACACTGAAGTCCGTGGCGATTGCTCCGGCCGAACTGGAAGCCGCGTTTGAGGAGGGTCTCGGCTTCGACGGTTCCGCCATCGAGGGCATGACCCGCGTGTCCGAAGACGACATGATCGTTCAACCCGATCCCGCGACGTTCCAGATCCTGCCGTGGCGCGGTGGCCCGCAAGGTACCGCCCGCATGTTCTGCGACATTCTGACCCCAGACGGCGAGCCTTCGCTCGGCGATCCACGTCACGTGTTGAAGCGTACGCTCGCCAAGGCCAAGGACAAGGGCTTCACGTTCTACGTGCATCCGGAAATCGAGTTCTACCTGTTCGAAAGCCAGGACGACTGGTCCAAGGCCCCGACCCCGATCGACGAGGGCGGCTACTTCGACCATGTGCCGCGCAGCCCAGGCATGGACTTCCGCCGCGCCACCGTGAACATGCTCGAGCAAATGGGCATCTCGGTGGAATACTCGCACCATGAGGCGGGGCCAGGCCAGAACGAGATCGATCTGCGATACGCGGACGCGCTCACCATGGCCGACAACATCATGACATTCCGTACGGTGGTCAAGGAGATTTCCTTGGAGCGTGGCATTCACGCCAGCTTCATGCCCAAGCCCCTGGCCGACGCGCCTGGTTCCGGCATGCACACGCACCTGAGCCTGTTCGAAGGCGATTCCAACGCCTTCTACGAGGCCGGTCAGGAGTTCAACATGTCCCTGACCGCCCGCCAGTTCGCCGCCGGCATCCTGTACCATGCGGCCGAAATCTGCGCGGTCACCGACCAGTACGTCAACTCGTACAAGCGCCTGTGGGGCGGCAATGAGGCACCAAGCTACATCTGCTGGGGCCACAACAACCGTTCCGCGCTGCTGCGCATCCCGCAGTACAAGCCGGGCAAGGGCAACTCCGCGCGCATGGAGTTCCGTGCGCTCGACCCGGTGGCCAACCCATACCTTGCCTACTCGGTGCTGCTGGCCGCCGGTCTCGATGGCATCGATAAGCAGATGCAGCTGGGCGAACCCACCAGTGATGACGTGTGGGAGCTCACCGACGGCGAACGTCAGGCTATGGGCATTCAGCCGCTGCCGCGCTCGCTGGACGAGGCGCTGAAGATCATGGAGAAATCCGACTTCGTGGCCGACGTGCTCGGCGAACACGCCTTCGGCTACTTCCTGGACAACAAGCACCAGGAATGGGAGGAGTACAACCAGCAGGTCACGCCTTACGAGCTGAAGAAGTATCTGCCGAAGCTGTAATCGCAAGCGTTGCACATGTGCCGAACCCCGTCGATGATTGGTCATCGGCGGGGTTTTCTATAGCGTGTCGTGGTGGTGGGTAGCGGGCAGAGGTGGGAATAGTGTTGTCGCTGAGTTGATACGAAAAACGATTGACGTAACCGACGAATCAGCTTGTAGTACGAGCGAGAGCACTCAAGAGAGCACCCATGACGAACACACCTGCGAACACCGCGCGCACCGACCGCTTCTTCAATCTGCCGGTCACCATCCTGATCTTCGCCAGCTTCATGCTGGGCATGAGCGAATTCGTGGTAGTGGGCATCCTGCCGGACATCGCATCCGGACTTAAGGTCTCCGAAGTGACCGTGGGTAATCTGGTGGCCATCTTCGCATTCGTGTACGCGCCCTGCACGCCGCTCGGATCCGCATTATCCGCCCGATTCCCGCGCTTTCTCACCTATCTGACGTTGATGGGCGTGTTCCTCGTCGGCAATATCCTGTGCGCCTTCGCGCCGAACTATCCGGTGCTGCTCATCGCCCGACTGCTCATCGCCTCGGTGTCCGGCACGCTGGTGGCCATCTCCATGACCTTCGCGCCCGACGTGACCACCGACAAATACCGCACCAAGTTCATTGCCTGGGTATTCTCGGGTTTCTCCATCGCCTCTGTGGTCGGCGTACCGGCCGGCACTTGGGTGGCCAATACTTTCGGCTGGCGTGTCACCTTTGCCTTGGTTTCGGTGCTCACCGCCGTGCTGATGGCATCGATGGCAGTGTCTCTGCCACGCAACTCACATCCGGCGAAGATCGGTTTCCTGAGGCAATTCCGTCTGTTCTTCGACCGCCGCATCCAGCTCGGCGTGGCGGATGTGGTCTTTGGCGCAGCCGCCTCCTACGTCTTCTACACGTATCTCTCGCCGATCATGCGCGACGAAATCGGTGTGCCCGAACGCTATATCAGCGTCGGCTTGGTGGTCTACGGCTGTGCCTGCCTGTGGAGCAACCTGTACGGAGGCAAGCTGGCCGATCGGGGCAGGGGGGTCGAGCCGCTGACCCACATTCGACCGATCTACTGCGTGCAGGCCGTCTGCCTGTGCCTGCTGGCTTTCGCCTCGCTGGTGCCGGCCGGCGGCGCACTGCTGCTGGTGGCGCTTGGCATGCTCATGTATCTGCAGAATTCCGCTTCCCAGGTGCTGTATATGGATGTGGCCTACCAATCCCATCCCGGTTCGGTGAATCTGGCCGCCTCCCTGAATTCCATGTCGTTCAACATCGGCATCGCCATCGGCTCCGCGGTCGGAGGCCTGGTCAACGACCTCCTTGGCCTGACCTGGCTCGGCCCGGTCGGCGCGATTTTTGCGTTGCTGGCAGCCGGCACCACGACACTGCTGCGCCCGTACGTCGAACGCTGATATCGTCGGTCGTCCCTCATTCCAGCTCGTCGGGACATCAGAGTGACTGCTAGCGCGTACAGTGGAATATCTGGAGTACAGCAGGGAAGTCTGGAGGATATGTCATGGTCAATATCTCTGATGTGGCCCGAGCGGCAGGCGTGTCGAAAGCCACGGTGTCATATGTGCTTTCCAACGACCCGAGGATCACGGAGCAGACCGCAAAAAAGGTGAGAAAAGCCGTTGACGATTTAGGATACACGGTCAATCACGCGGCACGGGCTTTGTCTGCAAAGGAGACCAAGACCTTCGGCATCGTCTCTCCTGCGGTGCATGGCACCTATTTATCCGCATTGTTCGGATTGCATGTGTACTTGCTGTCGGAACACGCGGCACGATATGGGTACGACACGCTGTTCATCGGCAGCGATGACGGTGCCGAAGCGATGAGAAAAGCGTGGGCGTCCAGAAAAGTGGATGGATTCATCCTCATGGATGTATGCGACGATGATCCCCGTATGCGCATCGCAGCAAAAATGGGAATGCCGACAGTGGCCTTCGGCTCCCCGAAGGACTCATTCGGTTTGGACATGGTCGATTCCGATTTCGTCAAGGAGGCGAAGTCCATTATCGAATTCCTGGTCGCGGAGGGACATCGGGAGACGATTCTCGTTTTGTGGTCGCAGCTGATTTTCAAACGACGCATGGGATTTGCGTTGCGTTTTTACGATGCCATCATGGAGTCGGCGCGGAACAACGATATGACGGTACATGTCGTCAGTCCGGATGATGACGATTCCGATCCGTCACGCATTATCGAGCAATCGCTGGAATCGTACCCGAACACCACCGCGATGGTACTGCATAATGAACCTGCGACTATAGTCGCACCTCAGACATTTGCCCAAAAAGGCATCACGGTTCCTGATGATCTGCGTGTGATTACGGTATTTCCGAAACAGCTCGGCACCCCGATGAAGATTCCGTTCGCATCTGTGCAGACCGATGTCGGTGAGCTGACCAAAGCGGTGATTCAACTGTTGATGTCAAGAGTCGCAAACCGCGACGCGCCGATGGAAAAGCTATTCTTTGATTTCCCGTTAGTGGCTGAATAAGAACGAGGTTAGCGCTAACAATCTCTCGCGGACTTGATTAGACCGTCATACTAATTTGCCATCGTGCCCCGGTTTGGTGTATATTAATAATCGTTGAACCGGTTAAACAAAGTCGGGACAAGCTGTCACAGCGCTGTAGACAGCCGTCCGAAAGTAATTGCTGGACACATTGCTGCGTGGCATTGAAAGGACAATGAGATGAATAATGCAACAACCCGTCGTGTGCTCTCTGTGATCGTTGCGGCGGCTGCAACCATGAGCCTCACCGCCTGCGGAGGCTCTTCATCCGCCAAGGATGATAACGTCATCGAGTTTTGGGATCCATATCCGCAGAAAACCGCAGATAGCACATGGCAGGCTTTCGTGGAGAAGTGCGCGCCTGACGGATACACCGTGAAGCGTGCCGGCTACGCGCAGTCCGATCTGTTGAACAATCTGACCACAGCCGTCAAGGCCGATAACGCACCTGAGATCGCGCTGATCGACAATCCGAAGATGCCTACGGCTGTGGATGCGGGCCTGATCACCGATATCAAGGCCGCAGGCGTGGATGTATCCGGTTATGACGAGAACATCGAGGGTCCCGGCATTATCGATGGCGTCCAGTACGGCGTTTCGTACGGGTCCAATGCTCTTGGTCTGTACTATAACCCGACGGTTCTTGAGAAGGCGGGCGTCGATCCGGCGTCCATCACTGATTGGGATTCTCTGAATGACGCAATCGAAAAGGTCGTCAACGCCGGATATAAGGGCATCACCTTTGCTGGAATCTCCGGCGAAGAAGGCACTTTCCAGTTCCTTCCATGGTTCTGGGGCGCTGGCGGCAACCTGGCCAAGGTCTCTGGTTCAAGTGCCGAGAAGGACGCTCTCGACTTGGTGTCGAACTGGGTGAAGCAGGGGTGGGCGCCGAAGTCCGTGGCCACCGACAACCAGTCCGCCGCATGGGATTTGTTCCTGACTGGTGAATATGGATTCTCCGAGAACGGTTCCTGGCAAGCCGAATCGGCGGCCGAAGAGAGATATGAAATGATTCCGATCCCATCCAAGGACGGTGGCGTGGCCCCGGTGCCCACCGGTGGTGAGTTCATCACCATTCCCACGCAGAAGAACATGAGTGATGACAAGCTGAAGGCGACGGTCGATGTGATTGAGTGCCTCATTGACGGCGACAATCTCAAAGCCCTGAACGACGAAATGGTCTACCTCGCTGCAAAGAGCGACGTTCGCGCCAAGCAGGTCGAGGAGAATGAGATCTGGAAACCGTGGGTCGAGATCGTGGAAAGCGCATCCGGCCGCACCACCGACGTCGGTCTTGAATACGAGGATATCTCCGCCCAGCTTTCCGAAGATCTGCAGACATCGTTGAACGAATCCTGACATACGGCCATAGCCATCCCCTATTATTCTTTCCCCTTCCTCCTCCTTACAGGTGTCCGGTCTTCAGCGGATCGCGGCGGGCCGGACACTTTTTTCTTACCTTTATTCATCGTTTTCCCGCACACAGGTGGCATTATGTCAACAACACAATCACATGCGGAACGGCCTGCGCGAAAGATCAAGCCGATCACGCTGGCGGCGATAGGGTTCGCCGCCCCGCTCATCATCTACATGCTGGTGTTCTACGTATCCCCGTTGTTCCAGAACATCTCCATGAGCTTGCACCGCTACACGCGAAGAACCTTCGTGACCGGAGAGGCGCCATGGACCGGGCTGGAAGTCTACCGTGAGGTGGTGTCCAATCCCGAATTCTGGACCACGCTGCGCCAGACGCTTATTTTCGTGGTGCTGTCCATCATTTTCCAGTATTCGATTGGCCTTGCTCTGGCCGTGTTCTTTAATCAAAACTTCAAACTTTCCGCTGGCCTGCGCGGTGCCTTCCTTGTGCCGTGGCTATTGCCGCCGATGATCTCCGGCACGATTTGGCAGTGGATGATGGATGCTGATAATGGTTTGATCAACAATCTGCTCGGCGTAGTCGGCATGGACCCGGTATGGTGGCTTCAGGCGGATAAATCCCTGTGGGCGGTGATCATCGCCAACATTTGGCTGGGTATTCCGTTCAACCTGGTCATTCTTTACTCCGGTCTGCAGAACATCAACGGCGATCTGTATGAAGCTGCGGCCTTGGATGGCTGCAACGCGTGGCAGCGTTTCTGGCGAATTACCTTCCCGCTTTTAAGGCCGGTCACGATGATTACCCTGCTTCTGGGCTTCGTCTATACGCTACGCACGGTGGACATCATCTGGATCATGACCAAGGGCACCGGCACGTCACGCACACTGGCCACATGGGCCTATGAAATGGCGTTCGGCAAAGGTACGTCGGCCACCATCAAATACTCCGAAGCCTCCGTGGTCGGCACAATCCTGATTCTGGTGGCACTGGTATTCGCACTGGTCTATCTGTGGGCGCAAAGCAAAGAGGAAGAGAGGTAAACCGACATGCAACACCGTTCGACTTGGTGGAAGACCGCAATCGGCATCGTGTTGACGATCATCATGCTGTTCCCCGTCTATTGGATGATCAACATCTCTTTCACCCAACGTCGGTCAATCCGTTCCGGCGACTTGATTCCAAAGGACTTCACCCTTGACAACTACGCTGCGGCGTTCGAATCGCAGCTACCATACTTGGGTACATCGTTGATCATCGCACTGGGTTGTGTGATCGTCACCCTGCTCATCGCGCTTCCTTCATCCTATGCAATCGCGATTCTGCGTATCAAAGGGCGTAAGACACTCAACTTCCTGCTCATCGTCGCACAGATGATTCCAGCCGTCGTCATGGCATTGGGCTTCTACCAGATCTTCAGTGATATCGGCCTGTTGGATAGCGTTCCGGGTCTGATCGTCGCCGACTCGACGCTTGCAGTGCCATTCGCAGTGATGCTGCTTACCGGCTTCATGACGGGCATGCCACGGTCCCTTATAGAAGCCGCCGAAATCGATGGCGCCTCTCAGTGGACCGTGTTCACACGCATCGTCATCCCGCTGTCCCGGAACACCATCGTGACCACATCGCTGTTCTCATTCCTGTGGGGTTGGTCCGACTTCATGTTCGCCTCCACATTGGATTCCGGCGGCGGTAAAATGCGTCCTATCACCATGGGCATCTACGACTTCATCGGTTCACAGAACCAGGAGTGGGGGCCGATGATGGCAACGGCTGTACTGGCATCGGTGCCGACCGCCCTGTTGCTGATCGTGGCCCAGAAATATGTGGCGGCCGGTGTGACTGCAGGTGCCATCAAGGACTGATGTTGCGATTCGCAACCTTATGAGAAAAGAACTGACATGACTTTACTTACATTCCATACCGACGGGCATGCTTTGACCTGGACGGGAGACGGAGAATACCTGCGTGTTGAACCGTGGGGCAAGGATTCCGTGCGAGTCCGTGCCGCACAAATGCACGAGGTCGAAAATCCGGCATGGGCATTGCTGGAGGAGCCCGGGAAGCCATCCGACGGTGCTTTGGTCAGCATAGATGCCGGGCACGGCACCGCCGAGCTGCGCAACGGGCACATCATGGTGAAGGCCAAAGCCACATACGGTGTATACGCAGGTGCCGGCTACGAGGAACCGAGATGCGAACTCTCCTTCTTCACGGCTGATGGCAAACCGTTGCTGCGAGAGGCGGCCAGAGGAGGTTCTCTGGACCTGCATGCCCGACGATTCAAACCGATTATCGGGGGAGACCATGCCGTGACCGTCTCATTCGAAAGTCCCGTGAACGAGCGGCTGTACGGTATGGGCGAATACCAGCAGAACGTCATGGATCTCAAAGGCTGCACGCTGGAACTTGCTCATCGTAATTCGCAAGCCTCTGTGCCGTTTGTGGTATCTTCGGCCGGTTACGGCTTCCTGTGGAATAATCCCGCCGTCGGTTCCGTGGTATTCGGCAAAAACCGAACCGAATGGAAGGCCGACGCCACTCGACAGATCGATTACTGGATTACCGCCGGCGACACCCCCGCGGCGATCATGGAGCATTATGCCGATGCCACCGGGCATGCTCCGGTCATGCCGGAATGGGGACTTGGCTTCTGGCAGTGCAAGTTGCGCTACTGGAATCAGGAACAGTTGTTGAAGGTGGCTCGCGAATTCAAAAAACGCGACATCCCATTGGACCTTATCGTCATTGATTTCTTCCACTGGCCGTATATGGGCGATTTCCGATTCGAACAGGAATTCTGGCCGGATCCCAAGGCCATGTGCGATGAACTGCATGATATGGGCATCAAGGTCATGGCCTCCGTATGGCCGCAGGTCGCCATCGCCTCCGAGAACTATGCCGAGATGAAGGCGAACAATCTGCTGGTCAGGGCCGATCGCGGCGAAGATCTCGGCATGCTGTTTGAAGGTCCCAGCCAGTTCTACGATGCCACAAATCCCTCAGCGCGCGAATATGTATGGAGCAAGTGCCGGCAGAACTATGCCGATTACGGCATCGACGCATTCTGGCTGGATGAAGCCGAGCCCGAATACGGTACTTACGACTTCGAAAACTATCGATACTTCGCAGGGTCCAGCCAGCAGGTGGCGAACCTCTATCCACGTGAATACAACCGGGGCTTCTTCGAAGGGCAGACGGCATACGGGCGAGAAGACCAGATCGTCAACCTGACCCGCTGCGCATGGGCCGGCTCCCAACGATACGGTGCATTGGTATGGTCGGGCGATGTCGGCTCCACCTTCGCGGACCTCAAGGCACAGATCACCTGTGGCATTCACATGGGTATGGCCGGTATCCCTTGGTTCACCACTGATATGGGCGGCTTCCATGATGGTGATATCAACAGTGACGGGTTCAAGGAACTGTTGGTCCGCTGGTGCCAGTTCTCCTGCTTCTCTCCAGTGATGAGAAACCATGGCGATCGTTCCGCCATCCAGCCGGATGGCACCATGAAGGAAACCATAGTCAATGCGGCCGGAGAACACCGGTCATCCTCCGGGGCGGACAACGAGCCTTGGAGCTACGGCGAGAACATCGAACGTATCATCGTGAAGTTCATCCGAGTCCGTGAACGCATGCGCGATTACATGCGCGAATTGTTCGATGAGACTCATAGGACGGGGCATCCGCTGATTCGAGGCCTGTTCTATGAGTTCCCCGATGATGCCGCTGCCGCGGATATCGCGGACGAATACATGCTTGGCGCGGATTTGTTGGTGGCTCCGGTGGTCGTGGAAGGCGCTCGCAGCAGGTCCGTATATCTGCCAGGCGATGAGACGACCTCATGGACCGATCTGCGCGATGGTACGGTGTACACCGGCGGGCAAACCGCTACCGTCGATGCGGCCCTTGACACGATTCCCGTATTGGCGCGCAATGGCAAGGACCATGGTCTGGCCGGGATCTTGTAAACCAATATCCGGCGTATCGTGCTGATCGCCTAGGATGCGTCATATTTCGAGGGTCGGACAACATCGCGTTCCGACCCTCTTCCATATTGGGAACGATGCGGATACGTATGAAAGGATGATGATGGCGGTTTCCGGTGCTACCGTGCATTCTCTTTGGACCAAGTTAAGCTAGGAGAAGGGGAAATTTCCCGTAGACAGATGTTGGTCCGGGACTACATCCGCACCTTCGATCTCGACCGGCTGTTGCACACATTCCACCGCAATGCCGGCATCGTCAGTGTTGCGAAGCCTCTAGGAGGATGGGAAAGCGAGGATGGGGGAATTCGTGGCCGTTTCGTAGGTCATTTTCTTTCCGCCGCTGCAAAGTTCCATGCCACGGATGATCCGGACGACGGCATGCTGCGCATCGTGAATGACCTGGTGAATGGGCTGGCCGAATGCGCTCGTGCGGACGGGTACCTGAGTGCATTCCCCGATACCGAATTAGACAAGCTCGAAGCCAAGGAATTCCACGGCGTCTGGGCACCCTACTATACCTTGCATAAAATCGTGCAGGGCCTGGTTGATGCCCATCGCTATGCAAGGAATGAAACGGCGTTGACTCTGGCGATGGGCATGGCTCATTACATCGGACGGCGATTCGCGCGACTTGGCCGATGGAATATCGACAACATTCTGCGTCCGGTCCGGTTGAATCCGCTCAACGAATATGGTGGCTTGGGAGACACCTTGTATTCGCTATACGAATTGACTGGAGATCATGATGTGCTGGCCACGGCACAACTGTTTGATCGTGATTATTTCACCGGTAACCTCATACGCGGGGTGGATATGCTTGAGGATCTGCATGCCAACACGCATTTGCCGGTTATGATCGCAGCATTGCACCGTTGCCGTGTCACCGGAGATGATCAATATCTGGCGGCGGCGGAGAACGGATATGACTGCCTGCTTGGACGAACTTTTGCCAACGGGTCGAACAGTTCGCGGGCTGAACATTACACCTTGCATTATGGCGTATCGGATCGTGCGGAACATTGGGGACCATATGGGGACCTGAGCAAATCGCTGACAGGAGGAGAGCGAATCCTGTTGCGCGCATAACACCGAACGCCTGACACGTGGACTATTCGAGACCGACGGAGACATACGCAAACTCGATCATCTGGAACGGCTCAAATACAATGCTGTGCTTGCCTGTTTGAACCCAGAGGATGGGCTGTCCGTCTATCACCAACCTCTGGGAGCCGGCGTACGCCGTCTGTACAGCACGCCTTACGATTCCTTCTGGTGCTGCACCGGCACGGGAATCGAGGCGGCGGCTTCCCCACAATCCGGCATCTGGTATCAGCGGGTAAATCAGAATCTTCCCACCATATTGCTCGGCATGGCTGTTCCCTCCATGTTGGAATGGAAGGAACAAGGTGTTGTTTGTGAATTACGTACGGCATATCCGGCCGGCGTCGAGTCTTCGATGCATCTGATGCTGTCAGAGCCAAGACGTCTGCGAATAATGCTGCGAGCGGATTGCGTTCAGGACGTGCACGTTACCGCTGATTCGAAGGACATTGCCGGCATAGTGGCCGATTGGAGTGATGAATCAGCGGACGATCGTATACGTCTATCGAATGATGGGACGTTCATTGTGATGGAGGGAATGTTCCAGGATGGCGATTGCATCGATTGGATCGTGCGCTCGCCATTTCATGCCGAAGCATTGCCAGGAGATCCCACACGTGTGGTTCTGCTGTATGGCAATGTGTTGTTGGCGGCGGCGGGAAGTGACGCGAATATTCCTGAATCCTGTCAAAACAATCGGAGTCTTGCGGAGCATGCCCATCGGCAAAACGGCACTGATGCTCTGCGATTCCTGCTACGGCGCGACGGCTTCGTGGATGGGCATAACGCTCCGCTGCAACTGAAACCAGTATATGCAGTCGGCGAGGAAACATACTCGGCGTACTTCAATGTAGACGAATCGCATCCATGGATACCAGAGGAATTCGTGCCTGTGGCGTCAGGGGAGAACTAACGTTCTTCACATGGGCCGTTGACTGGTCCGTGACCGAATTCGATTTCGGTGAACGGCATAATGCCGATGTCGAAGACCAGCGACAATTCCTCCGGCATCAGCCTGCGTTATCAGCTTCGCGGCGAACCGAACCAGCCGGTGTAGATAAGCGCGAAGTTGCGGTTGCCATAACTGGAGCAGGAATCGCCGGTACCGTTGCCAGCGGCCAGTGCGGAGATGTTCGGCTGGTAAGGCGTATAGATGTAGAGCAGGGCGGTCGCCTTGTTTTCGATATACACTTGCGCGCCGCCGCATGCCGCGTTCGGATGATATTGGATGTAGTTGAGACTGTGCGCCATGTATCCGTACTGTTCCTCGTGCTCGAGATAGTAACGGTACCGCTTGGCCGCGCCATACACCTGCCGAAAGAATCCGGCATAGGTGGGATCGCAGTCGGCGGTATCCGGACAGTTCAGCCCCATCGCCGCCATGAGCTGGTAGTTGCTGGGATTGACAGCGGTGACCAGATGCTGCTCCTTCTGCATCACGGTGAGCAGCACTTTCTGACTCACCTTGCAGGCGCGGGCCGACTGGTCGATGATTGCCGCCGCCGACTCGCCTTTGCTGCCCGTATAGTCCGTGCACAGGCCTTCGCCTGACTCGTTCGATGTGTCGAAGGTCATCGCGGCCAGCGAGCCGCCTTGTGCATCCAAAAACGATTGGACTTCAGCCTGACTCATCGCCGAACCATTGAAGAACTGACCATCCGAAATAATATTGCCCGGATTGAAATCGTATGTTCGCGTCAGTTCCAGCTGTGCCGCCTCGGCTGCGCGAACCTGTGCCCGCCAGTTCGTGAAACGAACCAGCCCGGCCACCAGCGCTACGACAACGACCACCGCCACCGTGGGAATCAGCACCATCTTGATACGGGTCGGCCAGTTCGCCTTACGCCAGGAACGCTTCAGAGCATTGATCGGACCGTGCCTACGATTGCGTTTCCTTTTCCGATTGCCGAGGCGTCCGCGCACTTGCCCACGCTGTGATGATGGCTTGCGCGTGCGCTGGCGTGTGGCCTGGCGACTTGTTCGCCGTTCGGTCACGCCAGCGCTTTCTTGATACGGTTGAGCGAAGCCGGCCCCTTGGTGCCAAGCTCCTGCGCCCATAGGGACACGTAGAACTCTTCAAGCATCCAACGGGCCTGTTCGGCCTGCTTCATCAATGCCTCATGCTTCGGGCCGGCCGGCTCCGCCTTGGCACGGGCCAACGCCTTATCGACCACCTGACGGGCCTCGTCGGCCTGCCAGGCCCACTTGACGTCACGGTTCTTATCGGTTTTCGCCTTATTGAGTCGGCTCAGATCGGCTCTCAAATATCGGCTCAACGACTTCAGCGCATCCGGGGGAGTACGCCCGACGAATCCGGGGTAGACGAGCGTGGCGATATGGTCGCGAATCGACTGCAACACCGAAAGCATCGGCAGATCAGCCTTGCCGCCAGTGGCCTTGTCGACTTCGGCATAAGCCTTGAGCACGGCGATCACGTCATGCGCCACCTGATAGACGGTGTCCTCGTACACTTCGCGCACATCGAGCACCGCATTGGCCAACGCCTCATCGTCCGAGAGCCTGTCGACATTCGGCATCAGCCGTTTGACCGTGGCCAGCTGCAGGTCTTCGACCAGATCCTTGGTGAACTTGTACGGAGCAGAAGCCAGCATCAACGCCTCGGTACCCAGCCAGCGCGACGAAATGCGTTCGGCCGGCAACCGCAGCGCATCCAATGCGCCACGCCAGAGCATTGTGGCCCGGGACTCGGTGGTGGCACCCGCCTTATGCAACAGGTTCGCCTGACTGACCAGCTTGCCCTGTTCTCCAGCCTGATCGGCCTGCTTCTTGACCATCTGACGGGCCGACGCCTCCGCCTGCGCGGCGAACTTGCGTTGCAGCGCCTTCAGATCCTTGGACACACCCAGCACCTTGACGGGGCCGCGCGCATGCCGGCGTCCACGAGGGTGCTTGCCGGCCGGCAGTTGCTGCTCCACCGAGAACGTGACCCTGAGATACGGGGAAAGACGCTCGACCAGTTCCGGCCCCAACACTTCGGGATGAATCTGCGCACCCTTGGTGGCGATGGCCGCCTTGGTGAACACATGTGCCAAATCAGGCCAGCCAACGGTCGTGCCATCCTCATCCACCGGCGGCAGATTCGGCTTCTGCTGCGAGCCCGAGCCCGGCAGATCCGGGTAATGCTCGTCGATCCAGTCACGAATCGCACGCGCGGCATCCGGGGCCGGCACGAACTGGACGCGCAGCTGCTTGGGCAGCGCCTTGATCATCGACAGAATCAGCTCATCCAACAGGCCCGGCACATTCCATGTGAACTGGTCGGGCGTGATACGCGAGAGCGCCTTCAACGGCACATGCACGGTGACGCCGTCGGCCGGGTCGGCCGGATCGTATACGTAGCTCAAACGCAGGTCGATGGGTTGGCCGTCCGATCCGGTCGTATGCCAATGGTCGGGGTAATCGTCCAGACTCACCGAATCGCTGGATGCCAGACGCTCCACCTTGGCCGGGTCGAAATCAAGCAGATTCGGCTGACGGTCATGCTCGGACTTCCACCATTTCGCCAGATCGGCCACGCTGGTCACATCGTTGGGAATGACCGCGTTGTAGAAGTCGAACAGATCCTCGTCGGACACGGTGTCCGCCAGCTGGCGGGTGCGGCTCGCGTCATCGGCGGCATCCTCGAGAATGTCACGGTTTTTGCCCACAAAGTCGTCGTAACTGAAGCGCTGCTGAATATCGCCCTCGACCAGACCCTGGCGAATCAGGAAGTCGCGCGCCTCAAGCGGATTGATGCGTCCCCACTGCACGGCACGGTCCTGTACGATCGGCAGACCATACAGCAGCACGCGCGCGGTGGCCACAGCCGAGCCACGCGAACCCGACCAGTGCGGCTCCGCATACGTGGTGCGGGTCAATTGGCCGGCCAACGGTTCGGCCCACGCCGGGTCGATGGCCGCCGAATAGCGGGCCCACAGGCGAGAGGTCTCCACCAGTTCGGTGCTCATCACCCATGACGGGGTCTTCTTGGCCACGGCGGAGGCGGGGAACAGGGCGAAACGGGTGCCGCGCGCGCCCTGATAATCGTTCTTCGACTGCTTCTGGGCGCGTTTCATCGCACGGGCGCGCGCCGCACCGGTCAGCCCCGCGAAATCGGATGCCTTGGGCTCACGCACCACCTGCATGCCCATCATCGACAGCAATCCGGCGAGCATCGACTTGTGGATGCCATCCGCATCCCACGAGCAGCACAGCGAATGCGCGGCCTGCTGATTCAACGGCATCTGGCGAATCTCCAAGCCTGGGCGGGAGGCGGGCAGCGGGTCGCCGACCTTGAACTTCAGCTCCTTGCACATCTGGCGTAGCTGGGAGACGAGATCTTTCCACTGGCGTATCCTCAGCCAGCTGAGATACTCGGTTTTGCAGATACGGCGCAGCGCGTTGTTGCTCGGGTCGCCGTCCGCTTGGAACACGCGATCCCAGATGTTCAGGGCCGTCAGGAAATCGGAGGTCTCATCCGCATATCGGTTGTGGATACGGTCGGCATCCTCACGCTTGTCGTCCGGGCGTTCACGTGGGTCCTGCAAGCTCAGGAACGCCACGACCACGAGCACCTGGGCCAGAAGATTCGGCGAACCGGTTTTCGCGGCCTCGATAACCATACGTCCCAGACGCACGTCGATGGGGATGCGCGCCAGCTGACGGCCGGTATGGGTGAGCGTCACCTCGCCGCGCTTTCGGCCGATGGCCTTGAGCTCGGTGAGCTCATTGAAACCGTCCGACACGGCCTTCATATCCGGCGGATCGATGAACCCGAAGTTCGTGACGTCCTCGGCCGTGCGGGCCACGCCCACCGACAGCATGTGAAGCACCACGGCACCCAGCGAGGTACGCAGGATTTCCGGCTCGGTGAAGCGCGGTCGGGTCTCGTAATCCTCACGCGAATACAGGCGGATCGCGATGCCGTCGGCCACGCGGCCGCATCGGCCGGACCTCTGGTCGGCACTGGCCTGGCTGATCGGCTCGATCGGCAGACGCTGGACCTTTGCGGTCTTCGAATACCGGGAGATACGGGCGGAACCGGGGTCCACCACGTAGCGGATACCGGGCACGGTCAGCGAGGTCTCAGCCACATTGGTGGCGATGACGATGCGCTGATGCAAATGCGATTCGAACACCTTGTGCTGGTCGGCGGCGGACAATCGCGCGAACAGCGGCATGATCTCGATGGCGTCCGGTCGGCGCATGTCGTCGGCGCGCGGACCGTAATGATGCCGCAGTGCGGCCTCGAACTCGTGGATGTCGCGCTCGCCGGAAGCGAAGACCAGAATATCGCGGGGACCGCGCTCATGGGAGGAGTGGATCACCAGTTCGGCGCAGGCTCGAGCCACGGCCGTGGGCATATCGGTGATGCCGTCATCGGCATAGGAGTCGCCGGACCGGCCGCGGGGCCGGTCGGAATCGGATTCCGCGATGGCGCTGGCCAGCGCGTCGTAATCGGCGTCGCCGGGGCGGGCGCCCACCGCGAATCCCGGCACTTCGCGCATCAACGCGGGCGCGGTGCCAAGCGGCTCATAGACCACCTGCACGGGGAAGGTGCGGCCGGAAACCTCGATTACCGGCACCTTCTCATGCAAGGCGTGCTCGAAATGCTCCTGGAACTTGACCGAATCGATGGTCGCGGAGGTGATGATGAGCTTCAGATCGCGGCGCTGAGGCAGCAGTGCCGTCAGATAGCCGAGCAGAAAGTCGATGTTAAGACTGCGCTCATGCGCCTCGTCGATGATGATCGTATCGTATTGGGTGAGTTTCGGATCGCGCTGGATCTGGGCGAGCAGAATACCGTCGGTCACGACTCTCAATCGCGTGCTGGGCGAGCTTTCGTCGGTGAAACGCACCTGATAGCCGACCTCGTCACCGAGCTTCACGCCCATCTCCGAGGCGATACGTTCGGCCACCGTGCGCGCGGCGATACGGCGAGGCTGGGTGTGCACGATCTGCTTGCCGTGCGTGCCACGGCCAAGCTCAAGCAGGATCTTCGGCAGCTGTGTGGTTTTGCCCGAACCGGTCTGGCCGGACACAATAACGACTTGGGAACGTTTGACCGCGCTGGCTATCTCATCACGCGCGGCAGATACGGGAAGTTCTGCAGGATACTCATATTTCATGACGGACTTCAATGATACGGAAGCCCTTGGAGCTCGCGTATTTGCTCGCAGTGAACCCCTCGCCGAGCGCATCGTCCAGCCAGGGGATTAGCGAATCGGAACCGAGATTCTTCTGCACTACGAGATAGGCGGCGCCGCCCACCTTGAGCTTCGGCAGCCAAGCCATAAGCAACGTATGCAGCGCTTCCTTGCCGACACGGATCGGCGGATTCGACCAAATCGCATCAAACGTGAGGTCGCCCGGCACCGTCTCGCAGAACGCCGGCTGGTTCTCGGCGGGCAGGGGAGTGCTGGACTCGTCCACCTGAGCCGTATGAATGTTCGTGCGGCCGTTCGCCTGTGCGTTGGCATGGGTCAGGTCCAGCGCGCGCTCGTTGACATCCACCGCCCACACGTTCGCTTCGGGCGACTCAAACGCCAATGTCAGGGCGATAGGGCCCCAGCCGCAGCCCAAATCCAGGAAATCGCCGGTAAGCGGCGGCTCGGGCGCATGCTTCAGCAATACCGACGTACCGAGGTCCACGCGCGAGCCGGAGAACACGCCGTTCGACACCTGAGCGGTCGCCTCATGGCCGCGCAACGTTACGTTCAATGTGCGGCGCACGTCCTTCGACGCGGGTTCCGCAGAGAAATACTGTTCTGCCATGGTCGCTCCATTTCTGCGGGATTCGCCGCTCTCGTATGCCGACCTGTATCAGCCGGCCTATGCCGGTACGTGCCGATCTATGCCAGCATGTCACCTCATGTGATGATAATAAAGGACCATAGAAGAATCGTGAACCATTCCAACCAAACGAGGCGCACTTGACCGACAACACCCAGTACACCGACATCGACCGCGGCAACAACGACGTTACCCCTGAAGGTGTGCTGGCCGGGCAGTCCGAAGTGCTGCTCGACGACAGCCAGCGCGCGACCGGCTGGCACGAGGACGCCAACCAGGAATGGGAGGAGCGCGAGGCCCGCAACGAGCTCAAGCATGTCGCCGGTCTCGGCGAGCTGCAGGACGTCACCGAAGTCGAATACCGCAAGGTGCGTCTGGAACGTGTGGTGCTCGTCGGCGTCTGGTCGTCCGCCGTCACCACGCAAGCCAAGGCCGAGGAATCGTTGAGGGAGTTGGCGGCGCTCGCCGAAACCGCCGGTGCGGTGGTATGCGATGGTTTGCTGCAGCATCGCTCCAAGCCGGATGCAGCCACGTACGTTGGTTCCGGCAAAGCCAAGGAGATTGCCGACATCGTGGCGCGTGAGGAAGCCGATACGATTATCGTGGACGACGACCTGCCGCCGTCACAGCGCCGTGCATTGGAGGACGCAGCCAAAGTCAAGGTGGTGGATCGCACCGCGGTGATTCTGGACATCTTCGCCCAGCACGCCACCTCGCGTGAAGGTAAGGCGCAGGTGGAGTTGGCGCAGCTCGAATACATGCTGCCCCGACTGCGTGGTTGGGGTGGTTCGCTGTCCCGTCAGGCCGGCGGTCGCGCGGCAGGCGCGGATGCGGGCATCGGATCGCGAGGCCCGGGCGAGACCAAAATCGAAATGGACCGTCGTGTAATTCGCACGCGTATCGCCAGACTGCGCCGTCAGATTCGTGAGATGGCCCCGGCACGTGAGGTCAAGCGCGGTTCACGCCGTCGCTTCGGCCTGCCCACAGTGGCCGTGGTCGGCTACACGAACGCCGGCAAATCCTCGTTGACCAACCGTCTGACCGGTTCGGCCGAACTGGTGGAAAACGCGCTGTTCGCCACATTGGACACGGCCGTGCGCCGCGCCAAAACCCGCGACGGACGCGCTTACGCCTACGTGGACACGGTCGGCTTCGTGCGCCGCCTGCCCACCCAGCTGATCGAGGCGTTCAAATCCACCCTGGAAGAGGTGGCCGAGGCCGACGTGATCCTGCACGTGGTCGATGGCTCCCACCCTGACCCGTTCTCTCAGGTCGACGCGGTCAATGACGTGTTGGCGGACATCGAAGGCACGGCCTCGATTCCGCGTATTCTCGTATTCAACAAGGCCGATCAGGCGGACGAGGCGACACGTGAACGACTCGCCGCACTGCAGCCGGATGCGTTCATCGTCTCCGCCTATACCGGTGAGGGATTGGACGAGCTGCGTACCGCGGTCGAAAGTCTGCTGCCGGTCCCGCATGTGCATGTCAACGCTCTGCTGCCGTATACCGCTGGCTCCCTGATCTCTCGTGTACGCGAATACGGCAAGGTGGACAAGGTGGAGTACCGCGATGATGGCATACAGCTTGAAGCGGACGTCGACGCCCATCTTGCCGCTCAGGTGGTCGAACAGTCCATTGACTAACGTGATAAACATCACAGTTTGTTTGTGAGCGCTAACAACCGTTGGAAACATTACCATACCGTTATCAGACAGGGTGGTGTGCTGGTAGCAAAACGTCTTAGCGGGTTTATAGAGTGAAAACCGTTAGTTACAAGGCCTGCCATTCATCAGCAGACCGCCTTTGAAGAGAGGTTCATCCATCATGGCGGAAACTACCGTTAAGCCCACGAAGCTTGCTGTTATTGGTGCCGGTGCCGTTGGCTCCACCCTCGCCTTCGCCGCTGCCCAGCGTGGCGTCGCTCGCGAGATCGTGCTTGAAGACATCGCCAAGGAGCGCGTGGAAGCCGAAGTGCTCGACATGCAGCACGGCTCCAGCTTCTACCCGACCGTGTCCATCGACGGTTCCGACGATCCTGAGATCTGCCGCGACGCCGACATGGTCGTCATCACCGCTGGTCCGCGTCAGAAGCCGGGTCAGTCTCGTCTTGAGCTCGTTGGCGCTACCGTCAACATCCTCAAGGCCATCATGCCGAACTTGGTCAAGGTGGCTCCGAACGCCATCTACATGCTCATCACCAACCCGGTCGACATCGCTACCCACGTGGCTCAGAAGCTCACCGGTCTGCCCGAGAACCAGGTCTTCGGTTCCGGCACCAACCTGGACTCCGCTCGTCTGCGCTTCCTGATTGCCCAGCAGACCGGCGTCAACGTCAAGAACGTGCACGCCTACATCGCCGGCGAGCACGGCGACTCCGAAGTCCCGCTGTGGGAGTCCGCCACCATCGGTGGTGTCCCCATGTGCGACTGGACCCCGCTGCCCGGCCACGATCCGCTCGACGCCGCCAAGCGCGAGGAGATCCACCAGGAAGTCAAGAACGCCGCTTACAAGATCATCAACGGTAAGGGTGCCACCAACTACGCCATCGGCATGTCCGGCGTCGACATCATCGAAGCCGTCCTGCACGACACCAACCGCATCCTGCCCGTGAGCTCCATGCTCAAGGACTTCCACGGCATCTCCGACATCTGCATGTCCGTGCCGACCCTCCTCAACCGTCAGGGCGTCAACAACACCATCAACACCCCGGTCTCCGACAAGGAGCTCGCCGCTCTGAAGCGCTCCGCCGAGACGCTGAAGGAAACCGCCGCCCAGTTCGGCTTCTGATAAAAAATCGCTGTACGGAGCGCCTTTCACACCGCACAAGGTTCGAACTACCTTTGTAGGCCTTCACCTTGTGCGGCACGAAAAATCGCACACGTACAGCGATTTTTTATACCCTGCTGAATGCTTCCAGAGGAAGCATTTTTTATTCGTGGAATTCGTTGGAGGAGGGGGAGCTATAGCCCTCGGGCTCAAGCTGGAAGGTGGTGTGGGGGACCGAGACCGGGAAGTGCTCGCGCAGGCAATCCTGCAGTTGGGTGAGGATTGTGGCGGCATCTTCCATGGTGAGGTCTTTGTCGACTACCACGTGGGCCATAAGAATCGGCATGTCGGTGGACACCGTGCTGGCATGGAGGTCATGCACGGCAAGCACATGCGGCACGTCTTCCAGATGCTCGCGTACCTTATCGAGATCAAGACCATCCGGTGTTTCCTCCAGCAGCACCTTGACCGCGTTGTGCAGCAGCTTGATGGCGCGCGGAATCATCATCAGTGCGATGACGGCACCGGCCACGGCGTCGAAGCCATTCCATCCGGTGGAGATCATTACCAGGGCAGAGGCCACCACAGACACCGAGCCAAGTGCGTCGTTCATTACCTCGAGGAACGCGGCCTTCATGTTCATGTTGTCTTCGCGCTGCGAGGCAAGGATGAAGATCGAGATGATATTTGCGACAAGACCCAGAATGCCTACGAACAGCAGCAAGCCGATATCGTCGATTTCCGCTTTGGAGCCGCCGAACAGACGCATGCCGGCCTCTACCAACGCATAGATGCCGACGATAAGCAATACTACGGCGCCCGCGGCAGCGGTGAGCACCTCAAGCCTGGCCCAGCCCCAAGTACGAGTGTTGTTGGGCTTGCGGCGCATCAGTATGGCGGTGATTGTGGATGCCACCAGCACGGACATGTCGGTGAGCATATGACCGGCATCCACCAGCAGGGCCAGTGAGCCGGTTAAGACGGCCGACACCACTTCGATGAGGAAGACCGAACCAGTGACGGTCAACGTGGCAATCAGCCTGCGCTGGTGCGCGGCAGGGTTTACGGATGTGGATGGTGCGGGTGTATGGGTATGGGCCATATGTACTCCTTCGCTCTATCGAGTTGAAACCGCTTCTCAATACCATTTGCGATATGGTCTGAATACGACGAAACCCCGGCGCGAGGCCGGGGTTTCGTAAGCAGTGTGCGACTATAGCACGACCAGCGCGATTCAGCGCACGCTGATCAGCTGGTGGCGAACAGGCTATAATTTGCGCAGTACAGTGACCACCTTGCCCATAATCGTGGCATGTGTGCCGTCGATGGGCGAGTATGCGGGGTTGTGCGGCATCAGCCAGACATGGCCGTTTTCCTTGCGGAAGGTCTTCACCGTGGCCTCGTCATCCAACAGAGCGGCGACGATATCTCCGTTGACGGCGGAATTCTGTTCGCGCACCACCACATAGTCGCCATCGCAGATAGCGGCATCCACCATGGAATCACCGTGGACTTCCAGCATGAACAGGGTGCCGGAGCCGGTCAGCCGTTCAGGCAGACGCATGACGTCGTCCACATGCTGTTCGGCGGTAATCGGCACGCCGGCGGCGATACGGCCAACGAGCGGTACGTCATGTGATTCGGCAATGGCTTCGGCGGGGAATTGGTATATCTCCGCCACATTGCTGGCGCTGGTTGCCTCTTCGCTGGCTTGTGATGGCTTTTCGGCATTCGGGGCGGATCCTGCCATCACCTCGATGGCGCGACCCTTGTTCGCGCTCATGCGAATGAAGCCCTTGTCTTCCAAAACTTGTAGCTGATGCTTGACCGAAGACGGACTTTTGAGCCCGGCGGCATTTCCGATCTCCCGGAAAGAGGGAGCAAAGCCTTGTTCGTCGATATGCGTGCGAATGGCGTCCAACACTTTGCGCTGGCGGTCGGTCAGGGTGGACTCGTCCGGCTTCTGCTTGGGGGAGAGGGGAATGGTGCTCACGTCAGGGCTCCTTTCGTTATGTCACCAGCATAACGTGTTGTTCGTGTGAAATCAAACATCTGTTCGAGTTTCGACTTGACCGTGTCGAACATTTGTGCAATTATAAGAACAGTTGTTCGATAGAACATCTGTTCGAGAGAGGTGGTCGTGATGACTGGTTCAATGGTGATGGCCCCGGCCCGTAGCGCACGTGTAGCTATGCAGCATGCTGGAACGTCCCGCCGGAATGTGCGTGGGCGGATTATCGCAGTGATGATCGCCTTGGCGCTGGCCTGGTGTGGTTTCGGCGCGCTTACCGCTCAGCGGGCCCAATCAGATACGGGTGCCACGCAGGTGACCAGCTATATCGTGCGGCCGGGGGATACGCTCTGGTCATATGCTTCGGCTATTACACCTGCTGGCCATGATGTATCGGAAACAGTGGATGAGCTGATTACGCTGAACAATCTCGAGTCCGGAACATTGCAGGCCGGGCAGCGCATTATTGTTCCGGTTGAGTAAATGAAACCCGAGCGGCATGGTTTTTCCGCCCGTACACGTTATTCTGGAGAGCATGCATTGCCCTTTTTGCCAGAACCCCGACACCAAAGTTATTGATACGCGCATTAGCGATGACGGTCATTCCATCCGTCGGCGTCGCGTATGCCCGAAATGCAACAAGCGTTTTACCACGGTGGAAACCAGTATGCTGCTGGTCACTAAACGTTCGGGTGGCGTGGAGCCATTCAGCAGAGACAAAGTGATTTCCGGCGTACGTAAAGCCTGCCAGGGGCGGCCGGTCAGAGAAGAGGATCTGAAGCTGCTGGGACAGAAAGTCGAAGAGGATCTTCGCTCCCGAGGCCTTGCCGAAGTCACCTCAGATGAAGTGGGCAAAGCCATCCTGAAACCGTTGCGTGACTTGGATGTGGTGGCGTACCTTCGATTCGCGAGTGTGTACCAGAACTTTGCAGGTCTGGAGGATTTCCAAAGCGCCATTGATGGTTTGCGTGAATAATATGCGAATGCCATGCACCGTGATATGCGAGTGATTCGCAAACCATGGTGCGAACCAATCATGAAGCCCTGCACTTATGAAAGAGACCCGTCAGCGACGGGTCTCTTTCATATCAATCGAGGATGAGCTGCGTCAGCTGATGACACGCATGCGAACGGTGCCCTCGATGTTGCGTAGTGCTTCAAGCGTGGCGGCGCTGGGCTTCTGAGCCACGTCGGTGACCACATAGCCAAGTTCGCCTTCGGTGGCCAACGACTGGAAGGAAACGTTGATGTTCTCTTCGCCGAGCACGCGATTGACATGAGCCAGCACACCAGGAAGATTGTCGTGCAGATGGGCGATACGGCACACGCCCTTGCATTCACCTAGGTTGATCTGCGGTAGGTTCACGGACAATGAGGTAGAACCCTTGAACCAGTAATCCTCAAGACGCTGAGAGACGAAATGGCCGATGGATTCCTGAGCCTCCAAGGTGGAGCCGCCAATATGAGGAGTCAGAATCATATTGTCTTCGTTGGCCAGTGAGGTCTCGAACGGATCTCCGCTCTTCTTCGGCTCAACGGGGAACACGTCGACCGCCGCGCCAGACAGATGGCCGGAATCGAGGTGCTGCTTCAGAGCTCCCAGATCGGCGACGAAACCGCGCGAAAGGTTAATGAAAATCGCGTCCTGCTTCATGTGGGCGAATTGGTCTTCGCCGAAGAAGCCGGTGTTCGACTTGCGGCCATCCACGTGCAGGGTCACGGCATCGGACTGTTCCAGCAGTTCGTTGAGGGTATCGCAACGGTGGGCGTTGCCCAGTGCCAATTTCTCCTCAATGTCGTAGAACACCACGCGCATGCCGAGGGCCTCGGCCAGTACCGACAGCTGGGAGCCGATGTTGCCGTAGCCGATGATGCCAAGGGTCTTGCCGCGCACTTCATGCGAGCCGGAAGCGGACTTGTCCCACAGGCCATGCTTGATGTGATGCGTGTGTGCGGGAATGCGGCGCATCAAGCAGATGATGTCGCAAATCACCAATTCCACCACGGAACGGGTGTTGGAGTAGGGGGCGTTGAACACGGCGATGCCACGCTTGCCGGCATGTGCCAGATCGACCTGATTGGTGCCGATGCAGAAGCAGCCGATGGCGCTTAGCGTAGGACGCGCATCCAGCACGCGGGCTGTGACGTTGGTCTTGGAGCGTACGCCCACCAAGTCCACGCCATCCAGCGCGTCGATGAGTTCGTCCTCGCTCAGGGCTCCCTTCATGGTCTCGACTTCGAAACCGTGATCACGCAGCGATTTGGCCGCGTCGGGGTGAATGTTTTCCAATAACAGTGCTTTGGGCATGCTTCATACCTTAGATGTTCAGGGACTTTTCGTCCGTTCTTGTCCGAACTATAACCAGTTTCTGGGTCGGCCTGGTCATTGCCACGTACAGGTCCGAGGCGGCGACCAGGCGGCTCGGCGCGTCATCCTCGATGAGACCGGGCTCGACCACCACGACGGCATCGAACTCCAGACCCTTGACCGTTTCGGTGCCGCAGACGCTGATTTGCTCATCCCATTCGGGCTGCTCGATGAGCCTTGCGTATTCGGCCGGGTCAAGAACGGCGGCCAGTTTGCGGCGCACGGCGTCGCGCACCGGGGCGATGAGATCATCCGGACAGATGACGGCGATGCGGCCGGTGCCGTCTGCCGAAACGAATTGTTCGGCAAGCTGCGCCGCCCGCTCGGCCGTCGTTTCCAGCAAGGACGACATGTCGGGCACCACATTGCGGGACACCGAATCGGGGATGGTGCGCACCGCATTGACCGTGGAGATGTAGAGGCCTTCCTTCTCGGCAAATCGTGAGGCGAGTTCGGAAACTTCCTGCGGATTACGGTAGTTGATGGTCAACTCGTTCAGATCCCAGTGGCTTTCGCCGAACAGGCGGTTCATCGATTTGCTCCAGCGTCGGGTGCCACCCAGCGCCGAGGTCTGCGCCACATCGCCCACGATGGTGAACGAGCGGGAGGGGCAACGGCGGATCAACATACGCCAGTCCATGGCGGTCAGTTCCTGCGCTTCGTCGACCACGATGTGCCCGTAGGTCCATTCACGGTCGGCCGCGGCCCGCTGCGCGGTCAGCTCGGCGTCGTCCCCGTTCATCTGGTCGAGCAGCATCTGACTGGAGACGATGCCTCCACCCAGACCGGTCGCGGCCAGCGTGTCTTTGGCATACTGCTCTTCGGCGGCACGACGTGCGTCGGCGGCGGACTGGCGGGCCACCGTCTTGGGATCGGGGCCCAGCATATCCATCGCTTCGTCGAGCAGCGGAATATCGGAGCGGGTCAGCGGGGAGCCCTTGGGGCGGGCAAGTGCCGCGATGTCGTTGTCGGTCAGCCAACCAGCCAGAGACTTCAGACGTTCGGGATGGGCGAACAGCTGATCGATGAGCCATGGGGCGGTCATCGGCAGCCAGCACAGGTTCAGGGTCTTGCGCACCTGCTCGTTCATACGCAGCAACGACATCGCGCGGTTCAGCTCCGCCTGATCCGGCGTGTAATCAAGCTGTTCGGCATAACGGTTCTGCATGCTGGTCAGCATCGAACGGATAAAGGTCTCGCGGGCCTTGTTATGAGGTTGCCGGGTGCGCTTCGCGTCCGCCTGCGCCTGCTCGATATCAGTGGCCAGCATTGGTACCTGAATGCCGCTAATGGTTACTGTCGGCAGAACAGCGGGAACACGCACGCGCGCGGCGATGGCATTGGCCACTACGGAGGTCATGCGTCGATCGCCCTTGAGCTTGGCTGCATAAGGGGAGTCGACCGCCGTGGCGGTGATGCCGGGAATCAGATCGCTGATGGTGCGTGAGACCACGCCGGTCTCGCCCAAGGAGGGCAGCACCTGATCGATGTAGTGCAGGAACGCCGAGCTGGGGCCAACAACCAGCACGCCGGAACGTTCCAGCGTGCGCCGGTGCGTGTACAGCAGGTAGGCGGCGCGATGGAGCGCCACGGCCGTCTTGCCGGTGCCGGGACCGCCCTGCACCACCACGGCACGATTCATGTCGGAGCGGATGATGCGGTCCTGCTCGGCCTGAATGGTGGCCACGATATCGGTCATCTTGCCGGTGCGGCGTGAGCTCAGCGAAGCCAGCAGCGCACCCTCGCCGGTCAACGTGCCGGCGGAAGACGCCTGGCCGACTTGGTCGGAATGCACGTCGAGCACCTCATCCTCAACGCCCACGACTTCGCGGAAACTCAAGGTGATATGCCTGCGCATCACGATGTCGCCGTGATTGGAGGGGGTCGCCTCATAGAAAGGACGTGCGGCTTCGGCACGCCAGTCGGTCAGAATCGGCTCATGGTCCGGGCTCGACAGGCCGATGCGGCCGATGTAATGACGGTCGCCGTTCTTGGCGTCGAGACGACCAAACACCAGCCGATCCTCAACGCTGCGCAATTGCGTGAGGCGGTTTTCGTACATTGTGGCAAAGGAGTCTCGTTCGCTGCGTTGCGTGGGGGATCCGTGGGAGCCGGCGGCGCGTACGGTGTCCAGGCGTTGCCACATTTCGGCTCGCAGATCATCCAATCGTCCATAGGCGCGATCGACGGCCTGCTGCTCCTCATGCAGCTGGGAGGCGTAACTCGACATGCTGTTCTCTTCGTTCCATTTCCGTGGGGCAGAAAAAACTTAAGGCATTCAAATTTACCGCACACCCCCTACGTCAGTGATGCGGACAACCCGGAATAGGTGAATTCAGCGTGAATTCGCCATGCTGCTCGGTCGGTGGAGTGCGCAACGTGGATTGGATGTGCGGAGCGCCCATTCGTGCGACAGTCGTGGCCGACACGCGCAATCCATCGGTAATTGCCCTAAAAGGGTGAGCAAATCGTGCATGAGTGGGGAGAAATGGGGAATCGTGGGGTAGAGTGGTGAACCAGTTGGCCGAAGTGTATCCCACGTAACGATGAAGGAGGTGGAGCCATGGTTGCCGATCAGACGATTCGCGACGCTGATGCCAACGCACAAGGCTCCACCACTATGGCTGATCTCATGGCTGGTCTGCCGCCGCTGCTTCTCGGCACATATACGCCGAAGATCGACGCCAAAGGCCGTATGGCGCTCCCGGCCAAATTCCGCTCCCAGCTGGGGCAGGGCCTGGTCATGGCCCGAGGCCAGGAACGGTGCGTGTACCTGCTGCCGTTCGATGAATTTCGCCGTATCGCCTCGCAGATTCAGCGTGTGTCGGTGGGAAACAAAGCCGCCCGCGAATACCTGCGTGTGTTCCTTTCCGGTGCCGTCGATCAGCAGCCGGACAAGCAGGGCCGCGTGCTGGTGCCGCAGATGCTGCGCGATTACGCCAATCTGGGTTCCGACGTCGTGGTGATCGGCGTTGGCACCCGTGCCGAACTGTGGAATAAGGACACGTGGGAGTCCTACCTCGCCGAGAAGGAAGAGGGATATTCCGATATTGCTGACGATGTGTTGCCGGAGGTGGAATTCTGATGGTTGATGTGGCGAATATTCATCTGCCGGTATTGCTGGACGATTGCGTGAACCTGATGGTGCCTGCCCTGGAACATGAGAACGCCATCGCAGCGGATTGCACCCTGGGCCTTGCCGGCCATTCCATCGCCTTCCTCAAAGCCGCGCCGCAGGCTCGGCTCATCGGCATTGACCGTGACAGTGAAGCGCTGGGGCTGGCCACCGAACGCATGGAACGGGAGGGGCTCGCCGATCGATTCATCCCGGTGCATGCCGCCTTCGATCAGCTCGATCAGGTGTTGACGGACCGAGGCATAGAACGTGTGGACGCCGTATTCATGGATCTGGGATTATCCAGCCTGCAGATCGACGAAACCGATCGTGGCTTCTCCTATTCGCATGATGCGCCGCTGGATATGCGCATGGACGTCAGCCAGCCGTTGACGGCCGAACGGATTCTTGCCACCTATGATGCGGCGGAACTGGTCCGTATATTCAAGGAATACGGTGAAGAGCGTTTCTCGCGTCAGATCGCCCGCGCCATCGTGGCACGTCGAGACAAGGAGCCGTTTACCACCACCGCACAGCTCAACCGTCTGGTCGATGAAGTGGTGCCGCAAGCCCACCGCCCGGCGGGCAATCCCGCCAAACGCGTCTTCCAGGCGTTGCGCATTGAAGTCAACGGCGAATTGGACAAGCTCGCCTCCACATTGCCGCAAGCCGCGAACCGACTGCATGTCGGGGGACGACTGGTGGTGGAGTCCTATCATTCGCTCGAAGACAAAACCGTCAAATCGTTCATGGCACAAGGGCTGCGAGTGGATGTTCCGGCTGGTCTGCCTGTCATACCGCCGGATGCCCAACCGTTTTTCACGGATCTCACGCGAGGTGCCATCAAGGCCGGCGAACATGAAATCGCAGCCAACCCGAGATCGGCTTCGGTGCGGTTGCGGGCGGTGGAAGTCAGCCGTGAGATTCCGTCACGATGGAGGAAACGCTTTACGCAAACCGCGCAGGGCCTGAATGACGTCAAGATACAAGGCTCCGCGTCTCCGGGCAGAGCCAAAAACACAGCGCGAATTCGTACAAGGAGGGGATAACGGCATATGGCAACCGCACGTAACATTCGATCGAACGCGGCTCCGGCCTCGAACCGACCGCACACCAAGCATCAGTCCTCCTCCCGACCTGAGCTGCGGGTGGTCTCCAACCCGCGTGGAGACGAGCAGGGCAATGTCGTCGGACGGGTCATCGAATGGACCAGAACAAGAAGCGCACCGCTGGTGCACGTGGCCATCGCAGTGATCTTCCTCGTCGGCACCTTGTTCGGCGCGCTGATGCTGCGTACCCAGATGGTGCAGAACTCGTTTGAGGCGGCACAGATCGAAACCAATATCAACAGACTTACCCAAGATGTCGAAGACGATCAGGCCAAACTCGATCAATTAGTCGCGAACCTGCCCGACAAGGCCAGCGACATGGGCATGGTCCCGCAGCAGGGATCAGTGTCCATCGACTTAAGCGGATACCAGTCCAACAAAGGCGGAACCCAGTGAACACCATTCGTCGCATCGTAGAGTTCGCCAAGGTCAAGACCTTCGCGTTCAAATGCATTGCCATCGGCGCCGCATTGGCGTTGGTGGCGTCGGCATGCGTGATTCAGCTGGCCTCCACCCAGCTCATCGGCGGCCGTCAAACCGCACAAGCGGCCACGGCTAACCGCACCCTGACCGTGACGTTGAGCGCCAAGCGTGGGCGTATCCTCGACGCCAACGGCTCCGTGCTCGCTCAAAGCGTGGAGCGTTATACTATCGTCGCCAATCCGGAGGCTGCACAGGAGTTCGAGCCGATTACTTGCAATGACAACACCCGTGATTACTGCCACGAAATTGACGGCAAACCCGTGGGTGCTACCGGAGCGGCGGCCGTGGGCCGACTGCTGGCCAAAGTCCTGGATATGAACGCCATGGAACTGGGCGCTGATCTGTCCGGTACCGGGCAGTATGTGATTCTGAAGAAAGACGTGACCCCACAGGTCAAGCGCAGCATCGAGGCGTTGCACCTGGGCGGTATTGTCTGGGGTGAGCTGAGCAGTGAAAGACTGTATGCGGATGGCGATCTCATGGGCGCGCTGCTTGGCGGCGTGAACGACAACGGCGATGGCGTCGCCGGCATCGAGCAGGTCGAGAACAAGACGCTTACCGGAACCGATGGCCATGAAACCTACCAGCGTGGTAATGGCGGCGAAGAGATTCCCGGCACCATGACCGAATCGGTGGCGGCCAAAAATGGCGACGATGTCACCCTGACCATTGACCGTGATGTGCAATGGTATGTCAAAAAGGCCTTGAAGGAGGCCGAGTCCAAGTATGGTGCAGCATGGGCGATCGCCGTGGTGCAGGATGTCCAGAGCGGGGAGATTCTCGCACTGGCCGATAGCGATGAAGTACAGGCTGGTACCGATGCGGCGAAGATGAGCCCGTCTCGGGCCGTGTCCGAAACCTTCGAGCCTGGTTCGGTGGGCAAGGTCATCTCCATGTCCGGCTATCTGCAGACGGGACTGCATAAGATGAGCGATCAATTGTCGGTCCCGGACCACATCACCCAGAAGGGCCAGACCTACAAGGACTCATTCGACCACGGCACTGAGCGCTGGACGCTCGCCGGCATTCTGCAGAACTCATCGAACGTCGGCATGATTATGGCCGGGGAGAACTATCCGGATGAGCAACGCTACGAGTACCTGACCAAATTCGGTATCGGACAGCCGACCGGACTGAACCTGCCCGGTGAATCGAGCGGTCTGCTCACCAGCCCTTCGGCATGGGATCTGCGTACGCGCAACACCATCCTGTTTGGTCAGGGCTACACCGTCAACGCCCTGCAGCTCAACAACGTGGTGGCCACCATCGCGAACAAGGGTGTCAAGCAGCAGCAGTCGATCATCAGATCAACCACCGATGCCAATGGCAAGACCACTGAGGCCAAGAAGGGCGAAGCCACCCGCGTGTTGGATGAAAAGGTCGCATCGGACATGATGAATGCGATGGAATCAGTGGCGGAAAGCTACAACAAGTTCGTCAAGGTCGATGGTTACCGCATGGCCGCCAAGTCCGGTACCGCAGAGGTACAGGGTTCGGATGGCACGCTCTCGTCCATTATCTCCGATTATTCCGTGGTGATTCCCGCGGACAACCCGCGCTATGCGGTCACCGTGGTGATGAAGGACCCGAATGGTGTATTCGGCGGTCTGACGGCCGGCCCTGTTTCCGCACAGATTTGTGAGTTCCTTATGCAGAAATACGAGGTGCCTGTCTCCAGTCCACGAAAAAATGCTATTCCAGTCACGTGGTAAGGATCAGGGGAGAAAGGCGATAGCCCATGAGTGCAGTGAGCGAATCCATCGCCCAGCGGGTGACCTTGGGAATGCTGGTCGAACGGTACGGTTTTGAAGTCGATCCACCCTTCGCCACCAATGTCACCATTACCTCACTCAGCGATGCCGTGGATACCGTGATTCCCGGCTCGCTGTTCATCTGCACGCATGAGCAGGAACCCGATGTGCTGCATGCCGCACAGACCGGTGCCTATGCGGCGTTGCTGCCACGCGCGTCCAAAGGACAGATCGCCAATGCCGATATACCGTTGCTCTACGGCGATTTCGACGATCGCGTACTCGGCGATCTGGCCAGCGGCCTGGCCGGTGGACCATCCAACGCCATGGCGGTGTTCGCGGTGACCGGTGCGGATGAGCAGGCCGTTGACGCAGGCGTGTCCCAGCTCTCCGAATTCCTGCACATGCTGGGCAATCCGGTGGCGGTAATCACCGCATCCGGGTCCACGTCGATGACACGTACCATGAACCTGAACTATCCTCTGGGCATCCTCGATATGCAGCGCGCGCTGTCCGTGTGCGCCGAAGACGGTGTGGCGGCCGTGATCATCGCCATGGATGACCGCACATTGGCCGAGCATGCGTTGGAATCGGTGAACGTGGATGTGCTGGGCACGGAAGATGTCAACGCAAGCGCAAGCTTGGACGAATTGAAGACACGCTACGCATTCGTTGCGGAACATGACATGTCCATGACCTCGTCGACACCCGAATCGGATGAAATGGCTGCGGATTCACCGGCAATGTACGACCGCGTCCGACTCGGGCACATGTCCTTGGCCATCGCCATGGTACTGGCCGCCGGCGTGAGGAAAAACAACATACGCAGTGCCCTGCATGTGGCCAACAATCTCAATTAAGTCCGTGGATGCGGGACGAAGCGTAATCGTAAAGGAGTTTGAAACACCATGGTTCCGATGAGTGTGGAGGAGATCGCCAAGGCCGTCGATGGTCGATTGATCGGAGACGCCGATTCCGAGTCTCGAGCCACCAATACGGTCAGCGACTCGCGGCAGGCCGGCCCCGGATCGGTGTTTGTGGCCATCCGAGGCGAGCGTGTCGATGGGCATGACTTTGTGGCGAAAACCGCAGAACAGGGAGCCACGGTGGCCATCGTCGACCATGAGGTGGAGTCCGATGGCCTGCCGCAGATCGTAGTGAAAGACACGGTCGACGCCCTTGGCGAGCTCGCCCGACACAACATCGTTCGCCGCCGCGAGCTGGACGGCGACTTCGACATCATCGGATTGACCGGTTCGGTGGGCAAGACCACCACCAAGGATCTGCTCTCCTCCCTGCTTGCCACCGTAGGCCCGACCGTGGCTCCGGTGGGATCGTTCAACAATGAGATCGGCCTGCCGCTCACTGCGTTGCGGGTCGATGAGCACACCCGGTTCTTCGTGGCTGAGATGGGTGCCAGCCATATCGGCGAAATCGCGCGACTGACCCGTATCGCACCGCCGAACACGGCAATCGTATTGAAGGTCGGCGTCGCTCACCTTGGAGAATTCGGCTCCCGCGAACGCATCGCACAGGCGAAAAGCGAAATCGTGCAGGGACTGCTTCCCGGAGGCACCGCGGTACTGAACGCCGATGACGAACACGTGGTTCCCATGGCCGGCCTGGCCAGCGGCGATGTGCTGTGGTTCGGCTTGGGATCGTCGCAGGAGCCCGAGGTGCGGGCCATTGATGTCACTGCCGACCGGTCCGATCATGCTGAATTCACGTTGGTCGATGCGGACGGCAACCATACGCCGGTGCATCTGGGCATTCCTGGACGTCACAACGTGATGAACGCGTTGGCCGCCGCAACCGTGGCGATGCGTTACGGTATGGCACCCGAAACGGTGGCGCGGATTCTGGCCTCGCAGCACACCATCAGCCCTCATCGCATGGCATTGTCCACGGTGAATCGCGAGGGGACTTCCTTCACACTGATCGATGATTCCTTCAATGCCAATCCCGACTCCATGAAAGCCGGCCTGAACGGGTTGAAGGCTTGGAACTCAAATGACGGCAAGGATCCGTTCCGCGTGGCGCTGCTGGGTGCCATGCTGGAACTCGGCGCCGATGAGACGGCATTGCACACCTCTATCGGCACGTATGCGGCCGAATTGGGCATCGACGCGATCATCGCGGTCGGTTCCGCCCAAGACCAACATCTCGATGCACTGGCACAGGCTCTGGCGGATGGTGCCCGTCAGAGCCAATCCGCGTCGGTGGATTGCGTACACGACATCGATGCGGCCGAACAGCTGGTCGTCGACTTGGCGCGCAACCATCCCGACGCTGTGGTACTGCTCAAGGGATCGCACGCGTCAGGCCTGAGCGCTTTGGCTGAACGCTGGGCAAAGAACTGACCCGATAACCACCCCAAGAAACCGACAAGAAAGAGAAGCTGCACGTGATTGCTCTGATCATTGGAATGCTGGTGTCGCTCATCGTCACCTTAGTCGGCACCCCGCTGCTGATTCGGCTGGTCCACAAGCTGCACTATGGCCAGTACATCCGCCAGGATGGGCCGCAGTCGCATCTGGTCAAGCGCGGCACCCCCACGTTGGGCGGCGTGGTCATCAACTTCGCGATTCTGCTCGGTTGGGCATCCTCCGCACTGTACCGATACCTGCGTTCGGGCGACGTGCCCTCCTGGTCCGCGGTGCTCGTACTGTTCGCCATGCTGTCGATGGGTCTGCTGGGCTTTATCGACGACTTCGCCAAGGTGCGTAAGAAGCAGAACGAAGGCCTATCGGTGGGCGGCAAGTTCATCGGCCAGTTCATCTTCGCCACCATCTACGCGGTACTTGCGCTGCTGATTCCCACCAAATCGGGATTCCCCAGTGCGCAGGCGGGCATCAGCTTCATCGAACAGCCGTTCTTCAACTTCGACTTCGCCGGCCGTGCCGTAACCATCATCCTGTTCGTCATCTGGGTGAACTTCCTGATGACCGCATGGACCAACGCAGTGAATCTGACGGATGGGCTTGACGGTCTGGCGGCAGGTTCGTCGATGATCGCCTTCACCGGTTTTGGCATCATCGCATTCTGGGAAAGCTACCACATCAAGGGAGGCAGCCATGGCGGCTATTCCTATGCTGTGTCCGATCCTCTCGATCTGACCGTCATCGCCGTATGCGCGGCCGTCGCCTGCTTCGGCTTCCTGTGGTACAACTCGAACCCCGCATCGATTTTCATGGGTGATACCGGGTCCCTGGCCTTGGGCGGCCTGTTCGCAGCCCTGTCCATCGCCACGCACACCGAATTCCTGGCGGTGGTTCTGGGTGGACTGTACGTCATGGAAGCCATGAGCGACGTCATCCAGGTCGGGTACTTCAAGATGACCCACAAACGTGTATTCAAGATGGCACCGATCCACCATCATTTCGAACTGAAGGGTTGGACCGAAACCAAGGTGGTGGTGCGGTTCTGGATGATCGAACTCATCTTCGTGCTGCTCGCCCTGACGATTTTCTACGGCGACTGGGTCACTCGCTCCGGCCTGCTGTTCAGCTAGCGGAAATCTGGGTGGGATTATGCTCACCCACGGAATTCCTATATCAGGAGGAACAATGCAAGTAGCGGATAAGACAGTGGTGATCGCTGGACTGGGTGTGTCCGGCACCTCGTTGGCGGAGGTATTGAGGGAATGCGGCGCCCACGTGATTGGCGTCGACGAGAGGAAGCCCGAGGCCGGTCTCCGCTCCTTTGATGACGTGGACTGGGACCATGTGGACTACGTCATGTCGTCCCCGGTGTTCAACCCCCGCACCCCGTTCGTGCTGGAAGCCCAACGCCGTGGCATCCCCGTGATGAGCGAGGTGGAATTCGCATGGCAGCTGCGTGTGAATAACGAGCGCACCGGTACTCCGGCTCCATGGATCGGCATCACCGGCACCAACGGCAAAACCTCCACCACCGAGATGACCTCGGAAATGCTCACCGCCTGCGGACTCGACGCGCCGACCGCCGGTAATATCGCCTCCGGAGACATGAGCATGAGCCTGTCTCGTTGCGCCACCAATCCTCAGCACGACGTACTGTGCGTGGAACTGAGCTCCTTCCAATTGCACTTCACCGATTCGCTGGCACTTGACTGCGCAGCGATCACCAATATCGCCGACGATCACCTCGACTGGCATGGCGGGCGCGAGAATTACGCCGCCGACAAATCCAAGGTGTTCCACAACGCCAAACGCGCCATCGTCTACAATGCACAGGACGCCAAAGTCAGCGAACTGGCGGCCGAGGCCCAAACCGCCGAAGGATGCCGCAAGGTGGGATTCACGCTCGAGGCCCCCCAGGCCGGTCAGATCGGCATTGAAGATGGCTGGATCGTGGACAGGAGCGGCGTGGCCGGCGGCGCAGTGGGGGAGCCGGTCAGACTGGCCGCCATCACCGATTTCACGCATCTGGCAGAGCCGGACGGCTCACTGTACCCGCATCTGGTGGCCGATGCATTGACGGCATTGGCGTTGGTGCTGGGACTTGGCGCTGATCGAGATACCGCGTTGAAGGCGCTTACCTCGTTCAAGCCGGGCGGCCATCGCATCGAAACCGTGGCTGAGGCCGCAGTCGAGGGCGGCTCCGTTCGTTTCGTGGACGATTCCAAAGCCACCAACGGTCATGCGGCACGCGCCTCGCTGTCCAGCTTCCCGGCCAAGTCTGTGATCTGGATTGCCGGAGGTCTGGCCAAGGGCAGTCGATTCGAGGACCTGGTCAAGGACCAGGCACATACCATCAAAGCGGCCGTCATCATCGGCAAAGACCAGCAGCCGATGGTCGAAGCGTTTGCCAGCCAAGCTCCGGACATCCCGGTGACCATCATCGATCCCGAAGACAACGATACCGTCATGGATCGTGCCGTCGAAGCCTGCGGCACGTATGCCGCCGCCGGCGACATCGTGCTTATGGCTCCGGCCTGCGCCTCCATGGACCAGTTCAAGTCCTATGCGGATCGAGGCAATCGATTCGCCGCCGCAGCCAAGACGTGGAGCGAGGTGCATGGCCTCCACTGATACCCATAAGCGTAAGGCATACAGAGCCCCTGACAGGCCCGCACTCGAGATCACCGACTACACGGGTTGGCGAAGCTTGCTCAACCCGCTATGGTGCTACCACGGATTCCGCATGGCCGTGGTGGGGCTGACATGCTTCGGCCTGATCATGGTGTTCTCCAGCTCCACGGTCACCATGGCCGCACTGGGCAAGTCGCCGTTCCTTCAGCTTCTGAACCAGGGCGCGTTTTGCCTGATCGGCTTGGTGCTGGGCTTCGTGGCATTGACGATGCCGGTGACGTTCTGGAAACGGACCGGCGTGTTCTTTGTGGTGGGTGCCTGCCTGTTGCAGGCGCTGACCTTTACTCCGCTGGGTCTCGACGTCTACGGCAACAAAGGTTGGCTGAACCTCGGCTTCACCACTATCCAGCCGGCCGAATTCATGAAGTTCGCGATGTGCATATGGCTGCCCTCGTCGTTGCATGCCTGCAGCAAGATGTACCACAAGAAGGGAATCAAAGCATATGCCGCGCCGTTGGTGTTGTATGCGATAGGCGTGGCGCTGGTGATGGGCGGCAAGGACCTCGGCACGGCCATGATTCTGGTCTCCATCGGAGGCGTGGCCTTCCTGATCGTCGGATTCCCCGGCAAATGGATGGGAATCGGCGTATTGGGCGCGGTGGTTATGGTCGGTGCATTGGCGGTTTCCAGCCCGAACCGCATGCGTCGTATTCTGGCCACATATGGTGATTGCTCGGCCGCTGACGCGCAGAGCGTATGCTACCAGTCCATTCACGCCAAGTACGCCATCGCCTCCGGAGGCTTTCTGGGATTGGGCATCGGCAATTCGCGTGAGAAATGGAATTACCTGCCGGCCGCCCATAACGATTTCATTTTCGCGATCATCGGCGAGGAGACCGGATTCGTCGGTTGCGCCATCGTATTGCTGTTCTTCGCGATTCTCGCCTGGTGCATGATCGTCATCGCATTGCAGGTCACCGATCGTTATGTTGCCATGGTGCTGATGTGCGTCACCATTTGGATTGTGGGCCAGGCCATGGTCAACATCGGCGTGGTCGTGGGTGTGTTCCCGGTATTGGGCGTGCCTATGCCGTTCGTCTCCGCAGGTGGCTCATCAATGATCATGTGCTTGACGGCGGCCGGACTGGTTGTGGGACTTATGCGTTCTCAACCGCAGATAAAACAGTCGCGTCAGAGCGCGTAAGTAGACTCGGTAATCATGAATCAAGGCACACCACATATCGTTCTTGCTGGCGGCGGTACCGCCGGACATGTCAATCCGCTGCTCGCGGTCGCCGGAGCGATTCGCGACATCGAACCCACGGCACAGGTCACCGTCATCGGCACTGCGGTGGGTTTGGAGAAGGATTTGGTGCCTGAGGCCGGCTACGAGCTCGACACCATCGAAAAAGTGCCGTTCCCGCGTCGCCCTAACCTGTACATGCTTCGCTTCCCGGCAAAATGGAAGCGAGAAACCGCCAAGGTGCGCTCCATTCTTGAAACGCGGCATGCAGATGTCGTAGCCGGATTCGGCGGGTATGCTTCCGCCCCCGTCTACGCCACCGCACACAAGATGGGCATTCCGATTGCCATCCATGAGCAGAATGCGCGTGCCGGCATGGCCAATAAACTGGGCGCTCGTTGGGCCGATTTCATCGGTACCGTGTACGAAGGCACCGGTCTCAAACCGCGTGCCGGAGCCGACGTCGAGCGCGTCGGTCTGCCGTTGCGCCCGACCATCGCCTCCCTGACCAAACGCATCGGTGACGACCGTGCCGCCGTACGCCGTGAATCGGCCGCGCAGCTTGGCGTCGATCCGAACCGTCCGCTGGTGCTGGTCACTGGCGGATCGCTGGGAGCGCAAAGCCTGAACCGCGCCATCGCCTCCTCCGCCGCAGACCTGTTGGCCCACGCACAAATCATCCACTTGACCGGGCGAGGCAAAATCAGCGAAGTACGCGAACTGGTCACGGCCTCGGCCGGCGCGGACGTGCTTACCGGCATCGGCCCCGAATCGGCCGGACAAGGTGACTACCATACCGCCGAATATCTGGAACGAATCGATCTGGCCTTCGCCTGTGCCGACTTGGTGATTTGCCGCGCCGGAGCCGGATCGGTATCCGAGCTGGCTGCACTGGGTCTGCCGGCCATTTACGTGCCGCTGCCAATCGGCAACGGCGAGCAGCGTTTCAATGCCGAGCCAGTGGTGAACGCCGGCGGCGGCCTTCTGGTCGCAGACAAGGACCTGACCCCGCAGTGGGTGCATGAGCATGTGCCCGATCTGCTCGCCGATCACGAACGACTTGCCGAATTCGGCCGCAAGGCATGGGAATACGGCATCAGAAACGCTGCCGAAATCATGGCCCGGCACGTTCTGCAATTAGCCGAACCATCCAAATAGTATTCAGATATCATCCCGTGCGCGATACAGACCAATCCCGTCCCGCAACACGAGATACGGTCATAATATAGGGTGCTGGAATCCCCAAAGGAGTTTTGAATTGTCTCAAGATCAGCCCATCGTGCTTGACCCCACGTATGCCTCGTTCGATGCTGCGGCCCGCCCTGCGGATCTCGGCGCCACCCATTTCATCGGTATCGGCGGCGCCGGTATGAGCGTTCTGGCCGAAATGCTGCACGCCGAAGGAGTCGCGGTGGACGGCTCCGATCGCGCACACAGCGCCAAAACCGACCGACTTGAAACGCTGGGCATCACCGTTGAATTCGGGCAGCGAGCCGAAAATGTCGCCCAGGCCGAGACCGTGGTCTACTCCAGCGCCATCAAACCGGACAATCCGGAAATCGTCGCAGCGCACGCGGCAGGCAAGCGCATTGTGCATCGCAGTGACATCCTCGCCCTGCTCATGAACGGCAAACGAGCCGTCACCGTGGCCGGAGCGCATGGCAAAACCACCACCAGCTCCATGCTGTCCCACATTCTGGTGAACGCCGGTGCCGATCCAAGCTACGCCATCGGCGGCTTTATCCAAGGCCCGGACGGCACCACGCTGGACGGTGGACACGCGGGCAAAGGCGATATCCTGGTGGCCGAAGCCGATGAATCGGACGGCAGCTTCGCCAAATACCATCCGACCATCGCCATTATCACCAACTGTGAAGCCGATCATCTCGACCATTACGGCGACGAAGCCCACTACCGTGCCGCGTTCGTTGCCCACGCCGGCCGGGCCACCGGTCACGTGATCATCAGCATCGACGACCCCGACGGACTTGCCGTGCTGGAGGCCATGCCCGCCGACGTGAAATCCCATACCGTTGCCTACGGCACTACCGCGCGTGAATCCCTGCCCGATTTGGGCGGTGCCGCGTATGTCTGGATCGCTTCGGAAAGTGAGACCGCAGGCAGCGGCATCGAACAGCTCACCCTGCATCTGCCGGCCGCGGTGACGGCGGGGGAGCCGGTGTCTCAGAGCGTTGCCCTGAAGGTTCCTGGCGTGCACAATGCGCGCAATGCGGCCGCCGCCATCAGCGCTGCCGTGCTGCTGGGCGTGAGCCCCGCAGACGCGGCCAAGGCGGCCGGCACATTCCTCGGTGCGGCACGCCGTTTCCAGGTGCGCGGCACGGTCAAGCAGGTCACTGTAGTGGACGATTACGCCCACCATCCCACCGAAATCGCGGCCCTACTGGATGCGGCCCGACGCCGGTACCCCGATTCGACCATTCGTGTGATCTTCCAGCCACACCTGTTCTCCCGCACCAAGTTCTTCGCGCACCAGTTCGCCGAATCCTTGGCCAAAGCCGATGACGTCATTATCACCGGCATCTTCCCGGCCCGTGAAAAGCAGACCGATTTCCCGGACATCAGCCCCTCCACCATCGTGGACGCGGCTGCGGGACTCAAGGACGCTTCCGCAGGCACGTGGATTCAGCCGGTCGAGGATATGTGCCTGGCCGCCAAGATGATGGCCATGCGTGCCCACCACGGCGACGTGATCTTCACCGTGGGCGCGGGCGACATCACCGACATGGATCAGGTGCTGCTCACCGCACTTGAGGCCCATCGGGAAAGCTGCGAGTGATGTCCGGGCGCACGGTCAGATCCGGGGGCAATGACAACGGCTCACGTCGTTCGTCCGGAAGTCCCCGCAAGCCGCGCACCATCGGTTCACGCGGAAACACGGGTCACTCGTCGAAGTCTCGCGCTCCCCGGTCCGTGTCTTCCGGGCATGAGATCGACGAGCCGGAGATCATCGACGATGTGACGGTAGCCAAGGGCCAGGCCGGTGCCTTCGTCGATGCACGACGGCTGCACAGCGAGGATTACGTTGCCGAAACGCTGCACCAGACCACCGGCTCCCTAGGAGTCGTATCACGCCCGAAAGTGGTGAATTTCACCGAACGCGCCAAAGAACGCAAGCGTGCGAACGTACGTGTCGTTGCGTTACGCGTGTTGATTGCTGTCGTCAGCGTGGCTGTAGTGACGGGGCTAACGTGGCTGCTGCTCTTCTCGTCGGTGTTTCGTCTGGAAACCAGCGAGATCGGCGTATCCGGTGCCAACGAATGGGTGAGCGCGCAGACCATCCATGCCATCGCCGATAAGCAGGCTGGAAAGTCGTTGTTCCTGGTCTCCGCCCATGAGGTCACAGAGCAACTCAAGTCCATTCCCGGCGTCAGCGAGGCCAAGGTCTCCAAACAGTTCCCCAAGTCGATGAGCGTGGAAGTCAAGGCGCAACGGCCTGCGGCCATGCTGAAAAGAGGCGATACCCTGACCGCGGTGGATTCCCAGGCGCGCGTGTTGAACTCGGTGAAGAACGCCAACGTGGATGGCATCCCGGTGATCGAGGTCAAGGATATAGACGCCAGTCTCAAGAACCGTTCGGTGAAGGAGGCGCTGGCGATTCTGGGCGCATTGCCGGAATCGATGCGTAAGTCCATTACCAAGGTCACCGCTGAGACGCAGGATTCGGTGACCACCACGCTTAACGACGGTGACCGCGTAATCATTTGGGGAGACTCCTCGCAACTGAAGCTGAAGCTGGCGGAAGTCGAGGAAATCGACAAGAACATCACCGCTGGCACGGCTGGCTTTGCCGGCAAACATCAGATTGATGTTTCCGCATCCCAGAAGCCCATCATCAAGTGACGGCGATTCAGTTGGTTCCGTTGGTTCCGTTGGTTCCGGGGCGGCGTTCGCTCCGTTGGTCCTGCTGACAACGTTGGTCCCGTCAATGCCGGGGCGATGTTCGCTGCCGGCGATTTGCGCGAGTAGCGCCATAGGGTGTATGCTGAAAAGTCCGGCCGAAAAGCCGGAAGCTTGATAACTCAAGATTGGGGGCGATCGGTTTCGACGGTGACCTGTTCGCTGCAGGGAAGCGTGCCGAGAACGCCGGGTCCGCTCGTGGATGACCCCGGCAAAAGAATAAGTGCTAAATCTAACCGCACTGAGTTCGCTCTCGCTGCCTGATTTTTAGTCAGGATTAACCAGTGAGCAGCCGCTCCGTTCACTCCTCCTCGTCTTTGGGAGGATGCTGAGCGTCGTTTAGAAGACTTGCTGATGCAGTTGAGCCTCAGGGCTGCATCGGGACTTTAACTGCGGATATGCTCGCCATCAGTTGTCTGCGACATCGATGGGGGCAGAAAAATCGCCAACTTGGCCAGCAGACTACGCACGTAGAAGACTGTGGGCTCGGTCATCGGACCGGGGTTCAATTCCCCGCGCCTCCACCAATCCGCCTCGGCGGAAACAAGCCGCTTGGCTTTACGAAAGTAAGGCTGAGCGGCTTTTCTTATTCCCGCCGATTCCCTCGGTTTCACGGGATAATGTGGGCAAAATGTGGGCAAAAATCGAGCCCGCGAAGCCCTCTGCCACAACCCGAGAACGGCCCCGACCGGCAAGTAGGCCGACTCGGGTTGAGTCGTCTGCGATGCCGGACGGGGCCGAACTGTGCGTGGTGGTCATGCGGCGAGGTCGAGGCGCTGTTTGATGGCGCTGACGCCGATGAGCGCGCCGGCGAGGATGCCGAGCGCGTTGAGCGTGGTCACTATCGCGTCCACGTGAGTCCAGCCCCATGCGGGGCCGACCGTACTGACGAACAGGGCGAGTGCGGGCAGGACGATGAGGCCCAACCATTTGAGGATGTCGTAGACGCGGCTGGGGATTGCGCGGTTGGCTTCGATCCGACGACCTGCGGTTTTGGAGACCGCCGCTCTACCAGCTGAGCTACGCGCATAGGCGGTCATGCCGGTTGATTGCCATGGCACATGACCATTGGGTGGATATGAGTAAAGCCCCTGAACCGGTTGATTCAGAGGCTTTCACACTAATCCTGATACGGAGTATGCCACGGGGTGGATTCACCCTACTCCCGCTTGTGTTTTGTTTTTTCAGGCGGCTTGGATGGTGAGGCGTCCGCCGAGGGCGTGGATTACCTTGGCGATGGTTTGGAAGCTGGGGTTGCCGTCCTTGCTGAGGCTCTTGTAGAGGCTTTCGCGCCCCACGCCCGCGTCCTTGGCGATCTGGGTCATGCCCCGGGCCTTGGCGACGTTGCCGAGCGCGGCCTGCATGAGTGCGGGGTCGTCGTATTCGGCTATGGCGTTGAGGTAGGCGATGATGTCCTGTTCGTTTTCGAGGTATTCGCTGGTGTCGTAGTCGGTGAATTCGGTGCTCATTGTCGTTGTTCCTTGTAGTCGTTGAGGATGTCGTGGGCTTGTCTGATGTCGGTCTGCTGGGTGCTTTTGTCGCCGCCTGCGAGCTTGCAGACATCGAGCCGGGCTTGGATGGCGGCCTTCGCTTTGTGGTCCCTGAGTTTCTTGAACCACTTGCGGTATTCGGCGGATTGCTTGATTTCCATACCTCTATTGTATCCTACAGACTACATCATGTCAAGCCGAACGGCCGCTGGAGCCCATAGCCAACGCAAGAATCTCCCGTATGTTGAACTCCCAGTAGCCGTCATCGACGGGTCTCGAGCTGGGGAGTTTGCCCCGGTTGAGCCAGTTGCTGATCCGCTTGCGGCTGACCTCGTACCCGTAGTTTCCCTTGAGCCATTGGCTCATGCCTGCCGGGGTTTTGGTCAGGTGGATTGATTCGGCCTCGGCTTGGCTTTGCTCGCGCAGCTCGGCCACGTTGACGGGGTCGCCGCATTTGCACAGGCGCAGCGCCTCGCCCTTCGCGGCCATCACTTCGCGTCCGCATTCGGGGCAGACGCCGATTATCCTGCGGGTGCGCGGCCTGCGGTCAACCTTGGCAGAGCGTCCATGGTGCCTCGACCTGCTGGCTGCCGCAGTATTGGCATGGTTCGGTGGTGATGACTGCACACGTTGTACTGTAGGGAACCATGAAAGTCGTATTGCAACGAGTATCCGAAGCGTCCGTGGACGTGGTCAATGAATTGGGCACGCTGGATCCCACGTTCGAGTCGCAGCAGATTGGCCCGGGATTCATGATTCTGGTGGGTGTCACCGATGAGGACGGCGACAAGCAGATCGCCTGGTTGGCTCATAAGATTCTGAATCTCAGGGTGTTCGAGGATGCGCAGGGCAAGATGAACCGTTCGATTCAGGACATCGGCGGCGAGATTCTCTCCATCTCGCAGTTCACGCTGTTCGCCGACGTGCACAAGGGCAATCGCCCGAGCTTCATCAAGGCCGGCAAGCCCGAGCATGCCGATTTCATGTGGATCAAGTTCGACGAGGCGTTGCGCTCCGGGGGAGTGCCGGTGAAGGAAGGTCGTTTCGGTGCGCATATGCGGGTCGGACTGGTCAATGACGGGCCGGTGACCATCGTCATCGACACCGAGCATGACATGCCTGACGGAACACGCTGAATTGCGATAGTAATTTGACATCATTTCCCGTTCCCTCCAATATGTTACTAAAGCGCTTTAGTCTTCTGCGGGCGAGGGCGCATGTCGATATGTTTCCCATGAACGGGCAGCACAATGATGTGGCCGCACAAGCGGCAGAGATAAGGGGAGTGAACAGCAGATGTTCCTGAAACCTGAACAGCAACTGGAGCGGTGCAAGCGCATAGTGCGCCAGCGCGTGGACCCTCATATCCACCCATCGATCGCACAGCTCGCGGTGGAGTCCTTTGACATTCCCGGAGAGCCGATGCCCACTGACGAGTTCTTCACGAAACTCAATCGAGGTGACATCGACTTCAAGCCGTTTACGCTCGGCAGTGAATGGGGCACCACATGGGGCACAGTCTGGTTCCGCCTGACCGGTACTGTGCCGGCCGGCTACCCGAAAGGCAAGCCGCTGGAGCTCATCCTCGACCTTGGCTGGTACCCGCACTCCTGCGGCGGCCATATCGAGGGCCTCGTCTACCGTGCCGACGGCACCGCCATCAAAGCCGTACACCCGCTCAACTATTGGGTGCCGTTCATGGATGCCGAGGGCAACGCGCAAGTGCCGGTCGCCGAAGACGGCAGCTTCACCCTGTACCTCGAAGCCGCCAGCAACCCGCTGCTGCTCGGCGTGCCTCCGTTCATTGAGACCGAACTGGGCGACCATGCCACCGGCAAGCCGGACGAGTCGTACGTATTCAAGTCCGCCGATCTGGCCGAATTCGATGAACGCTACGAGCACTACTCCGTGGACCTCGACGTGGTGAGCTCCCTGATGGAATTCGCCGACAAGCAGTCGCCGCGCTACTGGCAACTCGCCAAAGCATTGCAGCGTTCGCTGAACGCCTACGACGAGCGCAACCCCGAATCCGTGGAAGCCGCGCGCGCAGCACTCGCCGGCGTACTGGCCAAGCCGGCCAATGCCTCGGCCATGAACGTCAGCGCCATCGGCCACGCACATATCGACTCCGCATGGCTGTGGCCGGTGCGCGAGACCCGCCGCAAGGTGGCCCGCACCGTATCCAACGCATTGGCGCTGATGGACGCCGACCCCGACTTCAAATACGCGATGAGCTCCGCCCAGCAGTACGCCTGGCTGGAAGAGGATCATCCGGACATCTTCAAGCGCATGAAACAGCGCATCGAAGAAGGCCGGTTCATCCCGGTCGGCGGCATGTGGGTGGAAGCCGATGGCATGTTGCCCGCCGGTGAGTCACTGATCCGCCAGATTGCATATGGCCGCAAATACTTCAAGGAACATCTCGGTGTGGAGCCCAAGGGCGTATGGCTGCCGGACAGCTTCGGCTACACCGGCGCATGGCCACAGATCGCCCGCCGTGCCGGGTACGAATGGTTCCTCACGCAGAAGATCTCGTGGAACGATACCACCAAGTTCCCGCACCACTCGTTCATGTGGGAAGGCATCGACGGCTCGCGCATCTTCACCCACTTCCCACCGGCGGATACTTATGCCGCTTGGTGCAAGGTTCAGGAACTCGACTACGCCGAGAAGAACTTCCAGGACAAGGATCTCGCCGACCGCTCGCTTCTGCTCTTCGGTTTCGGCGACGGCGGTGGCGGCCCCACGCGCAACATGATGGAGCACCTGCACCGCTACGAGAACCTCGAAGGCGTCTCCAAGGTGAGCATCGAAGAGCCGAATGACTTCTTCGACAAGGCGCATCAGCAGCTTGCAGAGAACGCCGGCCCAGAAATGCCCGTCTGGAAGGGCGAGCTGTATCTCGAACTGCACCGTGGCACCTTGACCTCGCAGCAGGACATGAAACGCGGCTGCCGCCAAGAGGAATCGCTGCTGCGCACGGTCGAATACCTGGGCGCGGCCGCCGTGTTGTCCGATCCGGAGTACGTCTACCCGCGCGAGGAGCTGGACCGCATATGGAAGACGCTGCTGCTGAACCAGTTCCACGACATCCTGCCCGGCTCGGCCATCGCATGGGTGCACCGCGAAGCCCGCGAGGACTATCGCCGCGACCTGAAGCGTCTCGCTGAAATCGCCCAAGACATGTGCGCCGTGCTGCGCAAGGCCAACCCGCAGGCCGACTTGCTCGCCGAGGCCCGCATCAGTCAGTTCCGCAATGACGGCGCGTCTTGGCATGCCAACCGCATCAACGAACCGACCGACGCGCTTTCCGTACTGACCCAGACATTGGACAACGGCCGTGTACTGCTGGCCAACGGCGTACTGTCCGTCACCATCGAGGCCGACGGTACAATCTCGTCACTGCTTGACGAGGAGCATGGCCGTGAACTGGTTCCGGCCGGCACCCGATTGGGCCGATACGAACTGTTGAAGGACGAACCCGCCGTTTGGGATGCCTGGGAGATCGAACGCGAATCCCTGCTCATGGCGAATGCCATGACCGGATCAATCGAATCGGTCGATACCGAAAACGGTGCGGCACGAGTCCGTGTGCGTACCGCCGACGATGACACCGTCATCACCACCACCATCACGCTGCGCCCCGGTTCACACACGCTCGATTTCCACGCCGACATTGACTGGCACGAACGTGAACGCTTCCTCAAAGTCGATCTGCCGCTGGGTATCGTGGCCGACCAAGCAACATACGACTGCCAGTATGGTCTGGTCCGCCGCCCAATCGTCAAAAACACCGCATCCGACGAAGCCAAGTATGAGAGCAGCACGAACCGCTTCGCCCTTATCGGCGACGCCGGTTACGCGGCGGCCGTCATCAACGGATCGGTGTACGGGTCCGATGCCTCACCGATCGCCGGGAATGCCGCCGAAGGTTGTGACTCGGGCACTATGTTCCGACTGTCATTGCTCTCCGCGCCGACCTTCCCCGACCCGCGCACCGATATCGGTGCGCATGAGTTCGACTGGTCCGTGGTGGCCAACGCCACGGTGGGCCGTGCGCTTGACGCCGCTTGCGCACTCAACGCACCGACGCTTCATGACATGCCCTACTTAGCGCCGCTCGCCTCGATCGAGTCAGCAAACGGCACCGTGGTGTTGGACTGGATAAAGCTGGCCGACGATGGCTCCGGAGACCTGATTGTGCGCGCCTATGAGGCGGCCGGCGGCAGGGCCGATGCCACGCTGCACGTCTGCCCGGCGCTCGCAGGCGCTTCGGTGCATGAGACCAACGTGTTGGAAGGCGACGATCTGGCCGCCGACCTGCCGGTCGCGCTGCAAGACGGCACACAGAACGCCGAAGGCGCCACACTGCACTTCGGCCCGTTCCAGCTCGCCACCCTGCGCGTCACGCGCTGAATTCTCGCCTGACGCTTCTGCCTCCTTGTACCATGAGGGGCAGAAGTATGTCGTATTACGGTTTCTCCAATTACCATCACTCCCACCCCTACCACCAGACACAGCAAAGGAGTTGAACTCTCCATGTTTCTTCTGCCCAATCAGCAGTTGGAGCGCTGCGACCGCGTCATGCAGCAGCGCGTCAAACCGCATATCCACACCACACTCGCCGCATGCACCTTGCGTTCGTTCCACAATCCCGGCGAACCGGTGCCCTCCAGCGAATTTCTAGCCAAAGTGCGCAACGGCCAAGTGCCCTTCGAACCTTTCCGCGTTCCCGGCGTCTGGGGCACCACATGGGGCACCACATGGTTCGAGGTGAACGGCCACATCGACATGGCGGCGGTCAAAGGACGAAAAGTCGAACTCATGGTAGACCTCGGCTGGCTCGATCACCGCGGTCCCGGATTCCAATCCGAGGGACTTGTCTATCGTGCCGACGGCACCGCCATCAAATCCGCGAACCCACGCAACCACTGGATTCCACTCGTCTACGCGGACGGCAGCAGCACTGTAGAACTCGATGAACATGGCGACTTCACCGTCTATATCGAAGCCGCCGCCAACCCATTCGTCGAAGGCCCCACCCCGTTCTCACCCACCGAACTCGGCGAAGAGGCCACCGGCACCTGTGACTTCCCATACACACTGAGTCGCATGGATATCACCATCTTCAACGAAGACGTGTTCGCCTACTACATGGATCTGGAAACCGTCTCCTCGCTGATTCGTGAGCTCAAGGACGATGACCCACGCTACTGGCAGCTCGCCAAAGCACTGCAACGCTCCCTGAACATCTACGATGAACGCGACTTGGAAACCGTGTCGGCAGCCCGTGCGGCGCTCGCCGGCGTACTCGCCGAACCGGCCGCCTCCAGCGCAATCAAACACATCGCCATCGGCCACGCGCATATCGACTCCGCATGGCTGTGGCCGGTGCGCGAGACCCGCCGCAAGGTGGCCCGTACCGTATCCAACGTGCTGGCTTTGATGGACGAAGACCCGGACTTCACGTATGCGATGAGTTCCGCCCAACAGTACGCATGGCTGGAAGAGGAGCATCCCGACCTGTTCGCACGAATGAAGCGGCGCATCGAAGAGGGCCGCTTCATCCCGGTCGGCGGCATGTGGGTGGAATCCGACAACATGATTCCTTCCGGCGAATCATTGGTGCGGCAGATCACGTTCGGCCGCCGATATTTCAAGGAGCATCTCGGCGTCGCGCCGCGCGGCATCTGGCTACCGGACAGTTTCGGCTACACCGGCTCTTGGCCGCAGATCGCCCGCCGTGCAGGATTCGACTGGTTCCTCACGCAGAAGATCTCGTGGAACGACACCACCAAGTTCCCGCACCACTCGTTCATGTGGGAGGGCATCGATGGCACGCGTATTCTCACGCACTTCCCGCCCTCGGATACCTACTGCTCGTCGATGAGTATGCGCGAGCTCATGTATTCGCAGCGCAATTTCCTGGACAAGGATCTTTCCCGCAACGCAATCCTGCTCTACGGTTTCGGCGATGGCGGTGGCGGCCCCACCCGTGAGATGACCGCGCGCATCCGCCGCGACCATGATCTCGCCGGCGCGCCGAAGATCGAATTCGGTACTCCCGACCAACTGTTCGACCGTGTGCGTAAGGATATCGTCGACGATGCGCAAGGGGAGACCCCGGTGTTCAAGGGCGAACTGTACCTTGAACTGCACCGCGCTACCCTCACCGCCCAGCAGGACATGAAGCGCGGCTGCCGCCAGGAGGAGTCGATGCTGCGCGTCACCGAATACCTGTGCGCCGCGGCCCGCATCAAGAACCCGGACTATGTCTATCCGCGCGAAGAGCTGGACCGTATTTGGAAAACGCTGCTCCTGAACCAGTTCCACGACATTCTGCCCGGTTCGGCCATCGCATGGGTACACCGTCAGGCACGCGAGGAATACGCGCGTGACATCGCTCGGCTGAACGAGATCGCCCTTGAAGCCGGGCGCGCGATCGCAGTCGTGGAACCCGATGACGCAACCATAACCGACGCCGTAATCGCCCCATATTCCCGCCAAGCCTGTGAGACGTGGGCGGTACGCCCGGCTTCGAGCCGAGCCGAAGCGGGAACCGCATCCATGGCTCGGGTCGCCGTTACCCATGACGGCGATACGATTGTGCTCGACAACGGCCGACTGCACGTGCGCATTGAAGCCGACGGCACCGTTTCGTCAATCGTCGATCAGCGGACCAATCGTGAACTGGTGCCCGCCGGCACCCGACTGGGCCGCTACGAAATGCTCAAAGACGAACCCTTCCACTGGGACGCTTGGGATATTCAACGCGATGCATTCCTCACCGCCAACGCGCTCAGCGAGGCATCGATTGCAAGCGTGGACGAAACCGCCAACGGTGGGGCCGTCGTGCATGCTGTCACTCGCGCGAAGGGCGTTGAAATTCGTACGGGCATTGCCTTAAGGCCGGGCTCCGCCACACTGGACTTCACCGCCGATGTGGACTGGCATGCCGTCGAACAGTTCCTCAAAGTGGATATGCCGGTCACCGTGCAAGCGGTGAACGCGCAATACGAATGCCAATACGGTCTGGTCGAACGCCCCATCAACAAGAACACGCGCAGCGATGATGCCAAATTCGAAAGCTGCACGCACCGCTTCGTGCGTATCGCCGACGCCGACTATGCCGCCGCTGTGGTCAACGCCTCCACCTACGGCTCCGACGTCAGCCCCATCCACGCCGATGCGGCACATGGCACCGGCCGCGGCACCATGGTGCGGCTCTCGCTGCTGTCCGCACCGCTGTACCCCGACCCACGCACCGACCAAGGCGCACACTCCTTCGCGTGGTCTCTGGTCGCTGACGCCGATATGAATGCGGTGCTGGACGAAGCGGCGCGACTCAACAGCCCCGTAATAGGGGAGTTGCCTGATATGGCGCCGCTGGTCTCGCTCGCCGACGCCACCGGCGTCATCGTATTGGACTGGATCAAGCTCGCCGATGACGGTTCCAGCGATCTGATCGTGCGCCTGTACGAGGCCGCCGGCGGCAATGCCACGGCCACACTGCGCCTTGACGCCGCTCTCTCCGATGCCAAGGCCGGCGTGCGGGAGGTGAATCTCATGGAGGAGCCGGAGCTGGATGCCGAACTGCCGCGCGCGCTCGCCGGTGACGAACCAATGCTTGCCGACGGTGCGGTCGTTTCGTTGGCGCCATTCCAGCTCGCCACGCTGCGTATTCGCCGATAAGGGATATTGGGCCTAGGCTCGATATTTTGGGTCGCGCCCAACCGTAACGGAACCGGAACAGACCGGCTCTGCCATACGGTTGGGCGCGGCCCATTATTGTATGAGAAGAGGGAGAGCGATCCCGTTGGGCAAATATCAATGCGACACGCGACGATGAATTCGTTGCGTGCATGTTTCGATTGTGTTATATTATTACTAAACCGATTTAGTTTACAGGCTCGCAACTGGCCGGAAACTAAAGCGGTTTAGTCTCAGCGATGAGCGAATAAAGGTTGTGACGTCAAGCCGATTACCGCGACAGGTGACTGTGCTGGATAGCAACGACTAGTTTTTCTCCGTCCACAGCAGGGCGGGGTGAAAAAGGAACCAAAAGGAAAGGAAAACATCATGTTTTCTATGAAGAAGATTCTCGCCATCGCCGGTGCCGGTGCGATGCTCGTATCGGTGGCTGCCTGTGGTAGCGGAACTGCGGGGGATGACGGCGGCAAGAAGGAGATCTCCTTCCAGACCTGGAACCTCAAGAACGACAAGTACACCCCGTATTTCGAGGCGCTGATCAAGGCCTATGAGAAGGACCACCCGGATGTCACCGTCAAGTGGCTTGACGCCCCGTCCGATGGTTACGAAGACAAGCTGTCCAGCCAGGCTGCGGCCGGCGAACTGCCGGACATCGTCGACGGCGGCAACTCCATCCTGTACGGTCTTGCCAAGGCCGGCGCGCTGCTCGATGTCTCCAAGCAGGCTCCGGATGCGGAAAAGGACTACTACGAAGGCGCATGGAAGTCCGTGACCATGCAGGGCAATGGCATCGAGAAGGGTGCCTACGGCCTGCCGTGGTATGTCAACGATGGCCCGACCTACTGGAACACCGAGCTGATGCAGAAGTGCGGCCTTGACCCGAACAAGATTCCGACCACATGGGATGAGTACTTCGCCGCCGGCGACACCATCGTGCAGAACTGCAAGGATGTCTACCTGGGCACCACGATGGGCTACAACACCGAAGATCTGATGACCGCAGGCGTCAAGTCCTTCATGAACGATGACCACAGCAAGTACACCTTCAATGATGAGGCCGGCGTCAAGCAGATCAGCCGCTTCGTTGAGCTGTACAAGAAGGGCGGCATCCCGCCGGAGGCCCTCGACTCCTCTTGGAGCCAGGCCGCCGATCTCTTCCAGCGCGGCAACCTGGTCTCCATGGCTGGCTCCGCCTACTCCGCTGACGGCTTCAAGCAGAACGCTCCGGACCTCTACAAGAACCTCGCAGTCGGCCCGCGTATCAGTAACGACGGCAAGTCCGCTTCCGTGGCCTACGAGATGCTCGGCATCAGCGCCAACTCGAAGCACCCCGACGTCGCCATCGACTTCGCCCGATTCGTGACCAACAAGAAGAACCAGATCGAGTTCGACAAGAAGGCCTCCGTGTTCCCGTCTGCCAAGGGTGGTCTGGATGACGACTACTACAAGAGCATCGACGAAAGCACCCTTGAGGGCAAGGCTCTGAAGATCACGCTCGACCAGGTCAAGGACGGCTACGGTTCTCGTCCGGCCGAGTTCACCGACAACAACGGCTCCAAGAACTTCCAGCAGCAGATCGCCCTCGCCATGCAGGGCAAGCAGACCGCCAAGGAAGCCCTTGACAAGTCCGTCGAGTTCGCAAACGAGAAGCTATCACAGTGAGCAACGCGGCACTCGCCGCTGACAGGTCGGAGGCCCGCACGGCCTCCGACCGGCCTGAACCGATGAACCTCAACCACGGCAAGAAGCAGAATCGTAGCTTCGGCACCATCATTGCCCCCTACCTGTTTGTTCTGCCAGCGTTCGTGATTGTGTTTGTATTCATCGTCCTTGCGGCACTCAACACTTTCAGGCTTGCTTTCACCAACTCCACGCTGCTCCGTCCGGGAACCTTCGTCGGACTCGAAAACTTCATCAAACTGTTCCATGACGAGTACTTCCTCACGGCACTGCTGAACTCCACACTCTACGTGATCTGCGTAGTGCCGTTCATGGTGATCCTCCCGTTGATCCTGGCCTACCTGGTCAAGGGCAACTCCCGCATCATGGGCTTCTTCCGCACCGCCTTCTACATGCCGGTGGTTATGTCCGCCGTTGTGGTGGGTATGATCTGGACCAACCTGCTGGATTCCGCCGGTCTGGTCAACTCCGTGCTCAAGGCATTGAAGATCATCTCCAAGCCGGTTCCATTCCTCACCGATCGATGGGGCGTGCTCTTCAGCTCGATGTTCGTGACAATCTGGCTGGGCCTCGGCTACTACATGGTCATCTACCTGACCGCCCTCGCCAACATCGATGAATCCCTTTACGAAGCCGCCTCCCTCGACGGCGCTGGCCCTGTCCGCCAGTTCATCTACGTGACAATGCCCGGCGTGCGCTCCACGATGATGCTCATCATGATGCTGTCCACCATCGCCGCATTCCGAGTCTTCAACGAAATCTACGTGTTGACCAACGGCTCCGCAGGCCCCGGCGGCATGGATATGACGATGTCGATGCTTATCAAGCGCGAAGGCACCGGTATCCAGGCCCGCACTGGTTACGCGAGCGCCATCTCCATCGTCGTGCTCGTCATCGTCGGCGTCATGCTCATCGTGCAGCAGATCGTACAAAAGCGAGGTGAGGACTGATGAATACCAACACGCATAAGGTCACCGTCGGCAAAGTCGTCCAGTATCTGATTCTGATTCTGATGTTCCTGCTGCTCGTCGGCCCGTTCGTCTGGGAACTGTCCCTGTCGTTCAAGGGCAAGGGTGACAACGTCTACGCCGTGCCTCCCTACCTGATGCCGAAGACCCCGACGCTGGACAACTACATTTCCGTGTTCAAGCAGGTCCCGGTATTCCACTACATGCTCAACACGCTGGTGGTCTGCCTGATCTCCATCTTCGGCAACGTGGTCTTCTCCACGATGGCCGGCTACGCACTGGGACGCCTGAAGTGGCGTGGCCGCGGACTGGTGTTCACCATGTTCATGGGCACCATGGTCATCCCGATCGAAGGCGTGATGATCTCCCAGTTCCTGATCATTCGCTCCATCCACCTGCAGAACACACTGCTGGCAGTCGCACTGCCTGGCCTGTGCGGCGCCATCAACATCCTGCTCATGACCAACGCCTTCAAATCCATTCCAATGGAACTCGAAGAGGCGGCCATGGTGGACGGTGCCAACCTATGGCAGCGGTTCTTCCACATCTGTGTACCGCAGGTCAAAGGCACGATGACCGTTGTCGGCATCTTCGCATTCGTCGGTGCCTGGAACGACTTCCTGTGGCCGTTGATCGCGATCTCCGATGAAAGCAAGTACACCTTGACCCTCGGCATGAACCGACTCAAGGGCATGTTCATCCAAGATCCGCGACTGATCGCCGCCGGTGCGCTCGTCTCGCTTATCCCGATCATCGTCTTCTTCTGCTGCTTCCAGCGCTACTTCTTCCGTGGCTTGGAACAGGGTGGACTCAAGGGCTGAGCGGACTGGGAAAAGGAGGTACTCCAATGAAATTCGGAGTCAACTACACGCTGTCGCATGGCTGGTTCCACGCATGGCTCGACCCGGACTGGGACGGCATCGACAACGATCTCAAGCAGATCAGCGAACTGGGTATGGACCATGTGCGCATCTTCCCGATCTGGTCGTATCTGCAACCTAATCGCACCTGGATCAACAAGAAGGGCGTGGCGGATGTGCGCCGCATGGTGCACATCGCCGGCGAGCACGGTTTGGATGCCTATGTGGACGTGTTCCAAGGGCATCTGTCCAGCTTCGACTTCCTGCCTTCATGGCTGGTCACCTGGCATGCGGGCAACATGTTCACCGATGCGGACGCCGTTGCGGCCGAGCGTGAACTGGTCAAGACCATGACCGATGAGCTGTCCAAGGAACCCGCGTTCAAGGGTCTGACCTTGGGCAACGAGGTCAATCAGCTGTCTGACAGGCCGCATCCCACGAAGATGAGCGCCACGGACCGGCAGATCGACGCATGGCTGGACGCGCTGCTTCCGACCGCCGCCGGTGAAGGGCACAACGCGCTGTACAGCGTCAACGATGGCACCTGGTTCATCGATGGGCACCCGTTCACTCCGGTGCAGTCCGCCACCAAGGGTGATATGACAGTGATTCACTCCTGGGTGTTCAACGGCATCGCGCAAGGATACGGCGCCACCAGTGAGGAGTGCTCGTCGTACGCACTGTACCTGGCCGAGCTGGCCAAGGCGTTCGGCAAGGATTCCGAGCGCCCGGTGTGGCTCCAGGAAGTCGGTGCGCCGGAGAATGTGCTGGAAACCGACTACACGCCGGAATTCTGCCGCAAGACCGTTGAACGTGCCATGGATTGCCGGAACCTGTGGGGTGTGACGTGGTGGTGCTCGCACGATGTGCCCGCCAGCATGGAAGACTTCCCGTTCTTCGAGCACTCTCTGGGCTTGTTCGACGAGCAAGGCCAGCTGAAGCCGATCGGCCGTACGTTCGGGGAACTCGCCGCACAGTACCGTTCCGCATTGCCGGCTCAGCCGAAGACCGTCGCCGTGGTGATTGATGTGGATGAGGCCGGAAACCCGGTGAACCGCAGTGCGCTCGGCCCGGGAGGCTCGGTGTGCGACCTGTGGATGAAGCTGCAGGTGGCGGGCCAGCGCCCGACCATCATCACCTCGCAGGTGGCGGCCAATCAAGAGGCGCTCGCGCAGCGTGGCATTCTGGAATTGCACGCTGACGAACACCCCTATGCCGCCCGTTACTACACTGCGGTTTCGGACCCATCGTTCGAAACGGCTGATTAAACCGATATCCGGTTGTGGAATCATCTACTCCTTGTTCCACAACCGGATATTTTCAATTGCAGTGCGCACAATTGCAGTGCGCAGGGCAAAACATAAGACCCGGTACTCGCCGAAGAGCGAGAAGAACGAGAAGACAATATACGAGAAGGGGAAGCGCTCAATGAGCATCAATTGCGCCGCAGTGGACCGACTCATTGATTCGATGAGCTTCACGCAGAAAGTTGGCCAGTTGAACCAGCGTCTGCTCGGTTGGAAGTCCGTGGAACGCAATGCTGCGGGACGGCTGGTGGCCTCGGACGAGCTCAAGCAGGAGATTGACCGATGGGGTGGACTCGGCACCCTGTACGGTCTATTGCGAGCCGACCCATGGTCTGGTCAACATTGGGGTAACGGCATACGCCCTGAGGAGCGGACTGAGGCGATTGCCGTGGTGCAGCAAACTGTGCTGGAACGTGGCGCGCACGGCATCGGCGTATTACTTAGCGAAGAGGCGCCTCACGGGCATCAGGCGCTGGGCGGCACGGTGCTGCCCACCAATCTGGGTTTGGGCGCTACGTTTGACCCGCAGGGGGTGCAGGAAGCGGAAGCCGCGGTTGCCGCAGAACTGGCCGCCAGCGGCATTCATATCGCATTGGTATCCGGTTTGGACATCGCCCGTGACCCACGCTGGGGCCGTTGCGAGGAATGCTTCGGCGAGGATCCGCTGATGGCTGCCCGCATGTGCGAGGCCATCGTTACCGGCATGCAGGGTGAGCATCGCAGCAAGGTCGGCCACGGGGGAGTGGCCGTGGTGCTCAAGCATCTGGCGGCGCAAGGCGAGGCCGTGGGCGGCCGCAACGGACAGTCCGCCGTACTGGGCCCGCACGATCTTCATGAAATTCATCTGCCGCCGGTGGCCGCCGGTGTGCGCGCCGGTGCCTTGGGCTTTATGGCAGCCTACAACGATATCGATTCTGTACCTTGCTGCGCCAACCCGTGGCTGCTCAAGGATTATCTGCGCGACCAGCTCGGTTTCGACGGCATCGTGATGGCCGATGGCCTGGCCGTGGATCGGCTCGAAGACATGGCCGGCTCCATTCCCGCGGCAGGGCGTGCCGCACTGCTCGCCGGCGTGGACGTCTCCCTGTGGGATGAAGGATTCACCCGCCTCGAAGAATATGCGGATGACGAACAGGTAGCGGCCGCTGTCGACACGGCCTTGCGCCGGGTGCTGGAACTCAAAGCCATGTTCGGTCTCTTGCCCGAAGACGGTGCCGATACCGCCGCAATTGCCATGCCGAGCGCCGACGCCATCGCGCAGGCCACTGCGGATGGGCGTGAGCAGGCCAAGCGCATGGCCCGCGAGGCGATAACGCTGATCAATGATGGCCAGTCTGCCGCCACGCTCGACGATATCCGCAGCGTCATAGCTGATGCTCAAGCCGGCCCTGTGATTGTCGCCGGCCCGTTCGCCGACGATTTCGGCTGCTTCCTGGGCGATTACACCGCCCCTCTGCCCGCCGATGAACAGTCAAGCGTCTACCGGCAATTGGTGGCACGTCTCGGGGAGGGCCGGGTTCTCTTGGCCGCCAAGCCGAGCGATGCGCCGGCCGATCAATGGGCGCGTGCGTCGACCGTGGTATTCGTATGCGGCAGCACCAGCGAACGCAGCTATGACAGTGAATTCGACGACAATGGCGCGGCGAAGGCCGTAACCGAATACGGTGCCACCTGCGGTGAAGGCGTGGACCTGTCTGACATCCGTCTGCCTTGGCACCAGGATGAAATGCTGGACGAAGTCGTGGCATTGACCACCGCTCCAGTTGTTTCGGTGGCGGTGTGCGGCAGGGCGCATGTGCTGACTCATGTAATGGGTCAATCCGCTGTGACGATTTGGGCCGGATATGCTGGCCAGTATGGTCCGCAGGCCGTGGCTGATGTGCTGATTGACGGTGCCGGTTTGCCGGGCTGCCTTCCTGTAACGCTGCCTGCGCATCCCGCAGCCATTCCGGTTCGATACAACGACCGGCAAAGTGCCGCCCATGTATACAAGGATGCGGCGGAACCGGTATTGCGCGAGTTTGGCTACGGAGCCGGTTCTTTGGCTGGAGTGACGTTTAGTGGGATGCATGCCGATGCCGAATCCCGCACGAATGAGGTGTTGGTGCAGGTGACAGCATATGCCGGCGACCATAAGACGGCCGGTTCGGTGAACCTCTTCGCACACGTCAGTGGCGGTCGTCGTATCCCACGTTTGGCAGTGCTGGTCGATTCCGTTGCTCTGATGCTTGAGGCGGGCGAAAGCCACGCGGTATCGTTCTCGGTACCCTTTGAACGGCTGATGGACGAAGCTGATGACAATGTGCGTGTGACGTTTGCCCTGACAGCCGCTTTGAATAGCGATGATACCCGACATACAGACGACTGCGATACCAGCGTAAGCATCGTGATACATCGCTGACGATGTGCATGAGACAAGTCGGAGAGGGGTATGTTCCGTAAGTCTCATGACCTACTCATTGCGGCCGATATGGTCGGCGGGTGAGAGAAAAAGAGAATGTGGGATATGGCGTTGGTGAGATATCGCCGTATCCCGTGGCTCAAACCGTCCTACCGGTTTGAGCCACCGTCTACGCAAGCCGCATAGACGGTTGATTTCCGGCGTGAGTCGGAGGAAATCAAAGGAGATTATAGATGAGATTGTCATCAGGCGATCCCGCTGGGCGTGCTTCTGCTTGGACTCAACACAGGAAATGGCTGCGGACTGGCTTGGCCGCGGTGCTGTCGATGGCCACGCTGGCGGCACTGGCTGCACCGGCAAGCGCTACCGACACCATGCCGTGGGGAGGCCAGTATGCCGATACCAGTCATCCGGAGCAGGCTGCGGGAGCCAACCAGCCGTATCAGCATGGTTACACCGGTCTAGATATTCTGAACTGGAATCCGGCAGTGGATAAGGATTCGGAGTACCTGCGTTCCCGCGTGCCGTTGCAGACCCGCATCGCCGCCAACGCCGCGACGCAGAAGGACCCGAACCTTCCGGCCGATACGGAGATGTTCAACCTTGCCGGCGACTATGGCAACGCGTTCTTTGAGTCGTTCCATGACAACAATGTGTTCTCGCAGTACCTGTTCAACTACTGGCAGTACACGGATTATTACGGCACCTGGCATGGCCAGCCGACCGCGAACGTGCCGAAGAGCCTCTACGATGAGAAGGCCCAGTCTGATTGGACTCAGAAATGGTTTGAATTCGGTACGCTGAACTTGCCAAATGCAGCGTACACGAACGCCGCGCATAAGAATGGCGCGAAGTCGATTGCGACGATTTTCTACTCGGGCAACGACCGTGGTGAACAGACCTATAAGGATTTGCTTCAAGGCAAGCGTGCCGATGGCACCTATCCGGTGGCCGACAAGTTGGTGGAAATTGCCAAGTACTACGGCTTTGATGGTTACTTCGTCAATCAGGAATCCAATGTAAACTCCGATGATGTTCCAGCCTATCGGGATTTCATGAAGCAGATCGTCAATCAGGGCATTTACATCCAGTGGTATGACTCTGCAACATACCCGGGTGGTAATATCGGCTACCAGAACAGATTTAACGAGAAAAACTCACCGTGGGTGCAAGATGGGGCCGAGGGCAAAATCTCCGATTCGATCTTCCTGAACTACTGGTTCAGCGGAAACATGCTGAAAGATTCGGCCGACCACGCTAAGAGCCTTGGCATTGATCCGAAGTATGCGGTGTTCGCAGGCATCGAGGCCGGACAGCAGAAATTCGGCAGTATCGGTAGCAACGCGGATTATATGAACGTCAACCTTGATGCTGACGGTAAACCGTATGTGAGCCTTGCCGCGCTCGGCACCGACTTCGTCTCCCATGAGCTGGGTGACGACAAGAAGGTCTATCCGAAGTATCAAAACCAGGTGTTCGACCGTGAACGTCGCTTGTGGACTGGTTCATCCACCGGAGAGAAGGGCACGACGGATATCTCTGATCCGTATATCGATGATGGTACGAGCAGCGACGGCTGGAAGGGCTTCGCCTCACAGATCGCCGAACGCTCCGTCATCGGTGGCCCGGTCTTCTCCACGGCATTCAACACCGGTCACGGTCTTGAATGGCGGGACAATGGCGAACAGACCAGCAACCAGCAGTGGGGCAACATCAACCTGCAAGACATTCTGCCGACTTGGCAGTGGTGGATTGATGCCGATTCCGACCCGCTGCAAGCCGACTTCGACTATGGCAAGGACTATGAGACGGCACCGCGCTTCAACTACACCAAGGTCGGCGGCTACGAAGGCGGCGATTCGCTGGTGCTGAGCGGCAAGCTCTCCAGCGACAACACCGTCCGTCTCTACAAGACCGACTTGAGCGTCACTGCCGGCTCCAAGATCGAATTGACCTACAACAAGCTCAACAGTGACGATTCCAAGCTGCAACTCGGCCTCATCTTCGCCGACGACACCAATACCGTAGTGCCGGTGGACGTGGCGGATGGCGCGGCGAGCAACGGCTGGAAGACCGCAACCGTAGATCTCTCCCAGTACGCGGGCAAGAAAATCGCTACGCTGGGCCTGATCGTCAAGGCCGGAGCGAACCCGATCGACAACTACCAGGTGAACATCGGCAAGATTACCGTCACCGACGGTGCTGCCTACACGCCGGCCGCCCCGACCGGCTTCAAGGTCGAGCGCGCCTACGCGGATTCCGACGAATTGACCGTCAAGTGGGATCTCGCCGACTACGCCACCACCAAGAACTACCTGCTGTACTTGGACAACACCTTCCTCGGTGGCCGCTACGACGACACCCTGTACGTCAAGCACCTGCCTGCCAAGACCGGCACGCTGAAGTTGTACGCCGTGGGCGCGGACGGTTCGCGCTCGATGGCTGCCGAAGCGCCGCTGAACGAAGCGGCGGCCGTGTCCAGCGTGAAGGTTGAGCCCGGCAAGGACGGTAACGTCAAGGTCTCCTGGACCAACCCGCAGGTCTCCGGCGAGAAAACCGTAACCGTTAAGTCCGACACCGGTTCGTGGCGTTACGCCGGTCAGCCATACTCCCAGACCGTCAAGGTCGCTGCCGACAAGAGCGACGTGACGATTCCGAATGCGCCGGTTGACGGTTCCCGTTATGTGGTGACTGTCGACAACGCAGGTGGCGCTACCACCACGGCAGCAGGTGCATTCGCCGATGCCACCATCGAGCCATACCCGGCTTGCTCAGTGACGTGGAATGGCGACAATGTGTCGCTGATTCGCCCCGAGACTCAGGATTGGCGTTACCTCTACATGACCGAGAAGTGGACCGACGAGAACGGTAAAAAGCAGGAGAAGCAGCTGGGTGCCAAGTACACCTATTCGCAGAACACTCCGCCGATTACCGGCATTATTCGTGGCCGCACCACTCCGGAGTCGTACACCAAGTCCATTCCCGACGGCCATGAACTGTGGGTGCAGGTCGAGGACTACAGCGGCAACAAGACCGATCCGGTCAAGATTCCGACCTCTGACGAACTCGCCAAGTGCACGGTCACCGACCCGACTCAGCCGGATGCCAAGAAGTCCACGCTGACCGCCGTTGACGGCTCAGCCGTGGCCGATGGCAAGGACACGCGCACGGTTCAGGCAACGGTCAAGGATTCGTTCGGCAATCCGCTGACCAACGCCGAGGTGGCGTTTACGCTGCCCGAGGGTGTCACGGCCGTTGACGGCAACGCCACTGTCAAGACTGATGCCGCTGGCGTGGCTTCACTGAACGTCGTGTCCACGAAGGTGGGCAAGTACACGGTGAAGGCCGCACTGGGCGACAAGTCCATCGGTGAGGGTGTCACCATCGAATTCACCAAGGTCGCGGCGACGCCGAACAAGCCCGGCGACCAGAACAAGCCTGGCGATACCAAGCCGAACAAGCCCAGCCAGAACGACAACAAGAACAATGACAAGAATGGCGCTTCGTTGAGTGCCACGGGTTCGTCGGTCATTGCGATTGTGGCGGCCATGGTGGTGCTGCTTGGCGCGGGTGCGGTGGTACTTCGCGCTCGTAGCAAGACGGAGTAGTTCGTCGCAATACGGGTGTTGATACTCGTGCCATAAGCGGGATTTAGGGGTTGCCCAATGGGTGCCCCCCTAAATCCCGTTTGTTTTGTCGCAAGACATATGCCGAGACCAGTGACTAAAATGCTTTAGTTATTTCTGCTAAATTATTGATATCATAAGAGTTAACGCACGGTTGATGCATATGGCCCAATGCGGGGGTGCCGTCAACCGTATCGCAATAGTCGCAATGCGGTCGTAAAAAGGAGTGTTCATGAGATCTGCTCGCGAGGCATCGTCATCGTCTGACGGCACGCAGCGTGTGAGCCTGAAAGACATCGCAGATGAATTAGGCATCTCGCAGACCGCGGTATCCTTCGCCATCAATGATCGGCCCGGCGTTTCCGCGGAAACCAAACGTCGGGTCAAAGAGGCTGCAGCCAGGCTTGGCTGGACGCCGGTCTACGCCGCACAAGCACTGGGATCCTCGAAGACCATGACCATAGGCTTTGCCCCCGCACGATCCACGCAGGGGCTCACGGATGAAAGCTTCATGCTGCACTTCATGGCGGGTGTGCACGCCTCGCTCAGCCCCAAAGGCTATGGTTTGCTGTACCGCCCATGCCGATTCCTGAACGAGGAGATGAGCGTATACAAGGATTGGGCGTCGCGCAAGCGCGTGGATGGCGTTATCCTCGTCGATTTGCGAGCCGATGATCCACGCCCGGAATTGTTGAAGAATCTGGGTGTGCGCGCAGTGCTTGCCGGAGGACCCGACCCGAACAATTATGTGCCGTCACTGTCCATCGATGATTCACGCACGATGGGAACCGTGCTCGAACATTTGTCGTCATTGGGACACCGCCGAATCGCCTATCTTTCCGGCGATCCGAACCTGGATTATTCACAGGGGCGTGTCGCGGCGTTCCGCGCATTTGCCAAACGGCGAAAGCTGGAATCCATCAACATCGAATTCACCGATTTTGTTGCGGAACAGGCCGCGATGCTCACGTTGGAGATGCTGCATTCACCGAAGCCGCCTACCGCGTTCATCTATGAAACGGAGATCCTCGCCGCGGCCAGTCTTCACGCCATGGCCGAAGATTATTCCGCTCGGCAGATGGAGGCGGGGGAGGGCCATGCGGAAGTCTATCCGAATGGGCTGCCCGCCATTGTCAGTTTTGAAGACAGTTTCATTTGTGAGGCGGCGTATCCGTCAATTACCGCCGCGCATCGTGATGCCAGCGAATACGGTGCAAAAGTGGCCAAACTGCTGCTCAAAGTGCTTGCCGGAGAGCAGGTGAGCGGCAACCGGCGAATCCTCACCCCGAAACTGGTGATTCGGGACAGCACCGCCAAGCCCATGGATACCATGGCGTAGAACGGTCATTGCATCGGCTTGCAGACAATGACATGCGACCAGTACGGCGTTGGCCCCCGTATTCCACGGGGGCCAACGCCGTTGAGAAAGAGGAAGAAAAAAAGGATATAGAGGCTTAGATGCTGTCGATTATTCAGCGTTCTTCACGGCCGTCGCAATGGACACGGCCGGGTCCAAGAACGGAATCAGCGTGGACTGGAAGGCGTGGTACAGGTCGGACTTGCCCGGCCAGACCGTGCCGATCACGTGGTTGTTCTTGTCAAGCTGATGGAACCAGGAACCGCCCTCGTGGTCGATGACATGCTCATCGACATACTGGACGAATGTGGCGTACCAGTTGGCGTACATCTCCTCGCCGGTGGCCGCATACAGCGTGGCGGAAGTGTTCAACGATTCGGCCAGCGTCCAATGCATGCGATCGGTGACCACGGGCTTGCCGTTCCAGTCGGTCGTGTAGGCGAGTCCCACGGTGCCGTCGGCGTTCCATGCGTCGGCCACGGCACGCGCGAACAGATGCTCGGCGGCGTCGACGTACGGCTGTGCGCCGTCAAGGTTGGCGAAGGAGCTTAACGCCCACTGCGTGATCAAGCGGGCCCATTCGATGCCGTGACCCGGCGTGGCGCCGTACGGCTTGAACTGATCATCCTTCTTGTCGACGTTGCATTCGAGGTCCAGCGACCAGTCGGACTTGAAATGTTCGGGGATGCGCCACTCGTTGTGCTTCGCCCAGCCGATCACATGATCGATGATGCGTCCGGCGCGTACTCGATAGGCGTTGTCTCCTGTGGCATCCGCCACGGCCAGGAATGCCTCGGTGGTGTGCATGTTGGCGTTGAGGCCGCGATACGGGTCCAGCTCGGTGAATTCGGTATTCCAGGTATCGACGGCCAAACCGATTTCGTCATCCCAGAAATGCTTGTCATACGTGGCAAGCGCCTCGTCAAGCAGTTCCTTGGCACCCGGACGTCCGGCCAGCAGGGCGGAGGACGCGGCGAGAATCACGAAGGCATGCGCATAGCAGACCTTGCCCGGCGCATGGGTGCCGTCCGCGAACACCTGCGGATACCAGCCGCCGTGCTCGTCGTCATGCAGAATGCCGGTCAATCCCTTGAGCGCCGCGTCGGCCAGCTCGCCCGCACCCGGGTATCCGAGCATGGCACCAATCGAATACACATGGGCCATACGGCTGGTGATCCACGTTTCGACGCCGTGGGAGGGGTCGAGGGTGCCGTCGGCGTTCAGCCAGCCGGAACCGCCGTTCGGTGCTGGGAAGCCCTTGCCGAACTTCAGCAGCTCGTAGGTTTCGGAAGCCATGAAAATGCGGTTGGCTTCGGTGCCGAGCGTATACCGTGGGTTATTGGTCATAATGATTGTTCCTTTCCTTAACGAGAACATGCGGTGGGTGCGCGATGAGCATTCAGCGGGCACGTCTTAGTGTTTCACGCGAATGTCGAAATAGTCCATGACCAGTTCGCAGAACATCATATTCGACCAGCTGAACCATTCGCGCGTGTACTTGGTCGGATCATCCACGTCGACGCCTTCGTGCATGAGATGTGTACCGGCGTCGGTGGCTACAAGACGGTCGAGGATATGCGCCTTGAAGTCCTTGCTGTCGCTGGTCATCGCCTCGATAGACAGCGCGATCGGCCACACATAGCGCGGCGGGGTGTGCGGTGAGCCGATGCCCTTGAGATACTCGCCCTCGTAATAGTACGGGTTTTCGTCGCTGAGCAGCGTGCGCCGGGTCGCCAGATACGTCGGATCGTCCGGTGCGCAGTACCCCAAGTAAGGGGCCGCCATCAAGGAGGGCACATTGCTGTCGTCCATGATATTGACGTGACCCAGGCCGTCGGTCTCGAACGCGTAAATCGTCTCGCCATTGCGGTTCGTCGTTTTGGCGTGGGCTTCGATGCCTTCGGTGATGGTGCGGCGCAGCTCGCCGGCACGGGCGGCGATATCGGCGTCATCCAGAATCTCACCGCCGAAGATGCGTTCCAGATAGCCCATCACCACGGCGGCGAACATGTTCGAGGGCACCAGATAGTGGTAGGTGCAGGCGTCGTCGCTGGGGCGGAAGCCGGACCAGGTCATGCCGGTGTACGCCACCGGCGACCCCTTGCCGTTATTGCTCAGCGATTCGGTGGGGATGTCCGTGTCGCGGATGAAGAAATACGGGGAGCGTTCATGATGCTGCTCGGTCTCGAAGACGTCAAGAATCTTCTTGACGCCGGCAATGAATTCGGCATCGAAGTGATCGGCGTTGCCGGTGTTCGCATACAGCATCCAAGCCAACTGGATGGGGTAGCACAGCGAATCCACCTCGTACTTGCGCTCCCAAAGCCAAGGGCTGGAGAAATCGGACCGGTCGTCCTTGTCCCAGGAGGCGCCGTTCGGTTCCTCGTTGAAGGCATTCGCATACGGGTCGATGATGATGTAGCGGAACTGTTGCCGTATCAGACCGGCGATCAGGTTCGCAATATCGCTGTCTTCGGCGGCAAGGGCCAGATACGGGCGCAATTGCGCGGTCGAATCACGCAGCCACATGGCCGGGATATCGCCGGTAAGCAGGAATGTGGTGCCGTCGTCATGCCGTTTGACCGTGGTGGTCAGGGTGTCGGCAAAGCAGGCATTGAAGTTCTCGGCCCAGGCGGCGTGTTCGGTGCCACACAGGTCCGTGATGTGCTGCATGAAATCCGAGACCGACTTCGGTATCGCGGTGGTCGTCATAAATTCAACTTCTTTGTTTGAGGGATATACATATCAAGGGAACAGCATTATTCTAAACCGCTTTAGTTCATGACACGCGAAAGGATGTGAAGAGCATGAGTGTGAGCGCACCATATGAAAAACCGGTGAGATTTCCTGTTCGGAGAATCTCACCGTTTGCGATCAGTCGATTCGTGAAGTCGCACGAATGGCGGATAAGGGGATGGGTGGATTACTTGCCGATTTCAGCCAGATAGTCGGGCATCTCGGCCGGGTACTGCGGCCAGGCACCGGCCTGGGTGCAGACGTAGGCGGCGGTGTTGACGGCCTTGCGGTGGGCTTCTGCCAGCGTGTCGCCCAGCAGGATGCGGGCGGTGAAGGTGCCGGAGAAGGAGTCACCCGCACCCACGGTGTCGTTCACCTCGACGTGCGGAGTGTCCAGCGTGGAGACCTCGCCCTTGCGGGAGATGATGGTGGAGTAGGCGGAGCCGGCGGTCAGAATCACGTAGTCAAGGCCGAATTCCTCGATGAACCAGCGGGAGGCGTCTTCGCCGGAGGTGCCGCGGATGTCGAACATGTCGCGCAGCAGCAGGAGTTCCTCGTCGTTGATCTTGAAGACGGTGGCCGCCTTGAGGAGTTCCTCGATGAGGTCCTTGGAGTAGTGGTCGCCACGCAGGTTGATGTCGAAGAACTTCATCGCGCCCGGCTTGGTGTGCTTGAGCAGCTCCGTGATGGTGGCGTGCGATTCGGGGGAGCGCAGGGCCAGGGTGCCGAAGCAGACGGCGTCAGCCTTGGAGACCACGTCGATGAGCTGGCGGGTGTACAGGATGTGGTCCCAAGCCACGCCCTTGACGATGGTGTACTCCGGGATGCCGTTCTTCAGCGCGACCTCGACGGTGGAGGTCGGCCAGGCGTTGCGCTGGATGACGGTGTTGATGCCGGCCTCGTTGGCCTTGGCAATCAGTTCGTCGCCGAGCTCATCCTCGCCGACCGCGCTGATAGCCCAGCCTTCGGTGCCGTTCTTCATCGCGTGATAGGCGAAGTTGACGGGGGCGCCGCCGGCTCGCTTGCCGCTCGGCAGCATATCCCACAGCAGTTCACCGAGGCTCAGAACGATCGGGGTAGTCATGGTTGGTTTCCTTTCCTTTGTTTCTTTTACCGGGTGTTTCGTATGGAACATCTTGTGATGTCGGCGCTTGGTTTAGGAGACGTCGAAGAACACCGAGGGGTGTTCGAGGAATTGGGTCACCGCCACTGCTGCGGCACCGGAGACCGCCGCGTCGGCGGACAGGGTGGATAGGCTGATGGAAGTGGAGGCATTGATTTCGGGGATGGCCCGTTCGGCCACCGTGGCGCGCACCTCATCGAGCAGTATCGGGCCGGCTTCGGACACGATGTCGCCGATGATGATGTGCTCAGGATTGTATCCATTGAAGATGGTGACGCATCCGTAGCCGACGTATCGGGCGACTTCGCGGACAATGGCGATTGACGCTTCGTCGCCGTCGCCGGCTTTGGCGAACAGGGCGCGGGCGGCTTCGGTGTGGGTCATATCGGCCGCGCCGGGAACCACGGTGCCATCGGCGATGAGCATGTCGTGAATGGCGGGGGTGGAGCAGTAGCGTTCAAGGCAGCCGACGTTGCCGCAATCGCAGGGGCGGCCGTTGACGTCGATGGAGATGTGTCCGATTTCGGTGGCGGCACCGAGGAAGCCGTTGATGAGACGACCGTTGTCGATGACGCCGAGGCCCACGCCTTCGCCGACCAGATAATAGGCGAGGTTGCCGTCGGCGTGCGCCGACGGGTCGAAGAGATAATGTGCGAGGGCTCCGGCGCGGGCGTCCTGTTCGATGAACACAGGCACGCGGAAAGCGGTGGCGAATTCGTCGATGAAGTTGATTTTGCGCCAGCCCTGCATGCTGGACACCACGGCGGTGCGGCCTACGTTACGCAGGTAGGGGCCGGGCACCGCCATGCCGATGGCCACAATGGACGGGTCGTTGTCAAGCAGTTGTTCGACGCGCTGGTGGATGGTGACGATGGTGTCGTTGATGGTGTTGTCGTACACCGTGGGCAGGTTTTCAAAGCTCAGGGTGTTGCCACACAGGTCGAACACGCCGATCTGCACCAGCGAGCGGGCGAATTTGATGCCGATGATGCGGAACCGCGTGGTGTCGAGTTTGAGACCGATGGAACGGCGGTTCTTGGAACCTTCCAAATCGCCGGTCTCTTCAATCATGCCGGCCTCGATAAGGCGTGCGGTGATTTTGGTGATGGCCGCGGGGGTGAGTTCCAGTGCCTTGGCGATTTGCGCGCGGGAGCTGATGCCGTTGTGATACAGGTGCTTGACGATGCGGGAGCGGTTGGATTCGGAGACACTGGCTTGGGAAGTGGCATGGGTGGTGTTTGTTGCCATCGGTCTTAAGTCCTCCTTGTCTGCACCGTTGCGAGTTGTTCCGCTCGTCTTTGAATCTGAACTTGATTAAGATATTAACGCTGTTAATTGATTGACGCAATCAATATGTCATTCGGTGTGTCGTGCATGTGAGTGTCGTCTTGGGGGAATTTGTTAAGATGGTTGTCAATAGTCGGATGCACACTGATATCAAGCGAAACGTTCGATGAAGAACAGGGGAGGACTGATGTCTGAAAACACTATGAACAATCTCAAAATCGGTGTTGACGTGGGCGGAACAAAAATCGAAGCTGTGCTGGTTGACGCAATGGGCACGGTATTGGGTTCCGCCCGTATTCCCGCCAGGCATGGCAACGATGCCGTGATCGAAGACATCGTCGCTGTAGCACATCAGGCAGCGGGTGAGCGTTTTGACGAGGTGAGGGCCATCGGTGTCGGTACCCCGGGCACGGTGGATTCGGCCAGCGGGCATGTGGGCAATATCGTGAATCTCGACGTGGTCTCGCTGGATATGGGGCCGTTGGTCTCGCAGCGTTCGGGCGTGCCGGCCCATGTGGAAAACGACGTCAATGCCGCCGCCGTCGGCGCGGCCACCGTATTGGGCGGTGCGGACGGCATGGCCGGTACCATTGCGTTCCTGAACTTCGGCACCGGACTGGCTGCGGGCATCGTCGAAAACGGCGTGCTGATGCATGGCTATAGCGGTGCGGCCGGCGAAATCGGCCATATCCCAGTCGAACCTCATCGCCTCAAGTGCCCTTGCGGGCAATACGGATGCTTGGAAACAGTCTGCTCGGGCGCATCCGTGGGGCGTCTGTGGCCCAACGCCGACCCGCCGATGCCCGACCTGATTCGTCGCGCGAAAAAGCGGGAGGCCAAGGCCGTCGATGTGCTGGACATGGTAGTGCGCGCCATCGGCGACACCATACAAATCCTGGCTCAGTCCGTTGATCCGCGACTCATCATCTTGGGCGGTGGCATGGCCAAAACCGGCGAACCATTGGTCGAGGTGATCACGGCTGAGCTGCGCCGGCGCGAATCGCAATGCCGATTCCTCGAAACGCTGGACCTGCCGGCCCGGCTGCGTCTGGCACCTGTCGGCCAACCAGTCGGAGCCATCGGTGCCGCCATGGCGGCGTAGCCTGGCATAGTGCCGGGGCATGGGAGATGAGGCCTCAGATTTGTCTCCGAGGCCCCATCTCCCACGCAGTCCTATATCGCTTTATGTCGTGCTGTGCCGCGCTTGGTCTTGCGCGTTTCGTTGCCGGGGTGACCGGCTTTTATTTGGCCAAGTGTTGGAAGACCACGGCGATGGCCTCGCCCTGTACGGTGATGTCAGGTCCGCATTCGCAGCGCCGAATCACCGTGTGTTTGTGGAAGGACGAGGATGTGGCGGCATCCAGATATTGCTGGGCCGCGCCGATGAACGTCGCGTTGATGATGTTCGGCTGGCCATAGACGCATACGTCTGCCATATCCAAAAGGCCCACAGGCATGGCCAGGGCTTGGCCAAGATAGCGGCCCGCCCGAGCAAGGATACCCTGATGCTGCTCCACGTCTGCTGCGCTGAGTTGCTTCTTCAATGCGGTTCCGGAAATCATCGTCTCCAAGCAACCGTGCTTGCCGCAAGGGCACAGCGGCCCGTCAAGATCGATGGAAATATGGCCGAGCTCGCCAGCCGCGTGCAGTTCGCCGATTACCGGCGTGTCCGAGAGCAGAATCGCCGAACCGATGCCTCTTTCGATGCGCACGAAAAGCATATTCGGCCCGCCTTGGCCAAAGAAACGTTCGGTGAGCATGGCTGCGGTGGCGTCGTTGCTGACGTTTACTTCAAGTCCGAAATGTTCGGCGATTGGCGTGGACAGGTCGAGATTGTTCCAGCCGCGCATCGTGGAGGAGCGGACCACGCCGTTGTCTACCACGCCGGGGGAGGCGACTCCGATGCCGATGACCTCGCCATCGGACATGCCCAGCATCTTCTCAATGAGCTCGATGATCACATCCACGGAAACGAATGAGCCGGTGTTCAGGGTGACTTCGGCGTGACGCAGCGGCTGGCCGAGCAGATTGGTGACTGCGCCGTGCAGCAGGTGCTCCTGCGTCAGGTCGATGCTGATGATGCGCAGTCGATCGATATCGATGCTCAGCAGTGTGCCTCGTTTGCCTTTGCCGCCGCTGGGTGCCTGACCGGTCTCGCGCAGCAATCCTTCCTCCAGCATCCGACCGACCACATCGGAAACGGCCACGCGGCTCAATCCGGTGCGTCGGCCGAGCTCGGCGCGCGAATACTGGTTGGTGGGGAACAACAACCTGAAGATAAGTTGGCGGTTCTTGCGGCGCACATCGGCGGGGGAAGCCTTGGCCGCATGGTCGTCGGTCGTTGTGTTGAGACCGAGATATGACATGTTTCCTCCTGCCTGATGGTGAGCGAGTGGACGGCGATTGTTGTTCCATACACAGCTTAGACGGTGAAGCGCAATTTCGTCGTTGAAACTGTTATGAAACTTCACTAATAAATTCCAGTGTACCTGTGTGAAGCGTCAGGAAACACCGTGAGTGTTCATAAGGTCCAAAATTGTTAGTATCATTAACAAATAGCGAATCACCAATCGGCGCTACGCCGAACGGTGGTTGGAACGCCGCGCGGCACCCGGACGTGACAAGGATGTTGCCATTATCCGCAAGACGGGCGGCGGTACAGCGACTCGCATCGGGCGGGCCGCACGGAACTGGAGGAAACCGATGCCGGAAATCATCATTGTCAAGAACGAAGCCGAGGCCGGCGAGATCTACGGCCGTTGCGTGGCGGACCTGATCAAAGCAAAGCCGGACGCTGTGCTGGGCCTGGCCACTGGCTCCAGCCCGCTGGCCGCCTATCAGGCGCTCGCCAAGATCGTCAAGGACGAGGCCATTGACGTTTCGGGCGTGCGTGGTTTCGCGCTTGACGAATACATCGGGCTGCCGCTGACCCATCCCGAGTCCTATCATGCGACCATCCATCGCACCGTGGTCGAACCGCTTGGCCTGGACCCGGCCAAGGTCCATGTGCCCGGCGACGTACTCAACGGCACTCCGCTCGAAGACGGCGACAAAGTCGCGCTGGCCGGCCCGGCCTATGATCGTGCCATCGAAGCCGCTGGCGGCATCGACGTGCAGATCCTCGGCATCGGCACCGACGGCCACGTCGGCTTCAACGAGCCCGGTTCCTCGTTGGCCTCCGGCACTCGCGTCAAGACCTTGGCCGAACAGACCCGCATCGACAACGCGCGCTTCTTCGACAACGACATCAACCAAGTGCCCACCCACTGCATCACGCAGGGTATTGGCACGATCATGAAGGCCCGTCACCTCGTGCTGCTGGCGTTCGGTGCCGGCAAGGCCGAAGCCATCGAGGAGACGGTGGAAGGCGGCGTGTCCTCGTTCTGCCCGGCTTCCGCGCTGCAGATGCACCCGCACGCCACGATTATCGTGGACGAGGAGGCCGCCTCTCGTCTGCGCCACAAGGACTACTATCGCTACGCTTACACCCACAAGCCGGCCTGGCAGGGCATCTGAGTTATCGTGTGCTGGCTTCCCTCTTTGTGTGAGGGGAGCTGTCGAATGTAATGAGATTGAGGGTGGTTATCGGCGGCGGCATATGTGTATTGCTTCCCGATTGGACCACCCTCAGTCTCGTTTCGCGAGCCAGCTCCCGTTGACGGGAGCGCATGAGCGGTAAGGAGAACAACATGTCTGATAGGAACGAGATAGTCTCGCGCGTGACCGCGGCACTGGAGGGCAAGCCGGCTCCGGTGGCGATTCGCAACGCGCGCAAGGTGGATGCGTGCGGCGAACGGCGCGGATATTGGGTCGTCTCCGATGCCGCCGGCGTCATCGTGGCGGCCGGCACGGGGGAGGAGGCCTTCGAGCACTACTGCCGCACGGTGGGGCTCGACCCGGCCGATCGCAACGCGGTCATCGACGCCGAAGGCCGTATTCTGACCCCCGGCTACGTGGACATCCACGCGCACGGCGCATGGGAGAAGAGCTTCGACGACGGGTCGGATGGCATCGATGTGGCGCGGGCCGGCCACGCCGTGCACGGCACCACGCGCCAGGTGCTCTCGCTGATCACCAATCCCGTGGACGTGATCTGCCGGAACATCCGCACCGTCCGCGCCAAGATGGAGTCCGGCCGCCCCGACATCCTAGGCTGTCATCTGGAAGGTCCGTTCCTGGCTCTGGCCCGCAAGGGCGCACATGACCCGGAATGTCTCAAGGATCCGGTACCCGACATCGTCGACGACATGCTTGAGGCTTCAGGCGCGGCGAACGGCAAGATTGGCTGCATCCGCCAGATCACCATCGCCCCCGAACTACCCCACGGCATCTCCGCCATCCGCCAGTTCGCCGCTGCCGGCGTGGTGCCGGCCGTGGGCCACTGCGACGCCGACTACGAGACCGCCAAAGCCGGCTTCGACGCGGGCGCGGGCATCATGACCCACATGTTCAACGCGATGAACGGCCTGCACCACCGCGAGCCCGGTCCGATTCCGGCCGCGGTGGAGGATCCGCGCGTCACCATCGAGCTCATCAACGACGGATTTCACGTGCAGGATCCGATGGTGAGCCTCTCCTTCCGGTTCGCGCCTCATCGTACGGCCTTCGTAACCGATGCAATGGCCGCGACCGACTGCCCGGACGGTGCCTACAAGTTGGGTGCACTGGACGTGAACGTGGTCGACGGGCATGCGCGTCTGGTCTCCAACGGCGCCATCGCCGGCTCCACTCTGCTGCTGGAGGTCGCCGTGCGCCGTGCGGTGTGCGAACTGGGCTTGAGCCCGGTGGACGCGGTCGAGGCCGCCACATTGACGCCGGCCAAGGCGTTCGGCTTCGACCGGCCGAACCCGGTCACCGGGGTGCCTATCGGCCTCATCGCCCCCGGCTTCGCCGCCGATTTCAACCTTGCCGATCCGACCGATTGGACGGTCGAACAGGTGTGGTGCGCGGGCCGCAAGCTCAAGTAGCAGTAGGCCGACCGGTTGACGAATGGAAAGCATTCGTCTACAAGCATGTTCAAATGGTGACATGATAGTATGTTCATCTCACCATTTGAACGTTATTCACGTCGTAATACAAGAATCCGTAATACTGCTCGATACCGCATAAAACCGGCCATGGTCGCCACAAGCGAAACATAAGTCGATGGCTGTGGAAACGCAGGAGTAACACATCCTCACCATAGTCAGGCGGTAATCCACGCCCGCAGTGATGGCGTGGAAACAAGTTATGAGAGAGGATTCCTGTTGAATTCCAAGAAGATTCTGGCCGCCGCCGTCTCCGTGGCCGCCATCGCATCCCTGACCGCCTGCGGCGGTGTGAAGGATGACACCACCGCTGCCGCCGATTCCGGCAACGCCATCACCATCGGCACCACCGATAAGATCACCAGCCTGGACCCCGCCGGCTCCTACGACAACGGCTCCTACGCCGTGCAGATCCAGGTGTTCCCGTTCCTGTATGCCCAGGACTACAACACCTCCGAGCTGAGCCCGGACATCGCCGCCGACGACGGTACCTGGAACGATGACGGCACCGAATTCACCGTCAAGCTCAAGGACGGCCTGAAGTTTGCCAACGGCAACGACCTGACCGCTTCCGACGTCAAGTTCTCCTACGACCGCATCAAGAAGATCAACGACCCGAACGGCCCGAGCTCCCTGCTCGCCAACGTCGAATCCGTGACCGCTAAGGACGACACCACCGTGGTGTTCAAGGATTCCGTGCCTTTCGACGTGACTTTGAAGCAGGTCATGTCCAGCCCCGCCGGCCCGATCGTCGATGAGGATACCTTCGACGCCGACAAGCTCACCGACGCCGACACCATCGTCTCCAAGAAGGCCTTCGCCGGCCCGTACACGCTGACCGCCTTCAAGATCAACGAGTCCGCCGCCTACGCTAAGAACGACTCCTACAAGGGCCTGACCCCGGCCAAGAACTCCACCGTGCAGGTCAAGTACTTCGCCGACGCCTCCAACCTGAAGATGGCCGTCCAGCAGGGCCAGGTCGACGTGGCCTACCGCTCCCTGAGCCCGACCGACATCGAGGACCTCTCCAAGGACTCCAAGGTCAAGGTCGTCAAGGGCCCGGGCGGTGAGGAGCGCTTCATCGCCTTCAACTTCAAGATTCAGCCCTACGGTGAATCCCAGCCCGACGCCGACGCTAACAAGGCCAAGGCCGTGCGCCAGGCCGTCGCCAACCTCATCGACCGCGAAGAGCTCTCCACCAAGGTCTACAAGGGCACCTACACCCCGATGTACTCCTTCATCCCGGACGGCCTGGCCGGTCACGATGACACGCTGAAGTCCGCCTACGGCGACGGCAACGGCAAGCCGAGCACCGAGAAGGCCAAGAAGGTCCTCGCCGACGCCGGCGTCACCACCCCGGTCGACCTCAAGCTCCAGTACAACAGCGACCACTATGGCTCCGCCTCCGCCGACGAGTACGCGGCCTTGAAGTCCCAGCTTGAGGAAGGCGGCCTGTTCAAGGTCGACCTGCAGTCCACCGAATGGACCCAGTACTCCAAGGACCGCGTGGTCACCGACGATTCCGACGGTGTATACCCGGTCTACCAGCTCGGCTGGTTCCCGGACTACTCCGACCCGGACAACTACCTGTCCCCGTTCTTCCGCGACGGCAACTTCGTGAACAACGGCTACTCCAACAAGGAAGTCAACGACCTGATCGTCAAGCAGGCCGGCGAGAAGGATGCCTCCGCCCGTGAGGACATCCTCAAGCAGGTCCAGAAACTCGAGACCGAAGACCTCTCCACCATCCCGCTGCTGCAGGGTGCCCAGGTCGCCGTCACCGGCACCTCCGTGAAGGGTGTCACCCTCGACGCTTCCTTCCGCTTCCGCTACGCCTCCGTCACCAAGGGCTGATCCAGCATGAGCTCCCCTCTTTGAGGGGGGAGCTGTCTGGCGACGGCAGACTGAGGGGAGCCCAACTCGTATGACTCCCCTCAGTCGGCTTCGCCGCCAGCTCCCCTCGGAGAGGGGAGCCTTTATTGCTTTATATACCGATTACCAACACCAAGGAGCATCGCGTGTCAGACAGCGCCACAGCGACCTCCAGCACCACTCCGGCGAAAGCCAAGACGAAGAAGAACCGACTGTCAGGTAGTTTCTTCCGCTTCGTGCTGACGAGGTTCCTCCTCATTATCCCCACCGTTTTCATTCTGGTCACCATCGTGTTCTTCGTGATGCGCGCCACCGGCGACCCGATTTCCGCCGCCCTGGGCGGCCGCCTGACACCCGCCGAACTCCAGCAGCGCATCCACGCGGCCGGCTATGACCGCCCGCTGATCGTGCAATACGTCGACTATCTTGGCGGCCTGCTGCACGGCGACCTCGGCACGACGCTGACCGATAACCAGCCGGTGATCAGCATCCTTACGCACTACGGCGCCGCCACATTCGAACTGGCCTTCCTCGCCCTGATCGTGGCGCTGATCGTCGGCATCGGCCTGGGCCGACTCGCCGCCCGCAAACGCGACCGTGCCGCCGACGCCGGCATCCGCATCTTCGCCATCCTGTGCTATGCCACCCCGGTGTTCTTCCTCGGCCTCGTGCTGAAGCTCATCTTCGCCGTCTGGCTCAACATCCTGCCAGCCTCCGGCCGCTCCGACCTGAACTCCGAAATGCAGTTCACCCGTCTGGTATCGCCGACCGGCTTCTACATCATCGACGCCATCCAGCTCGGCGACATGAACGTGCTCGTCGACGTGCTGCGCCACGCCGTGCTGCCGGCCGTCGCCCTAGGCCTGCTGACCGCCGGCGTGTTCATCCGTCTGGTGCGCACCAACGTCATCTCCACCTACAATTCCGGCTACGTCGAGGCCGCCCGCTCGCGCGGCGTCTCCGAAAAGCGCCTGCTCAACAAGCACGCCTGGCGGCCGGCCCTGATCCCGATCATCACCGTCATGGGCATGCAGATCGCCCTGATGCTCGCCGGTGCGGTCCTGACCGAAACCACCTTCGAATGGAAGGGCCTGGGCTTCATGCTGTCCCAGTACCTGAAGGCCCGTGACTTCGTGGCCGTGCAGGGCATCGTGATCCTTATCGCCATCATCGTGGCCGTCGTCAACTTCCTCGTCGACGTCATCGCCGCGCTTATCGACCCGAGAGTGAGGTACTGAGATGACCACCGCATCCTCCGACAAGATCACCGTCCCCGGTGACGACCGCCTCACCAAGCTCAACGTCAGCACCAAGACGCCGTTCTGGACCAAGATTCCAATCATCAAGGAACTGCGCGTGGCGGTCGGCTGGCAGAAGGGCATGCTGATCACCGGTCTCGCGATCACCGCGTTCTTCCTGCTCGTGGCCCTCTTCGCCCCACTGATCGCCCCCTACGGCCACGCCCAGATCAAGGCCGCCGACGGCACGTCCTTCCCGGCGCAGGCCGCGCCCTCCGCCGAACACATCTGGGGCACCACCGCCGCCGGATTCGATGTGTTCTCCCGTGTGGTGTGGGGTGCCCGCACCGCCGTCATCGCCATCGTCGTGGCCGTGCTGCTCTCCATCTTCGCCGGCGTGCTGCTTGGTCTGGTGTCCGGCTACTACGGTGGCTGGGTGGACCGCATCCTGGTGATGATCGCCGACGCCGTCTACTCCTTCCCCTCGCTGCTGCTCGCCATTCTGATGGCCATCATGATCTCCCACGGCCAGTCCGGCCTGTGGAGCGGCATCCTGGCCTCCGGCATCTCCATCACCGTGGTGTACATCCCGCAGTATTTCCGCACAATTCGCGCCGAAGTGATCCGCATCAAGGAATCCGCGTATGTCGAGTCCGCGCGCGTGGTCGGCGCCTCCACCTGGCGCATCATGACCAAGCACCTGTTCAAGAACTCCACCCGCACGCTGCCGGTGATCCTGACGCTGAACTCGTCCGAAGCCATCCTGACCCTCGCCGGCCTGGGCTTCCTCGGCTTCGGCATCGAGCCGACCGCCGCCGCCGAATGGGGCTACGACCTGAACCGTTCGGTTTCCGACGTGACCGCCGGCATCTGGTGGACCGCCGTGTTCCCGGGCATCGCCATCGTGCTTATCGTGCTCGGCATCACGCTCGTGGGCGAATCGCTCAACGATCTGGCCGACCCGCGTCTGCGCGCCCGCAAGTCCGCCGGCGAAGTGGTCGGATCGATCGAAGACACGTCCGTCGACCCAAACGAGAAGCCGTCCGCACGCAACGAGGTGATCGCCGAACTCGACGCGAACGTCGACCCGCCGGCCACCGTCACCGACCATGACCCGACCATCGTCGCCTCCGAATGGACCGGCGAAGGCAAGCCGGAAGGCAAGGAGTGAGAGATGAGCGAAGACAACAAGAATCTCGCCGATATCAAGGACCTGTCCGTCTCCTTCATGACCGACGCCGGTTCCATCAAGGCCGTCGAGGACGTGAACTTCACCATTCCGCGCAAGACCGTGGTCGGCGTGGTCGGCGAATCCGGTTCCGGCAAGTCCGTGACCGCGCGCTCCATCATCAAGCTGCTGCCGGAGACGGCCACCACCTCCGGTGCCGTCTACCTGTCCAAGCGCGATGGCTCCGATTCGCTGGACGTGCTCTCCCTGAGCGGCGAACAGCTGCGCGAAGTGCGTGGTTCCGAGGCCGCGATGGTGTTCCAGGAGCCCAATTCGGTGCTGAACCCGGTGTACACCATCGGCTGGCAGATTGAAGAGGGCCTGCGCGCCCACGGCATGAAGGACAAGAAGGAACTGCGCGCCAAGGCCATCGACATCCTGAAGAAGGTCGGCATCCCGGATGCCGAAACCCGCGTGGACTACTACCCGCACCAGTTCTCCGGCGGCCAGAAGCAGCGCATCGTCATCGCCATGGCGTTGGTGCTGAACCCCGGCCTGATTCTGGCCGACGAGCCCACCACCGCCCTCGACGTGACCGTGCAGGCCGAAATTCTCGACCTGCTGCGCCTCGCCCGTGACGAGTTCGACGCCTCCGTGCTCATCATCACCCACAACATGGGCGTGATCGCGGACATCGCCGATCAGGTGGTCGTCATGTACCGCGGCCACGTGGTCGAGCAGGGCGACGTGGAGCAGATCTTCTACCATCCGAAGGACGACTACACCAAGCGACTGCTGGGTGCCGTGCCGCGCATCGGTCAGAAGCTGGTCGTGCGCGACTGCGAGGGCAAGCCGATCGAGCGCAAGGCCGATTGGCGCGAACAGCCGATCGCCGTTGAGGCCAAGAACCTGACCATCACGTACCCGGGCCATCTCATGCAGCCCGACTTCAAGGCCGTGGACGGCGCGAACTTCACCATCCACCGCTCCGAAGTGCTGGGCCTGGTGGGCGAGTCCGGTTCCGGCAAGTCCACCACCGGCCGTGCCATCGCCGGCCTGCAGAAGGTGTCCGGCGGCTCCCTGAACGTGCTCGGCATCGAGATGAACGGCGTCAAGGAGCGTGACTTCAAGCCCAAGCGCGCGGACATTGGTTTCGTGTTCCAGGATCCGGGCTCCTCGTTCAACCCGCTGATGACCATCGCGGAGAATGTGGCCGAGCCGCTGCTCGTGCACCACAAGTACGGTTCCGTGGCCGAGGCCAAGAACTATGTGGGCGACCTGCTGGAGATGGTCCAGCTGCCGCGCGCCTACATGAACCGTTTCCCGCATGAGCTGTCCGGCGGCCAGCGCCAGAGGGCGTCTTTGGCGCGTGGTTTGGCGTTGAAGCCGTCGCTGCTGATCGCCGATGAGCCGACTTCTGCATTGGACGTGTCGGTGCAGGCCAAGGTGCTGGAGCTGTTCAAGCGACTGCAGGCGGAAATCGGCTTCGCCTGCCTGTTCATCACCCACGATCTGGCGGTGGTCGATATGCTCGCCGACCGCATCATGGTGATGCATAAGGGCCAGATCGTGGAGCACGGCGATGCCGACCAGATTATGCAGCACCCGGAGAACCCGTACACCAAGAAGCTGCTGGCCTCCCTGCCCGTGCCCGACCCGCGCGAACAGCAGCAGCACCGCGCCCACCTCCACGAGCTCCTAGCCCAAGAGGCGTAATCGCATAGCATTGGAGCTCCCTCGTCAGAGGGAGCTAACTTTATATCCGCTAGTACTGCTGCCCATCGAACTGGAACAGGGCGTGGGCGTCGCCGTGCTTTTTGTTCTCGATGTAAGTATGGAACAGCTCCAGCCGCTCGCTCGTGCTGGCCGCCAGGGGGGTGGGCAGGTCATCCAGATCGAACCAGCCGACGCTGAGGCTTTCCTCGTCGCCCACGAACGGCTCGGCATTGCCGCCGGGCTTCAAGGCGCACAGGAACGAATGATCCATGTACATGGTGTTGTCGCCATTGGCGTAGGTCAGCACCTTGTTTGACGAGGTGACGGCCACCAAATCGGTGACGATGGCATCGATGCCCGTCTCCTCCTTGATTTCGCGCACCACCGTGTCCGCCGGCTGTTCGCCCGGCTCGTTGATGCCGTAGACCATCGCCCATTCGCCCGTGTCCGAACGACGGCCCAACAGCAGTTGACCATGTTCGTTCAGTACACAACCGGTCACGCCATTGAGCCATAGCAGATCATGGCCGATCTTCTTACGCAATTCCAACACAAATTCCGGAGTAGGCACATTGCCTCCTTAGTAGAAAAAAGGAGCTCCCTCTGATGAGGGAGCTTAAGGGTTACTTGGCTTGGGCAGCCTGCTTAATATGGTGCGCTTCGCGCATGATTTCATTTTCCTCGCGCTTGTCAGCGTTCGGCGTCGCCTACAATCAGTCCACCGGACTGATTGCTTTACGGCTCCGCATCCACGCTTCGACGTCGTCGATCTGCTTCGGGATGCCGGCGGAAATCCATTCGGGGCCGTTCTCGGTCATGAGCACGTCGTCCTCGATACGGATGCCGATGCCGCGGTATTCCGGCGGAATCAGCAGATCATCCTCGCGGAAGTACAGACCGGGCTCGATGGTGAAGATCATGCCGGGCGTGATCTTCGCGCCCTGATAGGACTCATAGCGGGCCTGCGCGCAATCATGCACATCAAGACCTAGGTGGTGGGCCACGCCGCAGGCGAGCCAACGGCGGTGCTGCTGGCCTTGCGGGGACAGCGACTCCTCGACGCTCACCGGCAGCAGACCCCAATCGTGCAGACGCTCGGCGATCACACGCATGCAGGCGTGGTGGATGTCGGAATAGGTGGCACCCGGCTTGGCGGCTTCGAAACCGGCCTGCTGCGAGTCCAGCACGGCCTGGTACAGACGCTTCTGGAAGTCGGTGAACTTGCCGTTGGTCGGGAAGGTGCGGGTGATGTCGGCCGTGTACAGGGAATCGACCTCAACGCCGGCATCCACCAGCAGCATGTCGCCGGTCTTCACCACACCGGTATTGCGCATCCAGTGCAGAATCGGGGCGTGGGGGCCGGAGGCCACGATGGAGTCGTAACCGATGGCGTTGCCCAGCTCACGGGACACGGCGTTGAACGCGCCTTCGAGGATACGCTCGGAACGCGGCTTGTCGAGCGCGGCCGGCAGTGCGGAGAGCAGACGGTCGAAGCCGTGCTTGGTGGCGTCCACGGCCTTGCGCATCTCGTTGATTTCGTAGCCATCCTTGACCATGCGTGCCTCGGCGGCGAACTCGTGCAGCTTGTCGTCGGATGCGGAGTTCTTGTCCGGATCGGCGAAACCGTTGGCCTCGCGGATGGACTCGACCATCGAAGTGATTTCGGGGTCGGTCTCGCTGACCACGCGCACACGCACGGCACCGGCCTCGGCACCCACGTCCTTGGACAGGGCGTCGGCCAGCTGGGCGATGTCGTGGGTTTCGATGCCGGTCATCGCATGCATCTCCTTGAGACCGGCACGCGGGCCAACCCAGTATTCGCCGTAGTGGGCGGACATGAAGAAGTCCTCGGTGGAGTTGTCGGCGCGAGGTGCCACAAACAGTTCCGGGGTGTGGGTCTTGCCGGCGGCAGCTTCGGGGGAGTCGGGGTCGACCGGGTTCAGGACCAGCACGGCACCAGCTTCATAATCGGAACCCAGGCCGGTGTAGTAGGCGAACGTGGTGTCCGGGCGGAACATGTAATCGCAATCATTGTTGCGCACCTTCGGCTGGCCGGCCGGAATGACCAGACGCTCGCCCGGGAAGGCCTTGCCCAGCGCCTCAAGGCGGGCTGGCGTGAACTTGGAGGATTCGAGAGGCTTGATCTCCGGATCGTCGTCGGCCCAGCCGGACTTCATGAACTCCTTGAATGCAGCCGACTGCGGGCGCAGCGAGCGGTTGTTCACACGGTCGCTCATCGACTGGTTCGCGCCCGGCGCCGTAGCGCGCTCCTCGGCCTCATATTCCTTGTCCTTGGCGGTGATCACTTCACCCATTGCCACTCTCCTGTATGTAGTTGTTGTCGAATCATCGATTCCCACCTCATACTAGTCGGCTTTATGCGATGTGCCACGATTGACGGCTGACGGTAAAACCAAGTACGGAATTTGGACGGTCTTCCGGACATGCCCATATGGCGAGTGCATCGGGCTGGAATGCGGGCCCGTTTATTGTTCTCGGTAGGGAAGGAGGGGCATGGGCTGGAGCTTGCCGATTGATATTGGCATATTTTGCGGGCTGAATCCATGTGAACCCATGCGATGAAGGTTCATCGCATCACGGGACCCGCTGCTCTGCGGATGCCTCCATCTGGGGCACTCTGGCTTTGAGCAGTTTTACCCGCAGCGGAGTGCGTTCGATGACGTCGGCGTATGTGAAATGGACGATTTCGGTGGCACCGGCTCGTTTCAGTCCCTCGTCGCGTGCTCGTTCCTTGGCCACCACCTCCTGAATGCTGCGGTTATCGGTCATGGCTGGGTCCACGTATTTTTGTGTGCCGTCGTATTCGGCCACTATCACGCGCCCGTCATCGAGCTTCCATACGAAATCAACGCGGTGCTCGGTATTCGTCTGTGGGTCGGTCACCGTTACCTGAATACGCGGCGTGAGGAAGCGATCCTCGATGATGGTGCCTCGCGCGAGGGATTCTCCGCCATTCTCGCTCCTTTCGTTTGCATAGCGCAGCAGGCGGAATACTCGGGCATAATCGATTCTCCATTGAACGCAGTCGGCGGCTATCTCTTCCTTGGTTATTCCCTTGGCAAGGGCCGAGTCAAAGATCGGCAACGCAAACCGAAAATCAAGGTCTATAGCGGCCTCGACCAAGGTTCTAGCCGGTGATATCAGGGATAGGCCGGAGGCCTCGTAATGTGTCTTCGGATTGTTCATATCGGGCATATAGACATGTCGTAAGCGTTGATGGCATTGACGAGATCCATGATCGGCAGTCACGATGGTTATGCAGCCATCATGCAAATGCCATTGATGTTCGAATCCATAGGCGCTTACTGCCACCAAGCCACCAAAAACCCACTGAGGATGCTCTTGCGCAAGAGCGCGGGCCATATGCAACGTTCGCTCCGGCGGCGTCAAACCATCCCAGTATGCGGTATTTGCATAAAGACTGGGAATGCCGTCATACACTTTCAACAACTCGCCACTCTGGGCACGGCGGCGTAGAGCGGTCTGTTCCGCTTCATTTCTTGAATAGACGCATCTCAGCTCATTCTGCGCGGCTGATATGAGCGAGGCCACTGCTTTGTGTGTCTTCATGACGTCGAGCGTAGCCGGAACGAAGCAGCGTAAGTATGAATTTCAGCCATTGTGGTTCTAGCCTCGGAGCTTGGCTGTCTTGGAGTGAGATATTCCCGATAATTTCAAGGTATTAGGCCACTAATTCGGAATAGTGGATAACATACAAAACTTATCCACCATCAGTAATGTCATTCGAACAACGTGCTTTGGGGATTCGAACAAGATATCATCGGCGAAGGCGGATGTAGCTGGTAGAGGGCGGCGAATTGACGGTTAACAGTGCTTATGCTTTGTACGCCGTCGGTGCTGATTCAGATATTGGCTGGCTTCTGTCTGAGTGTGGAATCTAGCGTCGGCGTGAGTCCAATGGTTGTATCGTGGCCGACGATTTGCTGCAATTTATTGGCGGCATAGATCCAGGGCTTGGACGGCTGCCGACGGTGAGAGCAGTCATAACAGTGAATGAGCCTCTGCGAGTTCAAAAGATGATGTAGAGGACGTTTGTGAGAGTCGTTTCCGGGGCAAGACATGGTCGATTGACGATGTTGAAATTTCTCAGCGACGGCAGAATGGCATGCCTTGGCGAGGAGGCGACACTGAGAGGCGATGGAGTCGGGATTAATCCAGGTTTTGGCCAGCTACCGACTCGCAAGAGCATCATAGCGTCGGTGTACCGCCAGAAGCTGGCACTGTACCGACGCTGAATAGCATCAGCGTCGCCGGACATACAAGTTTTGGATTGCAGCCGACTAAGAATGGGATGCCGACGGCAAGAGCCGCATTGCAACTATATGAGATGGCTTCACTGTGCGCGCTGCAGGAAAAGGCCGCCCGCGCGGCGGCGACATATGAGACGGTTTCACTGTGCGCGCACGATAAACCACCCCGGCGGCTAGGATAGAGGGAATTGAGGGAGTGCGGCTCCACGCGTGAAGGCAAGAATCCCGAACCATGCAGGGCAAACCTGTGCGAGGGGAGCTTCCTGCGCATGCGGAAGCGGAATATATGCGGGCATGCGTAGACATGACGAGAATGGCACGAACACGTAAGCGGCATACGCACTCCGAACGGTTCAACAGCAACACGAGCAGAGGTCAGAAGAGGATATGTCATTCGAGCATCCGAATCGGAACAATGAGAGCATGCGGGACGTCGAACTGGACATCATGAGCCGCCCGCCGGAGCATAACACCACCAATCTGGATCTCGACCGGATGAACCTGATGCTCGACATCCTGGGCCACCCGGAGCAGTCGTTCCGCGTGATTCATATCACCGGTACCAACGGCAAAGGCTCCACCGCACGCATGGCCGAGGCCATCTGCCGCGCCTACGGCATGCGCACCGGCCTGTACACGTCGCCGCATCTGGAGAAGATCAACGAGCGTATCGCCATCGACGGCCAGCAGCTGTCCGACGACGATTTCATCGACATCTGGGACCAGACCAAGGATCTCGTGGCCCTGGTGGACGCCAAGATGGAGGAGCAAGGCAAGCCGAAGATGAGCTTCTTCGAGGTGCTCACCGCCATGGCCATCTGGAAGTTCGCCGACACGCCCGTGGACGTGGCCATCGTCGAGGTCGGCATGGGAGGCCTGTGGGACGCCACCAACGTGCTCAACGCGGATGCGGCCATCATCGGTCCGGTGGACATGGACCACATGCAGTGGCTGGGCGACACCGTCGAACAGATCGCCACCGAGAAGGCCGGCATCATCAAGCCGAACTGCACCGCCATCATCGGGCCTCAGCCGCATGAGGAAGCCGTCATGCCGATTCTCACCGAAGCCGCCGAACGCAACCACGCCATGCTCGTGCGCGACGGCTACGAAATGACCGTGTCCGACCGTATGGCCGCAGTCGGCGGCCAGGTCGCCACCCTGACCACGCCCAACGGCACTTACGAGGGCGTGCCGATCGCCAAGTTCGGCGAGCATCAGGCCCACAACGCGCTTGCCGCGCTTGCCGCCTCTGAAGTGGTGATTCCGGTCAATGGCCCGCTGGACGGCGACTTGGTGGGCGAGGCGTTGAGCTCGGTCAAGATTCCCGGACGCATCGAACAGATCCGCACCTCACCGACCATCATTCTGGATGGCGGACACAACGTGAATGCCGCCGAAGCCCTACGCAAGGCCATAGAGGAAAGCTACGACTTCAAGCAGCTGGTCGGCGTGGTCGCCATGATGCGCGACAAGCAGGTCGAGGAATATCTGGGTGTTCTGGAGCCGATCCTGAGCTCCGTGGTGGTCACCGAGAACTCGTGGCGCGAGCGTGTGATGCCGGCCGATGAGCTCGAGAAGATTGCCGTGGACGTGTTCGGCCGTGACCGTGTGATCAAGGAAGCGAACCTGCCCGACGCGATTCAGACTGCCGTCAACATGGTCGATGCCGAGGACGAGCTGGGCGTGGGCTACGGCCACGGCGTGCTCATCTGCGGCAGCTTCGTCACCGCCGGCGACGCACGCCTGATGCTTGAGGAGCATGCCAGCCCCACGATGAGGCAGGCCATGGCCGTCCATCAGCCGGCGGTCGACCCGGACGATTCGGATCAGCCGGCAGACAAGGCCGAGGATGAGGCCGCCGACAACCTCGAGGATTCGGTGAGCCCGGACGACTTCGACGTGTTCGACGTCCTCGGCCTCGGCAAGGAACAGGCCAGTGACGCCGGTAACGCCGGCACCGGCACGGCCAGTGCCGACACAGGCACCGACGATTCCGCCGACGATTCCGCCGACGCCCGGTAACCCGAATCCAAGGCATATCGGATACCCGGACACACGGAAAACAGTCTCACGCCATGTATCTCAAGGAACTCACCCTCCGCGGATTCAAATCCTTCGCCTCCGCCACCACGCTGCGCTTCGAGCCCGGCATCACGGCGGTCGTCGGCCCCAACGGTTCGGGCAAGTCGAACATCGTCGACGCCCTGACCTGGGTGATGGGTGAGCAAGGCGCCAAAAACCTTCGCGGCACTTCGATGGAGGACGTGATTTTCGCGGGCACGTCCTCCCGCCCGCCGCTGGGCCGTGCACAGGTGAGCCTGACCATCGATAATTCCGATCACACGCTCGATATCGATTACACGGAAGTCACCATATCCCGCACCATCTTCCGCAACGGAGGCTCCGAATACGCGATCAACGGCTCGCAATGCCGTCTGCTCGACATTCAGGAACTCCTCTCCGATACCGGTCTTGGCCAGCAGATGCACGTGATTGTGGGTCAGGGACGATTGGATGCGATTCTGAAGGCCGACCCGTCCGGTCACCGTGCGTTCATCGAAGAGGCCGCCGGCATCCTGAAACACCGCAAGCGCAAGGAACGCGCGTTGCGCAAGTTGGCCAATACCGAAACGAACCTGAGTCGACTTGACGATTTGCTGGGGGAGATTCACCGCCAGCTCGGCCCCCTCGGACGCCAGGCACGTATCTCCCGGCGCGCCGACGCGATTCAGATATCCGTACGCGACGCCCAAGCACGCCTGTATGCCGAAGACGCCCAACGCTCGATGAACCGCCGCGACACGGTACGTCAAGAGCTTGGCGATGTGCGCAACCAGCTGGCCGTCGTCCAACGTGAACTCGCCCACGTCAAAGTACGCATCGAACAGGTCGAGGCGTTGAGCTCTGAATCCAGTCCGGCCATCGCCAAGGCCAACCAATACTGGCATGAATTCTCACAGACCCGTGAACGACTGAACGCGCTCGCCCAGTTGGCCGAAGAGCGCAGCCGGTCACTCACCGGCCAGATCGTCACCAACTTCGGTGAGGATCCCGGCATGCTCGTCAAACGAGCCGAGGAACTGGAGTCTCAGGCCGCGGCACAGACCAAGGCCGTGGCCGATGCACGCATCGCACTCGACAAGGCCACCGAGGAACGCGCCGACGACGAGAAGAAGCTTGCCTCAGTCCGCCAGACCTTGACGGAACTGCGCAAAACCGCACAGGAGCGCGATGCGCAGATCGCCCGACTGCGCGAACTCATCGCCCGCGAGGAATCCGCCGTGCAACTGGCGACCAGCCGCGCCAAGGATTATGCCTCCCAACGCGACTTGCTGACTTCCCAGCGCGACGATGCCCAGCAACAGCTGGACGCATTGCGCAGCGAAGCGGACTCCATTGCCGACGATGACGGTGCCGCATTGGACGCCGCGCGTGCAACGCTCGCCGAATGCCGCGAACGACTGAACGAACTCGCCGATAAGCAGCGCGAGATACAGTCCAAGATCATCTCGCTCAAATCCAAGGCCGATGCGCTTGCCGACACGCTAGGCAGCCGCAATGCCTCCGGATCATTGGAACGCGACACGGACGTGGCCTCGCTTGGCCGACTCACCGACTTCATCCATGTGGCCGAAGGCTGGGAAGAAGCCGTGGCCCACGCGCTCGACCAGTATGCCAGCGCCATCGTGGTACCCGAGGCAGGCAACATGTTGCACGCCCTCGAACGCGCTCGGGAAGATAAGCTCGGCAAAGCCGTGGTGCTGACCGCGAGCATTGCCGGCGATCCCGCCACAGAGCCAGGCACGGAGTCGGAGGAGAGTAGCGCCGAGAACACGGCGGCCGCCCCGCAATCGGGCAACGCGCTGGCAGCACTCGTCACCGCGAACCCGGATGCAGAGAACCCGGCACAGGCCGAAGCTGTCGTGTACACCGTGCGTCTCCTGCTGGCTGATGTAGCCATGACCGGCACCGCCGACGAAGCACAGCACATCGTGGCATCCGGCGAAGCCATGCGGGCCGTCACCAAGAACGGCGAGACCTTCACACACGGCGTGGCGGCGGTCGGCGGCTCTTCCATCTCTCAATCGGACCTGTCTCTGGCCGCCCGTCGAGACAAAGCATTGGCACAGGTCAAACAGTTGGCCGCCCAAGACGGCGGAATGGCTGAGCAAGTGGCCGAGGCCAAAGCCAAACGCGATGAAGCGGCCCGACTCGTCGACCAGGAATCCGCCAAACGCACCGAAGCCCGGCTCAAAGCCCAACAGGCGGAGAAATCTCTGAAATCCGCCACAGACCGCGTCGCATCGTTCACCCGTCAGCTCGAGCAGCTGGATAGGAAAATCACCGAGACCCAAGAGAATCGCAACGAGCATCAGCTCAAGCTCGACGATCTCAATCGCGCTTTGGCATCGGCCCGGCAATCCACAGCGGAACATGCCGATTTCGACGAACTTGATGAACGTGAACGCACGCTGGAGCGCGAACTGAACCTGACTCGCGAGCATGAGGTCGCCGCGAAAATCGCGTGGACCGAGGCAAGCCGCAAAGGGGAGTCCCTGAGCCGACAGGCCGGGCTGCTGTGGGACAACGCCAGAGAAGCCGCCGAACGCCGCGCCCGCATCGAGGCGTTGAACGATCGCAGACGCGAGCAGGCCGCACACCTGCAAGGCGTGGCCGATGACGCGCGAGCAGTGGCCGCCATGGTGGAACATACGCTGCATGACGTGGCCGCCAAACGAGACGAGCTGCAGGCCGCCGCCTCCAGCCATGACGAGGAACTCAAGGCCCTGCGCGCGCAGCGCAACCAGATCGAGCCCAAGGTCACCGATCTGACCGGGCGCGAACATGCCTTGGATGTAAACCGCGAACGGTTGGCCGCCGAATCCGGGCAGCTCATGCAAAAAGTGTCCGACGAACTCGGTCTCACTTTGGAGGAATTGGTTAGTGATTACGGCCCCGAACAGCCGGTGCCCGTGCTGGATGATGAGGGCAACCCTGTGCCGTTGGATGAGACGGAAGCTGAGGCTGAGACCGAAGAGGGAGAAACCGGGGGAGAGACCGGCACCAACGGCGATTCCGCCCTCTTTAAGACCGTGCCGTATAACCGTCAGGAGCAGAAGAAGCGTCTCGATAAGGCTCGCCGCGATCTGGCCGCACTCGGTAAGATCAACCCTTTGGCCACCGAGGAATTCGAAGCGCTTGAGGAGCGGAACAAGTATCTCAATGATCAGCGCAACGATGTGGTCAAATCACGTGACGATTTGATGCAGCTCATCAAGGATCTCGATTCCACGATGGTCCAGGTGTTCAAATCCGCGTTCGACGATACCGCCGAGGCATTCGAGCAGATGTTCGCCACGCTGTTCCCAGGCGGCACCGGACGACTGCGCCTGGAAAACCCGGAAGACATGCTCACCACCGGCGTACTGGTCGAGGCCAGCCCGGCCGGCAAGCGCGTCAAACAGCTGAGCCTCCTGTCCGGCGGCGAACGTTCGCTGACCGCGCTGGCGCTGCTGTTCGCGATTTTCACCGCCCGCCCCAGCCCGTTCTATGTGATGGACGAGGTCGAGGCCGCGTTGGACGACGTGAACCTGACCCGTTTGATTAATGCGTTCAATGAGCTACGCGCCCATGCGCAGCTCATCATCATTACGCACCAGCAACGCACCATGTCGATTGCCGACGCGCTTTACGGCGTAACCATGAGAGCCGATGGCGTAACAGCCGTGGTGAGTCAAAAACTCGAACGATAAACGAATGGTTCCCGCTGGCAGGAACTGGTACCACAGGTGACAGAGGGCGGTCCATATCGAAAGACCGCCCTCAGTCGCGCTTCGTTCGACAGCTCCCGCCAGCGGGAGCGGGGCGGTATTAGCGCAATGCCTTGCGCACGCCCTGTACAGTCTGCAGCGTCTTGTAGAGGACCTTTTTGATGGGTACGTCGCGGGCGGGGGCCACCGGGGTGATTTCCTCGGTGAACTTGCACTTGAACTCGTTAAGGCCCTTGAGAGACGGCGCGAAATCGGAGCCAATGCCCATGAGATCGTATTCAGTAATACCCTGCGAGCCCAGGATGCAGCATTCGGAATACAGCAGCTTGTCGGTCACATGCAGACGCATAACCTCGTTGCGCATGCCGGCATAGTAGCGCACCGCATGTGTGCCGTTCACGGTGACAATCGACCATGCCACCACACGGTCTTCAATACGTGCGGCGAACACACGGCAATGATCGGCACCCAACGCGCCGATCATATCGGAATAGTCGCTCATCGGAGCAGGCGTGAATCCATCGCGCTGGCCGGTCTCGACCATCACATCGTAATATTCGGAGAAATCGGCCAGCGCCTTATCCGTCTCATCGGCAACCTCGGCCGGGCACTCGCGCAGAGACTTGCGCACGTCACGGCGTCCACGACGCTTCATCCGAGCCAGAATCTCATCATCGCCACCGGTGACGTCGATGACCACGGTCTGGTCGTACGGCACTGTGGACAGCACCTTCTCCGTACCATCGGCGAACCAGGTGTCGATACGCAGGAACGCGATGTTCTTGTCGGCCTTCTTGACGGTGTCCACGATGGCGTCGACGACCTCGCGCTCCTCAGCCTCGGTGGGCTTGGCGACCCACGCCGGCCCATGCATCGAGCGAAGATAATGATAACCGTGCGTCTCAAAATCGATAAAGGAGATCACGGCGACCAATTCACCATCACGCTTGATCAGATAATCGCCCCATGGTGTGCGTCCGTCGATATCCGCCTGAAAACCAGACCAAACCTTGGTCTGTTCGATAGGCAACGTGATGCCGGCCTTCTCGGCCTCGGCTTCCAGTGTGGCTCCGTCAACTTTCTCCAACGTGATCATTACGATTCAGCTATCCTTTTTCGTTCGTATCCGTATGTCGTGTTTCTGGTTTGGTCGTATTGCGCGTGATCTGATGTGGGCCAATCGGGATCCGATCAGGATCTGATTGGCCGGAATCCCGTCACAAGCCAAACATGCGTTCGACGACGTGATCGTCGCCGTCGAACGGCACATGCTTGTGATGGTCCTTGATCCAACGCTCGTTGCCCTTGCCGATGATCAGCAGGATGTTGAATCGGTCGGCGTGCGCACGGGCATCGTAAATGGCGTTGGTGATGGCCGTCGGACGGTCGGAAATCACCGTGGAGGCCACATCCTTGTTCGTGATGTAGCCTTGCATTTCCATGCAGATGTCGATGAACGGCTCGGTGTCCGTATCTTCGGCGGTGAAAATGAAGTTCGCGATACGGTTCTCGGCAGCCTCGACGATTTCCTTACGGCGATCGTAGGCCTTGTTGCCGGCCGATCCGGTCACCAGCGTGATACGCGGGTTTTCCTCGCCCCAACGCTCGTAGACGAAGTCAAGCAGCGCGGTGACGGATGCGTAGTTGTGCGCATAATCGACGATGGCGAGCGTGTTCGACTGCGGATCGCGGAACTGTTCCATACGGCCGGCGATACGTACGGATTCGATGGCGTGCAGTGCGCCGGCGTCATCGAGCGATACGCCAGCCGCATGGGCGATGGCGATGGCCGCCGCCGCATTGAGGTAGTTGAAGTCGCCATCGATGGACAGATGGTAGTCGCCAAGGGTCTGATCTCCGTCGGCGATGTGGAAGGAGGCGTGCGCCGTGTCGGCGGGCCAGGCGACGACGTCCGCACTGGTGCCGGCATTATCCGCGTCATGCAGGGCGAAGGTGGTTGCGCCGATGCCGGCTGCCGCCGCGTCCTCCCGCAACAGATCGGCGTGCAGACTGTCCGCGCCGAGTACCAGCGACTTCGCGTTGGCGATGATCTGGCGCTTGCAATACAGGTAATCCTCGAACGTGGGGTGTTCGATCGGGCTGATGTGGTCGGGGGAGATGTTGAGGAACGCGGCCACATCGAAAGTCAGGCCATAGACGCGGTCCACCTTGTACGCCTGGGAGGAGACCTCCATCACCAGATACTCCATGCCGTTATCGGCCGCCTCGCGCATCATGCGGAAGGCGTCCATCGATTCGGGCGTGGTCAGATCGGACTCGACGTAGGTGTGGCCGTCAAGGCAATTATCGACCGAGGAGAACAATGCGGCCTTGCCACCGGAGACGGCGTTGATAAGCGCCTGCGTGAAGTACGAGGTGGTCGTCTTGCCCTTGGTGCCGGTGACGCCGATGACCGTGAGCTCGTTCTGCGGATATCCGTAGAACGCGGCGGACAGCAGGCTCATCGCCTTGCGTGCGTCGTTGACGATCAGGCCGGGGGCGGCGGTTGCGGCTGAGTACTCGGTTTCGGCCACGTATGCGGCCAGGCCGGCTTCGTCGATGCCGTTCAGATACTCGGCCTTGAATCGGCCCTTGCAGCACAGCAGGGTGCCCTGCGTGACCTTGCGGGTGTCGTAGGTGATGCCGGCGAACGGTTCATCCGCCGAAGCGATACGGGCCGGGTCGTCGGTCCAGACATCCCCTTGGATGATTTCACGCAGCAGATGGTGTTCCTTGAGCAGGTCAGCGGCCGAAGCCAAAGTCAAAGCCATAATTGTTACTCCCTATTATCTAGCCGATACGCCATTCTACAGGTGGGGTGTAGCGTGTTGTGGCTCACACGTCATCGACCACGATATGGGCACATGATTTGATTAGAATGGTGAACCGTGACGACAAGCGAAGCAACTACGCAATCCGGGCAGTCAGACGGATCGGGCGAGTCCATGGCAGCCAAGCGCGCCAGATTCGAGCAGCTCGCCATGCCCGCCGTCAATGCACTGTACCGGCAGGCGATGAGGCTGACCAACAATCCCGATGACGCGCAGGATCTGGTCCAGGACACCTTCGAACGCGGGTTCAAGGCCTTCGACTCATTTCAGCCGGGCTCCAACTTCGAGGCGTGGATGACCACCATCGAGCGCAATGCCTACTTCAACCAGTATGCCAAGGCCAAGCGGCGCCCGCAGCGTGCCAACGACTCCACTGGCGAATACGACGATTGGGACATTTACGATGCCGCCGAACATACGTCGGACGGGCTCAAGTCCGCTGAAGAGGAATATTTGGACGCCTTCGCGCCCGAGGAAATCATGGCCGCGCTCGCCAAACTCTCGCCGGAACGCCGGCAGGTGTTCATCGACGCCGCCATCGACGGCAAGTCCTACCAGCAGGTGGCCGATGAGCAGGGCGTGAAAATCGGCACGGTGATGAGCCGCCTGAATCGCGCCCGCACGCAACTCAAGCGTGAGCTCGCCTCGTATGCGAAAGAGCGCGGGTACGTGACTGGTTCGTCGGCTGGTTCACCATCCGCGAAGTTGAGCGAAAACGTTGGTCGAATCGCCGATTCCGGCCATAATGAAAGTAGTGAACAGACTGTTGGCAGCAATGGCGACACGCAAGCCGTAGTGAGACATAGTCATGCGACTCACGCCCACACGCCACAACAGTCAAGCAAGCTTTCGGGAAAGGAGATCTGATGAACGATCAGCCGGTAGAGCGTACTCGCCATATCTCCATAACCCGTACGGCGGCCGATGGCACGGTAAGCCAGACCGAAGTGCATATCACGGCGGTGCATCATCGTTCAGTAGATACCGGCTCAGCCGCTGCGTCGGTCCAGACAGACGTGCATATCGTTACGGAGGGCGACTGTTTTGACCCCCGTACCTGCTGCGACGAGCGTGAACAGGCGTTGATTGCCGCGTTGCGTGCCTACTTGCGCCCGGATGTGGCACCCGAATGTCTGATGGCCCGGCTCAAGGCCACGCTTGATCACTGCTGCGGCGAAGATAAGTAACGACATATACAACAAGGCCCGTCTGATGTATCATCAGACGGGCCTTGAGCGTTCTATAAGAAACGCGAAGAATCAGGCGTTAGGACGCTTGCCGTGGTTGGCGGCCTTCTTACGACGATCCTTGCGCTTACGTCCGCGCATGCCCATGATGGACTCCTTTGCTGCAGTAAAAAAATAAGCCTTCGGAATTATGCCACATAAGTACGACGTGATGCAACACGGGTGTCCATGTGGCGATGATCGTCAGGCTTGGTTATTCGGTTTTTCAGATTTGTTCGGCGTGGAAGGTGACCACGGTGGTGTAGTCATCGCCCGGCTCGAGCACAACCAGATCCTTGCCGGTGCGGAAGGCGTCGGCGTAGGCGGTCATCGGTTCGACGGCCACGCCGGCCTGACGAGCCTTCTCGCCGATTTCGTTGCCGGTGCACACCTGCCAGGAGTTGATGGTCTTGTCGCCGGTCAGCGTGACCTTGATGCCGTCGGGGCGGGTGAACACGGCGGAAGTGCTGCCATCTTCACCGCGGTTGGTGATATCGGTCCAGGCATCGTCGAAGCCACGTCCCTCCAGCGTGGGGTTATCGCGCAGGTCGAAGATGCCGGAAACCGGCTCTTCGCCGGTGGGTAGCAGGTGTTCGTCTACGGTCACGTGAGTATCGCAGTGCAGCTCAAGACGGCAGGACTCGTTGTCGGCGGTAATGGCCTGACCGGTGGCGTGCTTGCCGTTGGCCAGCCACGGGTGGATGCCAAATGCCCACGGGGCCTTCACGCTGTCGTTGTTGTGCACGGTGAAGGTTTCCGTGAGACCGTTCTCGTCAAGTGCATAAGTGGCGGTGATAGTGATATCAAACGGGTAGCCGACGATGTCGGGGGAGCGCCAGGAGAGCGTCACATGTGATTCCTGCAAATCAACGAGCTCCCACATGTAGCGGTAGGCGTAGCCGTGCAGGGAGGATTGGCGGTCGAACTCGTCGATCGGCATCTGGTAGTCTTCGCCATCGAAAGAATACTGACCATTGGTCACGCGGTTCGGGTACGGTGCCAGCACCAAGCCGTTGCAGCAGGGGATGACCTTGTTCGGGTCGAAGGGGACGATGAGGTCTTCGCCGCGCCACTTCAGCTCGCGCAGGCTGGCACCCATTTCGGTGACGACGGCACCCCATTCGCCGGCCGAGATGACATATTGGTTACCAGTGCGAGGCTTCAAAGCCATAGTGCACACTCCTTGGTGAAACAGATTGTTACCGCTCACAATCGTATCGCACAAGTCCCAAGACGCGGCGGCGCATAAGGATAAATAATTGGCTCCCCTCTGGCGGGGAGCCAACGTAACAGAACTACTTCTGGACTACTTCGTAGCGGACCACAGTGGTGTAGTCGCCGTTGGGGGCGAGCGTCACCAAGTGGTCACCAGTGCGGAAGGCATTGGCCGGGGCGGTCATCGGTTCGACGGCGATACCATACGGATGCTCGGAGAACGGCGCGCCAGTGGCGGTGTAGCACTGCCAAGCATTGATCGTCTCATCGCCAATGAGCTTCACTTCAATACCGTCCGGGCGGGTGAATGTGGTGGTGGTCGTACCATCGGCGGCACGCTCCACGTCGACCCAGGCATCATCAAAGGCGCGGCCTTCGAGCGTCGGGCCATCGTTCAGGTCGTAGATGCCGGTAACCGGTTCGGTGCCGGTGGGAATCAGCGCCTCGTTCACCGTCACATGACTGTCGGCCTTAATCTGCAGGTGGCAGGCGGCGGAGTCGGCATCGCGTTCGGCGACAGTCGCGCCCTGCTTGCCGTTGGCCAGCCACGGATGCAGGCCGAGAGCCCACGGTGCCGGCTCGTCGCCATCATTGCGGGCATTGACGGTCACGGTCATGCCGTTGTCGCCGAGTTCGTAGGTGACGGTCACGGTCACATCGAACGGGTATCCGTCCAGGTTGGGGAAGCGCAGCGAAAGCGTCACGGCGCTATCGGTCAACGATTCAAGCTTCCACATGTAGTGGTAGGCGTATCCGTGGTTCGCGTTGTTGCGCGGTGCGGGATGATATTCGTTGACCGGCGCGCAGTAATGCTTGCCATTGAAATCGTATTCGCCGTTTTCGATGCGGTTTGGCCACGGGGCCAGCACATAGCCGTTACAGGTGGGGGTCAGGTCGTTGACTCCGAACAGGCAGAAAATTTCCTTGCCTTGATAATCGAATCGGCGAATCTTGGCGCCGAGTTCGCAGATGACGGCGGAATAATCGCCATAGTGAATCGAATACTGATTTCCGGTGCGTGGTGTTTTACTCGTCATGGAATCACTCCCGTAGTGAGGTTGGTGGGCCGGTAGCTCCTGCTATCGCTGGCCCCAGTCTAGCGCGTCTCCTCTATCGAGGCGGGGATTGGCGATAGCCGGCATATAATAAACAATTCGTACAGACACGGTAGCAATACGTGGAGTGACGAGTCTCACACCATCATGCGAGAAGCACGTGGATTCCTTGGAAACCGGTGATTCGTGGGAGACGCGGAAAGGTTGTGACGGCAGATTCCTGTAATCCCTGCCTTACACTGGAAAAACACTATTGACGTTCAGGAGGTTCCGATGACCAAAAGCGTTGTGCTCGCTGATCCGCGAGGCTTCTGCGCGGGTGTGGACCGTGCGATTCTTACCGTACAGACCATTCTCAAAGCCGCGGAGGCTTCCGGAAAGCGGACGCGCGAGGATGGGCTGCCCCCGGTATATGTGCGCCGGCAGATCGTGCACAACAAGCATGTGGTCGAGGATTTGGCCGGGCAAGGCGCGGTGTTCGTCCAGGAATTGGCGGAGATTCCGGATGCTGCTGCCCAAGCGGGTATTCCGGTGGTGTTTTCCGCCCATGGCGTATCTCCGGTAGTGAAGGCGGAAGCCGAACGTCGTGGCATGCATGTGGTGGATGCCACCTGCCCTCTGGTGGGTAAGGTGCACCGTGAGGTGCTGCGTTTCGTGCGCGAGGGGTATGAAATCGTCTATATCGGGCACAAGGGCCACGATGAAGCGGTCGGCGTGGTGGGGGAGAGTCCCGAACATGTGCACTTGATCGAGCATGAATCGGATGTCGATTCGTTGGATTTTGCACCCGACACCAAGCTGGTGCTGCTCTCGCAGACCACGTTGAGCGTGGATGAGACCGCCGGCACCATTGCCGCGCTGAAGGCCAAGTTCCCGTGGATTCAAGAGCCGCCGAGTTCGGATATCTGCTATGCCACGTCGAATCGTCAGGCTGCGGTCAAACTGGTGGCCCAGCAGTCCGATTGCGTGGTGATTGTCGGATCGGCCAACTCCTCGAATTCCGTGCGACTGATGGAGGTGGCGCAGGAGGGCTTGGGGGGGCGCGGCAAAGCGTATCGCGTGGATGATGCCAGCGAGCTTGCCCCGGCATGGTTCGAGGGTCTGGAATCCGTGGGTATCTCCTCAGGTGCCTCCGTACCGGACGAACTGGTGTCCGGTGTGATTGACGCTCTGCAAAACTTGGGTTTCACCGGTATGAAGTCCGTCGAAACCATCAAGGAAAACATGCACTTCGTGCTGCCGGCGGAGTTGCGCAGGAAGCCCTCGCGGTAAACCGCTCGCTTCGCCTACGAACAGCCCACTGGGCCGTCCGTTTTACGGCTCAGTCTGCCGAATTGCGTAAGCGGCCTTTTCAATAGATTGCTTATCAGGCATTTTAATGATGGATTCGTATGGTTACAGATTAGTAATGCTGATTAATGCCATTGAAGATATGAGAATAGTGTAAAGTCTTTTTTCAACTATAGTTGATATTGATGTGCCTACATTTTTGTAAGGTATCATTTGCCATCTATAAATTCAGTTTCGAATTGCATCGGTTTGTCTGCAATATGAATAGGCGGATTTTAGTGGTGGTTGCAACACCTGTGTGTTTTGCCGCTCTTGATGGCGGTCTTGGATTGGTGCGATCGTATCATGCTGTGTTGATGAGTTCGAGTATTTTCTGGGCTATTGGAACTAAACGTGGTGTTTTAGACTCCGGTGTTTAGTCGTTTGACTTCCATGCGACATGGGTGTGGAAGTCGTTCCAGTCGATGCCGGTGCCGTATCCGGGAGTGCCGTTGCCGGCATCGTCTTTGGTTTCGGTGGCGGGTGGTCCTGCCGGTTTCCAGTGTTCGGGTCTGATCGATGACGCGGGGTCCGGGGAGCCGCTTTTCATGTAGCACACCCATTCGCACGCGCGTTTCATGTGCTCCTCGGGCAGGCCGTGGTGGTCGAGGAGCACATGTTTGAGCGGCGAGTTGACACCGCCCTCCAACCGGTTCGTGGTACGGGCCACCGGACCGCCCTCGGTCAGCTCGTGTTCGAGGAACGCGAACAGCCTGCCCTGACGGAACAGCTTCTCCAATCGCCGGTAGCAGCGTCGCAGCTCCTGATGGGTCCACCACCATTCCTGACGCGCGGCCTTCGGATTCGACGGGTCGTCCTCCGCCCACGTACGTTCGTTGATGAAGTCCCTCCATCGGATGTGCCATGCATTGAGCGCCCCGCCCCACCGGGCCGCGGCTTCGGCGTCATGGATCTTGGTGAGCCGGTCGGAGAGCTTCTTGAGCTCCCTGCCGGCCTGGAGCCTGGGTTTCGAGGTCAGGTCGGCCCGGGTGTTGCGCTGCACGTGCACCAGGCATCGCTGGATGCGCGCGCCCGGCCAGACCTCGGTGCAGGCGCTTTCCGCGCCACGCAATCCGTCGGTGACCAGTACGTCCGGCGCGGGGATCCGGGAGAACAACGCCGCATACGCGTCCTTTGACTCGTGCGAGCACCACTGGAAGCCCAGCGCCTCGCCGGTCTCGCCGTCGACCGCGACGATCAGGCACCAATCGTGGCTCATGTACGTGCCGTCCGCCATCACCGTGTGGTGTTTGACCGCCGGCGTTGGGATCTCGGGCCGGATGTTCCAGCACCATGACGTGCGTTTGCGGAACATGCGGGGCCCCGACCCCATATCACTGTGTTTTAGCAAGTTGGCGTCCGCTTTGTGAGCGGTGTTTTTCCGCAGTGTAGGCAGCGGGTTTTCCGCAGGGTGTGCGGTATCGGCCGCTGCCTGTCTGCGTTGTGTTGGTTATTTGGTCATGAGGGCGTGTTCGCTTCGGTAGGAGCGGCCCTCGAATCTGATGAGCCGTCCGTGGTGGACGGTGCGGTCGATGAGGGCGGCGGCCATGTTCTTGTCGCCGAGCACGCGTCCCCATCCGCTGAATTCGATGTTGGTGGTGTAGATGATGCTCCTTGTCTCGTAGGAATCGGAAATGATCTGGAAGAGGAGCCTGCTGCCCTCCTCGTCTATGGGCAGGTAGCCGAACTCGTCGATGATGAGAAGTCGGGCCTTGCCGATGCTCGCGAGTTCCCGGTCGAGCCGGTTCTCCTGCTGGGCGCGGCGCAGACGCATGAGCAGTCCGGTCGCGGTGAAGAAGCGCACCGGGACGCCCCGCTCGCAGGCGAGCCGTCCGATCGCGATGGCCAGGTGGCTCTTGCCGGTGCCGACGGGCCCGTAGAGCACGAGGTCCTCGCATCCGGCGACGAAGTCGAGGTTCTCGAGCTGCGCGCGCCCCCAGTCGGCGGGCATCTTCAGGTTGGTCCAGTCATAGCCGTCGAGGGTCTTGTCGGCGGGGAAGCCGGCCTGTTTGAGCAGGCGCAGGCGTTTGGATCGCTCGCGCGAGTCGAGTTCGGCCGTGAACCATCGTTCGATGAAGTCGAGCTGGTTGGGCGTGGCCTCGGCGAGCGTGCCGGCGAGCACGCTGCGTGTCAGGGTCAGGCTGCGGCTCATCTTCAGGATGCGTTCGCTTTTTGTTTGTGTTCAATTAGTTGTTGCGGGTTTAGTCACGATGATTTTTCGGGTTTAGGCAGAGCATGCCGACCACGGAATGGTCTTAACTGGATGGTGCTTGTATCTCCGCCAGAAAGGACCGGAAAGGATTATGATCAGCATGCCCCAAGTACAGTCTATCCGTCGTTTGCGGCGGAACGGGGAATCCGTCGCGTCGATCGCGCGGAAAACACATGTCAGCGAGCCGACGGTGCGTAAGTACCTCGCGAAGGAGGATCTGTCGGCCGTGCCGTCGGTGAGAAAGCCGCGCGCGTCGGTGATCGACCCGTATCTGCCCGTGATCGAGCAGTGGCTCGCGGAGGATCGCGCGAACTGGCGCAAGCAGCGGCATACCGCGACCAGGATCTGGGAGCGGTTGAGGGACGAGCATGGCGCGGAGGTCTCCCTGTCCACGGTGACGCGGGCGGTGGCGCGGCTCAGGCGTGAGTTCGCGGCGGAGCGTGATGAGGCGTTCATGGATCTGGTATGGCATCCAGGCGAGGCGCAGGCCGATTTCGGCGAGGTCGACGTGCTGTTGCGCGGCGTGGTGCAGCGGATGCATCATTTCGTGCTTGATTTCCCGTATTCGAACGTCGGTCTGGTGCAGTTGATGCCGGGCGAGAACGCTGAGTGCACGTGCCTGGCGTTGCGCAACCTGTTCGAGTGGCTGGGCGGTGTGCCGGAGCGGATCGTGTTCGATAACGCCGCCGGCGTGGGCCATAAGGGGTACGGGGAGCGCGAGCCGCGCCTGACGCACCTGTTCCAGGCCTTCCAGGCGCATTACGGGTTCGATTGTTCGTTCTGCAACCCGTATTCCGGTCATGAGAAGGGCGCGGTGGAGTCCAAGGTCGGCATGGTGCGGCGCAAGCTGTTCGTGCCCCGGCCGAGCGTATGGAGCCTGGAGAACTTTAACGCCGGGCTGCCGGACCGGTGCCTGGAGCTGGCCACGAAACCGCATTACCGCAAGGACACGGAGGAACGTGGCCTGTTCTCCGAGGACCGTGCGGCGCTGCTGCCGTTGCCCGGGAAGCGTTTCGACGTGGTCACGTGGCGGCATATGAAGGCCGACCGGTACGGCGTGGCCGCGCCCGGGGACGGCATCGCTGTTCCGCGGACCGGGCGAACGCGGGCAGAGGGGTGATCGTGGGCCTCCGCGCGCTCGAGGCCCGGGGTCCTCGACTCGTCGGGCAAGCATCTGGCGACCCATCCTCGGGCGTACGGCCAGGCCAGCACGAACAGCGAGGACCCGTCCATGCAGTTGGCGCTGCTGTGCAACAAGCCCGCGTCCTGGCCCAACAGCCGGGTACGTGACGCGTTGCCGGACCCGTTGCGGGAATGGCTGGATCGGCAGGACAGACAGACACGCAACGAGGCGCTGCAGACCCTCAAACGCGTTGACAGGGAATCCGGGTGGGCGAACGCGGTCGAGGCGATGCTTTCCATCCTCGAATCGACCGGCGGGGCGGACCGCGCCGGTGTCACACTGCTCGCGGCCAGGCTCGCCGAGGGCGTGGCGGGTATCGAATACGACGATGACAGGCCGGATCTGAGTGAATACGACATCGCGTTCACCGCGGACGTCGGCGTGCAGGAAGGCGGGCGATGAACACGAAGACGGACGAAGGGCTCTACGAGAAGGCCCGCAAGCTGTTCATCTCCAAGGCGAGCATCGACGAATTCGCCGGCTGGGCCACGCCCCGCCAGGTCGACGCCGTCCACCGCCTGCTCGACACGGAACTGGCGAACAGGGAACGCGCGAAGCACGACAGGCTCCTGCGCCGCGCCCGGTTCCCCGTCGTCAAGGGTCTCGACGGCTACGACTTCACGAACGTCAGGCTCCCCGACGGCTACATGCTCGATGAGCTCCTAGGGCTCGGTTTCATCCCGCGCGCGCAGGACCTGGTGTTCTACGGCAAGACCGGGCGCGGAAAGACACATCTCGCGATCGGGCTGGGCATGAAGGCGATCGACATGGGGCTGGGCGTGCGGTTCCATCAGACCGCCGAGCTCGTCCTCCAGCTGGGCAAGGCCAAACGCGACGGCACGCTCGAGACGATGCTCCGGGACATCGGCCGTGCCGACCTGATCATACTGGACGAGTTCGGCTACGTACCCTTCGACATCGACGGGGCGCGCCTGCTCTACCAGATCATCGCGGGCAGCTACGAAAGACGGAGCATCATATTCACCACGAACATCGAGTTCAGTAAATGGGGCACGGTCTTCGCGGACGACAAACTCGCCGCAGCGATCATCGACCGCATCGTGCACCACGGGCGGCTCCTCGAGTTCACCGGCCAGAGCCGCCGCGTCAGTGAGGCCCTCATGTTCGGCAGGAACACCTCCGCGCAACCGGAAAAATAAGGAAAATGCATGCAACTGCCTAAACCCGAAAAAAATACATGACTAAACACGAAACACCGACTTGACGAAATACACGCTTTTCTCGGTCGTGGACGCGCGCCTGCGTCGGGTCTCCGGGATCACCGGATCGGGTCTGACGCTCACCGTTCTTCCCCTCCGTCGTCCGTGCCGGTGATGAACCGGTCGTAGCCGCTCAGGTCGGGCTCCTCGATCCCGCCGGGGTATTCCCACTCGCCGTCGCGCATGCGCAACGCGATCGGGGTGAGCGAGTCCGCGTGCAGGCCCATGTCCCTGTTCGAGCGCAGGATCTCGCCGCACGCCTGCATCGCGGGATCGAACCCGGCCGCCCGGCACGCGTCCCCGATCGCTTTGAGGCTCTCCCTCAACGTCTTTTCGTCCATGGAATCAAGCCACGCGCGTATATCGTCGGGCACGTCCGGGCGGATCGAGCTTTCCCGCCACGCGCGGGGTTTGACCGCGAGCCGGGGAAGCACGAGCGCGGGATCCTCCACATTGCGCGACCGTCCGTACTGTCTGGGATACTCCGCGAAGAGCTCGCCGGTGGCGGGCGAGGTGAGCGTGACCGTGTCCCACCGGATCGCGGCCAATACCCTGGAACGCGCCGAATCGGGGCCGGCGAGGTACCGGTTCGAGTCGATGTCGACCAGCCCGTACTTGTCGGCCGTCCGGCTTTCCCAGCGAACCGGGTCGAACGCCGTGGACGGCAACGGCATCAACGCGGCCCTCTCCTCGTCGAACACCTCGGCCACGGGCACGTCCAGCAACCTCGGGCAATACGAGTCCCTGGCGAGCCCGTCGCACCGCTCCAGCAGGAGACGGCTCAACTGCCCATACGATTCCGCGCGCATGGGCGGCACCATGAGATTGCGCCGCAAAAACCCGACCGCGTTCTCCACGCTGCCCTTCTCGTTGCCCGAATACGGGTTGCAGAACCGGACCTCGAGCCGGTAATGCGCCACGAACGCGGAGAACACCCCGGTCAACGCGACCTCGCCCTTCGCGTTGCGCCGGCCGGCACCGGTCGCGTTGTCCATCACGATCACGGGAGGAACACCCCCGATATGCTCGAACACGAGCATCAGGCCATGGCACAGACACTCCGCGTTCTCGCCCGGCAACGCCACGCACAACCGCATGTTCGAATACGGCAACGAGACCACCAGGCAATGCACGTCCGCCATCTCGCCAGCGATCCGGGCCCGGGCCACGCCGAAATCGACCTGCATGCTGCCCGCCGCCCACTCGAGCCGCACGTACCCCTCGCGATCCGGCACGCCGCGGTTCGCCTCGCGCCACCGGTGCACGTAACGCATCGTGGTCGAATACTCGCCGTCGTAATCCGTCTCCGCCAGCAGACGGTCGTGCACGCGCCTGATCGTGTGCCGCTGCTTCCTGGGCAGCAGACGATCGGCCTCCAGCCACTCGTCCACCAGATGCGCGTACGGGTCGATCTTCGACCCGTACCTGCGATCCGCCTTCGGCTTGGGCGAGCAATCCTCCATATCCGCGTACTTCGCGACCGTCCCGCGATCCACGTGAAGACGCCGCGCTATCTGCGCGCGCGACATTCCCTGCCGGTCGAGTCTCCTGATATCTTGCACAATGGGCATCGGTATCGCCATGTTCCTTTCCTTCCCGAGCGCCGGCCGGCGGCAACCGGCCGAATCAAAACCGATTGGCAACTCGGGAATATACAGGCGGCGGCACCGATGCCTATCACATCACCGGGAAACGATGACGACACCGGGGAAAACCATCAGCCCACACTACGGAAAAACACTGCCGAACCTGTCGAACAAACATTGAAGCAAAACACATATCACCCTGCGTCCTGCCGGAAAGCAGCCAGTCGAGGAAGGCCCGCAGGTCGGCGTCATGCCTTCGGTCCGGCCTGGGCGCCGTGGTCCCCAGAGAGCAGTCCGCGCACTTCCAACGTTGCGTGCCGGCGGCCGTCCTGCCGTTCTTCCTCATCGGCCGGCCGCACACCGGGCACAGTCGGGCCCTTTTCGATTTCGTCCTCATACGCCCATCGAACAGGCAGGGGACGGTAGAAACAACGGCCTTTAACACGACCTCGTATTAAAAGCACCCCGACACGCTTACTCCCGCAAGGACAAACCCCGAACATAAACACCACGTTTAGTTCCTATAGCCCTATTTTCTCGGATGGTTTCCTGTAGCCGAGTGTTTTGCGGGGCCGGTCGTTGAGTTCCTCGGCGACCGCGTCGAGGTGGTCCTCGGGGTATGCGCTCAGGTCGGTGCCCTTGGGGAAGTATTGGCGCAGGAGCCCGTTGGTGTTCTCGTTGGTGCCGCGCTGCCAGGGTGAATGCGGGTCGCGGAAATACACCTGCATGTCCAACGTGGTCGAGATGCGTTTGTGCAGGGTGAGCTCGCTTCCCTGGTCCCAGGTCAGCGAGTTCCTCAGGAGCTTGGGCAGGTATTGCATTTTCCGGATGACGGCCTGCTGGACGTGTTTGGCGTCGTGCCTGTCGGGCAGGTGCAGGAGGATCGTGAACCGTGTCGAGCGTTCCACGAGCGTGCCGATCGCGCTTTTGTTGGCCGCGCTGCAGATCAGGTCGCCTTCCCAATGACCGGGTATCGCCCGGTCCTCGACTTCGGCGGGCCGCTCGCTGATCATGATCATGGGTTCGCGGAAACGGGGCTTGCGCGAGTCCGTCTGCCCGTGCGGCCGGCGTTGGGCGCGCCCGCTCCTCAGGGCCTTGATGACGTCCTTTTTCAGTTCGCCTTTGGCCTGGACGTAGATGGCCTGGTAGATCGTCTCCGCGCACACATGCATAGCATCATTATCCGGGAAATCGGCGCGCAGACGCCCCGCGATCTGCTCGGGACTCCAATGCGCCCGCAATCCTGCGCGAATGTATGCGAGCAGGCCGGGCACCGTATGGATCTTCGCGGGCTTGGGTCGTCTGGGCCGTCCGCGCTCATCTGCTGGGGCCGGTACGGCTCGTACATGCCGGTCGCGGGATTCGTGTTGCGCACCAGCTCGCGGCTGGCGGTCGACGCGGGACGATTGAGCGTGCGCGCGATCCCGCGCACGCTCATGCCGGCCTTCCGCCAGTCGGCGATGCTGATGCGCTCGTCCTGGCTCAGATACCTCGAACTGATCTTTTGGGGAATGTCCACGGTGGAACGATACCAGTCCACCGATGGCTTCTCGTTCCTGCCGTTCGATCGTGTCCTTCCGTTGCGCCACACCTTGCCGGTGCGTTTGGACACGCCCACCGCCCGCGCGGCCTGCGTGAAGTTCATGCCCACCTCGAGATGCTCGACGTACCGGCGTCGCCGCGCCGCGCACATCTCGCCATGCGTCGCGTACTCCACACCCTCGAACGCCCACCTGCCCATCCGATCCTCCTACCGGTCGATCAGATGTTGCAACGATCACTAGAACCTGCCTAGCCAGCAATGAACGCTTGCATTGCGCAAGACGTTACATTATCTTCTGAAACATATAGCGCACCTTGTCCAGGCGGCTGTTTGGACGGCGGGGCTGGATGACTGGCTTGCCGACAGCGGCCTGATACCCTTTCAGTTCTGTAAGGCATACGCTCTGCCCGTTGGTGTAAAAGGCCAGATCAGTACGGTATGCCTGTATACAGCGGGCGGGAATCTCGCCAGTAAAGACAACTTCATCCTTTTTTACCTGGACCGTTTCGATGGTGGCACAGTATTTCGGTGCATCATGATAAGCCCTGGAAAGATATTCCCGGGGCGCATAGAGGGTGAAGGAGAGATAAGGTTCCAGCAGTTGCGTCCCTGATTCCTTCAATGCCTGTTCCAATACAATCGGGGCCAATGAGCGGAAGTCCGCCGGCGTGCTGACCGGACTGTAATAAAGCCCGTATTCAAAGCAAATCTTACAGTCCGTTACGTTCCAGCCGAACAAGCCCTGCTCCAGCCCGTAACGGATACCATCCCTGACAGCGTTTTGAAAACTCTGGTTCAAGTATCCCAGCGAAACCCGGCTCTCGTATTGTACACCGGAGCCAAGCGGGAGTGGTGTAACAGACAGTCCGATGGATGCCCAAAACGGGTTGGGCGGCACCTCGATATGGATGGTGTGGCTGGCTGCTTTGAGCGGCCGCTCCATATAAATGACGGTGGGTTCCTTTACCACTGTTTCAAGCTTGTATTTTTCCGACAGCAAAGCGGAAACAACCTCCAACTGCACCCGGCCCAAAAAAGAAAGAATGATCTCATGGGTGATGGAATCCACCTCGCAGCGCAAAAGCGGGTCAGTATCCGCAAGTTGCGTAAGAGCGTCCAGCAGCCGTTCTCTTTGCGCTGCCGTTTTCGGCGCAATCGACGTCCGCAGCATGGGGAGGGGGTCCTCACGCCACCTTTTACGAGGGAGCCGGGTTGGGTCCCCTAATACATCGTTTAACCTCACGCTGTCGCTGGGAAGGATAACAATTTCACCCGGATAAGCGGTGTCTGTCCGAACAATTTCCCCTTTGGATGGAATACGCATCTCTGTGATTTTCAGCTTTTCTCTCCCGGCCAGGGCCACCGTATCCCGCAGGCGCAGCGTTCCGCTGTATAGCCGTAGATAGACACGCCGCTGGCCGCAATCTGTATACTCCACCTTGAAAACGCTGCCGCATAGGGCGGCGCTCCCCTGTTCCCCAATCGGTTGGAACAGCCCTGTCACCGCATCCATCAACGGTTGAATGCCAAGGCCCTTTTTGGCGCTGCCATAATAGACCGGGAACAGGGAGGCGTCTTGAACCCGCCGCTGTTCCTCCCGCACAAGTTTTTCCCGGCTGATTGGTTCTCCTGCGATATACTTTTCCAATAATTTATCGTTATTTTCGATGACCGCATCCCATGCTTCTATGTCGGTATTTTCCTCCAGGACTATTTCCGGGGACAGCGACACCGTCTGCTTGATGATAATATCGGCGGAGAGCTTATCCCGAACAGACTGAACCACGCTCTGCAAATCAACGCCAGCCTGGTCGATCTTGTTGATAAAGATAACGGTGGGAATGTTCATTTTCCGCAGGGCATGGAACAGAATACGGGTCTGGGCCTGCACGCCATCTTTAGCGGAGATCACCAAGATGGCCCCATCTAAAACAGCCAAAGAGCGGTACACCTCCGCCAAAAAATCCATGTGGCCGGGCGTATCCACAATGTTGACTTTACATCTGTGCCACTGGAAGGAAGTGACTGCCGCTTGAATGGTAATCCCACGCTGCCGCTCCAAAAACATGGTGTCCGTCCTCGTTGTCCCTTTTTCGACGCTCCCCGGTTCTGAAATGGCTCCGCTGGCATATAGCAGGCTCTCCGTCAAGGTCGTCTTTCCAGCGTCTACATGGGCAAGAATTCCAATATTGATTATTTTCATGTGATTGTCCTCCCTTTACTGCCCCGAAGGGCATAAAAATCCCCAGCAGTAAAATACTTTTACCACTGGGGATGATAATTTGCGGACATACACATATACAGCATACACCTGTTTGTGAGTGCTGTTTTTGGGGATATGTCAAAATTGATAAGGCAAAAGTATTCTTAAATTGGGTACAAAAAACTAAGCCCCTACAAAAGGGACTATCATAATCCTTTGTTCCCACTATTTGATTATAGTTTTATTTAAGAATACCTTGCCGCATATTTTTTACTCCTTTTCTGTAATGGAATTATTATATCACATCAGTTTTAGGAAAACAAGTATCCGACGTGCCTCACGTTTTTTGAGCGCGAAATGGGTAGTGGTGCCTCACCTGGAGTGAGCGCGAAACCGGGTTGGTCTGTTTGGCTTGTCGTATGGAAGACAGGATCAGCATGGCGACGAAGCGGCAGGTCACCCTCAGGTTCAGGGACGAGTACGTGAGGGCGTCGAAGAAGCAGAAGGGCGTCATCCTGGACAGGATGTGCGAGACACTGGGGATAGGCAGGAGCACGGCCAGGCGCCTGCTCGCCCAGGCCGGGCAGCATGGGAACGGCGCGGTGCCGGCGGCGCGGGAGCGGCCGTGCCGGTATTCGGACCAGTCGCGACAGCTGCTGGTACGGGTGTGGGTGTTGATGGATATGCCGTGTGGCAAGTATTTGAAGGCGATGCTGCCGCAGTGGCTGCCCGTGTTGCGCGATTGCGGGGAGCTGGACGCCTATGACGGGTTCACGTTCAGCGAGCTCATGGCGATGAGCGCTTCCACAATTGACCGGTACCTCAAGCCCCTGCGTGACGCCGCCCGCCCCAAGGGTTTGGCGGCTACGCGTCCGGCCGGCGAGCTGTTGCGCAACTCGATCACGATCAGGAAAGCCAGCGACGAGCTGGACGGCCTGCCCGGCAACGTGGAGGCCGACACCGTCGCCCACTGCGGCCCCAGCCTCAAGGGCGAGTTCTGCCGCACCTTGACCGTGGTCGACTTCGCCACCGGATGGACCGAGAACGCGTCCGCCCGCAACAACGCGTACCGCAACCTCTCCCAGGCCGAGGCCATGATCGAGCAGCGGCCCCCGTTCACGATCCGCTCCTACGACAACGACAACGGCAGCGAGTTCATCAACACGGACTTCATCACCCACCTCCAACAGCTCGACATCCAGCAGACCAGAAGCCGCCCCTACAGGAAGAACGACCAGGCCACCGTCGAATCCCGCAACAACCACGTCGTACGCAAACACGCGTTCTACTACCGGTACGAACTCGCCGAACTCGACCTGTTGAACGAGCTGTGGCAGCTCGTGAGCGTCAAGGTCAACCTGTTCACCCCGTCCAAGAAACCCGTGGGACGCTCCAGCACCCGCGACGGACGACCCCGGCGCGTCTACGACCAGCCCACGACCCCATGGGAGAGACTCAAACGATTCGACGAGCAGGACCGGGCCGACGGCGGCACCGGGTTCATCCTGCCCGAGCGACGCGACCAGATCGAACGTCTGATCGCCGAGACAAACCCGGCCGAGCTCGTCCGCCGCATCCACGCCATCCAGGACCAGCTCGAGGACATGGCCGCTCCACGACCACGACGCCTCGAGAAACGCGTCGGCCCCGACATGGCATACTTGGACAGGACACTCGCCAAGATCGCGGGCGTCCGACCGGAAGACCACAACGAAACACCAGCCGACACCGACTAGGATTTCGCGCTCACTTCCAGTGAGGCACCACTCCCGGTTTCGCGCTCACTTTCAAATGAGGCACCTCGGTATCTAAAAGAAATTTTTCTTCCCCTTATATGTAACAATCATACCGGCTTCCTAACGTTCAGAATGGTTTCTACTGTCTGCTGCGGTGTTTGGTTGGAATTGTCCAGCCAAAAGCCGATCCGTGGTGTTGTCTGCATTTTACTAAATACAAATTCAATGTATACAGAAAGAAATATATAAGGAGTGGGAGGGATTCCGCCGTAGTCGGCATTGTAGGAAAATCCAAAAGTTTAGATTTTCTCAAAATGCTTATCTTTTGGTCTTTGGTTCGGAATAGTGTAGTGCTGGCGGTCTATCTATTGTTTTCGGTTGCTTGCTTCTTTACCGTACATGAGCATTGCTTGCCGGGTTGTCCGCCCCGTATCCCTCCAAAAGATTGACGCCGCCCCATACGCAAAGCGCTCCACCGAGGCCCACAACGATGGTCTGCAAAGTATCAACTGCACTATTGAAAAATTCCATAAATTTACCTCCATAAATTCAGATTGTGATGGTGTTTGGGTGCAAAAAAAGCCGCCGTTCACAGCGGCAGCCTCACAATCCGCAGACGGCCCGGAGTTACTGGCCGTCCCGCCATTCCAGCACAGCCAGCGAAAAAATTTCGCCCCATGCTTCACACAGTCTGCGGTCTATTTCCCTTGCAAGTTCTTCGGCTTCCCCGTCTGTGGGCGGGGTATCATGTTCCGCGATCCACTGGCACAGCACCGCAGCGGAAATGATCGCCCGGTAGATTTCTTTCTCATACCTGAAATAATCCGCAAATGTCCATTCGTCCGAGTGTCCCATCGGTCACGCTCCTTTCTCTATGGCCGCTTTATTCTGCGGCAAAATCTTCATCCGACAGCTCAATGTCGTAGAGGTCAAAGGGTTCGTCCTCTGTTACCACGCGCCGCTTTTTCCGGCGCAGGGACGACAGGTAGCTGTCCACATCAAAGGTGTTCTTTTTGTCAGCGTCCGAGAGGTATTTATAGCGGGGGTGGCGGGTGATGTCGTATTTCTCACTGAAAAATGGCCTTACGCCGCGCACCTGCAAAATACACTTGCCTCCGTCCATCGTTGCAATTTCGTCTTGGCTCATCAGCTCCTTTCCGAGTTTTTGGTAGTTCAGTCCGTGGGAGGTCTGCGCGCCCCGGTTCTCGCTTTGGTTGTAGCTGTCAATGGTTTCCTTGCCCAGCACCTCCGCAATCTCCTTGGCGTTCTTGCCCCTGCCACTAAGGAACAGCGTACAGTCGCAGTTGTCGGAAATGATTTCCGCCGCGTCCTTGTAAATGGCCTTTAGCTGCGACTGGCTCTGCAAAATAATAGAAGCCGAGATTTCCCGGCTTCGGATGGTGGCGATCAGCTTGTCGAAGTTTGGAATCTGGCCGATGTTGGCAAACTCGTCCAGAATCAGCCGCACATGGACGGGCAGCCGCCCGCCGTATTTGTCATCGGCCCGGTCACACAAAAGATTGATAAGCTGGCTTTGCACCATTGCCAAAATGAAATTAAAGGTCGTGTCCGTGTCCGACATAATCAGGAACAGGGCTGTTTTTTGATCCCCGACGGTGTCAAGTTCCAGTTCGTCGTCCTCCATCAGCTCCCGCACTTCCCGGATGTCAAAGGGCGCTAATCTGGCTCCGCAGCTTATCAAGATGGAGCTGCGGGTCTTGCCCGCCGACAGCAGGAATTTACGGTACTGGCGCACCGCAAAGTGTTCCGGGTCTTTTTCTTCCAGCCGTTCAAACATCTGGTCTACCGGGGATTGAAATTCCGGGTCGTCCTCGCGGGCTTCGCTGGCGTTTATCATTTCAAGCAGCGTGGTGAAATTCATTTCATCGTCCGGCGCTTCGTACCAGATATAGCCAATGAGGGCCGAATACAGCAGGCGTTCCGATTTGATCCAAAAATCCTCGGCGCTCTTTTCGCCCTCGCCCTTGGTGTTGCAGATCAGCGTGTTTACCAGCTTCAAAATGTCCTTTTCCGAATGGATGTAGCGAAACGGGTTGTAGCGCATACTCTTGGAAAAGTTAATGGTATTCAGCACTTTTACCCGGTAGCCGCACCGCACAAGGAGCTGGCCCACCTCGCCGATCAGACTTCCTTTCGGGTCAGTAATCACGAATGAGGTTGGGTAGTCCTTGGACACGCACTGCATGAGGTTGGGCTTCACAAAGAACCGGGTCTTGCCGCTGCCGGAACCGCCGATCACCAGCACATTTTTGTTCCGGGCGGTCTTGGGGTCTTTGGGCCGGTTGTTCATGGTGAGGCGTTCCGTCTGGGTCAGGAGGATGTTGTTGTCAAACACCGGGTCGATGTACGGGGCTATATCTTTGGGGCCTCCCCAACGGGCGCTGCCGTACTCGACGCCCCGGCGGTATTTCTTGGCGTTCTTGCTCTTGCAGTACACCATCAGCCGCAGTGCCACTGCACCGGCCACGCCCACCGCCAGATCGAACAGGTGGAAGCTGGGGGCGGCACTTTCAAAGGCAAGGGAAAAGCCGTCCGCAAGGTGCAATAGCTTTTCCGACAAGTCCGCCCCAGCCGCCAGCCGGTAGGTCTGTCCCAGCTTGCCGAACAGGTAAACAAACAGCAGGTAGGGCAGGTTAGCGATTATCAGCTTTTTCATTTCCGGCTTCATCGTGACAGCCCCCTTTCCTTGATTTTCTCCTTGGCCTGCTGGCTACTTCTGGCCGCTGCCTTTTCTTTCAGGACGGCAAGGGTCTTTCGGATGGAGGGGCGTTCCTGCTGTTTGAGCTTCTTGGCCGTAAACTCCTTAAACGCCTGTTCCAGATTGTCCGCCTGCTTGGATTTGAAGATCACGATATACCGGGGCGGATGGGTAGTGCGGTCTTTCCGCAGGGTAAAATCAATGTCGTATTTCTTGGCGCAGGGCTTAAATAAGCCAATGTTGGCGTCGGTGATCTCAATGTTGGACAGGGCGGAACCGTCCTTTTTGAGCTGCCGTAAGCTCTGCTGTCCGTGACGGGCCTTGCCCGTCCCTTTCTGCCGGGCGGCCAGATATTTTTGGATGGCCGCTTGCAGCACTTGGGCGGTGAGCTTGCCCGTCTTAACCGCTAACGCTATGGTTTTCTGGTCTACTTCTTCCTGCAACTGCTATCCCTCCTTTGGAAAGTCAGCAGGCAGGCGGATGGCTTAAATCCGCACCCGCAGGCCGGAGAGGTCGTCGGCATGGATTCCCACCAGATACCAGTTCTCGGCCATTTCAATGCGGGTCGGCCTCCATCTGCCGCCCACCATCACATCAAAAGTTTCTCCGCAGTGCAGGCCGCCGTAATAGTCCGCAAGGTCAAAGCGGATGTCGTAGCGGTCTGTCTGCTCGTCAAAAATCAAAGCACCCTGTTTCATAGGGTCGGCCTCCTTTCTCGTCGTCACAAGCTCCATATCGCTTGTTTCCACGCAAGCGTGAAAAGCTCGCTCATTTCGCTGTTCCTCCTCTCCCCACAAAATCACCGATTTTGCGGGGTTCCCCAACTGCCTGTGTTCATGTCGTGGGCCACCAGCGCCGTGTAATAGCCGTTGATGGTGCTTGGGGCGTTGAACAGAACCGCCAGCAGGTATTTTTTGATGTTCCGTATTTCCGTGGTGTTTTTGCTGATACAGTCAAAGACAAACTCAATGTGAGAACTGTTCAGCTTCATCAGCTTGGATTTCACCAGCTCGGCGGGGTAATCGTCCCCGGCAATGCGGATGGTCTTTCGGGCGCTGCATACGGTTTCCACCAGCAAGTCCACGATCTCGTCCAGCATATCCCGGTCAATCCCCTTGGCGTACTGGCAAAGGTGTTCATACTCGATGTTGTCCTTGATGATCTCCCGATAAATCTCTACGGCGCTCTGTGATTTCGCTCCCGTTCCTTTCCGTTCCGGCGGCGCAGCCGCTTCTTCCCCCAAAGGAGAGGGAGGGGAAAGGATAGGAATGGAATCGGTATTTGATCCATCCGTAATTGATTTCTCTTTACTTGATCTATCTTTATTTAATTGCGTTGGTTTTTCCTGCGTAGGCTTTTCCTGCGTTGGATTATCCAATGTTGGATTTTCCAATGTAGGTAAATCCGACACAGGCTGGGGCTGTTCGTAAATGATGTAATCCGCTCCGCGCAGGCGGCCTTGGCTGTCACGCTCACGGGAACGCACGATATAGCCCGCCTGTTCCAGCTCCCGGACAGCCGCCCGGATCGCGTCGATCTGTTCCCGGTTGATAAGGGACAAGCCTTTCAGCGTAAAGTCCCAATCCTCCGGCAAGGACAGCATTTGCGACAGCAGGCCCTTGGCTTTCAGGGACAAGTCCTTGTTCCGCAGGTGGTGGTTAGACATCACCGTGTAGCCCCGGTTTTTCTCCACTCGAAAAACTGCCATCTCGTCGTCCACTCCTTTCACTTGAAATTTCACCGCGCCGTCAAGGGCGGTGCGCTTGCCCGGCTGGTAGGGACATTCCTCATACACACAAAACTGGTACTTCCAGTGCGGGCGGTAGAAACGGCAGGTGCCGCAGTCCTCCGGCGCTCCGGCCTCGCCGCTGTCAAAATGATCTGCGCCCGGCCTCGTCTGCATGAGCTGTTCAAAGGCCCGGTCGCTGCCGGAAGTAAAGTACATAGGCGGTCGCCTCCTTTCTGGTTTTGGGCGCAAAAAAAGCGGCGTCCTGATCTCCCCAAAGGGGAAAAGAGAACGCCGCTGTCTGCGGTGTCGTATTCAATTTTCGATGTGTCACTATTTGGGCGGTGGGCTTCACGGGAGGAAGAAGCGTGTCAAAGCTCAATCCGAAAGTAGTAAATCGGTAGTAAATTCAGTTCTTATATCCCGTGAAATGCCCGTATTTCCGGGCTTTTTGGAGATAATCAGAGTTGTTGATCTAACAATCAAAACGATTGTCAGGGAGCTTGCTCCTAAAGGATCTGTTCCTGGCCCTGCCTACATGGGTGAAGAGTGGTCATCTCTTCGGCCCTTTTATGGTCGTCTGATTATTCGTTATCACAAAAGTCGTCCTGTCTTAGTGCGTCTAAACACCATCATTGATGATCTCACGGTTGATTCTATCTTAAGTAGCGCAGTTACTTGGAATATGGAGTAAAGGTGTGAGCCAGCTATGAAAAAGAAAGCATTATTTATCATACTGGTGGTTGTTCTCCTTGTTCTTGGTAGCGTTATATTTGCAAAAAAAAATGAGACTATGCTCAACGATGGAAAAAAGCGCAATGAAGAAATAGGTAAGGCAATAGAGCCTGCTGATGAAACAAATGTGAGCGAGGATAATGATGCGGACAAAGATGATTCCAAAGAAGACAATGATGCCTCCGATAATCCGCAATCAGTGACCAGAGAAATCAATTTCGAAAGTATATTTCATTGCTCTGATCAATACAATTCTGTATTTAGTGGAAACAGCGCTGATGCATATTTTAAAATTGACCGAGATAGAGATGATAACAGTATTGCATATCTGCAATTTAAAGGACCAAATTATGATCGTATGAGGATGTATGGCGGCTATGATTTAGAATCTCATAATTATGCAGTCACGATGGGGCTGGGGTGTATTGCGTGGGACGTCGGTTATGAGCCGGGCTTGGATTCAGGGACTGCTGGTGAACGATTGCGAGGATATCTGGAAGGGCTTGGATTGCAAAATCAAATTGATGAATATTCAGGTATCTATGGCAGTTCGATTTGGAATATAGAGTTCTCACCTTTGACTGATGTAGCACAGGCTCGATGTACGCGCAATAAAGGTTTTACAGTATGCCATATACAAGCAGCTGGAACAGGGGAGTCCACGATTACATATGACATACAGTAATTATTTTATAACAGAATAAACGAATAAAGGAAGTAGAATGAATAGAAAAAATAAATATTATTCTGTTGTTGTATTGGCTTTGATTATTGGAACTCTTATTTCCGCATGTTCGGTTCCATTGGGTAGTAATCCATATGGCACATACGAAGGGATGCTGGAGGATTGTGGTCATGGAGACAACATAAAAGAAATGCAATTCTACTCATTGTCATGTGATTATACCTTCACCATAAATAAGAATGGGACTTTGTCCGCTAATGTCGTTTATTATGATCAAAAAACCGGAGATGAAGTTACAATAGATAGCGTTCCCGGCGAAGTGTGGGGTGGCGCAGGATTGGTTAATATTCAGAATGGGAAGGTCGTTTCTGGCTCTCCAGAAGATAATTGGTTTGATGTCGAACTTAATACAGGAGATACTGTGAGAGTTTCAATTGAAAATAATGACATGACTTTTGACGTTGGAGGCGATCACGAGTTCACTCTTGAAAAGCAGTGAAACATTCGGGGTTAGTAAAGTACAATAATTGAGACTGATGGTTACGTTATTTATGCGACCGTCAGTCTCGAATTTTATGTATGAGAGAAGAGATTTCAACGAAATATAGAGAATAGCCGAGAAAATGTAGTGGCTGAAAGCTGATTCATTTACCACGTGCCGATTGGTGCGGCAATGGCGTTCAGCACCTTCAGCAGGTCCTGCGGGTTCACCCCCACGGACAGGCCTCGTTTACCGCCGGAGACCAGAATCTGGTCGAATTGCATGGCGCTTTCATCCAACACAGTCTTATGACGTGTCTTCTGGCCCAACGGCGAGATGCCACCTACCACATAGCCGGATTCGCGCATTGCCACCTTGGGATCGGCCATAGAGGCCTTCTTGGCACCTACAGCCGCAGCCAGGGCCTTCAAATCCATATGGCCACTGACCGGTACCACGCCCACCACTCGCTCCGAACCGGTGTCCGCCATCAACGTCTTGAACACCTGATGTTCGTCGAAGCCGAGCTTGGTGGCCGCCTCCACGCCGTAGCCGTCATCCATATGGTCGTTGGAGTGCTCGTATTCGTATACGTGGAATTCCACGCCCGCCTTCTCCAGTTGGACTGTCGCCGGAGTGGAACCCGCGCCCTTATCATGCTTGCTTTTCTTTGCCATGATTACCGTTCTACTACGAAGAGACCCCCGCACAAGGCGGGGGTCTCACAGCTTAGTTCTCAAACGAACCGTAGCGGCCTAGACCGCAGTGGTTCACTCGGAGATCTCAGCGAAGTACAGCAGGGTGCGGATCATGTTGGAGGTGAAGCCGTACTCGTTGTCGTAGAAGGAGACGGTGCGAGCCATGGTCACGCCGTCAACGGTGTTGACGTCGGTCTGGGTCGGGTCGAAGACGCCGCCGTGGGTGTCGCCGAGAATGTCGGAGGAGACGATGCCCTCATCGTTGTAGCCGTAGTACTCGGTGTCGGAGAAGGCAGCCTTGAAGGCTTCGTTGATCTCGTCGGCGGTGGTCTCGGTGTTCAGCACGGTGGTCAGCTCGGTGACGGAGCCGTCCGGGACCTGGACGCGCTGGGCGTGGCCCTGCAGCTTGCCGTTCACGGACGGGACGACCTTGCCGATGGCCTTGGCGGCGCCGGTGGAGTGGGCGATGGTGTTGATGGCGGCGGCGCGCAGGTTGCGGCCGGTCTTGGTGCCACGCGGGCCATCGAGCAGCATCTGGGTGCCGGTGTAGGCGTGGATGGTGGTCATGAAGCCGGCCTTGATGCCGAACTTCTCGTCCAGCAGCTTGACCATGGCGGCCATGGAGTTGGTGGTGCAGGAGCCGGCGGAGACGATCACGTCGGAAGCCTTGAGGATGTCGTGGTTCACGCCGAACACAACGGTCGGGGTGGTGTCATCCTTGGCCGGGGCGGAGATCAGGACCTTCTTGGCGCCAGCGTTGATGTGAGCCTGGGACTTCTCAGCGGAGGTGTAGAAGCCGGTGCACTCGAGCACGTACTCGACACCGTCGTTCTTGACCCACGGAATGTTGTTGGCGTCCTTCTCGGCGTAGACCTTGTATTCCTTGCCGTCGACGATGATGGAGTCTTCGGTGGCCTTGACGTCAACCGGAGTGCCATCGTCATGACGGAAGGTGCCGTGGGTGCTGTCGTACTTCAGCAGGTAAGCCAGGGTAGCCGGGGTGGTCAGATCGTTGATGGCGGCAACTTCAATGTCACCAGCCTGGCCGCCGCGAGCCTGCAGCTCGAAGATGCGACGGAAGGCGAGACGACCAATGCGACCGAAGCCGTTGATACCAATCTTAACTGTCATGTAATTCTCCCTTGTAGGGTGGCCTTGGCGCGCTTTGGCACACCGGGCCATTGTTTACCAACAGTTGCTACTGTAATGCCGACTCTGTACACATGGCAACGTTTCAGCGTGCGTTTTGGGCAAAAATGCCGTATTTTTTGTGAGCGCTCACAATTCGGATTGCCCGCAACCGACATGTGATTTTCCTCTCCTTTGGAGGAATGTCTTGAATCATCACGAGCAAGCGCACGATACGCGAGTCAGCGAACCAGCAGCTTGGACACTGCGGTGTCCAGCTCGCCGATATCGCCGCCAAATTCGTGAAATCGGCTCACCTGAGGCAATGCCACCTCGATGGGGAAAGTGACGATCAGTGTGCCGTGTTCCACGCTGATGGCCGCGTCCACGCCGTCGCGGAACTCGTTGCTGACGCCTTGCACCACCGTATTGGTCAGCGTGCCGTTCTTGAGCTCGTATTTCAGCCCCGGTTCGTTCACGCCAAGCGAAACATCGGAGTGGGAGAACGCCGACACCATACGGCCGTCCTCGGGCACCGGATGCGCGGGGAACGAAAGCCTGCCATCGGTGATGGCCGTGACGATGAGCCCGTCACCATACAGGTACCCGCTTGCCCCATGCCGGGCCAATAATGCCATCAGTTGAATGCCGGAAATCGTATGGTCAATGCGGCCGCCCAAACCGCCATAGACATGGAATTCGCGGCAACCCGCCGACCAACCGACCTTCAGCGCGGAAAGCATGTCCGGGTCGTCCTTCAACGCGGGCAGCGCGATGGTGCGCACATCGGTGCGAGGCGGCCGGCCCTCCAGCGAATCGAAATCGCCCACCACCACATCGGGCACGATGCCCAACTCGCGCGTATGGTCGAGCCCGCCATCGGCCGCCACCACATACGCGCCGGCCGGCACCACGGGCGTGCCCGCATAGTATTCGCCCGCACCAAAAATCACGCATACCTGAGTCATTATGCCCACTGTAGCCGGTATCCACCCACCGACACACGTGCCGCGAATGTCCGGGCGTGTGGTAGAATTCCTACTTGGCTTGAGAAATCAAGAAAGCGGGGCAACCCCACCTGGAAGCCTTTCAAGGCCTCGGGTTCAAGGCAAACAGCCTAGCGATTGCGATATGCAACGCGCAATCAGGAATGACGCAAAGAACTGATATGCGCCTGCAGAAGCTGAGCGCATATTGGCGCTGACTTTGGCTTGCCATGAACCCAAAGCATTGAACAGGACTCCAGCAAAGGACCTCGCCACGGAATTAAAGTAGAGGATTGGAGTCATCATCAGCGACGAACCACGTATTAACGACGAGATTCGCGTCCCGCAGGTACGCCTGATCGGCCCGAAGGGCGAGCAGGTGGGCGTCATCGCGACTTCCGTCGCGCTGAACCTGGCCAAGGAGGCAAACCTCGATCTCGTCGAGGTGGCCCCGAACGCGAAGCCTCCGGTCGCCAAGCTCATTGATTACGGCAAGTTCAAGTACAACGAGAAGATCAAGGCTCGTGAGGCTCGCCGCAACCAGAGCACCGCGGAAATCAAGGAGATTCGTTTCCGCCTGAAGATCGACGACCACGATTTCGACGTGAAGAAGGGCCATGTGACCCGTTTCCTTAACGGAGGCGACAAGGTCAAGGTCACCATCATGTTGCGCGGTCGTGAGATCTCCCGCCCGATTGGTGGCGTGGAACTGCTGCAGCGTTTGGCCGACGATGTCGAGGAATACGGCACCGTCGAGTCCAAGCCGAAGCAGGAGGGCCGCAACATCATCATGACCCTTGCGCCGAAGGGCAAGAAGGTCCACACCCAGTCCGAGCAGCGTCGTCGTGGCACCGAGTCCCGCGCCGAGCGTCAGGCTCGCCAGGCGGCTCGTCTCGCGGCCAAGCAGGAGTCTCAGGCTCAGGCCGCGGCCGACGCGCAGTCCGCGATTTCTCAGAAGACTTCCGACAAGAAGCAAACCAGCAAGGAGGGCAGCAATGCCGAAGATGAAAACTAATTCCGCCGCTTCCAAGCGCGCCAAGATCACCGGCACCGGCAAGGTGAAGCATGTCGGTTCCGCCATGCGCCACAACCTCGAGCACAAGTCCGCTCGCAAGCGCCGTGAACTGTCCGCCGACGATGTGCTGCGCGGCGGCCAGGCCAAGAAGCTGCACCAGCTTCTGCAGAAGTGAGCATAGGGCTTACCCGGAAATAATAAGACTTTAGAAAGCTGAGGAATAGATTATGGCACGTGTCAAGCGCGCAGTGAACGCCCACAAGAAGCGTCGCGTTGTTCTCGAGAGGGCTTCCGGCTACCGTGGCCAGCGCTCCCGCCTGTACCGCAAGGCCAAGGAACAGCTGCTGCACTCCTTTAACTACAACTTCCGCGACCGCAAGGCTCGCAAGGGCGATTTCCGCAAGCTGTGGATCCAGCGCATCAACGCTGCCGTCCGCGCTGAGGGCATCACCTACAACCGCTTCATCCAGGGCCTGCGTCTCGCCGGCATCGAGCTGGATCGTCGCGCTCTGGCTGAGATCGCCGTCTCCGACCCGAACACCTTCAAGACCATCGTGGACGCCGCCAAGGCCGCCCTGCCTGAGGACGTCAACGCTCCGGTTGAGGCCTGATTGCTTGAAGTCGTGACTTCACACTAGAAACCCCGCTTCCGAGCGGGGTTTCCTATTATTAGCCCCCTCTGACGAGGGGGCTCCCGCGCAGCGGGTGGGGGAGAGAACAAACTCATGACCAACGGATTCACCAGACTCACCGAGCAGTTCCTCATCCACATCGGCGTGGAGCGAGGACTCGCCACGGCCACCGTCACCGCCTACGAATCCGACATCGCCAAATACATTGATTGGCTCGAAACCCGCGGCATCCACGAACCGGACGCCATAACCAAACAAGACGTCGAAGACTACATCGCCGCCCTTGACCAGGCGGGGGAGTCCGCCCGCTCCAAAGCCCGAAGACTGGCCTCGATCCACGAATTCCATCGCTTCGCGCTCGGTCAGCACGCGGTGACTGCCGACGTTTCTGCCGCAGTCAAGGCACCCAAAGGTGCCAGCACCCTGCCTGACGTACTCACCGTGGACGAGGTAACCCGTCTGCTCGACACGGCGGCAGTCGGCGGATCAACCGATCCGGTGGTATTGCGGGACAAGGCCCTGCTCGAATTCATGTACGCCACCGGCTGCCGCGTCTCGGAAGCCACCGGCGCGAATCTGGACGACATCGACCTGGACGAGCACATCGCGCGACTCATGGGCAAGGGCTCCAAGCAGCGGCTTGTGCCATTGGGCAGCTACGCATGCCGGGCCATCACCGCATACCTCAATGCGGGGCGTGGCGAGCTGGAACGGCGCTCCAGCGCCAAGATTCCCGAGAGACGCGCACTGTTTCTCAACAAACGTGGCAAGCGCATCTCGCGGCAATCGGTATGGGAAATCGTCAAAGCAACCGGGGAGCGGGCCGGCATCACCAAACCACTCCATCCGCACACCCTGCGCCATTCCTTCGCCACGCACCTGATTCAAGGTGGCGCGGACGTGCGCACCGTGCAGGAACTGCTTGGGCACGCCAGCGTGACCACCACGCAGATCTACACGCATGTAAGTCCGGAAACCCTGATCGAAACGTATCTCACCGCCCATCCTCGGGCGCGATGACCGATGTCTGGCGAGGTGATGAGACGGGTTGTCCGCGATATGTCGAAGCAACGTGTTTGCGGCGATATTGGCGAACGGATAAGAGTACGCTGGTCAGGTGAGATCAGGATTCGACGGAGGTCCAGGCATGGCAGATCGGCGTGGCGACCACGGGCAAGACGGCGCATTCCGTCAAGGCACGCTGCCCATGGACGAAGCGTATGTCGTTACACCACCCCGGAACATGGATATTGATAAGGTAGACAGTATGCCTACCGATTTGCTTGGACGTGAATACGAAACCTTCCCCGCACCCGGACCGCTGCAACAGCACGGTCCGGCGCGCGTCATTGCCATGTGCAACCAGAAGGGCGGCGTAGGTAAGACCACCAGCTCCATCAATATCGCCGGTGCGTTGGCCCAGTATGGCCGCCGCGTGCTTATCGTCGATTTCGATCCGCAGGGCGCCGCCACTGTGGGACTGGGCGTCAACGCGAATACCGTGGAGAACACGATTTACACCGCGCTGTTCGATATTTCCGTGGATCCACATGATGTGGTGCAGCACACCGCATTCGAGAACATCGATGTGATTCCGGCGAACATCGATTTGTCCGCCGCCGAGGTCCAACTGGTCACCGAAGTGGGCCGAGAGCAGATCCTGAACAGCGTGCTGCGCAAGCTCAAGTCGGAATACGATCTCATCATCGTCGACTGCCAGCCATCGCTCGGCCTGCTCACCGTGAACGCGCTTGCCGCAGCTGATGGCGTGATCATTCCCGTGGCCGCCGAATTCTTCGCCTTGCGCGGTGTGGCCCTGCTTATGCAGTCCATCGAAAAAGTGCAGTCCCGCATCAATCCCGCATTGGAAGTGGATGGCGTGCTCATCACCATGTACACCAAGACACTGCACTGCGAAGAGGTCTGCCAGCGCGTTTACGAGGCGTTCAGCGAAAAGGTGTTCCACACGTTCATCTCCCGCTCCATCAAACTGCCCGATTCCACGGTTGCCGCCGCGCCCGTGGTGGTCTATGCACCTGAGCACAAGACATCAAAGGAATACCGTGAGGTGGCACGTGAGCTCATTGCTCGCGGCATCGTGGCGTAACGATTGTTTCGATAAACGATGAATGAGACTTCCCTTTCTCGGCTCCCCTCTCTGAGGGAAGCTGGCTCGCGTAGCGAGGCTGAGGGGAGCTCCGCGGAAGCCGAAATCAGCACGGAGGAATCCGCCACTTCCGGCTTCCGGGTCAACCTCGAAGTCTATTCCGGTCCGTTTGATGCCTTGCTCGGCATGATCGCCAACAACAGACTCGAGCTGACCGAAGTTTCCCTCTCCTCGATCACCGAGGAATTCCTGACATACGTGCGCGGGCTCGATTTCACAAAAAACATGGATGAGGCCAGCGCCTTTCTCGATATCGCCTCTATTCTGGTCGAGGCCAAAAGCGTGGCGATTCTGCCCGGCGGCGAAGACAGCCAGCACGACGAGCAAAGCCTTGAAGCACTGCGCGAACGCGATTTGCTGTTCGCCCGACTCCTCCAATACCGCGCCTACAAGCAGGCCGCAGGTGACTTCCGGGCGCGTATCGCCGCCAACTCCGGCCGATTCCCGCACCCGGCGGCCATGGACGAGGGCGTTGCCGCCATGCTGCCTGAGCTGGTATGGACGCTGACTCCGCTCGAACTCGCCCGACTGACCGCCCAGGTCATCGCCAACGCGCCCGCCTCCGAAGTGTCGATCCATCAGCTGCACGTGCCGCTGGTCGATCTGCGGGCCCAATCGCTGGTGGTGCGCGACCGGCTGATCGCGGCACTGGAATCCAAGGGCGACCAGTCGATGTCGTTCAGCGAATTGACCCGGGACTGCACTTCTCGTATTGAGGTGGTGGCTCGGTTCATGGCCGTGCTCGTGTTCTTCAAACAAGGTGTGCTGCAGTATCAGCAAGATGGTCCGTTTGCCGAACTGCACCTGAGGTGGGTACCCGGCGTAGCCGAAACGATGAGCGACGTGAACATTTCCGAAGGTGATTTTGCGTAAGGACGGCGACTGGTGACTGAACAGATTGACGCAACGAATACAACCGAACACATGGCGGATGCCGAATCGACGGCTGAATCCGCAAAGGCCGCGGTGAGGGGAGTGGAGGAGACTCACCCCGAATACGTGGATTTCGCGGTAGACGATTTTCCCGGCGGGCTGCCCGCCTGTCTGGAAGCGATTCTGATGGTCGCCGACCAGCCGCAGACCGCCACCGAGCTGGCCCGTATTTTGGCATTGGATCGCAACACAGTCGAAGAGGCATTGCGAGCCCTGCACGATGACTATGAGGGCGATGAATCCCGTGACATCCGCCCGCGCGGCTTCGAACTGCGCCGCACCGCTCGTGGCTGGCAGTTCGCCAGTCGCGCCGCGTTCGAGCCGGTCGTCTCATCATTCGTCACCGACGGCCAGACTGCGAGACTCAGTCAGGCCGCACTGGAGGCGCTTGCCATCGTGGCCTATCGCCAACCCGTCACCCGAGCCCAAGTGGCCGCGATCCGCGGTGTCAACTCCGATGGAGTGATTCGCTCGCTCACGGTACGCGGCCTTATCAAGGAAGACGGCGTGGACCCCGAATCCCGCGCGGCCCTCTTGGTCACCTCCGAATTCTTCCTCGACCAAATGGGTCTGAAGAGTCTCGACGAACTACCCTCCCTAGCGCCATTCCTCCCGTCCGTCGCCGAAATGACACAGTCGAAATCGGAAGATACGGACGTGATTTCGTAGCGATTGGGGCCCGCTGCCTGACCAATATTCGTGCGCTAGACCATCCGATATGTGATTTATGGTCATTGTGACTATAAGTAGTGCTATGCTCTCAATGCAGGGAGAACAACCGGTATGGAAAGAGGCATGGCATGGGATTCGGCAATGTGTCCGAGCGCCGCAGCGCACCGCCACAGGTCGGCGTGTCAGTGGTGATTCTGGCACTCGGCCCGGAAGACGATACCGGCAACAGTGCCGCCGATTCCGGCAACGCCGCGAACTCGGCCCATTCCCGTCTCTGGTTGCCCCTGGTCAAGCGCGTCCGTCAGCCGTTCCTGGGCTGCTGGGCGTTGCCCGGCGGTGACCTGCGCTCCGACCGGTCGTTGGAACAGTCTGCCTACGCGGCCCTCGAATCGACCACAGACCTGCACCCGCGATACCTCGAACAGCTGTACACCTTTGGAGGCCCGACCCGGTCCCATGGCGGATTGCCCATGGTATCCGTCGTGTACTGGGCGCTCGTCGGCCAGACCGAGGCCGCGGGCTTCGAGGACGGTGACAACGTACGATGGTTCCCCGAAGACGAACTGCCCGAGCTGGCGTTCGACCATCGCCAGATCATCGACTACGCGCTGCTCCGCCTGCGCTCCAAAATCGAATACTCCGACGTGGCCACCCGACTGCTCGGCCCCACGTTCACCCTGCGCCAACTGCACGGCGTCTATGAGGCGATTGGCGGCGAAACCCTCGACTTGGCGAACTTCCGCCGCAAAATGCTTGCCTCGGGCGACCTTGAAGACACCGGGGAGAAGATGCGCGAAGGCCGCCAACGACCGGCCACCGTCTACCGCTACATCCCCAAACGACCTGTCGAGAACGGTACGCCCCACGAATCCGATGGCGACGACATCGTGGAACTGCCCAGACAAGGCGAGCGTGAAGACGCTCTCGACGCGCTGATCCCATCCGCGCGCATCTGATTTTTCCCGCCGACCCGCTTCGGGCCGGCATCACAGACGTATATAGGAAAGGAACCGCTATGACCGCACTATCCACTGCGCCGTCCGTTGACGAGATCATCGCCAAGCTGGGCGCGCAAAGCACCTGCGATGCAGGACTGACCCAGGACCCATGGCACTTCGACACCACCACACCCAGCTACGGTCCCGGTGCCTCGATGCTCGACCGTCTGCCCGCCAACGCGCCGCGCCAGCAGGTGCTGCCGGACGAATACCGCAAGGCCTCCGACGAGGAACTGCAGCAGCGCATCACCGACGCCAAGCAGCGTCTTGGCTCCAAACTGTTGATTCTGGGCCACTTCTACCAGCGTGACGAGATCATCAAGCACGCCGATTTCGTGGGCGACTCCTTCCAGCTGGCCAAGAACGCCACCGAGCGCCCGGACGCCGACCACATCGTGTTCTGCGGCGTGCACTTCATGGCCGAAACCGCCGACATCCTCTCCACGCCCGAACAGAGCGTGACCCTGCCCAACCTGTCCGCCGGCTGCTCGATGGCCGATATGGCAAACATCGACCAGGTCCAGGAATGCTGGGACCAGCTCGGCGAGATCTGCGGCACCCAGCCCGACGCCGATGGCTTGCAGCAGATCATTCCGGTCACCTACATGAACTCATCCGCCGCGCTGAAGGCGTTCTGCGGACGCAACGGCGGCATCGTATGCACCTCGTCCAATGCGCACGCCGTGCTGGAATGGGCGTTCGCCCGCGGCAAGCGCGTGCTGTTCTTCCCGGACCAGCATCTGGGCCGCAATACCGCCCGCGCGATGGGCATTCCGCTGAGCGAGATGCCGCTGTGGGATCCGTTCAAGGCACAGGGCGGCGCCGCCGATCCGGCCGACTACGCCCGCGCCAAGATGATTCTGTGGAAGGGCTTCTGCTCCGTGCACCAGCGCTTCACCGTCGAACAGGTCGAACGCGCCCGCAAGGCATACCCGGGCGTCAAGGTGATCGTGCACCCCGAGTGCTCGATGCAGGTGGTCGACGCCGCCGACGGCACTGGCTCCACCGCGTACATCGTCAAGGAGATCGCCAACGCACCCGCCGGATCCGCCATCGCCGTGGGCACCGAAATCAACCTGGTGAACCGTCTGGCCGCGCAGTACCCGGACAAGACCGTGTTCTGCCTGGACCCCGTGGTCTGCCCCTGCTCCACGATGTACCGCATCCACCCGGCTTACCTGGCTTGGGCTTTGGAGAACCTCGAAGCCGGCAACGTGGTCAATCGCATCACCGTGGACGAAGACACCGCCCGCGAAGCCAAGGTGGCACTTGAGCGCATGCTGCGCGTTCACCCGTGATCCGTCCCTGGCGCCCCTCGTACATGAGGGGAGCTGTCCGCGTAGCGGACTGAGGGGAGCAGATGACGCAAAAACAGAGGAAAGCAACACAATGAGCAACACTGAAATCGTCGTCGTGGGCGCAGGCGTCGCCGGACTGTCCGCGGCACTGGCCGTGGCCGGCACCGGACACGACGTGACCTTGGTAACCAAGGCCGGACTGGTGGAATCGAACACCTATCATGCGCAGGGCGGCATCGCCGCGGCCATTTTCTCCGACGACGACCCGAAGCTGCACGCCGCCGACACCATGGCCGCGGGCCACGGCCTGTGCGACCCGAAGGCCGTGGACATCCTCACCCGTGAGGGTGCGGAGCGCGTCCGCGAGTTCGCCGCGGCCGGCGTCCACTTCGACCGCGACGCGCAGGGACACATGCTGCGCGGCCTGGAAGCGGCTCATTCGCGCGCCCGCGTGGTGCATGCCGGGGGAGACGCCACCGGCAAAGTGCTTGAACTGGACGTCTCCGCCATGGTGTGCAAGAACCCGCGCATCCACATCATCGAGAACGCCTTCCTCAAAGATCTCATCGTGCGGGACGGCCACATCGCCGGCGTCCGCCTGCTGATCGACGGGCAGGACAAGGATCTGGCCGCCGGCCGGGTGATCTTGGCCACCGGTGGCGCGGGTCGTATGTACCCGTACACCACCAATCCGCCGGTCTCCACTGCGGACGGTCTCGCCGCCGCATGGCGTGCGGGCGCCCAGGTCGCCGATCTGGAGTTCTACCAGTTCCATCCCACCGCCATGGCCGTGGGCGAGCACTTCCTCGTCTCCGAAGCCGTGCGCGGCGAAGGCGCGGTGCTGCTGGACGAACACGGCCACCGGTATATGAAGGACATCGATCCGCGCGCCGAACTCGCACCGCGCGACGTCGTGGCCCGCGAGAACTTCCGCGTGATGCAGGCGCAAGGTGGCAAGCCCGTGATGCTCGACGTCTCGCCGATGACCCGCGAGAACCCCGACCTAGCCAGCTTCCTGGCCCACCGATTCCCGACCATCGATGCCTATACGCGTTCGCTTGGCTTCGACTGGAGCAAGGAGCCGATCCCGGTGGCGCCCGCCGCGCACTACTACATGGGAGGCATTCGCACCGATCTGGACGCTCGGACCTCCATCCCCGGCCTGTACGCGGCCGGCGAATGCGCTCGTACCGGTGTCATGGGCTCCAACCGCCTTGCCTCCAACTCGCTGCTCGAAGGACTTGTCTACGGACGCCGCGCCGGTCTTGCCGCCGTCGCGGACGGTGACGACGCGGTCTGGGCACCCGAACCGTTCCTGAACTCCGCCACCGGTGCCGTGTTCGACCATGCGCCGATCGCGCTGGCCGCTCCTGCCACTACGGCTGCTGCTGACGATACCGCCGCCGACAAGGTCTGGGACCGTACCCGCATCCAGAACACCATGTGGCATGGCGTCGGCGTGCTGCGCGACGAGGCCGGACTGAAAACCGCCATCGCCGAACTCGGCCAAGGCCTCGCCGCCGCAAACGCCCAGGCTGATGTAAACGCCGATGGTGCTGCAAGCAGCGTTGAGGCTTTGGAGAACCGCAACATGCTCACCGTAGGCTATGTGGCCGCCACCGCCGCGCTCGCCCGCACCGAGTCGAGAGGCGCCCACGCCCGCACCGACTACAGCGAGCCAGTCGACAACTGGGCCCACTCCGTCGCCTACATCAAGGACTAACCCATGCTCACATCACACATCATCCGCGTCGCCGTCGAAGCGGCGCTCGCCGAAGACGCGCCCTACGGCGACATCACCTGCGAGACCACCATCCCCGCGGACGAAACCGGCTCGGCCCACCTCACCGCGCGCGAAAACGGCGTGATGAGCGGCATCGACGTGTTCGCCGCAGCCTTCGCCGCGCAGAACCCGGCCGTCACCGTCACCGCCGCCATCAAGGACGGCGAACGATTCCAGCGTGGCCAGGTACTCGCCACCGTGGAAGGTCCGGTACGCGACCTGCTCACCGCCGAGCGCATCGCCCTCAACTTCACCCAGCGCATGAGCGGCATCGCCACCATGACCGCCGCTTTCGTGGACGCGGTGAACGCCATCTACGGCGACGATTATGACGGACCCGTCACCCGGCCGCGCCGCTACGAGCGCACCCGCATCGTCGATACGCGCAAAACCACGCCCGGCCTGCGCCCGTTCGAAAAATACGCCGTGGTCTGCGGCGGCGGCCACAACCATCGCTACGGACTGTCCGACGCGGTCATGATGAAGGACAACCATCTGGCGGCGCTCGCCGCGCGCGGCATCGACCTGGCCGGCGCGATCCGCCACGTGCGCGAACAGGTGGGCCACACCACGCATATCGAAGTGGAAGTCGACCGCCTCGACCAGATTCCCGCCGTGCTCGCCGGCGGAGCGGACACCATCATGCTGGACAATTTCTCGCTCGACGACACCCGTCGCGGCGTGGAGCTCATCGACGGCAAGGCCATCGTGGAAGCCAGCGGCAACATGAGCCTGGAGCGAGTGCCAGCCGTGGCCGCCACCGGCGTGGACGTGATCTCCGTGGGCGCGCTCACCCACTCGGTGCGCAGCATCGACCTTGGATTGGATTGGAACTAGTCATGGCCGATACCCCCAACGCATCCGGTGAACCCGACGAACTGTACCTGGACGCCGCCGCCACCGAACCAGTGAGCCCGGCAGTCATCGAGGCCATGACCCCGTTCCTGACTGAGGCCTACGCCAATCCGGCCAGTGTGCACCAGCCCGGTAAAACCGCGGCCCGCGCGCTGGACGCGGCCCGCGCATCATTCGCCGCGGCGTTGGGCGCCCGGCCGGATGACGTGATCTTCACCTCAGGCGGCACCGAATCGGACAATCTGGCCATCAAAGGCATCGCCATGGCGCGCATGCGCAAACTGGGCTTGCGGCCGGTCTGCGGACTCGACGAAACCGATGGCAAACAGCTGGCAAGCAGCCGCCCGCGCATCATCATCTCCTCCATCGAGCACCCGGCCGTGGCCCAATCGGCGGCATGGCTGCACGAATGGTTCGGCTTCGAAGTCGTGCGCATTCCCGTGGATGCGCAGGCGCATCTCGATCTCGACGCGCTGGAACACGAGCTTGACGGCGAGGCCGGCGAACGTACCACGCTGGTCTCCACCATGCTGGCCAACAACGAGGTCGGCACCGTGGAACCCGTGGAGGAACTGGTCCGCATCGCCCACGCGCACGGCGTGCCCATCCATGTGGACGCCGTACAGGCCGCCGGCCAGATTCCGATTCGTTTTCGTGACTGGGATGTGGACGCCCTGTCCGTATCCGGACACAAATTCGGCACGCCCAAAGGACTGGGCGCACTGCTGGTACGCGGCCGCACACCCATCGAACCGGTGCTGTCCGGCGGAGGGCAGGAACGCGGCCTGCGCTCCGGCACACAGAACGTGGCCGGCGCCGTGGCGCTTGCCATCGGACTCAACGAATCGAATGCGCGCATGCAGGCGCAGTGCCGTGAGTTGGTCGCGTCCCGAGACACGCTCATCGACGCGGTTCGCCGGGTCGCGCCTCGCGCCGACCTGACCGGCGACCCCGAACGCCGCCTGCCCGGGCACGCCTCCTTCATCTTCCCCGGCGTCACCGGGGAAGCGCTGCTCGTCGACCTGGACGCGCGTGGCATCGCCGCCTCCTCCGGCTCGGCCTGCGCCATCGGGCGCCACGAGATTCCTGCCACGTTGCTGGCGATGGGCCTCGAACCGTCCATCGCCAAATCGGCATTACGCATGACCTTCCGCAAGCCGCTGACCCGCGAACAAGTCGAACGCATCAGCTTGGCCATCGAAGAGTCCTACACCGACCTGACCCGACACTAAATCTGACGCCACTTACCAGAAAGGAAACGACGTGAGCACCACCACTCCAGCGCAACCCGCGCAGCTCACCCGCAACGAGCGCCTCGACCGGCTGCCCTTCAACAAGGCGCACCGTAAACTCCTCGTCGCCTCCGGCATCGGCTGGGCATTCGACGCCATGGACGTCGGCCTCGTTTCCTTCGTGGTCGCCGCCATCGCAGCCGACCCGCACTTCAACCTCACCCCGACCGAAAAGTCGTGGGTGCTGTCCATCGGCTTCGTCGGCATGGCCATCGGCGCGGCGGTGGGCGGCTTCATCGCCGACCGCGTGGGCCGCAAAACCGTGTTCACCGCCACGCTGATCATCTTCGGCATCGCCAACGGCGCCATGGCGCTGTCCTGGTCGCTCGGCATGCTGCTCGGCGCCCGACTGATCATCGGACTGGGCTTGGGCGCGGAACTACCGGTCGCCTCCACGCTGGTCTCCGAGTTTTCGCCGACCAAACAGCGCGGCCGCATGACCGTGCTGCTGGAATCGTTCTGGGCCGTCGGCTGGATCATCGCCGCCATAATCGGCTACTTCGTGATCCCGAACACCGGTGACTGGGGCTGGCGCTGGGCGCTGGCCATCGGCGCGCTGCCACTGCTCTACGCGATTGTCACCCGTGTACACATCCCAGAATCCGTGCGATTCCTCGAAGCCAAGGGTCGCGAAGACGAAGCCGAAAAGGCCGTGCGCTACTTCGAGGAAGCCGGGGGAGTGGCCCCGGTAACCTCTCCCAAGGGCAAGCCGCTGACGAAGATCAAGACGCGCGAGCTGTTCGGCTCCAAGTACCTGGCCCGCACCATCGCCATCTGGGCCACGTGGTTCTTCGTGAACTTCTCCTACTACGGCGCGTTCACATGGATGCCGTCGCTGCTCGCCGACCAGTTTGGCTCCCTGACCAAGTCATTCGGCTACACGCTCGCCATCTCCATCGCCCAGCTGCCCGGTTACTTCCTGGCCGCCTGGCTGGTGGAGGTCTGGGGCCGCCGCAAGACGCTGAGCATCTTCCTGGTCGTCTCCGCCGTGGCCGCCTTCGCGTTCTCGCAGGCCGGATCAGCGGCCCTCGTGCTCGTGTTCGGCATGCTGCTGTCCGCCTCCAACCTCGGTGCGTGGGGCGTGTTGTACGCCGTGACCCCGGAAATCTACCCGACCCGCCTGCGTGGCGCGGCCGCCGGTGCCGCCGCCGCGGTGGGCCGCATCGCCGCCATCATCGCGCCGCTCCTCATGCCGTGGTTCCTGACCCTGTCCGGCGGCAACAAGGCCGTGGCCTTCATCATCTTCGCCGCCGCCTTCATCCTCGCCTGCATAGCAGCCCTCTGCTTGCCCGAGCGCAAAGGCCTCAATCTCGAAGACTGATTACACTTCAGCCTTCGCTACTAAAGTGGCCCACACCAATGTGTGGGCCACTTTTTGTCTTATAGCTCCCGAATGACACGGCAAGGGTTGCCGTATGTCACTGATCAATCGAGGGAACGACGGGTGAGATTGCGCGGTGGTTTTGTGACCAGCCACGCCACCAGCAGTCCGGTTGCCACTACGCCGAATGCCAGCGCCGCCTGCAATCCCCAGATCGGCACGGTTTCCAGCCAATGACCGTCCACGCCGATCCTGCGGTTCCATGCCACATGCAGCCATCCCAACGCCACGCCGGATACCACGCCCACTGGCGCGCCGGCCAGCAGAATCACCGCAGCCTGCGTCAGGCCGTAACGTCTGAGGAATCGGGGTGGCGCGCCCACGGCGACCATCGTGGCCATGTCGCGCTGGGCCTGCGTGCGGGCCAGCAGCAGTGAAACGAGCGTGGCCATCAGTGCCAGCAATGCCAACAGGCCAATGGGCACCAATGCCATATTGTCACCCCACGGCAGGCGATTCCCGTCAGTGCTCGTGGATGCCAGCGGCAGATTTTCGATTGCATAAGCTGAGGCCTTCTTTACGGTAACGGGGGAGTTGCCGCCGGCGAAGTCTAGATACTCACCCAGATACTGCAATTGTTTGATGCCGAGCGCCTGTGCTGTTGCCGGGCTCATCACCAGCGGGTACGCGCCGCGCACGTAGATGGCCTTGCGCTTCTCGATATGTGTGGCCTGAGATTCGTTTGCAATTGCCGGATTCGGCGAAATGGCCACACGCACCATACCTCCCGCGTCGATTGTGCCGGCATCGCCGACCACCACACCGCCCGCATCAAGCACCTGTGCCGCCTCATCCGCGTTCGGGAAGCCGGACAAACGCATCGCATTGCCATCCATAATGAGATTCACGCCGCGGAAACTCGGCAGTATATTCGAATACGTTGGCTGATGGGATCGGTCTATCGGCACACAACGTATCGGAACGTTTGGATACAGGGCCGAAGCGGCATCCTGGCCCACCCATGTGGACGTGTCCGGTTGCTCTTGGATCGTTGGGTTATCACAAGTGTGACCGGCCGGGAGCAATGCAGCGGCATACATGTAGCCGTGTTCGGCGTTCAACTTGTCGGAATCGACTTCGGTCGTATCATTGAGCTTTGACCATCGCTTGACATCCTCGGTGTACACCGGGTAATGAGCGCGTATCGGCGTCTCTTTGCCAAGCCGGTGTATCGCATCCGACACCACAGCACGGTCGAACTCATTGCTGACATGCACGTCGGCCCCAATGGCCATCCCCGATGGTCCATACGTCATCGTCATCGTGGAATTTCGCTGGTCCGCCACCATGGAGCCGGTGATTACCAGTGTGTACGAGGCGATGCACATGGTAATCAGCACCGCGCATGCCGCCGGAACGAACCGTCGATGATGCTCGGCTGCATCCCTGAGTGCCAGGCGTGCGCCGATGTTCAGTTGGGAACCCGCTTTGCCGCACCACCGTGCAAAAGTGCGAATCGACAACGCAAGCCCTATGACAGCCAACAAAATCGTGGCAACAAGCAGAGCCATATGCGCTTCGGTTCCGGCCGGAACCGCGCCCGGATTGTGATCGGCCAGCGTGGGCAATGGCAATGTCAGACTGAGCGCGGCGCATACGATGGCGGCCAAGACCAGAATCGGACCAACCGCAACACGGAGCAGTCTCAAAGGATTACGGCGAAGCTTCGTATCCACGCCATTCGCGGATTCACCGTAGCCGATTTCCTCTCTTGTCGGGCGATCCTTCAACGCATCGACTGGATGCATACGCGCCACATGCCGAGCCGGCGCAATCGTCGCGGCAAATCCAATGATGATTGCCGTGACAATACCCATCGGCAGCGAGCTCCACGAGAATCCGTGCAGGATCTCCAGCGGCGTGGATCCACGCAATGCGCCTATCGCAGGGCCGGCCGCCAAGGTAAGCGCGAATCCCAATGCCGAGCCCAGCACGCCACCGATGGCGCCGATAACGAGACCTTGCGAGGAAATGATTCGACTGAGGTCACGTGGTGCAGCACCGGATGCGGCCGCGAGCCCAAGCACGCGACGTGACTGATCTGCCGACACCGTAAACGCGGGCGTGACCAGAAACAGTACCAGCAGCATACCCACCAGCATGGTGATGACCACAGTGACCATGTGGTTCAACATGGTAGCCGCATCGATCTGTATCGGGTAGAGCTGCGATGCGGGCGGATAGCCGTCAGTCAGCACATGGCGGGAAATGACGATGGCCTGCAACAGGTTCATGCTGCGGGTGTGCGCCCACGTGACCGGCTCTGGACCGACCACCAAATAATGGCCATCCACGCCGACGCCATCAGATTCCAATATGGCTGACATCCAGCCTTCCAAGCCCCATGCCGCGGCTTCGGATTCATCGGTCAGCCCGCTGACTGTCCAAGCACGCTGAGTGTCGGCCACCGCCTCGCCGATGCGCCCGTCCAGGCTCATCCAGCCATCGAACGGCGGAGCGACGAACGTCACCGTGCTACCGAGAGAAGCGCCGAGATTATCCGCCAATGTGCGGCTGATGACAATCTGCGTATTATTCTGCGGCGCCGAACCCTTGACCAGCTTCGGCAACATTCGTTGCAATGCCTCAGGTGAAGCCTCGGTCATGGTCGCGGTGGAGGCCGCGTTCAGATCAATGTCGTTCCCGCTTTTCACGTCGATCCCAGCCTTGGTCTGTTCGCCGGGTTGCAACGCGGTGCCGGTGGTGGCGATGAGTTCGGGCGACTGCCAATACGGGAGCAGCCGATCCTGTTGCGGCAGAATCTTCGCAAGCTCGGCGGCCGAGGCCGGCTGCTGGGAGGGATCGTCCTGCCACGTGCCGCCGCTTTCGGGTGACTGCCGGAACGGTTGGCCGGTGCGGGGCCTGGCGGTGGCGGTGATGACCGCCTGCGTATCAGCCGGGATTGTCGCCAGCGCACGCGATCTGGTGGGCGGTATGGTGGTGGTCATACCGATGGAGGCCACCATTGCGGCGATTGGCAGCATTACCAGCAGCAAGGACAGTAGGGTGCGGGCCTTGTGCCGTAGTGCGTCGCGCCAGCCGAGTCGCAGCGCGGCCCGATACCGGTTGCAACGTGCGCCAAGGCTTGGCCTAGCGGCATGGGGAATTTGGGCAGAGCGACCGACGGTGGCATTGGCAAGATTATTGAGGGCTGCGCGTGCCATCATGCTCCCCTTTCCTCAAGGCTGAGCAAATCATCCATATTGCTGGAGCCGGTTTCATCGATGATACGGCCGTCCTTCAAAAACACCGTGCGGTCGGCCCAGGCGGCGAAGCGAGGCTCATGAGTGACCAGCAGTACGGCCGCGCCGCGATCTGCGCGGGTGCGCAACACTTCGAGAATCGTCATGCCGGCATTGGAATCCAGAGCTCCGGTCGGCTCGTCGGCCAGTAGTAGACGGCGTGGGCCGACCAGTGCGCGGGCAATCGCCACACGTTGCGCCTGGCCGCCGGACATATCTTCAGGTCGGCGATCAGCCATATCGGCTACCCCCACTTCATTGAGGGATTGCATCGCGGCCTCACGTGCCTTGCGAGGATTCCAGCCATCCAATTCCAAGGGGAACGACACGTTCTCGGCTGCGCTCAGGGAAGGCAGCAGATTGAAATCCTGAAACACGTAACCTATCGATTTGCGGCGGATGGCCGCGCGTTCGGCCACTGACAGTGTGGCCAGATCGCGGCCTTCGACCAGCACGTGCCCCTGCGTGGGCACATCGAGCCCGCCCGCAAGATTGAGCAAAGTGGATTTGCCGGAACCACTGGGGCCCATGATGGCCACGAATTCACCCGGGCGAAGCGTGAGATTGGCGTGACTGAGCGCGGTGACACGACGTGCATCTTTGCCGTGAACGCGAGTGACGTCGTGTAATTCCAGCGCGCATGGGGAAGATTGCGGGAGAGAAGAAAGAACGGGAGAAGTCATGATGTGCTCCTATGCACTATTGAATGGTAGCGGTGAGTGCGGCTGAGCTTGCCGTGAGAGGTGCCGAAACGGGGTGCTGCGCCAGTTGTGCTCGCAGCTGGGTTTCATCCACGGTATCGAGCCAGCGCAATTCCGCTTCAGTGATGAAAATGTGGTGGTCGAGTACTAGACGTGTGGCGAGTTCGGTGGGCGGTGTTTGCCGGCGCAGTCGGGTGATGTCGTGCAGCAGTTGCTGCAAAGCGTGGCGTTGGTGTTGGATGAGTTCGGAAACATCGAGGCCGGGTATTTCCACGGCGACGGCCAGCTTCATCACCAGTTCGTCGCGTCCGCGTTGTTCCGGGGTAATAGGGGAGCGCCACCATCGGTCAAGCTCTTGGGCGCCGGAATTGGTCAATCGCCATAATGGTGCGGCCGCTGCGGTGCCGACATCATTGGATCCGCTAGTAGTCGGCGCGGTCTCTTCAATAAGCCCGTCGCGGTTCAACCGCTGCAGCGTAGTGGAAACTTGCCCCATATTGAGCGGCCAAGTCAGACCGATGGTGCGGTCGAAGTCCTTCTTAAGCTGATAGGCGCTGGCCGGGCCTCGCTCCAACAGTGCTAATAGCGCTTCTCTGATTGCCATACCGCATCCCCTTTGCATAGACGGTTTGCCTTGGGTGAAGGTTACTGAGTAACTATCGTTGGATATCAGGTTACTCAGTAACTACCCATGACGGTGCTGTACTCAGGGATGATTCAGGGGAGATTCAGGGGAGATTCAGGGGATACACTTGGCGCCCCTCAGTTGCCCACGGCGACAGCTCCCCTCAGGGAGGGGAGTCGAGAGTGTGGAATACAAAAAGACTCGCAAGCCAGATGACATGTGACTAATTCTCAGAAAGCCGGGCCCGTTGTGTGTCAAGGTGTGCCAGTAACATCGTGACGGTTTGTGTGTAGGTACAGGTTGATATCCAAGAGCAAGTACTCGAGAACGCAAGTACCGAACGATTACGCAAGAAAATCAGTATTAAGAGAGGTTTCGATGGCGGTTCGTGGAGATATCCGTAATGTGGCGATTGTGGCTCACGTCGATCACGGCAAGACCACCCTGGTCAATGCCATGCTTCAGCAGTCGCACGTGTTTTCCGAACGTGAGGAAGTGCCGGATCGTGTAATGGATTCCAACGATCTGGAACGCGAGAAGGGTATCACCATCCTCGCCAAGAACACGGCCGTGGAATACGCCGGTCCGCTGGCCGCCAAGTACGGCCACCCGGAGGGCATCACCCTCAACATCATCGACACCCCCGGCCACGCCGATTTCGGCGGCGAGGTCGAGCGCGGCATCTCCATGGTTGACGGCGTCGTGCTGCTCGTGGATGCCTCCGAAGGCCCGCTGCCGCAGACCCGCTTCGTGCTGCGCAAGGCCCTCGAAGCCAAGCTGCCGGTCATCCTGTGCGTGAACAAGGTCGACCGCCCCGACGCCCGTATCGAAGAGGTCGTCGGCGAAACCTCCGACCTGCTGCTCGGCCTGGCCGACGATGTGCAGCACGAGGGCATCGACCTGAACCTTGACCAGCTGCTTGAAATGCCGGTCATCTACTGCGCCGCCAAGGCCGGCTACGCCTCCGTGAACCAGCCCGCCGACGGTGGCCTGCCGGACAACGACAACCTCGAGCCGCTGTTCGAAGCCATCATCTCCACCATTCCGGCCCCCGAATACGAGGAAGGCGCCCCGCTGCAGGCTCACGTGGCCAACATCGACTCCTCCGACTTCCTCGGCCGACTCGGTCTGGTCCGTATCTACAACGGCACCCTTGAGAAAGGCAAGACCTACGGCCTGTCCCGTGTGGACGGCTCCCTCGAGAACTTCCGCGTCTCCGAACTGCTGCGCACCCAGGGTCTTGATCGTATCCCGGTCGAGTCCGCAGGCCCCGGTGACATCGTGGCCGTCGCCGGCGTCAACGACATCATGATCGGCGAGACCATCGTCGACCCCAACGATCCGAAGCCGCTGCCGCTCATCCATGTGGACGATCCGGCCATCTCCATGACCTTCGGCACCAACGATTCTCCGCTGGCCGGCACCGAGGGCAAGGACCACAAGCTCACCGCCCGCATGATCAAGGATCGTCTGGACCGCGAGCTCATCGGTAACGTGTCCATCAAGGTGCTGCCCACCGACCGCCCCGACGCTTGGGAAGTCCAGGGCCGTGGCGAGCTGGCGCTGGCCGTGCTCGCCGAGCAGATGCGCCGCGAAGGCTACGAGCTGACCGTCGGCCGTCCGCAGGTGGTCACCAAGAAGATCGACGGTGTGGTCAACGAGCCGATGGAAAATACCACCATCGACGTGCCGGAAGAGTACATGGGTACTGTCACCCAGCTCATGGCCGACCGTAAGGGCCGTATGGACGGCATGACCAACCACGGCTCCGGCTGGGTTCGTCTGCAGTTCACCGTGCCGTCCCGTGGTCTGATCGGCTTCCGCACTGCTCTGCTGTCCGCCACTCGCGGCACCGGCATTTCCTCCTCCATCTCCGCTGGCTATGCTCCGTGGGCTGGTGCCATCACCATTCGTCAGAACGGTTCCATGGTTTCCGATCGTCAGGGTGTGGCCACTCCGTATGCCATGCAGCGTCTGCAGGCCCGTGGCAACTTCTTCGTCGAACCGCAGTCCCCGGTGTACGAGGGTCAGGTCGTGGGCGTGAACAACAAGCCCGACGAGCTGGATGTGAACATCACGCTGGCCAAGCACATGACCAACATGCGTTCCTCCACCGCTGACGTGCTCGAAACCCTGACCCCGCCGATCAAGATGAGCCTTGAGGAGTCCCTGGACTTCGCCAACGAGGACGAGTGCGTGGAAGTCACCCCGGAGTCCATCCGCGTGCGCAAGATCATCCTCGGCCGTGAGGACTGGTACAAGTGGCGCGCCAAGCAGCGCCGCCAGAACGCCGCCCAGCAGGGTAAGTGATCTGGTGCGACTGTAGCCGACCATTCTCTCTGGCTCCCCTCTCTGAGGGGAGCCAAGTTTATTCCTCGCCAAGTCATATCCCCACCTATACTGAAACGCATGACTGTGAAGAGCACTACTGAACTGCGTCCGTGGTCGTATCGCCAGAACGCGCTGGTCAAATCGTTGATCACGATTGCGGCGGGCGTGGCTTCCGCCTTTGTGGGCACGTTCGCCCACCGTATGGGTGCAGAACTGAGTATTCCGTATGGTCTGGTGCTGGCATTTCTGCTGATCGGCCTATCGACATGGTGCGCCCGTTCGCGCATGGGCGCGGTCGGACTGGCCCTGCACCTCATCGCCTCCTCGCTGACCGCATGGGGCATGGCACTGACCACCACATCCGGCAAGGCGGTCATCGTCGCCGGATTCCAAGGCGACATGCCGTTCTTCTCCCAGCATGCCGGCTACATCTGGCTGTACGGCCTGATACTGGTCCAAGTCGTCCTGCTCATTCTTCCCGCCCGCTGGTTCGTTATTCCCACTTATTCTGAATCGCGCGCGTAACTATATATGGCGGCACATTTCCGCGAATGCGTCGCGTATCGGCGGGCGTAGGGGATTGCGGCCGCTACCATAGAACCTTATGGCACGCATGAAACTGTTTTACTTGGGTCCGGAAGGCACCTTCACCCATCAGGCGGCAATGACGGCCGCCGACCAGTTCGCCACACTCGGCGACTTCGACCTCACCGCCCTGCCCGATGTGCCCGCGATCATGCAGGCCGTACAGTCGCGCCAAGGCTGGGGCGTCATCGCATGGGAAAACAACGTCGAAGGCTATGTGGTCCCGAATCTCGATGCGCTGATCGACGCCCCCGACGCGGCCGGCTTCGCCCGGATCAGTGTGGACGTGGCCTTCAACGCCTTCACCGTGCGCGGCCACAGCATCTGCGACTGCACCGGCAACCCCGTCAGCGCCCACCCGCACGGCCTGGCCCAATGCACCCGGTTCATCACCGAACACCATTTGCAGCCCGAACCCGCATCCTCCAACGCCGCCGCCTGCCGCGACCTGAAGCCCGGCCGCGTGGCGCTCGGCCCCAGCATCTGCGGCGAACTCTACGATCTCGACACCCTCGCCGAACATGTGCAGGATTTCGATGGCGCGCACACCGAATTCCTTGTCATCGCCCCGCGTGATGTGGTCCAGGAATTCAACGCCCGCGCCCACCGCAATGACGCCGGCGACTTCGAAACCATCATCACCTTCATCCCGCTGGTCACCGGCCCCGGCGTGCTCGCCGACCTGCTGGACGTCCTGCGTGATGCGGGGCTGAACATGACCAGCTTCATCTCGCGCCCGATCAAAGGCCACGACGGAACCTACAGCTTCATCGCCACCCTTGACGCCGCCCCCTGGGAGCCAAGATTCCGCACCGCACTGGAAGAGATCGCCGGACACGGCGACTGGGCAAAAACCCTGGCCGTCTACCCACGCCGCGAACGCCCGAACCCGCCGGTCGACGCCTGGATGCTGCCCGAGGGCGGCGTCCACATCACCAATCGCGCGTCGGAAGGCTGGCAGTACGCCGAGGGAGCAAGGAAGGAACTGCTGTGGTAGACACAGTCGGAATCGTCGGACTCGGATTGATTGGCGGCTCGCTCGCACGCCGCCTGACCGAGCGCGGTGTACGCGTCATCGCGTGGAACCATCGCTCGCACCCCTACGCCCAGGCCGAAGCCGATGGCATTTTCTGCAAGAGCACGCTCTCCGAACTCATGGATGCCGAGCCGGATGTGGTCGTGCTGTGCAATCCGCTCAAGGCGATGCCCTCAATCCTCGCCGCCCTAGCCCCGCTTATGGACGACCATCCGAACACCACGCTCACCGACGTGGGCTCAGTCAAGGGCATGGTCCGCGATCAGGTCAAGGCTGCCGCGCTGGGGAAGTGCTACGTCGGCGCCCATCCGATGGCCGGCAACGAACTGTCCGGCTGGCAGGCCGCCGACCCGCATCTGTACGACGGTGCCCTATGGGCCATCACCGTGGACGAGTCCACGGACTACCGCCGCTTCCTCGACGTCGCCGCGATGATCACCAAGGACGTCGGCAACCGCGTCATCGTCGTGGACGACGAAACGCATGACAAGGCCGCGGCGATGATCTCCCACATGCCGCATGTGGTGTCCACCGCGCTGATCAACGAACTGGTCGCCAACCCGGACCGCAACATCGCCGCCGCGCTGGCTGCCGGCTGCTGGAGGGACATGACCCGCGTGTCCCTGACCGACCCGGACCGCACGCGCGCGATGGTCGAGGAAGACTCGCTGAACGTCGAAGTGCTGCTGCGCCGCATGGCGGCACGTCTGACCGATATGGCCGACCAACTGCACGCTGGTGCCGACGGCGAGCAGGATGTGATGGGATTCTTCGCCGAAGGCGACCCCTTCCGCCGGTACAAGGCCGCCGTGACGCGAGCCGGCATCACCGCTGCACAAGCTGGTACGGCCACCGCGCAGCAAGCCGGCACAACTGCCGCCGGATTCCCGGAACGCGAGCTCGCCGTCCCCGAAGCCGGCTGGCAGCAGACCTTGCTGTTCTCCGCACGCCGGGGAGAAGCCATCACCGGTTTCATACATCCGCGTCAGGCCATCGTCCAACTGCGCCCTGCCATGTAACTGCGCCCCGCCATGTAGCCCGTGTGCAGGTTCCCCTCGCCGCCCGTCACGAAGAAGGCTGCGCGAGGGGGATGAAGTTCCCGCTTGTTTTCGTGAGAAGACCGTGTGGCTCCGCTGTTCGAAAGACCCAAAGGAGTAAGGTAGTCTGTACCGTTTTTCGGGAAACGCATCGAAGTTGATGCGGCGGATGGTTAAGGGGATGATGACGTATGACGTTACCAAGGCAGATTCCGGCCGGTGCCCGCGTGGTGGTGCGCATCACCGACGGCATTGACCCGGTCGACCACCGTATGAAGTTCCGCGACTATGTGGGGCATGTGGTTTCCTGGGATGGATACACGTTGGAGATGGTGCGTGACGCCGCCGCCAATGGTTCGCGCCCGGCCCAGAACGTGACCATCCATCAGGAACAGATTGCCACATTGAAACCCGTGCCGGAGCGGCGCAACACGCCACCCCGGCCGTAACCCAAGGCCATAAAGAATTCGGAGGAGAACGAGAGTGTCATCTACGCAGTTCGACGGCGATATCGACTCCTTCGTCTCCTATCTGAAGTCCAACCGCGGCCTGTCAGCGAATACGCTCAAAGCGTATCGCGCGGATCTCACGGCATGCCTGCACCTGTTCGAGCTGCGCGGCGTGACCGATCTGAACGAGATCACGCTGGATGATCTGCGCAGCTGGATGGCGGTGGAATCGCGCGATCACGCCCGCAGCAGCATGGCCCGCAAAACCGTGGCCGTGCGCGGGTTCTTCGCGTGGGCCTATGAGCATGGGGTGACCACCACCGACCCGGCCGCCACACTGATGACTCCCTCGATTCCCAGCACGCTGCCCGCGGTGCTCACCGAATCCCAGGCCGAGCAATTATTGGATGTCGCTGAACATGCCGTTGCGACAAACCAGTACAAGGACGATGGAGGAGCGGCAGCCGCGTCCGGCAGCGGCAGCGGCAAGGCAGCTGATAAGTCGGCCGATATCGTAAATCGCAGTGAGGCACCCGCCCGTGCAGACAAGCGCGACAACGCCCGAGCCACCGCCGAATCGCAGCGCAACGCCGCGATTCTCGAACTGCTGTATGCCACCGGCATCCGTGTCGCCGAACTGGTGTCGATGGATATCGCCGACATCGACTTCTCCAATCGCACCATCAAAGTCACCGGCAAAGGCAACAAGCAACGCGTGGTGCCGTTCGGACTACCCGCCCAGCGTGCGCTGGAGACTTGGCTGGAACAGGGGCGGCCGGTACTGGCCCGTACGGCAACGGATGCAGTCAAGTCCCGTGCTGCCAACGCCCTGTTCCTCGGCGCACGAGGCGGCCGTATCGACCAACGCATAGCCCGTGACATCGTGCACAGAGCGGCCCGAGAGGCCGGAGTGCCGGATATCAGTCCCCACGCCTTGCGGCATTCCGCGGCCACGCACATGCTGGATGGCGGCGCCGATTTGAGGGAGGTGCAGGAGATGCTCGGGCATTCCTCCTTGAAAACTACACAACGCTATACGCACGTCTCCATCGAGCAGCTCAAGAACCGTTACGGACAGGCCTTTCCGCGGGCATGACCACTATGTGGACATTGGTTAACAAACTCAGCAAAGACTGAACCTAGCCGGCAAGAACCCCTGAATTTTACATGGGTGTAACAAAAAAATACACTGCTTGTCTCCCAAGTGCGCAAAAATGACAGGTAATCAGCAACGGGGTTGGATTGTTCGAGACATCGTGAGATGCAAGTCTCACGGTGACGGGGAATCCAGCCCCGTTCGCATGAGGCGGGGCTGAGACGTCCTGCAACCTAATGAATAGGAGAAATCATATGAAGAAGAAAGCTCTTGCTTTCGCTGCCATGGCTTGCTCCGTGGCCATGCTGCTGAGCGCCTGCGGCGGCTCCAACAGCAACGCTGCCTCCGGTGACACCGCTGGCTCCAACATCATCACTGCGTACAACTCCGAACCGCAGAACCCGCTGATCCCGGGCAACACCAACGAAACCGGCGGCGGCAAGCCGGTCGACCTGCTGTTCTCCCGTCTGGTCTCCTTCGACAAGGACGGCAAGGCTTCCAACGAAGTGGCCGAGTCCATCACCCCGAACGATGACGCCACCCAGTACACCATCAAGATCAAGTCTGGCTGGAAGTTCACCGACGGCACTCCGGTGACCGCTGAGTCCTTCACCAAGGCCTGGTCCTACGTGGCCAACGCCAAGAACGCCCAGAAGTGCTCCTCCTTCTTCTCCGCCATCGCCGGCTATGACGATCTGCAGAAGGATGGCCTCAAGGGTGACGAGCAGCTCTCCGGCCTCAAGGTCGTGGACGACACCACCTTCACCGTCGACCTGAACCAGTCCGACTCCGTGTTCCCGATTAAGGTCGGCTACTCGGCCTTCGCCCCGCTGCCGGAATCCTTCTACAAGGATCCGAAGGCCTTCGGCGAGGCTCCTGTGGGCAACGGCCCGTACAAGTTCTCCAAGTGGGACCACAACAAGGAAATCGCCCTCGTCAAGAACCCTGACTACAAGGGCAACGAGGACGTCAAGAACGATGGCGTGACCTTCAAGGTCTACACCGACGACTCCGCCGCTTACCGCGACATTCAGGCCGGCAACCTCGACGTGATGGAGTCCGTCCCGGCCGCCTTCACCAAGACCTTCAAGACCGACAAGAAGGTCCAGGCTTACTCCGAGGCCGGCTCCGTCATCCAGACCTTCACCATCCCGTCCTCCCTTGACCACTTCAAGAACGACGAGGAAGGCCAGCTGCGTCGTCAGGCCATCTCCATGGCCATCAACCGTGACCAGCTCATCGACAAGGTGCTCAACGGCAACGCCACCGCCGCCACCGAGTTCACCTCCCCGAAGACCCCGGGCTACTCCGACTCCCTCAAGGGTGCCGACAACCTGAAGTTCAACGCCTCCAAGGCCAAGGAACTGTGGGCCAAGGCTGACGCCATCTCCAAGTATGACGGCCAGCTCACCTTCTCCTACAACGCCGATGGTGGTGCCAAGCCGCTCTACGATGCTATCGTGAACCAGCTCAAGAACAACTTGGGCATCGACGCGGCCACCAACCCGATCCCGACCTTCCAGGAATTCCGTGACGCCGTCACCAACCGTCAGATGAAGGGCGCCTTCCGTACCGGCTGGCAGCCTGACTACCCGTCCGCCGAGAACTACCTGTGGCAGCTGTACTCCACCGCTGCTGCTGACGGCAACGGCTCCAACGACGGTGACTACAAGAACCCGGCCTTCGACGACATGTGCAAGCAGGCCGCTGCCGCTTCCAGCACCGATGACGCCAACAAGCTGTACCAGCAGGCTGAGGAAATCCTCCTCAACGACCTTCCGGCCATCCCGCTGTACTACTCCAACGCCTCCGGTGTGGCTTCCCTCAACGTGAAGTCCGGCTACGCCTTCGATTGGCAGAACCTCCCGACCTACACCGAGATGTCCAAGAAGTGAGTCTGACTCACTGAACGGATACCGTTAGGTAGTTCGGAAATAAAGGGCGAGGATCGCAAGATCCCCGCCCTTTTTGTTGTGTGAGGGGTGCTTGCTCACGCCATCGGGAACCAAGTTAAAGTATCCACTATCCGACCGCAACCATGGACATATCCACCAACATTGCCCAATCTCAAACCTTGCGTTAACGCAAATTTACATATCACAGTCCGGGCATGCGGTAAACTGTCGGAGTATTTATCGACCGGAAGGGGTCTTGTTATACCCTTTCTGGCCGGTCTAGGAAATAAGGAGCAACCGTATGGGTAAGTATCTTCTGCGACGCATTCTGCAGATGATCCCCGTGGTTCTCGGTACGACTCTTCTGGTATATGCCCTTGTCTTCGCCCTGCCGGGCGACCCCGTCAAGGCCATGTTCGGAGACAAGCCTGTCAATGAGGCCGTCGCAGCCCAGATCCGCGCAGAATACCATCTCGACCAGCCGTTCATCGTTCAGTACTTTATCTACCTGAAGAATGCACTGACCCTGAACTTCGGCGATACCTTCGCCGGCCAGCCCGTTCTCGACGAAATCGCCCGCGCCTTCCCGGTCACCATCAGGCTCGGCTTGATGGCGTTCGTGTTCGAGGCGATTTTCGGTGTGGTCTTCGGCATTATCTCGGGCCTCAAGAAGGGCAAGTGGTACGACACCGTTATCCTGATCGTCTCTCTGCTGCTTATTTCCGTGCCGACCTTCGTCACCGGCTTCGTCATGCAATATGTCTTTGGTATTCAGTGGGCGATATTGCCGGTGACGGCAGGCGCCGACCCCGGCTTCCTTGATCTGCTCATGCCGGCCATGGTGCTCGGTTCGGTGTCGATGGCCTATATCATCCGACTGACCCGCTCCGAAATCTCCTCCAACATCGCCGAGGATTACGTGCGCACCGCACGCGCCAAGGGCATGTCGAACGGTCAGGTCATGCTGCGCCACGTGCTGCGCAACTCCCTGATTCCAGTCGTCACCTACCTCGGCCAGGACATCGGCGCCCTGATGGGTGGTGCCATGATCACCGAGCAGATCTTCAACATCCACGGCATCGGCTTCCTCACCTACCAGTCCATTCTGAAGGGTGAGGCAAACCTGGTGGTGTCCATCGTCACGTTGCTCATGCTGATTTTCGTAGTGTGCAACCTCGTTGTCGACATGCTGTACGCGGCCCTCGATCCGCGTATCCGTTACGCGTGATAGGGAGGAGTGAGTCATATGGCAAACGAAACCACTGAAAACGAGCTCAACCAGACCGGCGAGCCAGGAACCGAATACTTCATGGAAACCCTGCCCGGTCAGGACCGTTACGTAGCTCCTCTCGACGAGACCCCGTTGCAGGACGTCGATTCCGTCGACGAATCCGCACCGGCCACCAGCATGTGGGCCGACGCATGGCGAACCCTGCGCCGCAACCCGCTGTTCATCATCTCCGGCTTGCTGATCCTGTTCATCATCGTGGTGGCCATCGCCCCCGGTCTGTTCACCAAGCAGGATCCGAACGCCTGCGATCTGGGCAACTCCTTGAGCCCCGCCTCCGCCGGACACCCCTTCGGCTTCGACCTGCAGGGCTGCGACGTGTACACCCGCGTGGTCTACGGCACCCGTACCTCACTGTCTGTCGGCGTGCTCTCCACGCTGCTGGTCGTGATTGTCGGTACCCTGATCGGCGCCGTCGCCGGCTTCTTCGGCGGCTGGGTCGACGCGGTGCTGAGCCGCATCAACGACATCTTCTTCGCCCTGCCCATGCTGCTCGGCGCCATCGTGGTGCTTCAGATGTTCAAGACCTCCAAGTCCATCTGGAAGATCGTGCTGGTGCTGACGCTCTTCGGCTGGGTCGGCGTATGCCGTATTGCCCGAAGCTCCGTGCTGGAATCGAAGAACCTCGAATTCAACACCGCCTCCACGGCCCTCGGCTCCACGCCGGCCAGAAACCTGTTCCGCCACATTCTGCCGAACTCCTTGGCCCCGATCATCGTCATCGCCACCACCTCGCTGGCCTCCTACATCGTGGCGGAAGCGACGCTGAGCTTCCTCGGCGTCGGCCTGCCGACCACCACGGTGAGCTGGGGCGGCGACATCTCCAGCGCGCAGACCAACCTGCAGACCGATCCGATGGTGCTGTTCTACCCGTCCGCCGCACTGGCCATCACCGTGCTTGCGTTCATCATGATGGGCGACGCCGTCAAGGACGCCCTCGACCCGAAGAGCCGTACGGCCTGAGCGAGGGGAGTGGAGAAACATTATGACTGACAACACCAACGCCAAGATGCTGGCTATGCAGAAAGAGCATGGTCCGCTGCTCGAGGTCAAGGATCTGGCCATCGACTTCACCACTGACACCGGCAAGCCGGTGCACGCGGTGCGCGATGCCAACTTCACCGTCTACCCTGGCCAGTGGGTGGCCATCGTGGGCGAGTCCGGTTCCGGCAAGTCCACCTCCGCCATGGCTGTGCTGGGTCTGCTGCCCGGCACCGGTCACGTGGTCAACGGCTCCATCAAGCTCGACGGCCAGGAGATCGCCGGCGCCAAGCAGAGCGAATTCGATGCGCTGCGCGGCACCAGGATGGGCCTCGTGCCGCAGGACCCGATGAGCAACCTCAACCCGGTGTGGCGCATCGGCACCCAGGTCAAGGAGGCGCTGAAGGCCAACAACATGGACGTGGACCACGAGAAGCGCTCCGCCCTCGCCAAGGCCCTGGCCGGCGACGAGGTCGAAGTCAAGGGCAACGACGACGAGACCTTCCTCGGCGCCAAGGAACTGCCCGAACTCATGGCCGAGGCCAAGAAGGCCCTGAGCGAGGCCGGCGTGACCGGCGCGGCCTTCGACAAGGCCGTCGCCCGCTTCGCCGACGAATGGGTTCCGGGCTCCGAAACCCGCTGGCGCGTGGCCGACGACCTCATCAAGGCCGGCGTGGCCGATGATCAGGCTTGGTATCTGGCCAAGAAATACGTCACCGGCTCCACAATGGATGACCGTATCGCGGGCCTCCTGTCGGAGGCCGGACTGCCCGATGCGGCCACGCGCGCCCACCAGTTCCCGCACGAGTTCTCGGGCGGTATGCGCCAGCGTGCGCTCATCGCCATCGGTCTGGCCTGCCGCCCTGACCTGCTGATCGCCGACGAGCCGACCTCCGCCCTCGACGTGACCGTGCAGAAGAAGATCCTCGACCATCTGCACATGCTCACCGACTCGTTGGGCACCGCCGTGCTGTTCATCACCCACGATCTGGGCCTTGCTGCCGAGCGCGCCCAGCACATCGTCGTGATGTACAAGGGACAGGTCGTCGAATCCGGACCGTCCCTGGAAGTGCTCCAGCACCCGCAGCACCCGTACACCAAGCGACTCGTGGCCGCCGCCCCGTCGCTGGCCTCCCAGCGCATCATCTCCGCCAAGGAGCGCGGTGAGAACGCGGACGCCTTGCTCGATCACCACATCGCCGGCGAAAGCACGCTTGAGAAGAGCGAGCACATCATCACCGTCGACCACCTGACCAAGGAATTCAAGCTGCCGCGCAAGAAGGAGATGTTCAAGGCCGTCGACGACGTGTCCTTCTCCGTCAAGCGCGGCACCACCCTGGCCATCGTGGGCGAGTCCGGTTCCGGCAAGTCCACCGTGGCGAACATGGTGCTTCACCTCCTGAAGCCCACTTCCGGCAAGGTGTTCTATGAAGGCCGTGACACCTCCGCGTTCAAGGCCAAGGACCTGCTGGACTTCCGCCGCCACGTGCAGCCGGTGTTCCAGAACCCCTACGGTTCGCTCGACCCGATGTACTCCATCTTCCGTTCCATCGAGGAGCCGCTGCGCATCCACAAGATCGGCGATTCCAAGTGGCGAGCCAACCGTGTCAAGGAGCTGCTGGACATGGTCGAGATGCCGGCTTCCGTGATGGGCCGTTACCCGAACGAGCTTTCCGGCGGCCAGCGTCAGCGTATCGCCATCGCACGAGCCATGGCTCTGGATCCGGACGTCATCGTGTGCGATGAGGCCGTCTCCGCCCTCGACGTGCTGGTGCAGGATCAGGTGCTGCGCCTGCTCAACGACCTGCAGGCCGAAAAGGGCCTGAGCTACCTGTTCATCACCCACGATCTGGCCGTAGTCCGCCAGATCGCCGACGAGGTTGTGGTGATGCAGCACGGCAAGCTCGTGGAGCACGCCACCACCGACGAGGTCTTCGACCACCCGCAGAAGCAGTACACCCGAGACCTGCTCGACGCCATCCCCGGCGGCAAGCTCCAACTCGGTCTGGACTGATAATCTGCGTTTGAGCGCATTGTATTGGGTTCTTTCCATCCGTGGAAAGAACCCAATATTCGTATGCGCAGGTTTGCATGATGGTTCGCGTGGGACGAAAGGCAAAAATTGGTGTTTTCCCGATGTTGTCCCACAAATTGTGGGACAACATCAACATCAATCGATGGACATGAATGTTGTCCCACAGTAGGTTTTTACGAAGTCCGGAATTACGCCATTCTTGGCGTAGTCGATGATTACTCATGCTGTGGGGTGTGGGACGGCCCGCGAAAATCGTCGATTTTCGGATGTTGTCCCACGGAATACGTCATACCTCGTATGTGATCGTGAGTGGGGCGTGATCGGACCAGCGTTTGTCATACGTGGGAGCCTTGTCGATGACGAATCCGCGTGCGGTCTCCGCCAACTCGGGCGTGGCGAACTGGTAGTCGATTCTCCAGCCGACATTGTTGTCGAAAGCGCGCCCTCGCTGGCTCCACCAGGTGTATGGCCCCTGAATGTCGCCGGCCAACGAACGCATCACATCCACGAACTCGTATTCGTCCAGCCATTTGTCCACGTAGGCACGTTCTTCGGGCAGAAATCCGGCGTGCTTCTCATTGGCCTTGGCGTTCTTGATATCAAGCGGCGTGTGCGCGATGTTGAAATCGCCGCAGAGCACGGCCTGTTTGCCGCCATGCGCAGCCTCGTCCCGCAACGCTCCCATGCGCTTCAGCATCGTGTCCAGAAAACGGTACTTCTGTTCCATTTTGGTCGGATCGTCAGTGTTGCCGGCATGCACATACACGGATGCCACGGTGATCGCGTAGCCCTCAGGCGTTTTGACATCGGTTTCGATCCAACGCCCCGAATCCACATCCTCGCTCAGACCTGGCAGACCATATCGCTTGTCAAGCACTTCCAAGTCGGTGAGCAGCCCGACTCCCGCGCGGCCTTTCACCCGGCAGACCTCGTTCATGGCATGGAGGTTGGCCGGTGCCTCGATTTTGCCGGCGGTGGCGTATTCGAAACCAAATTCATCGAAAATAGAATCGACATCGTCCTGAGGCGCGCGAACCTCCTGTATGCACCAGACATCCGACGCATGCTTGCCGGCCCAATCCTCGATGCCCTTGCGCTTGGCCGCACGAATGCCGTTGACGTTAGACGTGGTAATGGTGATGGTCATGCGGCCATACTATTTTGGCCTCCCTACGAATCGAACCGGACATCGGCGGCCGCGATGCTCAGCTTTCTCTAAGCCTGAGTGCTAGTGTTAGCAAGGTTGCAACCGTTACATGAAACGAGGAATTATGGGACTGTTCGGATTCGGCAAGAAGAAGAGCAAGAAGGAAGCCGAGCCGGCCGTTGAGCCTGTCGATGAGGACAAGGTGGCCGCCGAAGCCGCAAACGCCGCAGCAAAGGCGGAAAGCGCTGAAACCGTATTGACGGAACCATCCAGCGAATACCAGGGCCGCGGAGAAGAGCGAGGCCCGTGGGACGTCAATGATGAGGACGTGCCCGATTATGACGATTATCTGGATCTCGGTGCCTACTACCTGCCCTTCCTCCAGGGCATCCAGCTGCGTATCAAGGCCAACCGCGCCACCCAGCAAGTGCTTGGCTCCACCATCACCTTCGGCTCCTCCAGCCTGGAGATCGAAGCCTTTGCCGCACCCAAGACCCTGGGACTGTGGGACGACGTTCGCGGTGACCTGCTTGAAGCCAACAAGGCCGCTTCTGAAGTGGACGGTGTGTTCGGCACCGAGCTGAAGCTGCCGGTCAATGTCAAGGGCGGCAAGACCGTGAACACGCGCATCGTTGGTGTGGACGGCCCGCGCTGGATGCTGCGTGGCATCTTCTCCGGCAAGGCTGCTATCGATCCGGACAGCCCGGAGACCGAGGCGCTGAACAAGTTCTTCGCCGGCATCGTCGTCGAGCGTGGCGAGGAGCCTTTGGCTCCGCGCGATCTGATCCCGATGCATCCGCCGGTCGCCCCCGCCGAGCGCAAGGCCGCCAAGGCCGCGGCCGAAGCCGTTGAGCAGAACGGCAAGGAACACTTCAAGGACATTCCGGACAACAAGCCGAAGGGTCCGCTGAGCCAGGACCAGCAGACCGAAGTGAAGACCACGCTGTCTCGCGGCCCGATGTTCTCCGAAGTTCGCTGATCCATAGGAAGAGACTTGGCAGACAACAAACGCACCGGCCTGTCCGCTCTAGCCGACGCCGGCAATGAAGGCGAGGATTTCTCCGTCATTGATGCCATCGGTGGCCCGCGTGGCGTCATCGAATCCATGCTGCCTGGCGTGGTGTTCGTCGTACTGTTCGTGGCCACGAGCAATCTGAATCTCACCATTGCGGTTTCGGCCGTGTTGGCGGTATTGCAGGTTATTGTGCGACTGATTCAGCGCCAGTCGGTAATGGGCGCGGTCTCTGGTCTGGTGGCGGTTGGCATCTGCCTGATTTGGGCATGGCAGACTCATGAGGCCCGCAACTACTACATCTTCGGATTCATTACCAATGCCGGCTATGCCGCGTTGCTTGCCGTGTCGCTGATTGCGCGCGTGCCCGGACTGGGTTTGGTCGTCGAATTCATTCGTAGCCTGCCCACCGAGCATTTCAAGGCATGGTTTCATGACTGGATGGACGACAAGGCCCTGAAACGCGCCTATATGATTGTCACCGGCCTTTGGGTCGGTCTGTTCCTGCTGCGGCTGGTGGTGCAGGTGCCGCTGTACCTGACCAACCATGTGGCCGCGCTCGGCGTGACCCGCCTGCTCATGGGCATTCCGTTCTGGGCATTGGCGATTTGGGTGAGTTACCTCATTATTGCCACGCCGATGCACCGGCATAAGGTCGCGGCTAAGAAGACACAGACTGAAGTCGCTGTTGATGCCGAATCCGAGGCAAACAATGCCGAACTCGAACCGAGCGCAACCGGAAAGGACGATGATGCAAGCTGAAGTTCGTATCGAACGATACGCCGACCAAGGCCGCTGCGTGGCCCATATCGACGGTCGTGTGGTGTTCGTCCGCTTCGCCTTGCCCGACGAACTCGTGCGAGTCGAACTTGACGAGCCCCACGACCGGGACGACCGGTTCTGGACCGGCGAAGTCGTCGAGGTTCTCGAGCCGTCCGAAGACCGAGTCACCCCGGCATGGCCACTTGCCGGTCCCTTGGCGATGGGCGGGGGAGTGGGCGGCGCGGATCTCGTGCACGTCTCTTTGCCCGGCCAGCTCAAGTGGAAGGCCATCACCGTCTCCGAACAGATGAGCCGACTCGGCCATATCGACGTGGCCATTCCCATCGAGCGCATGCCCGGCGACAAGGCAGCCGGCGGCCTCAATTGGCGTACCCGCATCGAAATGATTGCCGACGACAACGGCATGCCATCCATGCGCCGGCGCGGCACACACAACCGCGTGGCCATCGACACCATGCCGCTTGCCACGCGCACGCTGCTGGACGTCGCCAAGCGCGAACACGTGTGGGAAGGCGGCTTTGAACCCGGCTCCCAGATTCGTCTTTCCGTGCCCGAACCGCGCGGCGAGATCGTCGATACCGCGGCAGCAGACGACAATTACGCCGTACTTGTGGACGGCGAACTGCGCGCCGGCTCCCAGCTGCTCACCGAACAGGTGACCATCAACGGCACGACCTTCGACTATCAGGTTGACGCCAACGGTTTCTGGCAAGTGCATCGCCAAGCGCCGATCGCCCTCGGTACGCACGTGATCAACCTGGTCAACGGGCAGCTGCAGTCAGCGGCGGACGCCGTAATCTGGGATTTGTATTCCGGTTCCGGCCTGTTCACCCTGCCGCTGGCCACAATGACCGGTGAACGCACCCGCATGCTCAGCGTTGAAGGCGCGCGTGTGGCCGTCAAGAACGCCCAGCGCAATCTGCGCGCCATGGACCTGAACGACGTGGACGCCCGCGCGGGTGACGTCTCGCGCACGCTGGACCATGTGCCGGCGCATCTGGCCAAGCCGAATGTCGTAGTGCTTGATCCGCCGCGTGCCGGTGCTCGTGCCAAGGTCTGCCGCCAGATTGCCGCGGCCGGCGCATCCAGCGTGGTCTACATCGCCTGTGATCCCACCAGCCTCGCACGCGACACCGCGACACTCATCGGCGAAGGCTACGAGCTCAAAGACATCCGTGCCTTCGATATCTACCCGATGACCCACCATGTTGAGACGGTGGCCCTGTTTACCCGCTGACAGGTGAGCATATGACACGACGAATTCTCGGATTGCTGGCCTGCATGGCGGCTGTGTTGTCCCTGGCCGCCTGCACGCCGGCCGGTAGGGCGGTCGGCGATACCCAAGACAGCATGCCGGAAGTCGCCCACGATTCCACACATCCCACGGATGTCACAGTCGGCTTTGTGGGCTCGACTGACACCGCCGCAGACAAGTCCGCCATCAATGCGCTGTCTGATGACAAACTCAATGTCTACTATGCCTCGCTCGAAACATCCGCGAGCTCGGCAAACGCAACTGATGGTGTATCCGGTGAAACCGAATCTTCTGACGCCGGCACTACCAGCGAAAACGGTGCCGATAGTATGGATGCTCATACTGGCGTCGACAAGAATGCGGCCACCGCACAGCAGGGTGTTGCCGATTTCGTAGCTCGCGCGGTCAAAATCGTGGTTATCAGCGGCATCGACGTTACCGACGCCAACCGGGAGAGCTGGAACCAGACGTTGACCAATGCGCGTGAAGCCGGTATTCCAGTCGCTCTCATTGATCCAAAGCATGCGCCCGAAGATGAACTGCTGTACGCCGTCATCCTTCACCTCAACACCGGCAGTGCCGATTCTGGCGACACTGCCGATACCAAGTCAATGGCTATTACTGACGCCGTGCTCACCATCACGCGCGACGAACCCCACGAACGCGAGATCAAAGTCACCGTCTCCTGAGCCGAATCAGCCCCTTGAAGCTGAGAAAGCACCCTGAATCATCCCTGAGCCTTAGTGGATTGCGAAACAAGACGCGGTAAGCTGGGGAATATGAGTGCAACAACAGCCGTGGAAATGCCTGAAATCGGAGCAACCGGTCTTACCTCCAAAGAAGTGGTGCAACGTATCGAAAGTGGCCAATCGAATGCGGTGAAAACCTCCAGCTCGCGTTCGGTTCAAGATATCGTGCGAGCCAACGTATTCACGCTGTTCAACGGCATCATCTTCGCCGCGATGGTACTGGTGCTGATCACCGGTTCCTGGAGGGACGCGGTGTTCGGTTTCGTCATCATCATCAACACGGGCATCGGCATCGTCACCGAACTCAGGGCCAAGCGCACGTTGGATAAGCTTTCCATCCTTGTGGCCTCCGAATTCCTCGTGCATCGTGACGGCAGGGACGTGGAGGTGCCCCACAACGAGATCGTGCTCGACGACCTGCTGTGGATCCGTGCCGGCGAACAGGTGCCGGCCGACGGGCAGATCATCCAGACCTGGGGACTGGAACTCGACGAATCCATGCTCACCGGCGAATCTCGTACCGTGCGCCACAAGGTGGGGGAGCAGGTGTATTCCGGTGCCACCGCGGTCTCCGGCATGGCATTGGTCAAGGTCAATGCGGTCGGCAGCCATTCCTACGCCGCCACGCTCACCGCGCAGGCCAAGGTATACAAGAAAACCGTGTCCGACCTGAACAAGGGCATCAACACGATTCTGAAATTCATGACCTTCCTCGTGGTACCGCTGTGTATTCTGCTGATTCTTTCGCAGATTCATACGGTCGGCGGTTGGGGCACGGCACTCTCCACCGGCGAATGGCGGCAAGCCGTGGTTTCCGCGGTCGCCGGCGTAGTAGGCATGATTCCCGAAGGCTTGGTGCTGCTGACTTCGCTGAACTTCGCGGTGGCCGCCATGCGTCTCGCCCGTCACAATACGCTGGTGCAGGAGCTTGAATCCGTGGAGACACTGGCTCGCGTGGACGCGCTGAACCTCGATAAAACCGGCACGATCACCGATGGCGGTATCGCCTTCAACCGGCTCGTGATGCTCGATTCCGCCAATGCGGCTGCGGAACAGGCAGCCACGCAGGCCCTCTACGACTGCTGCAACGAAGAGCAGCCCAACGGCACCGGCCAAGCCGTACTCGCCGGGCTCAAGGCCCAAGGATATGGGGCAGGTGCGGTTGAGTCTCGTGTCCCGTTCTCTTCGGCGCGCAAATGGAGTGCGGTGCGTAAATCCGGCGAGACCTGGTACATGGGAGCGCCGGAGGTGATTATTTCTGCGCTTGAGGGTGACTATTCGTCGGTGTTGCAGCAGGTTAACGAGTATGCCAATGACGGCAACCGTGTGTTGCTGGTTGCGCGGTCTACAGCTCCCCTCTCCGAGGGGAGCTGTCGCCAAAAGCGACTGAGGGGAGCAGTTGAGGGAGCCAATGTCTCGGACGGCCCGCAACTGGATGTGCAGGCTGAGCCGGTGGCGTTGGTGTTGTGCTCTGAGAAGATTCGCGAGGACGCCGAGCGGACGCTCGCTTGGTTCCGTGAGCAGGGTGTGCGCTGTCGTGTGATTTCCGGTGACAATCCAGTGACCGTGGGTGCCATCGCCCGCAGAGTGAAACTGACAGGCGACCATGAGCCGGTGGCGATGGACGCGCGCGAACTGCCCGAGGACGTGAACGAACTGGCCCGCGTGCTCGAAAACGTCGATGTGCTCGGCCGCGTGCTGCCTGACCAGAAGAAGGCCATCGTGCAGGCGTTGCACACGCAGAACCACGTGGTGGCCATGACCGGCGACGGCGTCAACGACGCGCTCGCCATCAAGGAGGCTGACCTCGGCATCGCCATGGGCAACGCGGCACCCGCCACCAAAGCCGTGGCCCAAGTGGTGCTGGTGGATTCCAAGTTCTCGCACCTGCCGGACGTCGTGGCACGAGGCCGTCAGGTCATGGCCAATATGGAGCGCGTGGCCAGCCTGTTCCTCGTCAAAACCGTGTACTCCGCGCTGATCTCGCTCGGCGTAGTGCTGACGCAAATCCCATACCCATACCTGCCGCGCCATATCACGTATATCGGCGCTCTCACCATCGGCATGCCCGCGTTCATTCTGGCGCTCGCGCCGAACACGCGCCGCTATATTCCGGGATTCCTCAAGCGCGTGGTCACGTTCGCGCTGCCGGGAGGCATCGCCACCGCGCTGTCGGTGCTGCTGGCCGCTTGGGTGCTGCCGCCGGTCATGGGCTGGAACGTGACCGGCGATGCCGCGGACCTGTCCGCCCTGCGCGCCACCAGCGCCATCATCCTGTTCGCGATGGGCGTGTTCGTGCTGGCCCGCGTGGCCAGACCACTCAACGGTTGGCGTGGCGTGCTGGTGGCGGTGTTCGCGGCGGCGGGCGTGATCGGCGCGTTCGTCCCGTTCGTGGCGAACTTCTTCGCCCTGATTCTGCCGACCGGCGCCACGATGGTGGCCACGCTGATCGCGTTGGCCGGTTCCGCGCTGATCTTCGCGCTGTGCCTGTGGCTGGCGCCGCTCGTGCGCGGACTGACGGGCAAGCTCTCGCGTCGGCATTGAGACAGCGGCGCGATTGTCTCATACTTCAAGCCGACACGCCAGAGCCTCGGTAACGTGCCCGTACCATGTGTAGCGGATAATCAGCGGCATCATAAGCCGATTCATGATTTCGGAGGAAGCATGTCCTTACGCGACGACCAGCTGGCTACCCTCAAGGCAGCCGGCAAGGACTTCGATTACTACAACATCGCCAATCTCGACGGCATCGATCATCTGCCGTACTCGCTGAAGGTACTGGTCGAGAATCTGGTGCGCAACATCGACGGTGCCAACATCACCGACGAGCACGTCAAGACCCTGCTCGACTGGGATCCGAACGCCGAACCCAGCCACGAAATCCAGTTCACGCCGTCCCGCGTGATCATGCAGGACTTCACCGGCGTGCCCTGCATCGTGGACCTCGCCACCATGCGCGACGCGGTCAAGGAACTCGGCGGCGACCCGGAGGTCATCAACCCGCAGGTCCAGTCCGACATGGTCATCGACCACTCCGTGCAGATCGACAAGTACGGCATCGCCGACGCGGTCCAGCAAAACATGGACATCGAATACCAGCGCAACGGCGAACGCTACCAGTTCCTGCGCTGGGGTCAGCAGGCATTCAAGAACTTCCGCGTGGTGCCGCCGGGAACCGGCATTATCCACCAGGTCAACATCGAATACTTGGCCAAGGTGGTCATGAGCAAGGCCGAGGCCAACGGCAACACGCTCGCCTACCTCGACTCCTGCGTGGGCACCGACTCGCACACCACCACCGAAAATGGTCTGGGCGTGCTCGGCTGGGGCGTCGGCGGCATTGAAGCCGAGGCCGCCATGCTCGGCCAGCCGATCTCCATGCTCGTGCCGCGCGTGGTCGGCTTCAAGCTCACCGGCTCCATCCCGGAGGGCGTTACCGCCACCGATGTGGTCCTGACCATCACCGACATGCTCCGCAAGCACGGCGTGGTCGGTAAGTTCGTGGAATTCTACGGCGAAGGCATCGCCTCCGTGCCGCTGGCCAACCGCGCCACCATCGGCAACATGGGCCCCGAGTTCGGCTCCACCTGCGGCATCTTCCCGATTGACAATGTCACGCTCGACTACCTGCGCCTGACCGGCCGCTCCGAAGAGCAGGTCGCCCTGGTCGAAGCCTACGCCAAGGCCAACAAGCTGTGGGGCGACGCTTCCGACCCGGATTACGTGGAACCGCAGTACTCCGAATACGAGGAACTCGACCTCGGTACCGTGGTGCCGTCCATCGCTGGCCCGAAGCGCCCGCAGGACCGCATTCTGCTGTCCGAAGCCAAGAGCATGTTCGAGAAGACCGCCCCCGCCTACGAGACCGAGAAGACCGTCAAGGATCCGGTGACCGTGTCCACCGACTTCCGTGGCGATTTCGACATCGAAAACGGCGACGTGGCCATCGCCTCGATCACCTCATGCACCAACACCTCCAACCCGTCCGTGATGATCGCCGCCGGCCTGATCGCCCGCAACGCACATGCCAAGGGCCTTAAGCCCAAGCCCTGGGTCAAGACCTCGCTGGCTCCCGGCTCGCAGGTCGTGGCCGACTACCTCAAGGCCGCGGGGCTGCAGGACGACCTCGATGCACTCGGCTACCAGCTCGTCGGCTTCGGCTGCGCCACCTGCATCGGCAACTCCGGCCCGCTGCTGCCCGAGATTTCCGAGGCGATCAACGCCAACGACCTGACCGTCACCGCCGTGCTTTCCGGCAACCGCAACTTCGAAGGCCGCATCAGCCCGGACGTCAAGATGAACTACCTGGCCTCCCCGCCGCTGGTCATCGCCTACGCGCTCGCCGGCACGATGGACTTCGACTTCGAGACCCAGCCGCTCGGCACCGACGCGGACGGCAACGACGTGTACTTGAAGGACATCTGGCCCACCAACTCCGAGGTGGCCGCCATGGTCGACGGCAGCGTGAGCCGCGAGATGTTCCTCAAGGACTACGCCTCCGTGTTCGACGGCGACCACCGCTGGAAGGGCCTCGACGTGCCGGAAGGCGAGCTGTTCGCGTGGAACGACAAGTCCACCTATGTGCGCAAGCAGACCTTCTTCGACGGCATGAAGGCCACGCCGGACCCGGTCGCCGATATCCACGGCGCCCGTGTGCTGGCCCTCCTGGGCGACTCGGTCACCACCGACCACATCTCCCCGGCAGGCGCGTTCAAGGCCTCCAGCCCGGCCGGCAAGTACCTGACCGAGCGCGGCGTGGAGCCGAAGAACTTCAACTCTTACGGTTCTCGCCGAGGCAACCACGAGATCATGGTGCGCGGCACGTTCGGCAACATCCGTCTGCGCAACCAGCTGCTCGCCTCCGTGGGCGAGGAGGTGACGCCTGGCGGCTTCACCTACGACTTCCTCGCCAAGAAGCCGACCACGATCTTCGAAGCCTCCCGCGACTACATCGACAACAAGGTGCCGCTCGTGGTGCTCGCCGGCAAGGAATACGGCACCGGCTCCTCGCGCGACTGGGCCGCCAAGGGCACGGTGATGCTCGGCGTCAAGGCCGTGATCACCGAAAGCTTCGAGCGCATCCACCGCTCTAACCTGATCGGCATGGGTGTGCTGCCACTGCAGTTCCCGGCAGGCGAATCCTATGAGTCCCTGGGCCTCAACGGCACCGAGACCTACGATATCGCCGGCGTCGAGAAGCTCAACGAGGGCGTGACCCCCAAGACGGTCCACGTCACCGCCACCCACGAGGACGGCTCCAAGACCGAGTTCGACGCGGTGGTCCGCATCGACACGCCCGGTGAGGCCGACTACTACCGTAACGGCGGCATCCTCCAGTACGTGCTGCGCAACCTCATGAAGTAACCACCTTCTTGGCTCCCCTCTCTTGAGGGGAGCTGTCAGCGAAGCTGACTGAGGGGAGCAAGGCCGGTATCCGCCAACGGATACCGGCCTTTTCCACGCATGCCAAGATGCTATACTGTATAGCATCTTTGGAATGGAGGTTGCCATGACCATGGTCCAAATGAACGTTCGCATTGATGCGAAACTGAAGAACGAGGTCGAAGAAGTCCTCAAGGGCAAAGGCGTATCGGTAAGTGACGTAATCCGGTCGCTGTGGTTGTACATCGCCGACCGCAAGGAAGTGCCGGCATTGGAAACGACCGCCGAAGAGCAAGCCCGCGAGGAGGAAAAGCAGCGCAAGCTGAAACTGATTCGAGAAGGTGCCGGATACGTGCACAAGGAACTGGTCAAGGCCGGACTGATCTCAGAAGACACCGACCTCATGGAAGGCCTTACCTACAAGCAGTTCCGCGACAAAATGTACGACGAGCAACTTGATGCGTATTACAACATGAAGAGGGCCGATTGATGACCGACGTTTCCATGCAGCGTATTTTGCTCGATACCAACGTACTGTTGGACTATTTGCTCCATCGTGATGATCACGCCAAGATGGCGGAAGCGGTTATGGAACTTGGCGCGAAGAACAACGTTACGTTGTTGTGCGCGTCACTGTCGCTGAAGGATATCGCATACCTATCATCATCGGCGATTCGTAGGGAATTCAAACCGAATGAATCGGAAGTGGAGAATTTCACTCGCGGCTTTCTGTCGTCACGGGTGCCATGGCGTTGTATCGAGCAGGTGAAGGAGATGTGTGACATTGTCGCTGTCGATGAGTCGACATGTGATAAGGCTTTTTCCCTGCAAAAACGGCATCGGGATTTTGAAGATGATCTGATCATCGTTGCCGCGCAACAATCCGGTGCCAACTGTGTGGTCACATCGGATGCCGAACTAATCAGTCATTTTCCCGAATATTGCAAAACACCGGCTGAAATCGTGGCGGCACTGGAATAAATGAGCGTGTGGCTCCCCTCACGGAGGGGAGCCACCAATGATGTGCCGGCCACCGTAGCCTACTGCGCCTGTAGACGGAACTGCTTCCAGATGTCGCTGAGCTTCTGACCGTTGCGCGTGCGCTTCCACACGTCCAGACCGCCGCCGCGACGTCCTCCGGCGGCGGCACGGGCCGCGGCAGTCGGAGTCGGATATTCGGAGCCGTCATCCAGACGGAGACGACCGTTTTCGGTGACCGTGGCAAACCAGCGCTCGCCCTTGCGCGGCCGCTCCCACACCAGACGCTCGCCCGGCACTAGCAGACCAGCGTCAATCACCTGCCGGATCGTGACGCGCCGCGAACTATGAGACGGCCGTGGAGAGGTCTTCGACAACTCATCGACATTCTGCTTGGTCAGATCACGGGCGTCCTTGTCATACCGGATGCCCCAGTATTCCACGATGAGTCGGACCGACTCTTCCTGCCGCGCCTCCAGCAGGGCAGGTGTGCAGTCAGCGAAATCCTTCAACTGATTGGTCAGCGGGAAACGACGTGAATCCGCGCGCAACAGCATGCGGTCGCGACGTGCCGGATATTCACTCAACCTGTCCAACTGATCCTCAGGGCCCTGCACCAGCGCCATATTGCCGAGTCGGTACATCCAGAAATCATGCTGATCCTGCGGCCAGTCCGCAAACGATTTCGACCGTTCGATATCCAACGGCATAATCGGCAGCGCACTGAACCGGCGTGGTCGATCCAACTGCATGCCGGCCTTCTGCTCGTTGGCGCGAATCAGCAGCAGACGGACCAAATCGCCGTCACCCTGCATCTCGCCATGCAAACGGACCAATGCGCCTTCACGGTCGCCGTCCGAGACATGCAACCCGTTCACGCGCTGGACCAAATAGCCCTTGTCAAGATCACGGATGGCGGCGTTCGCATAACCGCGCCGCTCCAACGCTCCAGTGCGATTCAGCGTACGGATGCCCGTCACCTGTTCCAATGCGGTCAGAATTTCCAACAGCCGACGCTCGTCATGGGCACCCAACGATTCCAGCGTGGCCGTGGTTCTGTCGGTACGCGAGGCACGAACCACGAACGGCGACAAATCGGCGTCGCCCAGCCCGCGATACGAATTGACCAACGCCCACATGGCCACGGGCTTCCACTCGTGGCTGCGGTAATCGTCCAATCCCTCAAGCCGGCTACGTACTTCGGCGGGCAATATGGTGTCGCTGGGGCGCGCGATAATCCGCCACGCCATCGCGTAGGGTGCCAGCACCTGGTTGATGAACGTGGGCACCGTGCCTTTGTCGATGTACGGTTGCAGCACGTCGGCCAGGAAATCCTCGATGAGCTTGTCGGTGGCCGGCTTGTGCGTGAGCACGAGATGCAGATAGGCGAAGAATTCCTCACAGTCATGCGGATCGTCGCCGATCGGGTCAATGATGTCATCCCAACGGGCTGCGTACACGTCAAGTTCGGCGGTCGACAGGCTGGCCGTGGCGCGCGCCTTGAACACGTCGGACGGGGTGAGCGGCAGGCCGCGCATGTTCATCACGTCGAAGATGCGATGCGCGCCGTCGAGATCGTCGGTGGTCACGATGACGAGCGTCACCTCGTTGACCAGATACTGCGCGAATTGCTGGCGTTCGGATGCCGACCAATTGGAGATCTCGTCGTACGTCTTGCGGATGTTGGCGACGATGTTGCGTTGCGCAGCGGTCGCCAAATCGTCGTCGTTCATGTCGAACACGGATTCGAGGTTGTCCTCCTGCACGTGTTCGCGGAAGAACGCCGCGTCGCGCTCGCGCAACGTGAGGCGAGGCTCGGTGACGATGCCGCGCAGCTTGTCGCCGGGCTCCACCAGCAGCGCGTCGAGTTGGCACATGAGGTCCGGGTCTCGCTCCAGATCGCGCAGCACGGCGATGATGATCGACAGGGATACCAGCCGCTGCTGCCCGTCGATCACGTCATAACGGTTGTCGCCCTCGCGCACCAGAATCAGCGAGCCGAGGAAGTACGGGGTACCGGGTGACTTGCAGGCGTCATCCAAGTCGCTTACCAGTTGCAGGATGTTCTCGGCCTTCCATATGTAGGCCCGCTGGAATGAGGGGATTGTGAACCGGAAATCCGGGGTGAACACTTTCCCGAGTGGTAGTTCCTTCGCGCTGATTGCCATGTCAATCCCTTCGTCGCCGGCCTCTGGACGGTATGCCGACGTGCCGACTGTGCTCAAGCCTACCAGTGTTCGCCCGACGGCGGGCACATCACGCCGGCTCGGGCACCGACCCCTCATACAAGTAGAACGAAGACGGGTTTTCTCCCGGCACGGATGCGGGCAGTGACTGCTCGCACACCTGCGTCAGGCCGCGATGTACATAGAATCCGACATCGCACGTGGTATCCGTGAATAGGAAGTACTGACGTATGCCGGCTGCGCGGAATGCGCTCATCATCGTCTCGAACATGCGCCGGCCCAGACCGTGACCGCGCGCCGCCGGATCAAGTACGAACAGCACCACTTCAGCCGAATACTCATGGCCAATGTTCGCCGCCTGCTTACGCAGTTGCCTATCGACATGAAGAGTCCCGAGAATCTCGCTCGCAGCTGCCATGCCGTCGTGGGCAAACGCCAGTTGCAATAGCTTGCGCAACGAATGACGCCGGTGCATGTTCAGCGGGCTGCGATGGTCGAGCTCGTCGATACGCCCCACAATCAATGCGACGGGTTTATCTTCCAGCTCCGCGACAAAGGCCGTGGTCACACGTGCCAGACAGTTCTCCCAATCGGCCTCGGCTGCCAGCAAGCCGGTCCGCTCATCATATTCGGCGTACCAAGTGCGGCGCACCAGGTCGATCAGCGCCGGATAATCGTCTTTACGTAACGTTCGAATAATCGCTTCACTCATGTTCTCCATTATGACTGATATGGCTCGATAACCGGACGTGTTACAGTCGCGCCGGCAAATCGGCCCGCTCCACCAGCCTCGCCATCTGTACGCGGCCCATATTGAGCTTGTCCGCCGCGGAGGAGAGATGCGCCTTGGCCGTACGCTCCGAGATAAACATACGGGAGGCGATTTCGGCGTTGGGCTATGTGCTGCAAGACGATTCGCCGATTACGGTGTATGCCACTGCGTTCCTATCAACGGATCAAGACACCAAGGTGACGCATGCCTTCACGTTGCAGTGAATCGCGCGGCGGTCCAAGCTGCGGTCGAATGCCAATCGAATCTCAAGTGCATGCCACGCGCATAGTGGAAACGCCCGTTACGCTTTGAGATGAGCAGAACGAGCCGATCGATCCTATTCATGGAATGTTCAGCTTTGTTCCTCTAAGATTGGTACTGGAACAAACGCTAAAGGAGCGATTATGACATTCGGTCAGCAGCCCCAGAACAACGGGCAATACAACCCGCAATACAACACGCCTGATTACAACGCCGCCCAACAGTCTGGATATGGCCAGCAATACGCACAGTCCGGTTACGGCCAGAACTACTATGCCCAGCCGCAGGGCGCCCCCACCTACCAGTACGCGCCGCAGGATGCGGCCGGTGCCGGCGCGGGTGCCGCCACCATCAACACGACGATGACCTACAACTACGAGGAGGCCCGCCGCGTCTCCGTAGCCAAGGTGTACGGCGAGATGACCATCGGCATCCTCGTCACCGCCGTGGTCGCCGTGCTCGGCCAGATCACCGGAGCCTACTACAGCTTCCTCATGGCCACCGGCATGGTGGGTCTCATCGGCCTGTGCGTGGTGCAGATTGCCCTGGCCGTGGTGCTCGGCATGCGCGTCACCAAGATGAAGTCGGCCACTGCGCGCGTCATGTTCTATGTGTACGCCGCATTGATGGGCTTCACCTTGAGCTCGATCTTCATGGTCTACGACCTCGGCTCGATCGGCGTGGCGCTCGGTGTCACCGCCGCGTTCTTCTTCGCGCTGACCATGTTCGGCATGACTACCAAGTTCGACATGCTCAAGGCCGGCCCGATCCTGATGATCGGCCTGATCGTGCTCATCATCTCGCAGATCGTGCTCGCCTTCGTGCAGGTCGACGGCATGACCAAGATCGTCTGCGCCATCGGCCTGATCCTGTTCGCCGGCATGGCCATCTACGACGCGCAGTCCACGCGCGCGCTGCTGACCGAATACGAGGCCCAGGGACCGGAAATGGTCAAGAAGATCTCCATCCTGTGTGCCCTGAACCTGTACCTCGACTTCGTGAACATGTTCCTGTACATCCTGCAGCTGCTCGGCAACAGGGACTAGCCTCGCCAGCCGATTGGTGGGCGGCATGTAGCCTGCTCGTCAAACGTCACAGCCCGACCACATTGTGGCCGGGCTTTTTCATGTCTGTCACATTCGCACGTTAGGCTGTCTCCCCGTGAAAAGACAAGAACTCGTAGGCATGCTGAGCCTGTTGTTGGCCGCGCTGATCTGGGGTTTTGCGTTCGTGGCGCAGGTCCAGGGCATGGATTTGATGTCGCCGATGTTCTTCAACGCCACGCGCTTCACGCTGGGCGCGCTGTCTTTGGTGCCGATTCTGCTGTGGCAGCGTGGCCGGGGGAGCGCGGATAAGGGCGATACAGCCGGGGTCGATGTCGTTGGGGCCGAGGCATCCAGGGCCGTCTCCACAGATGCCGCATCGAACGGTGCATCCGACGTCGTTACCATCACCGGTGCCAAGCTGAATGCAAACAAGCCCGATTCGGCCGTGGCGCGATTGCTCGCCAACCCGGTGGTCATTTCCGTGATCTGCGGCATCGTGTTGTTCACCGCCAACACCCTGCAGCAGTATGGCATTCTGTACGGCAAATCGGCCGGCCGCGCGGGATTCCTGACCGCCATGTACATCGTGATGGTGCCGTTGCTGGCCTGCGTGTTCCTGCGCCGGCGCATCGGCATGCTGGTGTTCGTGGCCGTGGCGCTGTCCATCGCCGGCTTCTATCTGCTGTGCATCACCGATGGTTTCGGTTCGATCGGCCTGGCGGATATCCTGCTCGTGTTCACGGCCGTGCTGTTCGCCGTGCATATTCTGGTGATCGATACTTTGGGCGGCACCATGGACGCCATCAAGCTTTCATTCGGCCAGTTCTGCACCACCGCCGTGCTGAGCTGGGCGGGTTCGCTGATCGAAGGCTCGGTCGACTGGGCCGGCGCTGCCCATTCCTGGATTCCGATTCTGTACGCCGGCATCGGCTCGGTGGGCATCGCGTACACCTTGCAGGTGGTCGGCCAGCAATGGGTGCCACCGACGCGAGCCAGCCTGCTGATGAGCCTCGAATCGTTCTTCTCGGCGGTAGGCGGTGCGTTGCTTCTCGGTGAAGTGATGACCCCGCGCGGTTACCTCGGCTGCGCCCTCATCTTCCTCGGCACCCTGCTGGCCCAAGCGCCGGCCAGGCTGCCGAAGTGGCTGCAACGGTGAATGAATCGGACGCAGGCCGATTCCATAGCACCTCAGTCCGTGGTCTTAGGCGCTTCACCCACTTGCGGCGCGCCGTTGATGTCGCGGTGGATGTTCTGCATTTGCACTTCGATGTTCTGCAGCGAACGGGCGCAGTCGAGCAGTGTCTGTGAATGCTCGCTGAGCTTGTTGTCCGGCAAATCGGTCTTGTAGCGCAGCGCATGCTCCAGCGACGCCCAATAATCCATGGCGATGGTACGGAACTGCACCTCCACCGGCGTGTAATGCGCGCCCGAGGAGAGAAACACGGGCACCGCGTAGATTACGTGCAATGAACGATACCCGTTCTGTTTCGGGTTCTTGATGTAATCCTTGACGCGCAGCACCTGAATATCGGACTGCGACGACAGATAGTTGGACACGGAATACACGTCGTCGCGGTAATTACAGATCACGCGGATGCCGGCCACATCGAACAGATTGTCCTTAATCGAATTGACACTGATTGGCAGATTCTTGCGCTCCAGCTTGCCAATGATCGAACTCACCGACTTCAGACGGCGTTCCATATGATGTATCGGGTCATGGCTGAACCGCACCTGGAACTCGTCGTCGAGAATCTCCAGCTTGGTGCTGATCTCGTACATCGCGCCTTCATACACCTGCATGAGGTCAACGAATTTAACGACCTGTTCGGGAGTGAAGGTGCCTCCCGGAAGATCCAACGCTTTGAGACGGGCCTGTAGATCGGAGGTTTTGAGTCGGCTATGTCGGTCAAGTATCACGTCCACCAATATACTCGGCGGATTCCAGACAATCTGGATGTTCGCGGGGAATCTTTCCAAGAACCCATATTTAAGGTCGTGACAACCAATGGCATACGTGACCGGAGCATGACGAACCCCGCCGATAGAATCGGTCGTTATGAATGAAGACATGATGACCGAGGCGGAGCGTGCCTCGATTGCAGCCGATGGAACCGATAGCTTGCTGGGGGAGCGTGGAAAGGGCGTATTCCATATCCACACGCTCGGCTGCCAGATGAACGTGCACGATTCCGAGCGCATCGCCGGCGTGCTGGAGGCCAATGGCTACGTGCCTGCAACCGAGGGCCAGATCAATGACAATGACCTCGATCTGCTGGTGCTCAATACCTGTGCGGTACGTGAGAACGCAGCCGAACGCATGTATGGTACCATTGGCCGATTCAATCGCGTCAAACTGGTTCGGCCGAACCTGCAGATCGCCGTTGGCGGCTGCATGGCCCAGCTTGACCGCAAGAAGATCGCGGATACTGCGCCATGGGTTTCCGCGGTGTTCGGTACCAAGAACATCGAAGATCTGCCCAAGCTGTTGGATCAGAATCGTGCGACCGGCAAGGCGCAGGTCCAGGTCACTGAACAATTGCGGCAGTTCCCGAGCCAGCTTCCCGCCGCCCGCGCCTCCCGCATCAGCTCGTGGGTGGCGATTTCCGTGGGCTGCAATAACACCTGCACGTTCTGCATTGTGCCCACCACGCGAGGCAAGGAAAAGGACCGCCGCCCCGGTGACATTCTTGATGAGATCCGCCAATGCGTGGCCGACGGCGCCAAGGAAGTCACGCTCCTCGGCCAGAACGTGAACTCGTTCGGCTACGGCATCGGCGATCGATACGCTTTCAGCAAGCTGTTGCGTGCCTGTGGCACCATCGACGGTCTCGAACGCGTGCGCTTCACTTCGCCGCACCCGGCCGCCTTCACCGATGATGTGATTGCAGCCATGGCCGAAACGCCGAATATCATGCATCAACTGCACTTCCCGCTGCAGTCCGGCTCCGATCGGATTCTACGCGCGATGCGCCGCTCCTACAGGTCCGCCAAGTTCCTCGATATCTTGGGCCGCATCCGCGAGGCCATGCCCGACGCACAGATTTCCACCGATATCATCGTCGGATTCCCCGGTGAAACCGAGGAGGACTTCCAGCAGACCATGGACGTGGTGCGCCAGGCGCGCTTCTCCTCGGCGTTCACGTTCATCTACTCGCCACGCCCCGGCACGCCGGCCGCCGCAATGGAACAGATTCCGCGCGACGTGGTGCAGGACCGGTTCGACCGTCTGGTGGCGTTGCAGGAGCAGATCACCGAAGAGAACCTCGCCACATTCGAGGGCCGCGACGTCGAAGTGATGATCACCGGCAAACTCGGCAAGAAGGACACCGACACCCACCGTGTCACCGGCCGCGAGAAAACCGGCGTGCTGGTGCACATCGGCGTGCCTGAAGGCGAACCGGTACCTGAAATCGGCGATTTCGTCACGGTCACCGTCACACACGCTGGCCGCCATAATCTGCTTGCCGACCCCGATGTGGCCGCTGAACAGACCTATTCCGTGCGGCACTGAGGGGGCGTATATGACGCAACGAGTCGTCTCCATCGTCGGTCCCACCGCGTCAGGCAAGACGGGGTTGGGCATCGCCATCGCCCGGCGTCTGGCCGAAGCGGGGGAGCGGGCCGAAATCGTGAACGCGGACGCCTACCAGATGTACCGTGGCATGGATATCGGCACCGCCAAACCCACCGCCGAAGAACAGGCGGCCGTGCCGCATCATCTCATCGACATCATCGACCCCGAAGACACGATGAGCGTGGCCCGATTCCAGCAGCTTGCGCGCGAGACCATCGCCGACCTGCAATCACGTGGCATCCGGCCGATTCTCGTCGGCGGCTCCGGCTTGTACGCCAGAGCGGCCATCGATGACATCACCTTTCCCGGCACCGATCCCGACGTGCGCACACGTCTTGAGGAACGCGAGAAAACTGAGGGTGCCGGTGCTTTGTTCGACGAGCTGCGGGCCAAAGACCCCGAAGCCGCCGTGCGCATGGACCCACGCAACCCACGCCGCACCATCCGTGCGCTGGAAGTCATCGAGCTTACCGGCAAACCGTATTCGGCCAGCCTGCCGCGCTACCGGTACGTGATTCCGTCCGTGCAGATCGGACTCGACCTGGACCGCCCGGATTTGGACCATCGCATCGACCTGCGCACCAAGCAGATGTATGACGATGGATTCATCGAAGAAGTCGAACGGCTGCGCCCGCATCTGGGTGCCACCGCCGTACGCGCGCTCGGCTATCAGCAGATCATCGACCTGCTGGACGGTATCTGGGATGTGAACGACGCCTTCGCGGACATCGCACAGAAAACCAAGCGACTCGCCCGCAAACAGATGGGATGGTTCGGCCGTGACCCGCGCATCCACTGGCTGCAGGCCCTGAACCCGAAACTGGTCGACAACGCGATGGCCATTATCGCGCACGCCGACGCCGGCGACTACGACCCGATCGACGCCCGAGCCGACGAATACACCCAGCATCATCTGGGCGATATCACGGCGTAGGAATCAGCCAAAGGCCGGTGCAATCACCCGCAATCAGTGTGCAGGCCCCTGATTCCAGCCGGCGATCAAGAACACGCGCGTCGGATTCGCCGGGCGTAGTATCGCGTCGAACATCGTCTCCAGTGCAGACGTGTCGCCCCGATATGCCGAGTGCTTGGCGGAGCGATACTCCTCGCGCGTCACTGAGCCCCAGTCGAGATCCCAGCCGGCGTCATGCGCCAAGCGTGAACCGAATATACGCAGCACCATCGCATTGCCGCCACGGAACGGATGCAGATAACCGAGCTCATCATAAATAGAAGCGAACGCGTGAATGAACACGTCGCGATCCAACGCATGCAGGTTGCGCTTGTCCGCCAACTCCATCGCGATGTTGTGCGCGCCGGTCTCAATGAGCCCAGCCGGGAAGAACGCCTCCGGATTCGCGGCCCGAGCCCGGTCGTTCGTCACCTCGCGTGTGGTGTTTGAGGTACGCAACTTGCCCGCATCCTCGAACACGCCTTCGAACAGCCCCTTATGAATGGCGGTCAACTCGTCCAAGTCGCCAGACGGATTCCACCGACGTTCCGCCAACAATACGGTACGTGCGAACACCGCATCCGCGCGATCCGTGGCATGATCATCCAGACTGCCGGCAGCCAGACGATCCTTTCCGGCAGGGTCGGCGGCGGCGCGCAGACGCATGGCGGTCTGCTCGTCCGCCACGTCGATGAGATGGGTCACGGGCTCCAAGCCACGTTCGTAGGCAACCGCGGCGCGCATCGTTGCCTCGCCCGGCGTCATCGCTTCCAGTGCGCAGTTCTTGAGTGCAAATGCGACTGCGCTCGCACGCTCTGCGGGTGTCATGCAACCCATGATAAGGCATATTCGCGCTCCAGCGGGGAATCGACTCGGACGAACCTCGACGAACCGCGGCGAATCGGCTGTCGGGATTCGTCAATCGACCATATCGTCACGGTGTCGTCACCAACCATGCACCCCCGTACTAGTAGAATCAGACCCGATATGGCACGAACAGCATCCTCCAACAGCACCAAACCCCGTAAATCCAAAGACAACGGGTCTACCCATGATGGCGAAACCAAGGTCCAGCCCGAGCTTGACCTCGAACCTGAGCCGTTGTGGAAGAAGATCCTGCTCGCGATTCCGCGCGCGTTCGGCTCCGGCGTACGCGCCGTCACCGGCGTCGGCGAATACGACCCGGCCTACCGTCGTGACGGTTTGTGCTTCCTGCTGCTCGTGCTCGCCGTACTGTTCTGCGCGTCCGAATGGTTCCGTGTCAGCGGTCCATTCGGCCAGCTGCTTCACGCCATCGCGGCCGGTGTGCTTGGTCTGATGAGCGTCGTGCTGCCGGTGTTGCTCGCCGCCGTGGCCTTCCGACTCATGCGCAATTCCGGTAAAGGGTCCAATAACCCGCGTGTGGTCACCGGTTGGGTGCTGCTCATGTGGTCGATCTGTTCGATCATCGACGTGGCGATCGCCGCCGACCACACCGGATTCGACATCACGATTCTGCAATCCGCCGGCGGCCTGTTCGGCTTCTTCCTCGGCTCACCGCTCGCCTGGGGCCTTTCCAACGTGTTCGCCATCATCATTTTCGTGGTCGTCGGCCTGTTCTCCTTGCTGATGATTACCGGCACCCACGTCACCGATTTGCCGGAGGATGCGCGCAAAATCGCAGCTAAAATCCAACGCAAACCGTATGTGCCGATGGGCCAGGAGGCCGACGGAAGCGCCAGCCAGTTCCCCAACGAGGTCCGTGTGGGAGATACCACACTCGCCTTTGCCGACGGTGTTCCCTCGCATGACGGCAACGACGACGGCAACGACAACGATCAGGCCGGCGATGCACGGCCCAGCCTGTTCGCACGACTGTTCGGCCGCAAATCCAAGACCGAAGACGACAAAACCCTTGACAAGTATGCTGCCGACGATCCGTTCGACCGTGCCGCCAGCCAGCATGGTGCCACCGCCGAAACCCCGGTGGTCGATCCGATGACCGGCGAGATTACCGGTGCGCGAACCATTGCATCGTCTTCGTACGACGGTCGTCCGCACCTATCCAGCCCTGCGCCTGCTGCCGATGCGGATGATGGCGACGCTTCCCGAACCCGCGTCATCACCAGTGGCCAGCCCATCGCCATGCCCGGTGGGGGAGCGGTAGACGATCCGTGGGCACCCAGTGCCGCCCAGGCCGGTACTGTCGCGCTCGCAGGGGCAGCCGGGGCGATGGGAGCGGCCGGGGCCGCCGGTGCCGCGGCCGCGGCAGCCGCGACCGGAGCCTACGCAGGCGCCGATGCGGATGGCAGCGGAGTCGGCCAGGGCGTGCCCAATACGGACGGACAGCCGAATGCCGCCGCCGGCAACGGTACAGACGACGACGCCAATAGGCCGTATCAGTTGCCCGACCTGAACCTGCTGACCAAAGGTCAGCCCCATGCGATGCGCACCCCGGCCAACGATCGCGTGATCCGGGCACTGACTTCCACCTTCGAACAGTTCAACGTGGACGCCAAAGTCGTCGGCTTCCTGCGTGGCCCTTCGGTCACCCAATATGAGGTCGAGCTTGGCCCCGGCGTCAAGGTGGAGAAAGTCACCAACCTGCAGCGCAACATCGCCTACGCGGTGGCCAGTTCGGATGTGCGCATCCTTTCACCGATTCCCGGCAAGTCCGCTATCGGCATCGAAATCCCGAACGAGGATCGCGAAATCGTGCACTTGGGCGACGTATTGCGCTCCGACAAGGCCGTGGGCGACCCGAACCCGATGCTCTCCGGCATCGGCAAGGACGTCGAAGGCCACTTCGTGACCGCTGACCTGACCAAGATGCCGCACCTGCTGGTGGCAGGTGCCACCGGTTCCGGTAAGTCGAGTTTTATCAACTCGATGCTCACTTCGATCATCATGCGTGCCACGCCCGAACAGGTGCGTCTGATCATGGTGGATCCCAAGCGCGTGGAACTGTCCGCCTACGCAGGCATCCCGCACCTGCTGACCCCGATCATCACCGATCCGAAGAAGGCCGCACAGGCCCTCGAATGGGTGGTCAAGGAGATGGATGCACGCTACTCCGACCTCGAATTCTTCGGATTCCGCCACGTCAAGGACTTCAACGAGGCCGTGCGCGCCGGCAAGGTGCATGCGCCCGCCGGCTCCCAGCGCAAGGTGGCCCCCTATCCGTACATCCTCGTGGTGGTCGACGAGATGGCCGACCTTATGATGGTGGCCAAGAACGATGTGGAAAGCTCCATCCAGCGCATCACCCAGCTGGCACGAGCCGCCGGTGTGCATCTGGTGCTCGCCACCCAGCGTCCGTCCGTGGACGTGGTCACCGGTCTGATCAAGGCCAACATTCCATCCCGACTGGCGTTCGCCACCTCGTCCGCCACCGATTCGCGAGTCATTCTCGACACGGTCGGTGCCGAGACCCTGATTGGTCAGGGCGATGCGCTGTTCCTGCCGATGGGTTCCGCCAAGCCGATTCGTGTGCAGGGCTCGTGGGTGTCCGAATCCGAGATTCGCAAGGCTGTAGAGTTCGTACGCACCCAGCGCAAGCCGAAGTACCGCGAAGACATCGAACAGATGGCCAAGGAAGCTGAGAAGAAAGACAGTATGGAGCCTGACGAGGAGATCGGCGACGACATGGACGTGCTGCTGCAGGCCGCCGAACTCGTGGTCACTAGCCAGTTCGGTTCCACCTCCATGCTGCAGCGCAAGCTCAGGGTCGGCTTCGCCAAGGCCGGCCGACTCATGGACTTGCTCGAATCGCGCGGCGTGGTCGGGCCGTCCGAAGGCTCGAAGGCCCGCGAGGTGCTTGTTCAGCCGCAGGACCTGCCGCAGGTGCTCGCCTTCATCCGAGGCGAAACCAGCTCGCTCGAAGCCAGCGCCCCGCAACAACCCGAACTCGGCGAATAATTCACCCATCGACCTCCCTCTGATGAGGGAGGTGCCCGAAGGGGCGGAGGGAGAGAAGCGCGGACAGCATCAGCACGAAACCTGATTCCCGAATAATAGCAGTCAATATCCAGCCACCACTCACTCAAGGTAGGAGTATGGGGGTAACGTGAACACTATGGATGAGAACACAATGGACAAGCAGTCATCGCCCAAATCATCGCTGTTCGACGGATGGAACGCGCCGCCGAACCTGGTCACCTACTCGCGCATCGTACTCGTGGTGATTTTCCTGACACTCGACATTCTCGCCGGTTCCTGGGGTGAGAACAACCTGATCATGCGTTGGGTCGCCGCGGTACTGTTCATCATCGCCGCGTCCACCGATAAAATCGACGGTTGGATGGCTCGCAAATACAATCAGGTCACCGAAATGGGCAAGCTCATGGATCCGATCGCGGACAAGCTGCTCACTTGCGGCGCAATGATTGTATGCTCCGCGTTCGGCGAGCTCGGCTGGTGGGTGACCATCCTGTTCCTGATTCGCGAAATCGGCATCACCGTTATGCGCTTCTTCGTCATGGAGCGTCCGGGCGGCAAGGTCATCGCCGCCGCATGGCCCGGCAAGCTCAAGACCGTATTCCAGTGCGTGGGTCTGTCCATGCTGCTGCTGCCGCTCTGGTCATTGGGTAACGGACAGGCCACGCCGTTCTGGATGACCGCTTACTACTTCCTGACCTACGCCATCATCTACGTGGCATTGGTCCTGTGCCTCTACTCGGGTGCCGTGTACCTGTACAACACGTTCGTCGCCCCGAAGCGGAAGTGACGGATATTCCAATGCAGGAATTGTGCGACAGTCTCGCGGCCGGCATCCTCAAGATCTGCGAGGCGAACAATACGAAAATCTCCTGCGCTGAATCCCTGACCGGTGGCCTGCTTGCCGATGCGTTCGTGCGTATTCCCGGTGCCTCCAACGTGTTGTTGGGCTCCGCTGTCACCTACGACATCAATGCCAAGGCCTCGATCCTGCACGTGGACAAGGCCCTATTGGGTCGAGAAGGCGCCGTACACCCAGAAGTCGCCCGGCAGATGGCCATCGGTACCGCTCGCCTATACAGCCAGCCGGAATACGGCGACCGAATCATCGGCCTTTCCACCACCGGCGTGGCCGGCCCTGGTCCGGACGGTGACAAGCCGGCCGGACTGGTGTATGTGGGCCTGCGCATCCCCGCAAGCCTCACCGCGGACCATGCCGAAGTGCTCAAAGCCGTCGAACTCCATCTTGATGGCATGCGCGAAGAGGTTCGTCGCCTCGCCGTATTCCACGTTCTGCAAAACTTGAGTCTATTTACAGCAAGTTTTAAGGAATAAAACCGCGGGACCGTCGTGTTGTACATAGTGGAAACACTGAACCGACCTTGGAAGGGGCGATGGCGATGGAAACGATGACCCGAGTGAACGAACAGATGGATGTGGCCGCCAAGAAGCCGATGGCTGTGCAGCCGGGTGTCGCCCGTATGCGTGAACTGACTCCGGCCCAGCGCCGTGCGGTGATGTTCGCCCAGCAGCAGGTGCTCAAGGCGCAGGCCGCCAAGAAGGCCAAGGATCAGCGTCAAGCCGTTCGTGAACGTATGTGGGATGAGGATTCGCCGTCGTACAAGCCGACTGCCGCTGCCGAGCCCGTGGTGGTTGAGGAGGAGCCTCGCGAGGTTTCGCTGCGTGGTGCTATCGGCTATGTGCTGCGCGAACTGCGCACACGCGATCGCCGTACGTTGCGTGAGGTCTCCGAGAAGGCAGGCGTTTCGCTGGGCTACCTTTCCGAAGTCGAACGTGGGCAGAAGGAAGCCAGCTCCGAACTGCTGAGCTCCATCGCCGATGCGCTCGGAGTCTCCACTTCGCGCATGCTGCGCATGGTGGCCGATTATCTCGACACAGTCGAGGGCTAATCGGTTGGCGGTGTGAAGCCGTGTTCCGTAATCTATGTCTAGCTGTGAACCCGTATCGCTTGTGGCGATGCGGGTTTTTGCTGTCCTGCGGGTGGTGGCACACTGGCGTGTATGCGTGAACGGGAATTCTGGGAATTACTGGAAGAGGTGTTCGGTCGGACCTACGGTCGTTCGCTGTCGCGTGATCAACGGATGCCCAAACTGGCGAATATGACCGTGGTCGAGGCGCTGGACGCGGGGGAGGAGCCACGCGTGGTCTGGAATGTGCTCTGCGACCAGATGGAGGTTCCGGACTCCAAGCGTTGGGGCCGCGATCATAACGCGCCGCCCATGCCCGCCGTCTGACACTGCGGGATTACGGAGTCGCTGAATCGTGAAATTGGCGATTTCGGCGTGTTGCACGCCAAATTCGAACAAATGTTCGTGTGTGTGGTTATAGTTATTCACAGTGACAAGAAGCCGCATACGTGTGCACAGGGTGCTTGTCATCCGCCATAAGCCTTACCGCAGTAGGTCTTAGGGAGGTCAGATGGCCGAGCTCGGGCAAGCTGGAACCACAATGGTTGGTTTGGATTGCCTCACATGGCATGTCCGTCATACGGTGGAGGCATCCGATTCGCGCACGACTTCGACAAGGAGAAGATCATGGCACTTGAGACCAAGCCGGCCAAGGACCCGGCAGCCGAGGACAAGCACGAGCTCGATCCCAAGCGCAAGGCGGCGCTGGACACCGCGCTGGCGCAGGTTGAGAAGAGCTTTGGCAAAGGTTCCGCAATGCGACTGGGCGACCAGCCCGAGCAGAACGTCGAGGTGATTCCCACCGGTTCGTTGGCCCTCGATATGGCGCTCGGCATCGGCGGCCTGCCCAAGGGCCGCATCGTGGAGATCTACGGCCCCGAATCATCCGGTAAGACCACGCTCGCATTGCATGTGGTGGCCAATGCCCAGAAGAAGGGCGGCGTGGCGGCCTACATCGATGCCGAACACGCACTCGACCCGGCCTACGCCCGCAAGCTCGGCGTGGACACCGACTCACTCATCGTCTCCCAGCCGGATAACGGCGAGCAGGCCCTCGAAATCGCCGACATGCTGATTCGCTCCGGTGCACTTGACGTCATCGTCATCGACTCGGTCGCCGCCCTAGTGCCGAAGGCCGAAATCGAAGGCGAAATGGGAGACAGCCATGTTGGTTTGCAGGCCCGACTCATGAGTCAGGCGCTGCGCAAGATGACCGGCGCGTTGGCTCAGGCCGGCACCACCGCCATCTTCATCAACCAGCTGCGTGAAAAGATCGGCGTGTTCTTCGGCAATCCCGAAACCACCACCGGCGGCAAGGCCCTGAAGTTCTATGCCTCCGTGCGTCTCGACATTCGTCGTATTCAAACCCTGAAGAATGGCGACGAAGCGGTGGGCAACCGCACGCGCGTCAAGGTGGTCAAGAACAAGATGGCCCCGCCTTTCAAGTCCGCCGAATTCGACATGCTCTACGGTGAAGGCATTTCCCGTGAGGGCTCGGTAATCGACATGGCCCAGCAGGTTGGCGTGGTCAAGAAGTCCGGTTCGTGGTTCACCTATGAGGGTGATCAGCTCGGTCAGGGACGAGAGAAGGTCCGTCAGTTCCTTAAGGACAACCCGGCCATCACCGAGGAGATTGAGAACAAGGTCAAGGCCGAGTTCGGTCTGATCGGTTCCGCCGACCAGTTCGCGGAAGATGGCGAAGCCGCAGCAGCGGCCGCTGTCAGCGAGGCCGCCGCTGCCGACGTGGCCAAGGACAGCAAGGCCGCAGCGGCGCCTGCTGCCAAAACGACCCGTGCCAAGGCCGGCGCAGCTAAGGCCTGAACATGATTAGTGCCGAAGCATTCTTGCGGCGCAATCCTGTTGCGTCGCAAGACATGCCCATTGCCGAGCAGCGTGTTCAGTCGAAACCGCCGGGACGTTTTTCTCGACGGGGGAGAGACGCTGCCGTTGTCGAAGATCCCAATGATTTGGACGCTTGCCGCGAGGCTGCATTGCGTTTGCTGGACGCGGCCCCGCGTGCATCCGGCGCGTTGCGCGAACGATTGCTCAGCAAAGGCTATGGCGAGGCGATTGTGGACGAGGTCATCGAACGGCTGATTCGCGTGCAACTGATTGACGACCGCGCTTATGCCGAATCGGCCGTACGCTATTGTGCCGGTCGCATGATGGGTCGTCGTGGTGCGGTCCTGGAACTTGCTCGCAAAGGCGTGGACCGCAAACTGGCTGAACAGGTGTGTGGCGAAGCTGAGCAAAATGGCATCTTTGAAGATGCCGCATGGGAATTGGGCCGCCAAATAGCCCGCAAAACCCATGGCCTCGATCGTCAGGTCCGTCAGCGTCGGTTTTGGTCCGCAGGCGGCCGCAAAGGACACAGCCCCGAAACCCTCCGCCGAGTCGCCGCCGAATTGTTGGTGTAGCCAAGAAAAAAAAATGAGACCTCTCATACCCCGGGTTCTGTCGTGCCGTGCGCGAACGCGCAGCACGGATGGCCATCCATCTCGACCTGACGTTACCGCCAGGCTCTAGCAGCCTACCCGATGACACGGGCGAGCAGCCCTTACCGCCATCTGCTTGGCCTTGCTCCCGATGAGGCTTGCCATGCGACCTACTGTTACCAGAGGCCCGGTGGTCTCTTACACCGCCGTTTCACCCTTACCCGTCGAGGACGGGCGGTCTGTTCTCTGTTGCGCTATCTCTCAGGTCACCCTGGGCGGACGTTATCCGCCATCGTGCTCTATGGAGCCCGGAAGTTCCTCAGCCGATCCCAATGAAGATCACGGCCGCGGCCATCAAGAGGTCTCAAGCCTGCAATTATACATAAGGTGCGGAAAAGGCGGCATCCCGCCCTGCGGTGAGGCCATGACGTTGCCCGGTTATCCTGTTTTCTCCATAGTTGGGCATAGTTGGGCGATTCGTGAACGACGCGCCGAATATCGGATGGGGCGTGTCGGGCGTGTTGTGGCGTGTCGTATGGAGACGAATCAAATCTGTAAGAGCTTGGTATGTGCGAGAAAGAGCAAGAAAACGCTGCCTATCCATTGCAGTATTTACCATGACGAACAAACGAGCCAGCCTGATAAACCGGTATCAAATCTTCTTATAGGAGACTGCTGCCAAAACCCCAGTATATACATCGTTTCATTGCAGAGAAAAGCCCGGGAATAAACATATATTCTCTGGGCGAGTTTCCGGCCGTTCACCCATTGTTCGTCTACAATGAAACATACCCGGTCGGTGATGATGCCGTTCGGAACACATATAGCGGGTTACACCGCTTGAGTTAGAGGAGGTCAACATGGAAATCGTCGTTACCGGACGCCACACGCAGGTCAAGCAAAGGTTCCGTGATGTGGTCGAGACCAAGATGAATCGTGTGACCGCTATCGCCCCAGATGCTCAGCGCGCGCAGATCGTGCTGACCCATGAGGGCAACCCGCGTCAGGCCGATACCGCCAAGCGCGTGGAAATCACCGTTATCGCCGGACGTACCGTGGTGCGTGCGGAGGCTTCCAGCACCGATGAATTCAGTGCGCTGGACATGGCGCTGGATAAGTTGACGCTGCGTCTGCGTCGTACTCGTGACCGTCGCAAGGATCACCGTCGTGGTTACGCAAACCCGGTCCCGGTGGATCTGGGTGTTATCGCCCCGGAGCCCGAGCCGGAGGTGTCGGAGGAAGAGCCGAACAACAGCCCGCAGGCTGCGGTCGCCTCCGATCTTGGCCCTGGCGAATCCGTGGAGGTCCAGGTTGGGGATACGCCGATTGTCATCCGTCGCAAGTTGCACATCGCCGAGCCTATGAGCATCGACGAGGCGCTGTACGAGATGGAACTGATCGGACACGATTTCTTCCTGTTCGTGAACAAGGAGACCGGACGCCCGTCCGTCGTCTATCACCGTCACGGTTGGAGCTACGGCGTGTTCGAAATCGACACTCCGGAGAATGTCAAGAAAGCCTGAGGGTAAGGGCTGCTGACATGATCAGCTGATACCGCATGGACCGCTTCCAATATGGAAGCGGTCCATTTTTTCGTAAAAAGGTCGAAAAATTCGATTGCTGACGGTGCGAGGCGCTATTCTGGTACGCGGACACCACCACTTATCAGTCAAGGGAGAACCCAGTGGTCGATATTGTTGACAAAGCCCTGCGAATGGGTGAAGGCCACCAGCTCAAGAAGCTGGAGAACGTGGCTAAGGCCGTGAACGCCCTGGAGGACGAGATTTCCGCCCTCTCCGACGAGGACCTGAAGGCCCAAACCCCGAAGTTCAAGCAGGAAATCGAAAACGGCAAGAGTCTGGACGAGATCATGCCCGAGGCGTTCGCCACCGTGCGCGAGGTCTCCAAGCGCACCCTCGGCCAGCGTCACTTCGACGTGCAGCTCATGGGCGGTGCCGCCCTGCACTGGGGCAACATCGCCGAAATGAAGACCGGTGAAGGCAAGACCCTGGTCGCCACCCTGCCTACCTACCTGAACGCTCTCGAAGGCAAGGGCGTGCACGTGGTCACCGTCAACGACTACCTCGCCAGCTACCAGAGCGAGCTGATGGGCCGTATCTACCGCTTCCTCGGCATGAACGTCGGCTGCATCATCACCGAGCAGAAGCCGCCGGAGCGCCGCAAGCAGTACAACGCCGACATCACCTACGGCACCAACAACGAGTTCGGCTTCGACTACCTGCGTGACAACATGGCCTGGGAGAAGGCCGACCTCGTGCAACGCGGCCACCACTACGCCATCGTCGATGAGGTCGACTCCATCCTCATCGATGAGGCCCGTACCCCGCTTATCATCTCCGGCCCGGCCGAAGGCGACGTGACCCGCTGGTACCGTCAGTTCGCCAAGCTGGTGCTGAAGCTCACCCGCGACGAGGACTACGACGTCGACGAGAAGAAGAAGGTCGTCGGCATCCTGGACCCGGGCATCACCAAGGTCGAGGACTTCCTCGGCATCGACAACCTGTACGAGCCGGCCAACACCGCCCTGATCGGCTACCTCAACAACGCCATCAAGGCCAAGGAACTGTTCCTGCGTGACAAGGACTACGTCGTCACCCAGGGCGAGGTGCTCATCGTCGACGAGCACACCGGTCGTATCCTGCCGGGTCGCCGCTACAACGAGGGCCTGCATCAGGCCATCGAAGCCAAGGAAGGCGTGGAGGTCAAGGCCGAGAACCAGACCTTCGCCACCATCACCCTGCAGAACTACTTCCGTATGTACGACAAGCTCGCGGGCATGACCGGTACAGCCGAAACCGAGGCCGCCGAGTTCATGAACACCTACAAGCTGGGCGTGCTGCCGATCAAGACCAACAAGCCGATGATCCGCAAGGACCAGGACGACCTCATCTACCGCACCAAGAAGGAGAAGCTGGCCGCCATCGTCAAGGACGTGGCCAAGCGTCACGCCAAGGGACAGCCGGTGCTGCTCGGTACCGCCTCTGTGGAAAGCTCCGAAGTGGTCTCCACTCTGCTCGACGTGGCCAAGATCCCTCATCAGGTCCTGAACGCCAAGCAGCATGAGAAGGAAGCCGCCGTGGTCGCCGTCGCCGGCCGCAAGGGCGCCGTCACCGTGGCCACCAACATGGCCGGCCGTGGTACCGACATCATGCTCGGCGGCAACGTCGAGTTCCTTGCCGACGCCAAGCTCAAGTCCGAAGGTTACTCTCCGGAAGACACCCCGGAAGAGTACGAGAAGCGTTGGCCGGGCACCCTGAACGAGATCAAGGCCCAGGTCAAGGACGAGCACGAGGAGGTCAAGGAGCTGGGCGGCCTGTATGTGCTCGGCACCGAACGCCACGAGTCCCGTCGAATCGACAACCAGTTGCGCGGTCGTTCCGGCCGCCAGGGCGATCCGGGCGAGTCCCGCTTCTATCTGTCGCTGGAAGACGATCTGATGCGTCTGTTCAACACCCAGCTGGTGGCCCAGGTCATGGCCAAGGGCATGGAGGAAGGCCAGCCGATCGAGGCCAAGTCCGTCACCAAGGGCGTGCGCACCGCGCAGAAGGCCGTCGAATCCCGTAACTATGAGATTCGCAAGAACGTGTTGAAGTACGATGACGTGATGAACAAGCAGCGCACCGTCATCTACTCCGAGCGTCAGGCCGTGCTCAAGGGCGAAGACATCCACAAGGACATCCTGCGTTTCATTTCCGACACCGTCGAGTCCTACATCAAGGGTGCCAACAAGGGATCCGAGAAACCGAAGGACTGGGATTGGGAGGGCCTGTTCAAGGCGCTCAACACCGTGATCCCCACCAAGGTCGACGAAGACGAGGTCAGGAAGATCGTCGGCGGCCTCAAGGGTGCGAAGGCCGTCGAGGCCGTGCGCGACCTGATCGTCGAGGACGCCAGGCAGCAGTATGGCGAAATGGAGGAGACCATCGGCGAGACCGGCTTGCGCGATCTCGAACGCCGCGTGGTGCTCGCCGTGCTCGACCGCAAGTGGCGCGAGCACCTTTACGAGATGGATTACCTCAAGGACGGCATCGGCCTGCGTGGCATGGGCCAGCGCGACCCGCTGGTCGAATACCAGCGCGAAGGCTACCAGATGTACAACTCCATGATCGAGGCCATTAAGGAGGAGACCGTCCAGCTGCTGTTCCACATCGACATCAAGCAGGTCGCTACCACCGACGAGGCCGTTGACGAGGTCGAGGAGACCGCCGAAAGCGCCGACACCATCGCCGTGGCCTCCGGCCCCGACGAGAACGGCGAATCCGTGGTCGAGGCCGCCGAGGGCGAAGTCGAGGAAGAGGACGAGGATACGGACGCCAAGCAGGCGATCGCCGAATCCGCAGCCGCCTCCGGGGCCGGCGAGTCCACGCTGCCTGTTGCCGGACCGGCTCCGATCAGCCACGCCGAAGGCAAGGTCCCGGTTTCCAAGCGTCCGAAGAGCGAAGAGCTCAAGACGCCGTGGGCCGACGGCCGCACCTTCCCTGGCACTGGCAAGAACGCCCCGTGCCCGTGCGGTTCCGGCCGCAAGTACAAGATGTGCCACGGCCAGAACGAGAAGTGACGCATCGCTAGTTAGTAACTAGCTCATGGCTCCCCACACGGGGAGCCATTTTCTATGCGGTTCATCAGCATGTATTCGTGCGGTGCCGTACGCGCGGGACGGCACGCGATTTTCGCGGATTTTGACGTCGTATCCCACACTGTTGCGGGATGGCACGAGTGTCAATCGATTGACTAGCGTGGCGTCCCGCAGTACGAATTACGGAATCGTTGAAATTCCGCCATTCTCGGTGTTATGGTGTCACGGTCCGCAAAGGGTGATGTGGGACGGCACGGCTCAAACGGCGAAAATGAGCTGCCGTCCCGCAGTTTTACGGGATAGCACAAAAAAGAGGCTTCTGCTGTTTTCGTGGGTTGGGTTCTTGGTTGTGGTGGGCGTATGTCGAGTCCGCCGCGGCGGAGCATGACGAGGGCGATGGGATTGTTCGCGTGGTGGAAGCCGTAGGCCATGCGGATGGTGACCTTGATCCTGTTGTCGGACGCCTCGGGCCTGGCGTTTGAACAGCCCAATTCGATTGTCCCGAGGATGTCGGGCCCATGACGGCGGATCTTTCGGGCGAGTTCGACGATCTCGGGGATGCGGCTGTGGGACGCCCGGAACACCCGGCGGTCCAGTTCGGTCCCGGCCTGGTCGGCCGGTCGTTTGGGCATCGTCCGGAGGGGTTCCCTGAGCCGTCATGAACGGTAGGGCCGGCCCTTGGGGTCCGTGTCCCGCAGGTTCCCGGACGCCTCGGACCGTCTGTCGGTCAGCTTGCCGGGGTTCTTCAGGACGGTGTATCTGACGCCGCGCATGCGCTTGACGGATTTCTCGTCCCCGTCGCGGCGCGCCTGGTTCCACGGGTGTCTCCTGACTTTGTCGGGCGCGTCGCTCGTCCAACTGACGATGTGGAACCCGTCGGGCGCGCGTTCGGCGTTCGGGCACCACTCATGCACGCATGAGTCGATCCACCGGGCCCCGTCCCCGGCGACGACCCTGATGGAGGCGCGCTGTTCGGGCGTCAACGTTTGGAAGAACAGGCCGAACACGTCCCTGCCGTACCCGTCGTGCGCCCATATCGCCCGATGCCGTTCGTGGTCGACGACCACGGTGATACACGTGTGGCCTTTGTGGTAGCCGGTCTCGTCCACGCCGATCGACGTGAGGCCGCCGAACGGAGACGGCATCGACGCTTTCAACCGTTCGGCGACCCTATGGGCGGCGTCTTCCGGCGGCGCGCCACGCGACGTGCGGAAAACCACTTACGGTCTTCTGGTTCGCGACGCTCATCGGCCACGCGCGTTCCGATTCGAAATCGCGTGTGGACCGGCTGCCCGGCTCGGCCCACGGCACGGAAGCGACCACGACGCCGCACGCCGCCGCCCTGGTCATGCCCGCGGCGCCTCCTTCCGCATCGGGAGCATCGGAGCATACCCGCACGTGGACGCACCCGGATCTCGAGCACGGGTTCGGAACGCGGCGGCGAATCCGTGATCCGCGCATCCTCTGCAACCGTGCCTTTGACGTTCGGCAATCCGGTGAATGGGCTTTTGCCCAGGCGTTCTTCGTGATTCATTTCTTTGGTCGGAAAACAGAATACGCGGGAACGCCCCTCACTCTTACGAAACCAACGGCTCGACGACGAACCGACATCCACGAAAACAGCAATAGCGCCATATTTTGCAATATGGAAGATTCAGGGCCTTGAAATGACGAACCATTACAATGAGCGGCGAACATACATCACACGGCGTAGGAAACGCCAAGGAGGGCATCATGGCCGAGATCACATGGAAGTCGATTCTCACCAAGCTGGTCGGGGGAGACCACCTTACTGCTGAGGAATCGGAGTGGTTCGTGGACGACCTGATGCAAGGTAACGCCAATCCGGCCGCCGTGGGTGCCGCGCTCGCTATGCAGCAGCAGCTGGGACTGACCGCCGACGAGGTGCGTGGTGCCGCCAAGGCCATGGTCTCCCACGCCGTGCCGCTGAACGTTTCCGGTGGGACCACCGACATCGTGGGCACCGGTGGTGACGGCTTCGCCACCGTAAACCTGTCCACCATGGGCTCCGTGGCCGCCGCTGCAGCCGGCGTGAAGATCGTCAAGCACGGCAACCGCGCTGCATCCTCGAAGTGCGGTGCCGCCGATGTGCTCGAAGACCTCGGCCTGCCGCTGGATTTGAAGCCGGAGGCCGTCGGCGAAGTGGGCGACGAGGTGGGCATCACCTTCGCGTTCGCCCGCACCTTCCACCCGGCCATTCGCTTCGTGGGCCCGATTCGTGCCGCGCTCGGCATTCCGTGCGTCTTCAACATCCTGGGACCGTTGACCAACCCCGCCAACCCGGCACACGTGGCCATCGGCTGCGCCAACCGCAAGGTGAGCCCGATCATGGCTGCCGTCTACGCCAGCCGGGGTCAGTCCGGCTTGGTCTACACTTCGCATGAGGGCATGGATGAGCTCGCCCCCACCGGCCCGGTTTCCGTCTGGGAGATTCGCGACGGCAAGGTCACCGAAACCGAGTTCGACCCGACCGTGGATCTGGGTCTCGCCAAGATTACCGTCGACCAGCTCAAGGGCGGCGTGCCGGACGTCAACGCCAACGCATTTAAGGACTTCCTGGCCGGCAAGGACATTACGTCCCGCACCACCGCGCTGCTCAACGCTGCCTCCGCCATCGTGGCTGACGGCAATCTGGTCGGCAACGGCACACTGGCCGAGCGCTTCGCCGAGGCCTACAAGCTGGCCGAGGATGCTGTCGACTCCGGCAAGGCTGAAGCCCTGTTCAACAAGTGGATCGAAACCGCCAAGTCCAAGGCGTGATATGGAATGGGTTTGCTCGAATATGTTTACCTTTCCTTCATTATCAACTATTTCGAGTTGCAGGAGTCCATCGACTTCAATTCGTGACCTATCTTGGCTCGGCCGCAATTACGGACGAGCCACGCCTGTGATACATTGGTTCGCTATCGCTCACTCCTCGCCTACAAACAGCCCACTGGGCTATTTGCTTAACGGCTCGGCCTCAGAGAGGGGAGCCAAGGACTACACAACCTACGCGAACTACACCCTCGCGCCGTCGTCGTAATAGCCACCCTGATCACCGGGGCGGTCTTTGCGGTTGAGGATTTTGGCCACCAATCCGCCCAGACCCAAAATGACGCCCAGCCCGAAGAGAATATTGAGCAGCGCGCCTAAGAGAGGAATCGCGTTCAAGCCGGGAACGAATATCATCACCGTTTCGCCTGTGAGACCGATGATGAGCAACGCCGTCAGCAGTACCGTAGATGCTTTGACCGGACCAAGATCAGGGTTCGGGGGAGTGAAGCCGCCATCATCATAGGCGTCCATCACATTATCGGTATCCAGCCAGCTGGAGCCGGTGAAATCACGGGGGCCTGACTGCTTGCCTTTTTTGCCGCCACGGCTCGGGCGAGCATCATCGGTGAACGAGCCGATATCCAAGTCATCTACGGAAAGCAGTGCTTCCTTCTCGCGTTTCTTGGCCTGCTTCTCGAACTTTTTGGCCTGCCTGGAGGAAGCCACGTCATGCAAGTCGGCCTGATGCTCGGCTTCGAACGCGGCCCACGCCGCATCCAAATCGTTCATGTCATGCGATTGCGGTGTATCGGCACCATTCGTGGCCGGTCCGGCGGCACCGGGAGTCGACGACTTGGACGAAGTATCGGAATCCTGTCCGTTGCCCGGCGTGGGGGTTGGCCGCTCTCCGTCGGCATTGCTATTCTGGTTCTCAGTCATAACTGTCACTCTAATCAGGCGACCGGCCAATGGCTAGTTCGTCTGCGGGAGGAATGCCAAGTGCTCTACTGGTTCTTCGTCAAAGGTCTCGGCCCTATTGCTCGTCATCGTTTGAGCCCTGCTGTCAGCGGACTGAATAACGTGCCTCGAGAGGGTGGCGCGATTATCGCAGCCAACCATCTGGCGGTGATTGACGATGCTTTGATTCCGATTACCTGCCCGCGCATGGTGCACTTCATGGGCAAAGCCGAATACTTCGAGGGCAAGGGATTGAAGGGCAGGTTCAAGAAGTGGTGGTTCACGTCCGTGGGCGTGTTCCCGGTTGATCGTTCCGGTGGCAGCAAGTCGCTTGGCGCACTCGAGCATGCACGCGAGATTATCGAGGATGGGCACCTGTTCGGTATCCACATTGAAGGCACGCGCAGCCCAGACGGTCGACTGTACAAGGGACACACCGGTGCCGCACGACTTGCGCTCGAGACCGGTTGCCCGATTGTTCCGACCGCCATCATCGGCTCGGACAAGCTGCAGCCGATTGGCACGTCGATTCCCAAGAAGGGCAAGACCAAGGTGCTGTATGGCAAGCCGATTGAGGTTGCGAAGAAGCCGGCTGATGAAATTACACATGATGATTTGCGTTCGCTGACCGATCGTGTTTCCACCGCAATCCAGAAAATGAGCGGTCAGGAATTCGTGAACGAATACGCCCAGAAGGTCAAGGCCGAGCTCAAGGCCCAGCAGGCCGCTGAAGAAGCCGAAAAGTAATTAACAAATGAGGCTCCCTCGTCTGAAGACAGAGGGAGCCTCATTCAAAGCTCACACGATGGTGAGGGTGATGACGGTGGGGTTGCCGTTGGCATCGCGCAGGCGAATCTTGCCGCCGTTGGATAGGTCCGTATCGCCACTTTTCACGGTACGTACCGTGCCGAACAGGCCACCGAGCACCTTGTCGGTTTTCACCTCGAACCCGAGACCTTCAAGTGTCTTGGTTACGGCGCTTTCCTGTTTGCCGACAAGGCCGGACGGTATCGTCGCCATCTCCGGACCCTTGGAAATCACCACGTCCACGCTATCGCCCCACTTCAGCTGGGCTCCGGCCTCCTGAGACGCGGAAATGACTTGACCGGCCTCGACCTTGTCATCGTACTGTTCGGTGACATTGGCCGTGAGCTTCAACTCGCCGAGCGCGGCTTGCATCTCATCCTGGGTCTTACCGACGATGTTAGGCATGGTCACCGGCATCGGTCCCTTGCTCAAAGTAACCGTCACCTCATCGTTGTGCTTGGCCGTGGTACCGGGATCAGGGGAGATCGTCAATGCCGCACCCTGCGGCGTGTCCATCGAATACTCATCCTTCGACTCGTCATGCTTGACATTATCGAAGCCGGCCTTCTTGAGCGCGTTCAACGGGTCCTTGCCATTGGCCGAATTCGCGTCGAGAATATCCTTCGGGATGGTGGTCATCCGCACGCCCTTGGACACCACCACCGTAAGCTCCTGATTGGCTCGCTTGCTTATGCGGCTGTTCACAACGGCCTTGGTCTTGTTCACGGAAGAAGAGATGATCTTGCCTTCCGCCACGTCGTCGCTGTATTCCTTGTGCGTCTTGTAGGGGATGCCGAGAGCCTTCAACGTGCTCTCATACGTGGCCCAATCCGCGCCGGCCAACGAGCATTCGGCGCTTGCATTCGCATCGCAGGTCACGTCATCCGGCTTGGGCACACTCCAATAGCTGCCCGGTCCGGCAAACCACCACCAGCCGGCGGTTCCGCCGATTGCAGCCAGTACCAGCACGATCACCGGTACGATGATGAGCGGTTTTTTGCTGCGCTGCTTCTTTGGCCCGGTGCCGTTGGAAGCGACGTCCGGCTCATCGGAAAGGGCAAGCGCTCGGGTGAAGGCATCGCCGGCCTGAGGCAGCACTTGTGTCTCGCTGCCGGACTGTGCCATGATTTGCGTCTTATGGGGAGCCGAAGCATCGGCTAGCGTCGACGAATCAAGTGCCGTGGTGGGGGCGACCGGAGGAGCCGGAGGATTGACGTCTGCGGCGCCACCGGTATCGACGGTATTGCTTGCGACATCATCGGCCAAAAACGCTGGTACGGACGGCTTGAACGTTGCTGCACCGGCAGGTACGCCGGTCAGCGGGGCCTGCTCGGCGATATTGCCTACCAGCGCTGCAGCGGTGGCATCGGTATGATCACCTCCGATGGGTTCGGCATGCAAACGGTATTGCCACGCCTCCAGCGGCAATTTGGCGGCCAACTGGCTCAATTCCTCAGCTGCTGCCGCGCCATCGGCGGGGCGAGCATCCACCTGACGCGCGGTCAGATGGGCGATGAACGCCGCCACGGACGGATCAATGCCCTGACAGACCGTGGCCACGGACGGCACGTCCTCATGAACATGCTTGAAAACAAGCGTCACCGGATTATCCGAATCGAACGGCACCTTGCCGGTCAGCATCTCCCATGCCATGATGCCCACCGAATACAGGTCGCCTTGCGCGGTGGCCTGATTGTTCTCGATCATTTCGGGAGCCAGATAAGCGGCGGTGCCCAATAGCATGCCGGTGGAGCTCAATGTGGCCTGGCTGGCGGCCTTGGCCAGACCGAAATCAGTGATCTGCACATGGCCGCGATCATTGATCAAAATGTTCTCGGGCTTGATGTCACGGTGGACCACGCCGGCGCGATGCGCGGAAGCCAGACCATCCAGCGTCTCCGCGACCACGCGCAGCGTCTCACGCACGGAGAATGTGCCTTGGGCGTTCATCTCATGCCGCAGATTGACGCCATGCACATATTCCATGACCAGAAAATCAAGTCCATTGAACTCGCCGGTGTCATACACCTGAACGATGTGCGGGTTGGCGATGGACGCGGCCGAATTGGCCTCGCGGCGGAACCGTTCGACGAACTGCTCCCGATGCGGGCCTTTGGCGAGTTGTGTGTGCATGACCTTAATCGCCACGGTGCGCCCCAGACGCTCATCGATGGCCTCATACACGGTGGCCATACCACCCTCGGCGATATTGCGCACGATGCGGTAGCGTCCCTCAATCATCTGCGCGGGCTCGTTCTCACTCATGTTGTATCGTACGGTTCCTTTAATCACGACTAAACATGTTCAGTGTACATGGCCCCGGTTACGCGGCCGGAGCATCGGCGCATAGTTTTCACGGGTTTTCACCGGTGTTCATGGTCTCATGACCCGGCGGCTCGCATTGTGGACTATCGCAAGGATTCGGGGACGAATCGCGCACAAGCCTCGGTCAGACGGCGCTGCGCTTCGGAATTCAGCTCAAGACCGGCAATCGCCTTACGGGACTCACCCCATAGGGCAGCGATGCGCTCGCGGGATCGATCAAGAGCACCGGTCGACGTGAACAGTTCAATGGTGCGGGCTACCTGGTCGTCGTTGCGACAATCCGCTTCGAAGATGGCAATCAGATCGGCCTTATCCTCCGTATCTGCCGCAGACAGAGCATCAGCCAACAGCACTGTGCGTTTGCCTTCTCGAATGTCTCCGCCAACGGGTTTCCCGGTATTGCGGCTTGATCCGACGACATCCAACAGGTCATCGGCCAGTTGGAACGCCAGTCCGAGCGGCCGGCCTACGGCCAACGCGCAATGCCTGGCCTGATCCGGGCTCTCTCCTGCGGCCAGCAGTGCAAGCAGCAGTGGGGCGATGGTGGTGTAACTGGCTGTCTTCCAGCGGAATACGTTCAATGAGGCGTTCGCCAGAGCTTCGGGATCAGACAACGGGGTCATCTCGACGGCCAAGTCCAGTATCTGGCCGATCTCCACCTCGCGCTGCATGGTAAGAAACGCCTCGTTCAAGGCATTGGTGTTGGGAAGACGGCTGGCGGACCGGCGTGTGATTTCAATGCAGGCGGTGGCCAGAATATCGCCAAGCATCAGGCCCAAGCCACGGCCTATGGCACCGCTGTGTACGGCCTGTTCCAAGGCACGGTGTGCGGAAGGCTTGCCCCGGCGCAGATCGGATTCGTCGATGATGTCGTCATGCACCAGTGCGGCCGTCTGAAACACTTCAATGGCACAGGCTAGGTCGATCATGGCGTCACGCCGATCAGGAGTCACGTCGCCGGCAAGAATATCGAAGGCGTCCAATGCGAGCAACGCACGCAGTCGTTTGCCTCCTTGGCTGGAGGAGGAGGCTTGGTCCACAACCTGTTCCATCACCGGTTTCAGGGCGTCGGCAACCTCATCGGTGGCGGGAGCGGCAGTCAGTTCCCGCACCAACTGAATGATGCGTGGCTCGATGATTTCGCGGTTGTTAGCAGTTGTACACATGCCTAATAACTTATCCACAGGGTCTGAAGAACACAAGAACGTTGGCAATCAAGGGTTTTGAAGCTAGAACCACAATGGTCGTTTTTTCCTGCGTCATACGGCGTTTTCAGCCATAGTGGGCACACCCCCTTGGTGCATGAGCTACCCGGCTCGGCGCGCACCACAACACCAATAGATTGCACACCATTAGTCAAGGAGGACATGATGAACAACAACACGCCACACAAGCCGCGTAAGAACCGACACGCCAAACGGCACGCCGCCGAACAGACGGAGCCTTTTGTCTTTGACGAGTTGGAGACGAGATCACAGGAATTTCGCAATGATCGACGACTTCGAGGCGCGCAACAGGCTAATGCCGACTGGGTGGCCGAACCATTGGACGAATGGCTGTCTTGTCTTGATGCCGGGAACACCGACCTAGGCCGAGAGACGATGGCCGCGTTTGCGGTGGGCATGCGTGAGACCTTATCGATTCGTGATGCGCTGATTCTCTCGTTGGTTATTGATAAAAGCCGTTGCCCCAAGTCATGGCTTATGGAATTCGCGGCGCGACCGCATCTGGCGCGTACGAGAACACGAATGGGCGAGCTGCTGACTTGCGCATTCGAGGATGAAGGCATGATGCCGGATAAGGAGCGTTGCCATGCCGGCATCGGTATGTTGCTCGATATCGCCGAAGCCTCACCGGTGCCGTACTGCATACAGCCATTGGCCGTAATCGCCTACACCTTATGGTGGCTGGGCGATCCGCGAGCAATGGTGTTCGCCTTGCGATGCCTGCTGCTCGATGAGGATTGTTCGCTGGCGGCGATGATATTCTCAGCCGCCGATCGAGGCGTGGCACCGGCATGGTGCTCGGGCTGAATGAACAGAAACGGCGGATTTCCGAGGTTTTATGCGCGATGCGCGGAAGGAAAGCGTGTGGTGATCGGCAACACGTCGGGCAACGATGTGGGAATAATCGTCCGTGGAGGGTGGTTTACTCACATAGTTGACGATTTGCCCTTGCCAGAAGTGGGCCCGTGTGGTATATGCACTTCACGGCGAGAGATCAGAAGGAGCAGTTTTGGCCACGAAGGAAACGACGGCAACCAAGCAGACAGCCGAGTCCAGCGAGGAGACCGAGACCAAGAAGAAGGCCAGCTCTACGACCACCGCGCGCAAGACTTCTGCCAAGAAGTCCAAGTCCGCAGAGCCCTCGAAAAAGACCACGCGCAAGTCCGCCGCGAAGAAAACCGCGAAGAAGGCCGAGGACGATGAGCTCGTCAAAGACGAGGACACTCAGGTCGATGACGAGCTTGATGACGATGCCGAGGTCAACGACGACGATTTGGATGTTGACGACCTCGGCGAGGATCTTGACGACGTTGACGAAGGCGATGCCGACGACGAAGACCTCGATGAGGACGATGCCGACGACGACGATGTGGAAGACGACGAGGACGAGGAAGAAGCCAAGTCCAAGGCACCCGAGCAGCCCAAGGAAAAGGGTGCCTACGTGGTCTCCGACACGGATGATGAGGAAGAGAACATCATCCCTTCGGGCAATCCGAAGCGTCGTGTGATCGCGGCCGGCGCAACCGCCGACCCGGTCAAGGACTACCTGAAGCAGATCGGCCGTGTGAGCCTGCTGAACGCCGAACAGGAAGTTGACCTGTCCGAGCGCATCGAGGCCGGCCTGTACGCCCAGCACCTGCTCGACACCGAAAGTGAAGGCATGGAGTTCAAGCGCAAGCGTGAACTCAAGTGGGCCGCCGCCGACGGCAAGAAGGCTAAGGACCATCTGCTGGAAGCCAACCTGCGACTTGTGGTCTCGCTCGCCAAGCGTTACACGGGTCGTGGCATGCTCTTCCTTGATTTGATCCAGGAAGGCAACCTTGGTCTGATTCGTGCCGTCGAGAAGTTCGATTGGAAGAAGGGCTTCAAGTTCTCCACCTACGCCACGTGGTGGATTCGTCAGGCCATCACCCGTGCCATGGCTGATCAGGCCCGCACCATTCGTGTGCCTGTGCACATGGTTGAAGTGATCAACAAGCTGTCCCGTGTACAGCGCCAGATGCTGCAGGATCTGGGGCGTGAACCTACGCCGGACGAGCTGGCCCGCGAGCTGGACATGCCGGTTGAGAAGGTGCAGGAAGTGCAGAAGTACGGCCGCGAACCGATTTCCCTGCACACCCCGCTTGGCGAGGATGGCGATTCCGAGTTCGGCGACCTCATTGAGGATACCGACGCCATCGCTCCGTCCGACGCCGTGGCCTTCTCCCTGCTGCAGGAACAGTTCAAGCAGGTGCTGGAAACCCTGTCTCCGCGTGAGGCCGGCGTCATCAAGATGCGCTATGGCCTGGAAGACGGCCAGCCGAAGACGCTGGACGACATCGGCCGTGTGTATGGCGTGACCCGTGAACGCATCCGTCAGATCGAGTCCAAGACCATGTCCAAGCTGCGCCACCCGTCCCGTTCGCAGACCCTGCGCGACTTCCTGGATCAATGATCATCTGGCTCCCCTCTGTGAGGGGAGCCAAGCATTTGAAGAGAAAAATAGGACTGTATGCCCAAAGAAGAATACGGCGCCAAGGACCTAGCTGTTCTTGAGGGCTTGGATGCGGTGCGCAAGCGTCCGGGCATGTACATCGGCACCACCGACTCGCAGGGTCTTATGCACTGCCTGTGGGAGATCATCGATAACTCCGTGGATGAGGCCTTGGCCGGCTTCTGCAACGATATCGTGGTCACCCTGCACACCGACGGTTCCGTGGAAGTCGCGGACAATGGCCGAGGCATTCCGGTGGATAAGGAACCGAAAACCGGCCTGTCCGGCGTGGAGGTCGTACTGACCAAACTGCATGCCGGTGCCAAGTTCGGCAATTCGTCTTATAACGCCGTCGGTGGCCTGCACGGCGTGGGCTCCTCCGTGGTCAATGCCCTGAGCTCCCGACTGGACGTCGAAGTGGATCGTGACGGCAAGACGCACCACATGACCTTCCACCAAGGTCACCCTGGCGTATACACGGATGCCGACCCGGCCAATCCGTCTCCCGATTCCCCGTTCAAGCGCACTCGCAAGAACCGACCCACCGAGCTGGAAATCATCGGCAAGGTATCTCCCAAAACCACTGGTACCCGTATTCGCTACTGGTATGATCCGGAGATTTTCAACAAAACCGCCGAATTCTCATACGAACAGCTCATCGACCGCGTGCGCCAGACCAGCTTCCTGGTGCCCGGCCTCAAAATCACCATTGTTGACGAAAACGTACCGGAAACGGCGACTGACACCGCCGAAGCCATTGATGCCGACGCAGTCGAACCTGCGCAAGACCAGGCCCCGGCTTTGGACGTCTCGTCCAACGATGCCGAACTCTTCGACGACTCCACCGAGGCTCAAGCCGACAGTACCGAGAGCCTGTCCGAGGAGGACTTCTCGCTGACGGCCGGCGACCAGGTCGTCGATGGCGCGTTCGGCGAGCAGCCCGCGCACCCGCGCGTCGTGGAATTCCTGCACACCGGCGGCGTCAAGGACTTCGTCGACTTCCTATCCAAAGGCGAGCCGATCTCCGACATCTGGCGCATCCAAGGCGAGGGCACCTATAAGGAGGAGACCCAGGCCGTGGGCGAAGGCGGTGAACTGCACGCCCAGGAAATCGAACGCACCTGCGGCGTGGACATCGCCCTGCGATGGGTCAACGGCTACGACACCACAATCATGAGCTTCGTGAACATCGTGGAGACGCCCGGCGGCGGTACTCACGTGGACGGTTTCATGAACGCCATCACCAAGCAGATTCGCAAGGCGGTGGAAGACAACGCCCGCAAGCTCAAGGTGAACATGAAGGACTCCGCCATGAAGGTGGAGCGCGACGACATCCAAGCCGGACTCGTGGCCGTGGTCACCGCACGCGTGGCCGAACCTCAGTTCCAAGGCCAGACCAAGGACGTGCTTGGCACCGCGCAGGTCAAGCCGATCGTCACCCGGCTCACCGACAAGCAATTCGGCGAGATGATCACCGGCTCCAAACGCGGATACAAGGAACAATCCGGCCGCGTGCTGGAGAAGATCGTCGGCGAAATGCACGCACGCATCCAGTCGCGCAAGGCCAAGGAGGTCACGCGCCGCAAGAACGCGCTCGAATCCGCCTCGATGCCGGCCAAACTCTCCGACTGCCAGCCAGGCAATGACGACGTGGCCGAACTGTTCATCGTCGAGGGTGATTCCGCACTCGGTACCGCCAAGGCCGCCCGCAACGCCGGTTTCCAAGCGCTGCTGCCGATTCGAGGCAAGATTCTGAACGTGCAGAAGGCGTCGATTACGCAGATGCTCTCCAACAAGGAATGCGCGGCCATCATCCAGGTGGTGGGCGCCGGCTCCGGCCAGAGCTTTGACATCGAACAGTCGCGCTACCACAAGATCATCATGATGACCGATGCCGATGTGGACGGCGCGCACATCCGTATCCTGTTGCTGACGCTGTTCTACCGGTACATGCGGCCGCTTATCGAACACGGCTACGTGTATGCCGCAGTACCGCCGCTGCACCGCATCGCGTTGACCGGCTCGCACAAGGGCGAATACATCTACACGTATTCCGATGACGAGCTGGCCGGCAAACTGGCCGACCTCGACAAGAAGCACATCGGTTACAACGATGACATCCAGCGATACAAGGGTCTGGGCGAGATGGATGCCGACCAGCTGGCGGACACCACCATGGACCCGCGCACGCGTATGCTGCGCCGCATCCGCATGGAGGACGCCGCCCAGGCATCCGAGATCTTCAGCCTGCTGATGGGCGACGACGTGCCGCCGCGCAAGCAGTTCATCGTCGACAACGCCGACGATTTCGACCGCTCCAAGATCGATACCTGACCGTCCTATCTCAAGCTCCCTCTGATGAGGGGGCTGTCGGCGAAGCTGACTGGGGGGAGAGGCCTCGGGTGGTAGCGGGCTACTCGTATTTCTCTCCCCTCAGTCCGTCTTTGGGGGACAGCTATTTCGTCAGAGGGTGCTGCGGTATATCATCAGGATTTCATCGAGTGCACCGCCACCGATTATCTCAAGGACAACTACGACATCATCGGCTTTGACCCGCGCGACGTAGCCGATTCCACGCCGGTGTACTGCGGGCAGGACTCCAAACTGTGATGTTTGCGTGTTGCTGAAGCGCTATTCGATAGACTGATGACATCGTTATCACAACCGGTGCCGTACTGTGAATGGGAGATGGAACATGGCCAGTCTGTTGCTTGCCGTCATCTATGTGGCGTTTATCAGTCTGGGGTTGCCGGATTCGCTACTCGGGTCCGCATGGCCCACCATGAGCCAGAATCTGAACGTGCCGGTGGCGTGGGCTGGCGGCATCTCCGCGGTGATTTCCATGTTCACGATTGTCTCGGCGCTGCTTTCGGACCGAATGACATTGAAATTCGGGGCAGGCAAGGTCACCGCCGTTTCGGTGGCGTTGACTGCGGCGGCCTTGGCAGGTTTCTCCATTGCCCCGAATTACTGGGTGCTGTTGGCCATCGCCATACCGTACGGCCTTGGCGCGGGTGGCGTGGATGCGGCGCTCAATAACTACGTAGCCATTCACTACGAAAGCCGGCATATGAGCTGGCTGCACTGCATGTGGGGCGTCGGCGCATCGGTCGGCCCCTACATCATGGGCTATGCGCTGTCTCAAGGCCAAGGCTGGCCGTGGGGCTATCGGTACATCGCGATCCTGCAGGTGATGCTGACCGTCATCCTGGTGCTGAGCCTGCCGCTGTGGAAGAAACGTGGCACGACTGGGGGCGGCGAATCGACCGATGGTGCCGCATCATCTGACGGCAATGCCGAGGGATCTGGTAATGCTGAAGGGGCGTCTGTTGCTGAACGCAAACCGCTCGGCGTGGCCGGCGTGCTCGCCATTCGCGGTGCCAAGGAAATCCTCGTGATGTTCTTCTGCTACTGCGCCATCGAATCCACGGCGGGTCTGTGGGCCTCCAGCTACATGGTGATGCACAGCGGCATCGACAAGATCACCGCCGCCAGCTGGGCCAGCCTATTCTATGTAGGCATCACCGTGGGGCGTGCGCTTTCCGGCTTTCTGACCATGCGATTCAAGGACCCGGTCATGATTCGCCTCGGCCAAGTGCTGGTGCTCGCCGGCATCCTCACCATGTTCATGCCATTGCCTCACCACCTTGGCGTGGTCGTTGGGCTGGTGGTCATCGGCTTCGGGTGCGCGCCGATTTATCCGTGCGTCATCCACTCGACGCCGGCCTACTTCGGCGAAGACAAATCGCAGGCCGTCGTCGGCGTGCAGATGGCCTGTGCCTATGTGGGCTCACTGCTCATGCCGCCACTGTTCGGCATCATCGCGCAATATGTGACAATCAGTCTCTACCCGTGGTATTTGCTGGTGCTCTTGGTGCTGATGGTGGCCATGCACGAGCGTCTTCGTAAGTTGCGCGGCTGATCATGCGCGCATTTGGGCCCGCCGCCTACTATGCTTGGAGCCCATGGTGATAAGTGAAGAAGAACATAAACAGATGCCCGAGCCCGTACGGGAACGATTGGAAGCGCTGAAGGATGCGCCGGGCTCGGTAATCGTGGTCGGCTCGATGAACGCCGATTACACCGTGACCACCAAACGACTGCCCAAGCCAGGCGAAACCGTCAATGGTGGTGCCATGAAAGTGTTGCCGGGCGGCAAAGGCGCGAATCAGGCGTCTGCCGCTGCTCGCCTCGGTGTCAATGTCCAGTTGCTGGGCGCGGTGGGCGAGGACTCCAACGCGGACTTCCTATTAGGCAAGCTGGATGAGGCCGGCGTCGACACCGCCGATATCCTGCACGTTGAAGGCCCCAGCGGCACCACGGTAATCACCGTGAGCGCTGAGGGCGAGAATACCATCGTCTATTCGCCGGGTTCCAATGCCAAGGCAAGTGCCGGCTATGTGCAATCACATCGCACGACCATCGCCGAATGCGCGGTATTGGGACTGTGTTTGGAGAGCCCGATCTCCACCGTTATCGCCGCCGCACAGACCGCGCATGACGCTGGCGTGACCGTGCTGCTCAACGACTCGCCATTTATGGACGAGCTGCCTCACGAACTGGTGGAAGCCACGGATATTCTGCTGGTCAACCAGCATGAAGTGGCTCAGTTACTGGGTCTGCCGGACGGCGATGTGGAATCACTCGACTGGTATGAGGTCGCCGAACGATTCACCGATTACGGATTCGACCGGGCGATAGTGACGCTTGGTGCGTCGGGGTCGGTGGTGATCGAGAACGGACGTTGGCATCGCGTATCCGCCGCGCAAGTCAATGCGGTGGACACCACCGGTTGCGGCGACTCGTTCATGGGAACTGTGCTGGCTGGCTTGGCCGCTGGCCATACGCTGCTGCAATCCGCGCAAATCGGCTCCTATGTCTCCGCCTATGCGGCCACCAAGCTTGGTGCCCAAAGCGCCTACGGCACCGCCGAAGAAGTCATCGCCTACTTCAGCTGACCTATAATCGTACATATGTACGAAACCCTGAGCCTGTTTTCCGAACCCACCAAGGTGTGGTTCGAGCATGCCTTCGGTCAGCCGACCGAGGCACAGGCTCAGGCATGGCCGGCAATCCATTCCGGTCGTAATGTCTTGGTCATCGCACCTACCGGCTCCGGCAAAACATTGGCTGCGTTTCTCTCGGCCATTGACCGGCTGATGACCGTGCCACGCACGCGGCGTGCCGGTGTGCGTGTGCTGTATATCTCGCCGTTAAAGGCGCTCGCGGCCGATGTGGCCAAGAACCTAGAACAGCCTTTGGAGGGCATTGCCGCACAATGCGAGGCGCAAGGGCTGCCCGTGCCGAAGATCGCGGTCGCCACTCGTTCAGGCGACACCACCGCACAGGAGCGGCGGCGCATAGCCTCCCATCCACCGGATATCCTCGTTACCACGCCAGAATCGTTGTATCTGTTGCTCACTTCGAAGGCAGGGCGGATTCTCGGCACTGTCGATACGGTGATCGTCGATGAGATTCATGCAGTGGCGGGCACCAAGCGCGGCGCACATCTGGCGGTAAGTCTGGAACGGCTGGAGAACCTTGTCGCGGAATCGCGCAAGCGAGATGCGATCGATGCGGATGCTGATGAGGGCAGTGATACCGCCATCGATGCTGGCCTCAGTGACCTTCATATGCAGCGCATTGGTCTATCCGCTACGGTGAATCCGCCTGAAGAGGCGGCGCGATTCCTGGGCGGCGGACAACCGGTTACCATCGTGAATCCCGGTGGGCGGCCTGCAATGGATCTGCGCATGATTGAGCCGTTGGAAAACATGCGTGATTTGCAGTCCGTGAATGCCAAGCAGCGTGTCGGTGGCGTGGATGCTGAACGGTCCGCTCCGCATATCAGCGGTGTCACGCCGGCCATGCAGCGACTTGCCGAACGCAGGGGCATTGTGCCGGTGGATGATAGAGATGTTTCTTCCACTTCTGGGGACGATTCTGATGCGAGTGATGCGTTCGATTCCTCCGCGTTGGTTGGAGCGGCGGGCGACCGTACCTCCGGTTCCATTTGGCCCGTGGTGGAACGCAGCATTTTGGATGAGATTCTCGCGCACCGCACTACATTGGTCTTCGTCAATTCGCGTGGTGTGGCCGAAAAGCTCACCGCGCGCCTCAATGATCTCTATGCGCAGACCCGGCATGGCACCAATCCCGACACTGTTCGTGATCTGGGCTCTCCGGAAGGCCGCGAAGGGTTCTCCACACATTACGATGCTGTGGTCGGCTCCACCACCATGCTTGTCGGCTCACATGAGGGCGATGATGTCATCGCCATGGCTCATCATGGGTCGGTCTCCAAAGATCGCCGCAAAATGATTGAGGAACGGCTCAAGCGTGGTGAATTGCGCTGCGTGGTGGCCACCTCCAGTTTGGAGCTTGGCATTGATATGGGTTCGGTCGACTTGGTGATTCAAGTCGATACGCCATTGTCGGTCTCCTCCGGATTGCAGCGTGTAGGCCGTGCCGATCATCAGGTCGGTGGCGTCTCTCACGCATTGTTCTACCCGCTCACCCGTCAGCAGATTGTCACTGGGGCCGCAAGTCTGGAAGCCATGATTGCCGGCGATATAGAACCATTGGCCGTGCCGCGCAATCCGCTCGATATTCTTGCCCAGCAGACCGTGGCCGCTGCCGCGATGCACGATTTGAACGCTGATGACTGGTATGCCACGGTGCGCCGTGCTGCGCCGTTTGCCGAACTGCCACGTGACATGTTCGATGCGGCAATCGGCATGATGTCCGGCGAATACAACAGCGAGGAATTCTCGGCCTTCCGGCCGCGACTGGTATGGAATCAGGATAATGGCCTGATTTCCGCCCGTCCCGGTTCGCAGAAAGTGGCCGTTACCTCTGGCGGTACGATTCCCGATCGAGGGCTGTACACCGTGGTCCTGCCTGAGGCGGACGCCGGCAAAGGCCAGCGTCGCGTCGGCGAGTTGGATGAGGAGATGGTCTACGAATCGCGCGTGGGCGATGTCATTACGCTCGGCACCTCCACATGGCAGATTCAGGAAATCACCCGTGATCGTGTGGTCGTGACTCCGGCTCCGGGCCGCACCGCCCGTCTGCCGTTCTGGCACGGTGAAGGCGCTGGCCGTGACTACGGTTTCAGCCGTACCATAGCCCGCTTCACCCGAGAAATCGCCGCCGGATTAGACGTGAAGCGGACTGGGGGGAGGTCTGCCGCAGAAGGTCCAGCTGTCCCAACCTTCATCCCAACAATCCTCACTCGCCTCCACCGAGACGGCCTAGACCCCAATGCCATCACCAACCTGGCCCGCCTACTCTCCGAGCAACAAGCCATCACCGGCACAGTTCCCAGCGACCAAACCCTCATCGTGGAACGGACCCGCGATGAAGACGGCGGCTGGCGCATCGTACTGTTAAGCCCCTTCGGCCGCCGCGTTCACGAACCGTGGTCCATGGCCATCAGCCGCAGACTGCGCCAACGCTACGGTTTCGATGGGCAGGTATATGCCGCCGATGACGGTATCGTCATTCAGCTACCGGACGGTGACGGACATATTCCTGCTCAAGACCTGTTCCTTTTCGACCCAGAAGACCTCAAAGCAGATGTAGAACGTCAAGTGGGCGAGTCCGTGCTATTCGCCGCACGATTCCGCGAATGCGCCGCCCGATCACTGTTCATGCCGCGATCCGACCCGGGCCGTCGCGTGCCCCTATGGCAGCAGCGACTGCGCGCCGCACAGCTCCTGCAAGCCGCACGTATGGTCAAGAACTTCCCGCTGCTGCTGGAAACCGCGCGCGAATGTTTGCAAGACGTATACGACATGCCCGCCCTGAACGAGGTGATGACCGGATTGCAAGCCGGCACCATTACCGTGAAGGACGTGGAGACCGAGCCGCCATCGCCTTTTGCCGAGAACATTCTCTTTGGCTTCGTCGGCGTGGTGATGTACCAGTATGACCAACCTCAGGCCGAGCGCAGCGCGCAACTGTTGTCTCTCGATCCGCACGTGCTCGAACGCTTGCTCGGCACCACCGACATGGCACAAGTGCTCAACCCGGACGTGATTCGCGAAGTCGAACAGGAACTGGGGGAGCGCACTTTCTGGAATGAACTTGCCGACGATGATGTGACTGGTCGCGTGACCCGTTACGCCAAAACCCATGGTCCTTTCACCGCCGATCAGCTCATGGCCGATCTGCACCTCGATGCTACGGATGCCGTGCATACTTTGGATGTACTGGCTGCCAAAGGCGAGTTGCTGCAAGGCCACTTTGTAGATGATGACAAGCAAGGCCAACAGTGGCTCCATAAGGACGTATTCCGCCGCATTCGGTCTCGCTCATTGGCCAAGGCGCGTAAAGCAGTCAAGCCAGTAGAACCAGAGGCGTTCCAGATGTTTCTTATCGACCGACAAGGTATCGGGCCGGTCGGCGGCGAACGATATGAAGGTGCCGACGGGCTCATGCGCGTTATCGAGCAGCTGGAGGGCATAGCACTGCCCACTGCACTCTGGGAGTCGGCGGTATTCCCCGCACGAGTACGAGACTACCAACCTGCATTGCTGGATGAGTTGCTGACCAGCGGCGATGTGGTCTGGGTCGGCTCAAAAACCGGGGGAACCAGTGCGATGGACCCCGGTGAGGTTGCTTTCTATCCGGCGGATTCAATATTGCTCAGCGGTGTGGAACATGGTACGACATCGAACGCTTCAGACGCCACCATGCCGGAAGCGATTCTGACCGCACTGGACTCAGGGGGAGCGTTCCATGCCCGTCAACTGGTGGATGCCGCCAAACGTGTGTGGAATGAGGCCGCGGAGCCGGACATCAATCCAAACACCGGTGAAATCATTCCGCAAGAGTGGAGCGAACAGCAGTTCAAGGATGCCTTGTGGAGCTTGGTCTGGCAAGGTAAGGTCACCAATTCCAGCTTCGCGCCGGTACGTGCATTAACCGCAGGCGCAGCAAGCCCGCGTAAATCCACTACATCACGTCGTCGTGGGCGTGTCGCTCCGATTCACCGAGCCACTACGGATATGACGTTAGGAGGTTTGTGGTCTGCCGTAATCGGGCAAGCTGAAGCCGAAGACACTGATCAGACCGAGCAGGCGCTCGCACTGGTCGAGACGTTGCTGGACAGGTATGGCGTCATCGCGCAGCCGGTGATCGACAAGGAAAATATCCCGGGTGGCTACTCAGCGTTGTATCCGATATTGCAGCGCATGGAGGAGCATGGTCGACTGGTACGAGGCATGTTCGTCCGTGGTTTCGGCGCGGCCCAATTTGCCGAGCGCGACACCGTGGATGCGTTGCGTCATCCGTCAGAGCATCGCGGCCAGTCCGTGGTGGCATTGAGTGTGCTCGACCCCGCAAATCTCAGTGGCTCCGCCATCGCGTGGCCGGACGCGCCTGCCGGTGCGGGTAAACCGGCACGCCGTATCGGAGCCACGGTCGTGCTCAATGCGCAAGGTGCGCTACTATACGCGGCTGCCAAAGCCAAGCACTTGACGGCGTTCGATCAATCGGTCGGCCATGAACCCGCCGCCAATGATTCCGACGAACAGATGCGCAAGGCCGCCACAGAACTGGCCTACGCTCTCAAACGCAATGGCACCGGTTCCGTGACGTTCAGCGACATCAATGGCGAACCCCTCAACGCGCGTCACCCCTTCGCCCGCATCCTCCACCAGTCCGGCTTCACCCCCGTTCCCCGAGGCATGCGGCTGTACTGATTGAGCCCAGCTATCGAATGCGGTAGTTGGAGCCGCGTTGGGTCATGATGAGGCCGGCGTGGGTGAGCTTCTTATCCAGTGTGTAGAGGGCGTTCCTGAGGAGCCCTTGTTGCTCGAAGAATGGGCCACCGACGAGCTTGACCAATTCGCTGGTGTTGACAAACTGGCCATCAGCCTTGACCAGTGCTTCAAGCAAACTGTATTCCAGACGGGACAGTGAAATTGCGGTGTGTGTGGATGCGTAGTAGGCTTTGCGATTCGTGGTATCCAACGTGAGATTGCCACGAATGATCATGGTGGGGGAGTCGGTGGCAAGCGAGCCGACGTATGAGAGCAGTTCGCCATCGGAGAATGGTTTGCTCAGTACGGCATCCGGGTGTCGTACATTAGCTCGTGCGCTAGCGGCAGCATTGTCCGTGCACTGTTCGGCTTCGGCATCTGAGTTGTTTGCGTGTGAATCCGCGCTGAAGGAGCTGTAGGGCGTCTCTTCGATCGGGGCGTACTCGTCAGGCAGCGCTCGCCAGCGGCTGCCTTCGCCGATGGTTTTGCTGAGTGGCGTCGAAGTCAGCAGCAGAATCTTGACGGAGGCACGGGCATTGTGAAGGGATTCGATGAGTTGCTCGGTGGAGATGCCGAGCAGGGATTCATCGAGAATCACTGCGTCAAATAGCTCCTTGGTGACCGCGGCGAGCGCGATACTGCCGGTGCTTGCCAAGGACACCTCATGACGACAGGCAAGCAGCGCACCACGAATGGCGCGGGCCAACGGTTCATTGGATACGGCAACCAGTAGTCTCATCGCCACCTCCTTGATGCTTAGTGTAGGTCGGGTTTAGGGTCTCTTCTCTATGTGTTTGGCTCACTATCGTTCGCTCCTCGCCTACAAACACCCCACTGGGGGTGTTTGCTTTACGGCTCGGCCCATCAGAGGGAGCTTAATTGAGGTTACGCAATGAAGGCGATGGGGGAGGCGAGGTCCACTCCGGAGCCGTCTCGGCGCATATCGGGCTTGGGAAGCTCGACCGGGGAGCCTGCGGATGTGGAGGCATGCAACGGGTAGAGACCAACCCAGGCAAGAATCAGCGTGTTCTGGCCCTTGAGGAAGCGCTGGGAGCGTACGCCACCGGTAGCGCGGCCCTTGGTGGGGTACATTTCCAGCGGGGTGACCTTGGCGGCGCCGTTTTCGGTGCCGGGTAGTGCATCGGAGTCGCCGGCCACGGTGAGCACCACCGCGCCGGAGCCGGAAGTCAAACCGTTCTCGCCCTCCTCATAGGTCCATGCCACCTTGCCGGCGGGAACCACGTTGAATGCCGCCACACGGGCGCCCTCGGCCAGCTTGATGCCGGCCATACCGCCCGCGGTGCGACCCTGCGGGCGCACGTTCTTCGCCTCAAAGGTCAGTAGCGAGGAATCGGAGGAGATGAACACCAGACGGTCGTCATCCTCGGCCACGGCGGCGAATACCACTTCGTCGCCATCTTTCAGATCAATGACGGGCCAGGAATCCATGGTGGTGGGTGCCTCACGGTTCCAACGCTTGATGACACCGTTACGGGTACCGATAGCCAGCGACGGCAACGGCTTGGCCTCGGCGGCCCCGCCATCCTCGCTCTCATCCTTGGCACTGGCCTTGCCGGACGTCGGCTGCTCCATGGCAATCGCCGTAATCACACGCTCACCGCGAATCGGATCGGTGGATTCGGTCATGCCGATCAGTTCGTCGGCCTGGACCCCACCCTTCAGCGACAACGTGGCAGAAGCAGGTAGCGCCGGCAAATCAACCACATGCGCGAGCACCAGGCGGCCGGCCGACGTGACCAGCCCGTACGTGGCGCGCGTGGAGGTCTCGAAGATTGTGGTGATTTGATCGTCTCGCAGACGTTCATCGGATGTGGACCGTACATTGAACACGTCCATCGCGCTTGGCGTGGTACGGGCAATCAAACCGGTGGCGCTCATCATCACCACGCACGGCTCGTCCTCGATCTTCAAGGCTCCGGTCAGCGCGGACCGCTCGCCGGTCTTCTTGGCGGCGGCTGCGGCTGCGGCCACATCGGCTTCGGCGGAGGAAATCGTGGTGGCGGCCTTCACTGCTTCGAGTGCGGACTTGGACACACCCGAAGCCCCGGCGCCCTGCGCCACGACCGGCGTCAGCGTGCCATCCGGGTCGGCGTCCAGCAGCACGGTGCGACGCGGCGAGCCCCACTTGGCGACCGCCTCGTCCATCTCGTCGGTGACCACCTGGTCGAGCGCTTCGGCGGAGGCCAGAATGCGGGTCAGCTCCTCGATGCGCTTCTTCAGGTCATCGCGTTCGGCCTCAAGTTCGATGCGGTTCATCTTGGTCAATCGGCGCAGACGCAGATCCAGAATGTACTGAGCCTGGACCTCGTCTAGATCGAATACGGCCATCAAACGGGTCTTCGCGGCATCCGCATCATCCGAAGTGCGGATCACCTGGATCACCTCGTCGATGTCCAGCATGGCCAGGAGCAGGCCCTCGACCAGGTGCAGGCGTTCCAGGGCTTTCTTCTTGCGGTATTCGCTACGGCGGCGAATCACCACGCGACGGTGATCAACCCATACCTGCAGCATCTCTTTCAAGCCCATCGTGTGCGGACGGCCGTCCACCAACGCCACGTTATTCATGGCGAAGTTGTCCTGCAACGGCGTGTGCTTGAACAGCTGGACGAGCACCGCATGCGGGTCGAAACCGGTCTTGATCTCGATGACGATACGCGTGCCGTTATGACGATCGGTCAGATCGAACGCGCCGGAAATCCCCTCCAGCTTGCGGTTCTTCACGCCGTCGGAAATACGCTCGATCACCTTTTCCGGACCTACCATGTACGGCAGCTCGGTGACCACGATGGCCTGCTTGCGGGCTGTGACATGCTCGATATGCGTGGCGGCGCGCGTGGTGAGCGTACCACGGCCGTTGGCATAGGCCTCGCGAATGCCGTCGCGGCCGATGATCGTACCTCCGGTGGGCCAGTCGGGGCCCGGAACATAGCGCATCAGCTGTTCAAGCGTGGCGTCCGGGTGAGCCATGAGGAACTTTGCAGCATTCACCACTTCGCCGAGATTATGCGTGGCCAGATTGGTGGCCATGCCTACGGCGATGCCCGAACCGCCGTTGACCAGCAGATTTGGGATGGCGGCCGGCAGCACGGTCGGTTCCTTGAGCTTGTTGTCGTAGTTCGGCGTGAAGTCAACGGTGTCTTCGTCGATATCCGCGTTCATGCCGAGAGCCGCCGGGCCAAGCCTGGCCTCGGTGTAACGGGAGGCCGCAGGGCCGTCATCCAGCGAGCCGAAGTTACCGTGGCCGTCCACCAGCGGCAAACGCATCGCGAACGGCTGTGCCAAACGCACCATGGCCTCGTAGATCGCGGAATCACCGTGCGGGTGGAGCTTGCCCATCACCTCGCCCACCACGCGGGCGGACTTCATATACGGGCGGTCGGGAGTCAGGTTCATCTCGCCCATCTGGTAGACGATGCGGCGCTGCACCGGCTTCAGGCCGTCGCGCGCATCGGGCAGTGCGCGTGCGTAAATCACCGAATACGCATACTCGAGGAAGGACTTGCTCATCTCCTCGTTCAGCGGCGTCTCGACGATATGCTCCTTGACCGTGCGCGGATCGTAGGTCTGCACGGACGGTTTGCGGTGTGATGCCATGAAACTCCCTTTCGAACGCCCCCATATTAGCGGGAGGGCGCGAAACAGTGCGCAGAGAACGGTTCTCGATAACAACTGTGCGCTGGTTTCGGTGCGCCAATCGCACATGTTTGCCGATAAAATGGCGTGATTCCAGTGTTTCAGTCGATGTGCGTTTGTTTGATTATGTGCGTTGGGGCGCACAGTTGTTATTGAGAACCGTTCTCTGCGCACTGAGCCAAGGGGAGGGGTGCTACTTGAATGGGCAACTATGAGTGTTGAGACGCCGGATATGGACGAGTTGCTGCGGCTGGTGCCCACTGTGGGCTATGGGGATGACGCCCCGGCCGATCGGCGTGGGGGAGCACTGCACCTGTCCGCCGTGCTGCCCGCCTTGTCCGCCGCGATTGGGCATTCGACTCCCACCAAGGTCCACGCCGATCCCAAGGCCTGCCAGCGCGCGTTGGGACTGCCCGACGCCGAATCGGCCATCGTGGTGCTCGTGGACGGCCTGGGCTTCTGGAACCTCGCCATGCGCCTCGGCCACGCGCCATATCTGCGTTCGCTGATGAACGAACGCGCCAATCAGCGTCCCATCGCCACCTGCGCTCCAAGCACCACTGTGGCGGCCATGGCCGCATTCGGTACCGGAACCTGCCCGGGACTGACCGCAATGGCGGGCTATACGCAGCTCGAACCCGCCAGCCATAAGCTCATCCAACTCATCCAGTTCAAAGACGCGCTGGCACCCAAACCAGCCAATCCGCACATTCCTGTGCCACCCATGGTCGATCCGCTCGACCAGCAGCGCGAGGAGACGGTGTTCGAGAAACTTGCGGCTCAAGAGGTGCGCGTCACAAGCTCGGGGTTGCCCAAGTTCTCCAGATCGCCATTGACCGAAGCCGCATTGCGAGGCACCGACTATCAAGGCAACGTCACCCCACGCGATCGTGTGCTGGCCGCCTCACGCGCCTCACGCACCCCCGGCCTGACCTACCTGTACATCCGTGACGCCGACAAAGTCGGCCACAATTACGGGTGGGATTCCGAACACTGGGTGGCCGCATTCGAACATATCGACGCCCAGCTCGCGCTCCTGAAACGCAGCGCACCCAAAGGCACGCTGATCGTCATCGTGGCCGACCACGGCATGGTGCAAACCGACGTGGACCAGCGGATTGACATCGCCGTTGAACCGCAGCTCACCCGAGGCGTGTCACTGGTCGGGGGAGAGCCTCGCTCGCTGATGCTGTATGCCGAGCCGGATGAACGACCTGAGGATATAGCTTGCCGGTGGCGCGATTACCTGCAAGACCGAGCCTTGGTGCGGACCAGGGATGAGGCCATCGCGGACGGATTGTTTGGACCGGTCTGCGAGCGAGTCCGGCCGATGCTCGGCGATGTGGTCGTGCAGGCAGCGGGAGCCGTGACCCTCGTCGATTCGCGTACGCAAGGAGACAAAGCCACCCACCTGCCGAGCGTGCATGGCTCCCAAACGGCATTGGAAATGGATATTCCCTGCCTGATCGATATGGCCTGATTCGGAAATTCAGTCTCCGAACAGAATCTCGTCCCAGCTTGGTACGGCCGAACGTCCTGATTTACGCTTGGCCGGTTTGGCTGGTGCCTCGTGTTTGGTGGCGGCGGATTCGGCCGCCCGCTCCTGCTCGGTGGCTACCAGCTGTGCATTGGGGCCACGCCGTACGGTCTCGTCCGAAATATTGTCAGAACCCTGCTCTGGTGCCGTGGCAGGCGATTGCTGCAATCCTGCGGCAGATGACGAAACAGGTCCGGCGGTCTGCGAAGAGACCGGGCTGGGGGCCGTAGCGTCATGAGCCTGGTTCGTGGCCGGTGAGATGGACGTGGATAGGTCCACCGGGGGCATGGAACCTGTGGAAGTGACGGAGGGCCGGATCGCGGCAGGCCGTGCGGCCGGAATCGAAGGCGTAGGCGCCGCCCAAGCAGACACGGCGCGCTCGATACGCGCGGAACGTACGGAGTCGCCGGGCAGTTCAGGAATCGTCGGCTTGAGTTTGGAATCCGTGGCTGATTCCGGATTCTGTTCGCCGAGCAGTTTTCGAGCGGCATTGTTCAGGCTCATCACGGAATTGTCGTGCATATTCCACGTCCATTCGGCATGGATCTCACGGCCCGCGGAAGTGAATATCGCCACGATGCGCCAAGGCTCAAGTCCGCGCCGGGTGGATTTCCAGGTCACTGATTCCATGCCGATTCCAGCAGAGGCCAGCGTGCGTTCCACCAGTTCGCTGATGGTGCGCACCCTGCTGTCTTTGGGTGCCGCCACGGCAAGGAATTGTTCGATGGCATACTGTTTCTCGGTCTCCACGGCCATGGAGAAACGACGTACCAGCGTTTCGCTCAGATGATATTTCTCCGCGACACGGGCCGGATCGGCACCGGCGCGAATCAGCGACTGTATCTGGGAAATCGGCAAAGTGGACTGCTGATGCGGCTGGGGGGCCTGTCGCGTCTCGCTTCTGACCTGCTTGGCCTCAAGAATCGCCCGTTCGAGCGTGTCGTCCACGCTCACGGCCATTTCCCCGCCGCCAATGGAGAATACGAGGTCCCCCGTCTTGCTCACGCGCACGAAACGGGCTTTTTCAAGCCGATCATCTGGCATATTCGCACCACTTTCCGTCGCAAAGACATTACTTCTTTTAAGTATGCCCCACGTGTCGAACTTTACGAGTATTTCAAATCGTGTATCCTATGGGCGAGTACGGCGCTGACCGTGCTATATATATCGACTTACGAACCAAAGACGACGAAAGGACCATGATGGCTCAGGATTATGATTCCCCCCGCAATAAGGATGAGGACGAGGAATCGCTGCAGGCGCTGGGGAAGTCCTCGCAGAACGCCTCGGGCGACATCGACGACGATGAGAACGCCATCGCCGAAGACTACGAACTGCCGGGCGCCGATTTGAGCAACGAGGATTCCTCGGTGACCGTCATCCCCATGCAGGGTGACGAGTTCATCTGCTCGCAGTGCTTCCTGGTCAAGCATCGTAGCCAGCTCGCCTTCACGGACGAGGATGGCCAGCCGGTGTGTGAGGAGTGCGCCGCCTGATGGCGTTCGACGAGACCTACAACGAGCCCGAATCCACCGAGGTCCTGGTCAAGAGCCTCGACCCCGAACATCCGGCCCAGCTGCACTATGCCCACGCGGGCGATGCCGGTGCCGACCTCATCACCACCGTCGATGTGACGCTGAAGCCTTTTGAACGGGCACTGGTGCCCACCGGCGTGGCCATCGCCCTGCCTGCGGGCTACGTGGCGTTGGTGCATCCGCGTTCCGGGCTGGCCGCCAAGCAGGGCGTCACCGTGCTCAACGCGCCTGGCACCGTTGATGCCGGCTACCGTGGCGAGATCAAGGTGCCGCTGATCAACCTCGATCCGGAACGCACCGCCGTCTTCCATCCGGGCGATCGCATCGCTCAATTGGTGATTCAGCGGTATGTTGAGGCCCGGTTCATCCCGGCCGAGACACTGCCCGGATCCGATCGCGCCGAACGTGGGTTCGGTTCGACGGGAGTGGCGTCCTGACCGGATTGGGCCGGTTGAATGACCAAGGTGATGACGGCAACGACGGTTGCGGAACCAATGATGGCGGGCGGGTGCGTGCGCATGGCACTGGTTCGCGGCTACAATGAACTTCATGACGAGGGAGGTGACTGGCATGGCAGAGATTGATGGCGAGCAGTACGCCGCCCGTAAGTTGGGTTGTGAGATCAGTGCCGATCCGCTCAATCCGCTGGGTCCAATCAAGAAGGTATGCAAGTCCCATCATCCCGATGAGGATTTGTCCATTCTCGACCGTGCCTACCGGCGTGCCGTCATCCAGCACTCCGCCCAGCGCCGCAAGTCTGGTGAGCCGTACATCATCCACCCGCTGGCCGTTTCCCAGATTCTCGCGGATTTGGGCATGGGCCCGATCGTGGTGGCGGCCGGCCTGTTGCATGACACGGTGGAAGACACCGACTACACGTTGGATCAATGCCGCGCCGAATTCGGCGACACCGTGGCCGGTCTGGTCGATGGCGTTACCAAGCTGAGTCAGCTTGAAGTGGGTGACTCCGCCCAGGCCGAAACGATTCGCAAGCTGGTGGTGGCCATGAGCCGTGACGTGCGCACCCTGGTGGTCAAGCTGGCCGACCGTGTGCACAACGCCCGCACCTGGCGTTACGTGAAAACCACGTCGGCGCAGAGGAAGGCGCGCGAAACCCTCGACGTATACGCCCCTTTGGCCAATCGTCTCGGTATGAACGCCATCAAGACGGAGCTCGAGGAACTGAGCTTCAAGGTGCTCTATCCGAAGATCTACAACGAGATCGTGGTGCTGGTGGCTCGCCGAGCCGGCCAGCGTGATGTGTACCTGAAGCAGATTCTGGCGGAGATCAACGAGGATCTCGACGAGCAGAACATCAAGGCATACGTCACCGGACGCCCGAAGGACTACTTCTCCATCTACCAGAAGATGATCGTGCGCGGCCATGATTTCGCGAACATCTACGATTTGGTCGGTGTGCGCATCATCGTCGACACCATTCAGGACTGCTATGCGGCGCTTGGTGCCGTGCATGCGCGGTGGAACCCGGTTCCCGGCCGGTTCAAGGACTACATCGCCATGCCGAAGCTCAACATGTACCAGTCGCTGCACACCACGGTGGTGGGCCCCGGTGGCAAGCCGGTCGAAATCCAGATTCGCACCTGGGACATGCACCGCCGCGCCGAGTTCGGCATCGCCGCGCATTGGAAGTACAAGGAGAACGGTCAGGCCGGGCGCGCCTTGAGCTCGCCGGACAAGTCCGACCGCAGGCGTGACGAGAAGAACCAGGAGCTTTCCGAAGCCGACAATCTCAAATGGATTCAGCAGCTTGCCGATTGGACCAGCGAAACCCCCGATTCCAATGAGTTTCTGGGTTCACTCAAGGAGGATCTCGGCTCGTCCGAAGTCTACGTGTTCACGCCGAAAGGCAAGATCGTATCCCTGCCCGCTCATGCCACGCCCGTCGACTTCGCGTATGCCGTGCACACCGAAGTGGGTCATCGCACGATGGGCGCACGTGTCAACGGACGTCTGGTGCCGCTTGACACCACGCTCGACAATGGGGACACCGTCGAGATTCTGACGTCCAAATCCGATACGGCCGGGCCTTCGCGCGACTGGCTGAGTTTCGTCAAGAGTCCGAAGGCGCGCAACAAGATTCGTCAATGGTTCTCCAAGGAACGCCGCACCGAGGCCATCGAGGAGGGTCGCGACGAGCTGACCCGCGCGATGCGCAAGCGCAATCTGCCGGTCAACACATTGCTTACGCCCGAAGCGTTGGTGGGTGTGGCCGACGACCTTAACTTCCCGAACGCGGACGCCGTGTTCGCCGCCATTGGCGACGGACAGGTCTCCACGCAGAACGTCATCTCGCATCTGGTCAAGGATGCGGGTGCCGACGAGGTCGATGAGGAAGTCGAGCAGGAAGTCCTGCCGCTGAAGCCCGTGGAACGCAAGGCCTCCAGCAGCTCCACCGGCGTGTCCGTCAAGGGCGTGGGCGATGTGTGGATCAAGCTGGCCCGTTGCTGCATGCCGGTGCCCGGTGACAATATCATCGGCTTCATCACCCGTAATCAGGGCGTATCCGTGCACCGCACCGACTGCCAGAACATGATCGATCTGAAAAACAAGCAGCCTGAGCGTGTGGTCGAAGTCGAATGGACCAGTACCAAGGGCCTGTTCATGGTCAAGATTCAGGTCGAGGCGCTGGATCGACGAAACCTGCTTTCGGACGTGACACGTGTGCTTTCCGACCATGGCGTGAACATCATTTCCGGTACGATCGCCACCGGTTCCGATCGCGTGGCCACCAGCCAGTTCAGCTTCGAAATGGCCGATCCGCAGCATCTCAACTCGCTGCTGGCAGCCGTGCGCAAGATTGATGGCGTGTTCGACGTGTACCGCATCACCGGTGCCAAGGAATCCGCCGAACCCCGTCTACGCAAGATGAAGTAGGCCGTACTTTATTCTGGCTCCCCTCGGAGAGGGGAGCCAAGAACACGAAAAGGTCCTGACTGGAACACCAATCAGGACCTTTGCCGTATATGTTGTCGGTCTTACTCCGCCACGTCCACGGAGAGAATCACGGCCGGCTCGAGCGGGCGATCCATCGGATCGGTGTCCAAGGCTTCGAGCTTATCGACGACCTTCTTGGAGTCGTCATCGGCGACCTCACCGAAGATGGTGTGGTGACCGTCCAGCCACGGGGTCGGCACGGTGGTGATGAAGAACTGGGAGCCGTTGGTGCCATGGACCTTGCCGTCCATGCCGCGACGCAGACCGGCGTTGGCCATAGCCAGCAGGTATGGCTTGTCGAACTTCAGGCTCGGGTCGATCTCATCGTCGAACTCGTAGCCAGGGCCGCCGGTACCGGTGCCCAGCGGGCAACCGCCCTGAATCATGAACTGCTTGATGATACGGTGGAAGGTCAGGCCGTTGTAGAACTTGCCATGGGAAGGCTGGCCGGTGTACGGGTCGGCCCATTCCTTCTCGCCGGTGGCGAGGCCCAGGAAGTTGGCCACGGTGTTCGGGGCCTTGTCGTCGAACAGGTTGATGGTGATGCTGCCCTCAGAGGTGCGCATGATGATGGTAGTCATGGCTCCAAGTGTCTCATGGGCTTGAGACCGGACGCCAGGGCTGCGGCGGCGTTCCCGGATGGCTCGCAGGGGAGCGGGGAAGAGGAATGCGGTAGGGGGGAGACTCTGCATGGATGTCAAAGAGATTTGAAATCCATGCCGCCGTCTCATATACTTTTCGTATGTCAAAAGTATTTGACATATAGGCAAGTGCTAAGTATGCATGTGCGCGGTCTCGCGCAGATGTCTTTGGATGCATGCCGGGGTGCATTTCCGGGTGTGCGGCAGAGAAAGGAAAGTGTCATGAATATGAGTGTGGGTGCCGCCATCGCGGTTCTTGCGGTGTCCCTGGCCGTCGTTGCGGGGTCGGTCGCGGCGATCGTGTCGATGATCTCGTCCCTGCGCAAGCCTGGAGACGAACGGCGCCGGGCGATCGTCCAGGGAGTGAGTGCGACGACGCTGGTCTTCGCCATCGCCATCCTCATGCTCGCGTCGGTCTGGAAGGTCGTTTGCGTCTTCGCGCTCGACAGGTCCTTCGGCGGCATCAACCCGATCAGCACGCTCGCCATTGTCGCGGTTTTCTACCTCGTGCAGGTGCACCGTTACAAGAAGAAGTTCGGTGACTGAGATGGAGAACCGCATCAAAGAGCTCCGGGTCAATCTGGGTCTGTCCCAGGGGACATTGGCGCGCAGGTGCGATGTGTCCCGGCAGACGGTCAACGCCATCGAGAACAACAAGTATGACCCGACGCTGTCGTTGGCGTTCAGGCTTGCCCGAGAGCTGGGGGCCACTGTCGACGGGCTGTTCACGCCGTGACGCGTCCGCGTCCTGCCGGATTGCGGCGAATCGCATTGGGGCAAATGTGCGGACGCGGGCACTCCCGCCGAGGCGTTCGTCGATGAGCTGCTGGAATCACGGGGCCAACAAGAGTGTTGCACTTCTATCTAGAACTCGGGTCTAGAATCCGGGCTTGTCGGTTTTGCTAGAATCTGAAAAGAAAGGATGGTGCGATGTTCGGAACGATATCTGAATCCGAGATGCGCCGCCGCACGGAGAACGTCGGACTGTCGGTGCAGTCCGTGCGGTTGGAAGGCGGTGACGTGACGAGGGCCTTCATACGCGATGCCGGAGAATATGCGCGGGGAATCATAGACAGCGCCGAGCTTCTTTCCCGCACCCGTCGCCGTTACGGATTGGAGTGACGATGGCGCGTGTCTTCGATCCCTACCTGATTCCAGGAACGAACGTGCTGCGGAACTTTGTGGGCGCCACGGACGAGGATGCGTTGGCGGCTGCGGAGAACGATCTCTGCTCCGCCCGTGCCGCCATTCTGAGAGAGGATCTCCCTCCTGCGGAGGGGACGCTGGAACAGCTTCGCCGCATACACCGGTTCCTCTTTCAGGACGTGTACGACTGGGCGGGGGAGATACGAGCCATCGACATGGGCAAGGGCGAGGGGCTTCCCTTCCAACCGTTGGAGCTGTTTAGCATAGGGGTGCACTACTCCGAGGAGGTGCTTCGCGGTGACGATTTTCTTAAGGGCCTCGGCCGTGGGGAATTCGTGAAGCGTCTGAGCGTCAGCTACAACAACTTCAACATCCTTCACCCGTTCCGTGAGGGCAACGGACGGACGCAACGCATTTTCTGGGAGATCATCGCGCGCGAGGCCGGCTGGCATTTCGACTGGGGACTCATCGACAAAAGGACGAACGATCAAGCCTCGATCGCGGGGATGCAGCGAAACGATCTGCGTCCTCTCGAGGATATGTTCAGAAGAATCGTCAAGCCGTTGTCAGAACCGTTAACCATGTCGAATGATCTGGCCCATCTTGGTGAATATGCGCAACCGGCGAACACGGCATACGACATGTCTCTCGAGCAGCGCCGTCACGTGTACGAGCATTACTCCTACCAACGCACCGTCGTCTCCCCAGGGCAAGGAAAGCCGGAACGCGGGCACAGGGCAAGATGACTTTCGGATGCGCCGGGCCGGGATCCATTGCCTTGGTATCTGGTTTTCGGTATTTTGTTCTTTCAGTATTCCGGTATTTCGTTTTTTCGGTATTCACCGTTTCCGGTATCCGGTCGGGTGAGGGCATTGGCTCGCGGCCAGCCGTGGGTTGCCTCACGTATCTAAGTGTTGCGGCGGCGGATGCCGCAGCGCTTAGACGTGCGGGCTTGTTCCGTTTGATGCCGTTCTTCACCGGTTTTGTTTTTTCAATATTTCGTTTTTTCGGTATCTCGGTAAACCGGTGTCCCGGTATTTACCGGTTCCGGTTTCTTGGTATGTGTCGTCAGTTCTTTTCTTGTAGGATCTTCCTGAGTCTGTCCACCTCGCTGCGGAGCTTGTCGATCTGGCGTTCCTTCTGATCGACGACCGTGCGGATCACGGTCGGATAGTTCGAGGGCATGTACCGGTAAGCGAGGAGTTCCACGGTGTCGCGGTGGTGTTCCCTGACTATGCGCTGGTAGCTGTCCACCGCGACGGTGAGGCTGGTGTGTCCGAGGTCGTCCATCGTCTCGCGCATGGTCCCGCCCTCGAGGACGAGCATGGTGGCGTGCGTGGCGCGCAACGAGTGGAAGGTGATGTCGGGGCGTCCGATCTTTTCGCGGGCCATGCGGAATGTCCGTTCGATGGTCGTGGGCGGGAGCAGCCAATCGTCCAGCATAGGCAAGTGAAACAGCATGGTGTCGGGCTTGCGGTCCTTGCAGAACCGGCTGATATGGGCCTCGATGAGCGGGGCGAGTGGTTTCGGGATGGGCACGACCCTTTTGCTGCTTTTGGTCTTGGGCTCGCATAATTGGTATTTGCCCCTGTCGTCGGGGCCGCGGTTGACGGAGTGGCGGACGTGGAGTTGCAGGTTCTCCAGGTCGATGTCCCTGAGTTGCAGTGCGCATACCTCGCCGAGGCGCAGTCCGCCTGCCAGAAGGGAGAGCCAGAGCGCGAGCCGCTGGTAGTCGGGGAAGAGCTCGGCCAGCCTGTTGATCTCGTCGGCGGTGACCGGCGGCTGGTCACGTCGTTTGGATTGCGGTTTGACGACGCGGTACCGGCACGGGCTCGCGGGGATGAGCGGCGGGGTGCCATCCGCCTGTTCGTTCGCGGCGGCGAGCATGATTCGTTTGAGTGTTCGCGCCGCCTGTTCGAACGTCCATGCCGTCAACGTGTCTCTGGCGTTTGCATATCATTCGTCTACCATTTGCCGGGTGATGCGGTCGAGCGGGGTGTCTCCGAACGTCTCGTTGAGCCGACGCAGTACGATTCCGTTGCATCGGTTGGACCGGCCGGATAGCTTGCTGCCGTCCGGTTTGCGGTATTTGTCGAAGTAGTCCTTGGAGTATTCCCTGAATGTGGGCATGGTGTTTGCGCCTCGCTGCGATGGATGAACCCATTGCCTGATGCCTTTGTTGTGGAGTGTGACGAGGTAGCGCTCCTCGTCGAGCCACCTGTAGGCCTCCGTCTCGTATTCCAGGCCGAAGTTCCGTCCGACCTTCTTGGGCGGGTCGAGCGGGTTGACGTACCGCGCCTGGAAACTGGTCGGGTTGCCGTCCGCGTCCCTGCGGACGATCACCGATCCCCATTTCCTGCGTTTTCTCGGTTGCGGCCTGTTCTCCGTGTCCTTCATTGGCTTCCCCTTGGATAGACGGTATGGGTCCGGGCGCCTATCGTCGGCGGGAGATCTCGAATGAACATCATGGACCGGCCGGTGGTGGTCGGCCGGTGGGGGCAGTCGAGATTATTCTTGGGTGCCTGTAGGTGCCTCGTGAAAAACGAGGGTAATCGGCAGGTTTCCCAAAAATGGAAAACCTTGGAATAAAGCCAAAAATAGCTGACCACGATTATCATCAGATACGCCCAACGCGACTGGCAGACCGACCAGGGCGAACGCCGCAGCACCTACGAGCTCACCGTCGACGATATCGGCGCCAGCATCAAATACGCGACCGTCCACATCGACCGCGCCCCGTCCCGACCCCAACCCGCCGCCACGAACGACACCCCCGGCGACCCGTGGAAGAACGACGACATGTTCACCCGGCAACCCGAACAACCCGAATTCTGACCGGCCACAGGCACCCCACACCAGGGCGCCCGATATCGGAAAGGCCCGTCCCCGACACGCCATGGCATGCAGGGGCGGGCCTTTCTGATATTACGCCAAGCGGCTGCAAGACCGGGAAACCTGTGTTGTCTCGCATGGTATCCGATATCAACCGGATGCCGCCACACACTCCGATATCCGAGGTGCCTCATTTGAAAGTGAGCGCGAAACCGGGAGTGGTGGGGGATGCGGACGGAAAGTTGGACGCTTGGGCGTCCGGATTGGAGTCCGCATGTTTTCGATGGAGGATCGGCGCAGG
>ENA-OWOC01000010-OWOC01000010.1-gut-metagenome-genome-assembly--contig:-NODE-10-length-197892-cov-15.155600_pt1 | contig 197892 bp, 183 predicted proteins | sample MGYA00248245_ERZ651791 | MGnify/ENA primary metagenome ERZ651791 (study PRJEB26908, sample SAMEA4031703) | gut metagenome | biome: gut; feature: normal infant; material: stool | place: China | collected...
AACAAGATTAAAGAGGGTAACCGCGAGAGAATCCAGATTTTCGAGGGAACTGTCATTAAGAGACAGAACGGCGGAGCCAGAGAGACCTTTACCGTAAGGAAGAACTCCAATGGTATCGGCGTTGAGAAGACCTGGCCATTACATTCCCCAAGCGTTGACAACGTAGAGGTTGTACGTAAGGGTAAAGTAAGAAGAGCGAAGCTGAACTACTTAAGAGACAGGGTTGGTAAGGCTGCCAAGGTTAAAGAATTAGTTAAATAATCAGGTAGTGGAAGTGAGAATAGAGTTTGCAGATGCAAACTCTATTTTGTTAAGCAGGCGGCATACCCGTAAGCAGTCCGGGAAATGCCTTAAAAGATAGGTGTGGGTACATGGATTTTTATGTGAATGAGGATACGGCGTGGCTGAGAAAAGCAGTCCGCTGGACGGTCAATGTGGTGTTGGTCCTGGCCAGTGCCTGGTTCCTGGTCTACGGTTTCTGTACTCAGGTGCCTGTGTCAGGCGGTTCCATGCAGCCGGTTTTAGATGCGGACGATGTGGTCCTGGTGAACCGCCTGATTTATGATGTGGGAAAGCCGGAACGGTTTGACATCGTGGTATTTGAGCGCGAGGACCACAAGAAGAATGTGAAGCGGATCATCGGTCTGCCCGGTGAGACCGTGCAGATTAAGGGCGGCTATATATTCATTGACGGCGAGCTTTTAAACGCGGAGGACGGCCTGGAACAGGTGTCCCTGGCGGGAAGGGCGGACACCCCCATTAAGCTGGAGGACAATGAGTATTTTCTCCTGGGAGATAACAGGGACAGCAGTGAGGACAGCCGGTTCCCCAACATTGGAAATGTAAAAAGAGAACAGATACAGGGCAAGGTCTGGTTCAGGATATTTCCCCTTCTGAAACTGGACTTCATCCATTCAAGATAGAACAGGAGTTTACAAATATGAACATTCAGTGGTATCCTGGTCATATGACCAAGGCAAAACGGGCCATGAAGGAAGATATGAAGCTTATTGACCTGGTAATCGAGCTGGTAGACGCCAGGGTTCCCCTTTCCAGCCGGAATCCGGACATAGATGACCTGGGCGCGGGCAAGGCCAGGATGGTGCTTCTCAACAAATCGGACCTGGCGGACGAGCGGCAGAATGCCCGCTGGGCAGCCTGGTTTGAGGACAAGGGCATTCACGTGGTGAAGGTTGACGCCAGGAACAAGGGAACACTTAAGCAGGTGCAGTCCGTCATCCAGGAGGCGTGTAAGGAAAAGATAGAGAGGGACCGGCGCAGGGGCATTCTGAACCGTCCCATACGTACCATGGTGGTGGGGATTCCCAATGTGGGCAAGTCCACCTTCATCAATTCCTTTGCAGGAAAGGCCTGCGCCAAGACCGGCAACAAGCCCGGCGTCACCAAGGGAAACCAGTGGATACGCCTGAATAAGACGCTGGAGCTTCTGGACACCCCCGGAATCCTGTGGCCCAGGTTTGAGGATCAGCAGGTGGGCCTGAAGCTGGCTCTCATCGGCTCCATCAATGACCAGATTCTCAACAAAGACGAGCTGGCCTGCGAGCTTATACGCTTTTTGAAAAAGCGTTATCCCCAGGTGCTGGCAGAACGGTTTGGCCTGGAAACAGAGGGAAAGGAAGCTGCCGTTATCCTGGAGGAAATAGCCAGGGTCAGGGCCTGCCTGTTAAAAGGCGGGGATCTGGATGTGTCCAGGGCGGCAGCCCTGCTTCTGGATGATTTCAGGGCAGGCAAGCTGGGGCGGATCACGCTGGAGGAGCCGGAGAATCAAAAGGACAAGGTGGAATGACAATGGCTGCAAGGGTACTAAAGGGAGAAAAGCTGGAGCAGGAGATGGCCCGTCTGGAGGCCATGGCGGAATATGAGAAGGAGTATGATGCCTGCACCTATATCTGCGGTATTGATGAAGCGGGCAGGGGACCCCTGGCAGGACCGGTGGCAGCAGGAGCCGTAGTGCTTCCCAAGGGATGCCGTATCCTGTATCTCAATGATTCCAAGAAACTGTCGGAGAAACGCCGTGAGGAACTGTTTTTAGAGATAAAGGAAAAGGCTGTAGCATGGAATGTGGGCCTGGCATCTCCTGCCCGGATTGACGAAATCAATATTCTTCAGGCCACCTATGAGGCCATGAGGGAGGCTGTGAAGGGGCTTTCCGTGAAGCCGGAAGTGCTTCTCAACGACGCTGTCACCATTCCCGGGCTGGAGGGGGTGCAGGTGCCTATTATTAAAGGGGACGCAAAGAGCCTGTCCATAGCGGCAGCCAGCATCCTGGCAAAGGTCACCAGGGACCATATGATGGCTGAGTACGAGGAATTATTTCCCGGATATGGATTTGCCAAACACAAGGGATATGGCACGGCGGCCCACATTGCTGCCATCAGAGAGCTTGGGCCCTGTCCTATTCACAGGAGAAGCTTTATCAGGAATATTGTTCAGGCGGATACATATGAATAAGAGACAGACAGGCAGCCGTTATGAGGAAACAGCGGCTGCCTTTTTAACAAGTAAGGGTTACCGCGTGCTGGAGCGGAATTTCCGGTGCCGCCAGGGAGAAATTGATTTGATTTGCCGCCATGGCAGGTACCTTGTTTTTGCAGAGGTAAAATACCGCTCCGGGCTGACCATGGGAAGCCCGGCGGAGGCTGTTGACGCAAGGAAGCAGGAGCGCATACGGCGGGCAGCGGCCTTTTATCTGTACAGCCATGGAATGGGCGGGGACGTGCCCTGCCGGTTTGACGTGGTGGGAATCCTGGGCAGTGACATTGAGCTGATACAGGATGCATTTTGAGTATAAGGAGGCAATGGTGTTATGGATATAAACTGGAGCTATAAGAACAAGTCCCGCGTATTTGATACAAAAGAAAGTGCAGGCGTTCCCTATCTCTCATTTAAGGCGCTGGATGATACCGGGCTGGCCGTCAATGGTTTTTCCACCCGCATGGGAGGAGCCAGCAGGGGAAAGTTTTCCACCATGAATTTCTCTTACAGCAGAGGAGACGCAGCGGAGGATGTGCTGGAAAACTTTACGCGTATGGCAGCCGCCCTGGGAGTGGAGCGGGACCGCATGGTGGTGTCCCACCAGACCCATACGGTCAACCTGCGCCGGGTGACGCTGGAGGATGCGGGAAAGGGTGTTGTAAGGGAACGGGATTACAGGGACATCGACGGTCTGATTACCGATGTGCCGGGGCTTACCCTGGTGACCTTTTATGCGGACTGTGTACCCCTGTACCTGTTGGATCCGGTAAACAGGGCCATTGGGCTCAGCCATTCCGGATGGAGGGGAACGGTTAAGCGCATGGGCCAGGTGACGGTGGATGCCATGAAGGAAGCCTTCGGCACAAAGCCGGAGGATCTGATTGCCTGTGTGGGTCCCAGCATCTGCCGGGACTGCTTTGAAGTGGGCGGTGAAGTGGTGGAGGAATTTAGGGAGGCCTTTGGGCCGGAACACCGGGAAGCGCTGTATTGCCAAGGAAAAAGGCCCGGAAAGTATCAGCTGGATTTGTGGAAGGCCAATGAAATCATTTTCCGCGAGGCAGGCATACGCCGGGAGAATATCCATATCACTAACATCTGTACCATGTGCAACAGCGATTATCTCTTTTCACACCGGAAAGTGGGGGAGGAGCGGGGAAACCTGGCAGCGTTTCTGTGCCTTAAGTAGCGTGAGGTCTGCGAAGGAGAAAGGAAGAGGGGCAATATGGATGTATTATTGGAGGAGTGGTCTCCTGTATGCAGCATACAGGCTGTTGTGGAGGACAACGGACAGGCGGTCTATTTCTACCTTTGGGTGAATCCCGGAAGCGAGAACGCAGAGATTCGCAACTGCTGGATCTGCAACCGGGTTCCGGCCATGGAAGATATGGATTATGAGGCCATGAAGATGGGAATTGCCCCGCGTATGCCCAGGGCATACGTGACCCATGATTCTGCGGGTATCTGCCTGGACAGGGAAAAATTGTCCCTGGTCTGGTTTGAGGAGGGAGACGGTGCAGCCCTGTATGAGGACGGCAGGATGATTGCGGTTATCCCTGGCTGGGCCGGCCGGGAATTTCCGGGATATTCCCTATACGCAAAGGGTATGGCGCCCTTTGCCTGGGAGCTTCAGGAGGCGCTGCCTGTTCTGGAACAGCGGATGGAGCGCAGCCGGATGTACTGGGACATTATGAGGGGAGGATATTTTGAGACCATGCAGCAGGAACAGCTGGCTGCCATGGAAGCATTTTTTGGTCCCCACAAAAAGTATTATGCCATTGACGGAGGCGGATTTCCGCCAAAGGCTCTGGTGACAGGAGAACGAAAGGGCAGCCAGTATGCGTTTACCCTTGGAAACGGGGCCCTGGCCCAGCCAAAGGTGGAACAGTATTTTCAGGATGAGACATGGAAATACCGCCGCATGGAACTGGGAGTGGCTTTTCCCAAGGGATGCAGCCAGGAAGGCATTATGGCCATGCTTAACTATACAGCGGCCCAGGCGTCCCTGCCATGGAAGGAACTGGGCTGGCTGGGACACGGCCATACCATTCCCTGCAGCGGAGTGGAAGGCTATGAAGGTGTTCTGCTTCTGAGCCCTGGCCTGTGCGGCGTACAGGAAGGCCCTGCCTATCCCATGTTCATGGACGAGCCCGTGAACCTGCTGTGGATGATGCTGCTTACCGGCGAAGAGTATGAACTGGTAAAGGAACAGGGGACGGATCCTATTTTGGAAAAGAAGGGCGCGGACCCGGCTGCCTGGAACCTGGTGTGACCATAGAGAGAAACATAAAAAATGCACAGTCCCTTACGGCGGGCATTTCGCTGCCGTGGACTGTGCATTTTTGAATATTGATTTCCGGGTTAAATTTTCTGCATGGTGGCAGGGGGTTATACAAGCTTCTGGAAATACTCGTATCCGCCGTTCTGGTGCTTCTGGACCAGCTTCTGAATCTTCTCCGTGGGAGAGAGGGAAGCGCTGATGGAGCGGTCATGGTTCAGGGAGTTGATGACAGCGGCCAGGTATTTGCTCATGTCGGCTTCCAGATACCATTCCCTGTTAAGCAGTTCCTGGGTACGGTAATTCAGGTTGGTGGTGATGACATAATCCAGATATCCCTGATGGTAGTACTCGTCAAATTTCTCAAGGCCGTTGGTAAAGAGACCGAAGGTGCAGCAGACGATGACCTTGTCAGCCTTGTGTTCCTTTAACTCCTTACAGGTGTCCAGCATGCTTTCGCCGGAGGAAATCATGTCGTCAATAATAAGTACGGTTTTGCCTTCTACGGAAGAGCCCAGGAATTCATGCGCCACAATTGGATTGCGGCCGCCAATTACCTGGGAATAATCCCTGCGTTTATAGAACATACCCATATCCACACCCAGGTTGTTGGCAAGGTATACGGCGCGGTTCATGGCTCCCTCGTCCGGACTGACCACCATTAAGTGTTCCTTGTCAATGCGGATGTTGGAATCATGGGAAAAGAGGGCCTTTACAAACTGATACGTGGGCATGAAATTGTCAAAGCCAATCAGCGGAATGGCGTTCTGTACCCGGGGATCGTGGGCGTCAAAGGTGATGATGTTTTCCATGCCTAAGGCTGCCAGTTCCTCTAAAGCCATGGCGCAGTCCAGAGATTCGCGTTTGTTGCGCTTGTGCTGGCGGCTTTCATATAGGAAGGGCATGACCACATTGACCCTGTGGGCGGTTGCGGAGCAGGCCCCGATAATCCGCTTCAAATCCTGAAAATGGTCGTCCGGCGACATGTGGTTGGTATAACCGCTTACCGTGTAGGGAATGCTGTAATTCATCACATCCACCATGACAAAAACATCTGTGCCCCTTACGGATTCATTGATGACAGCTTTGCCCTCGCCTGTTCCGAATCTGGGACAGCTGCAGTGAAGCAGATAGGAATCCACGTCGTACCCGCGGTAGTGAAGGTCCTCCTTGCGGCGCATCAGTTCCTCTATATCATTGCGCCTGAATTGTACAATATGGTCGTTCACCTTGGCTGCAAGATCCTTACAGCTTTCCAGTGCAGCGATTTTTAAAGGCGCTACGGGAAGGGAATCTTTGAATACAAAATTGTTAGCCATGATAGCTTTGCTCCTTTGGAATCATCATTTGTTTGGGAATATCACATATGATTTATACCATTTCCCTTTGACCGGGTCAAGGGGTTGATACTATTTCGTCAAAAAAAACAAGACATTTCCACAAACATTTTTTAGAAAATTAACTTTGCATTTACAAAAATAAGTTATATTGCTATGATAGAGGTTAATAAGAAAGTGCTTTACAAGTCAGGTCCGGTATAGTAAAATCAAGCGGATGCGAAGAATTTGTGTTAAAGGATATGGATTCAGATGAAACCTGGAAAGAACAAAAAGACCAGCTGTGAGTGCTGCGGCAATTACGTATATGATGAGGAAAATGATTACTATATCTGTGAAGTGAATCTGGACGAGGATGAGATGGGGCGCTTTTTAAGAGGTACTGTTAGCGCATGTCCTTATTACCAGTCCGATGATGAATACCGGATTGTGCGCAGGCAGATGTGACGGAAGGTCATGAATGAGGAGGTTATAAAAACATGAGTAAACCAATAGTTGCAATCGTAGGCAGGCCCAATGTGGGAAAGTCTACGTTGTTTAATGTCATAGCAGGAGATACCATTTCCATTGTAAAGGACACGCCGGGCGTGACCAGGGACCGGATTTACGCGGACTGCGACTGGCTGAATATGAATTTCACGCTGATTGACACCGGAGGTATCGAGCCGGATTCCAAGGATATCATCCTTTCCCAGATGCGGGAGCAGGCGGAGATTGCCATTTCTACTGCGGATGTGATTATTTTTATCGTGGATGTGCGTCAGGGACTGGTGGATTCGGATTCAAAGGTGGCTGATTTGCTGCGCAAATCCCACAAGCCGGTGGTGCTGGCTGTGAACAAGGTGGACAGCGTTGCCAAGTACGGCAATGACGTCTACGAGTTTTACAATCTGGGAATCGGAGAGCCTGTCGCTGTATCGGCTGCTTCGCGGCTGGGAATTGGTGATCTGCTGGACGAAGTGGTGAAGCACTTTGACTCGGAGCAGATGGAGGAAGAAGAGGACGAGCGTCCGAGAATCGCTGTGGTAGGCAAGCCGAATGTGGGAAAGTCTTCCATTATTAATAAGCTTGTGGGCGAGAACCGCGTCATTGTGTCGGATATAGCAGGCACTACCAGGGATGCGGTGGATACGGAGGTTATCCATGAAGGCACCCCTTATGTATTCATAGATACGGCCGGCCTGCGCCGCAAGAGCAAGATAAAGGAAGAACTGGAGCGCTACAGCATTATCCGTACCGTGTCCGCCGTGGAACGGGCCGATGTGGTGGTTGTGGTCATAGACGCCACGGAAGGCGTCACGGAGCAGGATGCCAAGATTGCCGGAATCGCCCATGAGAGAGGCAAGGGCATCATTGTAGCCGTAAATAAATGGGATGCCATCGAGAAAACGGACAAGACCATATACGAATATACCAGAAAAATCAAGGAGGTCCTGTCCTTCATCCCATACGCGGAATATCTCTTTATATCCGCGGCAACAGGACAGCGTCTGACCAAGCTTTTTGAGATGATTGACGTGGTGCGCCAGAACCAGAACCTGAGGGTGGCCACCGGCGTTCTCAACGAAATCATGACAGAGGCAGTGGCCATGCAGCAGCCGCCTTCCGACAAGGGAAAACGGCTTAAGATTTACTATATGACCCAGGTGGCGGTAAAGCCTCCAACCTTTGTGATCTTTGTAAACGACAAGGAACTGATGCATTTTTCTTATACCAGGTATCTGGAGAACCAGATCAGAAATGCCTTCGGCTTTAAAGGGACATCCCTAAAATTCCTTGTCAGGGAACGAAAAGGAAAAGAGCAGTAGGTGTAAGGAAAGGGGGATTAAGGAGTGGAACAGATTATATGTTTGGCCATGGGATATGTCTTTGGTTTATTCCAGACCGGTTTCATTTACGGCAGGTCCAAGGGAATTGATATACGCCAGCACGGCAGCGGCAATTCGGGAAGCACCAATGCCCTGCGCGTCATGGGAGTAAAGGCAGGTCTCATTGTATTCATGGGTGATTTCCTGAAAACGGTGATACCCTGCTTCCTGGTAAGGATTCTTTTCCGGTCCCAGCCGGGGTATATCTATGTGCTGATACTCTGTGCGGGCTTCGGCGTCATACTGGGCCATAATTTTCCTTTTTATCTTAAGTTTAAAGGCGGTAAGGGGATTGCGGCAACAGCAGGCATCATGTTTTCGCTGGACTGGCGGCTGACAGCTGTCTGCCTGCTGGCCTTTGTTCTCATTGTGGCGGTGACCAGGTATGTGTCCCTGGGCTCCCTGGTGGTGTCCGCTATTTTCCTGTGCTGGAACATCTATTTCGGCCATTTGGGGGCTTACGGGCTGGCACCCGAGGCCAGACCCCAGTTCTACGCTGTTTCTGCGGTCATAGCAGCCATGGCTTTCTGGAGGCACAGGGCAAATATCGTCAGGCTGGTACAGGGCAGGGAGAACAAGGTAGGCGCTAAGAAAAAGACTGAGTAGTATACAAAGGACAGTAAAAAAACAATTAATGGACGGTGAGGTTATGGCATCAATCGGTGTAATCGGATCAGGCACATGGGGCACGGCCCTGTCAGTTTTACTTAACGGCAATGGACATACGGTACAGATATGGTCCGCCATTCCGCAGGAGATAGCGGAACTAAAGGAGACACGTATCCACCGCAATCTTCCTGAGGTAAAGATCCCGGAAGCAATCGGGCTTACGGATGACCTTGAGGAGGCTATGAGGGATAAGGACCTTCTGGTACTGGCTGTTCCCTCGGTTTTTGTGAGGCAGACATCACAAAGGATGAAGCCCTACATAAAGCAGGGCCAGGTGATAACAAACGTGGCAAAGGGAATCGAGGAGAAGAGCCTCATGACCCTGTCCCAGATTATTGAGGAGGAGCTGCCGGAGGCTGAGGTGACGGTCCTTTCAGGGCCCAGCCATGCGGAGGAAGTGAGCAGGGGCCTCCCCACCACATGTGTGGCCGGCGCCCATAAGCGCAGCGTGGCTGAATTTGTCCAGGGAATCTTCATGAGCGAGGTATTCCGCGTGTATACCAGCCCTGATGTGCTGGGAATTGAGCTGGGAGGCGCCCTTAAGAATGTGATTGCCCTGGCCGCCGGTATGGCCGACGGTCTGGGATACGGCGACAACACCAAGGCTGCCCTCATTACCAGGGGAATCGCGGAGATATCCCGCCTGGGCATTGACATGGGCGGACGGATGGAGACATTTGCCGGACTTACAGGCATAGGGGATTTAATTGTGACCTGTGCCAGCATGCACAGCCGCAACCGCAGGGCAGGCATCCTGATTGGCCGGGGCTATACCATGGAGGAAGCCATGGCAGAGGTAAAGATGGTGGTGGAGGGTGTGTATTCCGCCAAGGCGGCTCTGGCGCTGTCGCAGCAGTACAAGGTGTCCATGCCGATTGTGGAACAGGTCAATGCCATCCTGTTCGGAGGCATGCCTGCAAAGGAAGCGGTTCTGGAGCTGATGCTCAGGGATAAGCGTATCGAAAACTCGGATTTGGAGTGGTCGGAAGAATAAAAAATAGGGGAAGGGAACCAGAAATGGTGCCTTCCCCTAAAAAATAGCCTGTTTTTGGCGGATTATACCTGCTTTGGCTCTAATTTTTCGGTATATCGTCGAAAATAAACCATAATTTTCATGAAACGATTGACAAACCCATTCGGACTACCTATAATATAGAAAGCTTTATATTTTAAAGGCAAGAGGAGGAACTAATTATGAAGAAGAGATTTTTAAGTCTGGGCCTGGCAGCCGTTATGGCTATGTCATTGACAGCATGCGGCGGTTCCAATACGGCAGAGACTACAAAAGCAGCAGAGACTACTGCGGCAGATGCAAAAGCAGAGGGAAGCGAGGCAGCGGATACCGCAGCAACTGACGCAGGTGCGGCAGGCGGCGTGTTCAAGATTGGCGGCATCGGCCCTGTAACCGGCGGTGCGGCTGTGTACGGCGTGGCTGTACAGCACGGCGCAGAGCTGGCAGTAAAGGAAATCAATGAGGCCGGAGGAATAAACGGCGCACAGATTGAATTCAACTTCCAGGACGACGAGCATGACGCAGAGAAGTCTGTCAATGCTTATAATACATTAAAGGACTGGGGTATGCAGGTGCTGATGGGCACGGTTACCTCCGCTCCATGTATCGCAGTTGCAGATAAGACAGCAGCTGACAACATGTTCCAGATTACACCATCCGGTTCCGCTGTAGAGTGTGCGGCTAACCCCAACGTATTCCGTATCTGCTTCTCCGATCCGGACCAGGGCGCTGCATCCGCTAAGTACATAGGCGAGAACAAGCTGGCTTCAAAGGTTGCTGTTATCTATGACAGCTCCGACGTATATTCCAGCGGTATCTATGAGAAGTTCGCGGAAGAGTCTGCAAACCAGGGTATTGAGATTGTTGCAGCCGAGGCATTTACCGCTGACAGCAACAAGGATTTCTCCACCCAGTTACAGAAGGCCAAGGATGCAGGCGCTGAGCTGGTATTCCTGCCAATTTACTATACCGAGGCTTCCCTGATCCTTCAGCAGGCCAGCACCATGGGCTTTGCACCGCAGTTCTTCGGATGCGACGGCATGGACGGTATCCTTCAGGTTCAGAACTTTGACACCAAGCTGGCAGAGGGACTTATGCTCCTGACACCATTCGCGGCAGATGCTACCGATGACCTGACCGTTAAGTTTGTTGAGAGCTACAAGGCTGCTTACAACGAGGTTCCGGTACAGTTTGCAGCAGACGCATACGATGCAATCTACGCAATCAAGGCTGCTATTGAGGACGCCAATGTAACTCCTGATGCAGACGCCAGCACGATTTGTGACGCGTTAAAGGCATCCATGCTGAATATCAAATTAGACGGCCTGACCGGCGAGGGCATGACCTGGACTGAGGACGGCGAGCCTCACAAGGCGCCTAAGGCTGTTAAGGTAGTGGACGGAGCTTACTCTGCAATGTAATCTGCCGCCTTTTAAATCCGGCCAGAACCAACCAGAAAACCCAACAGAGGGTTGTCACTATGACAACCCTCTTGTTTATAGTAACGATATATGATATAATTTTGAATAATCTGTCGCTTTATAGCGATAAACTAAAAAAGACTTCAGACGAAGAGGTGTAGGTATGGGCTTTATTAACTATTTAATTAACGGCATCAGCCTGGGCAGTGTATATGCCATCATCGCACTTGGATATACAATGGTTTACGGCATTGCCAAGATGCTGAATTTCGCTCATGGCGATGTTATTATGATAGGCAGCTACGTGGTATTTGTCACGGTCAGCACAATGGGACTGCCGCCCATGGCGGGAGTGCTCCTTGCGGTGGCCGTATGTACGCTGTTGGGCATGACCATTGAACGGATTGCTTATAAGCCCCTGCGCGGCGCCTCTCCCCTTGCGGTTCTCATTACGGCAATCGGCGTCAGCTACCTGCTGCAGAACGTTGCCCTTCTTATCTTTGGAGCAGATACCAAATCCTTCACCTCCGTGGTGACCCTGCCTGCCATCAAACTGGCGGGAGGAGAGATGACCATTACAGGGGAGACCATTGTCACCATCCTTTCCTGTATCGTCATCATGATTGGACTCACTGCTTTTATCAACAAGTCCAAGGCCGGACAGGCCATGCTGGCGGTTTCCGAGGACAGGGGGGCGGCTACCCTTATGGGAATCAATGTAAACGGTACCATTGCCCTTACATTTGCCATCGGTTCCGCGCTGGCGGCCATAGCGGGCGTGCTGCTCTGCTCCGCTTACCCGTCCCTTACACCTTATACTGGTTCCATGCCGGGTATCAAGGCCTTTGTTGCGGCTGTATTCGGAGGAATCGGATCCATTCCGGGTGCTTTCATCGGCGGTATCCTGCTGGGTGTCATTGAGATTCTGTCCAAGGCATACATATCCTCACAGATGTCAGATGCCATTGTGTTTTCCGTCCTGATTATCGTGCTTCTGGTGAAGCCTACCGGTATTCTGGGCAAGAAGATTAATGAGAAAGTGTAGGTGCCGGTATGAAGAGCAACGCAAAACGAAAGACATTCATAAATAATATGATTACATACGGCATGGTGGTGGCTGCCTATATCATCATGCAGGTCCTGGTGGGAACAGGGCATATATCCAGCCTTATGAAGGGACTTCTTGTTCCTTTCTGCATCTACGTAATCATGGCTGTGTCCCTGAACCTGACCGTGGGTATCCTGGGAGAGCTGAGTCTGGGACACGCAGGCTTTATGTGCGTGGGAGCCTTTGCCGGCGCCCTGTTTTCAAAGTGCATGAAGGGAGCCATTGACCCGACTCTTGGAATGGTCATCGCCATCCTCATCGGAGCCGTTACAGCGGCCCTGTTCGGCGTCATTATCGGAATCCCGGTGCTGCGCCTGAGAGGTGATTATCTGGCTATTGTGACCCTGGCCTTTGGTGAAATTATCAAGAACCTGGTCAATGCTGTTTATCTGGGACGGGACGCTTCCGGCTTCCATATCTCCTTTAAGGATTCCATGTCCTTAAAGCTGGGAGAGGGCGGGGAAATCCTGATAAAGGGCGCCCAGGGCATTACGGGAACGCCCCAGGCAGCCACCTTTACCATAGGTGTTATCCTGGTGCTTATCACCCTGTTCATTGTCATGAATCTGGTGAACTCCCGCACAGGCCGTGCCATCATGGCTATCCGGGACAACCGCATTGCAGCGGAGTCCATCGGCATCAATATCACCAAGTACAAGCTGCTGGCATTTTCCATTTCCGCTGGACTTGCAGGTATTGCCGGTGTGCTGTATGCCCACAATCTGACCACCCTGACAGCCCTGCCCAAGAATTTCGGATACAACATGTCCATCATGATTCTGGTGTACGTGGTACTGGGCGGTATCGGAAACATCCGCGGTTCCGTCATTGCGACGGTCATTCTGTATCTCCTTCCGGAGATGCTGCGCGGACTCAGCAATTACCGTATGCTTATGTACGCAATCGTGCTGATTCTGGCCATGCTGTTCAACTCCGCACCCCAGTTTGTGGTGATGCGTGAACGTTTGGCGGAAAAATTCAGCAGAAAAGATAAGAAACCCGCAAAGGAGGCAGCATAAGATGGCATTACTTGAAGTTAAGAATTTAAGCATATCTTTTGGCGGCCTTAAGGCAGTTGATAATTTTCAAATCAGCATAGAAAAGGGACAGCTTTACGGTCTCATCGGTCCCAACGGAGCCGGTAAGACCACTATTTTCAATCTGCTGACAGGCGTATATAAGCCGGATGCAGGAAGCATTGAGCTGGCAGGAGTCAACATTACCGGCAGGAAAACCACGGAAATAAACCAGGCCGGCATTGCCAGGACCTTCCAGAACATCCGTCTGTTTAAGGATTTGTCGGTGCTGGACAATGTGAAGGCAGGTCTTCACAATCATTACAGGTATTCCACCACAGCCGGAATTTTCCGTTTTCCCAACTATTTTAAGGTGGAGAAGCAAATGGACGAGAGAGCCATGGAGCTGCTCAAGGTATTCGGACTGGACGAAGAGTGCGACTACAAAGCCTCCAACCTCCCCTACGGAAAGCAGAGAAAGCTGGAGATAGCCAGGGCCCTGGCCACGGAGCCAAAGCTCCTTCTCCTGGATGAGCCGGCAGCGGGAATGAATCCAAATGAGACAGCCGAGCTTATGGATACCATCCGTTTTGTGAGGGATAATTTCGATATGACCATCCTTCTGATTGAACATGATATGAAGCTTGTAAGCGGTATCTGCGAAGAACTGACCGTTCTCAACTTCGGACAGGTCCTGTGCCAAGGCGAGACCGGCGCAGTGCTTCACAATCCGGAAGTTGTCAAAGCATATCTTGGTGAATAGGAGGAGCGTATAATATGGCTATGCTTGAAGTCAGGGACCTGGAAGTATACTACGGTGTAATCCAGGCCATAAAAGGAATCTCCTTTGATGTGAACCAGGGAGAAATCGTGGCTCTGATAGGTGCCAACGGTGCGGGAAAGACCACAACCCTGCACACCATCACCGGGCTTATCAGCGCGAAGACAGGAAAAATCGTATATGAGGGAACCGACATAACCAGGGTTCCCGGCTATAAACTGGTGGGCATGGGAATCGCCCATGTGCCGGAAGGAAGGCGGGTGTTCGCCACCCTTACGGTGCTGCAGAATCTGAAAATGGGGGCTTATACAAGAAAAGACAAGGAAGAGATAGAAGCCACTCTGAAGATGATATACCAGCGTTTCCCGCGTCTGGAGGAGCGCAAGAACCAGCTTGCAGGCACCCTGTCCGGCGGCGAGCAGCAGATGCTTGCCATGGGAAGGGCTCTTATGAGCCACCCCAGGATGATTGTTATGGATGAGCCCTCCATGGGACTTTCACCAATCTATGTAAATGAGATTTTTGATATTATCCAGAAGATAAACGGGGATGGGACTACCGTGCTTCTTGTGGAACAGAACGCAAAGAAGGCTCTTTCCATTGCGCATAAGGCCTATGTACTGGAGACGGGCAATGTTGCTCTCAGCGGAGACGCAAAGGAGCTTATGAACAATGATCAGGTAAAAAAGGCTTATCTCAGCGAATAAAGGTAATAATAGTCCACTGGCAGGAAAAAAATACTTGAACCACAGGACCTGTAGATGATACGTGAAATTATGAAAGAAGAGATTGCGTGAATAGACCTGATACATGGTGATTTTGTACCAGTCATATACTCATACCCCCCTGCATATACTATAAAAGCATAGCAAGGGGGTATATTTATGGACAATTTTAATGTATACAAGGATATTCAAGCGAGAACAGGCGGAGAGATTTACATAGGCGTAGTAGGACCGGTCCGCACAGGCAAATCTACCTTCATAAAGCGGTTCATGGAGCTGCTGGTGCTCCCTGCAATGGAGGATGAGAACCTGCGCAACCTGAGCCGGGATGAGCTGCCTCAAAGCGCGGCCGGCAAGACCATCATGACCACGGAGCCCAAGTTTATTCCTAAGGAAGCGGCCAGCATTAATCTGGCAGACGGTATTGAAGCCAAGGTAAGGGTCATAGACTGCGTGGGATTCATGGTAGACGGGGCAGCGGGTCATGTGGAAAACGGCGAGGAGCGTCTGGTGAAGACGCCGTGGTTTGATTATGACATTCCGTTTACCCAGGCTGCGGAAATCGGAACCAGAAAAGTTATCAATGATCATTCCACCATTGGAATCGTTGTAACCACAGACGGCACCATAGGGGAAATTAAACGCCCTGGATACATAGCAGCTGAAAAGCAGACCATTGACGAGCTGAAAAAGCTGGGCAAACCATTTGTGGTACTTTTAAATTCCACCAAACCCTATTCCGACGAAACTGCCAGACTGGCAAGGGAAATGTCTGAATCATATGGGGTTTCGGTGCTGCCTGTAAACTGCGAGCAGCTCAAGAAGGAGGATGTTTTCCATATCCTGGAGCGTGTCCTGAAGGAGTTTCCGGTGACTGAGATGGATTTCCATATTCCCAAATGGCTGGAGATCCTGCCTTCCACCCATTGGCTTAAGGCCCAGGTAATCCAGGCGGCCAGGAATGTAATCCAGAAAGTAACACACATGAAGGATGTGTCCGGGGAACTGGAACAGCAGCATACAGATACCATACGATCCATGAATGTCAAAAATATGCAGATGGCAGACGGCAGGGTGGGTGTCCAGGTGGATATGGACGACAGCTACTATTACCAGATTCTCAGCGACTATGTGGGACTGCCCATTGAAGGGGAGTACCAGCTCATGCAGACCCTGAGCAGCCTGGCTAATATGCAGAAGGAATATGAAAAAGTGCAGAACGCTCTGACCCAGGTGCGGTTAAAGGGATATGGGGTGGTGACACCGGAACGCTCGGAAATCGTGCTGGATGAACCGCAGGTCATCAAACACGGCAACAAGTACGGGGTGAAGATGAAAGCCGAAGCACCGTCCATCAACCTGATTAAGGCCCATATCGAGACAGAGATCGCTCCGATTGTGGGAAGCGAGCAGCAGGCCCAGGATCTGATTGCCTATATCAAGGAAAATGCCAGGGAGAGCGACGACGGAATCTGGAATACCAATATTTTCGGAAAATCCATTGAACAGATTGTGGAGGACGGTATCCAGGCCAAGGTGTCCCAGATGACGGAGGACTGCCAGCTGAAGCTGCAGGATACTCTGCAGAAAATTATCAATGACAGCAATGGCGGTATGATATGCATTATTATTTAAAATCAGCAATAATAGAATGCGTGTTGGGAGAAGGACGATTCTCAGAAAATTGTGCAAATATTGCAATACGATTTGCATTCTTATGGGGAATATGATATACTGTAGCCATAATTGACAGAATATTCTGTGGGGCAAGACTATATTATACTCAGAGGGGAGAATGCAGATGAGACTTACATTTATCGGGGCCGACCATGAGGTAACGGGCAGCTGTCATTTTCTGGAGGTGGGAAATACCAAGGTACTTATAGACTGCGGTATGGAACAGGGAAATAACATATACCAGAATGCGGAGCTGCCCGTGGGGTATCATGAAATTGACTATGTGCTTCTGACGCACGCGCATATTGACCATGCAGGCATGCTTCCGTGGATTCATGCCAGGGGATTCAGAGGCCAGGTTATCACCACCTATGCAACCGCCGACCTGTGCAGCATCATGCTTAAGGACAGTGCCCACATACAGGAGATGGAAGCTGAGTGGAAAAACCGGAAAGCGCGCCGCGCAGGCCGGGGCGAGGTGGAAGCCCTTTATACCATGCAGGATGCTGAGGATGTGCTTAAGCATTTTGAAGGTGTGGCTTATGGGCAGGTATTTAAGCTCAATGACAATCTGACCCTGCGTTTTACGGATGTGGGACATTTGCTGGGTTCTGCCTCCATTGAGATATGGGCCACTGAGGGCGCCAGCAAGAAAAAAATTGTATTTTCCGGCGACATTGGGAATAAGAATAAGCCCCTGATCCGTGATCCCCAGTATATTACTGAGGCGGATTATGTTGTTATGGAATCCACCTACGGAAACCGCTATCATAAAAAGGATGTAAACCATGTGGACAGTCTGGCCAGAATCATACAGGAGACTCTGGACCGGCAGGGTAACGTGGTCATACCGGCCTTTGCAGTGGGACGTACTCAGGAGTTACTGTATCTGATACGCCATATTAAGGAAGAAAGGCTTGTGACCGGTCATGACAGCTTCGAGGTCTATGTAGACAGCCCTCTGGCCGTGGAAGCCACCCATGTGTTTAAGGACAATATGCTGGAATGCTATGACGAGGAGACAAAGGCAATGGTGGAACGTGGAATCAACCCCATTGATTTTCCGGGACTGAAGCTCTCCATTACCAGTGAGGAATCCAAGAACATAAACTTTGACATGACGCCCAAGGTCATCATATCAGCGGCAGGCATGTGTGATGCGGGCCGTATACGCCACCATCTGAAACACAACCTGTGGAGGCCGGAGTGCTCCGTTGTGTTCGCGGGTTACCAGGCCGAGGGAACCCTGGGACGCATTCTGCAGGACGGGGCCCAGACCGTGAAGATATTCGGTGAGGAAATTGATGTGCGGGCCCACATAGAAACCATGGATGGAATCAGCGGCCATGCGGACAGGGACGGGCTTATCAGCTGGATATCCGCATTTGAGAAAAAACCGGCTTATGTTTTTGTGGTTCACGGAAGCGAGGAATCCTGCGTATCCTTCTCGGATGTGCTGAATACCCAGCTGAAACTCACAGCCAGGGCGCCTTTTTCAGGTTCCCAGTTTGACCTTATAAAGGGATTCTGGATTAAAGAGACAGAGGGCGTTCTCATTGAGAAGGAAACTGCCGCCAAACGCAGGGCCAGCGGTGTTTATACCAGGCTGGTGGATGCAGGCAAGATGCTGTTGGATGTGATTCACCGCAACGAAGGCGGCGCTAATAAGGACCTGACCCGTTTTACGGAACAGATTCTTGCCCTGTGCGATAAATGGGACAGATAGAATGTTACTGACAGGAGATATTGACACATGACGAAGGTACAGATTTACACAGACGGTTCTGCCAGGGGAAATCCTGACGGTCCGGGCGGTTACGGGACAGTGCTTCATTTTACGGACAGCAGCGGCCAGCTTCATGAGAAGACCATGTCCGGCGGGTATGTACGCACCACTAACAACCGGATGGAACTGATGGCTGCTATTGTAGGGCTGGAGGCATTAAACAGGCCGTGCCAGGTGGAATTATATTCGGATTCCAAATACCTGACAGACGCATTTAACCAGCATTGGATTGACAGCTGGGTGGCAAAGGGATGGAACCGCGGGAAAAGCGGGCCGGTAAAGAATATCGACCTCTGGAAACGCCTGTTAAAGGCAAAGGAACCCCACCAGGTGAAATTCATCTGGGTAAAAGGACATGCAGGCCATCCTGAAAATGAGAAATGCGATGCTCTGGCCACCTCTGCGGCAGATGGTGGGAATCTGATGACAGATCAGGGGCTGGAGGCATAAGTAAGCTTTACCCTGATGCAGTTTAAAAGCAGAAGGCGCTGCTTAACCCTGGATTACATGGGCAAAAGGGGATGCAGCGCTTTTTTTGCATTTGTATCTGTTCCTGATTTTCTTACATATCTCTTACAATCTATTACTCCTTTTATCTTCGTGTTTCTTTTCTTCCCTTTTTGTGATAAGGTAAATACAAGATTATGGCAGGGATGTGTTGCGATGAAAGATAAACGGATATGGATTGTGATTGGCTGTATCCTGGTCATAGGAACTGGTGTTACCCACTATACCAAATACTATGTGAACAGCCAGGGGGCGGCCATGATGGCTGAGATTACAGCAGGGGCAGAAGACACGGCGGCGGCGCCTTCCTTTGCCCCGGCTTTGGGACAGCTGGATACAGAGGCAGGCGGAACGGATACAGGTATGGCGGCGGCAGGCAGGGCAGCACCCGCAACGCCTGCGGAACGCAGGATGACGGGAGATGCAGGGCCGGGGAATACAGCTTCGGGAAACACGGCATCAGGAGATGCAGGCCTTGCAAGCGCGGGTCCGGGAAGCGCAGCTTTGGGAGGTGCAGGTTCCGGAGATGCGGCTTACGCAAAGGCTCCTGCAGCAAAGGCAGCAGCAGAGCCCTTTTCGTCCGACCAGGCAGCTCCTGCAATGGCGGATGCCGCTGGGGAAACAATGGCTTCGGATACTGCGGGTGGCGCTGGTGAAGGGGCCGCAGCTTCGGAAGAGAATATGCCTATTTCCCCGCTCACAGGATCCAGGACCAGGGAATATAAGGTGAGTCTCATAGTAGACTACCGCAAACGCCTGGAAGATTTGGATACCCAGATTCTTAAGATGCGGGAGGAGGAAACGGACTCCAATGTATATTCCATCAAGACCTCGGCGGAAACAGAACTTAAGCTGTGGGAAGGTGAACTGAATTCCATTTACAATGCACTTATGGAGATGCTGTCCCAGGAGGACGCCGCAAAGCTGGCTTCCGAGCAGCAGGAGTGGCTTAAGAACCGGGATGCCAGGGCGGCGGAGAGTTCAGGCAGAAACAGCGGATCCATGGAGGGAATCAGCTATGCGGCCACATTGGTCAGTCTGACCAGGGACAGGGCTTATGAACTGGCAGGACGCTATGAGGAGGCCAACGGGGTGTTCTATGAGGAGGAGGATTCTTCTCAACCGGCATCGCCGTAACAGGAGAAAATATGGAAAGAACGGTCCGTATGACCGGAATCAAAAATTGCGGGAAAGAGGGAAAAACAATGGAAAATCATTGGTTTTCCCTCTCTTTTTTGTTAAGACGGTCTTGATAATTATATAGCGTTATGGTAAAATGACGGTTATGTAATTAGAGCAATGATATGGAGGAAAATAAAGTGAAAGAACCACAGTACCGCGGCGTGAACGAGCTGCGCCGGATGTTCCTTGAATTTTTTGAGAGCAAGGGCCATCTGGCAATGAAAAGCTTTTCACTGGTGCCGCATAATGATAACAGCCTGCTTTTAATCAATTCCGGTATGGCTCCCCTGAAGCCATATTTCACAGGACAGGAGATTCCCCCCAGGAACAGGGTTACCACCTGCCAGAAGTGTATCCGCACCGGCGACATTGAGAATATAGGAAAGACAGCCCGTCACGGCACCTTCTTCGAGATGCTGGGTAATTTCTCTTTTGGGGACTATTTTAAAACAGAAGCCATCCACTGGACATGGGAATTTCTGACCGATGTGGTGGGACTGGACCCGGACAGGCTGTATCCCAGCGTGTACCTGGATGACGATGAGGCCTTCGGCATCTGGAACAAGGAAATCGGGATTCCGGCTGAGCGTATTTTCAAGTTCGGCAAGGAGGACAATTTCTGGGAGCACGGTTCAGGCCCCTGCGGTCCCTGTTCAGAGGTATATTACGACAGAGGCGAGGCCTTTGGCTGCGGAAAACCCGGATGTACGGTGGGCTGCGACTGCGACCGCTATATTGAGGTATGGAACAATGTATTTACCCAGTTTGATAATGACGGACATGGCCATTATACAGAGCTGGAGCATAAGAATATTGATACGGGCATGGGGCTGGAGCGTCTGGCTGTGGTGGTTCAGGGCGTTGACTCCCTGTTTACCGTTGACACTAACAAAGCGCTTTTGGACAGGGTGTGCCAGCTTGCGCATACAGAATACCAGAAGGACCATGAGACAGATGTGTCTCTGCGTATTGTCACAGACCATGTCAAGTCCTGTACCTTTATGATTTCAGACGGAATCATGCCTTCCAACGAGGGAAGGGGCTATGTGCTCCGCCGTCTCCTGCGCCGTGCTGCCCGTCATGGGAGAAAGCTGGGGATTGAAGGCAGGTTCCTGGCCGGTCTTTCTGAGACCGTAATCGAGCTGTCCAAGGACGGCTATCCTGAGCTGGAAGAAAAGCAGGCCATGATATTTAAGGTACTGTCTGAGGAAGAGGAAAAGTTCAACAAGACCATTGACCAGGGACTGAGCATCCTGGGTGAGATGGAGGATGAAATGCAGAAAACCGGGAACAAATGTCTTTCCGGAGCCAATGCATTCAAGCTGTATGATACTTATGGATTCCCTCTGGATCTCACCAAGGAAATTTTGGAAGAGAGAGGCTGCACCGTGGATGAAGACGGCTTTGCCGCTGCCATGAAGGAACAGAAGGAAAAGGCCAGAAAGGCCCGCAAGACTACCAATTACATGGGTGCGGACGTGACTGTATACCAGTCCATCGATCCTTCTGTTACCACTGAATTTATTGGTTATGACAGGCTGATGGCTGATTCCAGGGTGACGGTCCTGACCACGGAAGACGAGCTGGTACAGGCCCTTACAGACGGACAGAAGGGTACCATTATCGTGGAGCAGACCCCGTTTTACGGAACCATGGGCGGCCAGCAGGGAGATACAGGTGTTATCTCCAATGAAAACGGCGCCTTTAAGGTAGAAGACACCATACACCTTCAGGGCGGCAAGGTAGGCCATGTGGGCGTTATGACAAAAGGCATGTTCCAGGTGGGAGAAAACGTGACTCTTTCTGTATGTGCCCATAACCGCGCTCTTACCTGCAAAAACCACAGCGCCACCCATCTGCTTCAGAAGGCTCTGCGCAAGGTATTGGGAGACCATGTGGAGCAGGCTGGTTCCTACGTGGACGCTGGCAGGCTGCGTTTTGACTTTACCCATTTTTCAGCCATGACACCGGATGAGATTAAGAAGGTGGAGGAACTGGTGAACCAGGAAATCCAGGCATCCCTTCCGGTCGTCACCCAGGTTATGACACTGGAGGAAGCCAAGAAAACAGGAGCCATGGCTCTGTTCGGTGAAAAATACGGAGATAAGGTGCGCGTGGTGCGCATGGGAGATTTCTCCACAGAGCTCTGCGGCGGCACCCATGTGCCGAATACAGGCACCATTGCATATTTTAAGATTATCTCCGAGGCTGGCATTGCCGCCGGTGTAAGGCGTATTGAGGCGCTTACATCCGAGGGGCTTATGAAACATTATCAGGAGGTGGAAGAGGAGCTTCAGGAGGCGGCCAGGACAGCCAAAACAACACCGTCCGCGCTGACTTCCAAGATACAGTCCCTTCTGGAGGAGATTAAGACCCTTCACTCCGAGAATGAGAAGCTTAAGAGCAAGCTTGCCAATGACTCCCTGGGAGATGTTATGAGCCAGGTCAAGGAAGTAAACGGACTTAAGGTTCTGGCAGCCAGAGTGGCCGGAGTGGACATGAACGGCATGAGAAACTTAGGCGACCAGTTAAAGGACAAGCTGGGAGAAGGCGTCATTGTACTGGCCTGCGAGCAGGACGGCAAGGTAAACCTGATGGCAACAGCCACAGATTCCGCTCAGAAAAAGGGCGCCCACGCAGGCAACCTGATTAAAGCCATAGCTGGTCTTGTAGGCGGTGGCGGCGGCGGCCGTCCCAACATGGCCCAGGCCGGCGGCAAAAATCCGGCAGGTATCGACGATGCTCTTAAAAAAGCGGTTGAGACAGTGGAAGAACAGACAAAATAGTACATGTGCAGATAAAATTTAAAAATAAATGTAAGAATTATAAAAAAATTCTTGACGTACGGTATTTTTATGCTATAATCATAGCAGTGCTAAAAATACCCAAACAGTTGTATTATGCACAATTACACAACTGGAGGGAGGTTAGGTGTGAGCGATGTCAAACGTAATTGTTAAAGATAACGAGAGCTTAGACAGTGCTTTACGCAGATTCAAAAGAAACTGTGCAAAGGCTGGCATTCAGCAGGAAATTCGTAAGAGAGAGCATTACGAGAAGCCAAGCGTAAGACGTAAGAAAAAGTCTGAAGCTGCTCGTAAGCGTAAGTACAACTAATTCACTGGTTGGATTAGGTGTTGATGTAGTGGAAAATCAACTGGCTGTCATAAGTGATTATGGCAGGCAGTTGTTTTTTTGCTTTTTTCGGATTTATATACCCGGCGGAAGAGATATACAGTCTGCGGAGAGGGGAGGCGGGGGTGCAGGGCTTGTATTGCTTCTCATCCAACACAACCCCTGCAGCCTCAAGCCTCCCCTCTACGCAGACGTACCGTACTCTCATCCACCACACTATAAATCCAAATCACTCCACTTCATTCAACCCGCACTCCGGCGATGCCACTAAAGAGTAATTGGTATGGTAAATCACGAATCCGGGTGCGGCTCCGGCTACCTTTTTAATGTTCTTTTTCTGGATGTAGTCGATTTCCACCTTGTCATTGTCACGGCCTTTGGAATAGTAGGCGGCCAGGGAACCGGCTTCTTCAAAGAGGCGGTCGGGAAGGTCGGCGCGGCCCTCAGTCTTTACGATGACATGGGAGCCGGGAATACCTTTGGCGTGGAACCACCAGTCGTTTCCTGTGGCCAGCTTGAAGGTGAGTTCCTCATTCTGGTAGTTGTTCTTTCCCACGTAAATGTGGAAGCCGTCAGAAGAAATGTAGTGGAAGGGCTTGCTGGTGATTTTCGGCTTTTTGTCGCTGGAACGGCGCTTTTTGATATACCCGTATTCCATCAGCTCTTCCTTAATCTGCACCAGGTCGTTTTCGGCCAGGGCTATGTCCAGTGCGGAGCTGATGGATTCCAGATGGTCGATTTCAGCCTTGGTCTCCTTTGTCAGGTCTGTCAGGGCTTCATAGGTGCGCTTTAATTTGTTGTATTTGTCAAAGTGCTTTTTGGCATTGTCCTTTGCCGACAGCTGCGTGTCCAGGGGAATGGTGATTTCCTCATTGGTGTAGTAGTTAAGGCAGGTAAAGGATTTCTCGCCGCCGGTGAGCTCATAGCCGTAGGTGTTCAGGAGTTCGCCGTAGATGCGGTATTTCTCACGTTTTTCAGTGTCTTTCAGCTGTTTTAGCTGTAAATCGTATTTTTTGTTGTTGCGCTCCAGAGCTGTCTGGACGATCCGGCGAAGGTCTGAAGACTTTTGACGGATTCTGGTGAGGGTGTCCCGGGAAGCATAGTACTCCTCCAGCAGATGGCTCATGGACCGGAAGGACTGGCTGTGGTAAACGCCGCCTTCGTAACAGGTCAGGGGCAGGGCAGCGTATTCTGCCGGGCCTTCTTCATCAAAGACAATGGCAGGAGCAAAACGCCCTTCCTTTACATCCTCCATCACCAGGGAAAAAGTGTGGTAAAGGTGCAGAAGTTCTGTTTCAGACAATTCAGAGGCGCCGTAATCCGAATCAATGCTTGCCAGGTGGCATATTTCCTCAGCCATAATGGGACTGATGCCTGTGAGATGGTTGTACAGGGCTTTCTGAATGGACATGGAGGAGGCACCCACTGTCTGGCGGAAGGTTTCCTGGGTGACCGTAAGAGGATTTTCCTTGGCAACGGTCTGGGGGATGAAATAGGTTCGCCCCGGCAGCACCTCGCGGACAGAGCTGACCTGAGCGGACACATGCTTGATGCTGTCAATGATGGTGCCGTCCTCCTTGCAGAAAATGATGTTGCTGTGCTTTCCCATGATTTCCACAATCAGTTTTTTGCGGCACAGGTCCCCCATCTCGTCTAAGTGCTCCAGCTCGAACTGGATGATGCGCTCTAAGCCGGGCTGGCTGATGTCCACGATTCTGGCGCTGCCGATGTGCTTGCGCAGCAGCATGCAGAAATTAGGCGCTGTCATGGGACTGGGTTTGTTTTTGTCTGTCAGGTAGATAAGAGGGAGGCTTGCGCTGGCCGATATCTGGAGGCGGTAATTTTCCTTGTTATTTTTAATGGCTATGAGAAGTTCGTCCTTTTCGGGCTGGGCGATTTTAGATATGCGTCCGCCCCCAAGGGCTTCCTTGAACTCATGAACCAGGTTTGCTATGGTAATGCCGTCAAATGCCATATGATATATACACTCCTGTCGGGCCTGTATTAACGCGGGAAATGCTGTTTGGACAGGGAAAGGGGATGAACCGGAAGGTTCCCTGCTTTGGGGCATGACCGGGCGCCGTGGCCGCTGAATATAAGAATACCATAATTTGACGGAATAGAAAAGGCCCTGCATTTGAACCGCCCTGTTAATTGCTTCGCTGGAAATTGGGGTAGCCGGCGGAAATTGTTTTGCTGAACATGCGGAAATTGCTTTGTTGAACAATTTGTTGACTTGATTCCCCAGATGAATTATAATACTAACTAACTATGGATAAAAGCGAAAGAGAGGCATTCGTTATGTTAAAAAGCATGACTGGTTTCGGCAGATGCGAGAATGTGACGGACGAGTACAAGATTTCTGTCGAGATGAAGGCCGTTAATCACAGATATCTGGATTTAAGTATTAAGATGCCCAAGAAGTTCAATTATTTTGAAGCTTCCATCCGGACACTCCTTAAGAAATATATCCAGAGGGGAAAAGTGGATTTGTTCATCAACTACGAGGATTACACAGAAGGCAATATGTGCCTTAAGTATAACCGGGCGCTGGCTGCTGAATATATGGAGTACTTTAACAGGATGTCGGATGAGTTTGGCATCCAGAATGATGTGAAGGTGTCGGCCCTGGCCAAGTTTCCTGAGGTGCTTACCATGGAGCAGGTGCCTGACGACGAGGAGCATCTGTGGGAACTTCTTTCAGAAGCCCTTAAGGAGGCCGCCGTCAAGTTTGTGGAGTCAAGGGAGATGGAGGGAGAACACCTTAAGAAGGACCTTTTAGGCAAACTGGATTATATGGAAACGCTGGTGGATTTTATCGAAGAGCGCTCCCCTCAGATTTTAACAGAGTACAGAAACCGGCTGGAGGACAAGGTAAAGGAGCTTTTAAGCAACACAGCCATGGAGGAGAGCCGTATCGCGGCAGAAGTTACCATCTATGCGGATAAGATATGTGTGGATGAGGAGACGGTGCGTCTCAGAAGCCATATACACAACACCAGAAATGAGCTTTTAAGCGGAGAGAGCGTTGGCCGCAAGCTGGATTTCATTGCCCAGGAGATGAACCGGGAGGCCAATACCATTCTGTCCAAATCCACGGACCTGTCCATCTCGGACAAGGCCATTGCCCTTAAGACCGAGATTGAAAAGGTCAGGGAGCAGATACAGAATATTGAATAGGAACATCCAAATAAGTACATTGAAAAGTCAGGGAGAGCATACCATGAACCAGCAGGGAATTTTAGTGGTAGTATCCGGATTCTCCGGAGCAGGAAAGGGAACACTCATGAAAGAGCTGCTAAAGCGGTATGACAATTATGCATTGTCCGTATCCGCCACCACAAGGCAGCCCAGGGAAGGAGAAAAGGACGGGGAGGATTATTTCTTCGTCAACAGGGAATATTTTCAGCAGATGATTGAGGAAGGGCGTCTGGTGGAGTACGCTCAGTACGTGAACCATTACTACGGCACGCCCAGGGATTATGTGGAGAAGAAGATGGCAGAGGGAAAGGACGTAATTCTGGAGATTGAAATTCAGGGCGCCCTTAAGGTGAAGAAGCGTTTTCCCGATGCGCTGCTGATTTTCGTGACGCCGCCCAGTGCCGGGGAGCTTCGCCGCCGTCTGGTAGGCAGGGGAACAGAGACCATTGAGGTCATCAATGCCAGGCTCCGCCGTGCCGCTGAGGAGGCGTCGGGTATGGAAGCCTATGATTACCTGCTGATTAACGACGAGATTGATGCCTGTGTGGAGCAGATGCATCAGCTTATCACTCTGCAGCACAGTAAGACCTGCTATCATTTAGACTTCCTGAGTAGGATGCGGGAAGAACTTTACCACCTGGATGACAGACAGTAAACCATTTATAAAAATCATATAACAATTTTGAAAGGGGAATGTAATATGTTACATCCATCATACACCGATTTAATCAACGTAGTAAACAGCGATATTGAGCCAGGGGAACAGCCGGTGGTACAGAGCCGTTATTCCATCGTCATTGCGGCTTCCAGACGCGCCAGACAGCTCATTGCGGGGGAGGACCCCATGGTTGCCGGAGCAGCAGGAAAGAAACCACTGTCCATTGCCATTGATGAACTGTATCACCAGAAGGTAAAAATCCTTCCGGAGGAAGAGACAACGGAAGAGGAAGAGCAGAACGCATAAATCATAAGCCGTCTCCTGTACAGGGAAGCATTCTGGGTCATTTCCGGTGCTGCCTGGACAGAGATGGCTTAAATGTTCATTAGGAGTTATTTTCATATGGAGAATATAAAGTTATTTTGCGTATCCCTTGGATGCGATAAGAATCTGGTGGATACAGAGAAGATGCTGGGACTGTTAAACGGGCGGGGCATCACGTTTACGGACGACGAGACAGAGGCGGATGTGATACTGGTCAATACCTGCTGCTTTATCGGAGATGCCAAGGAGGAAAGCGTTAACACCATCCTGGACATGGCCCGGTATAAGGAGGAGGGGAACTTAAAGGCTCTTCTGGTGGCGGGATGCCTGGCCCAGCGATATAAGCAGGAAATTCTGGATGAGATACCTGAGGTGGACGCCATCCTTGGGACCACTTCCTATGAGGAGGTGGCAAAGGTGCTGGACGAGGTGCTGGCAGGAAGATCAGGCACCCATCTTTCCTGTTTTCACGATTTGAGCGAGCTTCCCCAGACGGAAGTCAGACGTGTGGTTACCACCGGCGGCCATTATGCTTTTCTTAAAATCGCGGAGGGCTGTGACAAGCGCTGCACCTATTGTATCATCCCTTATTTAAGGGGCCCCTACCGCAGCGTTCCCATTGAGCAGCTGGTGAAGGAAGCCAGGCAGCTGGCGGAAGCAGGCGTAAAAGAGCTGATTCTGGTGGCGCAGGAAACCACCCTCTACGGCAGGGACCTTTACGGGGAGAAATGTCTTCCGAGACTTCTTAAGGAGCTGGCTAAGATTCCGGGTATCTACTGGATTCGCATTCAGTACTGCTATCCGGAGGAAATCACGGATGAGCTTATAGAGACCATCCGGACAGAGGAAAAGGTGTGCAACTACCTGGATATACCCATACAGCATGCCAGCGACCGGATTCTTAAGCGCATGGGACGCAGGACCAACAAGGAAGAACTGATGGAGCGCATCGGAAAACTGAGGCAGGAGATTCCGGATATTGCCATCCGGACTACCCTGATTTCGGGCTTTCCGGGAGAGACCGAGAGCGACCATGAGGAGCTGATGGACTTTGTCAATGAGATGGAGTTTGAGCGTCTGGGTGTATTTGCTTATTCCGCTGAGGAGGATACACCGGCCTTTTCCTATCCAGACCAGGTGCCGGAGGAGGTGAAGGAGGAGCGCAGGGACGAAATCATGGAGCTGCAGCAGGACATTGCATTTGAACACTGTGAGAACATGGTAGGCAGGGTGCTTACGGTCCTCATAGAGGGAAAGGTGGTGGATGAGCCTGCCTATGTGGGACGGACTTACATGGACGCGCCGAATGTGGACGGTCTGATATTTGTGAACGGGGATGTGGAACTGATGTCAGGCGACTTTGTGAGGGTTAAGGTAACAGGAGCCGCTGAATATGATTTGATAGGAGAGGTGTATGATGAATCTGCCCAATAAACTGACGATTATAAGAGTGTGTTTGATCCCATTTTTTGTTGCGGCCCTGCTGTTTGACCACGGCAATAATTATACCATGCGTATTGTGGCGAATGTTCTGTTCATTGTGGCCAGTCTCACGGATCTGTTTGACGGCAAGATTGCCAGGAAGTATAACCTGGTGACCAATTTTGGTAAATTTATGGATCCGCTGGCAGACAAGCTGCTGGTTTGTTCTGCGCTGATTTGCCTGATTGAGCTGGGACAGCTTCCGGCCTGGGTTGTCATCATCATCATCAGCCGTGAATTCATCATCAGCGGATTCCGTCTGGTGGCAGCGGATAACGGTGTGGTCATTGCAGCCAGCTACTGGGGCAAATTCAAGACCACCTTCCAGATGGCGGCTGTCATTCTGATGATTTTTAATATTCCGGCCCTGACGCTGGTGACCAACATTGTGGTTGTCATTGCGGTTGCCCTGACCATCATATCCCTGGTGGACTATGTGGCAAAGAATATCAAAATCCTGACAGAGGGAGGCATGTAGCATGACTGTGGAACTTATATCCGTGGGGACTGAGATACTTATGGGAAATATTGTAAACAGCAACACCCAGTTCCTGGCGGAGAAATGCGCCATGCTTGGTTTCGATCTGTTTTTCCAGGTCACGGTGGGGGATAATTATGACAGGATGATGTCCGTGGTGCGCCAGGGGCTTTCACGCTCTGACATTCTTATACTGACAGGAGGCCTGGGCCCCACAGAGGATGATTTGACAAAAGAGGTATGTGCCGACGCATTTGGCATGCCTCTGGTGGAGGATGCCCATACCAGGGAGCATCTGAAAGAATTCTTCAGGAATAACATTTACAGCCACATACCGGACAACAACTGGAAGATGGCCACAGTCCCCCAGGGGGCGCTGGTGCTGGACAATGCCAACGGCATGGCTCCGGGCCTGATACTGGAAAAGGAGGGCAAGACCGCTATCCTGCTTCCGGGACCTCCCAATGAACTGTATCCCATGTTCAGCGGGCAGGTGTTTCCTTATCTTCAGCAAAAGCAGAACGCGGTGCTGGTATCCAGTATGGTTAAAATCTGCGGATACGGAGAAAGCCAGGTGGAGGATATGATCCTGGACCTGATTGACGCCCAGACCAATCCCACCATTGCCACCTACGCCAAGACGGCAGAGGTGCATTTAAGGATTACGGCCAGGGCGGGAAGCCGGGAGGAGGGTATGGCCCTCATTGCGCCTGTGGAAAAGGAAATAAAGAACCGCTTTAAGGACGCTGTCTATACCACCGAGGAACAGGTGAGTCTGGAGATGGCGGTGGCGGATTTGCTAAAACAGAATCATCTGACCATGTGCACGGCCGAGTCCTGTACCGGAGGCATGATAGCGGCCAGAATGGTCAATGTGCCCGGTGTATCCGGCGTGTTTATGGAAGGTATGGTGACATATTCAAATGAAGCCAAAATGCGTCTTCTGGGAGTACGTGAGGACACGCTGAAAGCTTACGGCGCTGTCAGTGAAGAAACTGCCAGGGAAATGGCGGAGGGCGGAGTGAATACCAGCGGTACCGACCTCTGTGTGGCCACTACAGGTATAGCAGGACCTGACGGCGGTACGGATGAAAAGCCTGTGGGGCTGGTGTACATGGCCTGCTGTCTGAGGGGAAAAACCTGCGTCAGGAGATACCAGTTTAAGGGCAACCGGGAAAAGGTGCGGGAACAGGCTATGATGAAGGCACTGGATCTGGCGCGTCTTTGCATACTGGCTAATAATTAAATACCAGGCGGATACAGCATCCTTGCCTATTGCGCGAAAATAAGTTCCGGGAGGAATTGGGTTTGGAATCAAGACGAAGGAAGAAACAGATTTCAGCGGCCTGCCACTATGCATATACGCGGCTGGCCCTGAATTACTATATGTACTACGAGGTAATCCTGGAAGGAGACCTTTTAAGCAGCAGGCTGGAGAGGCTGAGCAAACGATACCACGGTCTGCTGAAGGATTTCCTGGAGGGAAGCCTGAAGCCGGAGGAGCTGAATGGCTTAAGGGATGAGACTGCCTCGGCCATGGAGGCCAATACCGCTTATACGGATGCTTTTCAGGCGTATGAGTATGTTCTGAACCGTCTGGAAGGACGTTTTGAGCCCCAGCTTATGGGAAACAGAAGTGTCCAGCCGGATGAGGAAGAATGGACAGCGGAAATTATGGCCTATATCACGGACACAGATGAGGCAATGGTTGTCAATGAACGGATACAGTCCGTGGTGGGCCAGCTTCCCATACGGCTTACCAGGAATAAATTCTTTGCCATGGTGGAGGAGGGGCTGTCTGTCTATAAGGGCGGTCCGGTCTCAAGCCTGGATGATATGCTGTATATCCTGAGGTCCGAGGCCATGCTGGCGCGGCCGGAGGACATGGAGACAGGATATGAGGATCTTCACTCCATTCTCAGGGAATTTGAAAGGGCGGATTTTAAGGCCGTCACAGCAGAGGAATACCGGCATCTGACAGCCGAGATGGAGCGGGCAGGACAGATTCTCCTGGATACCACGGGGGAACTGATGCTGTTTATGGATTTGATCAATGACCTTTATGTGCTTATGCTTTCCAGAAGATGGGCGATGATGGAGGTATCGGAGGAAAGCCTGTTACAAGAGCTCTTGTCAAAGGTCCGGTCTCTTTTTGAGGAAGGGGCCGTAACGGCCATTCCGCAGGAGCTGACAGATAAGCTGTCCATGCTGGAGGGAAAGCAGGAGACTTACTTTGAGCAGTGGATGCGTCTGGCGGCAGAGGTTAAGAGCGCGGCAGACAGCGCGGATGAGGACGGGGAGATTCTCAGGAAGATAGAGCTGCTTATGTCGGACAGCTCCTTCATGTCCCTGGAACGTCCGGAAGCCAAGGCGGATCAGAAGGTGGATGAAGAACTGATGGCCGGAAAGCTGGAGCGCTTCTTTGGGGAGCTGTCAGCTGCCTGGGAAGGAAAACCAAAGGTCCTTGTCAGGGCTGTGATGTCTAAGATTCTGTCCAGGCTGCCGGTGTTTTTTGATTCCCTGGAGGAAGTGCGTTTGTATGTGGAAGGGAGCCTCAGAAGCTGCTCTGATGTGAAGGAAAAAGAGATTTCCATGGGTCTTATACGCATGTTGATGGAGCAGGATAAATTTGACCAGGAAGATTATTAGGACGTGCCTTGGCGGAAATGGGTTTCAGACATGGCCTGGCGCGCAGACAGAGGGAGATGAATGAATGCGCTGGTGGGAGCATCTATATATGGGAGACCGGGCCGGAAGGCACCGGGCCAGGGTCCTCATGGGAATCCGCGAAAGGAAGCTCATGCCGGACACCTATGTGATTACTCTTCCTCAGAGTGGGAATCATATACTTGACATACGGCCTGTGATGCTGCTGACAGAGGAAGAACGCAAGGCAGAGGATTTCCTGATTTTAGGCGTGGCCGAGGGATATGGGGAAGCATGTGAGGTAGTCCGCACCATGGTGGATGATATGTACCGGCATACGGACGGTTTTAACTGGAAATCATATATGGCGTACCTGGGGGAGGCAAAATGATTCATATTCTGCTTGTGATATTGAAGATAATAGGTATTGTTCTTCTGGTCATCCTGGGGCTGCTGCTTGGCATTCTCCTGGCAGTGCTGTTCATCCCTGTGAGGTATAAGGCAGAGGGAAGCTACCACGGACAGCTGCTGCTGTCGGTCTGCGCCACCTGGTTCTTTCATATCCTGGCATTCAGGGCTGTTTATGAAGGCGAAGGCCTGGTGTGCAGTCTTAAGGTTCTGGGCTTCAGGCTGTGGCATAATCGGGAAAAGGATCCTGCCCGGGATTTGGAAGACGGTCTGGAGACCATACTGGGAGATGAAGAACAGTCCCTGTATGAGGAACTGCAGCAGGATGAGGAGCATTACAGGAAATCCCAGGAGGAACAGGCCCACGGCAGTCAACTCCATGGGGAACGCGCAGAAGAACAGGAGGCCAAGCGGAAGGAAAGCAGGGAAGAGGAAGATGGGACCGGGCCTGAGCCTGTCAAAAAGGGGCCCGGTATCATGGGGAAAATAAAAGGCTTCCCGGGCCGTATCAGTCAGTCAATCAGGCATATACTGGAAAAACTTAAGTTTTCTTTTGCGAAAATCTGTGATAAGCTTAAGGGAATCAGGGAGTTTGTTCAGGAAAAGAAAATGTGGCTGGAGGATGAAAAGAATCAGGCGTCCTTAAAGCTCCTTTACAGGCAGATAAAACGTCTCCTGGTACATCTGTGGCCCAGAAAGGGCAGGTGCACCGTCACCTTCGGGTTTGACGATCCCTATACCACGGGGCAGGTGCTCCAGGCCGCCAGCCTTATTTACCCGTTTTACCACAGGCAGCTTTTTTTGTACCCGGTATTTGATGAGAAAATACTGGACGCAGATGGAAGTCTGAAAGGAAGAATACGGTTATCCGTAATTCTTTGGCTGGTACTCCAGGTTCTGTTTGACGGACATACCCGCAGGATGCTTAAGGGTTTCTTAAAGTGATATGACACTCGCGGCGGCTGTTGGGGGATGGGATATCCTGTCCCGGATGCAGCCCGCGGGAATAAATAGAGAAGAGGACATACTATGGCAGAGAATCAATTTACATCTACGATAGACACGTTATTTAGAGGCATGGACCAGTTCGTCAACACCAAGACCGTGGTGGGGGAACCGGTACAGGTGGGAGATACCATCATTGTCCCTCTGGTTGATGTGACATGCGGTATGGCGGCCGGAAGCTTTGCTGAGGGTGTCAAGCAGAAACAGCGGGGCGGCGGAGGCATGAGCGCCAAAATGAGCCCCAGCGCCGTGCTGGTGATTCAGGGGGGCGTGACTAAGCTTGTCAATGTAAAGAATCAGGATGCCATCACCAAAGTCATAGATATGGCGCCGGATTTTATCAACAAATTCCTTGGGGGGAAGCCGGCTGTGTCGGAAGAGACAGTCCAGACTGCGAAGGATACAGCGGCCGCCTACGACACAGGTAAGGCAGAACATATGGATGTGAAATAGGAATCCCGGGCCGCCTTTCTGCATATGATGGAGTATAGCTTGTTGCAGAATGGGGGAGACAATTAAGATATGAGAAGAATATGCGGGCTTATGCTGTTCTGCTTTGGACTGGGGATGGCAGTGCTGCTCTTTATTCCGGAGACAATCTTTACCTTCCTGTTCGTTATCGGCTGCCTTGTATTAGGATATAATCTGTTCTGTTGTTAATATAAACGTATGGCGTATCGAAGAGGAAGAAGACTACAATAGGGATTGAATATAAAATACAGGTTATGCGTATCTCCCATGAGGGCATAGCCTGTTTTTTGCTGTCCGCTTTTCTGCGGCAGGGACTGGCAAGCGGAAAAAAAGCCGGATACGGCGCAAAAAAAAGACACCGCCTGTCGGTATGACCGAGACAATGTCTTTTTCCGTGATATGTTCTGTTTCATTAAGCTCTTTCTACAAGGCCTGAACGTAAGCAGGAAGTACATACGTACATTCTCTGGGTTCCACCATTAACCTTGACTCTGACAGATTTAACGTTCGCTTTCCACATCTTGTTGGATCTTCTATGGGAATGGCTCACTTGAATTCCGAAATGAGCTGCCTTTTCACAGATTGCACACTTAGCCATACTATTGCACCTCCTTAACACGTTACTTGGATTCTTTCATTAAGAAAAATCCACAACAAATGTATGATACCAGAAGTTTGCAAATTTTGCAAGTGAAAAAATTAAAATTTCTTTCTTTTTTTCAGAAAATAGTGTATACTGTCTCTAGTAAAGAAACGGAGGCATGTGTATGAAGGGACGAATCAGCAATAAAATGGGCGAAATCCAGATTAACCCGGACGTGATTGCTTTATATGCAGGAACCATCGCAGTTGAATGTTTTGGCATTGTAGGTATGGCAGCTGTCAGCATGAAGGACGGGCTGGTTAAACTATTAAAGAGAGAGAGCCTGACTCATGGAATCAATGTGGATATAAACGATAATAAAATATCCATTGATTTCCACGTAATCGTATCTTATGGGGTCAGTATTTCGGCTGTATCTGACAACTTGATTGAAAGCGTGAAATACAGGGTAGAAGAATTCACCGGCATGGAGGTTGAGAAAATCAATATCTATGTGGAAGGTGTTAGAGTGATTGACTAGGAGGAAGTAACTTGTGGGTATAAGTACGATTGACGCCGGTATGCTTAAGAATGCCTTCCTGGCAGGAGCAAAGGGGTTAGAGGCAAAGAAGGACTGGATTAACGAACTGAATGTATTTCCCGTGCCGGACGGGGATACGGGAACCAATATGACGCTTACTATCATGGCGGCGGCAAAGGAAGTGGCGGAGCTGGAGAATCCCACCATGGACCAGCTGGCAAAGGCCATTTCATCCGGTTCCCTGCGCGGGGCAAGAGGAAATTCCGGAGTTATATTATCACAGCTTCTCAGAGGCTTTACAAAAGAAATAAAAGCAGTGGAAGAAATTGATACCACCATCCTGGCCAACGCCATGGTGAGGGGAACTGAGACAGCATACAAGGCTGTCATGAAACCAAAAGAGGGAACCATCCTGACCGTGGCCAAGGCCATGGCGGATAAGGGCCTGGAGATGGCTTCACAGACAGATGACATAGAAGAATTTGTAAAACAAGTTATAGAATACGGCGATTATGTGCTGAGCCAGACACCGGAGATGCTCCCCGTGTTAAAACAGGCGGGTGTGGTGGATTCCGGAGGCCAGGGGCTGATGCAGGTGGTCAAGGGGGCCGTGGACGGCCTTCTGGGCAGGACAGTGGACTTTTCACTGGACACGGTCCCGGACAGCGGGAATAGGCCGGCAGCCGGCGAAAAAGCCGCCAGAGGCGCTGCAAGGACGGATATAGATACAGCTGATATCAAATTCGGTTACTGTACTGAATTTATCATAAATCTGGAGAAGGTTTACACGGATAAGGATGAGACGGAGTTAAAGTCATACCTGGAATCCATCGGTGATTCCCTGGTGGTGGTGTCGGACGACGAGATCGTAAAGGTCCATGTGCACACCAACCATCCCGGCCTGGCCTTTGAAAAGGCGCTGGCTTTCGGTTCCTTATCCCGCATGAAAATAGACAACATGAGGGAGGAGCACCAGGAGAGGGTCATTCAGGATTCGGAGCGTCTGGCCAGGGAACAGGCTGCCGGGGAGCAGGAAGACAAAGACAAGGCAACCGGGGAAGAGGCGCCGTCAGAACGCAGGGAATATGGCTTTATAGCCGTATCCAGCGGGGAGGGGCTGAGCGATATTTTCCGGGGAATCGGAGCCGACTGCCTGATTGAGGGCGGGCAGACCATGAATCCCAGTACAGAGGATATGCTAAAGGCCATTGAACGGGTAAATGCAGAGAACATTTTCATTCTGCCCAACAACAAAAACATTATCATGGCCGCACAGCAGGCCAGGGATTTGACGGAAGATAAGAACATAATCGTCATACCTTCCAGGACCGTTCCCCAGGGAATCACGGCATTGGTCAATTTTATGCCGGATTTGGGACCGGAGGAAAATACCCAGACCATGACCGAGGAGATGGGAAATGTGAGGACTGCCCAGATTACCTATGCGGTCCGCACCACCAATATTGACGGCATTGACATTGAAGAAGGGGATATCATGGCCCTGGGAGACCATGGTATGCTGGCAGTGGGAAAATCCGTGGACGGGGTTGCACTGGATGCCATGAAAGAGATGCTGGATGAAGAATGTGAGCTGGTGACCATATACTATGGGGCAGATGTGTCTGAGCATGAGGCAAAGGTCCTCGAGGAGCAGGCGCAGGAACAGTATCCTGATAAGGAAATCGAGCTTCAGTACGGAGGCCAGCCCATATACTACTATCTGATTTCTGCTGAGTAGAAGGAATACGGCAAAGGAGGAGCCAGAAAAGCGAATGGCTAGATGGACAAGAGATGAGGTACTGAACCAGCCGGCTGACTTTGTGCAGTTCATGATGGAGGACTTCCTCACAAAAAACGGGTTCAGGAAAAAGACCCACAAGGGACAGGAAGTCTGGCAGGAAGGCGATGGCTTTCTGACCATGGCAAGGTTCATACGGTATGAGTATAACGATGGAAGCTTCCATCTGGAAGCCTGGATCGGTAAGAAACGGGAGAATCCCATTAAGGGATTTGTGGGTGCCATGCCCAAAAAGATGTTCCGGGAGAGCCTGGAGGAGCTAATACGCCTGCTCCATCAGCCCCTGCCCCAGGGACAGGAAGAAACAGGAAACAAAGTCATTACCATACAGGTGCCTGACCACGGCAAGTGCGCTGTTCCGGCCATGATACTCTCCATACTGGGAATTGTGGTGGGCCTGCTGCTTTCGCCTCTGGGCGGCATTGTGCTGGGAGGACTGGGAATCAGCTTCGGACAGAAGGCCCGTAGCTCCAGCAAAAGCAATATAGGCAGGGCAGCCGTGATTCTGGGTACCATTGCCATGGTGGCCGCCATCATCGGTTACGTTATCAATCTGATTTTTGCATTTACATTTATATTTTAAAATAAATAAAAGGAGCGGATGACTATGAATGAAAACATGATGAACAGATCTTACGAAGTTCAGGTAGAGGGAGACTCACTGGGACGCTACACGGCAAAGACCTTTGGATGGATGTTTGCAGGGCTTTTGGTTACCTTTATTGTTGCGGTGGGCTTTGCGATGACAGGAACGATTTTTTATATATATTCCTTCCGTTACTGGCCTCTGGCACTTCTGGCCGCCGAGCTGGGAGTGGTGATATATCTCTCCGCCAGGATTGAGAAGATGTCCGTGGGTATGGCCAGGAGCTTATTCTTCCTGTATGCCGCCCTTAACGGTATTGTATTCAGCGCATATCTATTTGCATTCAGCCTGGAGATTCTGTGGATGGTATTCGGCATTACATCCCTGTTCTTTGGAATCATGGCACTGATTGGCTGGTTTGGCAATATAAATTTTACCAAGCTGCGTCCATTCATGCTTGGAGGACTTGTATTCCTGTTTTTCTACTGGATTTTTGCAATGTTCATTGATTTAAGCGCATTTGACACCATTGTATCGACTGTGGGAATTTTCCTGTTCCTGGTACTGACAGCCTATGATGTGAAGAAGATACAGGCGTTCCACGCATACTACGGCCAGGCGCCTGAGATGGCAGCCAAGGCATCCATCTTTTCCGCACTGCAGCTTTATCTGGATTTTATCAACCTCTTTGTGTATATTATGAGGATTCTGGGGCGCAGGAAGTAAGCATAATTAAAAATATTTGCCAGCAGCTATAGTCTGCTGGCTTTTTTGTTGTCTGATAATGTTCTTTTATTTCCTTAATTATATGGTACATTCACCGGTTTAGGTCTGCAACTTTAATTCAGCATAGTATCCTTGTATTCCTGGTAAAATTTAATTTTTAGATCTTGCATGGGGGATAGATAGCTTCATATTCGGAAAAATCGAAAGCTGAATTCTAAGATATTTATGATGGTATGGTGATTTGATTGAAACGAAACATAAAACGAAACATTAAATGAAATATACTATTGACAATTCGTAAATAACGAAATATAATTAAAACATAAAATAAAAGAAAAACAAAACAAGCTTTCTTGACTGTAACGGCAGCAGTCAAAAAATAAAATAACATATTCCAGGAGGGGAAACATGAAGAAAAGAACAATAGCAGTTGTATTGGCGGCGGCAATGGCGATGAGCTCGCTGGCAGGATGCTCTGGGAGTGAAAAGCCTGCGGACACTACGGCAGCGGCAACCGAAACGACCACTGTGGCGGCAACGGAGATGAAGGAAGAAAGTACGAAAGCTCCCGAGTCAAAAGAAACAGAGGTTAAAACGGAGGAAGTGGTAAGTTCAGATTTAACTCTGGGAGATTACGAGCCTAAAAAGAAAGAGTATAACTTTTATCTGACTTACAAACTGGTACATGCATGGTGGGATGCAGTTGGATTAGGTTTGGAGGAAGCTCAGAAGCAGTATGCTGATCGGGGAATTACCATTAATTATGAGTATACGGCTCCTGTTACACCGGATGCCATTGACCAGGTCAACCGTCTGGAAGAAGCAGCAGGAAGAGGATTTGATGTAATTGGCGTGGATGTGAATGATATTAAGATTGTAACGCCAACCATCAATAATCTGATTGACCAGGGAGTAAAGGTTATGACTTTCTCCAGTTCGGATGCAACAAAAGAAGATGGATGTAAACGTATCGCATATGTAGGAAACACTCATAACTACCAGGATGGCGCTGATTTGGCAGAGATTCTGGCAGAAAAGATTGATTACAAGGGACAGGTGGCAGCTCTGGCCGGAACCATCGGAGCACCGTGCCATGAGGACCGTATCAAAGGCTTCAAGGATGTAATGGAAAAATATCCGGAGATTGAAGTGGTTGAAATACAAAATGACAATGATTCAGTCGAAAATGCACTCACATTTACAGAAGGATTTCTTCAGAAATATCCGGACTTAAAAGGAATTTTCTGTAATAACATGGGTAATCCCATAGGAGCAGCACAGGCTGTTGTAGATGCAGGAAAGGCAGGTCAGATTGTATTAGTGGGTATGGATCATGACAAGCGGGCTCTTGAATATTTAAGAGATGGTGTGATACAGGCTTTGGGTGTTCAGGACTGTTTTAAGATGGGATTTGATACTATCCAGGTGGCAATCATGATTGCTGACGGTTTAGAGCCGGGAGCAGATACATATCCAGAGCAGACGGAAGAAACCACGTCCATTATATATCAGGAGGATGCACAGAGGATGCTGGATATGCTGTATCCTGCGTCATAGGCTGATTCAATATTTGGGGTTGATGAAAACGATATAAATGCCGTAAAGAATTCCCTGCCATATGGTAGGGAATTTCAAAAAACAGGAGGAATTTCATGGCAGAATATCTTTTGGAGATGAAACAGATTGTAAAGCAGTTCCCTGGAACCCTTGCCTTGGACCATGTGGATTTCACATTGAAACAGGGCGAGGTAATGGCTCTGATTGGGGAAAATGGAGCTGGCAAAAGTACGCTGATGAATGTTCTGATGGGAATGCTTCAGCCGGACTCTGGAGAGATGGTCTTGAGGGGACAGACAATCACAAACCGGTCGCCCTATGAAGCGCTGCAGAAAGGTATAGGTATGGTGCCGCAGGAGCTTAATCTGGTAAGCGATTTATCAATTGCTGAAAATATTTTCCTGGGTCTTCATCAAAAAAAGGGGAATAGGATAGATTGGGACCATATGAGGTCAAAAGCAAAGGAAATGCTTGACAAACTGGAAGTGGACATAGATCCGGGCAAGAAAATATCAGAAGTAAGCGCTGCATACCAACAGCTTGTATCTATAGCCAGAACCCTTGTCTTTGGTTCAAACATCATCATCCTGGATGAACCGACAGCATCCTTGACGTTAAATGAGACGGAACACCTGTTTAAAAATATCAGGAAACTTAAGAATGAGGGAAAAGCCATCATCATGATTACGCATCATCTGGATGAGGTTCTTGAAATTGCAGACAGGGTTACAATTATGAGAGACGGCAAACTGATAAGGATAAGTAATACGTCAGATTTGTCTATAGACGATATGATTTATTATATGGCGAATCAGAAGGTTGAAAAAAGCCAGCATATCGTCCGCCCGGTTTCTGACCAGGTGTTCTTGAAGGTTATAGGGCTTTGCAGAGGCAAAGAGTTTCAGAACGTGGATTTTGAAGTGAAGAAGGGGGAAATCTTCGGTGTGGCGGGCCTGGTGGGAGCGGGACGGACAGAACTGTTTTCCTGCTTATACGGTCTTACAAAAAAAGACAAGGGAAAAGTGTATCTGGAGGGCAAAGAGGTGGAGATTACTTCACCGAATGAAGCCATAAGTTATGGAATCGGTCTGGTCCCGGAGGAACGAAGAAAACAAGGAATGTTTCCTATTCTTTCTATTTATGAAAATATAATGATGCCTAACTACCATAAGGTAACACGTATGGGGAGAATAAATTTTAGCCAGGCCAGGGAAGCCGCCAATCGTCATATTCAGGCGCTCCGAATTAAAACACCGGATTGTCTCACTCAGATTAAAAATTTGAGTGGTGGCAATCAGCAGAAGGTAATATTGGGAAGATGGATGGAAAAACAGGTTAAGCTCTTTATATTGGATGAACCCACTAGGGGGATTGATGTTCGGGCAAAAGGTGAAATCTATAAATTAATCCGGGACATGGCGGACAGTGGAATTACTGTTATTGTTATTTCATCTGAGATTGAAGAACTCTTAACACTGGCTGACCGCATTATGATCATGAACGGTGGTAGGGTGAAGGGATTTGTTGTGCCAAATGAGGATATGGAGCGGGAAGACATTTTAAAGGTGGCATTACACTAACTTATAGAGGGGTAGGTTTGATACATATGAAAGAAAAAATTTTAGGCATGGTAAAATCCACTGCTGGGGCAGTGCTGATTGTTACTATATTAATGACCGTAATTGTGCAGCTGCTTACAGGACATTTTTATACAGCATATAATTTGTCTACGTTTTCGCGTTCTGCTTCCTTTACCATAATCATAGGTTTTGCACAAACCCTAGTTCTTCTTCTCGGAGGAATTGACCTGTCGGTTGCCAGTGTGGCAGGACTCTGCAGTATGATTTTTGCAATGTTAACTACAGTGGGGGGAGTAAATCCTTTTTTGTCTATTGCCATAGCGCTTATGGCTGGAGTTGCTTTAGGGGCAATTAACGGTATCTTCATCTGCAGCCTGAACCTGACTCCGTTTATTGTCACGTTGGCGACCAGTGCACTGTATAAGGGGATCATTTACGTCGCTACAAAAGGAATACCCCTTACCGGGATTCCGGAATCAGTGACCATTATAGGCCAGGGAACGCTCTTTGGCATTATTCCATACCCGGCTATTATTATGGTGGTACTGGCAGTGATACTGATTTATATGCTGAGATATACTTCTTTTGGACGCCATATATATGCGGTGGGCGGTAATGAACATGCGGCAAAAATTGTTGGAATACAGATTAACAAGACAAAGATGGCAGTATATGCCTTGACTGGATTCATATCAGCTTTGGCGGGGATACTAATGGTGCTGCGTTTGGGTTCTTCACAGGTAAATATAGGAGAAAACTGGGCCATGCCTTCCATTACAGCAGGCGTGTTAGGCGGCACATCTATGAATGGAGGAAGCGGAGGTATCGGAGGGACTATAGTGGGCGGTTTGCTCATGAGTGTAATATCCTTCAGTATCAGTCTTTTAGGAATTTCATCCTACTGGGATCAGATTGTCACTGGTGTGGTGGTATTGATTGCAGTAGCGATTGATGCAATCCGAAGAAGAAACAACAGTAATGTATAAATGCAACTATTAATGTTCAAAATTGAGGAGGAAATAATATGAAATTTGGAATATGTTATTGTTATTGGAGTAAGGATTGGGAGGGAAATGATTATCCTAAAATGATTGAACGTGCCAGGGCCTGTGGCTTTGATGCCTTGGAAATTTTTTGGGGAAGAACTCTCACAATGGAGCAGCAGGAAGTAAACGAAATTTTGGCGGCATCCAGGGCGAATGATGTGGAAATTTATGTTTCTGGCGGATTTGGTAAGGAGGAAGACCTGTCTCAGGCTGATGAAGCAGGAAGAAGGGCAGCGGTTGAGAAGTCAAAACGCCTGATTGAAGCAATCGCCCGTTTGGGAAGCCATAATTTCTCAGGTATCAACTATGGAGCATGGTGTAAGTTTGACCGCCCAATCGACAAAGAGAAAAGTTTTGAACAGTCTGCGAAATCTCTTAAGGAGATTGGAAAATGTGCGGCTGATTATGATGTGAGCTGGAACATGGAAGTAGTAAACCGTTTTGAGAACTATATGCTTAACACAGCAGCTGAAGCAAGGAAGCTGGCTGATATGGTGAATCATCCTAATATTAATATTCTTCTGGATATATTCCATGGGATGATTGAAGAGGATGATTTGGCGGAAGCTATTCGGACGGCAGGCAGCAGACTGGGCCATTATCATATGGGTTCCAATAACAGGAGACCTCCGAGACCTGGTTTCCTTCCATGGCAGCAGGTAGTAGATGCGTTAAAGGAAATTGGGTATGACAGATGTATTTCTTTTGAGCCACTGGTGCGGACAGGGGGATCGGTTGCGCTGGAAGGCGGAAATGTATGGAGGAATATGCTTCCGGCTGATGCCGATGATAAGTATTTGGACGACCTGATTAAGGAATCGCTGGGGTACATTAAAGGGATGTTTTAGAAGAGAGGTATTCAAATGGAAAGGTATATTATCGGTATAGATTCGGGTACTACCGGAATTAAAGCGGTGCTGTTTGATGAACAGGGGAACGAGATAGCAAAAAAGGGTATTGGGCTGAAAGGATACTTTCCACAGGAAAATCAGTACGAAGAAGACATGGAGGAAATCTGGGAAAAGGCACAGATATGTGTAGAGAGTGTAGCTGCTCAGGTAGACCGTAATGCCATTATAGGAATCGGCATCACAGCTCAGGGGGATGGACTGTGGATGGTGGATGAAGATATGAAGCCGGTGCGCAGAGGGTGCTGTTTTTGCGATGGAAGGGCAGCAGAGTTTGTAGACCAGTGGGTGGAGGACGGAACATGCGAGCGCTTATTTGAACTGACAGGTACATGGATATTTACAGGAAACCAGAATGGCATTGTGCGCTGGATGGAGAAGTATGAGAAAGAGTCACTCGAAAAAAGCAGATGGCTGCTTCATTTGAAGGACTATCTGTTCTATAAATTCACGGGAGAGGTTACAACAGATGCCACAGACCAATCGCTTATTTTCCTTGATCAGAATAAACGGGATTATCTGGAGGAGGCATTTGATGTATGTGGGTTAAAAGCATACCGTGAGAAATATCCTCCCGTAAAGACTGCAAAAGAGAACGCATATTTCATTTTGCCGGAATTGTCTGAGAAAATAGGACTTACAGATAAAGTTTTAGTAACATCAGGCCCCATGGATGTAGGCGCCTGTGCTCTGGGCAGCGGTGTAATTGATAATGCCCACTGTTGTTCCATAATTGGTACTGCTGCCCTTCATGAGATGGTGATTGATAAACCATTGCAGGATGCAATAAAATCAGGTATGACCGTGTCGCACGTGATGGAAGGCAAATGGCTCAGGCTCATGGCCTCTTTAGCTGGAACACCTAACCTGGAATGGATGCTGCAGACGATTGGCAGCCAGATAAAAGAAGCTGCAGAGGGATTGGGGAAGAATGTTTACGATTATATGGAAGAGATGATTAAGGATGTTCCTATTGGCGCTCATGGCGTGATGTATCACCCATATCTGCTTGCAGGAGGAGAGAGGGCGCCTTTTACAGATTCCAGAGCAAGGGCCAGTTATACTGGACTCAGTGTGAAAACAAACCTGGCGGACATTGTGAGAGCCACCTATGAGGGCGTGGCATTTGCCATGCTGGACTGTTATGAACATATGCCTCTTACACCAGAACAAATAACAGTTTGCGGAGGCGGATCCGGCAGCAATACCTGGTGCCAGATGTTTGCCGATGCTCTGGGAAGCCGTATTGTGACCGTGAAGGGTGACGAGCTGGGGGCAAGAGGCGTTGCCATTAACAATATGGTAGTTCAAGGTATATATGGCAGTTACCAGGAAGCAGTGTCAAAAATTGTGAAGACGAAGATGGTTTATGAACCAAATATGGAACATCATAAAAAGTATATGAAATTCTATGAACTATACAAAGAATTATACACCTCGATTCAAAAGACCTGGAAGACGAGGGCAACTATCTTGAAGGAGTAATCATATGTTGTATGAAGAAGCCAGACAGGAAATTTTAGATGTTTGCAGACGAATGGTCGGGAAAGGGTATTTTCTGGGAACCTGGGGAAATGTAAGTGTACGGATAGGTAATCATATTGTGCTAACTCCCAGTAAGGTTGAGTATGGAAGCATGGAGCTGGAAGATTTTGTTGTTATTGATCTGGAAGGCAATAAAGTGGAAGGCAACCGTACCCCTACATCCGAGAAAGAAGTCCACCGTCAGATTTATCTGGTGAGGGACGATATAAAAGCAGTCATACATGCCCATACACAGAAAGCCATGGCTGTATCAGCATTACCAATCTCGTCGGTACCCTGTATGGTGGAGGAAATGTCACAATTGTTCGGCGGCAAAATCCCTCTATCCAGGCAATATATTCCGGCAGAGCAGCATCAGAGCCTGGGAAGAGGGGCAGCTGAGGTGATTGGAGATAAGAATGGCCTCATACTGCGCAATCATGGACCCGTAGCTTGCGGAAGGAATCTCTCAGAAGCTGCCCTGGCAGTAGATGTTATGGAAAAAGCGTGTGCCATTTATCTGGATATTATTAACCGGCCAATAAAGGAGATACCATCCAGATTTGTCCAATCGGAGCGGGAGCGGTTTCTGTTTAAATATGGGCATGAGAATACATAGCATGATATGGCGATAGAGTGAGGGGGAATTAATGCTTTTTTCTTGAGGTTAAAATCATAGTATGATATAATCAAATGTATGTTTCATCAGAAAGTAAGAAAAGAGTCAGTGAATATCATATGAATAGAACAGAACGACTTGCAGAGATTAAAAAAGTAGTAGAAGAATCAGGCCGTATAGAGGTCAATGATTTAAGCGATATGTTCCATGTATCGGAGGTTACAATCAGAAAGGACCTGTCTCTTTTAGAGGACCGACAGTGTATCCGAAGGATACACGGAGCGGCTCTTCCTACAGGTGAAATCAGTGATGCAGAACCAATACGTGAGGATTCACTGGGGATGCATATTGAATATGACCGGAGGAAGGAAGAAATTGGTAAGATAGCGGCATCACTGGTTACGGATAGCGGTTGGGTGTTCATAGGACAAGGAACCACCTGTTACTATATTGCCAGAGAATTGGCAAAGCTGGAGGAAGTCAATGTATTGACGAATAATCTTTTGGCAGCCCAGGCACTGGCTAAGAATAAACAGGCTAATGTCATTGTCACCGGCGGGAATCTGGTACATAGCCATCTGTATGTAGCAGGTGAGATGTTCATGCGTAATCTGGATAAAGTGTATATATCTAAGGCATTTATGGGAGTTGGAGGAGCGGACTTGTCTGCTGGATATACAGTGAATTACTCCACAGAGTTAATTGTATACCAGACCATAAAGGCAATTGCTGACCAGCTAATCATTGTATTGGATTCTTCTAAATTTAACCGTACCACATTTCTCAGCCTGGGTTCTTTGACTTTTTCTGATGTGATTATATCGGATAAAGGAATCCCTGCATCTTACAGAGAGTTTTATGAAACGAATGGTGTCAAGGTTTTGAACTAGCGCTTATTTGGAACCCCACGTTTGTCCGAACACGCTACAGGTTGCAAAGGGGAGCTTCTGCCACAATGGTTCCCCTTTCGTTTCTTAAAATCCAAGAGCAGGATACTTTATTTGAAAATACATGATTCTAATTCGGGAACTTTTCTGTCTATGATTCAGTTCTATATCTGTCACGATTCCCGTGATTTCCTCAAAACCGCAATTGAAAACTGCATAAAGACGGCCGGACTATATAAGAGTAAAAACACCATAACAGGGCGAGTTACCGCCTTTGGATGTTAGAGGAGAATATGATGATAATTCAAGGTGTGAGGTACATGACAGATTTTGAGGCCAAAAAAGCTATTTTGGATATAGGAAAGCGCATGTATGACAAAGGCTTTGTGGCCTCGAATGATGGGAATATCAGCTGCAAAGTAGGAACAAATACCATATGGACCACGCCGACTGGTGTCTCAAAAGGTTTCATGACCCAGGATATGATGGTAAAGATGGATTTGAATGGAAATATCTTGATGGGGAGATATAAGCCCTCATCAGAGGTAAAGATGCACTTAAGAGTTTATAGAGAGAATCCGGATGTGCAGGCAGTGACACATGCTCACCCGCCAGTGGCTACCAGTTTTGCTATTGCAGGAATCCCCTTGGATAAAGCAGTGCTGACGGAAGCTGTTATGGGATTAGGTACCATACCTGTGGCGCGTTATGCGACGCCAGGTACAGAGGAAGTACCGGATTCTATTGCTCCCTTTGTGAATACCCATAATGGCGTGCTTCTGGCCAATCATGGTGCTTTGACATGGGGAAAAGATGTGTATCAGGCATTTTACAGATTAGAATCGGTTGAGTATTACGCTACGATCCTGATGTATACGGGTTATATAATTGAGCGTCAGAATACGCTTTCCTCCAGTCAGGTAGAGCGGCTGCTTGAAATCAGAAGGAAACTGGGTATCACCACGGGAGGTATCCCTAGCTGCGCCGGCGTTAATGAGGCCGATGTACAGGGTCAGAGAAGAAGCTTCGATGAGCTGTCTGAGTCACTTAATCTAAAGGGGGTAACAAAGCTCATTAGACCAGGGGACATTCAGCATGAGAGAGGGGAGAGGCTGTCTGCACCGGATAAATCAAAAGAAGAAATTATTGGGGAGGTAGTGAGGCGGGTTTTGGAGCAACTGAAGCAGAATCATTAGGGGGATACAATCATGGAAATAAGTGAAAAAGAGATAGAAGCCATTGTGCGTAGCGTGTTATCCGAATTGGGACAGAAGGATTTTCAGGCAGGTGCATTACATGTAAACGACAGGACGTGCAGCAATGGGCAGGACGGGATTTTTGAACAGGTTGAGGATGCCATTGAAGCGGCCAGAACAGCACAAAAGGAATGGATACATAGATATAAACTGGAAGACAGAAAAAGAATCATTGAGGCTATTCGGGCGGCATCCCGTGCTCATGCTGAATCTTTGGCGAGGATGGTCCATGAGGAAACAGGAATGGGACGGTATGAGGATAAGATTATAAAACATATGGCTGTTATTGATAAGACTCCGGGAGTGGAATGCCTGGTGACAGATGCTGTTTCAGGCGATGAGGGATTGATGATAGAGGAACAAGCTCCTTTTGGAGTGATTGGCGCCATCACTCCTTCCACGAATCCCACAGAGACTATGATTAATAACACCATTAGTATGATAGCCGGAGGTAATGCCGTAGTGTTCAATGTCCATCCGGGGGCGAAGAGGTGCAGCGCCTATTGTCTGCAAATGCTCCACCGCACGATTGTGGAAAATGGAGGTCCCAAAAACTTGATTACCATGCAGAGAGAACCTGATATGGAGGCTGTGCACAAATTAACTTCAAGTCCGCATATCCGCTTGATGGCGGGAACCGGAGGGATGGGGATGGTACATGCTCTGCTTTGTTCCGGAAAAAAGACCATTGGTGCGGGGGCAGGAAATCCGCCAGTGGTGGTGGATGATACGGCAGATTTAAGCCTGGCGGCCAGGGAGTTGTACAGAGGGGCATCCTTTGACAATAACCTTCTCTGCCTGGCTGAAAAGGAAGTTTTTGTGATGGACAACGTAGCTGACGAACTGGTGGACAGGCTGGTCGGAGAGGGGGCTTATCTGCTGGACGAATCACAACTGACTAAGATTACAAAGCTGGCTATGGTGAATAAAGCTGGAATTTATGAAGTAAACAAAAAATGGGTGGGAAAGGATGCTGGTACGTTTTTAGAGGCAATCGGCATACAAGAACATAAGAATCCGCGGCTTCTTATTTGTGTGACGGACAGGAGCCATCCTTTTGTCAAAGTAGAACAATTAATGCCGGTATTACCGATCGTGCGCTGCGAAACATTTGAGAAATGTGTGGAATGGGCAGTGGATGCTGAGGCAGGAAACCGCCACACCGCATCTATATTTTCAAAAAATGTGGAGCATATGACACTGTTTGGTAAGGAGATAGAGACTACAATTTATACAAAAAATGGTGCTACATTAAAGGGAGTAGGAATCGGTGGTGAGGGACATACCACAATGACCATCGCGGGACCTACCGGAGAAGGACTTACATGCGCCAGAAGCTTCACCCGCAGACGCAGGTGCATGCTTGCGGAGGGTGGTTTAAGAATCGTATAAGTCCCATGTGCCGTTCTGACCGAAAAAAGAAAGAGGTGAAGATATGGCATTGGGTTTTCTGGAGTGCGCTGGTTACGGAGCTGTGTTGTATGCTATGGATCAGGCCTGCAAGGCGGCCGACATAAGGATTATGGGTATTGACACAATTAACTCCAAGGATAGCTCTGCATTCATTCCCCTGACGGTCCAGGTTAAATTTGAGGGAAGCGTGGACGATGTAAAGATTGCCTGTGCAGCGGCAAGGGACGCCGCTCTCATGTTTAATAAGCCTGGGGATGTTCTTGCAGAAATCATTGAAGGGCCTTATGACGGAACCAATTCATTGTCAGTTATAACAAAAGTACCATTTAAATGAAAGCATAACAAAAAGCATATCAGGAGGTAAGAAAGATGGCATCTACATCAATAGGTCTTATTGAAACAAGGGGATTAACGGCATCCATTGAGGCTGCGGACGCAATGCTTAAAGCGGCAGATGTGGAACTTTTGGGGACGGAGAAAATAGGCTCCGGTCTGGTAACCGTGATGGTAACCGGTGAGGTTGGAGCCGTGAAGGCTGCTACGGAGGCGGGTCAGGAAGCCGCCTCCAGAATTGGTGAGCTGGTTGCAGTACATGTGATTCCCAGACCACATCAGGATATTACCAGAATATTGCCGCGCTTGAAATAAGACATATATCATATAGAGGACAGGACGCCATGGGAAAGATAGGTAATGCCATAGGGGTTTTAGAAATCAGCTATTATTCCAATACGGTAGTTGTCGTTGACCAGGCATTGAAGGCGGCAGAGGTAGATATAGTCAGTTTCCACAGAAAATTGGGAGGAAAACTATGCCATGCAGTCCTGGCAGGCGGGACCTCGGCTGTAGAGGCAGCCATGGAGGCGGCTGTCCAAGCTGCGGAGATAGTGGGGGCGGACGCCATAAAAGTGGCTGCAGTTATCAATGCCCCGCATCCGGAGATAATGAAACTTTTAAATATGATCGAGGAGGTAAATTAATTATGGCAGAAACAGGTATGGTTTTAAAGAAAGGAATGCTGGCATTGGGGATGATTGAGACCAGGGGACTGACGGCATCCATTGAGGCTGCTGACGCAATGTTAAAGGCAGCCGATGTGGAATTGGTCGGAACAGAGAAGATAGGTTCGGGTCTGGTGACGGTTATGGTCCAAGGTGATGTTGGAGCGGTGAAAGCAGCTGTGGAAGCGGGGCAGGATGCGGCCAGCAGGATAGGCGAGCTGGTAGCTGTTCATGTGATTCCACGTCCACATACATCGGTAGGCGCTGTACTTCCCTTCATTCGGTAACAGCAGGAGTGATATATGGAGAGAAGGGACGATGAAAACAGGGAAATGATGATCCAGGCCATATCATCATTGGTTTATGAACAGTGGGAACGTCTGAACAGGGATCCGTATCTGGTCCCAGTTGGAATTTCAGCCAGACATGTCCACCTCTCCAGGGAACATGTAGCTCAACTGTTTGGTCAGGGATATACTCTTACACCCATCAAGTATTTGAGTCAGGCTGGTCAGTTTGCATGTTTGGAACAAGTAGCTGTCCAGGGGCCGAAGGGCAGCTACGAGAAAGTAAGAATACTGGGACCTGAGAGAGGTAAAAGTCAGGTGGAGATGTCTGCCAGTGATTGCAGATTTCTGGGAATTGAACCTGTTGTAAGGACGTCGGGAGAGATAGACAATACGCCTGGAATCAGATTAAAGGGACCCTGTGGGGAAGTAGCCCTTACAGAGGGTGTCATGGTGGCGGATAGACATATCCATATGACCCAGGCAGATGCAGCATGGTTTGGCGTGTCAGACCGGGACCGGGTGAATGTCAGGGTCCCGGGCCCCAAGGGAGGCATTTTAAGCCATGTAGTGATTCGGGTTGGCGCTGATAGCCGTCTGGATTTTCATATTGATACAGACGATGCTAATGCATTTCAGTTAAAACAGGGGCAATGGCTGCCTGTCAGAAAGGAAATGTTTGAATGATATTAGGTACAATCAAAGGCAATGTGGTCTCAACAAGAAAATGCAGCAGCCTGGTTGGTTTTAAGCTCCTCCTTGTAGAACCATTTTATGGAGAAAAGAGGAATATCATTGTCGCGGCGGATACCATTGGGGCAGGAATCGGTGAATTGGTTTTGGTGACAACGGACAATACCACGCAGTACGCACTGGACCGTTCAGCACCCGTGGATGCATTTGTGGTTGGTATAGTGGATTCGCCGCCCCAGGCAGAACTGTAGGGATTCAGAGGACTTACTTTTGGATTACTGCACAGACTTTAATGAAAGAGGGCATGGATATGGAAAAGATACATGCAGTGACGACCAGCTTATTTGGGAAAGGTTCCATCGCGCTGCTTCCAGAAGAACTAAAAAAGAGAGGACTCACGCGAGGGCTTATTGTCACGGATTCCTTTTTGTATAAAAGCGGGGCGGCGGACCGTGTAGGGTCCTGCCTTTTAATGGCAGGTCTGGAATATGCTGTGTATTATCTGGTGCAGCCTAACCCCACCATAGAGGTTGTAGAAGAGTGTCTGAAAGCCGCTGTTGCTTTGGAGATAGATGTACTGGTGGCTGTGGGAGGCGGTTCTGCCATTGATACTGCTAAAGCTGTCAGTATTGTACTTGCAAACGGCGGTCAAGTTAAGGACTATGAGGGGGTTGGTAAGTCCAGGAAGCCAGGAATCCCTATTGTAGCTGTTAATACAACGGCAGGTACCGGATCTGAGGTAACATCCTTTTATATTGTCACGGATTCTGTTACTCATTCCAAAATGTGTATGGTAGATACAAACTGTATGGTAACTATAGCTGTGGATGATGCTGATTTTATGATGACAATGCCCAAAGGTCTTACGGCATCCACTGGAATGGATGCAATGACCCATGCAGTGGAAGCTGTAGTAGCAAAACGGGCAACACCTTATACAGATAAAGATGCATTGTGGGCGATAAAGACTATAAAAGAATATCTTCCAGCTGCCGTTTCAAATGGAGGTGATGTAAAGGCAAGAGAGATGATGGCCTATGCACAATACAGCGCCGGAATGGCATTTTCCAATGCAGGGCTGGGTATCATTCATGCTATGGCCCATGCACTGGGGGGCCGGTTTGGGCTTCCGCATGGACTTTGCAATGCCATATTACTGCCTTATGGCATGGAATTTAACGGTACAGACAAAATTGCCTCCCGGGAATTTAAAAAGATAGCGGCGGCTCTTGCTCTGCCGGGGGCGGATTCCATGACTGGTTTTCAAGCTTCCACGGCATCCGCGGCATATCTGAGAGAATTTTCCGCGTTGCTGGGCCTGCCCCAAAGACTGAGAGATATGGAAGTAAATCCTGAGACTTTTGATGAACTGGCAGAGACAGCTATGGAAGATTCGTGTATGGATGATAATCCCTTTAAACCTACAAAGGAACAGGTGGAAGATGTGTACCGGAGAGCTTACTAGTTATGGAAAAAGCTTCTGTCTGGTTTTATAGGTAAATTTAGCTGATATTATTGTTTTATGCTGCACGGTTTTGCGGATAAGAGGGAATGTGGACAAAGAGTTACCAATCGTCCATATCTCTCAGACACGTATAAATAGTGCAGTTTTTTTATGGGTTCAGAGGTGAGAAGTATAGGTGCAATGGAATTTAGACCTAGCCAAGATAAGAAAAAGATTGTATAATTCAACTAAAACATAGCTAAAAAAGTATCATACTAACTGTTTCAGAAAGGGGAGCATATATGTTAATTGGAGCATTGGAAGCAGGCGGCACTAAGATGGTGTGCGCCATAGGAAAGGAAGACGGTACCATATTGGAGCAGGTATCCATACCCACCACAACACCGGAAGAGACCATACCTAAGCTCATTGAATATTTTAAGGATAAGGAGATCGAGGCCCTGGGCGTGGCTGCCTTTGGCCCTGTGGATGTGAAGCCGGAGTCAGAGACTTACGGATATATCCTGGATACGCCTAAGCTGGCATGGCGGCACAAGGATTTTCTGGGCAGGCTTAAGGCTGAGCTTAAGGTTCCCATGGGACTGGATACGGATGTGAACGGTTCCTGTCTGGGAGAGGTGACATACGGATGTGCCAGGGGACTGGACAGCGTTATATACATCACCATAGGAACCGGTGTGGGCGTGGGCGTATGCATCAATGGAAAGCTGCTGCACGGAATGCTTCACCCGGAAGGAGGCCACATCCTTCTGGCGCGTCATGAGGACGATTCAAAGGGCGGTATCTGTCCTTATCACAAAAACTGTCTGGAGGGCTTTGCAAGCGGTCCCTCTATCGAGGCCAGATGGGGTAAAAAGGCCGTGGAACTGGTGGACAGGCCCGAGGTATGGGAGATGGAGAGCTTTTACATTGCCCAGGCCCTTGTGGACTATATCATGCTGCTTTCTCCCCAGAAAATTATTCTGGGCGGCGGAGTTATGCACCAGGAACAGCTGTTCCCTATGATCCGCCAAAAGGTGAGAGAGATGTTAAACGGCTATATCAAGACAAAGGAACTGGAAGACATGGACAGTTACATTGTTCCGGCAAGCCTTCACGATGACCAGGGAATCATGGGATGCATAAAGCTGGGACTCAATGCGTTACAGGCATGACTTCCTTTGGAGGATTCTGATACATGTTAAACAGACAGCCGGTAAACTCGTTAAAAGGAATTGGCGAGAAGACAGGCAAACTATTTGAAAAACTGGGGGTTGTTACCATAGATGACCTGCTGTCCTATTATCCCAGGGCATACGATGCATATGAGCCCCCGGTGTCCATAGGGCAGTTAAAGGAGCAGGCTGTTATGGCTGTGGAGTCGGCGCTTGTGAGGGGAGCTGACCTGCTGCGTCTGGGCCATATGCAGATTGTTTCGGTGCAGCTTAAGGACCTGACAGGCTCCCTCCAGGTATCCTGGTATAACATGCCCTATATGAGGGCAAATTTAAAGACCGGCGTCACCTACGTATTCCGCGGCAGGGTGGTTAAGAAAAGGGGACGGATGGTCATGGAACAGCCGGAGGTATTTACCCCTGAAAGCTACCAGGCCCTGGCCGGCTCCATGCAGCCTGTATACGGACAGACCAGGGGCCTGAGCAATAAGACCATTGTGCGGGCGCAGCAGATGGCCCTGGAAATGCGGAAGATGGAGCGGGAGTACATGCCGCCGGATTTAAGGCGCAGGTATGAGCTGGCTGAAATCAATTATGCCATGGAGCACATTCATTTTCCGGCTGACCAGACAGAGCTTCTCTTTGCCAGGAAACGTCTGGTATTTGACGAGTTCTTCATGTTCCTGGTGGGGGTCAGGCGTCTGAAGGAGCACAGGGAGGACAGGCATTCTGCCTTTATGATAAAGGAGTCGGAGGAGGTGTCTTCCTTTAAATCCAGTCTGCCCTACGCCCTTACAGGAGCCCAGGAAAGGGCTCTGAGGGAAGTATATGGCGATATGGGAAGCGGTCTGGTGATGAACCGCCTGATTCAGGGAGATGTGGGAAGCGGCAAGACCATCATAGCCATTCTGGCCCTGCTGGAGGCTGCATATAATGGATATCAGGGCGCGCTTATGGTGCCTACGGAGGTATTGGCCAGACAGCACTTTGAATCCATGACCGGCCTTTTTGAAAAGCAGGGAATCGAAAAGGTTCCTGTGCTGGTCACAGGCTCCATGACGGCCAAGGAAAAACGTCTGGCATACGCGAAGATTGCCAGCCATGAGGCGGACATTATAATCGGAACCCATGCCCTGATTCAGGAAAAGGTGGTGTACGACAACCTTGCCCTGGTTATCACCGATGAGCAGCACCGCTTTGGCGTGGGACAGAGGGAACTTCTCAGCAGCAAGGGACAGGAACCCCATGTGCTGGTTATGAGCGCCACGCCCATTCCGCGTACACTGGCCATTATCCTGTACGGGGATTTGGATATATCCGTCATAGATGAACTGCCTGCGGGACGCCAGACCATAAAGAACTGTGTGGTGGATCCGGGCTATCGTCCAAAAGCATATGCGTTCATCGAGCGCCAGGTGGCGGAGGGCCATCAGGCTTATATCATCTGTCCCATGGTGGAGGAGAGCGAGATGATTGAGGCTGAGAATGTGCTGGATTACACCAAGGCCCTGAGGAAAGCGCTGCCGCCCTCCGTGACAGTGGAATATCTCCACGGCAAGCTGAAGGGTAAGGAAAAGAATGCCATTATGGAGCGCTTTGCAGCAGGGGAAATCCATGTACTGGTATCCACCACTGTCATCGAGGTAGGGGTCAATGTGCCCAATGCAACGGTGATGATGATCGAGAATGCAGAGCGGTTCGGCCTGGCCCAGCTCCATCAGCTCCGCGGACGGGTAGGAAGGGGAAAGGACCAGTCCTACTGTATCATGGTCAATTGTTCCCGGGACCAAGGGGCAGGGGAGCGCCTGGATATACTGAACCGTTCCAATGACGGTTTTTACATTGCTTCAGAGGATTTAAAGCTGCGGGGACCAGGGGATATCTTCGGACTGCGCCAGAGCGGGGATATGGAATTTAAGCTGGCAGATATATTCACGGATGCCAATATTTTAAAAAAGGTTTCAGAGGAAGTAAACCGGCTTCTGGATGAGGACCCTCAGCTGGAAAAAGATGAGCACAGGGATCTGAAGCGGAAGGTGGAGGATTACCTGGGAACCAATTATGAGAAGCTGAACCTGTAGCGGATTTATATGGATCTGCTGTTTAGGGGCTGCTATATAAGAATTGCGGCATGAGAACTGCTGTATAAGAACCGCTATATAAGAACAGAAAGGGGTGTTTTACCATGAATGAGACATTGAATACGATTTTGACCAGGAGAAGTACCAGAAAGTTTTCAGACAAGCCCATTCCGGAGGATGAGATGGAGCTGATTGTACAGGCCGCCCTTCATGCGCCCAGCGGGATGGAACTCCAGACATGGCAGTTTACAGTTGTGAGAAGCAGGGAGAAAATCCAGATGCTGGCAGCGGCCGTTGAAAAGACACTGGACCGTCAGGGATATGATATGTACCAGCCCCAGGTTCTGGTCATTCCCTCCAATGAAAAGGAGAGCCGCTTCGGCAGGGAGGACGATGCATGTGCCATGGAAAACATGTTCCTTGCCGCCCATTCCCTTGGAATCGGTTCTGTGTGGATTAACCAGCTCCAGGGAATCTGCGATGAGCCTGCCATCCGTCGGATTCTGACATCCTTTGGAGTACCATCTGACCATGTGGTATACGGTATGGCAGCGCTTGGATACGCGGCCGACACGAAGGAGGATAAGGAACGTACGGGTAAAGTGGTATATGTGGATTAGTCTGCATCTGTACGACTGATATGCCTATGACAGAAATAGGGATGACAAATGGATGATGGAAAATGATGAATTTATGACAAAATCCCCAGACTGTGTTTAACACATAGTCTGGGGATTTTCTGCTGTTTCCAGCAATGATACAATCTTACTTCAGAAATCCTTCAGAAAGGTAGGATTTATTTACCTGCCATCTGACGCTCCTGGGCTTCAATCATCTTCTTAACCATATAGCCACCTACGGAACCATTCTGTGCAGAAGTCAGGTTACCATTGTATCCGTTGGTTAACGGTACACCAATCTCGTTAGCAACCTCCATCTTAAATCTGTCCATTGCTTCCTTTGCTTCAGGTACATTTGTTCTGTTAGAATTGTTAGACATAATAAAACGCCTCCTTGTATTATATTTGCCATGAAATTGTTTAGTGGTTCATGGCTTGTTTTGTGTTACAATCCTATTATGTGATGATTCAAAAATTATAAACTAGAAGGTTCTTCGTATTTTGGTTAAAACAGGAAATCGGCTTTTTTAGAACGTATGGACCTTTGAAACTGGCTGCCATGGTATAGTAGAAGTTAATATTTATTTTTAAGGAGGCGGTATCGGATGAAGAAATCTATGACAGGTGCGGAGGTTGGAACTGCCGCAGGTACTACCGCAGGAATTGCTGCGGGTATAACAGCAGGAATAGCCACAGCAATCGCCGGACTGCTGGCAGGAGAATATTTTTTTCATATTGCCCTGGATGCATCGACAGATAAATCAGCCCTGTTAAAACCAGCGCCCGGCACAGAAAAAAAAGAAAAAGTGCCGGGGGAGGAACGAAATGCACTAGAAGCAGTAACAATGCTTAAAGCGCAGTACGAAGAACGGGAAATCGAGTCTTTTGACCAGTTAAGACTTCATGGCTATCTGTACAGACAGAAAAAACCAAATAAAAAATGGGCTTTATTGATCCATGGATATGATGATTCCGGTATGTGGTTTGGAAGGGAAGCTCTGGCTTTTTATCAGGCGGGATTTAATCTTCTTCTGCCGGATGCCAGAGGTCACGGAAAGAGCCAGGGTACATATGTGGGAATGGGATGGCATGACCGCCTGGATATCAAAGAATGGATATGCTGGCTTGTGAGGCAATATCCGGATTCGGAAATCGTATTATATGGAGTATCCATGGGAGCTGCTGCGGTCATGATGGCTGCCGGAGAGAAGCTGCCTTCCAATGTAAAGGCAGCGGTGGAAGACTGTGGTTATACGTCCGCCTGGTCGGTTTTGTCATATCAGATGAAGTCCCAGTTCCATCTGCCTGCGTTCCCATTTTTATACTGTGCGGATTTTGTCACCCGCATAAGGGCCGGTTATGGTATGAAAGAGGCGGATGCATTGAAATGCGTGGCAGGGACCAGACTGCCCATGTTTTTCATCCATGGCACGGAGGACCGGTTTGTTCCTTTTGAGATGATGAAGGAGCTCTATGACGCCTGTAGGAGCGAAAAGGAATGTCTTGCAGTGGCAGGCGCGGCCCATGTGCAGGCAGCGCTGATGGGCGGGGCAGAGTATTGGGACCGGGTGTTTCGGTTTGTGGACCGGTATTTGGAAAGATAGTAGGCAGAGATATAGATTTCTGGAGATTGATACCAATAAATGGGAGGTTATTTTGGATACCTTAAGCCGATGATTTTCAATCATAAATATTAAGAGTAATGTAAAGGATTTTAACACTTCATATGGTATACTGTTACACAAATGAAAACATCTAAGGAGGAAACACTACATGGATTACAGAATGTTGGGAGATATACTGCCAGCCGTTGAAATCAGGCTGCAGGCGGGAGAGGCTATGTATACGCAGTCCGGAGGCATGGCATGGATGAGCGACGGTTTCACACTGGACTCCAATGTAAAGGGAGGGCTTATGAAAGGACTGGGAAGGATGTTTTCCGGCGAATCCCTGTTTATGGCTACCTATACGGCGTCCAGGCCGGACAGTACCATTGCGTTTGCATCCACTGTGCCGGGGAAGATATTGGCCATAGATACGGCAAAGACCAGCCTGATTTGCCAGAAGGGAGCTTTCCTGTGCGCCCAGCCAACCGTAGAAATCAATACCGTACTGACTAAGAAGTTTACGGCCGGATTCTTTGGCGGAGAGGGCTTTATCCTTCAGCAGATACAGGGAAGCGGCATGGCCTTTTTGGAGGTGGATGGAGATGTGGTGGAGAGGGTTCTGGCCCCCGGAGAAGTGATTAAGGTGGATACGGGAAATGTCTTTGCCTTTGAACCCAGCATATCCTATGAAATTGAGACAGTTAAAGGCGTGAAAAATATCCTGTTCGGCGGCGAGGGACTGTTCCTCACTAAACTGACAGGACCTGGCAAGGTATACATGCAGACCATGAACATTGCGGAATTTACCGGACGGATTGCCCAGGGGCTTCCTGCTTCCAAATAATGAGGGAAATGTTGCAAAAATCCTAAAAAAACCCTTGTATATCTGGAATTTTCATATTATACTTGTTTGGTATGAAAATTGCTGCAACTGTGCGGCGTATGGAAGCGGGAGTTATTGAATGAGAGTAATCGCAGGCAGTGCCAGAAGGCTGCTTTTAAAAACACTGGATGGGCTGGATACCAGGCCCACCACTGATAGAATCAAAGAAACGCTGTTTAACATGCTTCAGCCGGAATTGGCAGACTGCATGTTCCTGGATCTTTTTTCCGGCAGCGGGGCCATAGGAATTGAAGCGCTGAGCCGGGGAGCCGGTTTGGCTGTAATGATTGAGAATAATCCAAAGGCTTTGGAGTGCATCCGGGAGAACCTGAGCAGGACAAAGCTGGAGGACCGGGCTATGGTGATGGGCTGTGACGTGATAACCGGTCTGAAGCGCCTGGAGGGTAAGAATTACAGGTTTGATATTGTTTTTATGGATCCGCCCTATAATCATGAGTATGAACGGCTGGTTCTGGATTATCTGAACCATTCCCCCATGGTTACGGAGGAAACCCTGATTGTAATTGAGGCATCCAGGGAAACTGAGTTTGGATGGCTGGAAGAATCCGGATGGCATATGATAAAAAGCAAAGAGTACAAGACCAACAAGCATGTGTTCGTTGGCAGAGGAGAGTAGATGAGGACAGCAGTATATCCGGGAAGCTTTGACCCGGTTACATTAGGCCATTATGACATCATAGAGCGCACAGCAAAGATGGTGGATAAATTAATCATTGGGGTCCTTAACAATAAGGCAAAATGCCCGTTGTTTTCTGCCCAGGAACGTGTTAATATGTTAAAGGAAGTGACTTCGTCCCTGCCTAACGTGGAGATTCAGTCATTTGAAGGCCTGCTCATTGACTTTGTGCGCAGGAGTCATGCGGATATCGTGGTCAGGGGACTGCGGGCCATTACGGATTTTGAATACGAACTTCAGATGGCGCAGACCAACAGGGTTATTGCGCCGGAGATTGATACTATATTTTTGACTACGAATTTAAAATATTCATATTTGAGTTCCAGCATCGTGAAAGAGATTGCGGAGTACGAGGGGGATATCAGTGAATTCCTCCATCCGGTCATTGCAGCCAGGGTAAGAGAGAAGCTGGAGGAGAGGAGACGGTTGACATGATGAGTAGGATAGAGCAGTTAATCAGTGAAATCGAGGAATATATAGACAGCTGTAAGTTCCAGGCATTATCAAACAGTAAAATTATTGTTAATAAGGAAGAGCTGGAGGAACTGCTGGTAGAGCTGCGACTCAGGATACCGGATGAAATTAAGAAATATCAGAAAATCATCAGCCAGCAGGAAACCATTTTGAATGAAGCCCAGGCCCAGGCGGATGCCATGCTGGATGATGCCAAGAAGCAGGCGGATTCCATGGTGGCCCAGGCCAGCGAACAGACTTCGGAGATGATTAATGAGCATGAAATCATGCAGCGCGCATATGCCCATGCCAACGAAGTGGTGGAGCAGGCCAGCATACAGGCCCAGGCCATTGTGGACTCTGCTGTGAACGATGCCAATGGAATCCGCCAGAGTTCCATTCAGTATACAGACGATATGCTCCGCAGTCTCCAGACCATCATCAACCATACCATGGAAGGCGCAAGGGGGCGTTTTGACGCCTTTATGACTTCCATGCAGTCCAGCTATGACATTGTTTCCTCCAACCGGAATGAATTGTCAGGAGGCATTGTGAGGCCGGAGGAGGGCGAAGGCCAGGCGCCTCAGGAGATGGATGACGCCCAGCAGCAGGCGTAAGCTACCAGCACAGGGATAGGCTATCGGCATAGGGATAGGCTACCGGCACAGGGATACATAAAATATAAGACAGGACAGCGCGCTGTGGAGCATTTTCCACAGCATATAATGCCGGATGGACAATCCGGCATTTTTTAATACACTTTTTGTCTGAAATATGCCTGAAAATCCGCCGAAGGCAGCGGAGCCGATGATAAGGAGGGCTCCCATACTTCCGGGCACGGAGGATGCTATCATCTGGATGCCGGTGGTGATCTCCACACTTCCCAACAGGGCCGGGCGGAGCAGGGGAGGCATCTGAAACGGAAACACGGTCAGATACAGGGCCAGGATAGAGAACAGCATGATATAACCGCCTATTTTGACCATGGTTTCAAAACAGCTCATCATGTGAGTGTCAAAGGAAAAGCCGGCTGCTTTTTCCGGTGCTGTCTGTGCCGCCAAAGGACATGCTTCCTCACGGGTCTGCCGGTTGTAATGATAGCAGCATCTGGCTAATATGGAGATGGGGAGTATGGGAAGATACAGGGCTGCCAGGACAGCCCACAGCGGGCAGGGGGATGCCATGGAGGGAATCAGGGCAATCTGGGCCATTACATATCCCAGCACAAACATGGGGCTGGGATGATTGCTGATGGCCAGCAGGTATTTTCCCTCCTGAACAGAGAGTCTGCCCTGGTCTAAAAAGTCGCTGGTGGTCTTGGCACCCATGGGATAACCGCATAACAGCCCGCTCATCAGGCAGAAGCTGCCCTGGTCTGACAGGGACAGAATGCCTGAGAGGATGGGATTAAAGGGTCCCGTGAGGATATGGATGGCATCCATGGCCACGATGACGCCGGAGCATATCATGAAGGGAAGGAGAGTGGGAAGGACTACATTTCCCCAAAGTACAAGACCCTGCCTGGCACCTTCCAGTGCAAGTCCGGGGTTGAATAACAGCATAAGCAGACAGAGGACAGACAGAACGCCTCCTATGGATTTTTTCATACGCACCTGAATACAATGGTTTATACAAATATATTGTAAAGGGTGGCGGGCTATGCCTTTGATTCTTATTTTGCTGCTGGCGGTATTCCAGTGTTCCATTACCAATTATCTGATTGCGAATCCGGATTATTACCAGCTGGGGCCGTATTCCTGGGAGAGCGATGATTTCAGGGCCATGAGTCTGGGAGATGCGGTGGCAGGGCTTGACAACCTGGATCCGGACATGGTTGCCACCTTGATGGTGGAACATGATTATGACCTTACAGGCCTTAAGGACACCAGGTATAATAACAGGCTGCTGGCTGCGGCCAGGCCTGCGGACTACCGAAAGCTGAAACATGCATACGGGACTGTCCTGGGGGATTTAAAGTATTTTCCAATACCAGAGAGCCGGAATAAGGACACGCCGGAGGTGGTGTTTGAGGACGGCTGGATGGACGGGCGGGGGTATGTAAGCGGCGGGGAGAACGGCAGAGGGGACAATGGCGGCGGGGACAACGGCGGAGAGAACGGCGGCCGGAAAAACAGCCCAAAACGCCGCCATGAAGGCTGCGATATCATGGGCTCAAAAATGCCGCCCGGATATTATCCTGTTGTCAGCATGACGGACGGAATCATTGAAAAAATAGGGTGGCTGGAAATGGGGGGATGGCGCATAGGCGTGCGGGCTCCCGGGGGAGCCTACCTGTACTATGCGCACCTCTACAGCTATGCCGGAGACTTTAAGGAAGGAGACAGGGTAAAGGCAGGGGAGCTGATCGGATACATGGGGGATACGGGATACGGAAAGACAGAGGGAACCAGGGGGAATTTTGATGTTCATCTCCATGTGGGGATTTATATTAAGACGGACCACAATGAGGAAATGAGCGTGAATCCTTACTGGATTCTCAAATGGCTGGAAAAGAAGCGGCTGGTGTTTACATATTAGGGCTGCTGGCGCGGTACTGGTTGGGAGTCACTCCGGTTATTTTTTTGAACAGGGTACAGAAATATTTGGCATCCTGATACCCTACCTGGACACAGATCGTGTTGATTTTCATATTTGTTTCCTGCAGCAGGTTTTTGGCGCGCTCCATGCGGTAGGAGGTCAGATAGTCCACAAAAGAGCGGGACATCTCCTTCATGAATAACCGGCTCAGATACTGGGGAGTGATGTTGAGCTGTTCCGCAACGGAATTCAGGGAAATAGGTTCCTTATAGCTCTTATCAATTACATGAAGGGCCTTTTGTATCAGGGGGGAATAGCCGGCGGACGCGGGTCTGCCCTTGCATGTCTCATAATAGGAATCAATACAGGTCCTGATTTCATGCATGGTTCTGGCAGCCGCCATCTGGTTTACCGCCTCCAGATAGGTCTGTTTGGAGTCAAACTTGACCAGGCCGGATACGGCAGCGGCAAGAATATGGCTGGGATGGCAGGCATTGGCCTGCATCTGGCCTATTTTTTTAAGCAGTATTTTCCTGCATCCGTCAAAGTCGCCGCCGCAGAGCATACGCTGCAGGTCCTTCTTGAAAAATACATCCTCGTTTAATTCTCCCGCCTCCTGCTCCATGTATGTATCGTAGGACAGAAAGCGGGAGCGGCAGGTGATGGTCCAGGGAATGGCCCTCCGGAGCTGTTCAAAGGCAAGAAGCCAGTTTGAAATAAAACCAGCCTGCCGTGTTTCATAAATGCAGGTCAGATGCTCGTATGGCTCCAGCAGGGATGAAATCCGGTCAATTTTGCCGTGGTTAATCATGTGGTTTGTAAAGCCTATGAGGATGCCCCGGTAGTGCTTATCCGGCAGGGTCAGGATATAATGGCCCCGCTCTTCTATGACAGTTTCCTTGACCTCCAGGGGAAGATGGTGTTCCCGTTCCATATAAACCACGGCCAGAAAGTAATCCGTATAGCAGAAGGGAGCCAGGCGTTCCGTGAGAAGCACCGAATCTTCATCGGATAAGAGATGGCATAGCTGGGGATTCTGGCTGTTTCTTTTTTTGTTCAGGTCTTTTAATTTGACTTCAATGAGATTCCTGAGTTTTGAGGGGACCACCGGTTTCAGGATGTAATCTTCCACATGGTATTGCAGAGCCTTTCTGGCATATTCAAATTCCGCGTAACCGGTCAGCAGATATATGGTGCCTGCAAATCCCTTTTTGCAGAGCTTTTCCGTCATCACAAGTCCGTCCCAGACAGGCATGTGGATATCGCTGATGATGATATCCGGATTCCATCGTATGGCCTTTAAGCAGCCTTCCCGCCCATCGCAGGCAGTGTCGATTTCCAGGTTCGGTATGGGGGCAAGCGTGGCTTTCAGCCCTTTTCTTGAGTTTTCTTCATCTTCCACAATCAACAATCGAAACATATTTTTCACTCCATTTCATTCATTGGTATAAATATCTTAAAGCAGGTGCCCATAGGAGAGGATGACACAAAAATACGGCTGTGAGGATAATAGCCCTTTGTGCGGTAAGCAATATTAGTCAGCCCTATGCCGGTAAAGGCGGACCGTCCTGTGGTAAAGAGAAGATTGATTTCCTTCACCTTATCGTCCGGTATGCCGCAGCCGTTGTCAGCCACCTCAAGGAGCAGGTGGGATTGTCCGGTGATACGGCAGGCGATCTCCAGACGGCCCTTGCGGGGCAGATTTTCAAATCCGTGAATCAGGGCATTTTCCAAAAACGGCTGTAAAAGCAGCTTATGGATATAAATTCGTCTGCCCTTTGTCAGGTCGTGTATGTCGTAGGAGAAACGGCCGTGAAAACGGCTTTTCTGTAAATCCAGATAATTCTGCATCCAGCAGATTTCATCCTGGAGAGGGACCACGCAGTTCATGTTATATACTGTGTGGCGCAGAATGGCAGCCAGCTTGTTGAGCTGTTCGCTTACGGTCAGACAGTTTTCCTGGGCAGCCGTCCAACAGATGGAGTCCAGGGTGTTGAACAAAAAGTGGGGATTGATTTGGAGCTCCAGGGATTTTAACTCAGCCTCGCAGATTTTCTTATACTGCTGCTTGTTTTCATCCAACAGGCCCCGGATCTGCCCCAGCATCCGGTTAAAGGAAGATTCTATGATGCGAAGCTCATTCCTGCTCATGTTCCTGATTTCCACATCCAGATGATGCTCGTCAAACAGATTCATTTTGGCGGCCACATTTTCAATGGAGAATATGAACTTGTGGCAGAGCACATAGGCGACCAGCATGGACACCAGCAGGATGGCTGATATGGCCAGGGTAATGGTGGTCCACAGAGCCTCCAGGTCCTTTGTCATCTGTCTGTAATCCACTATATTTATAAGGTGCAGGTCAAAATGCTCCAGCGGTATCTGGGATACCAGATAATCTCCCTGCATGTCCCCGGAGTCAGAGGAGAGGCTGTCCCAGTCTATGGCTTTGTAGTTTTCCAGGCTGCCAAGGATTTTTCCGGTGTTTCTGTCTTTGGAACAGATAAGCCTTCCGGAGGAATCCACCAGCAGTTTATCTGTAAAGGGATAGACCTGGGAATCCGGGTTATTGATGGCAGAGTTCATCTTATCCGGTGAGATGAACAGAAGTATGCTGCCGGTTATCTTCATTTTTTCATAATGGATGGTTCTGCTGCCCAGAAAGAATACCGGGTGCTCTGGGTCATAATAAGGGCTGCCGTCGTGGACGGAACCAATGATGGAACGGGTCGAGGAGAGAAGAAGCTGGTTCAGTTCTTCCTTATTCGCCTCAAAATAATCTATGATTGGCTGGGTTTTCTGGCGTTTCTGAACGTAGATATAGGGGGTGCCGGTGGTGCTTATGACACACAGGGCCTGTATTTCCGGGTACATGAGAATGTTGGCTTTGATATATGTTTCCAGCGACTCAGAGATGCGCCTGTATTCTGCGGAATCAGGAGATACCTTGGACAGTTCCAGTATATTATCCATGCAGGTAACATCGGTGGATATCTGGAACAGGATACGTTTGTAATCCGTCAGCACGTTATTGATGCTGTTCTGGGTCAGCTGCAGGTTATCTGCCAGGAGGGAGTGGTTTTTAGTAAACAGCATTTCGGAAGTTTTTTCATAGTTAAAAAGCTGAATGCTGATGACCGGGAGAAAGGTCACAAAGAACAGGAAAATGGTAATCTGGTATCGTATTTTATATAAAAAATGTCCCTTTATCCATGGGATAAATTTTCTCACATAAATCCCCCCTCGCGTCGAAATGTAGTACTAATAAGTGGCTTAATTATAATTTTAACCATCAAATTAGTCAATATGGTTTAAAAAAGTGGAATGTATTTTGGTTAAAATATCAAAATGAAGTTAAAATAATGGAATTCCCTAAATTGGATTAAATGGATATACTTAAGACATCAGATGACAGAAAATACAGGAGGGGATTACATGAAAAAACGTTTATTCACAAAAGGAATTGCCCTTGGGCTGGCAGCGGTGATGCTGGCAGGGTGTTCCGGTTCCGGCACCAGTACCAGCCAGGGCAGCACAGACGCAGGCACCACAGGCCAGTCCGCAGAAACCCAGGCGTCTCAGGGACAGGAGCAGACCACCATTGAAATGTGGTATCACATTTCTCCGGACCAGGCAACGCTTCTGCTTCAGATGATTGATGAGTTCCAGGAACTGCATCCCGGCATCAAGGTGGAAACCCAGAGCGTGGCTTTCGCGGAAATCAAGAAACAGCTGTCCATTGGCGTGGCTGCGGATCAGCTGCCGGACGTTACGCTTTGTGATACCGTGGACAATGTTTCATTTGCAGCCATGGGAGCAGCCATGGATATCACAAGCGAGGTGGAGGCCTGGGGAGAGCTGGAGAATTATTTTGAGGCACCGGTCAACTCTGCCCGGTACGAGGATAAGTATTACGGGGTTCCCTATTACAGCAACTGTCTTGCCATCATGTACAATAAAGACATTTTTGATGAAATGGGACTGGAGTATCCTGACAGCAACTGGACTTGGGATGACTTTAAGGACATGACGGCCAAGACTACCACGGCAGACCATTACGGGCTTACAATGTCCCTGATTAAATCAGAGGAAGGGACCTTTGATGTGCTTCCGTTTATCTGGCAGGCAGGGGCGGATTATGACAGCCTGGATTCAGAGGGGGCCGGGGAAGCCCTTACCATGATTAATGATTTCTACCAGAACGGATATATGAGCAAGGAGCTGATATCCATGACTCAGGCAGATATGTGCGCTTCCCTGTTCGCAACCGGCAAGTCGGCCATGATGGTGGCAGGAAGCTGGCTGAATACCAATATTCAGAATGAGAACCCGGATCTGAATTACGGTGTGGTTACCTTCCCCAACTACAAAAATGCCGCTTCTCCCATAGGTGGAGGGAACATCATGATGATGAAGGATGACAACAGGGAAGCGTCCTGGGAATTAATGAAATTCCTCAGCAGCAAAGAGAATTCCAGGAAATTCTGTGAGGATGCCGGTTACATATCACCAAGGGAAGATGCTGTGGCGGAGAGTACCCTGTGGCTGGATGACCCAATTCTTTCGGTCTATACGGAACAGTTAAAGCTTGCCAAGGCCAGGGGGCCTCATCCGAAATGGCCTGAGATTTCCAGTGCGATTCAGTTTGCGTACCAGGATGTGCTCTCGGGTGCCAAATCAGTGGACGATGCACTGAAGCAGGCAGCGGCAGAGGTTGCGGAAATCATCAGCGAATAAAGAAGAGGGCGCGCAGCAGCGCCCTTTTTGTGAAATGGAGTGGGAATATGGGAAGTAAGAGAGGATATTTCTTTAAGAAGAAGCTGACATTGTTTGCGTTTGTCCTGCCGGGTGCAGCGTTCATGACCATCATGATTATTTTCCCAATTATAAGCAATATAATCATGAGCTTTAAGAATGTGGATTTGATGAATTTTGCCACAGGCGACAGCCATTTTGTGGGACTTAAGATTTACCAGAAAATATGCAGGACAGAGGTCACCTGGATTGCCGTAAAGAATACCCTGGTATTCACCCTGTGGTGTCTTGTATTCCAGTTCCCCATCGGGTTTCTCATGGCGCTGTTTTTCGGCCAGGATTTTAAGGGAGCCGGCCCCCTGCGGGCCGTCAATGTGGTGGCCTGGATGATTCCCATGGTTGCGGTAGCCGGTGTGTTCAAATACATGTTCAACAGCGATATAGGAATCATGAACCGTATACTGATGGGGCTGCACCTGATTCAGAAGCCGGTGGAATGGCTGGCACATGGGAATACGGCCATGGCAGCCATCATAATCGCAAACATATGGAAGGGAGTTCCGTTTAACATGATTCTTCTGGCAACGGCGCTGACCACGGTACCCCAGGATATTTATGAATCGGCCAGTATTGACGGAGCCACCAGAACACAAAGGTTCTTTTATATTACAGTGCCTCTTTTGAGGCCGGCCATCATATCGGTGCTTACGCTGGGATTCATCTATACCTTTAAGGTGTTTGACCTGGTGTATGTGATGACAGGGGGAGGGCCTGGATCTTCCACGGAGATGCTGTCCACCCTGGCTTACCGCTATTCCTTCAGTGAATATAACTTCTCCCAGGGAGCGGCCGTTGCCAACATCCTGTTTGTAATGCTTATGGCGGTGGGAATGATTTATATTCATATTGTGACGCGGGAAGATGAAAATTAGGAGGTGAGGACTATGAAGGATAGAGAACGTATGGAAGGCCGGAGGAAGGCAGTGCTGACAGCCGCAGGCGTACTGGTTACCTGTGTATTCCTGTTTCCTTTGTACTGGATGGTGGCCACATCGCTCAGACCGCCGGGGGAATCTTTTTCCAACCCGTCCTTTTTCCCCAGCAGGATTGTGTTTGATTCATATATCCTGAAAAATGAGCATGGGATCAGCCTGTTTACATATCTTAAAAACAGTGTTGTGGTTTCGTTCGGGGCAACAGCCCTCACCCTGGTATTAGGGGTTCCGGCCTCCTATGGACTGGCAAGGTTTAAAAGCAGGATGATAAGTGTGCTTTTGTTCATCTTCCTGGTGGCCCAGATGCTGCCCAGTTCACTGATATTGACGCCTCTGTTTGTGAATTTTAACAAACTGGGGTTGATCAACAATCATCTGGGAGTTATCCTGTCCGACGCAACCATTACCATACCATTTGTGGTCATCATACTGAGGACATATTTTAAAGACATACCCAAAGAACTGGAGGAGGCCGCCATTATTGACGGATGCGGTCCCCTGGGGACATTCATCCGCATCATGGTTCCCATCAGCTATCCGGGTATCGTGACAGCCACTTCCATGGCCCTGTTCATGTCCTGGGGCGACATGGTGTTCTCCCTGACATTCCTAAATCAGGAAAAGCTAAAGACCCTGCCGCTGATTCTTTACAAGGCCATGGGCGAGCTGGGAGTCAGATGGGAGATTTTAATGGCCTACTCAACCGTAGTGGTGCTTCCCATTGTTATTGTGTTTATCTGTCTGCAGAAATACATAGTCAGCGGCTTGACCGCCGGCTCAGTCAAAGGGTGAGAGGAGTAAAAAGATGGAGAAAAGCCTTGGAGAAATCATGCACGGTCTATCCGAAGAGAACATAGCCCGTGAGGAAGAATTATTTGAGAACATGCCTGTATTTCCCAGAATCAGCCGGTCAAAGAACCTGACCATGCTGCTGGTGCACAGGGTGAAATCCTGCACCCCTGTCCCAAAGGGATGCGATATCCTGGCAGAGGGCTTGTATGTGGATGAAAATTATACATACAGGTATCTGGATTACCGCCATGTGTTTACAGAAAAGCCAAACCGTGGGAACCTGTCCATACGGCTCAGATTTGTGAATGAAAATACGCTGCGGGTCACCATGGCGGAGGGCTTTTGTGTGCCGGAAAACAGAACGGAAATGATTGGGGATATGGAAGAGACGGAATGCAGCGTCACCTGTTCTGAATCAGAGGACCAGATTGTAATGACAACCGGATGCATGACAGCTGTGATTCAGAAAAGTCCCTGGAACCTTTCTGTCAAAAACAGGGATGGGGAGGTCATATACCGCCAGTTCGGCAGAGACTGCCATTCCTTTATGCCCTATGAGATTTGTCCCATGGGATTCCTGTTTGACAGAAACACAAAGGAACAATATGCCTGTGAGGCGGCATGGTCCGATCCCTATGAGGAGTTTTACGGATTGGGGGAGAATTTTACGTCTGTTTCAAGAAAGGGCCGACTGTTCGATTTGTGGAACACCAATTCCCTTGGGGTAAACACGGAAAGGGGATATAAATATATTCCTTTTTATATGAGCTCCAGGGGATACGGAATCTTTTATAATACATCCAGAAAAATACGGTGTGATTTGGGGGCAACCTTATCCAAGGCAAGCTATACCATGGTGGAAGGAGCGCTGTTAGATTATTTTCTGATGACAGGGGACACGATAAAGGACATTATTCCGGCGTATCACAGGCTGACAGGACTGCCTGTGGTGCCTCCCAAATGGTCCTTCGGCATCTGGATGAGTAAAATCAGTTACGGCACCAGGGAAGAAGTGGAGCGGGTGGCCGGACAGATGAGAAGCAGCAGACTTCCATGTGACGTCATACATATTGATACGGACTGGTTTACGGAAAACTGGGTGTGTGACTGGAAGTTTGACGAGAAAAAATTCCCAAAGGTGGAGGAGATGATTGAAAAACTCCACCAGGACGGATATAAGCTGTCTCTCTGGCAGCTTCCCTATATTGAACGGGGAAAGACCTCCTATGAGGTTTATGACGAGGCGGCTGCCAACGGATATTTTGCCGGAAATCCGGACGGTGACCTTCAGTTTCCTCACGGACTTATTGATTTCACCAATCCGGAGGCGGTTCACTGGTATAAGGAAAAACTGATAAAACCCCTGCTCAGGAAGGGTGTGGATGTCATCAAGGTTGACTTTGGGGAATCCGCCCCGGCATTTTTTAAGTATGCAGGCGCCGACGGCAGGGACATGCATAATCTGTATGCCCTGTTGTACAATAAGGCCGCATACGAGGCCGCTAAGGAGGAGCTTGGGGAAGATAAGGCCCTCATATGGGCCAGAAGCGCCTGGGCCGGCTCCCAGAAATATCCGGTTCACTGGGGCGGTGATGCGGGAACGGATTTTGGAAGCCTTGCAAGCTCCGTTAAAGGCTGTCTGAACCTGTCCCTCAGCGGAATTCCCTTCTGGTCCAGCGACATAGGGGGATTCTGGTTTGAGAGCAGCCCGGAGCTTTATATCCGGTGGCTGGAATTTGGCATGTTCTGCTCCCACGCCAGGTTCCATGGGTTTTATTCCAGGGAGCCATGGGATTTTGGCCAGCAGGCAGTTGATGTTTACAGGAAATACGCGGGCCTGCGTTACCGCCTGATTCCATACATCTATAACCAGGCCCTGGCTGTCAGGGAAGAGGACACACTGATACACAGGCCGGTGTTCTATGACTATCCGTCAGATTTAAACGCGGCCGGTCTGGATACCCAGTATCTGTTTGGAAAAGAGCTTATGGTCATTCCTGTGTTAAATGAAGATAATTCAGTGAGAATCTATCTTCCCCGGGGTCAGTGGACGGATTTTTACGACGATACGGTTGAGGAAGGCGGGAAATGGATGGAACAGGTGGTTCCGTTAGATAAGATACCGGTCTATGTAAAGGAGAACGCCATCATCCCCATGGGGCCTGAAATGGAATATATAGGACAGAAGGAGGATGACCGGTGGGAAATCCACTGTTATCCAATGGAGGGCAAAGGACGGCTCTGTTCCTATGAACACGGATTTACAGTTGAAATGCACGCATCGGCTGACCGGGTCAAAATTGACTGTACCAGGACGGACATGAACCTTACCTTTGTCCTGCACAACATAAGACCGGCCGGAGTACAGGCTGACGGACAGGACATTGATTTCAGGATGGACCATAAAAGGACTTATATCCATATGGGCAATCGGATGCAGGACCATGATATCCACATGGTCATAGAGAAAGGAGAGCAGTAAGTGGCTTATTACACAATACCCAGGTATGAGGGAAAGACAGAGGGAAACCGCATCATATGGGAGACAGCAGGTGAGCTGGTCTATATTGAACCATACGGAAGGGACGCCATACGGTTCCGCTCCAGTAAGAGCCTGCGCATTGATGAAGCTCTCAACTGGACTCTGGAGGAACCGGCCTCTCCTGAGGGAGTTATCATAGAAGCGGACGATGAAAAGGCCTGCATGACAAACGGTAAAATCCAGGTGACGATTACGGGCGACGGCACCGTCACCTACCGGAACACCCGGACGGGAAAGGTGCTTCTGGAGGAATACTGGATTGACGGAAGGGTACACACGGCCCCTCTCCGCAGGGCCAGGGAATACAGGGTCACATCAGGCAATCAGTTTAAGATAAGCCTGTACTTTAAGGCGGAGCCGGGCGAGCATTTTTACGGAATGGGACAGGACGCCAATGACTGCTTTGATTTAAAGGGGAGCACGGTGGAGCTGCTTCAGAAGAACGGAAAATGCACCATTCCCTATACATATTCATCCAGGGGATATGGATTCATATGGAACAATCCCGCCATAGGCCGCGCTGAATTTGTCAACAACCATACCATGTGGCATGTACAGTGCGCAAAGCAGATTGACTATGTGGTCATAGCAGGGGACACACCGGGAGAGATCAATGAGAAATTTACCGCCGTCACAGGCCGGGCTCCCATGCTGCCTGAGTGGGCCGCGGGTTTCTGGCAGTGCAAGCTGCGCTATGAGACCCAGGAGGAGCTGCTTCAGGTGGCCAGGGAGTATAAAAAAAGGGGACTTCCCATTTCAGTCATAGTCATTGATTATTTTCACTGGACCATGCAGGGAGAATGGAAGTTTGATCCTGAGAAATGGCCTGATCCCAAGGCCATGGTCAGTGAGCTGGAGTCCATGGGTATCAAACTGATGGTGTCCATCTGGCCTACCATAGACCCAAGGAGTGAAAATTATGCATATATGAGAGAGCATAATTACATTCTCAGGGGAGAGCGGGGAGTGGACGTGGTATTTATGTTCTTTGGTCCCCAGACTTATGTGGATACCACCCATCCGGGAGCCCAGGAATTTTTCTGGTCCAGGGCTAAGAAAAATTACTATGACTATGGAATCCGTACCTTCTGGCTGGATGAGGCGGAGCCGGAGATGCGGCCCTATGATTACGACAATGTCCGCATGTACCTTGGAAACGGGGAGGAGGTCAGCAATATCTATTGCGTGGGGTTTGCAAAGGCATTTTACGACGGCCTGAAAGCCCAGGGTGAGGAAGTGTGCAACCTGGTCAGATGCGCATGGCTGGGCTCCCAACGGTATGGAGTCGTACTATGGTCGGGGGACATTGCTTCCACCTTTGACAGCCTGAGAAAACAGCTGAAGGCCGGGCTTAACGTGGCCATGTGCGGGATACCCTGGTGGACCACGGATATCGGCGGGTTCATCAATGGGGATCCGGAGTCGGAAGAATTCCGGGAGCTGATGATTAGATGGTTTGAATTCGGCGTATTCTGCCCTATATTCCGCCTTCACGGCTTCAGGCTTCCCTATCCGGTAAGGGATATATTGAATCCGGACGGTTACTGCGGTTCAGGAGGTCCCAATGAGGTATGGAGTTTTGGTGAGGAGGCCTATGAAATCATCCGCCGGTATATGTATGTCAGAGAAGAATTAAAGCCGTATATCATGAAACAGATGAAGCTGGCCTCTGAAGACGGAACACCGGTCATGCGTCCTTTGTTCTACGATTTTTGCGGGGATAAAAATGTATATGACATAGGGGATGAGTATATGTTCGGACCGGACCTTCTGGTAGCCCCGGTGGTGGAGCCGGGAGCCAGAAAGCGGATGGTCTATCTGCCGGAGGGATGCAGGTGGAAGGACGCGGGAACGGGCATGGTATATGACGGCGGAACGCGGATTGAGGCAGATGCGCCTCTGGATACCATCCCATTGTTCCTGAAGGAGAATGCCAGGCTGTCCCTGCAGATGAAACCAAGCACCGCTGAAACCATGTACCGCTGAAACTATGCACCGCGGATGAAATAGAAGGATAAAAAAGAGGATAAAGTAAGAGGATAAAAGACAGCGGGCTTTTCATGAAAACCATCATGAAAGGCCCGTTTCACTGCGCCCCGAAGGCATGTATGCAGTATGACTGTCAGCATGACTATTTTGCAAAGCGTCCCAGCCGCTTCCCCACACGTCCCAAGACCCCAAAGAAAATCTCACAGGCCCTGTCCATGCACAGGACTACCGTATTGTCATACAGGAAGGAGAGGGCCAGGCTGATGACCAGGGTAAGCAGGAAGGATACCAGTATGCCGCCTGCAATTCCAAAGGACAAGCCGTTAATGCCAAACACGTCGCCTACAATCCGGTGCAGTACCAGCCAGTGAATCAGGAGAATGGAGAAGCTGTACCTGCCTATGGCGGAAAGCAGGGTGGGAATCCTTGCAAACAGACGGTCCCCATGTTTTCGGAAGAAGAGAAATACGGCGCAGGTAAAGAGCATCTGGGGAGGCGCGTTGTTGTAAACCAGGGGGCCCAGGCTCTCCGGGGCCATGATGGAGCCTGCTATTGCCAGCCCTGACAACAGGCCTGCCGTCATGAACAGCCGGTAATGCTTCATGGCAGACCGGGTGGTGCAGTAATATCCCAGCAGGAAAATGGAGTCCCATGATACCAGGAAGGAGGAGGCTGCAAACTGTATATGAACCAGAGGGCCGTAGGTGTAGATGAAATGCAGGATAAAAATAACAGCGGCCAGTGCCTCCAGCATGGGCTCTGTCATGTGTCTTAACATGATCCGGAAAAAGGGTGCGGCAACGTAAAACATCAGGATAATATACACCAGCCAGAAATGAGGCGTCTGGCCGCTGTCATTGGACAGGAAGCTCTGTATCAGGCTGCCCCAGTTTCCGGGACTGAGGGCAAAGATGCCTTCCACATAAAAGAAGTATAAGAGGTAATAGGCAAAACAGGGAATCAGCACCCTGACAAAGCGCCGGGAATAAAATTGTAAGACGGATTCCTCCCTTCCTCCCAGCAGCAGTGCCCCGCTGAGCATCATGAACAGCAGGTTGCAGCTTAAGCCCAGACCGGCCGCCGCAGCCATCACATTTCTGGAAAAGGTATGGGGAGGAAGCTGGGCGTAAGCAGGCTCCAGTACATGAACGAGGATGACCAGGAAGGAAGCCAGTACCCTCAGATAATCCATATATACAATGCGTCCGGGCTGATTCCGGCATCCTAACAACAGCTCCCCTGCATAACCCGGGGATGCCGCGGCCCGCCTGCTGTGAATCAGGCAGGAGCATGCGGCGAGAACAGCCGCGGCAGCATAATGCTTTGGACGCAGAGGCCGGATGGGAAGGCCATAGCGAAGCTCCATGAGCATATATATAAGTGTGGTCAAAACAATAAATACCAACCCGTAGCGAAGTTTCTTTCCGTTCATACAGCGTGTCTCCCTGCCAATCATGTAAAAATGCCCTGCAAATGTCCGTCTAAGTCTGATTTTTCCAGTATACCATTAAGCAGATAAAAAACAACTGGAATATTCCATGATTTTGTATTATAATGATGCCTGCTATTTTTGGAAAGGTAGAATATAAATATATGACTAATAATATGACAACCGGAAAGCCGGCAAAACTGATTTTGCAGTTCATGATTCCCACCTGCCTGGGAAACATATTCCAGCAGTTTTATAACCTGGCTGATTCCGTGGTGGCAGGGCGTTTCATCGGAGTGGATGCCCTGGCAGCCATCGGAAGCACCACATCCCTTATTTTTCTGGTGATAGGATGGCTCAACGGTCTTACCAGCGGTTTTTCCATTATGGTGGCCCAGCATTTCGGAGCCGGGAAATATGAAAGGATGCGCCGCAGTGTGGCCATGTCCATCTATCTGTGCCTGGCCTTTGTGCTGGTCATGACAATCGCGCTGGAGATACTTAATTATCCCATTCTCCGCCTGATGAACGCGCCGGATGGAATCATAGATGACACGGCCGGTTATATGGCTGTGATTTACGCAGGGCTTTTTGCGACGGCTGCCTACAACGGGCTGGCGGCTGTTATGAGGGCATTGGGGGACAGCCGTTCACCGCTGTATTTTCTGATTATTTCCGCGGTCATCAATGTGTTTCTGGATGTGGCCTTCATCATCTGGTTTGGAATGGGAGTGGAGGGCTGTGCCTACGCCACTGTGATTGCCCAGGCTGTTTCAGCCCTTCTGTGTTTTCTCTACATTGTGAGGAAATTTGATATACTGAAGCTGAGCCGGGAGGATTTTCGTATCTCCTTCGGCATCATGGGACGGCTCCTGTCCATCGGGATTCCCATGGGGCTTCAGTTTTCCATCACAGCCATAGGCACTATCATTGTACAAGGGGCCGTCAATGTCTTTGGGTCTGTGTACATTGCCGGATTTTCAGCTGCGGGCAAGATACAAAACATTGTGTCCACTGTGTTTGTGGCGTTCGGGGCAACGGCAGCCACCTATGTGGGGCAGAACCGGGGCGCAGGCCGTATGGACCGCGTCCATCAGGGGGTCAAGTCCATACAGGTTATGATTCTGGTCTGGAGCGCTGTTATGATTCTGGTCATCCATTTATTCGGGGATATGCTGATCCATATATTTATTGATGCATCGGAGACAGAGGTAATGAGTGCGGCCAGAACGTACTTCAGAGCAGTGGCGTGGTGTTATCCCTTCCTGGGAAGTATTTTCCTGTACAGAAATGCCCTGCAGGGTCTGGGATACGGACTTATGCCCATGATGGGAGGCGTGTTTGAGCTGATTGCCAGGGCTGCTATTGTAGCGGCAGTGGCAGGAAGCTTCGGGTATGTGGGAGTGTGCCTGGCGGACCCGGCGGCCTGGCTGGCGGCCCTGGTTCCTATTGTGCCCTATTACTTTTATAAAATTTCCAGGATTTCCCGGAAAGAAACGCACGGTGGCAGAATCACGGCGGATGTGATATGATAAATACAATTGTGACAGTTTTGACCTGTACTGTTATAAAGAAATGAGGGCGGATGATATGACGGATGTGAGACAGCTTCCGGAGGCCTTTCTGCTGAAAATGCAGGAGCTTTTGGGGGAGGAGTTCGGGCAGTACCTGGAAAGCTTCAAAGAGGAGTGGAAGCCTGGTCTCAGGGTGAACACGCTGAAGCTTTCCCCGGGGGAACTGGCTGAACTGGTGCCGTGGAACCTGGAGCCGGTGCCGTGGGCAGACAATGGTTTTTATTATGACGGGACGCTGGACGGGGAGGTATTAAGGCCCTCCAAGCATCCGGCCTATTACGCCGGGCTTTATTACCTCCAGGAACCCAGCGCCATGACCCCGGCAGCCATGCTGCCTGTGGTTCCCGGAGACAGGGTGCTGGACCTTTGCGCTGCACCGGGAGGCAAGAGCACAGAGCTGGCGTCAAAGCTTAAAGGCCGGGGAATGCTTGTGTCCAATGACATCAGCTATTCCAGGGCCAGAGCGCTTCTTAAAAATCTGGAGCTGGCCGGTGCGGCAAACATCTGCGTTACCAGTGAAGCGCCTGAAAAGCTGGCCGGCGTGTGGCCGGAGTTTTTTGATAAGATACTGGTGGACGCCCCCTGTTCCGGGGAAGGCATGTTCCGCCGGGATGAGGATATGGTGAAGGACTGGAATGAAAAGGGACCGGAATACTATGTGCCCATCCAGCGCCAAATACTGTCCCAGGCCGCAGCCATGCTCAGACCGGGCGGATATATGCTGTATTCTACCTGTACGTTTTCCGTGGAGGAGGATGAGGGGAATGTGGCCTATGTCCTGGAGGAATTTCCGCAGATGCAGCTGTGCTGTCTGGACCTTGATAAAGTGCCGGGAGCATGCGGCGGGTTTGGGCTTTCCGGCTGCATGAGGCTCTTTCCGCACCGCTTAAAAGGGGAGGGGCATTTTCTGGCCCTGATGCGAAAAAAGGGCGGGGATGACGGGGGTAAGGAGATACTGCCGCCCATGGACCCCGGAACAGCCGGGAAGCGGGTCCGGGCTGTGGAGAAGGAAAAAGAGCTGGATGCATTTTTAAGGCAGAGCGGCACAGAATGGGATTATGGGCGGATTGTCATACACCAGGACAACGCCTACTATCTGCCGGAGGGACTTGCATGGAACCTGCCCCTGAGATTCCTGCGCACGGGGCTTTTTCTGGGAGAGCTAAAAAAAGGACGGTTTGAGCCATCCCAGGCCCTGGCCATGTCCATGAAGGCTGGGCAGTTTCCAAATACCGTCAGCTTCCCTGGGGGTGACAGCAGGGTACTCCGCTATCTGAAGGGGGAGACTATTTCCCTGGAAGGGGATGAAGGACCGGTTAAGGGATGGTGCCTGGCTGCCATGGAGGGATTTCCTCTTGGCTGGGCCAAAGGTACGGGGATGAGCCTGAAGAATAAGTACTATCCCGGCTGGAGATGGCAGTAGCCATCCGTATGAAAGCATCTAAAGTTAACATCTAAAGTTAAACAACGCAATGGGAGGAAAGGGACCGATGGCTGATAAAGGCAGGAAAAACGGACCGATGCGTCTTGACCGGTTTCTGGCTGAGATGGGATACGGGACCCGTACCCAGGTAAAGGATATGGTGAAGAAAGGACGCGTCCGGATGAACGGAGAGGCGGTAAAGGACGCGGACCGGAAGGTGAACCCGGAATCAGATATTGTAGAAGTGGACAGGAGCCAGGTGGCGTACGCCAGAATGGAGTACTATATGCTCAACAAGCCCCAGGGCGTGGTGTCCGCTACCGAGGACAGGAAATATCCCACGGTGGTGGGGCTTATCAGGGAGGCTTTGAGAAAAGACCTGTTTCCGGTGGGCAGGCTGGACATTGACACGGAGGGACTTCTTCTCATCACCAACGACGGGGAGCTGGCCCACAATCTGCTGTCGCCTAAAAAGCATGTGGATAAGGTATATCTGGCCCATGTGTCAGGCGGGCTGCCGGAGGATGCCGTAAAGCGGTTTGAGGAAGGAATCAAACTGGAGGACGGCACCATGACCCTTCCGGCAGAGCTTAAGATACTAAAAGGGGCAGGGCCGGAGGAAAACGCGCAGGAAGTACTGGTTACCATAAGGGAAGGAAAGTTCCATCAGATTAAGCGGATGTTTGAGGCGCTGGGGTGCAGGGTGGAGTATCTGAAACGGATATCCATGGGACCCCTTATCCTGGACCCAAATCTGGAACCGGGGGAATACCGTCCCCTGACTCTGCAGGAGGAGGCTTCCATAAAGGATTGCGGGAACCGGGGAAACCGTGTATAACTATATAGGAGTCACAGAATAAGAGTTACGAAAAACTTGTCAACATGTTTATAGACAGAGGAAAATAGGGAAAGATGAAGTTAAACAGGAAAAAAGCAGTTATATTTGATTTGGACGGCACTCTGGTGGATTCCATGTGGATGTGGAAGGCGATTGACATAGAATACCTGGCCAGGTTTGGTCTTGCCTGCCCGGATGACCTGCAGAAGGAAATCGAGGGAATGAGCTTTTCTGAGACTGCGGTGTATTTTAAGGAACGGTTCCGGTTAAAGGAATCCCTGGATGAGATAAAGAACGCCTGGATTCAGATGTCCATAGAGAAGTACAGAAAGGAAGTAACCTTGAAGCCGGGAGCGCGGGCTTTCCTGGAATTTATCTCAGGAAAGGGACTGGTGGCCGGCATTGCCACCAGCAACGGAAGGGCCATGGTGGATGCGGTGCTGGATTCACTGGATATCCGCAGGTACTTCAAGGTGGTGGCAACAGCCTGTGAGGTGGCTGCCGGCAAGCCTGCCCCGGATATATACCTGAATGTGGCTGAGCGCCTTAAGGTGGCGCCGGAGGACTGTGTGGTATTCGAGGATGTGCCTGCCGGCATCCAGGCCGGAAAAAATGCGGGCATGACTGTCTTTGCTGTGGAGGATGCATTTTCATTGGAGATGAAAGCGGAGAAGGAACAGCTGGCAGATTACTATATCAGGGATTATTACGAATTATTGGATGGAGCGGCAGGATGAAAAATGATTATTTACCCATGAACCGGAATGATATGAGCATCAGGGGATGGAAGCAGTGCGACTTTGTGTATGTGTCCGGGGACGCCTATGTGGACCATCCTTCCTTTGGCACGGCCATCATATCCCGGCTGCTGGAGGCACGCGGATATAAGGTGGGAATCATTTCCCAGCCGGACTGGAAGGATAAAAAGAGCATTGAAGTGCTGGGAAGGCCCAGGCTGGGCTTCCTGGTATCGGCGGGAAACATGGATTCCATGGTGAACCACTATTCCGTGTCCAAAAAACGGCGGAAGGAAGATTCCTACACACCGGGCGGCGTCATGGGCAAACGGCCCGACTATGCCGTGGTGGTGTACTGCAATCTGATACGGTCCGCGTATAAGGATGTGCCTGTCATCATAGGCGGAATCGAAGCCAGCCTGCGCCGCCTTGCCCATTATGATTACTGGTCTGATAAGCTGAAGCGATCCGTGCTGCTTGATTCCCAAGCGGATCTGATATCCTATGGCATGGGAGAGCGGTCCATTGTGGAGATTGCCGATGCCCTGGACAGCGGGCTGGACGTGAAGGATATTACATTTATAGACGGTACGGTATATAAGACAAAAAGCCTGGAATCTGTATATGATTATAAGATGCTTCCTGACTATGAGGAGCTTTTAAGGGACAAGAAGGAGTATGCAAAGAGCTTCTATGTCCAATACAGCAATACGGACCCGTTTTCCGGGAAACGTCTGGTGGAGCCTTATGGGAATCAGCTGTTTGTGGTGCAGAATCCTCCGTCCAAGCCACTGAGCCAGGAGGAAATGGATGAGGTATATGCTCTTCCGTACATGAGGAACTACCATCCCTCCTATGAGGAGCTTGGAGGCGTGCCCGCCATCCGGGAAATCAAGTTCAGCCTGATCAGCAACCGGGGATGTTTCGGCGCATGCAGTTTCTGCGCCCTGACCTTCCATCAGGGCCGCATCATCCAGGCCAGAAGCCACGAATCCCTGGTGGAGGAGGCAAAGCTTCTGACCGAGGAGCCGGATTTCAAGGGCTATATCCACGATGTGGGCGGCCCCACCGCGGATTTTCGTTTCCCTGCCTGTGAAAAACAGCTGACAAGCGGCGCGTGTCCGGGCCGCCAGTGTCTTTTTCCTGAACCTTGTAAGAACCTGCGGGCGGACCACAGCGATTATATTGCTTTGCTTAGAAAGCTGAGGGCTCTTCCAAAAGTAAAGAAGGTATTTATCCGTTCCGGTATCCGGTTTGATTATGTGCTGGCGGATTCCAACCGGAAATTCTTAAAGGAACTGTGTGAGTTCCATGTCAGCGGTCAGCTTAAGGTGGCGCCGGAGCATGTGGCGGACAAGGTGCTGACCCGCATGGGAAAGCCCAGGAACAGCGTTTACCGCCAGTTTGTGAAGGAGTATAAGGAGATGAACCAGAGGCTGGGCAAGGAGCAGTATCTGGTGCCCTATCTCATGTCCTCCCATCCGGGTTCTTCCATGAAGGAGGCGGTGGAGCTGGCTGAGTATCTCAGGGATTTGGGATATATGCCGGAACAGGTACAGGACTTTTACCCCACACCCTCCACGGTTTCCACCTGCATGTACTACACGGGATATGACTGCCGGACCATGGAACAGGTCTATGTACCGGTCAATCCCCATGAGAAGGCCATGCAGAGGGCTCTGATTCAGTACAGGAATCCCAGGAATTATGATTTGGTGACGGAAGCCCTTAAAATCGCAGGGCGCACGGATTTAATCGGATATGATAAAAAATGCCTGATTCGTCCAAGGAACGGTTACAGGGACGGCGGGACGGTCGCTCCAGCGGGAAAGGCCGCTCCGGCGGGAAAGGCGAGAGGAACCGGACATAAGGCGGCAGGCCAGGGAGCAGGAGAAGCCAGAAGGCCTAAGAAAACCATACGCAACATCCACAAAAAGAAAGGAACGTGACAGGTATGAAGATTGCTGTAGTGACCGGAGCGTCCTCCGGTATGGGCAGGGAAACCATCATCCAGCTGTGGGAACATTTCAAGGGCTTTGACGAGATCTGGATCATAGCCAGAAGAAGAGAGCGCCTGGATGAACTGGACCACCAGGTGGGGGTGCCCCTGCGCAAATTTGCACTGGATCTTACAAGGGAGCGTGACAGGGACGTGCTCCTGCGGGCACTGAGTGCCAGGAAGCCCCAGGTAAAATTTCTGGTCAATGCAGCAGGCTTTGGTATGATTGGGCAGGTGGAGGAGCTGGGCTTAAAGAGCGAGACAGACATGGTGGCTTTAAACTGTGAGGCCCTGTGCGCCGTAACCCGCATGGTGCTGCCCTATATGGAATGCAACAGCCGAATCATCCAGTATGCATCCTCCGCGGCGTTCCTGCCTCAGCCCGGATTTGCCATCTATGCGGCTACAAAATCATTTGTCCTCAGCTACAGCAGGGCCCTGAACCAGGAACTGAGAAGCCGGAGAATCTATGTGACGGCGGTGTGTCCGGGACCGGTCAAAACAGAGTTCTTTGACATTGCCGAATCCACAGGCGTGATTCCTCTCTATAAGAGGCTGGTCATGGCAAATCCAAAGCGGGTGGTTCAAAAGGCCATCCGGGACAGCATTGCAGGCAGAGAGATTTCGGTCTACGGCATTACCATGAAGGCGTTCCGTCTGCTGTGCAAGATGATGCCCCACCGCCTGCTTCTGGCAGTCATGAGCTTCATGAATGAATAATTACCTACAAAGGAGTGCCGCCATATGCAGACACTGACAGTTACCCAGAATGAGGCCGGACAGCGGCTGGATAAGCTTCTCACAAAATATCTGAACCAGGCCGGTAAGGGTTTTATCTATAAAATGATGCGTAAAAAGAACATAACGCTGAACGGCAAAAAATGCGATGGTTCCGAACGGCTGGAAGAGGGGGACCAGGTAAAGCTGTTCCTCTCGGATGAGACCATAGAAAAGTTTTCTGTCCCGGATATGGGCGGATATGCGAAACAGCCGGGAGACCAAAGCAGCGCAGGAGCATCCTCCCATGAGAAACGGGAAAAGGCCCGGGGAAAAGGCGGTGAACACCAGGGCTCCAGAGACCGGGAGGGAGAACGGCGTCTGGACATTGTCTATGAGGACCAGCATATCCTGGTGGTGAACAAACCGTCCGGCATGCTGTCGCAGAAGGCAAAGGACAGCGACATGTCCCTGAACGAATATATCCTTAATTATCTCATTGATTCAGGAAAACTCCCCATATCCCAGCTGCGCACCTTTAAGCCGTCTATCTGCAACCGGCTGGACAGAAATACCAGCGGGCTGGTGGTGGCCGGAAAATCCCTGGCAGGCCTCCAGGTGATGAATGAGGTATTTAAGGACAGAAGCATACACAAATACTACCAGTGTCTGGTTGCCGGCGAGATAAAGGAGAAACAGCTGATTGCAGGTTTTCTGAAAAAGGATGAGAGCACGAATACCGTAAGCATTTTTCCTCTGGAAGTGGAGGACAGCGTCCCCATTATGACCGAATATCTGCCGCTGTCCGGCAACAAAACATTCACACTGCTGCAGGTGACCCTGATTACAGGAAGAAGCCATCAGATTCGCGCCCATCTGGCGTCCATTGGTCATCCGATTGTGGGAGATTATAAGTATGGCAGCCGCAGCTTAAACGATGCAGTAAAAAAGAAGTACGCGGTCCGGTCCCAGCTCCTACACTCCTGGCGGCTGGTCATGCCGGAAACACTTCCTGCGCCCCTTAAGCATCTGAGGGGAGAGGAATTTACCGCCAGGCTGCCGGTGATTTTTAATACGGTTATGGAAGGAGAGGGGATTGGGCTGCCTTGCGAAAGCCGGGGTATTTAACCAGGCCCGGACCATGGAGGTTTGTCCCGGACCGGAACAGGGAATTCTTGACAGGAATTCATCTTTGGGTTATGCTAGATAATGTTTGAAATTGCCATTTTTTTGCTGCTGTTTTTCCCGTGGGGAGAACGGCTGGCGTAAGGGGATTTTCAGGCATGTTCTGTACAAGTAAAAAACAGCGTTCAGTCCAGCGATGGCCTGACGCTGAGGAAATGAGAGGGATATATCAGATGGGAAAGATTATACTGACCGGTGACCGCCCCACAGGACGGCTTCACGTAGGACATTATGCAGGCTCTTTAAAACGCAGGGTGGAGCTGCAGAATTCAGGGGAGTTTGATGAGATTTATATTATGATAGCCGATGCCCAGGCTTTGACAGACAATGCGGACAACCCAGAAAAGGTGCGTCAGAACATCATAGAGGTGGCTCTGGATTACCTGGCATGCGGACTGGACCCGGAGAAATCCGTTCTGTTCATCCAGTCACAGGTGCCTGAGCTGTGCGAGATGACGTTTTACTATATGGATTTAGTGACCGTATCCAGGCTTCAGCGCAATCCTACCGTAAAATCCGAGATTCAGATGCGCAACTTTGAGGCCAGCATTCCGGTGGGCTTCTTCACATACCCAATCAGCCAGGCAGCGGACATTACCGCCTTTAAGGCGACCACGGTTCCGGTAGGTGAGGACCAGGCGCCCATGATTGAGCAGACCAGGGAAATCGTCCATAAGTTCAACAGTGTTTACGGGGATACCCTGGTGGAGCCGGATATCCTTTTGCCGGACAATAAGGCGTGTCTGCGCCTGCCCGGTATAGACGGCAAGGCTAAAATGAGTAAATCCCTTGGAAACTGCATATATCTGTCTGATTCCGAGGATGAGATAAAGAAGAAAATCATGTCCATGTTTACGGATCCCAATCACCTGAGGGTGGAGGATCCGGGACAGGTGGAAGGAAATCCTGTGTTCATTTATCTGGATGCGTTCTGCCGTGATGAGCATTTTGAAACATATCTGCCGGATTACAAGAACCTGGATGAACTGAAGGCCCATTACACCAGAGGCGGTTTGGGGGACGTGAAGGTGAAACGGTTCCTCAACAGCGTGCTTCAGGATGAACTGAGGCCCATCCGTGAGCGCCGCAAGGAAATTGCCAGGGACATTCCTGCTGTTTACCGTATCCTGGAAGAAGGCAGCCGCAGGGCAGAGCAGAAGGCGGCCCAGACACTGGCTGAGATGAAGAGGGCCATGAAGATCAATTACTTCGAGGATAAGGAATTGATTGCGGAACAGGCAGAGCGGTTCAGGGCTGAGATGGATTAAGCAGATTAAGTATAAGAGATAAATGGATGAAAGGCTCCGGCAGAAAGTGCTGGGGTCTTTTTCCGTTACATGGTACAATGGAGGAAAGCATTAACTGAAAACCAAAGGCATGACATAGAAAGAGGGGAAAGAGATGGAAGGAGAGAGTATTGAAACAGGATTGGAATTCCAGATGACCAAAGGTGAATTGGCGGAATACTGTGTGAACGTTACTGTAAAAGGAATATGGTCACAAAAGCTGTACGTGGCAGTATTTGGAATGCTCCTTTTGGCAGGCGTTGGAGAAGGAATGCTTATGGCCGTCATGGGAAAGGGGCTGGGATATCTGGGGGGAGCTGTGTTCTTCTGGTGTCTTTTTGCAGGCGGAATACTGGCTGTTTCGTGTATTCTTCTGTATTGGCAATGCAGCAGGCTGGGATTCCTGAAACCCAGGGCATACAAGGTGGAAAAAGGATACCTGTGTTGTAAAAATGACAAAAGCAGGATTCCGTGTTCCTGGTATACATATCGGGCTGAAACTCCCAGGGTTTTGATTTTGGGAAGGCCTGCTGCAAGAAAAAACTATGTGTTTCTGGCTGTTCCTAAACGTATGTTTCCGGACAGAGAAACCATGGACCGGTTTCTGGACCAATTTACAAATCCCCAGGCAGTGGAGGATGACGGACATGTTGCTGAAGGCATTTTTAACTTTTATTTTTTTATGGACCAGAGGGCCTGGTCTCACGCCTGGATTCAGGGGATGCAGATGGGACTTCGGGTAAAAAAATTCTACGGTGCAAAGAAAGGAAAAGTGTTCCGGGTAACGGGAATCGTGGCAGCCTTATGCGGAATGAGCATTGGTATGATAGCGGACAGCGCCATCCTGACAGCGGTTTTTCTGACCATGCTTCTTTTGAGCTATATGAGGGGCCATGGTTTGTCCGAGTCATTTTACAAGAAACAGATGATGAGCGGATGGATGCCGTCAGACGGGATTGGAAGGTGGGAAATTTCGATTGGGGTAAATGGAATCCGCATGAAAAGAGGGCTGGCATTTACAGAGTACAGCTGGGAGGATTATAACTGCCTGGCTGAAACAGAGGACACATTTTTTTTCCTGAATACAGAGACAGGACGCGGGATAGATTGTATCCCGGTTCCCAAGTGGGTGTTTAAGGACTTGGGGGAGATGGATGCATTTCTCAACTTCTGCCGTGATAAGGGGGTAAAGTGGGCCGGATTGGATAAAACAGCGGACCTGCCAAAGAATGACAGGATGCTTTATATCCTGATTTTCATGGTATTATTGGCTGTGGTGATTTCCGGCATCATACGGGCTGTATATTTATGAATCTGAGGAAAGACAGGGATGAGGCTCAGAGAGTTTTTTATAAACAACCTCTTGACTCTGCCCTTAGGTCAGAGCTTATACTTGGAACAGATTCGAATCAGGTAAACAGAACATGAATGGAGGAGCGGACCATGCTGACCATAGGACAGATGTCAAAAGTGTGCGGGGTGAGTGTGAAAACACTGCGTCACTACGATAAGATAGGCCTTTTAAAGCCCCAGAGAATAGATGAGATAAACGGATACCGGTACTACGAGGACTCTCAGATTGGCACCATGCTTTTGATTGGAAGGCTGAAACGGTATGGTTTTTCCCTTACGGAAATCCAGGCTCTGCTTACCATCCCGGACAGCAGGGAATTGCTGCGGCAGCTGTACAAACAAAGATTCCGCCTGGAGCGGCAGATGGAGCATATTTCCATAACCATAAGGGAAATGGGGTATCATCTGGAAGAATTTGAAAGGACAGGTGACATTATGAGTTATCAGAACAATTATGAGATTCAGATAAAGGAAGCAGAGGAACAGGTTCTCGTTACCCGGAGAAACAAGATGTCAGTGGAGGAATTCGGCACATATTACGGGAAGATATATGAAAAGATTGCCAGGGAACACATGACCATAAACGGAGTGGTAATGGCCATCTACCATGACCAGGAATTTGACCCGGCTTACAGCGATATCGAACTGGGAGTGGGAATCACAGAGCGGGATAAGGCTGATTTTGTCATGCCGGGCTGTCTGTGTGCAACTACCATACACAAGGGCGCCTATTCAGGACTGCCGGATGCCTATGGCGCCATTGTGGCCTGGATTAACGCCAATGGCTATCATATGAATGGGATGCCTTACGAGATTTACCGCAAGACCCAGTTTGACAAGCTTCCGCCGGAAGAGTGGGAGACAGAAATTTTCTTCCCTGTGAAAAAATAGAGGACAGGGAGACGGCAAAAGGCTTGCCGTCTCCCTGTATCCATTCTGGTGCATCCACATGATTTACCCTGGAAAAATATGTGTTTCAATTATTCCCAATTAAAATTCTCCCTTCCGGCGCCAATCTCAAAATGGTATTTCACAATTCCGGTATTGATTTGGGACATAGGGTGATTGTCCTTTGTGCGGATGGATACGGTATTCCCGTTTGCTTCGATAAAAAAATTCTGCCTGTTAAGACCGGTTGGAGCAAGTACGGCCGCATTCATGCCATCTGTAAACCATTTATCACTGCATGGCTTACATAAACGTTCCATGCTTTTTGACTTATGCTGCGTACCGTCAGTGGTGCCGTAACCAATTGCAATGACACCAACCAGTTCCTCATCAGGAGCCAACGTAACCGGACATTTTTTTGCATTGTATGTATTTGTGACCCAACATGAATTAAGGCCTGCCTGCTGCGCTTTAACCATAAGCCGCGCTCCGTAGTAGCCGCATTTCACGTAAAAATCGCCTTGCTTTTTGGCTGCCAGAGCAATATAGTTTTTTACATTTTTAAACCGCCCAAATAAGGGAATAAAGGTTTTAAACGCATCCTCATTTTCCGTTACTAACTGGATGTGCAGCTGTCCCTGCCGGTTGCACTGCTCAATTTCTTGGCTCAGTTCATCAATAATCTCAGGTGAGAGCGGTTTCGCCGTATAATTCCGGACTGCGTGTCTTGCTCTGATTGCTTCTATTTCCGTCATAATATGTTCCTCCTCCTTTGGCATATGTCACAGCATTACTTTGCTGAGCAGTAACCTCTCTGTAAGAGCGCCCCAATCACCGCTGTCATACTGGACACCCTTCATGTTGGCCATGGCTGCCAGGCCATGTACGGCTGCCCACATTACCAAAAGGTCATCTCTTAATTCTTTTTCATCAATGTTTAGTTCCCTCATTCCTCTTTTTGCGCCGGTTACAAAAATTTCAAACGGAGTAAAAGAGCTGTTCCATGTGATTTCTGTTTCTTTTATTTGTATGCCCAGATATTCACTGTCAAATAAGAAATTAAAATAGTGCGGATACTCTGCAAAAAATTCCACATAGGCCACGCCCATTGAGATGGTAACATGATGGCAGGGATTATCTTCAACCGCCTGTTTCAGAGCGGCTGCAAATCTGTCAATCACATAAGTATACATTTCCCGGAGCAGCTCCTCCATGTTTCCAAAATGATTATAGCAGGCAGCCGCTGATACGCCTACTTTCTTTGCCGCCTTTCGCAGAGAAAACTTTTCAATTCCTTCCTCGTGGATTAACGCAATTCCCTGTTCAATGAGTGCTTCTTTTAAATTACCAAAATGATATGTTTTTTTCCTGCCTGTATCTGTATTCATATTACATTTCTCCATGTTAACGTATGTTAATATATAGTATATCTGATATGTTAACACCTGTCAACATAAATACATACGGTTTGATTTTATTCCATTTTATGAAGATATCCTTAATATCCGGTGCCCTCCATTGACTTGCTTTCTTTGGTCCAATATACTGGATAATATAGTAAATTTCATTTGGGCAGAGGGGAATGGAGGGAATACTGTGAAGCAATGTGGCTGGGGGAGAAAACGGGCCAAGGGAGCAGGCGTTATGGTGGGAATCCTTGCGGGAATCTTTTTGGTTTTCCTGGGGTGCGGCGGGTGCGGGCAGGGACGGCAAAACGCACAGGACGTATCCGGTGCCGTACCTGCATATCAGTTTGCCCCGGGATTTGGAATTATAGCCCATTCACCGTATCCTGTATATGTTCTGGAGGATGAAAATGGATATGCTGTCAGTAAGGATGGCGTGAAAGTGGAATTAGTGCGTGGGGTGATGCAGGATAATGCGCTCATCGCCGAGCTGCGCATATTAGATTACAGGAAAGACAGCCGGGGGGATGATAGGGGCGCGGATTCCTGGATCTATGATATACGCTGCTTTGGACCGGGAATACCGGATACAGGATATACTGCAGAACGGATGGGAACACACAGCGAAAACCGGGAAAACGGGGACAGCGGATACCGGGAGACGCTGGCAGAGTTCTGTACCGTGTCCAAGAAGATTGATACGGAAAAAGGGCTGGATGGATATTATTTCCGGATAGGCGGATTGGATGAAAAACTGGATTTTTCCTGGACTCAGGCCAAGGGTTATGAGCAGATACAGGATATGGAAGGTGCTGTTACACATAAGGGCAGATGGATGCTCACAAGAGCAGTCCCGGCAGGAGAAAAGGGGCTGGCAGTTGAGCTTTATGCCTTCAGCGAAAAAAATGGTGAACAGGTGGCGCCGGGCCGAATCAATCCATTGAGCAGCCAGAAGGAGGAAATCACCCTTCTGGGAAAAGATAAAAAGGTTTACAGGCAGATGGGAGAATCACTGCCCATGGTGATGAACCAGGGGGCGGAGGTGGAGTATGGCATAGACGGATCGGACGGACGTATATGGTACTTTGATGTTCCGTCAGAATTGCAAAAGGGAAGCTTTCTGCTTTCAGTGCCTTCCGTCACCCTGATATCTTCAGAAGAATCCAGGGTGATTACCCTGCCTTTGACTGGGGAGGAAGCCGGAACAGAAGATGTACCGGACAGGGAAAATGTACCGGACAGGGAAATCCTGTTTCAAGAGCACGGATTGGAAATCGTGTCAATAAAAGCCACAGGCGGGAAGGGAACATTGGGGCCTGGAAGGGGGGCTGGCGGCGGTGAGAGGACGGAAGAATCCCTGATTTGCCGTCTGGAGCTCAGTGGGCAGGCGGCAGAAGGCGGCGGGCAGATGGAGATGGTTCTAATGAGGGTTAAAACAAAGGAGGCATCGGACAAGGCGGAGTGGCTCAATATAATGCCGGAGAAGGAGTCCATATCGGACCCGGACCAGAGCGGCCGTTTTATATTTAATCTGCCGTATGAGAAAGGGGATGACTCCATCACATTCCAGCTCTGGCATCCGTATTATGTCTGGGAGCAGTCTTTTAGTCTGGAGGTATCTGCATCCTGATAGATACGGGAGCGCCAGGGGATGCTGGGCTGGCAGCAGGAAAGAACAAATGTACCGCAAGGATATTGGGAGGCTATATGGAAGGATACGCAATCACAAGAGGCAGGTTAAGCAGATACCGGCTTTTCTGGACAAAGAATATCTATGACAGACAGGGCGCAGAGCAGATGTTTTTTTCCGCAGTCAGGGAGAACTGTGCATACCATTACAGGCACTGCCGGGAATACAGAAAAATCCTTAAGCGGTCAGGATTCCGGCCGGGACAGTTGGAAAGCAGCCGGGATATAGGGAGAATTCCCGTTCTGCCCACCCTGTTTTTCAAACATCATGCCATATATTCCATTGCCCCGGAGTGTACCTGGCTTAAAACCACATCCTCCGGAACTTCAGGAACTGCCAGCCAGGTGAATTTTGACGGCGGCGCGCTGCTGTGCGGTCTGGGTATGGTGGCGCGCACTGTATCAAAAAGGGGATTATTGTCCCTCAGACCGGCCCGTTACGTTATATTCGGCTATGAACCCCACAGAGATAACCGCACGGCGGTTGCCAGAAGTACTTTCGGGGCCACTTTTTTCGCACCGCCTCTCAGCAGGGATTATGCCCTGACATACCGTCAGGGACAGTATATCCCGAATCTGGAGCATGTTATGGACCGGCTTTGCCGGTACAGCCATGGGGCCGTGCCTGTTAGGATACTGGGCTTTCCGTCTTATGCATATTTTGTCTTGAAGCAGATGGAGGAGCGGGGAATACACCTTACGCTGCCGGGGGGATCCAAAATGATTCTTTCCGGCGGCTGGAAACAGTTTGAGGGACAGAAGGTGAACAAGGAGGTTCTCTATGGACTTGCGCGCCGTGTGCTTGGAATAGAGGACAAGGATGTTGCGGAATTTTTCAGTGCGGCGGAACATCCGGTGCTGTACTGTGATTGCAGGAACCATCATTTTCATGTTCCGGTGTACAGCCAGGTCATCATACGGGATATAAAGACCATGGAGCCTTTGGGATATGGCAGGCCTGGTCTGGTCAATCTTATCACGCCTATGATAAAGGCGGTTCCGGTTCTGAGTGTGATGACGGATGATGTGGGAGTGCTCCATGAGGGAAAGAAGTGCGGCTGCGGGATTGACGCTCCTTATCTGGAGCTTTTGGGGCGGGCAGGGGTAAGCGGTATTAAGACCTGCGCGGCCGGGGCCCAGGATATCCTGAATGGCACATATGGGAAGGAGGCTGCCAGGTGATTCTGTTTCAGGGAAGGGTATATGATACCATGCTTCAGGGAGAGCTGATGGGGCAGTTGGAGGCCCGAATCAATGATACCAGGCAGGGACGCGGACTGGAGCAGGAAAAGGTCATTCGCGGGCTGGTTCGGTTGGGGCAGGAGCTGAGAGAGGAACTGGAGAACGCTGCGCGGGGAAAGACGGCCAGAGAAGCCGGAAACCCGTGGATATCGGCCTGGCTGGGATATCTGACCCGGTTTCTCAGCCGGGAATGGCTGGAATATAAGATAGAAACAGAACTGGGAGTAAAGGCAGGCAAAGGGCGAAAGAGTGAACCGGGAGGCAGTACAGAGTGCGGACCTGGCCCGAGCCATGAAGTATATCATTATACGGAATTACAAAAAATGGAGACTCATATACTCCCCCTGGGGACTCTCCTGCACATAACAGCCGGAAATATGGAAGGGCTGCCTGTATTCAGCATTGTTGAGGGACTGCTTACCGGAAATGTGAATATATTAAAGCTTCCGGGCAATGATGGAGGACTGTCCCTGGATATTATTTTGCGTCTTATCCGTCTGGAACCCGCTCTGGCGGATTACATTTATGTCTTTGACACCTCGTCCGGGGACCTGCCTGCCATGAGGCGGATGGAAGAAATGGCTGATGGCATTGTGATATGGGGAGGAGATTCTGCGGTGGCTGCTGTGCGCAGAAGCGCGCCGCCAGGAACCAGACTCATTGAATGGGGGCATAAGCTTGGATTTGTATATATCTCCGGTTATGAGTGTAAGGAAAAGGAGCTGTCTGCTCTGGCTGAGCATATAGTGTCCACACGGCAGCTGCTGTGCAGTTCCTGTCAGACTATATTTCTGGATACGGAGCGTATGGATGATGTGAATGAGTTTTGCCGGGGATTTCTTCCGTATATGGAGAGGGCTGTTCTTTCCAGCCCGTGGCATGTATCACTGTTCCAGCCGGACATTTTACAGAAAGATTCCACGGTCCGGCCTGTGGAATCCCGGTTTGGCTCTGTGAATATGGCAGAGGCAGCCCTGGCGCTTCAGCAGTATAATGACAGGCTGGAACAGATGGCGTATGGAAAAAAGAAAATGAGGAAGCTGTATCCGGGAAAGGGCTGCAGCCTTACGGCCTGCGGGGACCATGAGCTGGAGCTGTCTCCCATGTTTGGAAACTGTCTGGTAAAGCGCCTGCCGCAGGGGCAGCTGTTTGGGTGCTTAAGACGCCATAAGAGGTACCTCCAGACAGCAGGACTGATTTGCAGGGAGGACAGGCGGCCGGAGCTTATGAAGATTCTGGCGTCCGGCGGCGTGGCGCGCATTACCAGGGCCGGAACCATGTCATCACCATTTGCGGGAGAGGCACATGACGGGGAATATGCCCTGCGAAGATATGTAAGATTTGTCAGCCGGGAGATGTAAATATGGATAAGAAACCACAGGGAGGATAGGGAGGTTAATATGGAGCTGGAATACCGGTTTGCCGGCATGGATGAATTGGATTTTCTTGTACGTATGCGGATAAGGGATTTGAGGATGTTTTCTGAATGTGCGGCAGGAACAAAATTGGAGGATGCCATACGAAGGTTTTATGAAATTAAAATGAAGGAAAATGCCTGCCGTACGCTTTTAGGATATGCGGGCAGGGAGCTGGTGGCCACGGCCACCCTGTATTTTTACGATGTACTGCCATCCAATGAGAATCCCAGTGGAAGAGTGGGACAGATAACCAATGTATGGGTGGATGAGGCATTCCGACGTCAGGGCATTGCCACCCGCATGGTGGAGAGGCTGATGGAGGAGGCCAGGGGAGAGGCCAAAATGGTTTGCCTCAATTCCTCAGAACAGGCACTTGGCATGTATGAGAGGATGGGATTTTCCTCTAAAAAGGGATATCTGGTTTACTATTTGAATTGATGGTGTGAAAAATTGCGGAACGTAGGTTAAGCAATGGCGGATGGTGAAATAGGGAGATTGAAAGGGAGAAAAAGGAATAGAGGATGGGAAAATGGGAGATGGTGAAATGAAAAATGATGAAATAAAAGATAGTGAAATGAAAGGCAGTGAAAGGAAAGGCAGTGAAATGAAAGGCAGGAATACCGGCGAACCGGTGAAACGCCTGCTCATATGGGGCGCAGGTGACCAGGGAATTGTAACACTGGATTGCGCACTGGCCATGAACCGGTATAGCCGAATTGATTTTATGGAACTGAAAGAAAAGGGACACCGTGCCATTCCGGAATATCTGATCCGCAGGGAAGACGATGGATTGGACCAGGTCCTGAAATCCTATGATGAGGTCATTGTTGCCACCGGCAGCAATGAACTGCGCGAAAAGAAAATATCCATGCTTGTATCCCTGGGAATTCCCCTTGCTGTCATCATTCATCCCACGGCAGTCATAAGCCCTTTATCCAGGATAGCAAAAGGCTGCACCATACACCCTTACGCCGTCATAAACGCCTATGCATCCATAGGAACAGGCTGCATCATAAATACTCAGGCAGATATTGAGCACGACTGTGTGGTGGAGGATTTTGTGAATGTCTGTCCCAAGGTCTCCATGGCAGGTCATACGGTTGTGGGAAGGAAAACTTTTTTGGGAATTGGCTGCACCATCATAGATGGAATCAGGATTGGAACGGAGGCCACTGTGGGAGCGGGAGCCGTCGTGATCCGGGATGTGCCGGACCACGCGGCTGTGGCAGGCGTTCCTGCTAAAGATATAAGGAAAATCTAGTTCCGGCGGCTGTGATGCCGGCTGCCGTGACAGCCTGTTTCCTGACTGTCCGTCTGACTGTGGGAACGCTTGGCAGGCTGTGAGGAATTGTCAGGGAACTTATCCTGGAAATCTGCCTGGGATTCACCCTGGAAGTCTGCCTGGGATGATTCTGCCTGAAATTCTTCCTGTGATTCCGCCTGGGATGATTCTGCCTGGGATTGCCCCTGTAGTTCCCCCCGTATTCTCCGCTGCCGGTGTTCACAGTGCTCCGTGTGGACCTTTATCTCTTTCATGCTCTTATCCTTGAATTCATCCAGCGTGGCCTGGGGGTCCGCGGTGAGAAGCTCCTGTATGGCGTAATACTTTCCCAGCGACATCCCGTGTTCATGGGCTTCCTCACACATATGGCTGTCCACGCTGGCATATTCTGCCTTTACGCCATGGCACTGCATTAAGGCTGTGTTTACACACTCCTGAAGGCTTGAGAACATTTGCGGGTCGCCGTCTTTTGTTTCCAGCGTGATGGAGACCAGGGCGTCTTTTTTAAGATACTGCTGCATGGCATCGCTGGCCAGCAGCAGCGCCAGTGCCTCCTCATATTCCAGATGTTTAAGCGAAAGGGACTGCAGGACAGTTTCGCTTTCTTCACCGTAGGTGGTCTGGTCCACCACCTTTCCCCAGCGGTTGATGTCCAGTTCAATGCTGGGATTTACGTCTATGCTGATGACGGCTGCTTCCGTGTAGTACAGGCTGTAGCCGCCCAGGCCGCTGGTGGCAAAGAGCAGGAGACAGGCAAGGGATACCGCCCACTTCATTCTGCGGGGCGCCGGCTTTCTGCTGCGGTGCATGTGTTTTATCACATATTCGCAGGTCCGTCCCTTCAAGACCTCATCACAGCTGACTGTATCAAACGCATCATGTATACTTTGTTTCACCCTCATCACCTCCCAGCATTTTTTTAAGCTCGGCTTTCGCCCTTGACAGATGTGTATATACGGTATTGACATTTTTATGTAAAATACCTGCAATCTCCACGGCTGAGTAGCCCTCATAATAATGCAGATAAACGATGATTCTGTATTTATCAGAAAGATTCATCACGGACTCCAGCACATGGGACAGGTCCTGGCTTTTTGTATCAGCCATGGACATGGCCTCTTCCAGAGAGCAGGTGTGTGTCCGGAAGAAACTGCGGAGCAAATCTTTGCACCTGTTTACAGTCACACGAATCAGCCATGCTTTTTTATGTTCCTCAGAATCAAAGGGTTCAGAAAAAAGGGCGTATTTCAAAAACACATCCTGAAACACGTCCTCTGTATCACTTTCATTTTTCATATAGACAAAGCAGATATGTTTTACCATATCCGCGTATTGCCCAATGGTCTGCTCTACATCTGATTCCTGCCGCATAGCCGCTCCATATGTCCGGTACTGCCAGGTGCAGTACTGTTTTCCCTATCTGTGATGTGAACCGCAGCCGCGTCTGCCATGATGGCTGTTTCCGCTATGACATCCATACCCTGAGGTGTCCGATGAGGATGTCCGTCCATGGTTCCCGTCAGGGCATACCCAATCCCCGTCCTCTGACCAGTGGCCTTCACAGTCTCCGTGTTCATGGCTCCTGCAGTATTCGTAGTCCGTACAGTCAGCATATCCTCTGGGACAAGTCCAGTCAGCACCCCATGCAAGGCTGCTGCCCGCTGCGGTTAAGAAAATGCCTGTGGCTGCTGCTGCCATTATAGTTCTGATTTTCATGTTTTTCAATCTCCTTTTTTGATTCATTCACTATTAATACGATTGAGGCGCCGGAATCCTTTCATCTATTTTCGTTTTTTTTAATTTATCTTTTTTAAATCTGTTTTTCATTTCAGGCTTTTCATTTTTTAAATCTGCTGTGCTTGTGAAATATCCTTGATTTTGGTATACTTATCTGACGTACAGGATTAAGACACATTGGAAACACTGTCCTGCAAATATATAATACATAAAAGGAATGAACTGACATGGGTACCTGGAATTCCAGAGGTTTAAGGGGATCTACCCTTGAAGATTTGATTAACCATACCAACGATTTATACAGGGAAAAGAAGCTGGCTCTGATACAGAAGATACCGACTCCCATCACCCCCATTGAAATTGACAAGTCCAGCCGCCACATCACCCTGGCCTATTTTGACCAGAAGAGTACCGTGGATTATATCGGGGCCGTACAGGGGATTCCGGTGTGTTTTGATGCCAAGGAATGCGCAGTAAAGACATTTCCCCTTCAAAATATCCATCCCCACCAGATTGAATTTATGGGTGAATTTGAGAAACAGGGCGGAATTGCATTTATCATTCTCTATTTTACCGGCCTGGATGAAATATATTATCTGCCTTTTGAACAGATAGAGGGATATTGGAAACGGATGGAGGAGGGAGGGCGCAAAAGCTTTACCTACGACGAGGTGGACAAGAGCTGGCGGGTCCGTTCCCATGCCGGCTTTCTGGTCCATTATCTGGAAGAAATACAAAAAGACCTGGACAGAAGGTCATAGGAGGTTTTGCGTGAAGCGCCGCGCCTTCCATGCTGCCTGTGCAGGTCCTTTCTTGGTCCGTACGTCTTTTTCATATCCTGTTTTCTAATCCTGTTTTCACACTTTCTTTTATGCGTTCCTTTCAGCCCCATCTTCCGTACCACCCCGCATACCACCCCACAGGTACATTTTCATTGACCAGCCCTGTAAATAAAAGTATAATAAGGTATATTGCACGATGGCAGAATGGAATTTTAAAACTGCTTTGGGGACGCGAAAATATGATTGACAGCTCCATGGTTTTCCTCTATAATGGAACAATCACGTTAATGAATTAGCACTTTACCATATAAAAGCAAAGCGAGGCAAATGTGCGAGAAAACATAAAGGCAGGGAACAGGATGGCAGGAAATAATCGTTTGATTCATACGCCGGAGGGCGTAAAGGACAGTTATAACGGAGAATGCAGGAAAAAGCTGGCAGTTCAGGACAAGATTCTGGATACCTTTTACCTGTACGGATATGAGCATATCCAGACTCCAAGTTTTGAATATTTTGATATTTTCAGCAAGGACAGGGGAAGCGTGCCGGACAGGGAGATGTTTAAGTTCTTTGACCGGGACAACAACACCCTGGTGCTGAGGCCGGATATGACGCCGGCGGTTGCGCGGTGTGTGGCCAAGTACTTTATGGACGATCCCATGCCTCTTAGACTCTGCTACCTGGAACGCACTTTTAAGAATAACAGCAGTTATCAGGGCCGCCTTAAGGAGCGGGCTGAGACAGGGGCCGAGCTGATTGGGGATGATTCCGAGGATGCGGATGCGGAGATGATTGCCATGGTCATTGACAGCCTGAGACAGGCCGGCCTTAAGGAGTTCCAGGTGGAGCTGGGCCAGGTGGCCTTTTACAGAAGCCTTCTTAAGGAGGCCGGGCTGGAGGAGGAAGTTGAGGAAGAGCTGAATCAGTACATTGAAAATAAAAATTATTTTGCCGTGGAGGGTCTGCTCAAGAACCAGCCCGTGGACGAAGGGCTTAAGAAGGTTTTTCTGAAGCTTCCGGAGCTGTTCGGCTCCCTGGAGCAGATGCAGGAGGCGAAAAAGCTTACCGCCAATCCGGGGGCGCTGGCTGCCATTGAACGGCTGGAGAAGGTACATTCCATTTTAGAGAGCAGGGGCCTGGAAGCCTATGTGTCTTATGACCTGGGGATGCTCAGCAGATACCAGTACTATACGGGTATTATTTTTAAGGCATATACCTATGGAACCGGGGATTATATTGTTACAGGAGGCCGGTATGACAAGCTGCTGGTGCAGTTTGGAAAGGATACGCCTGCTGTGGGTTTTGTGATTGTGGTGGACCAGCTGATGGCTGCCCTTTCCAGGCAGCAGATTGATGTTCCGGTGACGCTGGTGAACACGGTGATACTCTATGAGACTTCAGCCAGATCCCGGGCCCTGTGGCTGGGCAGCTATTTCAGGGACAAGGGGCTGGCCGTTCAGTCCATGAAGAAGAAGGAGCAGGTGGCGCTTGAGGATTACAAGGCCATGGCAATACAGAGGGGCATGCGCAATGTCCTGTACCTGAAGGGGGACGGGACTGTAGTGACAGCCATGGACACGGTGAACGGGAATACAGACCAGATACCCATTACCGCTTACGAGTAAACGCAGGGAGGCCGTGAAGAAGATGAGATATTTGACCATAGCGTTAGCCAAAGGAAGGCTTGCGGACAAAGCCATGGAGATGTTTGAGGCAATCGGCATTTCCTGTGATGAGATGAAGGATAAGGCTTCCAGGAAGCTTATCTTTGTAAATGAGGACCTGGGAGTGCGTTTTTTCCTTGCAAAGGCCAATGATGTGCCCACATACGTGGAGTACGGGGCGGCCGATATCGGCATAGTGGGCAGGGATACCATATTGGAGGAGGGCCGCAAGCTCTATGAGGTCATGGACCTTGGGGTGGGAAAATGCAGGATGTGCGTCTGCGGACCTGAATCAGCCAGAGAAAGGCTGGAGCACCATGAGCTGATTCGGGTGGCCACCAAGTATCCCAACATAGCAAAGGATTATTTTTATAACCAGAAGTATCAGACTGTGGAAATTATTAAGCTGAACGGTTCCATTGAGCTGGCCCCCATCGTAGGTCTGTCCGAGGTAATCGTGGATATTGTGGAGACCGGGTCCACCCTGCGGGAGAACGGACTTATGGTGTTGGAGGAAGTGTGCAGCCTGTCTGCCAGGATGGTGGTAAACCAGGTGAGCATGAAGACGGAAAATGAACGTATCACGGCCATTATCAAGAAATTCCAAGCATATCTTAAGGAGAATGCCGGAAGGTAGGAATACAGGAGCAAAGTCAGGAAAGCGGAGGAATGTTAGGCATGAGAATCGTGACATTAGATAATAAGTCCATGGAGAATATTCTGGCGGACATGTTGAAAAGGGACCCCAATAATTACGACAGCTATACCCAGACCGTACAGGCCATTGTGGACGATGTAAAGGCAAGGGGAGACGAGGCGCTGTTTGAGTATACAAAGCGGTTTGACGGAGCGTCCCTGGATGGGAGCAGTATACGGGTGACCAGGGAGGAAATTGATGAGGCCATGAAACAGGTGGAACCGGGCCTTTTGAAGGTCATGGAGAGATCCATGGACAATATCCGCCGTTATCATGAGAAGCAGAGGCAGAACAGCTGGTTTGACGCCCAGCCTGACGGCACCATCCTGGGCCAGAAGGTGACTGCCTTGGAGAGTGTGGGAGTGTATGTGCCCGGCGGCAAGGCGGCATATCCTTCCTCTGTCCTGATGAATATTATTCCGGCTGAGGTGGCAGGGGTGAAGCGCATCGCCATGGTGACGCCGCCCGGTAAGGACGGAAAGGTAAATCCGGTGACTCTGACAGCAGCCTACATGGCAGGAGCCACAGAGGTCTATAAGGCAGGCGGGGCACAGGCAGTGGCGGCCCTGGCTTTCGGCACGGCATCCATCCCCAGGGTAAATAAAATCGTTGGACCGGGCAATATCTTTGTGGCTCTGGCCAAAAAGGCTGTCTATGGCCATGTGAGCATTGACAGCATAGCAGGCCCCAGCGAAATCCTGGTGATAGCCGATGACAGCGCCAATCCGCGTTTTGTGGCCGCGGACCTGTTAAGCCAGGCAGAACACGATGAGCTGGCCAGCTCAATTTTAGTTACCACCAGCATGGAACTGGCCAGGCAGGTATCCGACGAGGTGGACGGCTTCCTGAAGGTGCTGTCACGCAGCGACATCATTAAAAAATCCCTGGACAATTACGGTTATATCCTGGTGGCGGAATCCATGGAAAAGGCAGTGGAGACAGCCAACAGCATTGCGCCGGAGCACATGGAAATTGTCACCAGGAATCCCTTTGAGGTCATGACCAAAATTCAGAACGCGGGCGCCATCTTTATCGGTGAGTACAGCTCAGAGCCCTTGGGAGACTATTTTGCCGGCCCCAACCACATCCTGCCTACCAATGGGACAGCTAAATTTTTCTCGCCCCTGGGCGTGGATGATTTCATCAAAAAATCCAGCATTATCTATTATTCCAGGGAGGCCCTTGAGGCGGCCCATAAGGACATAGAGACATTTGCCGAGTCAGAGCACCTGACAGCCCACGCGAATTCCGTCAGAGTGCGTTTTGAACAATAGCAGGGAGGTATGACAGTTATGGAACGGATTGCATCCATCACCCGGGACACCAATGAAACACAGATATCCATGAGCCTTAACCTGGATGGCTCCGGCAGGGGGAACATCAGCACAGGCATCGGATTTTTTGACCATATGTTAAACAGCTTTGCGCGCCACGGCTTTTTTGACCTGGACCTTACGGTAAAGGGGGATTTGGAGGTGGATACCCACCACACCATAGAGGATACGGGAATCGTGCTGGGACAGGCTATCCGAAAGGCGGTAGGGGATAAAAAGGGGATTGTGCGCTACGGCTCCCAAATCCTTCCCATGGATGAATCCCTGGTGCTCTGTGCCCTGGACCTTTGCGGAAGGCCCTACCTGGTCTGGGACCTGGTCTTGGACCGGGAAAAGGTGGGGGATTTGGAGACTGAGATGGTGCGGGAATTTTTTTACGCGGTTTCCTATGGGGCGGAGATGAACCTTCATTTGAAGCAGCTTTCAGGGACAAACAACCACCATATCATTGAGGCTGCCTTTAAGGCATTCGCCAAGGCCCTGGACGGCGCAGTGGCCGCGGAACCCCGTCTCTCAGGCGTGCTTTCTACCAAGGGGAGTCTTTAGAATGGAAGATATGCCTGCCCTGTCCAGGAAGATGACAATGCTCCGTTATATGGACGTACGGCTGTATGCCATGGTCCTGTGCCTGATTCTGGGACTGACTGCGGCATTGTCCTGTTTTTTACTGGAGAGGGCGGCTGCGCAAAATTACGAGGAGGAGCTGGCCTCCCCGGTTCTTTTTGATGCATCAGAACCGGAGAGGTACAGCTATGTCAGGCTCCAGTATCTGACCGACAGCTTTGTGGAGCATGTAAAAAGCAGGAACCGGTATTATTTTGGGTTTGATTTTATGTTCCGTCCCTATATCATTTCCATGAAGGGGGAGCTTCCTGAAAATCTGAAGGAGCTGATGGAGTATACATACAGCGACGGCCTTGAGGAACCGCCTGCCCCTGTGGATGTCTGCGGTTTTGGAGAGCCTATCCAATCAGAGCTTATGGGGTATGCGAGAGAATCCTACAGCCTGATGTGGGAGGAGACTCAGATTCCCATGACGATGGAGGAGATGTCAGATATAGTGGGAAACTATTATCTGGATGCAGTGCCCAGGACATTTTTGGAACAGTATCCCCTGGGACTGCTGTTTTACGTGGTGCCGGCAGTACTTCTGGCCGGTGCGGCTGTCTGCGGGATTTTATACGGCAGGCGGCTGAAGGCCCAGAACAGACGGCTGGCAGGCCGTCTGGGAGAACTGGCCCAGGCGGACAGGGAACTGGCAGCAGCCGGCGAATATGTAAAAGGCATGAAGATTTATCTCACGGAACATTTCGTCATTTCCGCCTCATATCAGTTTGAGACAGTTCCGTATGCCCGCCTGAAGCAGGCAGAATACAGCTCCGGCATGGTCATCGGGATAACGGAGGACGGATTTGCCCATATCCTGGCAGCAGGGCGAAAATGCAGACCCTTGGGAGCCATGCTGGCCGGCGAGATTAACCGGCGGATGGGAAGGTGCGCCTGTTCCCCGGAGCCTGCGTCCGAAGACATGGAGAAAATAATAGAATAAAAGGAGATTCATATGCAGTTATATCCGGCTATTGATATGAAGAACGGACAGTGTGTCCGGTTAAGACAGGGAGCATTTAAGGACATCACCATATACTCGGACGCCCCTGAAAAGGTGGCTGCCCACTGGCAGGAGAAAGGGGCGTCCTTCCTGCATCTGGTGGACCTGGACGGCGCCCTGGCAGGTTATTCTGTCAATGAAGAGGTCATACGAAGGATTGCGGACACGGTTTCCATACCCATTGAGATTGGCGGCGGCATCCGTTCCAAAGAAGCGGTGGAGCGTATGCTGGACCTGGGGGTCAGGCGTGTTATTATCGGAACCAAGGCAGCGGAACACCCGGAATTTCTCAGGGATATGGTCAGAACATTTGGCGAGGAGGCCATTGTGGCAGGCGTGGACGCGAAGGACGGCATGGTGGCAGTGGAAGGATGGGAGAAAGTCAGCTCCCTTACCGCCTCGGACCTGTGTCTTACCATGAAGGAATACGGTGTCAGGCACATTGTCTATACCGACATATCCAGGGACGGCATGCTGTCCGGACCTAATGTGGAGGCTACAAGGAAGCTTACAGAGGAGACAGGACTTGACATCATAGCCTCCGGCGGGGTATCCTGTATGGAGGATTTAAAATGCCTGCATGAGGCTGGTATCAGGGGAGCTATCATCGGAAAGGCCCTCTATGAGAACCGGATTGATCTTGCTGAGGCCGTAAGGCTTTATGAGGCTTAAGTACCAGAGAAAATGGAGAGATTCAAATGACTGATTGCAAGAAGCTGATTATGGGATTTGGTTACAGGAACGGAAAGACGTTTTCCTGGAACGGAAAGCTTGAGTATGAGGGCGGGCTTAAGGAGCTTGCCAGGACAGCCTGTGACAACGGGGCAGATGAAATATTTATCTGCGACCGTTCTTTTTCAGATGAGGACCATGAGGCTGTCATAGGCGCCATCAAGGAAACTGCCCGCACCGTGGATGAGCCCATACTGGCGGGAGGACGAATCAGGCGCCTGGAGGATGTGAAAAAGTACCTCTACGCAGGAGCCAGCGCCGTATTCCTGGATGTGAGCTATGAAGACAACGTAGATATGATGAAGGAGGCCGCAGACCGGTTTGGCAGTGAAAAGATTTATGCCTATATGCCGGACCTGTCCTATCTGAACCGGGTGGAGGAATATATTCAGCTGGGCGCGTCCGTGATGATATGCAGGGCATCCGGTCCGGTTTTGTCCCTGGCTGAGCTGGGTGAAATCGGTGAGATATCCTGCAGAAGTCTTATTTTCTGCGGCGGTCATGAAAATGTCCAGGAGATGGCCGGGGATCTGAAGCTGAGCCTGGGGTGTCCCCAGGTGGAGGGCGCTGTCCTGACTTTGACGGAGGATAACCTGGACAAGGTGATGGAGTTAAAGCAGATTTTAAAAGGTGCGGGTATTGTCACGGACACCTTTGAGAGTTCGCTGGAATGGAAGAATTTCAAACTGGGAAGCGATGGCCTTATCCCTGTCATTGTCCAGGATTATAAGACCCTGGAGGTTCTGATGATGGCCTATATGAATGAGGAATCATTTCAGGCCACACTGGCATCAGGAAGGATGACCTATTTCAGCAGGAGCAGGCAGAAGCTGTGGCTGAAGGGTGAGACCAGCGGCCACTTCCAGTATGTAAAATCCCTGAAGATTGACTGTGACAACGACACCATTCTGGCGTCGGTGAAGCAGGTGGGAGCTGCCTGCCATACCGGAAACCGCTCCTGTTTCTTTACCACGCTGGCGGAGAAGGAATATAAGGAAACCAATCCCCTGAAGGTATTTGAGGAGGTATTTGGGGTCATACTGGACCGTAAGGAGCATCCGAAGGAAGGCTCATACACCAATTATCTGTTTGACAAGGGAATTGACAAGATACTTAAGAAGCTGGGAGAGGAGGCCACTGAAATTGTTATAGCGGCCAAGAATCCAAACCCGGAAGAAATCAAATACGAGATTTCGGATTTTCTCTACCATATGATGGTACTCATGGCGGACCGCGGCATTACATGGGAGGAAATCACGGAGGAACTGGCAAACCGTTAGCGGCGGAAAACAGGGAACGTACAGACACGCCCTGGTAATATAATGCCGGTAATATAATAATGAAAATCGCAGGAGGTAATGGAGAGGTGGCAGAAATATCAGAGGTTACAGCGAGACTGCTGGATTACGTTTCATACGACACCCAGTCAGAGGATGACAGGGAGTCCATTCCCAGCACCAAGAAGCAGTTTGAACTGGCGCATAAGCTGGCCGGGGAGCTTAAGGAGCTGGGGGCATCCCAGGTGAGGATAAGTGAGCAGGGATATGTGTACGCATGTATTCCCTCCAATCTGGAGGAGGGAAAAACATGTCCCTCTCTGGGCTTTATCGCCCATATGGATACAGCTCCCTCCTTCTCGGGCAAGGATGTAAAGCCGCAGTTCATCCGGGACTATGACGGACAGGACATCTGTCTGAACCGGGAACAGGATCTATGGATGAGGACAGCAGATTTCCCGGATTTGAAGGCATATGAGGGCAAGACATTGATTACCACGGATGGGACCACGCTGCTGGGAGCAGACGATAAGGCCGGTATCGCTGAAATCATGACCATGGCCGCCTATTTTCTTGGACATCCTGAAGTAAAGCACGGTACAATCTGTATCGGCTTCACACCGGACGAGGAGGTGGGCCGGGGAGCAGACGGCTTTGATGTGGATGGTTTCGGGGCTGATGTGGCCTACACTGTGGACGGCGGAGCGCTGGGAGAGCTGGAATACGAAAACTTCAATGCCGCTTCCGGCAGGGTGACGGTCCATGGGGCCAATATCCATCCGGGCACGGCCAAGGGACGTATGAGAAACGCCCTGCTCATGGCAATGGAGTTCCAGTCACTGCTTCCGGCAAATGAGAATCCTATGTATACAGAAGGGTATGAGGGTTTTTATCATCTGGACAGGATGACAGGCTGTGTGGAGGAAGCCAGGATGGATTACATCATCAGGGACCATGACAGGGCGAAGTTTGAGCGCAGGAAGGAATTGTTTTCCCAGGCAGCGGGATTTCTGAACCAGAAATATGGTTCCGGAACCGTGGAGGCAGCGGTGAAGGATTCCTATTATAACATGAAAGAGAAAATTGAGCCTCATATGGACCTGATTGATAAGGCCAAGACATCCATGGAGAAGCTGGGTATCCGGCCAATCGTGGTTCCGATCCGGGGAGGCACGGATGGAGCAAGACTGTCATATATGGGGCTGCCCTGTCCGAACCTGTGCACAGGAGGCCATAATTTCCATGGAAAATATGAATTTATTCCGGTACAGTCCATGGAAAAGATAACAGAGCTTCTTATAGAGATTGCCAGGTCGTTTGCAGAAGCATAGAGTTGGTTTGTTCTTTCCTGATTTAACAAAAGAAACATCCCTCCCGCCTGTAAAGGGGGAGGGATGAATTGCAGGAAACAAACTTAACGGCAGTGCCGGGCGCGGATTGGAACAATTACGGAAGACGCAGCATATCCCTGTCTTCCGGATGCACCAGCACCTTAATCTGTGTGATGCCGGCGGACTTATAGGAATGAAGCTGCCGTGCCTTTAAATCCTTTAAAAACAGGTCTTTGTTTCTCATGAAACGTTCAAAGTCATCGGATATATCATAACTGCCTATACCCACATAGCTGCCCTCTGAGTATTCCACATAGGGCCGGACAGCGGCAGCGTTATAGGTGACCTGAAAGCGGATTATGCCGCGGGGAACGGAGTCGTCAGCCACAATATCCTCTTCTGATTCAGGCAGACGGTCTGTCCGGATAATATCCAGACAGGTGTCCTCCGGGGATTCCGGATCAGATGTCTCGTCAGAGTGATGGGACCGGCCCATATCATAATCCAATATTTCTGTTTTCATGTCAACAGGGCCTGCATCTGCATCCCCCATATAGGCAAAGGATGAAAACTCGGAAAATGTTATTCCGGTGCCCAGGCCTGCGGCGAAAACGCCTGTGCAGAACAGGGCTATCATATATGACTGCAGTTTACGCATGCTGCACCTCCTCTGAAGTGTTCTGGTCCATGTCCGTGGAAAGGGCGGTGTTCCCGGTATTGCGGCGGAGTCTTAACAGGCTTATGCACAGGATGGAAAATGAGCCTGTACAGAGCACAACACCCAGGCTTAGCAGAGCAGGGCCTGCAAAGGGATATCCCTGAACCGTCCATACCAGAAATACTGCCAGGAGATATAATGAAAACAGGGTAAGGCATCCGTTAAACAAGGTCAGGGCAAAAAGCAGGATGTTCCAGGACCAGCGCAAACAAAAATACATGCACCACAGGGCCAGGGAAAGGCAGGAGGAGAAAAGAACTCCCAGACCGCAGAATAACCCCTTTATCCCGCGGTATATGGATGCCCCGGCCCGTTTAAACGTGCTTTGCATCGTATTTCGGACAGCGCCTTGGCCGCATAACCGGTCCGTCCTTAGATCGGGTGCTGTCCTGGAAATGCCTGTCCGGGGGTGTTCGGATGATGATACGTCTGCTTCGTTTATATTTATAACCTCCTTCTTTGTCCTGAAATGAAGAAGGAAGCGGGGCCGGCGGGCCGGAATCCGTGAAAAGAAGGTCCGTGTTTTCCCCATTAGGTTACCGGTATTCTGCACGGCGGCCGCTGCTATTCTATGTAAGAACCGTCCGGATGCCCGGACAATACCCAGAAAACGGGATCGGGTCCTCCGGATTAAGTTCCTGACTCCCACCCCCGGGGATAGGGTCCGGTTTCCGTTATAATCCGGGTTTACGTGGTATGCCTCCAGAATCTCTGCCGCCAGCTGGCCGAGATCACCGAAATCCCCGATGGCTTCCTCCTCGCTGAGGCCCCTTTCCATTTTCATGTCAATATGCTGGGTGTATTCCTCCAGAATATCCCGCTGCTCCTTTTCTTCCAGCACAGCCAGGCAGTTCTTAAGTTCATCTAAAAACTCTGTTTTATTCATCTCCATGCTCCTTTAAAAATGTACATACTTTCTGTTGGAACTCGTCCCATTCCCGCTCCAGAACATCCCGGTACAGGATGCCGGCGGCCGTCAGATGGTAATATTTTCTGGGAGGTCCTTCCGTGGATTCCCGCAAGTATGTTTCAAAATAATGTTCATTGGTCAGTCTCTTTAAGAGAGGGTAGATGGTCCCTTCATTGACATCAATGACCTTGGATACTTCCTCTACCAGTTCATAGCCATACATGTCCCTTTTTCGGACTGATTCAAGGACCACCAGCTCAAGGACTCCTTTTTTAAATTGTGGATTCATGGTCAGTAACCCTCCTTGTGATTACTATATTATACATACTACTATGTATTGTCAAGTACTATAAATAAATTAATACTTAACTTATCCTTAACAAATCTTTCCAAAACCTGTATAATGATTACGTAGCTGCATTTTTATATCAATGAGACCTCAGAGGAGGGGAGACATGGAGAGAGTCCGTCAATTTCTCAATAAGAATATTTATATATTTTCTGTGCGCCAGGGGCTTTTGCTGACCATTCCATTTTTGATTCTGGGCTCCTTTTCCATGGTCATTATGCAGTTTCCGCTGAAGGCCTGGCAGGAGCTTTTGCCTGGGTTTGCAGGGGGCAGTGTGAAGCTGTTGCTTATGGCTGTGTACCAGGCCACCTTCGGCTCCCTTTCCTTTATCTTTGCATTGATGATATCCTACTCCTACGGGGAAGAGCAGACTGTGTATAAGAACACCCACATATTTTTCCCGGCAGTGGCCCTGTGCTCATTCATTGCATTTACCTATCCCTCAGGCGGGCTGTCCATATGGGGGCCGGAGTGGAGCTTTACGGCCATATGCATTACTCTCATCAGCTGTTTTTTCCTGACCGGAATTTACCGTTGGGTGGAGGGCTTACGCCATCTGTACACCATGGGTGTGGCCTATAATTTCAACGCCTCCATGCAGAGCATGATTCCTGCAGTTGTCACGATTGGGATATGCGGGCTTTCGGGCCTGGTGCTTAGTCTGGCTTTTGACGATGTGAATATTATGAATTTCGGCTCTTATCTGTTTCTCAAGCTGTTCGGCCAGATGGGAAACGGCCTGTTTTCCATGCTTTTATATATCCTGTTGTCCCATGTGCTGTGGTTTTTTGGGATACACGGGACCAATACACTGGAGGCTGTATCCCGCAGGCTGTTTGAGTCAGAGGTGGCGGCCAACCAGGCCATGGCAGCCCAGGGCCTGGTGCCCACCCATGTGTTCAGCAAAACGTTTCTGGATACCTTTGTGTTCATCGGAGGCAGCGGATGCGCCCTGTGTATGGTTCTGGCCCTGTTTCTTGCTGCCGGGAAGAATAATAACCGCAGACTGGCCAAACTTTCCCTTCCTGCGGTTGTATTCAATATCAATGAGCTGGTACTGTTTGGATTTCCCATCATATTCAGTGCGGATATGATTCTGCCTTTTATACTGACCCCTATGGTCTTGTCGGTTATCAGCAGTTTTGCCATGTGGTTTGGCCTGGTGCCTGTGGTTTCCCGGAGCGTGGAATGGACTGTGCCGGTGCTTGCCAGCGGTTATCTGGCAACAGGAAGCGTAAGCGGAAGCCTGCTCCAGGCATTTAACCTGGTGGTGGGCACCATGATTTATATTCCATTTATCAGACAGAGCGAACGGGTCCAGGACCGGGAATTTCTGGGAAAAATCAAGAGACTGGAGGCATCCATGAATGAGGATGAACGCTCGGTTTGGGTCAGAGATTTCCGCTGGAATACCTACGAAAACCAGCAGACAGCCAAGCTGCTGGCGTCAGACCTGGAATATGCCCTGTCCAAGGGAGCGCTGGAGTTATACTACCAGCCCCAGGTGAAACGTGACGGAACCCTCTATGGATGCGAGGCACTGCTGCGTTGGAATTACATGGGCCAGGGCTTTGTGTATCCGCCCCTTATCATTGCGCTGGCTGTCCAGGGGGATTTCATCGGAACTCTGGGCATGTATATTGTAGAGAAGGCCTGCCGTGACATGGCGGGAGCACGGACTCAGGCAGGCTGCCCGGTATCCTTTTCTGTAAATATCCTGCCTCTGGAGCTGGAGGATCCGTCCTTTGCAGATCAGGTTTTGAAAATTTTGAAGGATACCGGTGTGGAGGGCAGTAATTTGACCATTGAACTGACAGAGCAGGTGGCGCTGAATCCCGGCCCCAATCTGGAACGCCAGTTGGAGAAGCTGAGAGAGTCCCGGGTGCGTATCAGCATGGATGACTTTGGAATGGGCCATGGTTCCCTTAACTATCTGAATTCTGCCCATTATGACGAGGTTAAGATTGACGGCTCCCTTATCCGGTGCCTGCCGGAACATACCCAGACATGTGAACTGGTGGGCAACATTATGAACATGTCCCGGATTCTGGGAGTCAACACAGTGGCTGAGTGTGTGGAGACGCCGGAGCAGATTCAGATGCTGGAGAAGCTGGGATGCAGCATTTACCAGGGATACTATTACAGCAGGCCTCTGCCGCGGGATGCATTCATTGAGTATGTGAAAGGTCTGTAATGCGGGTCTGGAGCTGGTGGTTTCCGGCAGCCCGGGAGTACAGCTGGGCGTGTCAGTCCAGCCCGGGAGTACAGCTGAGCGTGTCAGTCCAGCCCGGGAGTACAGCTGAGCGTGTCAGTCCAGCCTGGAGAGCACGTCTGACAGTGTCAGCACAGCCTGCTCCAGCCGCCCCATATCATCGGGCCCCAGTTCCCGCTCCAGTTTATCTGCAAAAGAGGTGTCCTTATAAATCGTATTTATCATATAATCTTTTGCACATTCAGTCACTTCTATGACGATGCAGCGCCGGTCGTGTTCTGTTGGAAGCCTTCTTACAAAGTCATGGCTGCACAGGATTTCGATGAGCTTGGTAGCCTGCTGTTTGCTGACATTTAAGTGCCGGGTGAGCTCCGTCATGGTCATGGGACCTTTGCGGAGCAGTACCTGCAGACAGTAATAGGTTTCCAGGCTCATCTTATCCTTCATAAATGCCTTGAAGGGTTTATCAATCCTGTAATGCCAATAGGGGAGCAGGCGGAGCAGTTCCTCGGTGAAGTTTTTGTTATTCATTTTCTGACCTCCTTGATCCATCTGCAGCCATTCTGCTGAAGGCCGGGATAAAGCCGGCGGGATAAAGCCATCCTGCGCAACAGGACAGGGCTGCCTTATCCTGTCATTGACAAACAGACTGGATATGTTTATAATAATTAGTAAACTAAAGTGGACTATCAGTTTAAATGTACATAATGACTGCTTTTAGATTACAACATTTTTAAAACAGAATCAAGGGGAAGAAGGATAAGAATGGCGGATAATGAAAAGAAAAAGAGAACTTTATGGGAACAGGCCGTGGAAAATGCCCTTCGTTTTGCATTTAACCTGGCCTTTGTATTTATATTTCAATCCATATTTGGTGTACACAATGTGCTTCCGGGGGTGGCAATCGGCGTGGGCATGACCATGTTCCCGGACGGATACATCGGGGTAAGGCCCATGACCATGGCCGGAATCATCATAGGATTGTACTGCGGCTGTGTCATTGCCGGGCAGACCGCCCTGATGCTGCCGGCGGCAGCCCTTGTGATTAATTTCCTTTTTGTCCTTCTTATTATGGCCCTGACCTGTGAACCCACCATGTACAAACCAGCTATCAGTTTCCTGCTGTGCTTTGTGTTTGCACAGTCCGCACCTGTACCGCCAGAGGCATTTCCCGTTCGTCTGGCAGGCGCAGCAGCAGGCGGCGCTGCGGTGGCTGCTGTTACGGTGCTCAAGTGGTATTGGCAGGGACACGGAAAAGATGGACGCGGTTTAAAGGAACAGATAAGGCTGTGCACGGTACGGAAAGGTTATATTTTGCGGATGTCCATGGGGATAGCGGCAGCCATGTTCATAGCTATGGTCCTTCACCTGAGAAAGCCCCTGTGGATTAGTATTGTGGTAATGTCCCTGACTCAGCTTCATTACCATGAAACATTGGAGCGCATACGCCACCGCTTCTTCGGAAATGTCCTGGGCATTCTGTTCTTTGTGGTGGTATTCCGCATGCTGGTGCCTGAGAGCTGGGCCTTTGGCATGGTATTGTTTTTGGGATATATCAGTTTTTTTACCTCTGAATATAAATATAAACAGATTGTCAATGCAGTGTGCGCCATCAATGCCTCCCTGGTGCTCTTAGATACATCCACGGCCATTGAAAACCGGCTTCTCTGCCTGGCAGGCGGGGCATGCATTGTGCTGATTCTGTATCTGGCGCAGAAACTGGGAAGGGGAATCATGGGCCATACAGGAGCTGCGGCGGCCTGCCGTACAAAGTGATGTCGGAATTATGGGTACGATTCAATGGAATTCTGTAAATGGATTTGATATAATGTTTTTAAAAGCAATAGACAGGGCGACAGAACGGGCCGGATAGGGGTATGGTAATATGGATTTACGTTATATAGACATAGGTGTGAACCTGATGGGAAAACAGTTTGACAAGGATCGGGAGGAGGTGGTCCGTGATTCCCTTAAGGAGGGAGTGGGGCTAATCATAACAGGTACTGATCTGAAATCAAACCAGGCAGCGGTTGACTATATAGGGGAGAAGATACCTGAGAAAACCTGGTGTACCTGCGGTATCCATCCCCACAATGCCGACAGATGGAATGATGATTACCGCAGCAAGCTGGAAGCCCTGATTCGCCGTAACCGCCAGAGCATCGTGGCGCTGGGAGAAGCCGGACTTGATTATGACAGGATGTTTTCGGCCAGGGAAAACCAAAAGAAATGTTTTTCTGATATCCTGGATATGGCCGGCGACCTGGATCTCCCGCTGTTTCTGCATGAGCGGGCAGCGGAGCAGGATTTTATCAGGCTGTTGAAGAACCGCCGTGAATTGTGCAGGAGATCCGTGGTTCATTGCTTTACCGGCACCAGGGAGACTGCTTACCGGTACCTGCAGCTTGGCTGTTATATCGGAATCACAGGATGGATATGCGATGATCGGAGGAACAGGGATGTGGTGGAGGCAGTCAGGGTGATTCCTTTGGAACGGCTGATGATAGAGACAGACGCGCCCTATCTTACGCCTCTGAATATCCGGGGCCTGTCAAGGAGAAATGTACCCTCCAATATCGTGTATGTGGCGGAACGGATTGCTGAAATCAAGGGAGTGGATGTGGAGACCGTGAAGAAGACTGCCTTGGAAACCACCAGGACATTTTTTTCAGTGTAAGGTGTACCGAAGGAGGTACAAGGAATGAGGAAGGCATAGATGTACAGGGGCGGTTATCTGGTGGAAATAGAAGACAGAGGGGCTTGCCGGTTCAAAATCATTTGAAAAACAGGAGAGAATATGGGAAATAAAAAAGCAGGAAGCAGCGAAGAAAGGCTGAGTGTATTCCTGAGTCTTGTGCTGCGGCATCAGCCGGAAGCAGCCGGTATCACATTGGACGAACACGGCTGGGCAGATGTGGAGGATTTGATTCAGGGCATCAGCGGCACAGGCAGGCTGATGGATATGGAGCTGCTGGAGGATATCGTCAGGACGGATGAAAAGGGGCGGTACAGTTTCAATGAAGACAGGACTCTGATACGCGCCAACCAGGGACACAGTATACCAGTGGATGTGGAGCTGACAGAGACAGCTCCGCCTCAGGTCCTTTATCATGGAACTGCCAGCCGTTTTGAGCAGGCCATTCTGGAACAGGGCCTAAAGCCCATGAGCCGTCTGTATGTACACTTGTCCGGGGATGCCAAGACAGCATTAACGGTGGGAAGAAGACATGGAAAGCCGGTGGTATTTGAGGTGGACTCCGGCCGCATGAGCCGGGATGGTGAACATTTTTACATATCACAAAACGGGGTATGGCTGACAAAACGTGTAAAGCCAGAATACCTGAAACGGAATATCTGAAACGGAATACCTAAAATGGAATACCTGTAACCGATGAGTAAAGACGGATGACTGTAAAAGGTCCAAAACATGAAGGTGATGCATTATGAAGAACCCGAAGCGCCGCAGACGGGGATATTTGAGGAGATGGCTGCGGGCCGGAGTCTACGCAGGCGGATATTGTGAATGCTGCAATCAGCCGCTTGTCCTTATTTTCAGATACGATGCTGTCTGCTGTCCTCAATGCAACCAATGGATTGATGAAAAATGCGGTGACCCGGACTGCTGTTTTTGCGGCAGCAGACCGGATACACCAGCAGAATCATTGATATATGAATGCCCGCCCATAGGCAAAGACTACTATATAAAAAAATATGAGAAGAGAAAGCGGCAGTATTTTAAAGGCATGGGGGACCGTGGGCCGGCCGGATGGAACCGCCGTCCCTCCCACCCGCTGCCCGTAAAAAAAGGAACCTGTGAAAGTTAAACCATCATTCCATATCCTGCTTTAACAGGGCCACATAGCCGTCCACGGTTCCTGCGGGCTCATATCCCTGTTCCCGGCAGTCAGCCAGAATCTGTTCCAGGTCCTTTTCATAACCCTTTCTTAAGTCCACCACCATATAGTCAGCTGGATGGCTGCTTGTGAGAAGATAGACTTCATCCCGCATGGAAAGCTGGGGAAGGAAGAAGGTGGAGGATTTTACAGAAGCATCCGGGGGAATCTGGTCCAGAAGAGTTCTGGCCTGGGCAGCTTCCTCATAATGGCGGTGATACAGGACGGCATATTTTGACTTATTGTACATTACGCCTCCCATGAGGACGAGGCCGCACAGCAGGCCCCAGGCACAGACAGTGGCCGGAAGCCGTCCATCATACCCGGCACGTCCTTTGCGCCTGCGGCCGGATGCATTTTTTATATCCCGGAAATTCACCAACGCCAGATAAATCAGCAGGGCTCCTGAACCGTAGGTATACTGAAAGTATATGGAGTGCTGGTATTTATAATTGGACATCAGGTTGATGAGTACAAAGGGGATGAGCAGTGTCCATTTCTGCCAGTCTTTTGTCATGAGCGGAAGGAAACCCAGCGGAAGGAGCATTTCAAGGAAGAACATGATTTTATCCTTCACCGCAATCTGGGACAGCACATAGGCGGGATTGACCAGTATGGTCTTAAACATGCTGGCCAAGCCCAGACGTTTGTCCGATATGAAATTGTCAAACCGGTTAATCATGGCCCCGTCCCCGAACCGGTTAATATACCAGACAGCCATGCAGAAATATGTGCATGACGCCAGAAAGACAATGGCTCCCCAACGGTACTGTTTTTTCCAAAGGAACAGGTAAAGTCCGATACAGGCCGCATAGACAGGAGCATCCTCCTTCACCATAAGAAGAAGTGCGGCAGAGGCCAGCATGGATTTAAAATGGCCTGTTTCCAAAAAGTACATGCACCAGAGAATGATGACAGCCAGGAATTTATTTTCGTGAAAATCGTAAAAACATCCGCCCATAAACGCCGGGTAAAAACAGTACATAAGACCGAAACACAGGGTTTGCAGGCGGGTGAAGCAAAATGTCCTGGCCAAAAGACACAAGGGAACCATTCCGCTTATGACAACCAGGGACTGGAGCACCAGCAGGGTCTCAGGACGGGGGACTAATTTGTAAAGGGGCAGCAGTACATAAAAGACAGGTGAGAGATGGACCGCAAAATGGGATAAAAGCCCGTCGCGCTCACATGTGGTCAGAGGAGACAGGCCTTTATCCATGTAGTAATACATCTGTGAAAAAATTCCGAAATCATAAGCAGACGCGTAATTCAGCCGGTACCGCAGCACGGTCATGACGGCGGTGAAAGAAAACCAGACAGCCGCCGCGGTGGTGAGGATTATCAGCAGCCTTTTGCCGGTCAGCCATTGTTCCATGGTTTTTATCATAGTATAAATGTTTCCTTTATCATCAGGGTGGCAATGTACATGAGCACGCTGGGAGTCAGGGAAAAATGAATCCGGGAGCGGCCGCAGGGAAGTACATAGGGAATGGCCATGCAGAGAAAGATTCCGAGCCAGATGCCTAAGAAGCTTTCCAGTGAAATCTGTCTCACAAAGTCCAATGTTACAAAGGGCACATGACTGGCCAAAAGGAACATGGTATTTGTCAACAGCCAGCTGGCCATGGTCAGTTTTCCAAGGCAGCAGCAGAACAGGGACAGCTGGAAATCGCGTTTCATCGTTTGAATCATAAGGTTCTCCTCCTTTAAACTGTATAGTAATCATCCCATTGGAAAATGTAAAGATGCCTGAGGCAACTGTAAGAAAAATTAGAAAAACTTTAATAAAATCTGCTGTTCCGGGGAGGAGAGAACATGAGGGAAAGGACCGGTATCATCCAAGACAAGAGACGCAGAACCAGATGTGCACAGCTGGCAGCGCTTGCCTTATGCGCAGCCCTTGCAGGCAGCCGGAGCTGAAACAGCGCAGAAGGACCATGGGCGTCCGGCTTACGTCTGTTACAGCAAGGATACCAATCGGATGCGGGCGGATGTGAACCGGAATATGGTGCGCTCTATGAAATGGGCTTCAGGTCCACCAGGACTAATTCCGGAGGATTATAAATGCGGGGCAGCCTGTTGATACACAGTCCCCGGCTGACAATCAGGGAGGTGGAACCCAGGGCATACTGTCCCCCTGCATATCGGGGAAAGAAGCCCTGGTGAGGCGCCAGAAGCCCGCCGGGGCAGCCGGGCATGCGGAACTGCCCCCCATGGGCATGGCCGGCCACAATCAGGTCAAACCCGCTGTCCCTGTAATATTTGGTGAGCTCCGGCCGGTGTGACAGCAGGATGGAGTAGATGTCAGGGGAGGTGCGGGAACAGCAGCGCCAGAACTGTTCCTTCCATCGGGAGTCCAGTTTAACGGAGTGGTGGGAGTCGGTAAATGCATGAGGGTCATCCACTCCTCCTATGATCAGAGGCTGCCCTTTGATGGCTGTTCGGATTGTCCGGCCTCCAAGGACAGTGACCCCATATCCGGTGAACATTTTCTTGATGTCAGGTATCTGGTGAATCCAATGCTCATGGTTTCCCGTAACATAGTAACAGGGGTACTGTCCCTTTAAACCCTCTAAAAGCAGTAAAGTCCCTTTGTGGGGGACTTTGTGGTCGGCAATATCACCTGCCATGAGAATCAGGTCGGGGCTGTGGCTGTGTACGGCCGTCAGCAGCGGCTCCTGGGCGCTGTCGTATATGGTGCTGTGCAGGTCTGTTATCAGCGCTGCCCGCAGGTGTTTTGTAATCTTTTTAGAGTATTCCGTATAACGGTGGACTGTAAGACCGCAGTAAAATGGGTTTACAGCAGGTGTTTTTTTCTGCATATCAGGCTCCTGTTTACTCATCGTCGGACATCTCATAGGGCAGCAGCTCTGCCAGATAGTGCTTTTCCTTCAGCGCCTCCTCAATCTCGTCCAGTATCTCCTCCTGTTCGGCGCAGACATGGTGGAAGTGGTAGCCGGAAGTGACATTCATGAGCGGGGTGGATTTTCCGGTTTTTATATTATTCATGAACAGCTGTACGTCGCGGCGGTTCTTGATGTTGAGAGGGGCTGACATTTTTCCGTATACCCGGTGATTGACCATGACATCCACCACGGTCCCGCCCAGGTCCACGATGGTGACCAGTTCATCCTCTGTCTGCTCATTGGTGTGGCAGACCTTAAAAAAACGGGACGCATGTTTGGATACATTGAGGACATACCCGCGGGCGGTGGAGAGAATGGGATACCCCATGGTGCGCAGGAGAGCAATATCCTGGACCACCACCTGGCGGCTGACACCGGTTTCCCTGCCAAGGGCCCCGCCGGATAAAGGAGCGGAAGCCTGCCTCATCATATCCAGAAGCTTCCTGCGTCTCTGCGTTCCGTTCATCGCATTTTCCATTTCTCATTCCCTCCTGCAAAACATAGTTACGATTTAATCCGTCAGCACCTTCAGGTGCTTCAAACTGATATCCAGAATCGGCGCAGAGTGGGTCAGTGCGCCGCTGGATACATAATCCACGCCCAGCTCCGTGACAGTCCGGATATTTTCTTTTGTCATGTTGCCGGAGCACTCAGTTTTGGCCCGGCCGTCAATCATGCGTATGGCTTCAGCCATCTGTTCCGGAGTCATGTTATCCAGCATGATAATGTCGGCACCGGCATCCACTGCCTCCTTCACCATGTCAAGGTTCTCTGTCTCTACCTCAATCTTACGGACAAAGGGAGCGTATGCCTTTGCAGCGGCAACCGCCTCCCTGACGCCTCCGGCTGCGTCAATGTGGTTATCCTTTAAGAGAACGCCGTCGGACAGGTTATAGCGGTGATTCTGGCCCCCGCCAATCCGAACCGCATATTTTTCAAAGACACGCATGCAGGGAGTGGTTTTCCGGGTGTCCAGAAGCTTTGTCCGGGTGCCCTTAAGCATCTCTGCAACCGTATGGGTATAAGTGGCAATGCCGCTTAAACGCTGCAGATAATTTAACGCGGTCCGTTCGCCGGATAAAAGGACGCGCACATCTCCTGTGACCGCAGCCAGATGCTGGCCCTTTTTTACTTCCTCCCCGTCCCTGACATCAAAGACCACCTTGGTTTCAGGGTCCAGAAGCGTAAATACACGCTCAAAAATCTGCAATCCGGCAATGATGCCGTCCTCCTTGCAGATAAGCTGTACCTGACCCTTTTTATACTCAGGCATGACTGCGTTGGTGGATACGTCCTCGCTGCTGATATCCTCCTCCAGGGCAAGACGTATGTATTTGTCAGCAATAAGCTGCATGGTAATTGGATTCATAATGTATTCTCCCTTTCTGGCTGTTCTCTATTCTTTTTGCGGCTTTCCCGGCAAACACCAGGCTTTCCAACAGGCTGTTGCTGGCCAGGCGGTTCTTTCCGTGGACCCCGTTGCAGCTGGTTTCACCCACTGCGTACAGATGCTCCATGGAGGTTCTGGAATCCAGGTCCACCCACACGCCTCCCATAAAATAATGCTGGGCAGGCACCACCGGGATAGGCTCTTTTGTGATGTCATAACCCTCCTCAAGACATGTTTCATATATGTGGGGAAAATGTTCCCGTATGGTTTTTTGGGGTATGGGCGCAAATGACAGCCATACATGGCAGCTTCCCTCTTTTTTCATCTCTGCTTCAATGGCCTGGGATACCGCGTCCCTGGGCAGCAGCTCATTGACAAAGCGTTCGCCTTTGCCGTTTAAGAGCACAGCCCCTTCGCCGCGGGCTGATTCCGAGATGAGAAAGGACCTGCCGGGCTTTTCCGTGTAAAGGCTGGTGGGATGAATCTGGACGTAATCCAGGTGCTCCAGCTTTACGCCATGCTTTCGGGCAACGGTCAGTGCGTCGCCTGTGAGACAGGGAAAATTAGTGGAATGCTGGTAGAGCCCCCCAATGCCTCCGGTGGCCATGACCGTGTCACGGGCATGGATGAAGAGGGTGCTGTTGTCCCTTGTCCTGGCCTGGATGCCGGCACAGGCTCCGTTTGCGGTGAGAATATCCGTCATAACGGTGTATTCCATGATATCCACATTGGGGAGCGCGGCTGTCCGTTCCTGGAGGACCGTGGTAATGGCCTTACCGGTGATATCCTCATGAAAACAGATTCTGGGCCTGGAATGGGCGCCTTCCTTTGTATATTTTAAACTACCATCCGGGTTCTTGTCAAACCCTACACCAAGCTCTAACAGATGCCGGATGATATCGGGGCTGGTGCGTATCATCAAATCCACGCTTTCCTTCCGGTTTTCGTAATGGCCAGCTCTCATGGTGTCCTCAAAGTACGGCTCATAGTCATCCTCTCCCCGGAGCACGCAGATGCCTCCCTGAGCCAGCATGGAATCACAGGTATCCATATCCTCCTTGCATATCATCAGGACATGCAGGTCCTCCGGCAGGTTCAGGGCAGTGTATAATCCTGCCACCCCGCAGCCTGCAATCACCACATCACAGTATATATGTTTTGTCATTTCCTATGCCTCCTTTTGGAATCAGCTGCCTGGAATCGGCTGCCTGCAATCTGCATCCCGGCAGCTACCGGGCAAGTTTTAGCATCTGCTCCAGAGCCCTGCCGGCCGACGGGACATAGGCTTCGGGGACAAATGCCTGGTTTTGCCCTGTGCGCAGGACATGGATGATTTTGTCCAGGGTTATCTTTTTCATATCCCGGCAGATTGGTTCTGTATCAGGAAAATAAAACTGTTTGTCCGGATTCTGCTGTTCCAGCTCATGACGCACACCAATTTCCGTACAGATAATGAATTCCCGGGAGGTGCTGCCGGCAGCATATTTGAGAATCCCGGTGGTGGAACCGATATAATCAGCCATCTCAAGTACCTGGGCATTGCATTCCGGATGGGCCAGTACCAGGGCATTGGGATGTATTTTCTTTAAGCCGGATACCTCCTTTTGGGACATTTGGTCGTGGACAGGGCAGCAGCCCTTTACCAGCATCACATGCTTTTCAGGTACCTGGCTGGCCACGTACCGGCCCAGATTCTTATCCGGTATGAAAAGGATGTCCTGGTTTGGCAGGTTCCTTACAATCTGTACCGCATTGGCAGATGTGACGCACACATCGGACCAGGACTTGATTTCGGCTGTGGAATTGATGTAACAGACCACTGCAAGGCCGGGATATTCCTTTCTGTATTGCTCCACTTCCTCCTTGGTTACCATGTGGGCCATGGGGCAGTCTGCCTGGGCGTCGGGCATCAGGACCACCTTGTCGGGACTCAGGAGCTTTCCGCTTTCGCCCATAAAGGAGACTCCGCAGAACACAAGCGTTCTGTTTTCAAGACCTGCCGCCACCTTGCTCAAATAGAAAGAATCTCCTATGTAATCCGCCAGTTCCTGTACCTGGGGATTCACATAATAATGGGCCAGGATGACAGCATCCTGCTCTGTTTTCAACTGCTTTATTTCTTCCTGCTTAGTCATAATTTCCCCTGTTCTGCCGGTATTGCAGCGCCGGCTTTTTTAAATTGGCTTTTTGTTTACGTCCGCAACAGTATAACACATATATTTACATGTGACAAGACACATGCAGCGTTAAAATTTTAGCATAACAAAGCGGTCGGCGTAATTGTAAGGATTATTAAAGAAAAGTTCAGCACTGGAAAATGGGGATATGGTAGAATTAGGATAGGAATTATGCCGGACGTTTTCTGACGTGGCGCAGCGTTCTAAACGAGGAGGATTAATATGAAAAAAATCCATGGAATATTAACTCACAGAAAAAGAATCTGCAAAATACGAATTCACAGGATGACAGCTCCGGGATTTGCGGCATGTCTTATGTTAATGGCTGTAAGCCTGGTGGCCTGCCAATCAGCGGACAGCGGAACCGGGGGACAGAAAGAGAACATCGCAGCTGTTCGGGAACAGGACGGCGCAGGGCAGACAAACCAGGACAATCATGCCGCAAAAGAAGAAAACGCCAGGGACACAGGGACAACCCGGGGGCAGGAAGCCGTACCGGAATCATCGGATATGGAAGCCGGACAGGAGAGGGCCGCGGCGGAGCAGGGGGAGGACGGTTTGATGACAGCAGACCAGTGGCAGATGGTTCCTGGATACGGCATATGCAAAAGGGGAGAACCAGTCCTGTATGTATTGGACATGGACGCAAGCCAGATGAAAACAGATGAGAAAGGAGTCAGCGCCAGGCTTCTTTCTGCGGTGTTTCAGGACAATGTAATCAGCGTCAGGGTGAAATTTAAGGATGATACCGTGACCCTGATACCGGATGAGAAGGTAAAGGAGATTCTGAAACAGGAGGAGGAAAACCGGAAAAAACAGGATCAGGGAATTGGCGTACAATGGGATGACAGTTATTTCTGTATTGACAGCGAAAAGCACATTTACGGCCGCAGTGCGTTTCAGGACAGAATCCGGGCGGAGAAGAAAGAGCAGAAGGCGCAGGGCGCAAGGGCCGTTACCTTTGACCGGATTAAGGGAAAGGGTATAGACGGACTGGGTTTTACCCGGCAGAGGAACAGTACATCTTACAAAGACAATGGAAAAGGCGGATTCTATATATCCCAAGTGTGGGAGAATACCATAGGTAAGGACAGGTTTACACTGGATGAACCGGAGGGGGTCTATGAACTCTGGCTGGACGGCTTTAAAGACCCCATAAAAATCGTCTTTAAAAAGGCGCCTGCCTATGATTCGCTGGAGGATATAAAGGGAATGGTGAACCATGAAGGATTTTACGGGATGGCAGAGGGAAGGGCGGAGGAGGACGGACTCAGGCTTACCACCTACACCTATTCACAGGATGGATACAGGATTGGGTTCAGCCGCGGAAAACTGATGGCTACACTGTCAGATGGAAGGACTGCCGAACTGGTGCCTGTGCTGGGGGAACAGCTGACCACATCCCTGGACCAGCTGTCCGGCATACAGCCCAGAAGTATTCAGGAGACACTTTACAGGATACCGGAGGGCGTTGTGGTTACGGAAGCATCCCTGCATGCAGAGAAACCTGTTGTCATATCGCCGGAACAGGGAAGTGTGCTGGAAATTCCCATTACCGGGGAGCGGCAGCCTTTGGACGCGGTGGTGGAGTTCAGGGACTGCAGGATATACCTGACCGGCATCAGTCCCATAGATGAGCTTTATGAATATGGTATGGATGACAACGGAAACCCTCTTACCAGGCATATGGTCTACATCAATGCCAGGGCAGAGATGAGGGATGCAGATAAGAGTTTGTACTACGTAAATGCAGTACAGCCGGAGGAGGGACAGGAGGGCAGCTCCGGTGATCCTCTAAAAACCGTATACGCACTGGCGGATATGGCGGGGGCAGATAAAAATAACGCAGGTGAGCTGGCCGGATTCAAGGCATTATATGAGGAGGGGGAATCTGTAATCCGGCTGCAGCTTCAAAGGCCCACCTACGGATGGAATCAGGAATTTGTACTGCCGGTACAGATGTGACCGGACAAAAAGGAGGAGACTGTTTGCAGAATCTTCTTCCTTTTTTCTTAATTATCCGGTTGTGCTATTGATTTTGCCTGCTTCATGTGCAACAATTTATAGATGGATTCAGCGGCAGTATGTCTGGACCGGTATAATGATGGATATTTAAGAGAGGAACATAAAATGAGAAGCAGAAGGAGACGGAGAAGATCAAGGGCGGTTATTATCATTCCCCTGGTTTTGGTGTGTCTTATGGCCGCTGCTGCGGGCATGGCATTTTTATGGTTTGCAAAGGGACAGGCGGGTGTAAGGCAGGCTGCGCCGGATGAACGGTTCATGGAGTATACAGGATATCTGACCGAGGGGAATTACGAAGCCATGTACCGGATGCTGGATTCCGGGAGCCGTATGGACATCAGCCAGGAGGAGTTTATCACCAGGAACAAGAAAATATATGAGGGCATCGGCGCCTCCTCCATCCAGGTGGATATTGCCGGAGTGGAGGAAAAGGAGGACCAGGGTATTCAGACGGTCAGCTATGAGACCAGCATGGAGAGCCTGGCAGGCACCATCCATTTTTTCAACCAGGTTGATTTTAAGATGGAGGCATCCTCCGGGGCTGCCGGGACAGACAGCCATGACAGTGAAAAGGCAGGAAAGAAAAGGAAGGCAGCAAAAGACGAAGAATACAGATTGATCTGGAACGACCGCGTTATATTTCCCAACCTGAGCTGGAACGACAAGGTAAGGGTCACCACGGATAAGGCTGTAAGAGGAAGCGTTCTGGACCGAAACGGCATTATGCTGGCCGGAAAGGGAAGCGCGTCCATGGTGGGGCTTGTGCCGGGAAAGATGAGCCGGGAGGCTGACAACGATTCAGAGGACGGCATAAACCGGCTTTCAGAGCTTTTAGGTGTTTCCGCTGACAGTATCCGCAAAAAGCTGTCGGCTAACTGGGTGAAGGACGATTCCCTTGTTCCCATTAAAACGTTAAAGAAGGTGGATGAGCTCAATCTCCAATCCGCTCTCCCTGAGGATGAGAATGTACAGAACAGGGCGCTTCAGGACCAGCTTCTGACCATTCCGGGCGTCATGATCACAGATACGCCTGTCAGATATTATCCTCTGGGCGAAAAGGCTGCCCATCTGGTGGGCTATGTACAGAATGTAACGGCAGAGGATCTTGAGGAGCACAAGGGGGAAGGATACCTGCCGGACAGCGTCATCGGCAGGAGCGGCATGGAAGGCCTGTTTGAGAAGGAGCTAAAGGGACAGAATGGCCGCATTATATCCATTGTTACGTCCCAGGGAGAAGAAAAACAGGTTTTGGCAGCCATTCCCAGAATTGACGGCCAGGATATCACACTCACCATCGACAGCAGCCTGCAGGAGCTGGTGTATGACACATTCCGGGACAGCAAAAGCTGTACCGTGGCCATGAATCCCTACACTGGAGAGGTTCTTGCCCTGGTGAACACTCCCAGCTACGATAACAATGATTTTATCCTGGGCATGTCGGAGGAAACCTGGACCGGGCTGAATGAGGATGAGAGAAAGCCCATGCTAAACCGTTTCAGGCAGCGCTTTGCCCCAGGCTCCTCCTTTAAGCCCATCACAGGTGTTATCGGCCTTGCCGCAGGCGTCCTTACGCCGGATGAGAATTTTGGGGAGGACGCAGCAGGACTAAGCTGGCAGAAGGATGCCGGCTGGGGCGGCTATCATGTCACCACCCTTCACGGTTACAGTCCGGTCAACCTTAAAAATGCCTATATCTATTCGGATAACATATACTTTGCAAAAGCAGCCCTGAAAATCGGCTATGATGATTTCATGGCAGGACTGGACCGGCTGGGCTTTAACCAGAAACTTCCCTTTGAAATCTCGGTGGCTGAATCCCAGTACTCCAATGCTGACCGGATTGAAACGGAAATCCAGCTGGCGGACAGCGGTTACGGTCAGGGCCAGGTGCTGGTGAATCCCATCCATCTGGCATCCCTTTATACCATGTTCCCCAACCAGGGAAAGGTTCTGAAACCCTATCTTGTATACAAGGATACACCGGTGCCGGAGATCTGGATTGAGGACGCCTGTACGCAGGAAACAGCAGAGACCATGGAGGACGCAATGAAGGCTGTAATCAGTTCGGAACACGGCACAGGACATGCAGCCATGCGTTCAGACATTACTCTGGCAGGAAAGACAGGGACTGCTGAGATAAAAGCATCCAAGGAAGATACAAGCGGCACGGAACTGGGATGGTTTGCCGTGTATACGGCGGATAAGGACATACAGAAGCCGGTTTTAATGGTCAGCATGGTGGAAGATGTGAAGAACGCCGGAGGAAGCGGTCTGGTGGTCAGAAAGTCCAGGGATGTGCTGGGAGCCTATATACCGTCAGGACAGTAGGACAATCCGAAGATACAGACATATACTATTATGGAGGAGGGAATCAGCATAAACTGTATATGGGGGATTGGAGGGGAAATCAATGCCTATGGATTCATTTTCATCAGAAGGGATTTTACGGAGGCTCATCAGGCTTCCCTATCTTCCGCTGTATGTGGGCGCACTGAACGCGGCGGTAGAGCTGGATGTTTTTTCGGACCTTACCCAGCGTAAGAGCGTCAGGGAGCTTTCAGAGGAGAGAGGGTGGAATGAAGATAACACGCGGTATTTCCTGGACGCCCTTTACTGTCTTGGATTTATCTGGAAAAGGGATGAAATGTACTGTAACTGCAGGGAAACAGACCGTTATCTTGTAAAGGGAAGACCGGAATACATCGGAGGACATCTGGCCTTTCACTGCGCAGAGGAGTGTATAGGATGCAGGGATATTAAGAGGCTGGTTGAAGAGGGCCCCGGCGGGGTCAGCCAACCGGAGGGTCAGCCGGCCTTTGAGCAGTATGTGCAGAACATGCGGGAGTCCCAAATGGGCTTCCGCCAGACTGAGATACAGAAAATGGTAACGGAACTTCCGGAATATCCGGGAATCAGGAAAATTTTAGATTTGGGCTGCGCAACGGGGCTGCTGGGCCTGGGCGTGATGGGAGAACGGGAGGATATGTACGGGATTCTCTATGACCGTCCGGCCATGGAACCGGCAATCCGGGAGTCCATCCGTCTGACCGGCCTGAACGAGAGAGCCACACCCATGACAGGGGATTATCTGACAGATGATATAGGAGATGGCTATGACCTGATTTTGGCCATTGCCACCTTAAGCTTCGTGGAACATGAGCTGGCCGGCCTTATGAGGAAGCTTTATAAGGCCTTGAATCCGGGCGGCGTGCTGCTCTGCTATTCAGAGGGAATCGAACGGGATGGATCCGGACCGTGGGACATGGTGCTGGGCTGGCTTCCGTACAATATGCAGGGATATGACCTTGGAGTAAAGAAGAATGAAATAACAGAGGCTGCCATGGCGGCCGGCTTCAGCAGTGCTGAAAAACGGACCGGAATCTATTCCACAGGCAACGTGGATGTGGATATATTCAGAAAATAATCTTACAAAAAGTTTGACATGGAAAATGTAGGATACGAAAAACAGAGAGGCTGCGGGTACAGTCTCTCTGTTTTTTGTGTGAGCCTTTAGCCCAGCCAGCGGTACAGGATGGTCTCCAGCTGGCGGATATCAATGGGCTTTGCCATATGCTGGTTCATACCGGCGTCCATGGCCAGTTTGATGTCTTCTGTAAACGCGTTTGCAGTCATAGCCACGATGGGGATGGTGGCTGCGTCCGGACGGTTCATGGCGCGAATTCTCCGGGTAGCCTGGTAGCCGTCCATGAGGGGCATCTGTATATCCATGAAGATTAGGTCATAGTACCCTGTAAAAGAGGCTGCGAACATTTCAACTGCTTCCCGGCCGTCCGCGGCTGTCTCCACATGGGCTCTTGTGTTCTGCAGTAAAGTCCTGGCTATTTCCTGGTTCAGAAGATTATCTTCCGCCAGCAGAATCCGCTTGTTGGAAAAATCAGCCCTGGGAAGTTGGGGAAGGGAGGCTGTCCTGGTCTCTTCCTCCTCATGGAGGGCAAAGCGCCGCAGCATGCATATGAGTTTGGAAGGAAACAGGGGCTTGGAAATGAATCCGTTGGCTCCGGCTTCTTTTGCCGCGGTCTCATATTCAGCCGTGTCGTAGGCCGAGATAACGATAATAGGAACGTGACTGCCTGCCTGGGCACGGATTTGTCTGGTCACCTCGATGCCGTCCATGTCAGGCATACGCAAATCCACGATAACGGCAAAAAATCCTTTGAGATCACGGTGGGCGGAAACCACCCTGGAGACAGCCTCTTTGCCGGATGTCACAAAGGAGCTGTTCATGCCAATCTGGTTCAGGCACCGGCATGTCTCCTCGCATACGATTCTGTCATCATCCGCCACTAGGACAGGAAGCTCAGTCAGCACCGAGGAATCAGGCAGAATCTGGTTTCTCAGTCTCAGGTTAAAGGTGACTGTAAAACGGGAACCCAGGCCGGGCGTACTCTCCACCCATATGTCGCCGTCCATCATCCTGGCTATGTTGCGGGTAATAGCCATGCCCAGGCCGGTTCCCTGAACACCCCGGATTCGTTCATCCTCAGCCCTCTCAAAGGGCTCAAAGACCCGCTCTATGAATTCAGGCGATATACCCACCCCGTTGTCCTCACATACCAGCCGGTAGGTGCCGTAACCCTGCTGGGGACTGCGTGCTTCTGACAGCTCCAGTGTAATGGTTCCTCCGTGGGGCGTGTATTTGATGGCATTGGACAGGAGATTATTGATAATTTGCTGGAGCCGCTGCATATCACCGCACACAGCCTCATGTTCCAGCGTTTCTATATGGATGTTTAGGGTGTGGCCTCTGCGCTTTAAGTCTGGCTGTATCATGGAAATGACATCCTTAAAGAGGGAATCCAAAAGAAAGTCCTCCTCAGACAGGACGATTCGCCCGCTCTCTATCTTTGACATGTCCAGAACCTCGTTAATCAGTGAGAGAAGAAGCTTGGAGGAACTGGTGATTTTTTCCATACAATCTATTACCCGGTCCGGATCATCGGCGCAGGAGGCAGCGATGGCTGTCAGCCCGATGATGGCGTTCATGGGGGTGCGGATATCATGGCTCATTCTGGACAGGAAGGTGCTTTTGGCCTGGTTGGCCACCTGGGCAGCGTTGAGGGCATCCTGTAAAAGCTCCTTCTGGCGTTTTTCCTCCCTTATTTCCGTGATGTCGGAACGGGTCAGAAGGATGATCTTCCTCTGACGGTCGTAGTAACTGTAGCGCAGTTTTTTGTCCCGGAGGATACCATTCTGGATGGTGCGGGAGTAGAGGATGTATTCTTTGTTTTGTTCCAGCTCCTTTAATACATTGTCAAGGCTCATAAGACGGGTGGTTTCCTCCCATTCATCCTCAGGAAGATAGGCCCGGTTGTATTCCATAAGCTCCTTTTCGTAATTGTCGCCCACCTCAGGGGGGAGCAGGTTCTCTGAACTGTGGGAAGACAGATAGCGGATATGGTGGTTCGTATTGGCATCTATGTAAGTCACATAATCGTAATCATCCTGGGCCGCCATCTCCACCAGATGGGACCTCATTTCTGACTCAATCCTGCGGGCAAATAAAAGCAGCCTGTCACTGCTGCATCCGGAATGGGGACAGGAACTTAAAAAAATCTCATGCCATTCAAATCCATAGGGAGCCCCGATGAAGCGGATTTCCATGCGTTTGTGCTTCCGGCCGCTTGCAATAAAGCTGCGCAGAGATTCCATGCAGAAGAATTCGTTCCATACGGCCTGGTCCGGACCATATACATTATGTTCTGACAACTCCCTCAGCGTTTGTTCCAAATCAAGGGTCTGTCCCGTGGTGGAGGGAAGGGTGCGGTCTCTCCAGACATATACTTCCTCCTCCTTCAGACGGAGTTCCCAGATGGTATCAATGATACCGTCTGTTGCATCAATATAATCGTTTAGTGACAGACCGGTTGGTTTCATTTTTATATTCCTTTCCCGCTGCATGGCTACAGCACACTGCGCATTTATGATAATACCAGAAATATCCGGAAAACACAATGAAAGTAACAGCATCTACAGGGATTACTTGGCAATGGTTTTCGGATATGGTACAATAAACAAAGCTGTGTATCATTTGAAAAGAGGGAAAACAATGTTCACACAAAGAAAAATTCTGGTTGTGGAAGATAATGAAATAAACCGCATGATGCTGAGCGCCATCCTTTCATCGGAATATGAGGTGCTGGAAGCGGAGAACGGGCAGAGGGCCCTGGAGATACTTAGAAAACACAGGGATGGAATCGCGCTGATTCTGCTGGACATCATCATGCCTGTAATGGACGGATATACCTTCCTTGCCCGTATGCAGGAGGAGCCGGCGCTGGCATCCATACCGGTCATCGTAACCACCCAGAGCGATGGTGAATCCGATGAAGTCACCGCCCTTTCACACGGAGCCACAGACTTTGTGGCAAAGCCTTATAAACCCCAGATTATTTTGCACCGTGTTGCCAGTATCATCAAGCTCAGGGAAACAGCCGCCATGATAAATCTGGTCCAGTACGACCGGCTGACCGGACTCTACTCAAAAGAATTTTTTTACCAGCGTGTAAAGGAAACCCTGGCCGCCCATCCTGAGCAGGAGTATGACATCATATATTCCAATATAGAGAATTTTAAACTGGTCAACGATATATTCGGAGTTCCTGCCGGGGACAGGCTCCTGGTCAATGTGGCCGCCATGTTTTCAAAGCAGGTTGGCAGATGGGGCATCTGCGGCCGTATTAATGCGGACCAGTTTGCCTGTCTTTCAGAGCGCCGTCTTGACTACTCAGAGCAGTTGTTTGTGGAGGCGGGCAATGAGATTAATGCCATGTCCAACGTGAAAAACATGGTGATGAAATGGGGGGTTTACCATATTGATGACCGATCCATATCCGTGGAACAGATGTGCGACCGCGCCCTGCTGGCGGTCCGCAGCATTAAGGGACAGTACAGAAGGCATTTTGCAGCCTATGATGATGCCCTGCGCAGTAAGCTGCTTCGGGAACAGGCCATCACGGACAGCATGGAGGATGCCCTGGCACAGGGGCAGTTCATTGTGTACCTGCAGCCCAAGTACAGGCTGAAGGACAGGGAACTGTCAGGGGCGGAGGCTCTGGTAAGGTGGATTCATCCGGAATGGGGCTTCCAGTCGCCCGGTGAATTCATTCCCCTGTTTGAGAGAAATGGATTCATCACACAGTTAGACCAGTATGTATGGGACCGCACCTGCGCTTTGCTGCGGGACTGGGACCGTAAGGGATATCCGCAGATACCTGTATCCGTGAATGTGTCCAGGGCCGATATCTACAACGCGGACCTGGCCAACATCCTTCTGAGGACCGTACATAAATATAACCTGCCGCCGTCGCGTCTGCATCTGGAAATTACAGAGAGCGCTTATACTGAAAATCCGGGACAAATCATTGATACGGTAACCCACCTCAGGGAGCTGGGATTCATCATTGAGATGGATGATTTTGGAAGCGGTTACTCCTCCTTAAACATGCTGAACCAGATGCCTCTCGATATACTGAAGCTGGATATGAAGTTCATCCAGAGCGAGACAGCCAAGCCTGTGAACCAGGGAATCCTGCGTTTTATCATGAGCCTTGCCCGGTGGATGAACCTGAGTGTGGTGGCGGAAGGGGTGGAGACCGATGAACAGCTGGAACGGCTCAGCGAAATCGGATGTGATTACGTACAGGGCTATTTTTTTGGAAAGCCTATGCCTGAGGATGTCTTTGAGGAGCTGATGAAAAAGACGGCCAGGGAAACGAAAGAGGGGCAGGAACCGGAAAGCCGGGAACGTGAATCTGAATACAGCGGCCGGGAATTATCTGAATACGGCAGCCGGGAATTCCTGTTAGGCGCCTGCGGCAGAGAGGACAGCCTTGAGTGTCTGGAGCAGAAGCTGGCTGCTGTGAATGAACAGATGGAGGTCATTGTCAATTCCATTCCGGGAGGTATTGCCAGCTACCGGATAGAGGGCGACCGTTTTATACCGGAATATTATTCCGACGGAGTCCTTGCTATTTCCGGTCATACCAGGGAAGAATTTCAGGCGCTGGTGGCCCGTGATGCTATGGATATCATATATGAGCCGGACCGGGAACGCGTGCTGTCAGCTGCCAGGGCGGCAGTCATAAGCGGCGAAGTCCTGGATATCTCGTACCGCATGCGCCACAGGGACGGAAACATTATATGGATTCACCTGAATGGGCGGCGTATGGGTCCCCTGTCTGATAAAATGAGTTTTTATGCGGTGTTTACCGGCATGTCAGAAGAAGCCCGTCTCTTCCAGAGCATTGCCAGTAAAACCGTGGACAGTATCTATGTTATCAGCAAGGAAAATTATGATCTGCTCTATGCCAATGAGATGAAAGGACCCTTTGCCAACGGGCAGAGGAGCCTGGGGCAGAAGTGCTATCAGGCCCTCCATGGAAACATGTCTCCCTGCAGTGACTGTGTGATGAAACGTTGCCAGGCCGACGGCAAGGATAACTCCATGATGCTTACCAGTCAGGGAAGGGTTTTTAATGCCCGGTTTTGTGAAACAGACTGGAACGGCATTCCGGCCTATATCCAGTATGTGAGGGATGTCACAGAGGAAGTGGAGACCCAGAAAGAGAAGAAGCGTCTGGAACAGTATTTCCAGACCATGGTTAAAAACCTGCCCGGAGGGGTTGCAGTGGTTTGCCGGAAAAAGGACGGTACCATGAGGCCGGAGTTTTTATCCGATGGTTTTGCGGCAATGACGGGTATGGAATATGAGGAAGCGTGGGACTTGTACCGGGATGATGCCATGTATGGGGTGCATCCCCAGGACCAGCCATATGTGGCAGGACTGATGGAGGAGTATGCCTCCGGCGGCTTTGGCAGCAGAGAGATTGTGTACCGCCTGAAGAAGGGCCGTGAGGAGGGCCGCTATATATGGGTCAGAAACCGTTTTAGCCTTATTGAGGATGATGAGGGGAACGAACGAATTTATGCCATTTACTATGACATAACGAAGGAGCGGGAGGAGCAGGAACAGCTGCGGGCCCGGTACAGGGAGCTTCTGCTTAAACATTACCGGATGCCGGGGCCCAATGCTCTGATTGTAGGGCATTACAGCATTACGCAGAACCAGATAATGGAGGTCATTGACCGCACAGATTCCGGGCTTATGGAGAGCTTTGGTTCCAACCGGAAGGAATTTTTTGCCGGCATTAGCGGATTCATCGCGGATGAGGATGAGAGGCGCGCATACAAGGAAGCCTTTGTGGAGGCGCAGGGGGTGAACCAGGACTTTAACTGTTTCATCAAATTTCCAAGAGATCCTTACGGGCGTTATGTCCGGTTTAAGGTGGATCTGGTGGAAACACCGGACGCGGATGACATTACGGGTATTTTTACTGTGACAGATATCACGGAACAAATCTTATCGGAGAGAATCCTGCACCGCCTGACCGTAGTGGGCTGTGACCTGGTGGTGGATGTGGATTTATTCCATGACAGCTATACGGTGCTGAACAGCGGCAGGGAGGCAGGGGATGTCCCTGAGCCGTCAGGATGCCATTCCCGGCAGATAGACTATATGCTGAAGGCGCAGGTTGTTCCCAGAGACAAAGAGCAGGTGGCAAAAATGCTGGAATCCGGGTACATCCTGGAACAGCTGCAGAAGGAGGAGTCCTATTCCTTCCACTATTCAATCATTGGCGAACAGGGCGACATTTTGACAAAAAACCTGACAATCTCATCCATTGATCTGCGGTTGGGACGCATCTGCATGGCCAGGACCGATATCACGGATTCCGTGCGGGAACAGCAGGGAATGCTGAATGTGGTGGCTTCCACCTTTGAGCTCATGGGGGTTGTGAATATCCGCAGCAGGCGGATGACCATGTATACAAGACAGACTGTGCAGGAGAATCTGTCTCCTTATATACTGGATAATTATAATGATTCCCTGGAGCTCATTGCCGGATATTGTGATATTGGAGATGGAAGCACATCCATCCACACACAGTTTAGTCTGGATACTATGGTGTCCAGACTGCAGAAGGAGCCTGCGGGATATGATTTTGTGGTGCCATATACCGTGGGGGAGGGCGTGCGGTATAAGCAAATCAGTATTTTGTGGGGAGACAGGAACCGCAAGACCGTCTGTATGCTCCGGGCAGATGTGACAGACATGCTGGCGGACGAGCGGCGCAAGAAGGATGAGCTCAGGGAAGCGCTTGCCCTGGCAGAGGAGGCCAGCCGGGGCAAAAGCGAATTCCTTTCAGCCATGAGCCATGACATCCGCACACCTATGAATGCAATCATAGGCATGACAGAGCTGGCCGCGGTCCATATAGATGACAAGGAACGTGTGGCGGACTGCCTGAAAAAGATATCACTGTCCTCCGGGCATCTCATGAGCCTGATAAACAATGTGCTGGATATGAGTAAAATTGAGCGCTCCAGGCTGATTCTCAACCGCATGAGGATATCCCTTCCATGTCTGACGGAGCAGATTGCCGAAATAATTAAGCCCCAGGCGCGCCAGGGAGGCCTTGATTTTGAGGTCCGTACCAGCGGGATTGTCCACAAGGAGTTTTACGGGGATTCCCTGCGCCTGAACCAGATTCTCATTAATCTGCTGGGCAATGCATGTAAATTCACACCGGAAGGAGGCAGGGTCAGCTTCTGCGTGGAGGAATGCGGACCTGCCAAAAAGAAAGGCTGGATTCACTACCGTTTTACGATCAGCGACACCGGGGTGGGAATTAAAGAGGAATTTTTACAGCATATGTTTGAGCCATTCAGCCGCGGCAGGAATGACAGCAGCGTGGAAGGGAGCGGACTGGGACTAAGCATCACCAAGGGACTGGCAGACCTTATGGAGGGAGAAATCCGGGTCAGGAGCCGGGAAAACCAGGGAAGCACATTCCAGGTGGATTTGGAATTTGAACCGGTCAGGGATGAAGGGACCGGAAGGAAAGAAGGAGAACAGGCGGTCCTGTCCGGGAACGGAAATCTTGCCGGTTGCCGGTTCCTGATAGCTGAGGACAATGCCATCAATGCAGAGATTCTCTGTGAGCTGCTGCGGATGCAGGGGGCGGAATCTGTTATACGGACCAACGGGGCCAAGGCTTTGGATGAATTTAAAGGCAGCGTTCCAGGCACCTATGATGCTGTACTGATGGACATTCAGATGCCGGAGATGAACGGATATGATACGGCCCGGGCTATCCGCGGCCTGGCCCGGAAGGATGCCGGTACAATACCCATTATAGCCATGACAGCCAATGCGTTTGCCGAGGATGTACAGGCCGCCCTTAAAGCCGGAATGACGGCCCATGTGGCAAAACCCATTGATGTCAATGTAATGGTTGCGGTGCTTTTAAAGACCATCGGAAAGCATTCCTGATGGGGCGTACCGCATGAATAATACGGCTTGATATTACAACATAAAGGAGAAACAAACAAATGAAACCGAATGAAGCTACAGGAAATCAGGAAATCATGCACCGTCTTAAAAACGCAGGGGAGCTATATGTCCTGCTTTCCCTGTGTACAGGAGAACCCTATGTGGTCTGCGACCAGGAAACATATGATGATGAAATCATAGTTTTCTTTGATTCACAGGCAGCTATAAAAGAGGCAAAAGAACAGACAGAAGCAGGAAGGCCTGTCAGGCCTATGAAGCTGGAGAACAAGCAGTTTCTGCTCTTTTATACCAGCCTTTACACACTTGGGGTAAATGCGCTGCTGGTTAAAGACGGCGGGAGAGACACCCTGATTCAGCTGCAGGACTTTGTGAAACGCAATAAGCAGCAGGGACAGGAGTCAGGGGAGAAGATATGGGTGGAGAACCCGTCCCTTCATCTGACTATGCTGTATTATATGCAGGAACTTAGAAGAAAGCCGGGACAGGAGAGTCTTCCGGAGATTAAAGAGTGGCAGGATGAGATTTCCAATGATTTCAGCAAGGGCAGTTTCATTGTTCCTGTGGAGAAGGAGGGAAAGGGGCTGGCTGCTGTCAAAGTAAACGAACAATTATTCCAGGCTATCTTCACAGATATATTAGAGTTCCAGAAATTTAACAGGGAGGGGAAACTGCGTCCCCTTGTGGTGACAGCTGATAAGATACCGCAGATCATGACAGAAGAGGCAAAGGGTGTGATTCTCAATCCCATGGGAGTCAGAATGCCTCTCCAAATTAAGAGGACGGCTGGACAGCCGAAGCAGGACGCTTAAGATGTGAGAAAAAAACTCTATAAAGGCTGCGATGAGATTTACTTCATCGCAGCCTGGTTACGTTCTGAGTTCAAGGGACAGCTGGTCGAAATCTCCGGGATTGTCCTTTGGTTCTTCAAGTGATGTTACTTTTTTTAATATTTCTTTTTGTGTTTTATTATATTCTTCCTTGGCCCGTTTGAGGATAGCTGCCTGGCCTTCCCGGTATGTGTTCTGGAACCAGTAAAGGAGCAGTGATTCATCTGAAGTCAGCAGCTTGGTGACAGATGCCCCTGCTTCGTCCGGGCGCAGCGCTGCGGCAAGAGGCGTTTCCAATGGAATGTCGAAAATGGAATGGACGGAAGTGCCAAGTGCCTTTGCGATGGATTCCATGTGAACCATTTTATCCTTTTGATTTTCTCCGTTTATGATTCTCTTTAAAGTGCTGGCAGGTATGTGTGTCTCCTTTGATAAGGTTGCCTGGGTCATGCCCTTTAAATTCATAAGTGCAATCAGTTTCTCGTTTCTCACAGTACGTCCCCGTTTCCTGGTAATCCCATATGATATATGTCTTTAACCCCGTAGTATTGCCATAAAATACCTCTTATGGATAATTCTACCATATAAATGAAGATTCTTCAAGAAACGACATTGATTTAAGGATATTTTTTCTCATGATATTTTTTCTCGTAAATTTTTCGGCTTGCCTTGCTCTATGAAGTTTTTTCTCATGATATTCAACGCGGTTTTGGTGCCCGATTTATTCTTAATAGAGGCATCTGTTCCTGTATGAATTTTTGTTACATATTCTTTCAATTTCTTTAAATCCATGGACAGCGCCGCTTAATTTGTTTACAATAGACAGGCTGGTCAAAGGCTGGCTGCATTTAAAATACACAGGAGACCAGAATTTATGTCTAAAGATACCAAAAAGAATATAAAAGGGACTGACAACAGAAAAAATACAAACAGTAAAATCCCTAAAAACTTAAAAACACAGGACAGGCAAAATGCAATGAAGCGAATCAGTAAGACCAGGCAGGCAAAGATGCGGGAGGAGGAAGTAAAGTCCACTCTGAAGTTTGGTGTGAAGCTGGTTTTGGTTCTGGCAGTTGTGATTGGATGTGCACAACTGTTTTTTTTATGGAAAGAATGTGATGGCGGACAGGAGCAATGGCCCCGCTGCCTGGATAGCGGCAGAAAACAGTCAAACAAAGGACAATCCATCTGATTCATCCGGGTTATCAAAAACAGGAGAACCGGAGAAAGAAGACCAGGAAGAGACAGCAGGTCCTGAAACAAAAGAAGGTACAACAGGAGGTCTGGCTTCCAAAGAAATGCAAACCGGGGAACCGGTGTCTGTAGAGCCGTCCGCAGAATTGGCAACCGGAGAGCAGGGTACCGGAACATGGGTATCCGGGGAACCGCCGTCCGGAATTGTCCTGGATCCGTTTCTGCCTGATTCTGAAAAGGGGCAGCAGACACCGGAGACCATTGCACCCTTTGCGGTCTCCAGCGATGGACCGGGTAACGTGGTGCAGGCCGCACCGCCCTTAGGAGAAGGGGCCTTAGGCCCGGCAGGCGGCGGAAATGAGCTGTTCCCTGTTTCCGGGCCTGCGGACGCCTCCAAGCCCATGATTGCATTTACCTTTGATGACGGCCCTTATTACAGTGTGGACAGCAGAATTCTGGACACACTTCAGGCTTACGGGGGCAGGGCTACCTTTTTTATAGTAGGAAGCCGCGTCAATGACTACAAGGACACCCTTAAGAGAATCCGGGATTCCGGGTCCGAGATAGGAAACCATACATTTAACCACAAGAATCTGGAAAAGATTTCTCCCGAAGAAGTGACCTCCCAGATTGAGATGACCAATGATGCGGTGGAGGCTGTAACAGGTTTCCGGCCAAAACTGGTACGTGTGCCTTACGGCGCCTTTAAGGGCCAGGTGCCGGGCCTGGTATCTTATCCCATGATTCAGTGGAACATAGATACACAGGACTGGTCCAGTAAGGATAAGGATGCCATTGCAGCCGCTGTGCTCTCCCAGGCAAGGGACGGAAGCATCATACTGATGCACGACCTTTATTCCGCTACGGCTGAGGCCTTTGAGACGGTCATCCCCCTTCTGGCTGCCCAGGGCTACCAGTTTGTTACGGTCAGTGAGATGTATGCGGCCAAAGGAGTGCCGCTGGAGGCTGGTCAGGTCTATTTTAATATTCCTAAGGGGTGATGGTTAGAGTACCTTATTAACTTCCACAGGAATCAGCGCGCAGATAAAGATTGTAAATCTTTTCTGCCGGCAGTTAAGCCTCATGGAAAATTTTTCTTGACATGTACACCGTGTCGTGCTTTATACTTAATTTAGGAGGAAGGTACAAATACGATGGAACAAATGCAGACTGTCAGTATAATATCAAAAAATTAATCCTGGAGACAGCTCGGTTTTTGCCGTTGTGGACAGCATTTTCTTTCCAAAAACAAAATACAGGAGGAATCGTCGATGGAAGACCCTAAGAAAGCAAATGAGACGTTACAAAAACTGGAGGACAGAGACGTGCGGATCATTTACCTTCCGCCAATGACCGTAGCAGCAGCCCGCATTTCAGGGGAAGCTGAGTATGGAGTGGGGCCGGAAGCCACCGGTATGATTGAGAAATTTGTTTACGAAACGGAATTGCTGAAACTAAAACCCGATGCCAGAGGGATGGGATTTGATTGTTCCAGAGCAGATTTAAGAGTGGAAGCCGGAGCAGCTCCCACCGCTTATGAAGCATGGGTATCAATCCCTGAGGATATGGAGGTTAAGCCGCCTCTGGTTAAAAAAACATTTGGCGGCGGGATGTATGCTGCCCATGTATTGAGGGACTGGAATTTTCAGGATTGGCGTTTGCTTCAGGAGTGGGCCGCAGAAAGCGGGAGATACGAAGAAGCCGGCGGTCCATGCTTTGAGGAAATATTAAATTATTACAACCTTATGAATAATGGGGCGAAAATGGAAGATACACAGATTGATTTGCTGCTGCCTGTTAAGGAAATAATAAAGTAGAGGATGAAGGAAAGAGTACAGGAATTCTTTGCTTTTAGTCCGGAAAACAGTTATAGCAGCAGAATGTTACGGTAGCAGAGGACGGAGAATGGCACATCAAATTTGACTTATATGCCCGGCGCATGTGATGAGTATTTTATTTATGGCGTAATCTTAGGGTGAGACACCGCCATAGTTCCATTCCTGCCGCACAACTGATGGGATTGTTTACGGAGGATGCAGCAGAAAAAGCGGCTGTCTTGAACAGCAGGCAGGGCTGGATGGGGATATTCGTCTGACTAATTTGTATTTTAAGAAAGGGAAATGATAATGGCAAAGACTTCATTTAATGAATTTCTATTGGCAGTTGCGCCGGAGCGCCGTGTATTTGTGGAGAAGCTGAATGACAAACTATTGGAACAGGGGTGTGAACTGGTAATCAAGGAAGTCAAAAGCGGTTACACTGCCACATACCAGATGGAGAAGAAAACCGTAATGAATTGGGTGTTTCGCAAGACAGGTATCTGGGCACGCATTTACGGAGATAATGCCGGCAGGTATGAGGAGGTCATCGCCGCTCTGCCTGCTGACATGCAAAAGAAAATGACGGCTTCCCGTGATTGCAAGAGACTTATTGACCCTGATGCATGCAGTGGTACATGTGTGAAAGGTTTCGTCTATTCTCTGAATGGAGAGACACAAAAGAAATGCCGTAATGACGGAATGCTCTTCCTTCTGACAGAGGAAACAGCAGAGTATATTGCCGGGCTGATCTGTGCTGAGGTTGCTGTGCGTAAGCTGGCTTTGCAGCAGCTGAATCGTTAAGAACGGCATATTGCCAAGTATATCCCCCTGCCATTGGCTTATCCTAAAAGCAGTTATCATATTATTATGAGTTTTCTGTATTGTATTAGTAAATTGCAGACGGTGGCCTGGATTTATATGCAGACACAGGCGTAGGTTGAAGAAACAGAATGGGCTGACGGCAGTTAGACAGAGTTTTATCATTATATTTTAGGAACGCGGGACTGAATAAAAAGATATGATTAAAGGGATAACCAATTCAAAATAAGAGGTATGGAGGAGCCGTTGATATGATAACGATACGAAATGAAGAAGAACGTGATTACAAGGTTGTTGAAGAGATTACGAGAAAGGCATTTTATAATCTATATATCCCTGGATGTGCGGAACATTATCTGGTTCACATCATGCGCGGACATGAGGATTTTATACCAGAGCTGGATTTTGTGATTGAACTGGACGGACAGGTGATTGGAAATATTATGTATACAAAAGCCCGGCTGGTTGATGAAGCCGGAACAGAAAAAGAAATCCTAACCTTTGGTCCGGTCAGTATTGCTCCTGAGTATCAGAGAAGAGGGTACGGAAAGATGCTGATTGAGCATTCCTTTGAACAGGCCGTTCGGCTTGGCTATGATGTGGTTGTCATATTGGGAAGTCCGATGAACTATGTGGGGTGCGGTTTTAAAAGCAGCAGGAAATTGAATATCTGTATGGAAAATGGGAAATATCCGGCTGCGATGATGGTGAAGGAACTGGTCCCGAATCAATTGGACGGCAGAAAATGGTTCTATTATGACAGCCCTGTAATGGCAATCTCCGAAGAAGAGGCACAGGAATATGATAATACCTTAGAGAAAATGGAAAAGAAATATCAGCCTAGCCAGGAAGAGTTTTATATTATGAGCCATGCTTTTATTGAGTAAGAAACATTGGGTGAGAAATGGAAATGGTAATAGAAAAAGGGATGGTTTCAGACATAGATGAGCTGGAACAACTTTATAACAGTCTGATTGACCATCTAACCAATACGGTCAACTATCCCGGCTGGATTAAGGGGATTTATTCGGAGGTGTACACCTTTGCAGTTCATCCTATGTACTTAAAGAAGGGAATCGGAAAAAGGCACCTGGATTTTGCTGAGGAATACGGCAGAAAAACAGGAGTCAAAGCCATCCGGCTGGACGTTTATGAAAAGAATATACCTGCTGTCAATATGTACAGAAAGTGTGGATACCAATACATAGACCGGGTAGATTTGGGTTACGGAGTGCATGGACTGGTTTGAATTGTACCAAAAGATTATATAAACGAGGTAAATTATGAATAACGATGTTAAACAAATCATCTATTCATATGGCGCAGACGTATGCGGTATTGCAGATATTGAAAGATTCGCTGCGGCGCCTCCGGGTTTTTCACCATCGAATCTGTTTAGAGACTGTAAATCTGTCATTGTATTTGGATGCGCGCTTCCCCGGGGAATAACGAAAGCAGATTCACGTCTGGTTTATGGGCATTATAACTCCCTGCTTTGTGATGAGGTTGACAAAATAGCATTGAGGGGCGCAAAGGCTCTTGAACGTAAATTTGGGGCTAAAGCAGTTCCGCTGCCGTGTGATAATCCATATGAGTATTGGGATTCAGAAACATTGACAGGTAAGGGACTGATTTCCATGAAACACGCCGCTGTTCTATGCGGGCTTGGTACCCTTGGAAAAAGCAGTTTGCTTTTAAATCCGGAATATGGAAATTTGTTAGTACTGGGCGCCATTCTCTTTGAACTGAAGCTGCAGTCAGATAAACCATGTGAAGAAATCTGTATTAAAAACTGTAAGAAATGTATAGAGGCATGTCCGGTCCGGGCTATCGGTCACGGAGTAGTGAACCAAAGTTTATGCCGTCAAAATGCATATGGTAAAACGAGCCGTGGATTTGATACGGTAGACTGTAATCAGTGCAGAATGGTCTGTCCGATGAGATATGGAAAATAAAATGTTAAACTGAGAAGGTATATGGGGAATGTATTTAAATCCGAAATCAGGAATTCGTCCCGGATGATTGTAAGTGTGCTGCTTAGGTCAGTTTACAACAAACTACACGCAGACCGCGAAAGGGGTTACTGACAAAATTTATAGTTACCAGCTATCCTCTATGGCCGTGGAGGATAGCTATTTTTTATAATATTTAGATGGTTTGCATGGTATGTTTACGGGTACTGTCTTACTCAACAAGATTATAGACTTTTCAAATTGAATCGTTTAAGCAGATTACAAAATCTAAAAACAAATTATAGTTATTTAAATTCGTAAAAAAGCAAAAAACATATCAGCTCAATACAAGTAATAAGACATAAAGGTGTCGTATTACATATGTTAAGATTAAAACAAACGGAGCAATACTTGGCTGCCTGTGGTAATTTGTCAGGGTATGATTTTGTGACAGCCATGCCATCGTTGGTATTCATCGTTACAGGCTGGAAATCGAACGGTAAGGAAAAGCAAGCTGGGCAGATACGGGAAAAACGGATATTTATATCAAATCGACCAACCGGCCAATCCGGAAACAGGAGAAATCACACCGATAAATCACGGAACATTGGAACCGGGTGTTCCCATTGAGTGGATTACAAATTAAGCATTAGCTTTATTCTCTATATCAAGTACAGTGACAGGCCGGTCAGACGGTGGAAAGGTGTAAGGCAATTGAGAATACGCTGCGGCAAGGAGCGCCAACCCCCATGCCATTGATTTGGAGATGTATGATACCGTTATTTTGGGGAGTTCCATTTACATAGGCTACGTTTCAAAGAAAATGCGCACACATTGCTGAAAAATGCGGCTGCTGTCAAAGCCTTTGGAGGCGAAGCACGGATAGAGAAAATGAAAACCATTGACAGACTGCTTATGAAGGCAGTAACAAAAGGAAAGAGAGACAGCTTGAAGCTTTCGTATGAAAATATGGATTGCTTTATAAGGGAAGCAGGGGAAAATAACAAAACAGGAAGACTCATATCGCATGGGTGCTTATAATGAAATTAATCAAATGAAATGAAACTACTGCCGAATGGTGTTGCTTAATACTGTGAAATGCCTTATAATTAGGCATTGTGGCATAATGTTTTATCCCGTATTATATAGTTGGGGTAAAAAATGTCGTAATTAAAATAAAGGGGCCTGATTATCTTTGAAAAAGGGGTGAAAAAGGAGCAGAAAAGAGCAGAATAAGGACCTGAACTCCGGCTCTTTTCGATTTGGACCGGCCCTTGCTACAAGCCAAAAATACTGTGTAAACAGCACAATAAATAAGGAAAAACCATGAGAAAACTAGCTTTAAATGATGAGATATTACTAAGCATTCAACAACCCGCCCGCTATATCGGAGGCGAGGTAAATATGGTGATTAAGGACCCTGAAAAAGTGGATGTCCGCTTTGCCATGTGTTTCCCGGACGTTTACGCTTAGGTCTATACAAACGATACCATACTACACCATTTAGTGTCATCGTATACTTTACTATACTACATATCGACACTGTAAGTATTATTTGGTATAATATAATACTGTTGAAAAAATGAAATTGTTGAAAAAATGATCATTATCTGAAGAAAATGGAGTATACATAATTAAGCATTTTTATTCACAAATCCTATACATATTTAAAGAAGTAGAAAAAATAGCCATCGTTTTGACGGCTATTTTTTTGGCTATTTGAGAGGAAACATTTTGTTTCCAATTTCAAAATGTATATTCACAAAGAACAAAGTTTTGGATATAACGACTCCTGGCCCGAAGGTCTTATGGTGAACGGACATTCCTACCTGGAAATGCCTGATATCACCTTCCGCAAATTCTGATCCAATCTCTTTCATTTGAGTTTGCCTTTTCTCATCAAGTTCCTGATCTTTCAAAGTCCTTACAGGACAGCCATCCTTCATTTCTTTCAAAAACATCGATGGCTTTACGCGAGTGACTTTATCCTTCGCCGCCGGCTTTTGTTTGTAGTTTAGGAGATATAAGGATTCACGTGCCCGGGTAGTTGCAACATAGAACAGACGCCGTTCTTCTTCAATCTCGGCTTTTAACTTTGCTTTTGAGATAGGGGTGGACCCATGACAACAGTCAATAATGAATACAGTATCCCACTCCAATCCTTTGGCACGGTGCATGGTGGAAAGTGTGACCGCTTTGCCAGACTGTTCCTTCATCTGTTTTTTATGCTGCTGGATATGGCTCGCAGCTTTCTTCAGCCATTCATCGATAGAAGAGTACTGCTCGGCATCTCTCATGAAATAATCCAACTTCACCATAAGAAACTCATCATTTAACTCGGTGTTCTTGGCGTAATCAATCAGATAGGACCGGTAGCCAATTCGTTCCGCAATCCCCCTTACCTGTTCAGCCAGGGTCATATTCTGAAGCGCATGGACATCATCAAAAAGCTTCATGGCCGCATCAACGTTTGAATCGCGGCAGTTTGGGTTCTTTCGGGCATTCCCGATTAAGGTATCAAGGGATAAGTCCATGGTTCCCCGGAAATCAATTTCCCGAAGGTATCTGACCGGTTTGTTTAAGATCTGAAGCAGGTCACTGGTCTTCCAGACCCAGTTTATGATGCGAAGGTAGGAAATAATGTCCTCGAAGATAAAATGCTCGTAAACGTCTTTTATGGCGTCATTCGAGGTATAGTTAATACGTCTCCGCTCAAACTCCGCGGCCACATCATCCAGCTGCATGTTGGTGCGGGCCAGAATGGTGATTTTAGCAGGGTCTGCGCCGGCTGTTATGATACGGCTGATGGTAGTAGACAGATAATCCAATTCCTCCTTGCGGTCCGTCAGGGTTTTATAAATCACTTCCCCATGTCCGTCCCTGGCCGCCTTGATATCCTTACTGAAACGTTCCGTGTTATGTTCAATCAGGTTCTTCGCAGCTGTAATAATCTCCGGTCTGGACCGGTAATTGATATCCATGGATATTTCGCACACAGCGGGATAATCCCTTTTGAAATCCATCATGATAACTGGCAGTGCGCCGCGGAATCCATAGATGGATTGATCATCATCTCCAACGACACAGAGATTCCCGTTTTCACCAGCGAGCAAATAGAGGATTTCTTTCTGTATCCGGTTGGTGTCCTGATACTCATCGCACATGATATATTTGTATTTTTTCCTGCATTGCCTTAAAATTTCCGGATTATTCACCAGAAGATCCCTGCATAAACAGAGCATATCATCAAAGTCCAGAAAGTCGGATTGTTTTTTCTTTGCTTCATAGGCCTCATAGACCCGGGCAAATTCCGTCTGTTTCAGGATGGACGGTGAGAAATCACCCATATCTGTTTCACTGTTTTTAAAAGCACTTATATCGCTTAAAATATCTTTCAGGGCGGTTCCGGCCGGGAGGCGGACAGACCTTAGGCAGCTGTAAAGCAGGTTCATCTGCTCGTGCGGTTTTATGACCCGAAGCGGTATATCAGAGGCGCCGGATAAAATTCGGAGACATAAGGAGTGTATGGTGGAAAATGTGGTGTTACATTTTCCGTACTGGCTGATGAAACGTTCCCGCATTTCCACCGCCGCAGCGTCCGTAAAAGTCACCATGACGATAGTGGATGAGTCAATACCTGCATCGATCATTGCCTTGATGCGCCGTATCATTGTGGTTGTCTTTCCTGATCCGGGACAGCTGATGAGGAGTACCTGTCCCTCAATCGTTTGGATTGCCCTTTCCTGGGCTATGTTTTTCTCCATCTTTGTTCGGCAGCGAGTGCCTCTCCTTTCCTATGTTATTCTGAATCAATTATGATGTCATATCCACTAGGTCAATATTTTTATTTCTCTATCTTATCAAATCTTAATAACCAAAATCCAATTATCAAACTCTGCGGATAAGTAAAACCGCACTTTTTATCTGAAATACAGGGTAATTCCCAAAATTCACGCTACAGGAAACATAATTTGTGTAGACAGATTAAAAAGTGATTAAAGTCAGAAAAAGGAGTATATGTATGCCAGATCAGATATTTCTAAAATACAAGAATATAGGCGCAAACCAGATAAAAAGCCTTGTTTCTATTTTTGTACCTTTCGAGAAAGCATATTTCATCTTACACAATGAAGATGATCAATATATAGATGAATGGGAATTACTCAGTTATGACGTGTCAGAAGGTGAACTTGAAATACTTCCTTAAATTCATCTCACAAATAAAGAAATACCAGTGAAGACCACTAATATTTTTGAATTTGGAGGTTTTTTTGAGATAAATACAATAAAAGAAATTCTAATGGAGATTAAGAGCGACTTTAGTAGAAAACAAACATATAGATTTAATTTAAAAAATAATGATTTACTAAGAGTAGAGGAGCCGATTTGTATGGTATTAAAAAAACCGCCTTCTTGCAGTGTTTCTGTTTTTTATGACGTTATTCGGAGCTTATGTTGTTTTCTTGATAACGAAAATTTACCTTGTGTACTCATTATAATTGTCGACTAACAAGCTCCTATTTTATCGAATTTTAGTGGTTAAAAACTCATTAAAAATTTTTGCGGATAAGTAAAACCGCACTTTTATCTGAAATACAGGGTAATTTCCTGGATTCACGTTGTAAGAAACATGATTATCTTAGACCATATAAAAACGACAAAAGGAAGGATGTATCTTACAACTACAATTACGAGAATCCCTGACTTCATTTCAAATAGAAAGAGGTATATGATTTCATTCATTTTATTATTAGTATTGCTGTGTTGTTATTTTTTCCGAAGTTGTTACGTATACGCAGCGAGTAAACAGTGCGAAGATCCTGAAGGTATGCATGAGGCTCATAAATTGTTTGAAGTTGAAGAAACGGTAGCGATAGGAATCATCTGTATTATCCGATTTGTGGAGTTATAGTTTCCACTTAAATAATCAGCCTTAAAATGAACCTTACGTTGACAAGGTGAAGTTCAGGACTCCGGGGTGCCTATACTATTATAGATACCCAGTGGTCAAAAAAATTCAGCAGTTGTCTATACAGATCCAGGACTTAAGTTTAAGAAAGGAGTGCCTGATTTCCTGCAACCTATTGTGGTGGGATTCCTGGCTAGGCTTATTATGAAAAAAAGAACGGAAAATTTCATACCAGATATCACAATACGGCCGCAGACACTGGATGGGTATATTGGGCAGGAAACAATCAAAAATAACCTGAAAATATATATGGAAGCGGCAAAGGTCAGAGCGGATGCATTGGATCATGTCCTGCTGTATGGACCTCCAGGCCTTGGCAAAACAACACTTGCGGGGATTATCGCAAAAGAAATGGACGTGGAAATCAAAATCACCTCCGGCCCAGCCATCGAAAAACCATGCGACATTGTTGCTGTGTTAAATAACCTGCAGGACGGAGACATTGTATTTATCGATGAAATCCATCGGCTGAACCGCCAGGTGGAGGAGGTTCTTTATCCAGCTATGGAAGATTTTGCTATTGATATCATACTGAACGGAGACGGTGGTAAAAAATCTATCCGGCTGGATCTTCCCAAATTTACATTGATTGGCGCCACGACCAGAGCTGGGCTTTTGACGGCGCCGTTGCGTGACCGGTTTGGTATCATTCAGAAAATGGAGTATTACCGTCCTGAGGAACTGAAGAAAATCGCAGAACGGACAGCGTGTATGCTTGGAACGAAAATTGATGATGCGGGAGCAATGGAAATAGCAATGAGGTCCAGGGGAACTCCAAGACTGACGAACCGACTGGTAAAAAGAGTCCGTGACTTTGCTCAAATAAAATACAATGATGTCATTACAAAAGAAGTGGCTAAATATGCCCTGCAGACTTTGGATATCGATGAAAGCGGATTGGATTCCAATGATCGGGCATTGTTACTGACAATCATCAATAAGTTTGCCGGCGGCCCAGTGGGACTTGAGACTTTAGCAGCAGCGATTGGTGAAGACAGTAGTACGATAGAAGACGTGCTAGAACCATATCTGCTGATGATGGGTTTCATAAAGAGAACGTCGAGTGGACGTGTTGTAACTGACCTGGCATATTCACATTTAATGCAAATTAAATAAAGGAGCTACATGTATGTTGAATCAGATATTTGTAAAATACAGGAATATAAGCACAAAACAGATAAAAAGCCTTGTTTCTAATTTTATAGCTTTTGAGAATGAAAATATAAAAAAGGTATCATGTGTTGGAGAAAGCAATAATATTTATTCATTTCCGATCACTGAAAGAAAGAATAAATTTTTGGAATTATTATCTCAAACAAAAGGTGATACGAAGACTTCAATCAGACGTGGTAAAATACTAAAAGAGATGAGAGAAAATTTAAAATGAATAACTTATCTATTTTTACTTTGGAACGAAAAAAAATGAATTTGATTTAGAGGAATAAACCCATGATATATATGTAGATACATCTGTTTGGAATGATATTTATGGCAGTCAAAATGAAGCAAGAACCAAAACATTGTTAACGGATTTTATTGGTGACTGTTTAAATCATGATTTAGTTAAAAAATAACTTGCAAATAGTTTGAATTTATACCAACAACGGTATATAATATAAATATACCAGTTGTAGCGTATTATATAAAAGGAGGATTATCTTATGTACCAGTATACTGCAAGACAAATGTATTTATTGGGTCAGGTATATCGTTGTCTTAATGAAATTTTAGACACAAAAATCTGTAATCAGAGTGCAGATATTTTCCCAGTAAAACATTTGGTAATGACTTTGATTAGAGTACCAAGTAAAAATATTCCTAAGCGTGTAGAAGCTGCACTACTGGAAATTATGGATTCTATCAATCCTGACGAAATGGAGATGTTAATTTCGAATCCTCATCCAACTCCTATGGAAGTTCGCCTTAACTGGCAGCTCGGTTATTCTGATGGTTACAAGTTATTGCAGCCATCTCCAATAGCCAAAAAAAGAAAAGCAAAAGGATTGACCCAAGATGATTTAGCCAAAATCGTTGGATGTACCCAGAAAGATATATCTCGTTGGGAGAGTGGTGTTTATAAACCCAATATAGAAAATTTTCAAAAGTTAGCAACGGCATTGAGTTGCTTAGTCGATGAGTTATTGTAGAAATGTTTTAGAACCCGTACAGAATTGCCATCACAATTTACTAAAATATTTCAAAAAAATAAAAAAAGTTCTTGACAATAAAACTAACATATGGTAATCTGTGGACAGATGAAGGAAGTGCCTGTCCGATATCTACATTGTTTGTGTGTAGATTTTCGAGCGGGTTTTTTTTTGATCATTAAACGAAAGGAAGGTAACACCATGATGACAATGGCAACAGCAACGATGAGTAACCACATACTGTCAGGCGATCTGAACTTCAGAGCGCTTCATTTGCCATGCTCATTTACACTGGATACATTATGGGGACATTTTTACCTTTTTATAGGCATTATTGGACGAAAATACAGACGGAATCTTGCTGTTTTCAGAAAAAGGCACAGGCACGCCTTGTTTTGAGTAAAGTGAGAAAATACGCCGTCTGTAGGATAACATCCATGCAGGCGGCTTTTTTGTATTCAAAACAAATATTCCTTGGTAGCTCAGTTGGAAGAGCAACCGGCTGTTAACCGGTGGGTCGCAGGTTCGAGTCCTGTCCTTGGAGCTGGCTCATAGGAGCTAATGGGATGATAACTCAGATGGTAGAGTGTCCGGTTGAAGCCCGGATCGCGGAGGTTCAATTCCTTCTCGTCCCACTATCGGTATTGAGATAAGCAGGCACTTTCTTTCTATCGTTAACCGGGAAAAGTTACCGGACCGGACGATGCAGAAGCAAAATCCGGAATTTGCACGTATGGTGTCAGTGGATAGCACATTTGCCTTCCAAGCAGAATGGGTGGGTTCAAATCCCACTACGTGCTTCGCCGATATATTCGGCAGAAAAAGAATGGAGAAAAAAGATGATGAGACGAATACAGACGCCACCACAGGAAAAATATAAGCGCCTGAGGTGATGCGGTACGTTGCACCTGGCTTATATCCAGCGATTGCGGGTTCGACTCCTGCCGGGCGTATTAAAAAAATCATTAAGTAATATATTAATGCCGATGTAGCACAACTGGCAGTGCGGCTGCCTTGTAAGCAGTAGGTTGCGGGTTCGACTCCTGTCATCGGCTCTGCAGGAGAGTGGAACGGAATGACCATACCAGGTCCATACCCTGTTTGTGATAGCGGGTTCGACTCCCGTTCCTGCAAGTAATATTTTATGAAAGGAGATTCCATCATAGGTATCTTGTATCGATTATGGCTTTTACGAAAACTGAAATATGTAAGCGCTCGTGGTGGAACGGAAGACACAACCGGTTTAAGCCCGGTTTCCTGACAGAGTGAGGGTTCGAGTCCCTCTGGGCGCATTAAGCCTCTGTAGCAGAATTGGCATATGCACCGGACTAAGGATCCGGGTGCCAGAAGGCACATGAGGGTTCGATTCCCTCCAGGGGCACGCAGGAATAGCAGAACGGCATATGCGGTAAGCTTAAGCCTTGCGTCACTTATGGGTTCGAATCCCATTTCCTGTACTTTGCCCGGATGATGGAACGGCATACGTACCGTACTCAGGCTGCGGGTTTTGTGGGTTCAAATCCCACTCCGGGTACTTCCAATGCGGGAAAAATATAAACCCAACACATAATTACCCTATGATTATGGCTGCAAGGAGGTTCGATGTGCTCGATTGGATTCAATGGTTTTTCAAGATAATTTTTATGTTAATGGTTGTAGCCGGAATTAAACGCCTAATACTTGACTATTATAACGGCGAACCTTTGAAGTATGATTGGGCGATATTTTTTGGAGGAATTATCCTTCTTATTAGTACAGAGATAATTTCAAAACATATCGGAATATAGCCCAGTTTGGCAGGGCGCGTGATTTGGGATCACGAAGTCGTCGGTTCGAGTCCGGCTATTCCGATTACCGCAAAAGCGGTATTTCACGTCAAAATACCATCAAATTCGTTATCCGCATGTTTTGAGAATTTAACATATGGGAAATGAAATGGTAAAATGGGAAAGAATACAAAAGTTAGACAGGAGATGAGTTTGATGATAGAACTGAAAGGAAAATACAACTCGGCCAAGATATTCACGGACGTAGTGGACGAGGCTTCAATCGCGCAGGTGATGCTTCTGCTCAATCAGGAGTTTGTCACGGACAGCCGGATCCGGTTAATGCCTGACATTCATGCAGGAGCGGGCTGCACCATCGGAACAACCATGACCATCAGAGATAAGATTGTTCCAAACCTGGTAGGGGTAGATATCGGCTGTGGAATGGAATGTGTCATTCTTGGGGAGAAGGAGATGGATCTGAAAAAACTGGATTCTGTAATCCACGACCAAATACCCGCTGGATTCAATATCAGAAACAAGGCCCACCCGTATATCGGGCGTTGCAGCATTGAAAAACTATATTGTGCAGCGTATGTGGATATGGACCGTGCCGAGAAAAGCCTCGGTACGCTCGGTGGCGGAAATCATTTTATCGAGGTCAACATAGATGAGGAAGGTAATCGTTATCTGGTGATCCACACCGGAAGCAGGCATCTCGGCCTGGAAGTTGCAAAGTATTACCAGAATATGGCATATGAGGCCCTGAATAGTCTTTCAAAAGTTGAAGAAGAAAAGATCATCGAAGAACTAAAGGCAAAAGGAAGGCACCGTGAAATCGAGAAAACGCTCCGTGCACTTAAAAACGTAAAAAGAACCCATATACCAAAGGAACTTGCTTTTGTTAATGGAGAGCTTTTTACCAAGTATATTCATGACATGCATATCGTACAGGAATATGCGGCATGGAACCGAAAGGCAATCAAGGAGGATATCCTGAATTACATGGGGCTGACCGAAGCAGACGGATTCACCACAATCCATAATTATATTGATACCGATGCGATGATACTCCGAAAAGGTGCGGTTTCCGCAAAGGCAGGGGAGCGTCTTATTATTCCGATCAATATGCGCGACGGAAGCCTGATTTGTACGGGAAAGGGAAATGATGACTGGAATCAGTCGGCGCCGCATGGGGCAGGAAGGCTTATGAGCCGCTCCAGAGCAAAAGAACAATTCACTGTCAGCGAGTTTGAACAGCAGATGGAGGGAATTTACACGACATCTGTGGGCCGCGATACTTTGGATGAGTGCCCTATGGCATACAAAGGTATGGATGATATCATTTCCAATATTGGAGATACCGCAGAGATTAATCGGGTCATCAGACCAATTTATAACTTTAAGGCTGGCGGCGACTAATCCGCCGGCCGTCAGGGGAACGTAGCACAGTTGGGAGAGCGTCCGCCCTGCAAGCAGAAGGTCGTGGGTTCAAGCCCCACTGGTTCCATCAGAAAATAAAGAAAGGAAATAAAAATCATGAAAGCATTTAACACGGCAAACTCAATTATCTGGTCCAGACATGACATCAGTATCTATCATGATAGTGATGATATTCAGATGCGCAGATTTATATGCCGGATCAATGACCATGGATAGAGGTGCAGGTGCAGAGACACACAAGGATGCTATTTCCAGGGGATTGTCATACGGCAGTTCTCTTTTTATTTTGCCTGTATAGTCTAGCGGTTAGGACGTTCCCCTGTCACGGGAAAGACCCGGGTTCGACTCCCGGTATAGGCGTTGGCCTGACGTAGCTCAGCTGGAAGATCACCCGTCTGATACGCGGGCGGCCAGAGGTCCGAATCCTCCCGTCAGGAGTCATCTCCATATAGTTTAATGGATAGAACAGGCGCCTTCTAAGCGCTTGATACAGGTTCGATCCCTGTTATGGAGACTGTGGCCATAGTTCAGAGGCAGAACGGCGGATTGTGGATCCGCTCACGAGGGTTCGAGTCCCTCTGGTCACCCCATAGGTCGGTGGTATAACGGTATTACGGCGGTCTCCAAAACCGTAAAATGGAGGTTCAAATCCTCTCCGGCCTGTCTTGCCCATATAGACAATCGGTTAAGCCGCCTCCCTGTCACGGAGGAAAGCCGGGTTCAACTCCCGGTATGGGCGCTCTGGTGAGATGGCCTAATGGTAAGGCACCTGCCCCGAAAGCAGGCGTTGCGTGCAGACGCATTAAGGGTTCGAGTCCCTTTCTCATCGTTTTGCCACGGCGTGGCAGATAGTTTCCTGACGTAGTTCAGCTGGCAGAACACCCGTCTGATATGCGGGCGGCCGGAGGTTCGAATCCTCTCGTCAGGATTTTTTAAAGAAAATTAGAAATGATGCAAATTTGCATGATGCTCTATGATATCTTTAATTTATAAGAAATGGAAGCGTACCCAAGAGGCTTAAGGGAGCGGTCTTGAAAACCGCCAGGCCGGGAACGGTGCCTGGGTTCGAATCCCAGCGCTTCCGCTATGGGCAGGTGGCACAGCGGCGATTGCAGGTGACTGTAAATCACCCACATTGGAAACATCGAAGGTTCGAGTCCTTCCCTGCCCATTTATGCAGACGTGGCAGAGTCAGACCGATTGCGGCTCCCCGCTAAGGAGTTGACCGGATTATACGGTCCGAAGGTTCGAATCCTTCCGTCTGCGTTTAAAAAAAAGAGGAGGTTATCGTGATGAAGTTCATACAGATCATGAGAAAATCAAGTTACGGGCAGTCCGGTGTCAGTCATGGATCGTATCGATCAGACTTTGGCAGCGGACGTATTGGTGTTACAGTAAAATAACTGCCATCGCGCCCATGGAGATTACGGAATACATTGCAGGGCCTTTGGCAGGCCCTTTTTTGATGCAGAAATGGAGGAAGGACGATGCATCAGACAATGTTTTCCCTTATTATTATAAATGTACTTGAAAACCACGCGACGACTGAAAAACCACTTACCATCACACAAATTACGGACTTTGTAAACCGGGAATTTGCAGCATTCGCCTTTGACAAGGCGCGGCTTATGAACCGGTCCACGGTCATGCGTATTCTGGAAGCGATGGAATTATGGACGGATGGCAACTTGTTTAACTTTCATGTGAAACAGTGTGGGACAGATGGTAAGAAAATGTTCTGTCTGGAACACCGTGGCTGAACTACAGGTTCGATGACACCTGCTTCGTAAACCGAATAACGAACGCGAGGCGGGATTGGATCAAAAGCAATTATTCATGGCAACTGTCAGCGAAGACATGGAATCTGTCAGATTGGCATATACCTAAATATCTTCGTCATTAACGCGATGTTACTTTATGTAGGACCGGACATTTTTCTACCACCAGTAGATTTACAACAAACTGAACGCCTGCTATAATCAAATTATCAAGATTAAGCGAAAGGAGAACTACTATGACTGCTATCATCGATTCCGCATCACGTCAGAAACAATACAAAGAACGCGCTTGCAAACAGCGTGTTATTGTGTTGCCATTAGGAATAGGTGAAAAAGAATGGGAGTCATATAGGACTGCCTGTCGTCGCTGATAACAATTCAGCTTTGACCGCTTATTCGTAATGGATAGGCGGTTTTTTTGTGCATGTAGCTCAGATGGAAGAGCAGCCGGCTCTTAACCGGCAGGTCCTGGGTTCGAGGCCCAGCATGCGCAGTATGCACCGTACCATGCGGCGTGGGGACAGACTGCAAATCTGTCTGTGGCTGGTTCGATTCCAGCACGGTGCTTTCATGCAGGTGTAGCCAAGTGGTATGGCAACCGGCTTTTAACCGGTATATCGCAGGTTCGAACCCTGTCACCTGCATTTTAAGGTCCCATAGTCAAGCGGCTAAGACGCCGGCCCTTCACGCCGGAGGCAAGGGTTCGATTCCCTCTGGGATCATTATGACGCCTTGGTCGAATGGTTATAATTGCTCCCTCTCAAGGAGCAGATGATGGGTTCGATTCCCTCAGGCGTCAATATTGCGGATTAGCTCAGCTGGAAGAGCGGCCGGCTCTGAACCGGCAGGTCAAAGGTTCGAATCCTTTATCCGTGAGTTCGGGGGATGTAGTGTAGCGGCAGCACACAGAGCTTTGACCTCTGACTGGAGCAGTTCGAATCTGCTCATCCTCGTTTTATCCCGCGCACGTAGCTCAGGGGACAGAGCACATCGCTACGAACGATGGCTGCCGCAGGTTCAAATCCTGCCGTGCGCAGTGAAAAGACAGTAAAAAATTTATCCGCAGAAATTGGCGCCTTGCAAAAATATTTGCGATGTAGTATCATAACGGTAAGTAAAAGAAGAAAGAAAGGTCAAAAGATGTTAAGAATGGTTTCTCGAAAATGCCAGAAACAGCAAGAAGTACGCGCTTGTGAAAAGCGTTTTGTTTTATTGCCGTCATGGTATGAGGGAAAGGGAATCTGATATATTATCAGAGGGTTTACATTCTCCGTCCATCCGCCAAGCGGCAGATGGATTTTTTAATTAGGAGGATGTGGTCATGAATTACCCTGTAATTGATCCAGTTGCAACTGGTGCAAGGATCAACGCGTACAGAATAGATAAAGGATTTAGTGTTGCGAATTTAAAGGAATATTTTGGACTTTCGACAACAAATGCAATTTATAAGTGGCTGAAGGGAGATTCCCTGCCTACACTGGATAATTTTCTTGCATTAAGTGTTCTGTTAGACATTCCTATGAATGATTTGATTGTATACCACTAAGGAGCTGGTTTTCTATCAGCTCCATTTTTTTTACTCAATTCGAACTGTTTTATTTCTTATTATTGTATATGTCGCATCATAATTTGTCTGTAACTAAATTATAGATATCGGAGAGGAGATATAAGATGGAGGACATGAAAATTTACAAAGTAGTATTCAAAAACGGAGCGGAGCGTTATTACGGCTTCAAAGAAGACTGTCAGATTGGTGATACAGTTGTCGCAGATACGTCTCACGGGCCGCTGCTGGGTCGCATTGCGTATATTCCCGACGAACTTCCGGATGACCATGACGCAAACAAGCTGCGGTTTATTCTTTGCAGAGTTCCAGTCGCAAACAAGGATTCGGTGGAATACCGTAAGGAACAGCTTGAGAAGCGTATGGCTGCCCTTGACCAGGCGATGGATGAGTTCATCGAGCGTGAAAAAAAGAACTACTTACGGTTTGCTTTTTCTGACTATAGCGATGAATTCCGCAAACTTTTTGACGAGTATACCGAATCAGAAGACGAGTTGAATCTTCTGGGTAATACGAACCAGGATGTCATTGATGATGATGACGATGAGGACATGGACGATTAATCGTCCTGCAGCAACAATGGTGTAGTGTGTCCGGCGTGTCCGATACTACATTAACAGATAACAGGACAGGCTATGCCGCTGTTATTTGTATTTTATCGAAATACTTCATCTAAACAAAAGGAGATATGGCTTATGCTATATCTCTTTTTTTTTGCACTTTTTGTAGATTTATATTTCTTTCTTCACCTATTTATCGGTCTGAACCTGCTGCCATAATTATTTCGAAACATATAGATATGGAGTTTATGTTCCCGAAAGGAGAAATGGTATGGCTGGTTATAAACGAAATCCCAGAAAAAATAATGATGAAGTCAAAGAACAAAAAAGGCTTATGCAGGAGATGGTTGAGAAGGAACAAGATATCATCTGGCATGAAGAAGAGACGTTAAAAAAATTCTTGTTGTTTGCCGCATCGTTTCATCATTATTCGTATAACAATCAGCTTTTGATTTACGCAAAATTTCCGAATGCTACCATGGTTCAGACGTATGGTGGCTGGATAAAAAAAGGACGTAAGGTTATACCGGCAGAAAATAAAAATTACATCGAATTGTTTGCTCCGGTACCGAAACAGACCTGGGTCACAAAAGAAATCAAAAATGAGAACGGCGATATAGAACTTGATGAAGACGGTAATAGAAAAACAAAAAAAGAGTGTATTCACTATATGGATTACCGGGTGGTTTATGTATATGACGCATCACAGACAGAGGGAAAACGTATTCCAGAACTGTCAGGTGAGGCGGAAGATCCCCTGTATGAGACCCGTGAAGATTTATTCCACGCATTAAGTCCCTTATGCAATCAAGTACTTGAATCTATGTCCCCTTATGACATGCTCCGCTGCGTTTCGCAGGAATTCCTAAAACAGCAATATGGTATTTGCGTCCTACACGAGGCTGAAGCGTGTTCCTTCGTGTTGTCTGCGTATTTACAGCTTGGCAGCCAGGATTGTGATACGGCAACCGTGTTTGAGTGGGCAAAAGACCGGGACCGGAAGGAAATAGCCGGTTCCATGGATCATGTACTGAAAGCCTGTAAGAAAATAATTGATGCATTGGAGGTATCCGTATGTTCACAGTAAGAATACTTGACAAAAAAGGGACGAAGACCCTGGAGATGAGTACGCTGGCTGGCATTACAGCGCAGTCTACCGGTTACGAATACGGCAGTGCCATCGCTGGGACAATTGAAAAATATGTCAGGGATTGTCAGGCTGTTCTGGTAGAAGTAAAGGACCCGGACGGCCATGTCATTCATAAGCTTGCCGTTGTACCAAAAGCAGGTGCTGTTATGGTAACTGAAAATGGAGCGGACAATCTGCCCCTTACATATCAGTTCCGACAAAGTGAAACCAAGTTGCCCGAACGGTATTTAATTATGGTCAATCCGGATAAGAACAATAATAAATTTTATCGGATGATTGACCTTGGAAATCGCACATGGGGGGCGTTTTATGGTCGGGTTGGCGAAAAACAAGGCGAAAGCGTGTATTCCGACCATGTGACGAAACCGTATGAATACCCGGATTACATGTACAGCATCAAATATCAGGAAAAGATATTGAAAGGATACAGGAATAAGACGGAGTGCCATAAAACTGACGAAGTGCGGGTGCGTGATGTGGTGGAATTTAGCAGCATCAGCGAACCAATGGTAGCGGAGCTAATCCGCCGACTGATGCAGTACGCCAAAAAGACAATCGAACAGAATTACACGGTTGCGTCAAAAGACGTAACCCCTCAGATGATTAAGGAGGCAAAAAAGGAATTGGATGCCCTAAGGAAGGTTAAGACATTGAATTGTTTTAACAGCCACCTCCTTGAAATGATGCATATTATACCGCGCCGCATGGATGGTTATGGCGCAGGCGGTGTGGCAGCTTCTATGGCTCATAGTACGGAGGAATTCACAGACATCATTTTAAGAGAAGAATCTCTTTTAGATGTCATGGAGGGCCAGGTCAATGTTGATGAGAAACGAAAATGTAATAGGACCAAACCTGTGGACATCCTGAAAGCACTGGATATCGAAATCCATGTCGCCACTCCGGAACAAATTCAGGATGTCGAAAAGCATTTGAACAATTCCTTAAAGCCGAAGCTTGTGCATGTGTACCGCGTTATCAATAAGCGGACACAGGCTGCCTTCGAGGCGTATTTAAATTTGCAAGAAAAAGAAGGCAACAAAGTAGCGGTCAAACAGTTTTGGCATGGGAGCAGAAATGAGAACTGGATGTCCATCCTTCAAAAAGGCCTTGTTCTAAACCCGGATGCTATCATTACTGGGAAAATGTTTGGTCAGGGCATCTATTTCGCTCCCTCAGCCATGAAATCCTGGGGTTATACTTCCGCACCGGATGCGGTCTGGACAAAGAGAAATACTGGAAGGATTATGCATACAGCATTCATGGCATTATATGCGACTGCTTATGGGAAACCATATGAGTTGTACAGCCACACAGGCATATGGCAGCACTACAATTACCAGTGCCTGCACCGGGATCACCCAGACTGTTCTTGCGTCCACGCAAAGGCCAGCAAGGGCATGTTGCATAATGACGAGGTGATTTTTTACCGGGAGGACCAGATGACAATCAACTACATCTGTGAATTTGCTGCTTAATGGGTACATAGCTGCGGTATATGCCATATGGTATATGCTGCAGCTTTTCTTTGTGGGCATATATCGGGAAACATAATTAAAACGAAATGATGGAAATTGAGACAGGAGGTTGGCGCATGTACCGTAAAATAAAAAAAGTATATCGCATAGCATGTATTGCGATTGGAAAAAAGAAGGTAAACACAATCCTATTGGTGGCAGGTCTGGCTTGCTTCTATGCGGGATACCAAAATCACTTTGATATCCAAAAAACAATGGCGGATGTCTTCCAGGTAGTAGCTACATGGAAGAATACGGCTAACTAACTTACCTGTACACTGAATAAGAAAGGAAAAACATATGAAAAAAGTATATTTTGATTTAGATGGAACTTTAGCAGAGTGGAAGGGTACATCAACGATGCTGGAACTTCAGCAGAAAGACTATTTTTTCTGCTTAAAGCCAACAAACCTCGTACCGTTTGCAAACCGCATTGCTAAACGTCAGGATGTTGAAATAATGACATTATCCCAATATCTTCCGGACACTTTCGCATTAGAAGATAAAAACCGGTGGTGCGACATCCATGTCCCGAATATTGACCAGGAACACCGGATATTCGTGCCCTGCGGTATTGGAAAACCGGAATATATCCAGAAGGCATTAAGGCGTTCTTTAACAGAGGATGATATCCTGATAGATGACTACTCAAAAAATCTGGCCGAATGGTCCACCGCTGGCGGAACTGCCATTAAATGGCTCAACGGAATCAACGGAAATGGCGGGACGTTCCAGGGACTTCGGATTATGTTCGTCCCGGATTTAGAGCAAATCATTACTGGTTGCTAAATCTTCTTAAGGACTGCTGTATTGTGAAAAAACAATACGGCAGTTTTTTTATGCCATCATTAAAAGCAGGGATATACAAATAAACCTTAAATTCATTCCATAATTAATTTGATTTTTAAAAACCAAATTAAGGAGAACATATATGGCTAAAACAAAATTAAACCAGAAGATGTATGTAATTGATACGAATGTATTCATGTCAGATCCCAGTTGTATCAATATGTTTGATGATAACATCATTGTCATACCGGATGTGGTCATTGAAGAACTGGATGACCACAAGGACATGCCGGGGGATAAGGGGTATAATGTCCGGGAAGCTCTGCGGAATCTTGATAAACTTCGAGTGAACGGAGACATTGTCAAGGGGGTAAAGACGGAACAGGGCGGGCTAATTCGGATTGAGTCTGGTTTCGAAGAAACCCCTATTCCGAAATCGTGGAAAGGTAAACCGGATAACCGCATCCTTCAAGTCGCAATAGGTCTGGCGAAAAATTCCAACCTTCCAGTTATTGTGGTATCAAAAGATATGAACGTCCGCATAAAATCCAATATCATCGGATTGGTAGCGGAAGATTATAAACATGAGATGATTGATGAGGATCACCTTTGCTATAATGGGAGGAGTTCCGTTGTCTTATCCAATAAGGAATTTGAAAATTTTCTCCAGGGCGCAGGCGTGCCAGTCAAAAAAGCAAAGCCAGATAAAGATTCTACCAGTCGGGCACTCTTTGAAAATGAATTTCTAGTAATCCGCAACGACGCTACCGGTGGAACCAAATTAGGTAAGATCAGAGACGGGATGATTGTTCCACTCAGATATGAACACTGCACCCCGTTTGGCGTAACGCCTAGAAATTCCGGTCAGAGATTTTGTATAGAGGCGTTAATGAGCCCGGCGGCAGAGATTCCTCTAGTTATTCTAAAGGGTTCCGCCGGTACAGCCAAAACTTTCTTAACGCTTGCCTGTGGGCTGGAACAATGCATGGAACAAAATGTATACCGCAAACTGACAATTACAAGGGCGAATGTGGAATTCGACCGCGACATAGGTGCATTACCGGGAGACGAAGAAAGTAAAGTAGGTCCTTTACTGCGTGGCTGTATGGATAATCTGGAGTTGCTTGTTGACGCAAAGGGCATAAAATCAGGTGAACGGGAAGAACGGATCAAGGACAAAGTGATGGAATTACTGGATCGCGGATACATTTCGACAGAAGCGCTCGGTTTCTTGCGTGGACGCTCACTAACGAGGCAGATTTTGTATGTGGACGAAGCACAGAACACTTCACCCTCCCAAATGAAGGGAATTTTAACCAGGGTAGGAGAAGGAACGAAACTTGTGATTTCAGGTGATTTAAACCAAATTGATAACCCACGATTAGATAAGCACAACAATGGCCTGGCTTATGCATTAAAACTATTATCAGGAGATCCCTTATGCTGTGTGGTAGGATTTACCGAAAAAGAAACAACACGAAGTAAACTGGCAGCCAAGGTAGCCTCAATGATTTGTTAAATCAATCACCAGCGCATTCCATATGGAGAGCATGTGTGTCAATAACCCGTCCCTTTAATCCATAGAATTTTAAAGTGGGAACTTGTACTTAAAGGTAGTTACCCGGCAGAGCGGTGACGTACCAGGACATAGTCTAAACCACTCCGGGATGGCGCCAAGTCCCGGACCATGGAAATAGGCGCGCCAACGCTATGGCGACACAACGCAGGAAACCGCGGGCTTACAGCCAAACTGGGTGAGCCGGGAGCAAATTGTTCCCGGCATCCATGGTAAACTGCCGATTCATCGCGCCACCTAAGAAGGTGGTGGTTTCCTCGGCGTGAAATGATAAAACGCTATAGCAAATTCACCATTTTGCACATGAAATGTTCCATAATTTAAGAAACAAAAAAAAGATGGGAGTAAGAAATCATGGCAAGACACAATGAAGTAACTCTGTATGGGCAGGTCATGCAGCAGCCAAGACTTTTATACAACGATACCGATGTGAATAACCCCTCAAGAAAACTAATGCGTGTAATATGTATACTTGCGGTTGTGCGGGGGATTCGTGACTTTGGTGCGGTGGATAAACGAATCCGTTTAGATCTGCCGATTATATTGAGCCAAAATGAAAAAATCATGAAAATGATGAAGCAGTGGGAACCTGGCGACATTGTTCAGATTCGCGGCACGCTGGCAACCGTAAATGTCACTAAACCGCTGCAATGCCCGGAATGCAAAAATGCGGAGCAGGTTCCGCGTATGCTTTCTTTTGTAAACCCGATTTATATGAAGACGGAGTACAAGAAGCTGAGCGCTGAAGATGGAAACAGCGACATGCGGCATAACGCAGAGATTTCCAACCGGATTACGGTTATAGGGAAAGCCTGCATCGAGCCGGAAATGTTCATTACAGATAAGGGGCAAAAAATAACCAATTACCAGCTTGATGTCCCTAGAAAATATCATATAAAAGAAGATGATGATTCAAACCGGCATGATTTTCCATTTGTAAAATCCTATGGCTTCGTGGCAGACAATGACAAACGTGCAATCAGAAAAGACGGACTTGTTTTTGTTGATGGCGCGATACAGACGAGAGAGTATATCAGAAAACATGTCTGCCCGATTTGCGGCACCGAGTATGAATACCGGGAAACTGCCACGGAGATCATTCCGTATTCGACGGAATATCTAACAGGCTGCAAAACAATGGAAGAAATCGAAGAGGAGAAACGGCTTGAGGCCATTGCTGAGGGCCAGGAGGCGAGAGCGGCTATATTCGGTGATGATTCGGAGACACCATTTGAAAATTAACATGGAAAGGGAGCTGGTACGGGCTCCTTTTTCGTAGGCGAAAATCAAAAACATTTATTTTTTTTCTTTATTGAACTATACACCTTGCATAATTTCCTTATAAACGATGGGAATGAGAGAGAGGAGTACAATATGAAACGAAGCAGAGGTATTATTATCATTAGCCTAGTTCTTATCTGTCTTATTAGTGGAACGATATCCGTGAGCGGTTATATCAGCAGAAAGCAGTCAGAGAACGAGTACGAAACACTTCGTCAGGTTGTATCCATTACGGAATCCAGTACAGAAATGATAGTGGAAGAACTGCCTTCTGTAATGTCTACGGAAGATTCCACTGAGAACACGTCCAAACTACCGGCTCTTGGACAGTCACCGGCCAATTACCAGGCAACATCTGGATTGATGAATTTAATGAGTTCGAATGATGCAGTCAAAGGCTGGATTAAAATTGATGGAACGCGGATTGATTACCCAATCATGCAGAACACGGAAGACAACAATTATTATCTTCACCGTGATATTAACGGGAAGAATAGTTATCCGGGTTCCATTTATCTGGATAGCAATCACGACATCAACGAAATCGGCTTACATGTAATATACGGCCACAACATGAAAAATGGAACAATGTTTAAGGATGTGACAAAATTCATGGACGCTGTCTATTTAAAACAGCATCAGTCGGCAGTCATTTATACAGGTGAAAAAGAGCTAAAAGAAATTCGTTTAAGTCCTGTGTATTGCTACGCCGGTCCAGCAGATGGTACCTTTAGAGGGGTCTATGATTCACCTGAAGAATTGGAACGCTTTCTATATTCCAAGACGGGCCAGAAAATTTCTGGGAATATTTTTGTACTGATCACCTGCTCATATGGCGCAGATGACGAAAGAACTTATTGTATCCTGAGAGAAGATGTGTAAAAGCATCCTCTCTTTTTTCTTTTGTACGATTATAAGGGGAATATAAAATGTAGCGAAACCGTATAAAGACCACTGATGTTACGCCAGATTTAGAAGATTTTATTCCATAATTGTTAAGAGTAATTAACACAGCATTATTAAAAAAGGAGAGCGAAATGTTAAATTTATTGTTTAATGAGCCACAGAACTATGCGTGGGCACTGAATTACGGAAGAAGGCTGTTGGAAGACGAAACGAAGAATGTGGAAAAAAACCGGACGGAACACCAGATTAATACCAGGATATATAACAACGCATTCTGTGGGCTGTTGCGGACGGGATATCCATTTGAAGTCATTCCAATCAATAACCAGATGTTCCTCAGGTTAGTAATCGACAACATTATATTCCAGTGCCCGTCCAATACGGTAAGCAATATTCTGCGTCAGGAGTATGATACGCTTGTTAAGCCCAAGGTAGACACATACATCCAGATGGAATCAGGTGAGGATTCCCAGTCCGAAAGTGCCGAACGGATAATTGCGGCATCAGAACAGGACGCGGAACCAGTCCAGGTATCGGAAATAAAATCAGAGGGGGGCCCCGCTCCATCTGCAGAACCCATTCCGGCAGCCGAGGACTTACAGAAAGAAAATCCATCTGTTTATGAAGAATCCTTTCCATCAAAGACCGAAGATATACCAGATGAATCGCCTGCAAAGGTGACTCCTCAAAAACAGATGAAAATGATGCGTGAGTTAAAAAGCCAGAGAACTTTAAATTTGTCAAAAGAGGATACGGATAAAAACAAGAAATCTGACGCAAAAGAGACCCCAGTCCCTGAAAATGCCACCTTTGATACGGCAAAGGATAGTGAAGAATCCGGTGAGAAGCGAAAGAAAGAGCAGTATCTTCACCATTTGATGATGACGGCGCCTGACCTGGACGACATTATATTCACCCCTGTTGTAAAAAACAAAAAAGTAGTTGAAATCGGAGAGGATACTGAAAAACCGCATTCGGAATCGGAAGATAACAGGCAAGATAAGAAAAATGCAGCAATGGAAACTGAGGCAGAAGCTCATGTTACGGATGTCCCTGTTTCCATAATAGAAGATAAGAAACAGGAAAGCGGCGACCATACGTCTGGTGAAATCGCTCCAGATGATGTAAAAACAGAACATAAGCCGGAAACGGTGGATTTTGAAAAACTCCAATCAGAACCCATTACCAATGATGCGTCATCCGCTTGCCATTTAAAATTTGAGACATTACCGGATGTGAGGGACAAAAAAACCGTCTTTAATCAGCAGAAAGACTTAAAGGAACAGCAGCCTGGCCTTCAGGAACAGATATCCAATATGCCGACTCAGGAAAAATCAGAGGACGTTTTGGAACCAGCAGCATCGACACCCCCAGAACAGTCATCCAAGCGGATGTTTCAGGCAAAGTCACAGCGTTTTGCACCCAAGACTGTCTCACCTACTGACGTGAATATATCCTCAAATCCAGAGGGATTGACCGGCCAGGTGAATCCAAAGGAAAAAAAGAGATTCTTGTCAGCGTTATTTGGAAGTGAAAGAAAAAAAGAGATTGAAGTGATTACGCCAGCATTAAATCCTGCACTTATGGAAAAAGAAGATGACGATGAAAGGGAAAATGAAGCGCTGGAAACTGTTAAAAATGAAGTACCAGCCAAAACGGGCAACGCACCTGTTGTAACCCCGGAAAGCGATGTTCAGACTAAGGAAGAATACCAGGCCGAACTGGAAGCAGTTAAAATCGAATCATACAATCATGATGGAGGAAAGATTTTTACACATATTCATCAGGTTGTGCTAAAAAAACAGTTTGGAAATAGTTCCACAGGACCATACCGTTTTATCTTCTGGCCGTTACGTATCATCGAGATGCAGAGCAAAAAAACCTGGGCGGATTTCCTGATTCACGTTACGGACCAGAACGGAAACGAGACTGTGCTCTGCACGGACGGAGCATACAAAGAACTGATTGTGAAGGTGGACGGTAAAGAGTTTAATGTATATGCAACCTGGACGAACGGCGTATTTGATTCCCATGTTTCTTTATATGGGAAAACCGCCAGTATCTATACGATAGAAGAAGAAGTATATAGAGAAGAACCGGAAGAAGATGAACATGACAGCTTTCTGGACCAGTTCCGGTTGGAGCGAAAAGGTCAGCCGAAGCACTTTATCGTCCCTTTCAAAAACAATAATCGTGGAGAGCTAAACATTCCGATTGTTGGTTGCGTGGAATTGGGAGGCAAGCGGTATCCGTTGGAGCGGAGAGAGGAAAATACACTTCGTTACCGTTACAACGGCAGTGATAAAATAATCCGAGGTCATTGGGAAAAGGGTGTATTCCAGTTTTCTGTGGATGATGCAAACCGATTCATTTGGGAGGATCAAAATGATGAATAACATTCAGAACATCCGGATAATCAAAGGCATGACACAGCAGGAATTATCCGAACAGGCGAATATCTCACGGACAGGTCTGTCCTTAATCGAGACAGGGGCTGCAGAACCCAGAATTGAAACTGTAAAAAAAATTGCACAAGCTCTCAACGTACCATGGCAGACACTCATCGAAGACTAGAATGTGCCAGAAGGCAGATATCAATAACCCGCCATTTAAATCCTAACGGATTTTGGAGTGGGGGCTTGCGCTTAAAAAAACAGTTACTTAGCAGAGCGGTGACGCGCCAGAATTATATCTGAATCACTCCGGGATACTCGTGCAAGGCACAAAACTCCGTGCTATTAATACTTGTCGGATTAATCTTGCGGAGAGATATGGTTTTCGCAGAATTAATTCGGGAGTGAATTGTTCCTGGCATCCAAGGTAAATTATCGATTCATCCTATCACCTAAAGAGGTGGGATATTTTCGGTGATGAATAATAAAAAAGTGAAAAAACCTTATCCGCAATTCTTGAAAATTTGCCGCGTCCAACCATACATGGTAAAATTTGTATAATCAAATGATAATTGGAATGCAGGGGTGGAATAAAATGGTGCATGACATTGAACAAATACGAAGTATGAGAAGATTCATAAAAGAACTGATAGAAAAAAATAAGACAATGACATCTTGCGAAATTTTTAATTCCTGGACCCGTGATAGTATGGTGTACGTGCAGGATGTGGAAACAGTTGAGTATTATATGGCACTTATTCCGATGATTGAGGAAAGGGAAAGGAGACTGAATTCGTAATGAAAGGGATGTCTAAACTGCACGAAGAGGATATGTTTGATGATCTTAATTGTTCCGGCTACGAAATGGAAGAATATTTATCTGATGAAGATGAAACATTAGTTGATGAAGAAGACACTGTGGATAAGACTGATGATAGGAGAAAAGTGGCTGCAAATACGGAAGAAAATTTTTATAACAAACGAGTTACGGTTGAGCGCGGGGAGAAATCGCGGCAGAGATATGCACGTCTTGCCGAACTTGCACGTAACGGGACAGAGGAGGAGAAGAAACAGGCAAAGGAAGATGCCTGTCTATATATGAAGGGATATGTCCGAGATTTCATTAAGCGGTCCTTCAGGACCTACGTGGAAAAAGATCCCCAATACGCAGAGGATCTGGAACAGGAAGCGTATTTTAACATCATGAAATATCTTCCTGATTATGACCCGCACAAGGGACTTCCCTCCACGTTCTTTTCCAGAAATATCCTGTCCGCCATGGTGGGAACAACGAATCAGATGAAGCACTCCATTTCCTCATCGGACGCGGCGCTCCAAAGGAAAATAAAGAAAGTAAAAAAAGAATTTGAAAAAATCGGGCGCAATCCAGACATCGCTGACTATATGATCGAAACAGGCGAGACAATGTCAAAGATTCGTTCCGTGCTGCGGATGATGGATATGGATAAAAACACCCATTTAGAAGCGATTGAGGAATATGATCAGCTAATTCCGGGAGATCCTTCAGTTAATTCCATGTATGAATCACCAGAAAGCCGTGTCATCAAAAAAATCATGTTTGAAAGTGTGATACGGCGTATGCATGAGTTATTCCCAAAAGAGGAAATTAACATTTTCCTGCGTAATGCCATTGGTGATGAAACCATTCCTACGATTGCGAGAACTATTGGGGACGGTTCGGCAGATGACAGAGTACGTAGAACCATTGAGAAAATCCGCCATGCAATTGCATATGATGCAGAAATCAGAAGTTTATGTTCCAGTTATTTAAAACGCGATAACCTGGATGTTGCAGTTGTTACTATTCTCCCGCTTGAAGGCGAGGATGAAAATATGGATCTTCTCGAAAGTATCATTCTTTAAATGTTTCTCTATTTCTATTTATCCTATGCCATAATTACTACGAAATGTATAGGAAAGAGGAGAAAACGCAGGATGGATAAAGAAACATTAATTGAGCTGACGGATATAGAAACCGTGGCGGATTTTATTTCACTGGATGTGGTAAGAAAAGGGAACCGTTCCTATATCCTGTGCCCAGGACATTTGGCCAGGCTCGGGAAACCAGATTTGAATATTGGAAATGCTTACCTGAAAAATGGCGGCTATGTCTGTCATGCATGCGGGGTATTTGTAAATACTCATGACATGATAATGGAAGTAACAGACTGTTCGTATGACGAGGCATATGATATCATGGCGCAGGCGATGGGCTACGATCTGTCAGATACAGACCAGAATGAAGCTATTCCGAAACTCCGGTTGACGAAAGCGGAAGCAAATATCATTGGCCTGTATCCAAGGTTTAACGAGGCTGCTGTTCAAAAAAGTAATACCAACAATACCCTTACGATCCGGGATGGTTTATTCACTTTATATCAGTCTAATCCACAAATGTATTTTAGAATCATTGTGGAAAAGGCAAAGGAGGCGATGAAACGGTATCAGTATTGTAAAAAGCATTGCTCCTCATCGGATGCAGACATGGCTTATATGGTTTATGATCTGCTGGGGGAAAAATTCGATAATTCCATTTATCCAAAAATATTGCGCGAGCTGGACAGCAGAATCGACACATGCAAAAAAGTCATCGCAATTTTTTCCACTAATCTATAATCTGTAATCCATGCAGAAAAAGAACCGGAATATCCGGCTCTTTTTTTATTGATGGAACAGATTCGGCATCATAACTGTTCTGAAACATACAACTAGGCAATTGAGTAAATAATTTGGAAGGGAGATATGGGTGAAACAGCAACACATGGTAGTCTGTAAACTTATGTGTGATGCACAAATCTATACGGGTAATTCCCAAGAAAATAGACATAAAAGAGCGCTACATTTGTGGTACTCTTTTTTTTATGGATAAACAAAATGATGTTTTATTTGTGTAAATAAAAAAATTACTTGACTATAATTGTAATTCTGCCTCCAGCATCTGAAGGATGATCATGATCCGGATGTATATGATATTACCTACGAGAATGTACAGACTAGGGAACGGACACAGATACTCATAGATGTAGCAAACCAGGAAAGTGGGGTTGTGATTGGAACGGGAGATATGTCGGAACTTGCGTTCAGCTGGATATGCGGCACCACAATCAGTCAGGAATTATTTCCTCAAAAATGCATAGCAACAGGAATTCAGTCAACCGAGGTTACAATTGGCAAAATACACCCTTTATAATTTCTTCCTTTATTATTTTCATAGAAATGGTTTTGACGCACACAAAATTAAAGCTCTGGCAGGTCGGGCCTCCCCTGAGCTTACGGAAGAAGAAATCGAAACGACCTTGACTGTGTTCTACCGTCGTTTTTATTCACAACAGTTTAAGCGTTCCTGTATGCTGGATCGACCCAATGTCGGTACAGGTATCATTATCTTCACAGGGAGATTGGAGGATGCCATCTGATATCACATGTCCTGAAAGTGTATAACATAGTCTTAAGAAGTAGATGCCTCGTATATCCTGGCATCTATTTTTGCGAAAAAAAGAAAGAAGTCACAATACGTTCTGGGAAGGTTATATATAATGATAAAATTTCAAAACGCTATATATATTAGCAATATCAAAATGCTAGTGAGTTAGCGAAACGCAGTTTTGTTGTTTCTCATTTTCTTTTAATCGAATATTCCTCTTTTGAAAAAAAATCAGTCCAGTAAGTGAATAATAGCTTTGCTTCTTTCACTTATTTTTTACTCCACGATTTCCATCACCGCCCCAGGCTTCGTGTACGACTTCACGTCCTCCGAGAGCATCATTCGACTTCTGTCTTCCTTTTCCGTCCTTTATCGAATATTCCTCCTGCTTATTCCCTTATTTTCCTTATCATTCTACGAATCCCGCACTGGATTTTCTTCTGCTGAAAATAAAAAAAAGGAAGAATAAGGGTTTTCCCTCCCACGGGAGAACTGAAAAGCAAAAAAAAATAGATAAATAAACAAAAAAACAGCAAAATACGCCCACTTTACCTCAATTCCCTTATCCGCAAAAATGACATCACATTGAGGCACCACATTCTTTTCTCTTTCCGTACCAGAAGAAAACAGACTGAATAATTATATCGGGTTACTCATCCCCCTCACTCACACCACCCGCGCCTTCGTTTTGCGGATGACTAAAAGAAGGATAGGTGTATCCTTCTCTTATCCGCAGCTTTTTCCCGGATAAACGCTTTTCTCTATCTTTTCCATCACTCATTTTCAACAGCTCCATCTGTGAATTCCGCCTGCTTTATAAAAAGCCGTTTCCGTACATACCCGCGGATGACTAAAAAATACATATCGCAACCTCATCCTCCAGTATTCCACCACGAATACTGATGTGAGAACCGCCACTTTCCGATTGATGCATCACGAATACTGGTGTATATCGTGAGCGTTACTTTCCGCCGCTCCCTGGAATCACTCACGTATACTGGTGTAGCAAACCCGCCTCCAGCTATAATCACACCACGAATACTGGTGTACTGTTCATAAATTCTTCCATCATTTATACCACGAATACTGGTGTACGATTCCCGTTCTCGTATGACAGCCTTCGAATCCGGCTATTGTGCCACGTCACGTATACTGATGTACAAATACCCCTACAAAGCCGCCGCCGCATCACGAATACTGATGTAAACAGCGCCGCCGCCCCATCTGCTACGTCACGAATACTGGTGTATAATCTTCATGAAAATGGTTGCAAATAATGCATATTGAAAAAATAACGAAAAAACAGTAAAATGTAAAGTAAAATTATGGAAATAACCAGAGGAGAACATATATGTTTAAGATTGCGGTATGTGACAATGAAAAGGAACTGTGTGACTGGTTGGAAGATGTCATCCGCCATTCCGAGAATGGCTTATGGCAATTCTGTAGTTTAGATAAATACGATTCAGGCGAAGTATTATGCGAGGCCATGAAAGCAGGTGTCGAATATCAACTTATTTTTCTTGATGTTGAGCTTAATGCCATGGATGGGGCGGAAACCGGAAGATATATCCGCAGTATCTTAAATGACTATAGTGTGCAGATCGTATACATAACTGGAACGACAAGACATGCCATTGCATTGTTCGAGAACCAGCCCTATAATTTTTTAATAAAACCGCTGGACGAAAAGAAGGTAGTCCTTATCATAAAACGCATCATAGAGATCGATAAGAATCTAAATCAGACGGTACAGTTCGTATCAAAAGGAAAGCAGAAGATTGTGGTACGCTGTAAAGACATTCTGTATGCGTTCAGTACGATTCGGAAAGTGACCATACATACAATCTCCGGGAATTATGAAACATACGGAAAGTTATCAGATCTGGCCGCATGTCTGCCGGAGACTGATTTTTTACTTACGCATAAGTCCTATCTGGTGAACTGGCTTTATATTCATACGATTTTAAAAGACAGTATAATACTGCACGATGGAACAAAGATTCCAGTCAGTCAGAAATACAAGAAGATTGTTCTGGAAACCTGGCTGAAGAAGGGGGAAGAAAAATATGATTATACTTAGGAGATAGCTTGTGTATACCGCAGCGGTCTGAATCAAAAGTTCCTTGTCACAATCCTAATCAGCAAGATGATATCGGCTGGGGAGTTTGAGCGGCATCCATGTTCGTACCATTGATAGTTGCGAAAAAGAGGGTTGTCGGCACAAAAATCTGCATATAAGCACAGCGGTAAAGACTTCGCATACATTAAATTATGATATATATGATTTTATAATAGGTGCACCTGATGAAGGATGCAATTTATCAAAAAAAGGAAAATTCAATACTCCATTTATGAAATCGATGAGGACAGATAAAATTTATCCGTCCTCGCTTATTTTTAAATTGTCATATTGTTCTCGCAAGATTATTTTTTCACAATTCAATTAGTTTATTTTGCACGAAACTCCTATGTTTTTACGCAACATATTCCTAAATATTCCCAAATAGATTATAGTGGATATAGATTTGCAGTTGAGATGAAGTGAAGGAACAAAGGAGGAAAAGTATGAAAAGCAGGATGAAAAAACGTGCAAAGCAAATGGTATGCAGTTTCCTATGCATAAGCATGCTGTTGCCGAATGTGGCACCTATTGTATCGCTTGCGGCAGAAGGCATTGGAAACATGCCAAGGTATGTGGATTTCCAACGCCCAGAGGCACTGCAGATCCGGGATTTACGCCTGGCGACCGGTTCTGACGCCATAGATGACGGGATGGCGCACGAATTCATCCCGGATGAAGGTGACAGGATATTGAGCGAAGACGAAATAGACGGCATCGTTCATGTGGCAACCGATTCAGATGCAGAACTGCGTGACCCGGAATTTTACTATGATGACATTCCGGAGGAACCAGACGGCATTCTGGTGGATTTTTCAGAAAAGAGCCGGACGTATCTGATGGAGGAGAATGTCGCAGAAAATGAAAATGGGGATCCGATCCATTCTTATGTCACGGTCATTGGGGAAAGCCCGTGGCTGTATAAGGATTCCGACGGATTTATCCGGACCTACGACAATACCCTGGTGCCGGTCAGCAACAGAAAAGAAGAACTGCGCGTGGCAACCGCGTCAAATGCGCATATGGCAACCGCTTCCAATATGCGCCGCTCCAGAAGTGTTGTTACCGTGACGAATTATCAGAATTCGGAAGGTGACGCTGAGATTCAAATTCCGGATGAGATGGATCACGATAATGGATATATGCTCTCTAACGGGGATGATACCCTGGAGCTTATCCCGACAGAGGGAGAGTTTAAGAGCAGCGTGGTGCTCGATAACGCCATCCGATATTCTAATGTATTTCCCAATGTTGATTTCCAATATACAGTATTCGGAAATACATTGAAAGAAGACATCATCCTGTTAGAACAGCAGGATCGGAATGAATTTTCCTACAAGCTGCGCGGGACCGGCCTGAAATTTAAGAAGGACGGAAATTCGGTAGTGGCATATAAGAATTCCTACCGGGATCCATCCTTCCGCATCACAGCGCCGGTCATGGTAGATGCTGCCGGCGTTCCATCCGTGGACATCAGGCTCAAGTTTGATAAGTCGGACAATACAGTCACCTTTGTGGCAGACAAAGATTGGCTGGATGACCCGGAACGGGCCTATCCGGTCCGGATCGACCCGGGCACGGAACTGGTCGGATACAGTGCTTTTACCGTCAATATGGTTGCTAAAGGCGATAAGCCGGGATATCCGGAAGATGTGCATGATGAGAATATCTATAACCAGTATTTCGGAGATAACGGGCACACAATGGTTGGTTACTCCCGCGAGTACGGCCACTGCCGGGCTGTCATCGACATCAATATGGACTGGGCAAGCCTGATCAACAACTCAGCGACCCAGATTGAAGGGGAGCCGGGAGTAAAGGATGTCCAGGTCAGTTTTGGCATCATGACCAAGGATACCCCGACCAGAACCCCGTTCATCCTACGGATCATAAAGGAAGCATGGGATACCTCCCATATTACCTTTGCAGGAATCTGTAATAAAGTCTCCGTTCAGAGCGGGAACGAAGCATACTCTGACGGGTATGACAGCCGTCTGGAATTTAATATCACGGACAGCTATTACAGCTGGGTGAATGACGGTGCACCCTGTTATGGCATGATGCTGGAGGTAGAAGGCGAGCACACGTTCGACCCGAATGAGCTTGGTTCCGTTTGGTGGGCAGAGACCATCTACAATAAGACCGGGATCGGCAACGGGCCGCGGATTGAAGTTGCATGGGAAGGTAAACTGGAGAATGTAGATATGGTAAACTTCCCGATGAGTGATTTCTCCCTGGATGTAGGGCCTGGCGTGGTCGAGACAGATGCCGGAGGCCGCTCCACCAAAGGAATCCTCGCCTATGGCGCATCTCAGGCAGACTCTAAAGTGGAATATGGTATTTACAGAAAATCTGATGACGAGCTTGCAGCGGAAGGTTCCGTTACCGCGCACGATGAAGTAGATTGCCCGGATTACTCAGAGGTCGATTCGGACTGTATCCCAGAGCGCTATCAGGATGCAAACTGGCAGTCTGAACCAGTATACACGGATGGAGACCTGGAATTTGACACGATCTATTACGCGAAGGCGCAGGGATTTGGCTATGCTTTGGAAGAAGATCCAGAGACCGGTGAGTTAGTGAGGTCAGAGGATCAGGAGGAAGAAAGCGCGGAGCTTACATCTGACGAATTCCTTCTGTATGAGGTACAGGCGACGGATGTGGTGCCAAGGATCGCGCGCCATTATGGCATCACGGTAAAACAGCTCAAAGAAGACAACCAGTTTTTAGAGCAGCTTACGGAGGCCGGCAATGTGCTGTTCATCCGTAACCCCAAAACAGACAAGCCCTATACAAGAAAATTGTCTGAAAAGGATATGGAGTGGCTGATCGCGCAGTGTATCTCCATGGGTTATGATTACCGGGATTTCTTTGACCAGGAGCCGATCAACATGGCGAATGGAAGCTTTTATATGAGCCAGACAGATGCCAGGATAGAGGATTTGGGAGGCGCCTTTAACATCGAGCGGAGCTATAACTCCATCGCTCCTTATTTCCGATCTGATTTTGGCATGGGCTGGAATTCTCTCTCCGCAGAAAAGATCATGGTTCTGGCGGACGGACGCATCATCTATACCCGTGAGGACGGAAAAGGTCTTATCTTTGAAAAAGACGGGAAGGCATACAAGGGACCAGATGGATATGATTATGAGCTGGAGACGGTTTCCTCTCTGGAGTTGATCACAGACGACAGCACAGATGGGAGTGAAGATGAAGAAAAAAACGGTACAGAAGTAACTGCAGAAAAAGCGACCAGTTCCAACGCATCTTTAAAAACAGTCTCTTATGAGGCAAAAGCTGTCAGTGTAAGCGCTGATGAGGATTCTGGGAAAGCGGCGGCAGAAGATGAAGATACGCCGGAAGACGGAGCAGGGACAGAAGCAGTGCCGGCCTCCACAGGGTGGAAGATCAGCCAGCCTGACGGGACAGAAAAATATTTCAATTCCAACGGCCTTTTAGTGACTGAAAAGGACCGCAGGGGTCTTACGACCTATTACGTATATGATTCTAGTTTCTCTTTAAAGAAGATCATATCTCCGAGCAAGAAGGAATATGTGATCACCCAGACGCCGGAAGGACTAATCACAGATATCGCATTGCCGGATGGCGGAGAACTGCATTATGAATATGATGATGAAGACAATCTGTTAAGCTTTACCAACCCGGAAGGGGATGTCCGTTCCTATGAATATGATGAGAACCATCGGATGACAGCCTGGTACGATGAGAACGGGACTCGTGTTGTCGAGAACACTTACCGGGAAGACGGTACGGTGGAGACTCAGACGGATGCATTAGGCAGTCTTTCCACGCTGGATTGTGCAGCTGATACGACGACTCTAGTGGACAACCGGGGCAATACCATTGTTTACCGCAAGAATGAGAATGGGCTTATCACAGAAGTAAATTACGCCAACGGTGAGACGGAAAAGACAGGCTATACGGCGGACAACCGCGTTGAGTCTAAGACTGACGCCAATGGGACAACTACCCGGTACACTTACGATGAGAACGGCAACGTCCTGACTGAGACCCGGGATGATGGCAGCAGCGCCAGCTACACCTACAACGAGTATGCCCAGCCGCTGACTGCAACGGATTACGAGGGGAATACAACCCGGTTTACGTATGATGAAAAGGGGAACCTGATCTCGATGACTGATGGCGCAGGGAACGTGACCGGGTATGAGTATGATGACTTGAGCCGAGTCATCTCCATTACCGATGCAAACGGAGGGACCAGTTCGTTTACCTATGAGGGGACTGGTGCGCCTGTGGTATCCCATACTGATCCGGAAGGTTATGTGAGCACATTCACCTACGATGAGATGAACCGAATCCTGACCCAGACCGACCCGGAGGGCAACACCACGTCACATGATTACAATGCAAATGGCTGGGAGTTATCCACCACTGCTCCGGACGGCGGCGTGACGGCCTACGAGTTCAGCCCCGTGGGGGAAGTTCTCTCCATCACCGATCCCATGGGTGTGGCGACCTCTTTCACCTACGACGCCATGCATAACATCATCTCCGGCGAGGACGCTCTGGGCAATACGCTCCATTATACATACGATAGAAATTACAACCGCATCTCTGAAAAAAATGCTAAGGGAGATATAACGTCCTACGAGTATGACGCCAGAGACCGTGTCACGTCAGAGACCGATGCCCTGGGTAACCCCATCCGCTATACCTTGGATGGTAATGGTAATATTATTGGAACCATTGACCGCCGGGGCAACCAGACGGAAGCTTGGTATCATAAGGTCCAGAACATGACTACCATGACTAGAGATGCCTTGGGAAATGAGACCTTCTACCAGTATGATAACAATGGTAATCCAACAAAGATTACCTACCCAGACGGAACTTCCGTTCATTATGCCTACGACCACGCCGGACGCCTGGTGCGCACCACGGCCCAGAACGGCCTGGTGACGGAGATCGGCTACGACGGCAACGGCAATATCGTCCGCATCACCGACGATGACACCCGCGTCTACCGCTTCCAGTATGACGGCAATAACCGCCTCATAAAGGCCACCGACCCGCTGGGCGGCGTGACAGAGTACGCCTATGACGGGGCGGGGAACCAGATCTCGGTCACGGACGCAAACCAGAATACCACGGGCTATGCCTATGACGCAATGGGACGCTTAAAAGAGATGCAGGACGCTCTGGGCGGGACCGTGACCTCCGAGTATGACTTGAACGGCCGGACCTTAAGCTTCACCGACCAGAACGCCCATACCACCGCCTGGCGCTACGACGTGATCGGTCAGGTGCTGGCTCAGGTGGATGCGGCGGAGAACATCACCGCCATGGAATACGATTCCCTGGGCAACGTGACGAAGGTCATCGATGCCTTGAAGGGCGAGACCTCCACCGAGGTGGACGCTTTGAGCCGCACCGTGAAGATGACCGACGCCCTGGGCGGGGAATACACCTATGAGTATGATGAGAATGGAAATGTCATAAAGATCACCATGCCGGACGAGGACAGCGTGAGCATGACCTACGATGAGGCAAACCGTATGACCTACTACCGGGACGAGGCGGACGTAGTGACCCGTTATGAGTATGATTCCATGGGCCGCATCACAAAGGCCGCGGACACCGCGGGAAACATCATGGCCTATGAGTACGATGCAAACGGAAATCTGGTGAAGCAGACCGACACGATCGGACGGGATGCCGTTTACGATTACGATAAGTTCAATCGCCTTGTGAGCGTGACCGGAACGGACGGTGCGTCCACCACGTACGCTTACGACGCCTTAGACCGCCTTGTGAGCGTGACCGAGGCGGACGGAGCCGTGACCGTCTACGAATATGACCCGGTGGGGAACCTTATAAAGACCACGGAGCCGGGCGAAGCTGTGTATACCTACGCCTACGACGCGATCGACCGCCTGACAGGAAAAGTAAACCCGCTGGGTGCATCCACCGCCTTCCAGTATGATGCGAAGGGCAACCTGACCGGCGCCGTGGACGGCGAGGGCAATACCAACACTTACGTTTACGACGTGATCGACCGCCTGACTTCCTTAACGGACGGGCGCGGGAACGACACCGTTTATGAGTACGACGAGCTGTCCCGCCTCTTAAGCCAGACCACGCCGGAGGGCAGTCAGAATGAATACCGTTATGATGCCTTAAGCCGCATGACGGCTGCGAAGGACCCCAACGGCCTGATCACGGAATACAAGTATGACGTGATGGGCAACCTGGTGGAAGCCATCTCCCCGAAGGGTGCAAGGACCGCCTACACCTACGATAAACATGACGAGCGGACCAGCGTCACCGACCCGGCCGGGAACGTGACGGCCTACGCGGTGGACTTAAACCGCCAGGTGACGGAACTGACGCAGAAGAACGGGGCGAAGTACGCCTACACCTATGACGCCGTGCACCGCCTCACCGGCATCACCACACCGCTGGGCCTGGAACGCACCTTCACCTATGACACGGCGGATAACATCATAAAGGATACGGACAACTTAGGCCGCACCACCACCTACGGGTACGACATCATGCACCGGATGACGAAGTCCACCAATGCAAAGGGCGGAGTGACCGAGTATGCCTATGATATCCGCGGCAACCGCAGCGCCATGACGGACGCTATGGGCTATACATGGAACTACCGGTATGACCTGCTCGACCAGCTCACGGCGGGAGTGGACCCGGAGGGCAAGGCGACGGAAGCCGTCTATGACCTGGTGGGCAACATCACCAGCATCACGAGACCGGGCGAGCGGACCACCCGCTACGCCTACGACGAGAATTATAACCAGACCAGCGTCACCGACCCGAAGGGCTACGTTTACGGCTACACCTATGACCGTGATAACCGCATGACCGGGACTGTGGACCCGCTTGCCCAGACCCAGGGCGTGGCCTACGACCCGGGCAGCCGTGTAACGGAGCTGAGGGACAAGATGGGCCTGACCCAGGCGTTTACTTATGACCCGCACGGAAATGTTCTGACGAGCCGTGCGACCAACGGCCTGATCACCCGGTTCCAGTATGACATCCTGGACGAGCTGGTGCAGGTGACAGACCCGATGGGCTATCAGACGAGCTACCAGTATGATGTGATGGGCAACATCACCTCCATGACCAATGCGAAGCAGAAGACCACGGCGTATGAGTACGACCTGGAGGGCAACATGACCAGCCTCACCAGCCCGATGGGACGGAAGGAGCAGTACACCTACGACGCAGGCGGAAGGATGACCGAGCGTCTCACCCCGTCCGGCGGAAGGATCTTCTATGACTACGACACCTTGAACGCTCTGGCGGATAAGTCCTACAGCAGCGCCAATGAGCTTGGAAATGACCGACCGGTGCAGATGGTTTACAACGTGATGGGCCAGCGGATTGCGATGGAGGATATTACCGGAGAGAGCGTCTATACTTACGATTCCCTTGGCCGTTTAAAGACCGCGACCAACGGCTCCGGCAAAGTGGTGGAGTATTACTACGACGAGGCCGACAACCTGCAGGAGATCCTCTACCCGGACGGCAAAGTGGTGCTCTATGAATATGACAAGAACGATAACATCACGAAGCTGACTGACCGTGACTGGAGGGAGACTACCTACGAGTACGACCCGTTGAACCGCCTGACCCATGTGGTGAGAGCGGACGGAAGCGAGAGCGAGTATACTTATAATGCGAGGAACCAGGTGCTTGAAGCAAAGAATACCTGCATCTGCGGCTTCCTGATCAGCGATTACAAGTATACTTACGATGATGCGGGCCTGATCACGAAGGAAGTGGCTAAGGAATGCCTGTTTAAATCCGACAAGGATTATGGACATAATGGTGGCGATAAGGATAACTGCGCCCATGCGAACGGCAGCGCGGAAGAAGGAAATGACCCGTGGCAGAATTACTGGGGAGGCCAGGATTCCTGGTCCTACCAGAACCCGTGGGAGAACCAGAACCCGGAGTGGGAGACGACGGTAAGGACGTTCACTTATGATGACAACGGGGAGATGGTCGGCTGCGAGGAGATCAAAGACCAGTTCGATAAAGTGACTTACACTTACAAATACGACGAGGCAGGCAACCGGACCCTGGCGAAGAAGGCCAAGACCTTCCCATACAGCTATCTGGAGTCCTGGCAGAATACGTATACCTACAATGACGACAACCAGATGACAGCGGCGACCGTGTGCGAGGGGAACCTGACAAAGAAGTACACTTTCACTTACGACGCCAACGGCAACCTGACCCATGAGTGTTTCGGGAAACAGGCGGAGGTGGTCTATCAGTATGACACGGAGAACCGTTTAACGGCTGTATACGACCAGCAGAAGCTTTTGATGGCATCGACCTATGACGGGGACGGGAACCGTGCGTTCCAGCTCAACTACAACCCGGACGCAGTGTGCGGCTACGGGATCGGCTGGGGCGACGAAATCTATATGCCGGAGCACAGCCAGAACGAGGATGAGAGCCTGACGGCGGAAGGACAGTTGTTCAGCTACCTCTGCTCGAATACGGGGCGGTACTATGACCTGACGGAGTATGTGAACGACACCAACCGCCAGAACACACAGGTGCTGACTGCTTACACGATCAATGGAGGGGCTACGGAATCGTACAGCTACGCGGGAAATATCCGCAATTCCAGGAATGATATCTGGAGCGAAGGCAGAGGCGAGGACTTTGACGAGACCAGCTATTATCTGTATGACGGCAGGGGAAGCGTGACAGCGAACACCTGGTATAACGGAATGGTGACGGAAGTGTACCAGTATGACCCGTATGGACAGGTGACACTGGGAAGCTCGGAGCATACGGATTTCTACGGGTATAACGCAGAGAGTTACAATCCGAATACCGGGCTTGAGTTTTTGAGGGCGAGGTATTATAATGCTAAACAGGGGAGATTCTTCCAGGAGGATACGTACCTTGGCGATATCATCGATCCGCTGACGCTTAACCGATATAACTACGTTAAGAGTAGTCCGCTCAACTATACTGATCCGAGTGGTCACAAATGGACTATAGAAGGATTGAACGAACACTTAAAGGATTTCGAAGCTGGAAGAATTAAAGCAGCCGATTTGTCTAAAACAATATTATTGGAAAATATAGCAAATATATTTAATGGTTTCCATCAAATTGCACAAATTCACGCTGCGGCTAGAATTAAAAGAAATACGGGCTTAGAATCTAAGTTGGAAAAAGCATATAGCAAAAAGGAAAACAATACATGTGAAACCATTCACGTAGATATTGTTGCTGGAAACTTCGCTTGGGAGGTGAAATCGCAAGGATTTTGGTGGAATGTTAGCACTTTCACAGAAGCAGATGAGCAATTGCAAGGTTATCTTGATTTCACAGAAGGCACTACAGATAGTTTACAACGTGGAATTCCTGGTATGGTGGGTCTGATTTCAGATATCCCGATAATAGGCAGATTGAAAATGGAAGTCGTTGCGGATCCAATTACTAGCGGATTGATTTTCTATTCTGTCTACTATGAAGATAATGGAAAAAGAGTGCCAGTTAGACTTGCTAAGGCAAATACAGAAGCTAATGATTCATTAGAAAAAGAAAAGGCTTCAAATATCGTGCAATTACCTGGAAGCAATAAAGATCCAGGAAAGGTTGCTATAACAGCGGGAGGAGTTGTTGTGGCAGCTTGGGCATTATATGAGATATTAAAAATAGGAGTAACAGCAACTACTGGTATACCGGCGGTGCTACTCCCAGGCTAAGTCTATAAGTGTGCGGGCAACAATAACCGCATTTACTACTAGATTCAGTTTCACATTATATAAACATCCTGATATTAATAAAAGGATGATAATTCCAATTAGAGTATAGAATATCTTGACACAGGAGCTGGTGAATTGCGTTCTTTCATCAGCTCCTAAAAATGCATTATAAAAGTCACGAAAAATATCGCATCCGCTATTAAAATGTCCAGATGTTATATTGGTATCGCAAAAGGAGAGAAGTACCATGATAAAAACAAATACATTCACAGGACGTTCTATTCTTTTAAAAAATCAAAAAGAACAGATTTTTGTTTTGAATCAGCAAATAGCAGAAAAAATACTGGTATATGAATTGAAATCAAATAATTATATGGAAATTTTGTATATTGATCGAGGTGTAATTTACGACGACAGACCACCACAGTATGAACATTACTTAAAAAGCAAAATACATATTATCGATGAAAAAAATAACCGAATAATCTTTGTGAAATACAGCACCCATTTAATAGCGGATTCTGGATATTCGCCTTTTGCGATAGTGGGAATAGATTACAAAGGAACCCATTTATTTTGTATAGAGCTAGAAGAAGAATTAGAACCGATCTCTATATTTGCATATAAAAATGGAGACTTGTTATTATTGGGAAACTATAATAGATGGTTAGGTAAGAATGGCGGAAAAAGTTATAATTGTATTATGCGAATTTCTACAAATGGAAATATCATTTGGAAGAAGACAAAGGAACTGTCTTGCAATGAGTTCGATGGCACATATCAGGTGTGGGACTATAAAGACAATGAAAATTTTCATCATGAGGTGAGCGATTGGGGAAGGCTTTTTTTAACTTCTGATGACAAAATATTAATAGAAACAGTTGATGGAAATTCAAAAAGCATTTATAAATTATATACTTCTGATAATGAATTTAATGCAGATTTAGAAGGAAAAAGTTTATACTTTCAAAAAATCAGATCAGATTCCCTTATTCAAGTAGACGAAAGCTACATAACAATAGTAGAAAACAGTGTACCACATATTATACGTAGTATTTTTGATAATGATGGAAAAAAATTATCAGAAGAAAAAATATTTTTAAAACTCAGACCTCAAAAAATTGATATTAACATACATGGAATAGCAGCGTTATATCCTGGATATATAAAATATCAAAATTTTTCTGGAATAGATTTATACATTCCATTAGACGCGGAGGCAGTTACAGTTATAAAAAGTATATTTACAAGTAAACCAATAATATTTTTGTTTGAAAGCGAAGAAGGTAAATTAGCAAAAACGATTAAGGTGTTCACTCGTGAAGGTGTAGTGGAAACTATAGTTGATACAAATGAGCCGGGATATATTCAAGTCGTTTGTGTCCATGATAAAATATTATGTTTATGGAATGATATTATGAACCGGGAGTCCATGTTATTTCTATCTATGGGAAAAATATAACTCTATGTAATGTTTCTTTATCCTATCATCCATATCTTTTATATTGATGACGAAGATTCCATTCGCGATTAAAAGAAGTTTCCGTAAGAAGCTTCTTTTTTTTGTACGATTAAAGCGATGATAACCCGCTTTAAGATGTGTAATGGTTCTTCCAAAAGATGTTTCCACAATTCTAATATTCCCAATATCCGTCTATCCCTCGCCATAATTACAATGTAACCTATAGGAATACGAGCGAAGAAAGGATAAAAATGAATATTAAAGAATTCAAAAAAAGCCAGAGTGCCTACATGCTCACGAAAAACCGCGGATATAATAGACAGCCTGAAGTGAAGGAAGTGACTGTATTATCTGTTGGAAGAAAATTCGTAACGGTGAATGGAGATATCCGGTTTGAAGATTTTCTCGCGGATGACAATTTTCTGACAGAACATTTGGATTATGACCGCAGATTGCTTTTCAAAGACGAAAAAGCAGTTGCAGACCATCTGGAGAAGATGGAGCTGGATATCTGGCTTTACAAAAACAAATCAAAGATGCACCGGTTAAGTCTCCGTCAGCTGCGGGCAATCAAAAAAATCGTAGAAGATCCGGGGCAGGCCTGATGAATAAGAAAGGAGATAGCGATGAACAAAGTAGACGAAAAAAAGATACGGTTCTGGGAGGCTGTTGATGGGATCATTGTGATCGGAACGGTAGAAGATGAGAACGGCCCACGGCATGTGATCCTGGAGCCGCATTGGAAATCAGATGAACCTGGCCTGCCAGGTCATCAGACGATCACGCTGGAAGATATCGCGTTACAGTTTCCGGATAAGGGCTGCCTGACCGTTCTGGCGGAACAACCGTTGGATGGACGCGTATATCGGTATAACAATTACGGCGAAAAAGAGTGGCTGGAAATAGGGACGACCTGCGGATACGCTTGAAAAAGCGGTTATTGAGCAAAGCGGCGACGCGCCAGGGCTTTTAGCCCGAACCACCCCGGGATGACGCCAAGTCCCGGGCACTGGGGGTAGGCGCGCCTACGCTATGGCGACCCAACAGTGTATTATGTTTATGTGTTAGACCCATCCGGCAATCCGCTTATGCCTACCACCCGGTACGGCAAGGTGCGCCGGATGCTGAAATCCGGCCAGGCGGTGGCGGCACGCACGAAGCCGTTTACCATCCGCCTGGCCGCGGTCCGGGAGGATGGCACCTGCCTGTACTCCGCCAAATGCGGGACCCGCAATAAGCAGGTCCCGAAGCTGATGGCTGAGAGGGCCATGCACCGCCGGGCATCCAGGAGGGGCGAGCGCCTCGCCAGGAAGCGGCTGGCCAAGAAGTTGGGCACCACGACAAAATTCCTGAACGGTCGGACGCTCCCAGGCTACGGGAAACCTGTTATGTTAAAGGACATCATCAACACGGAGTCCCGGTTTAACAACCGCCGCCGGCCGGAAGGCTGGCTGACACCGACCGCAAGACAGCTGTTACAGACGCACCTGCGTCTGATTGAGGAAGTCTGCCGGATCCTCCCGGTCACCAGGGTTGCGGTAGAGTTAAACCGCTTCGCGTTCATGGCCATGGACAACCCACAGGTCAGACGCTGGCAGTACCAGAAGGGGCCGCTCCATGGCTACCATGGCATACGGGAGGCCCTGAAGGAAATCCAGGGTGGCACATGCCTACTATGCGGGAGCCGCAGCATTGAGCACGGCCACCATATCGTTCCCAGGAGCCGGGGCGGCAGTAATACCCTCGTGAACATCGCAGGGCTGTGTGAAAGCTGCCACACTAAAGTCCACAACGATGAGGACGCCGCAGCGAGGTTGGAGAAGACCAAGGCCGGCCAGAACAAGAAGTACCACGCATTATCGGTGCTGAACCAGATCATGCCCCGCCTTTTGAAAGAATTAGATATGAAGTTCCCAGGCCAGACATTCATCACCTCAGGCAGGGACACTAAAGCCTACCGGGATGGCCACGGCATTGCCAAAGACCATGACGCCGATGCCTACTGCATCGCCTGCAGTACGCTGGAGAAGCAGGCCATACTGGATGTGCCCAAGGACGGTTTCCACATCAAGCAGTTCCGGCGCCACGACCGCGCATTGATAAACAACCAACGGGAACGGATCTATAAACTGGATGGCCTGGAAGTGGCCCAAAACCGCCGGAAACGCATGGACCAGAAAGGACCCAGCCTCCATGAGTGGTTCTTGGGGATGGTAAAGCAGCATGGCCGGCAGATAGCCCGCCGGATGCAGTCCCAGCTGGTAGTAAGCAAAAGCGCGCGCCGGCACAACAGCCCGGACCGGATGCTGCCAGGGATGGTGTTCCTGTATGAAGGGAAACAGTATGTGATGTCCGGCCAGCTAAGCGGAGGGGCGTACTTAAGGGCCTGTGGGGCAGGGAACCAGAACTTCCCGGCCTCCAGGGCGAGCATCCTATCCAGGAATGCCGGGCTTGTGTATGTAGCATAACCGATAGCCTGCCGGTTCATCCCGCCACCTAAAGAGGTGGGGGTATTCCCGGCGGAAAATGATAAAGTGGGCAGCCAAGATAGAAATCAAACAGAAAGCGGTGTAAAACGTATGGTGATATTGCCAACTAAGAAAAAGTGGTTCGATATGATAAAGTCCGGAGAAAAGACGGAGGAATACCGGGAGCTCAAGCCGTATTATATCGTGCGGTTTTTAAAAGCACTGGAATTCCCAAAAACAGAACAGGAAAGTGTGATGGAGCTGTTCCGGAAGATGGAAGCGAAAAAACCGCTTACAGTCCTGTTTAGGAACGGATATTCGAAAACCAGCCCCTCCTTTATGGCGGAATGCTATCTGTCTGTCGGGAAAGGAAAAGAAAAATGGGGTGCTATCCAGGGATGTGATTATTTTATCCTCCGGATTGCACAGATTTATTAAAAAAAATTCAGTTATGAAGTAAGAAAGGAAAAAAATCATGAAGAAAATAGTTAAGCTCAAACCATACGAATGTAACGATGATATTATAGCGAGATGGGCGCTGCCGATATATCTTTTCAGCGTCTTACTTATGTTTGTATTGTTACTTTCATATAAATTTACTCCAGGATATCACCCAACGGTGTTTATGCTGGTCATGCTTCGGGTTATTGCACCACTATTATTTGCGGTTTTACCGTTCGTTATTTTTTTTTGTGAGATGGCATTTATTTTGCCTGCGATGATTGAATGGAAAGTAAAAACAAGTGAAACGGGCCAGAAAATAGAGCAGAAGAAAGTAGGTTTTATTATTTATGAGAGACTTTATCTGACGGATGAACAGCGGCAAAGGGAAATAGAACGCCACGACCGTGAGATGAGGGAAGTTTATTATGATGAAAAGGACCCAGAGTTGCTAAAGCAAAAAGAAAATGAGGCGAACGAGTTTCATAGCCGTTTATTCAAGGGTATGGTTTTCCTATTGATGCCCCTTACAATGACCACATTATTATTGGGAACTGAAAGAGTACCATGGCCTGGATTCGTCAGGATCGGCTCGCTGGTTTTAGCGGGGTTGGGTGGTCTGGTTCTGCTATATGGTTTCGGTCAGTTCATTTTTTTATATTTCAATAAGGACGAAACATTTGGATACGTATCCCGCAGGACCGCATGTGCAAAATGTTTTATGTTGGCCTGCACGGGTGTAGCGCTTTTGGTACTTCCGGTCATCATAAAGTATACCGGAACGGACCCCAATACGCTACTCCCATAGAATGATGCGCTTCAATTTCTAAAGACACGCATGAATTAAGATATTGTCGTGCTCCGTTAAAATATCGAGCGTGTGTTGAAACAATTTAGAAACGACTAAAAAAAGTTAAGGAGAAAAAAATGCTGAAATTTACGATTAATATGAAAGAATTAAAACCCATCGTCGACAAAATATCTACGGTAATTGATAAAAATTCACGAATACCTGCTTCAAGACGGTGCTATTTTCATATAACAGACGATCAAAAACTCCGAGTCTATGCAACGGATTGGAATCATTTTCTGGAAATAGAGTGTGATGCCGCACATGGGATTGAATGCGGAAAAATAGGGATTGACATAGATGACTTGAAAATCATTACAAAAATGACAGGGGAAGTGACGGTGATGGAAACCACTGCGAATAAAAAGTCAGCAGTCACCGTCAGAAGTCACGGAAAATGCATGACGCTGCCCGGACATTTTGAAGATGGAATGGATTTACCGGAAATGGAAAATGCAGACCAAGCCGTGTTACTGGATAGTTCTTGGCTTCTGGAAACCGTTACGAAGCTTTCTTCCTTCACCATGAAGAACGTAGCAAACCCACTGTCTGGGTGTATTTGCCTCAATACCCAGACTAAGCAGGCGGAAGCACTTGACGGCCATCATGCAGGAATGAGAAGGATTCCGGAGAACGCCTCCATATACTGGGAAGGAGAAATCAAACTTCCACATTACTCTTTCTCCGTGCTGAAAACAATTCTGGACAAGACACCTGGTAAGGATGTGCTGGTTTCCAGGGATGGAAAATATATAAAGATAAGTGGCCAAGGCTTTACTTATATAGCGTGGCAAGTGGATGGTAAATTCTTCGATATGAATCGGGCATTAAAGGAGGCTGTACATAATGCACCCTATCGTATTACGGCAGAAAGGGAGGAATTTATAAAAATAATCCAGTATGCAAGCAGCCTGATAAAAAAAGATAAGACATCGCTTATTTTGCACGGAGCGAATGAACGCCTTTTCTCATATCTGAATACGGGACAGTATGAGATACTTGATGAAATAAGCACAGGAAAGGCAGAATTACCGGAGAAGTTCTTCATTGGGTTTTCCCCATGCCAGTTACTAAATATCCTAAAAGTACTGGATACCAAAACAATAGAACTGCATGTGGGTAACGAAAAGTCGATCGCCTACGTGAAAGAAAGAGAATATGATTTTCTAATTTGCCCAACATGCATCATACCAGAGGATAAAAAAGCAGCGGAAAAACTCATCTTGACTGGATTTACATGTGATTCGGTCTAAAACATCGAAAAAGCTTATCCGCAGGTTTTAGAAATTTTACAGAATCAATATCTGAATATTATAATTACAATATCAAAAAAAGAAACGGAGGAAAGACTATGAAAATATCATCGACAAAAGATTTTCTTATTGTAACTGTGGGGTATCTTATTGGTATCATTTTGTATCACATATTAAAATATGTAATACTACAGTAATGTATCAGTTGAGAATATCAACCATACTTGTCAAATCTAATGTATTTTGAAGGTCAATAACCCACCACTTAATCCTAGCGGATTTTGAAGTGAGTGGGTGGTTGCCTGACAGAGCGGCGACGCGCCAGGGCTTTTAGCCCGAACCACCCCCGGGATGACGCCAAGTCCCGGGCACTGGGGGTAGGCGCGCCTACGCTATGGCAACCTAACAGGGGATATCCCTGGATTACATCAAAAACAAGGAGAAACTTATGTATTATGTTTACGTGTTAAATCCATCCGGCAATCCGCTGATGCCAACCACCCGGTACAGCAAAGTGCGCAGGATGTTAAAGTCCGGCCAGGCGGTGTTCGCACAAAGCCTTTTACCATCCGCCTGACTTACGAACCGGCCACTCCGATCATGCAGGGCATCCCGCCGGTACAATAACCCGAACTGGATGCTGCCAGGGATGGTGTTCCTGTATGAAGGGAAACGATATGTGATGACCGGTCAATTAAGCGGAGGGGTGTACTTAAGGGCCTATGGTGCAGGAAATCGGAACTTTCCGGCCTCCGGTGTGGAAATCCAGTCCAGAAATAGTGGATTAGTATATGTAGCTTAATTGTCAAGCGCCGATTCATCCCGCCACCTAAAGAGGTGGGGGTATTCTCGGTGGAAAATGATAAAATCCAAACCAAATATCAAGAAAGGAGCGTCTGAAAAACGCCAATTTCTCCCATCGCCTAAGAGGCGGTGGGTAGTCTTGGTTCAGGCTTACGATGAAAATAAATGTGATTAATCAAAAAAATGGCGCAAAATACCTGAAAGCACAAGGCATTGTTTATTTGTGCACATCGTTTGTTTTGTGCATAATCGGATTTTATTCGTTAATAAAAGTAAAAGAAAATCCGATATATTATTTTAGTATGTTCATCGGTTTTTCTTTTATGTGTACAAGATCATATATTGGTATGGATCTAATGAAACGGTCAAAGAGAATGCGTAAATATCCTGCTGAATTAGATGTCAATTCAATAAAGATCAATACCAATAAAACCATAAACCTATTTAATGAGGATTGGGAAATAGCATATAATTCCGTTCAGCATATTGTATTAGATTGCTATTTGAACAAAATCATTTTACCTGAACCATCACTTAATCCTAGCGGATTTTGAAGTGAGTGGGGGTGGTTGCCTGACAGAGCAGCGGCGCACCAGAGTTTAATCTGAACCACTCCGGAATGACGCCAAGTCCCGGATACTGGAGTAGGTATGCCTACGCTATGGTGACCCAATACAGGAAACTGTAGATTATATCAAAAACAAGACATTACCTAAGCTCACAAATACCTGGGGTAAAATACAGGGCTTGTATATGGGCCAGGAACCTAATCTTAAGAAAGGAGTGCCTGAGAAAACACTAAGCCCCCCCGCCGCCTAAAGAGGCGGGGTATCCTTGGCTCAGGCTTATGATGAAAAAAATATAAGAAAAATCATTTATAAAGCGGTTTATAATCTCGACCATATCATACATGGTTGCAGAATAGCTTGCTTTTATCTAAAATCAAAATAATATCCATCTTAGGAGCTGTCTTTGGCAGCTTCTTTTTCTTACGAAAGCAGATGAAAACTCATAATTAATATAATAGAAATAGGAATACGAGCTGGAATGATGAAAATACAGCTATATTCTCTGTCTATTACAAAAAAGCATAGAGGAGGGAATGACGTGAGCGAATCAAAAAATAACCTGATACTGGATTATATGGGAGATGATGATTTTGCAATGCCTGTATACCAGGATCAGTTTGGACATCTTTGGAAGGAGGTAAATCTGGGAGAGCAAGAACAGCCATGTTTGTATTCTGTTAGTGGGAATTCCATTGATGGAGAACCGAACATGCCAATCACTCAGGAATTCACCATCCAGACAAAGAAAGAATTCGTGAGCAGAAAAGAACACTTCCAGTATCAGATGTTGTACCGATTAAAATCAGACTGCGAATATTATCTTGGATACGGATACAGAAATCCAAACTGCCTGTGGGCAAAAACAGAAGATGGCCAAATTGAAGAAATGAAGAAAATTTGGAATTCCTTTTCCGACGATGAAAAACCTGAGTGGTTGACCTGGAAACAGATTGAAAAATATGAAAGAGATATTGTGTTCCAAAAAAAGATAAAACCCGGGATCAGATTCATGGTGAACGAATCCAAAGTCGAACTGGAACTTATCGAAATCAAGACAACAACATCTGGGACAGAAAACGAGGAACCATCCCCTGTTACTCTACTTCGTGATGTAACAACTGGGAGAGAATTTTTTTGTAGTTTAGAAGCTCTGAAATATTGTGGCATTACTGATATTACCATTACGAAGGAGCCGACCTTCTCAAAAAAAGAGACTGCCATAAGTAACAATCTCATTTGTGCCCTGTTTTGCCGTCAGACGGTAAGTTTATATCTGTCGGATGGTTCTGCCATCCAGGGAATTGTGGAATCCATTAGTATGGATCAAGCTATGATTAAAAAGAATGAATTACCTGGACGCATAGCGACAGTCTTGTTTAAACAAATAAACAATATGTTTATAATGTGAACAAAAAGATAAGGAGAAAAATCTGATGAAGAAAAAAAATAGTAGGTTAAGAGAAAAATTATGTGATATGTTTTTGTCTGTATTATTAGTCGGCGTAGTTTTTATCATCGGGATGGCGCCGGCTTTAAATAAGGTCATTAATAAGCGCCAGGTAACAGTCACGGTGACGGACAAAGGCATCAAAAACGACGGAAACCATGGCAGGTATCTGATCTACTGTGAGGACGGGGACGGCGATACACAGGTTTACCAGATTGCTGACAGCATCCTAAAGCTACGCTTTAATTCTTCGGATATCTACCCGAACCTTGAGATGGGAAAAACGTATGAATTAACTATCTGTGGTGAGCGGGTACCGATTCTTTCCTGGTACCCCAATATTTACGAATATATGGAAGTTGCTGAGAATTAATGACAAAAAGCTTATCCGCAGGTTTTGTAAAGATGCGGTTTATGTAAGATTTTAGTAAAATAAAGAAAATTAATAAAAACTGGAGGAAGAATTTTATGTTAACAATACTTGGAGGTTTTGTGAGTGTTATTATTTTCGGAGTTGCGTGGTATGTCACCCTATTTCCAATAGCGGTTAATTCAAGTCAGCTGTGGGCGGTACTATTTTTCAGTCTGTCTATGGGGACTGCCCTGAAACCCTTGGAACGGTGGAAAAAAGGCATGGAACCATTTGGTTTTAATTTGAAGGAAAATGAGAAAAAGAAAATAAAAATAAGGCCCGGAACAGCGGCACTCTTTATTGTGGGGGCAGTGTTTTTAATTGGTCAGTTTGTTTCGTCACCTCTTTTACAACCGAATGTCCATGCAAACCGCATTACAGTAACCGAAGGCAGTTTTGAGGAGGATATCCCAAAAGTCGCAGATCTTAAAAAGATCCCGCTTATGGATACGGATACCGCCGCCATGATAGGAAACCGGGCGATCGGCGAGTTGACGGATGTGGTATCCCAGTTTACACCAAACGGATACCGAACAATCATCTATCAGGATAAAGTCGTGAAGGTGGCGCCGCTATTATACAATAATTTCTGGAAGTGGAACGATAACAGAAAGAACGGGATTCCTGGATATGTAGTTGTGGATCCGGAAGACGGAAGCTCAGATTATGTAAGGCTGGAGAAATCGATGATGTATTCCCCATCCGCCTGTTTTTCAAAGAATACTGTGCGCCATGCAAGGTTTGCCTATCCGGATAAACATTTTGGCAATATATCCTTCCAGCTGGATGATGATGGAACGCCATACTGGACGATTATGACGGAAGTACCGCAGACATTTTTTTCAGCAAAGAAGCCAGACGGCCTGATTATCATGAATGCTGTAACCGGAGAAATGAACTGGTATCAGAATGCAGACATTCCGGAATGGATTGACCTAGCCCTAACGGGGGACGACACCAGCGAGCTCTATAACGCATACGGTATGTACCAGAATGGATTTCTCAATGCGTTTCTGTCACAAAAGGGCTGTACAAAGACAACCTCGGGATATGGGTATATCGCCGTCGGAAATGACATCTGCATTTATACGGGAGTGACATCGGCAGCATCAGATGCGTCAAACCTCGGCTTCCTGATTATCAATAGCCGGACCGGCGAGTACAACTATTATGCTTCAGCCGGGGCGGACGAATATTCCGCCATGGGCGCTGCAGAAGGCGCTTTCCAGAACTTTGGATACATCGCCTCATTCCCTGCTTTAATTAATGTGAATGAAGAACCGGTATATGCGATGGCGTTAAAGGATGCCTCTGGGTTAATCAAGGCTTATGCTTTTGTCAATGAAGAAAACTATACCGTGGTCGGAACCGGCGAGACCTTAAATGAAGCCATGAACAACTATCGTGTTACCATGGCAAAGAAGGGATACGACATCCAGGAGTTTATAGCCAGTGAAGATACTGAGACACAGCTGGAGACGGTAAAGGATGTAAATTTTATTACGCTGAAAAATGAGACATATACGTATGTCCGGGCAGAAAGCGGACAGGTGTATAAAGAACTCTTTGATGAGAAGCATCTGCTTTTCAGTGTTGGTGATAAAATCCAGGCCCAGTTTGATAAAACGGAATTCGAAAAAGAAGTCATTCAGGCCGTAATGGTAAAAAAATAAGAACGAAAATTAGGAGGATAAATGAATTTAGTACCTTATTAATATCTATCGGAAGTTTAGGTATCTTACTTTTTGTGTTATCTCTTATAATTTTCATTTATAAAGTACGCAGTCTTAGCTGTGTGTATATAGGGTTTGTGTTTCTTATTGCGGCGTGTGGTTGCTTTAACTTTTGTTATTATGTAATCTTTCCATGTTATTATTATCTGGTTTTTCCATGTTACTGATGTAGGATCCACCGTTAAGAATGCCGTGGCTATTCTTGAAGAAACCGAAAACAGATCATTTTCGACGGGTGCATGCTGTCAAATTGCAGCTATCATCAATATAATTTTATCATTCAAAGAGCTTCCAGATAATGGAGGCTCTTTTTTTTGTAATTAGCATTTTTTCTAAGTTATCTTACTTCATCTTCCTACATAATTTATTCGACATAAACAAAGGCGTACGAGCGAAATCAGAAAGAGGATTAAAAAGATTCCGAATCTGCTGCTGCGTATGCCAAAAAAATTAAAAAGGAGAATTCATATGAACAGAGTGATTTTAATGGGCAGATTAACGAGGGATCCGGAGGTAAGGTATTCCCAGGGAGAACGTGCTATGGCAATTGCACGGTACACGTTAGCAGTGGACCGCAGAGGACGCAGAAGCCAGGATGGTGAGCAGACCGCGGACTTCATTAATATCGTTGCGTTTGACAAGGCTGGCGAATTTGCCGAGAAGTATTTTCACCAGGGAATGAGAGTGCTGGTGTCCGGCCGAATTCAGACCGGAAGTTACACAAACAGAGACGGCCAGAAAGTCAATACCACGGAGATTATCGTGGATGACCAGGAGTTCGCAGACAGTAAAAATAATGGAGGTGGACACGGAAACCAGAACGCTTCCCAGCCGGATCCGACCGGTGCAATCGGCGATGGGTTTATGAATATTCCCGATGATTTAGATGAAGACGGACTCCCGTTCAATTAAGCACCCGAGGATTCTCCCGCATCTTCATGCGGTGGGATGAATCGTAAAAAGCAAATTTAACGGCAGTGGCGAGCGGAGAGAAATCGGTATCTTCACTGGCACGAAGCAAGACACGAAGTTACAGAGATTTTGTCGTACTCCGTTAAAATATTGAGCGTGTGCTAAAAACATCTGATAAAAAGGGCCATAGCGATTATGCTGTGGTCTTTTTTTAAAGTTAAAAATCACCCAGCCAATCACCCTCGGCATCGACCCGGGCCGGACGAATATCGGCCTGGCCGCGGTCCGGGAAGATGACACGCGGTGGCAGTACCGGAAGGGCCCGCTCCATAGCTGCCTTGACATCAGGAAGACCCTGAAGGATATTCGAGGCGACGCCTGTCTGTTATGCGACAGCCACAGCATTGAGCATGGCCACCACATCATCCCGCAGATGACTTACCAGATGGACAGCTTGTGGCAAAGAACCGCCGGAAGCGGTGGACCAGAAGGAGCAAAGTATTCATGATTGGTTCCTTGAGATGAAAAACGGCAAGGCCGGCGGATAGCCCGCCAGATGCAGTCAAAGCTAACGGTAAACAAAAGCACCCGCCGATACAACAACCCGGACCGGTCGCTTCCAGGGGCAGTATTTCTATACGAAGGCAAACAGTATGTGATGACCGGTCAGTTAAGCGGATGGATGCATTTAAGGGCCTGTGGGGCAGGAAACCAGAACTTCCCGGCTTCCAGGGCGAGCATCCTATCCAGGAATGCCGGGCTTGTGTATGTAGCGTAACCGATAGCCTGCCGGTTCATCCCGCCACCTAAAGAGGTGGGGGTATTCCCGGCGGAAAATGATAAAAGGGATATGAAGTGTTTTTTTCAATTACAGACAGTTAACCACTTCCATAATTTCCTCAAAAGCAGAGGGATAAGAGGAGGGATAAAAAATATGTATTATGCAAAAACGCAGAAATCTGCTTACAACAAGAAGCGGATCACAAGAGCCGATATTTTGGCAAGGGTAAGGTATGTAAAAGGCAAAAATCATTACGAACCAGGCGGTAATTTTCTGATTCTCACAAAAAATATGCAGCCAGCGATGTTTGCGTACGGAAAAATATATGTAGAAGGCCCGCAAACTTATAAGGGCGGCCGGTATATATATGGATATGAAGATGGAGTATCAAAGCTGCTTCTCTGTGAAGATGCCAAGTGTGTGGATGGATTCGGATATCAGGATTTGTCTGAGGGAAGCGAAGCCGAAGTGGAGGATTTTGTAAGGAACCTCCATGGAAATCTGTTTATCATGTCTGTAAAGAATTATGAAAAGTATATAAACAAGGAAAGTGCTGTATTTTGGATTTATGGAGACATGCCACTGAAAGCGGGACGTTCAGTTATTATAACAAAACTCATTATGCAGGGCCGGCATTATCCGGAGTATGATGAGAAAGAGGGGACTATCCTGTATCGGTTCGGAAGTAATGAGCCTAAAATTAAACTGGTCCAAAAGAAAATGGAACAGTATGCAGCAGATGGACTGATGAAAGAAATCGTGCCAGGCCCGGGTTCCGTGATACGGCCCTGCGGATGGTAAAAAATTGTGAAAAAGAGAGGAGACGCAGAATGTTTAAACGCAAATAATGTACCCCTACATATGGGGATTGTAGTGCCGGTTATGAAGTGCAGTTAGACCAGGAATATACCGTTGGTAATTTTATCGAGGCAATATTAGCTAACCATGCTAACGAATGGGGATATATCGGTATCAATAATGGCAAAAATGAAGTATTCGAAGATTTGAAATGCGAATACAGATATGGAAAACTTTCTTCGGAAAAAATGCCAGAAGAAATTTTGAAAAAATCGGTAATTGATGTATCTGCATATGGAGGCTGGACACAAATGGACTATTTACTTGATATAGGCATATGTAGTAAATTTAAAGAATATTGAGCTGTTTTCGAAAAGAAAAAGAGAAAGGAATAAATGCAGATATAGGGCAAGAAGTAAGAAATTGGGCAATATACAACAGATGAGCTGGTAAAAAAATCGTACCAGGTCCCGATTCCGTGAAACGGCCCTGCGGATGATCAAGAAAGGAGCGCCTGAAAACACGCCAGTTTCTCCCACCATCAACGGCGGTGGGAGGTATCCTTGGCTCAGGCTTAGGAAAATGAAATATAGATTTACAAAAATGCAGATTCATATGCTTATGAGTGGAAAATCCCTTACGATGAATCGTTTGCCTGTTACGATAGGGCAAGAAGCAAGAAAAGAGCTTTGTTCTCTTGTTGCGGAACACGGCATTGATAAGATAACTGTTGTTTGGGATACAAACGAGAATGCATTGGATGTGGAAATAGACAACTAAAAAGGGAAAAGAAAGATAATGAGGGAAAATGATGAAAAAAGGCACAAATAAAATGTATGGAGATGAGTCTATATTAGAGGAGCGCAGGTCACGTGCTATCTGGTTGCGACGCAACGGAGTGGAAAACTTTTATTACGATGACGGTTGTGACCATGGTTTTCTGATGGAATTCCGTAATGTCGATATGAATGCAAAAAACTTCATCGCTGTCGAAAGGCCAAAATATGGTCTTGATTTTTTTAACCGAACCAGTATTTATGAGCGGGATCTAGTCATTGAGTGCTCTGGAGAAATGGAGTTATTTGATTATGACGCTAAAAGTCATAAAATTATCAGTACCACGACTCAAAAATCCATTTATGTAAGATGCTTCGATGATGAAGGGGTAACAGGATTCCAATTACCTAAGGAACTGCTGCTCCTTCATCCGGAAACGGAAGTGATACTAAGAGGAACAATGACGTATGCTATTAGGAGGGTACAATGACGTTTGGAAAAAAATTTAAATGTAGGCGATTGTCTCAAAACCGAATACGGGGAATTTTACATCTATCTGGGACATTTTGTCGGGAAACCAAGAAGTCTTTATAATGTTCCCTCAGAAGGATATTTGTATATGTTTTATGGAAGACAAGCCAATTATGTCAATGACATTTTAATTATGGATGCATTATCTGCAAGGATCCGTTACGGATTTGGTGGTTTTTTTGCTATACAAAACAACCGAAAAAGTTCGTAGATAGAGTTGGATCATTTACTTTACCCTCAGAAGACCTTAAACATGTGCTTGGACTTACAGCGGGGTAATTATTCCACAAACGAATTTGCAATGATATTAATTTTATCTTGAAAAAGAGGGCATATAGCTCTCTTTTTTTTAGTAAAACCAATATTTTACAAATCATCCCCATAATTTTATTAAATATAACCGAGTTTATTAATAACCCACCACTTAGATCCTAACGGATATTGAAGTAGTGGCTTGCGCTTGAAAAGGCGGTTACCCCGCAGGGCGGCGACGCGCCAGGGCTTTTAGCCCGAACCACCTCGGGATGACGCCAAGTCCCGGACTCTGGGTGTAGGTGCGCCAACGCTATGGCAACCCAACGAGGGAAACCCTGGATTACACCAAAACAAGGAGTAACTTTATGCATTATGTTTATGTGTTAGATCCATCTGGCAATCCGCTGATGCCGACCACCCGGTACGGTAAGGTGCGCCAGAGTGAGTGTCCTGTCCAGGAATGCCGGGCTTGTGTATGTAGCGTAACCGATAGCCTGCCGGTTCATCCCGCCACCTAAAGAGATGGGGATATTCTCGGCAGAAAATGATAAATGTAAGGAGAAAACATGTTTAAAGTTGAAATGCATTGTCATACTTATCCAGCGAGCTGTGATTCTCATTTAACACCGGATACACTTGTAAGAAATGCGAAAGAGAAGGGGTATGATGGAATCGTTGTAACTAATCATTTTGATATGTTACAACTTGCAAAGTTCAGAAAACCATTAGGGCCAATGTGTGATTGGAACTGTTCAAAATGCGTTACAAAAAGAACGTGTACTGATATTCCTGATATAGATTATGCAGGATGCTATGATAAGTGGTTATCTGGAATCAGAGAAACGCGCATATATGCCGAAAAAATAGGGATTAAAGTATTTGCAGGATGTGAGTATTCTCTTTCTGGACACGCTTCACACATATCTATATTAGGGTTAACTATAGAAGAAATGTGGAAAGAACGGCTGCAGTGGCTACAACCTATTAAATATTTAACAGGTCTAAAACAGAGGTATCCTGAAATACTTTTGATATGTAATCATCCAGATAGAAATGTATGTAATCCAAATCCTAATGAAGTGGATGGATTTGAAAGATTTAATACTAAATATCATGAGAACGCAAAATGCGATTATTTAGATATTTTAAAAGACATGATGCCCCCAGAAGTTCTGTGTGAAAAAATTTTAATATGTGGTTCAGATGCACACACTGACAAAGAATTTGGAAGCAGTTCTATATTATTCGAAAAAGAGCTTGCTAATGAAAAAGAACTATGTGAAGAATTAAAAGCACACAAATATAAAATGTGCATTGAGGTATAGCATATGTTCTCTTGGCACCTATAATTTAACCCCATTTTTAACTATATATGCAAGGATTCCACCGCTTAAAGAGATGGGGGTATTCTAGGCGGGAAATGATAAACAGTCATTGTTTATGAGAGGAGATTTCAAAATGGATAAAACAGCGATGATTATAGTTGTAACGGTATTAATTATATGTATATTGGGGACTGTGTATTTTACTAATGAGACTATTGGTATGCGGGAGCTAGGTTATTTCGGTCCAGCTGCCTTTTCTTTTATGGGTGTAATAGTATGTTCCGTTCTTTTTTTTCATGCTGCATTCGAAACTCCAGTGTCTACGATAGAGTCGGAATACGTTGCCAATAGTGTCCTGAAAACAAGAGATGAATATGCAGTAGTCGTTAATGATGAAACATATTATACGAAACAAACCGAAATGGCGCCTGTTGAAGATTATATTTTACGGATTCGCATAAAAAAAGCCATTAGTGGAATAGCAACTGAAAAGGACGCTATTCTTCTAATACCGGAAGAAACTTTAAGAATCAAATAACCCTCCTTTATCCGCAGAAAAAGCTGAGGATATTAAAGGTTACGCCAAGTCCCGGACTCTGGGAGTAGACTTTACACTATGGCAACATAACGCAGAAAACTGCGAATCATATCAACAACAAGGAGTTTAGTCAATCATGAAAAAAATTTTAAGTGTAATAATGATACCATGCTTAATATATATAATAGTCTTGTGCTTAACGATTCCATTCTGCAAAAAATTAATTTCTACAGAAAAAGAAGACGTTGAAGTAATGATCGTGGATGGGTGTTACCGAGAGGAATACTTTACACCTATTTGGACGGGCAAATCTATGGTAATGCAAGTTTGTCCAGCAATATACGAAATTACTGTTGAGTATGATGGCATTAAATATGAAATTGATGGAAGCGAAACGTATAACGCATATTCAGATAAGGTGGGCGAAACAGTCATAGGTACATTGGAGATTCGTACTTATGATGATGGCTCCGTAAGAAAAAACATTGTGGATTTGCACTGAGTAAGAACCAGGGTTAAATCACGGTGGCTTTGCTAGATTCCATTCAGAGGAATAAAGGAATGAAAAATACCTGCTGGATAACATACAGAAATTTTGTCGTGCACCGTTAAAATAATGAACGTTTTGTTAAAATAATTTACCCTCCAGAAGATATTGAACACGTACTTAGACTTACAGCGGGATAATAATTTTATTCTGAGAAAAGAGGGCATATAGCTCTCTTTTTTTTAGTAAAACCAATATTTTACAAATCATCCCCATAATTTTATTAAACATAATTAAACCTATAAGAAAGGGAGAAAAAAATGCGAACAATAATAATGCTAAAAAATCACCTGGAAAATCTAATAGCGCTAAAAAAAGAAGATGAAACAACTGAGTTTTATCGCTATTTAGTAAAAAGTTTTATATTCCTTTTACTATTTCTAGCAGCTGTCTTATCACTAGGGAGAAGTGAAAAGATGTCGTGGACTGAATATTTTAAGACCGGAGCATCCATGTTGGCTATCTTTGAATGGACATTATTGTTATACAGTTTATTCAGAATTGCCTACCTGATTAAAAATAAAAGTGAAACTTATGGGACTATGTCTCGCAGGATTGTTTATGCAAGATACCTCACTTGCATTTGTGCAAACCTGGCATGTCTGATTATTCTAAACATCATAGAACTTACGACAGCGAGCCCAGGTCTGCCGTATACGCAGGCTGTGGTATTAGAAAATCTTAAAGAATACTGGTTCCAGATTTTAGTTATTTGGATAATTTCATATAATCAATTATAAATTATCATACTAAAGAATCAAAGGCTTTAAAAGGAAAAGATTATGTCATACAAATCCAGACCGATAAATCTATATATGGCAAGACATTATCAGAAGAAGTCATTTTACTAACACCAACAAGCGAAGAAACTCTGAAATAGATTCATTTATTTTAGGAGGATTCAAAATCAATAAAGAAATTGGATTACAAAGACAGCGTAGGGAGATTCCTCTCGTGGCTTCAGCCATGATAATTCTCGCCTTGTGTTTAAATATAAAACAAAGGAGTGTAGAAATTTGATTGCAAAATTAAGAAAAAAAGATTTAGTGAACCTTGTAATGAGCCAAACGCCTTCATACCAGAAAATTTCAGAATATAAAAAGATGGGGTTAGGGGAATTTTATGCTAGGCAATATTCGGAAGAATGGATATGGTCTCAAAACGCATTATATCGTTTGGGAGAAAGAAAATTGTATACTATTTACAAAAATTTAACTGAACCTCAACAGTGTGTAGGAGTTGGAATGACTCGAACAATTTATAAGCCAGTGACAAACGGAAAGAGAGGACCGTATCACACTAACACAAAATAAAAAAAATAGCATCACACAGGAAAGGAGGGCCGCCATGCGGATCATGACATCCTATAAGGTTAAAATCAAGCATTACAACCATATCTTCCGG